>Ga0101944_10000013_pt1 | contig 701693 bp, 644 predicted proteins | sample DewCreD2012metaG_FD_75245 | JGI IMG/M metagenome (GOLD analysis project Ga0101944, IMG submission 75245) | Hot spring sediment bacterial and archeal communities from British Columbia, Canada, to study Microbial Dark Matter (Phase II) - Dewar... ...
TTCCGCCAGAGCGGCGGCGAAGTCGCCGCGAAAGCGAGCCCAGCCTCGCTTGTGGCGAGGCTGGGCAAGCGAACACTCTCATCTTCAAAAAATGAGTTCGTATCTAATTTAATGGCTCCGCGAACTGGATTCGAACCAGTAACCTACCGGTTAACAGCCGGTTGCTCTACCATTGAGCTATCGCGGAATATTAAAATTTTTTTGCTAATGTATAAAATACATTAACAAATTTTTCTTATTAAGTCAAACTAAACTTTCTGTGGAAAATTAATAATCTTTTAATTTTTCAATGCCTTTTATTTTTTCAATTTTCTCAAGCGCTTTAGCTTCAATTTGACGAATACGTTCGCGAGTAACATCAAATTCTTTACCTACTTCTTCTAAAGTATGTGCTACTCCATCTTTTAAACCAAACCTCATCTCTAAAACTTTTTGTTCACGCGGAGTTAATTCAGAAATAACCTGTTTTACATAATCCTTCAAAATCTGCAAAGCCGCAGCACGATCAGGAGTTACCGTTTTTTGATCTTCAATAAAATCTTCTAATACACTATCTTCACTATCATCACCAACTGGAGTGCCTAAAGAAATAGTTTCTTGAGAAATTTTTATAATATGATTAACTTTCTCTAAATCCTCTCCCATTTCAGCGGCAATTTCTTCTGGCATTGGTTCGCGCCCTAAATCTTGTACCAAACGACGTTCAACTTGTTGAAAACGATTAATATTCTCAACCATATGTACCGGAATACGAATAGTACGAGATTGGTCAGCAAGAGATCTAGTAATTGCCTGCCTAATCCACCAAGTCGCATAAGTTGAAAATTTGTATCCTTTATGATAATCAAATTTATCAACAGCCCGAAACAAACCGATATTACCCTCTTGAATTAAATCTAGTAATGATAAATTCTTACCAGTAAATTTTTTAGCAATAGAAACTACTAAACGTAAATTAGCTTTAATTAATTTTTGCTTAGCTTCAACATCGCCACGCTCAATCCTTTTAGCTAAAGCAATTTCTTCTTCGGGACTAAGCAATGGCACTTTACCAATTTCTCGTAAATACATTTGAATAGAATCAGCAGAAATATCTCCTAAATCAATGTCATCACCTAAATTAATTTTAGGAATTTTTTTAGGAGTATCTAAAACATTATTTTGATTAGGATTATTTGTAAAATTATTCCCCAATAATGATGAAGTTTCTACTATTCTAACGCTAGCTATATCTAAAGCATCCAAAAAATCTTCGTATTTTTCTAAATATTCCTCAACCTCAGGAAATAACAATAAAATCTCTTGTTCGGTAACAAAAGATCTCAATTTTCCTTTTTTAAGTAAAGCTTGGATATCTACTTCTGAAGGAATAATTATTTGTTTTGGTTCTAATTTCTGTTTTTCTTTAAGAGATTTTTTAACAACAATCTTTTTAGCAGTTTTTACAATTTTTTTTGCTAACGATTTTTTAGATGCTTTACTTTTAATTTTATTTTTAGAAACTTTCTTATTAACTTTAAGAAGTTTAGTTTTTTTTTGAAGCGCAACTTTTTTCTTAGTTAACTTTTTAGTTAACTTAATAGAAGATTTTTTATTTGCTTTTTTCATTGTACTTTTGATAATTAAATTACACCGGCAAAAGGCAACACCTTATTACCAGTTAAAATTTAGAGCTCTGATTTTTGCCTAATCAACTCGCTCAAAGAGATAGAAATTTTTTCTAAAGCAATTTTATCGTTTCTTTTCTCTGCTTGTTTTAATTCTTTATTCAAGCAAGAAATCATTGAATTTAAATAATTGCTTTTAAGCAATTTAATTATAGTTTCTATTTCGTTTTTGGCTTCTCTGGCCTCTAAGGAAACAAAATCCTTTTGTGCCAGAAGATACGACTGCTCTAAAAAATTTTTAGTCTCGTCAGAAACGGCTTGAGATTCTAACCATTTAATAAAGGTTAGAAAAATATTTATTTTTTTCCGTTCGCGAGCACTTAAAGAGAACAGTTCGTTATTTGTAGTATAAAACAAAATAAGATCTTTGTAAAGTTTTTGAGCAAATTCCCCTAACAAATATTCTGGCAATAATTCTTGGCTTAATTTAGATAATAATTCTGGAAATTGCCAAATAATAGCTAAAAGCATTTTAAATTTCAATAAATTAGGGTCATCAATTAATTTTTCATTTGAAAACTGTTTTATAATTTCCTGAGATTTTAATGAGTTTCTAAAATTATCAATAATTTTTGAGACTAATTCTCTCAAAGCTTCTTCACTTACTACTAAACGGTCAGATATTTCTTTAATCCAATAATCTTTCTCAATTGGATCATCAAGTTGTGCTATTTTTTCACTTAATAATTTAGCGATATTCTTTTTTATTTGTGGATCATTTAAATCTTGATTTAATGAAAACGTTTGCCAAAAATATTCCATAACTGGTAAAGCATTCTCAATAGCCTGACGCCAATCATTAGGATTATTTTTTATACATTCATCAGGATCTTTACCTTTAGGTATAGAAATAATTTTTAAATTCAAATTTAGACTTAAGGCTGGATCAATAAATTTTGATGGTTTTCCATTTTGATCAAAAGCATTTACTATTCGTGAATTTATTTCTATTGCTTTAATTAAATCCGAACCTCGCTCAGAAGCTTTTTGACCAGCGCTATCAGCATCCAGGGCAAAATAAATATTATTAGTAAATCTTTTAAGCAATTGAATTTGTTCTTTAGTTAAAGCTGTACCAGATGAAGCTACAGTATTTTTAAAACCAAATTGATGACAAGTAATCGCATCCATTTGTCCTTCTACCACAATCACTGCATCTTGCTTACGAATTTCATTTTTCGCTTTGTATAATCCAAAAACAATAGAACTTTTATTATAAATGTCAGTTTGAGGTGTATTTATATATTTAGCGGGGTCATTAGAATTAAGAGTTCTACCAGAAAAACCACAAGTTCTACCATTATGATCAATTATAGGAAACATGATACGATTACGAAAACGATCATAATAATTATTGCCCGAATCTTTTTTAATAATAAAACCAGCCGCAAAAATTTCTTCTGCCTTAAAACCTCGTTTAATTAAAAAATCAAAAAGATTACTCCAATCATCAATTGCATAACCAATATTAAAATCTTCAATTATTTCTTCACTAACTCCCCGTTGGGCCAAATAATCTCTTGCTAATTTAGCTCTTGGTGATTCTAATAAAATTTTATGCCAATAACGAGAAGCTAACTCGCATAAATCATACAAACGATTTTTACGATCATAAACTTGAGGATTTTGTCGCGTCAAAACAACTCCTGCGCGATCAGCTAAAATTTTTAAAGCTTCTGGAAAAGAAATGTTTTCAATTTTCATTAAAAATTCAAAAATATCACCTCCGGCGCCACAACCAAAACAATGCCAAAAACCTCGCTGAGGAGAAACCATCAAGGAGGGAGTTTTTTCATTATGAAACGGACAAATGGCTTTATAGGTACCAACACCAGCTGGCAATAATTTCAAATAATCTCTAAGTAATTCATCAACATTTATCCGCGCTTTTATTTCTTCTATTTCCTGAGATGAAGACATATTTTCTGCCAATATATTAACATGTAAAATTTAATTATGCCAGTTTAATAAAAAGAGGCCTTATTAGGCCTCATTTTTTATTTTTTCCACAAGCCGTGTAAATTACAGTATTCTCTAGCTATTACTTCTTTAACTTCATCAGGTAAATAAAATTCTGCTTCTGGCGCTTCTCCGGGTTGTAAAAATTTTTTATAGCTTCTACCATCAACTAAAATTTCAATCCATTCAATATAATGAGTTTCCTCCATTGGATGTGCCACTTCTCCAATTTTAACTTTAACTTTATTATTCTCTATTTCAACTACAGGAACGTGCTTTTCTATAGAGGCATCAACAGTATTCTCTTCTTGCAAAATCATATCTTTACCACAACAAACCAAAGTTCCGCCACCAGCATGAGTTACTTCTACTATATTACCACAAACCTCACATTTATAAACTTCGTTTATTTTTTTTACTGACATATATAAATATATTAATTAATAAGTCTCACATTTTAATTGATAAAAAGCTTGGGCATGATTACAAGAAGGACATTCTTGAGGGGCCTCTTTACCAAAATGTACATAACCACATTCTCGACAAACCCACCAAACTTCTTCTTCTTTCTTAAAAACTGTACCAGCTTCAACTTCTTTAAGTAATTTTAAATATCTCTCTTCATGATGTTTCTCAGCTATAGCAATAGCTCTTAAACGTGCAGCAATTTTAGGGTAACCTTCCTGCTCCGCAATATTAGCAAATTCAGGATACATCGTTTGATACTCATAATTTTCTCCAGCACTTGCCGCTTTAAGATTTTCTGCAGTAGTTCCATAAACAGTTGGCACTTCAGCTTCTACTGTTAAAGCTGAAAGGTCTTCATTTGACATCTTTTTTAATTCTTGAATTTCACTAAATAATTTAGCGGCATGTTCACGCTCTTGGTCTGCGGTAATTAAAAAAATCTCAGCAATTTGTTCAAACCCCTCCTTTTTAGCTACTTTTGCATACATTGTATAACGATTTCTTGCTTGAGACTCACCTACAAAAGCTTTGGCTAAATTTTTAATTGTTTCTGACATAATTTTAAATTATTTTTTATTAAATTATTTTAAGGTATTTTTAATAAATAATCAAACAGAAGGTTTTATTGGAGGTTTAGGAGTGGGTATAGCATCTATTTGATTATTCGGTTGAACTAAATCTTCTACCGAATTTAATTCTTTTTGTTTATTCATATTTTCTCCTAACAATTTTTTAGCTTGTTCATACCACTCCAGTTTGTATTCTTCTTCAATATTTTCAATATTTACTTGATCTTGTTTTGGTTTTCTAACTTTACCATCAAATCCAGTTATATCTTGAGATAAAATTTCCGAGAGACTAACTGGTTTAACTTTAAGAGTTTCTTCTTTAATAACCGGTTCATCTAACATCACCATTTTAATTGGTTTAATATCATCTTCTCTGTTACGTCTTTCTGCTTTAACTTTTTTAAAACAATCATCACAATAAACTGGCTTATTAGGATCAGGATTAAAACTAATCTTAAAAATTTTACCACAAATTGAACATTTAGCATCATATTTTAATTTATTTTTTTCTTCTTTTTTCTTATCTTTTTTATCAATTTTATTAGATTTTATAATCGGTTGTTTCTTGGTTAATTTCCCTTTACCTAAATCTGATAAACTAATAGTTGGTCCGCCTTTTAAAGTTTGACGAGAAATTATTTTCTCTGTCATTAAATTATTATTAGTAATAGAATTTTTTTCTGATTTTATATTAATTTTTGATGTTACATCAACAGTGCTCCAACGATTAATTTTATCTTCAACAATAGCTCGAGGATTAGCATAACGTTCGCGCGAAACAGCAATAACTTTTTCTCTATTATTAGTACGATAATTTTCAAAAAGTGGTGGCAAAGTTGAAGCTGAAAAAGGATCAGAAGCAACTCCATCAATCATTAATTTTAAGTAAATAGAAAAAGCTGGCAAATTAACTAAATCTTCCTCAGTAAAAAAAGGAGTAAATTCTCTTACTAAAATTTCAGCATCAGCCGCACCAACTCGAAAACAAATAATAGTTCCTACATTACCAAAAACAGCAGAAGCTACTACTTCTGGTAATTGCTGAATATATTGATGCGCTACTATTAAATTAAGTCTATACTTTCTAGCTTCAGATAAAATATTAGCGAAACTTTCAGTAGCAAAATTCTGAAATTCATCTACATAAAGATAAAAATCATTACGTTCGCTTTCAGGAATATCAACACGACTCATAGCTGCCAAATATAATTTAGTTACTATCATTGAACCAAGAAGTTGCATAGTATCCTCTCCAATACGTCCTTTAGATAAATTAAGAATAAGTATTTTTTTATTGTCCATTATTTCTCTAAGATCAATAGTTGATTTAACTTGTCCGACAATATTTCTAATTAAAAAATTAGATAAAAATTGTCCTACTTTATTTTGAATTGGAGAAATAACTTCTTGCAAAGTTTTTTCGTTCCACTTGTCATATTCTTTAGTCCAAAAAGATTTTACTACCGGATCTTTAATTTTTGCTACTACTTTATCTCGATATTCTTTTTCTACTAAAATTCTCATTATACCTAATAAAGTTGAACCCGGATAATCAAGCAAAGATAAAATAGCATTACGTAAAATATATTCTAAGCGAGGCCCCCAAGAATCAGCCCATAATTTTTTGAAAACAGAAATCAAACCAGAAGCAATAAAACTTTTGGAGCTTTCATTAACAGCTTCAAGAACATTAAAAGCAATAGGAAATTCCGTATCGGCAGGATTAATATAAACTACATCATTAATACGATGAGATGGAATGAAATCTAAAATTTTATCAGCAGTATCACCGTGAGGATCAATATAACAACAGCCTTCACCATTTAAAATATCAGAGATAATGAGATTTTCCAGCAAGGTAGTTTTTCCCATGCCAGTTTTACCAATAATATACATATGGCGGCGGCGATCATCACGTTTAATACCAAAACTACGTTTAGCATTGCGATAATTAGTTTCACCAAAAATAGTAATATTGTTATTATTTAATTCTGTCATAATTTTTTATTAAACAATGGGCAGATTAGGCGGTGGTGCACCTTTACGTTTTGGTGGTTCTTGATTGTAACTATCAACTTTGGGAACTGGAGGTGGAACAGCAACTTCTTTAATATCTGGTTTATCATTATAAATTATTCTAGCTCCACTAAAATCTACGCTATTATTAGATAAATTATTTTGTTTATTAACATTAAATTTTTGTGTAAAAATAGATTCGTCAGGAGAAATTGGTTTAATTGGAGTTGTTTTAATTGCTTCATGAGTTTCTTTTTTAGTAAGCACTGGACTAACTCTTTGAGAATAAGGCAATCTAGTTGGAGGCGGAGCTTTTTTACTTTCAATTTTACTAATTTCAGCAGTCTTAACAGAAGCAACTGGAAAATGCCAAATAGAAGCAAGTTCTTCTGGGTTCATCCACAAAATATCACTATTTTTTTCTCCGCCAGAATTACTTCTTTTACAAAAATATCGTAAAATATTATTTTGTCTTTCTGTAATTCTTTTATTAACAAAAATATAATCAGCAGCGGTTTTACTAATCTTACCAGGCTTAAATCCATTAGCATCAGAGGTATTGAATTGTTGAATAGCCCCAATTAATCCAGCAACCCCTCTACCTTTATTAAATACATCTTTACGTCCTAAATATATCATTCTAAATTTTACTTTAAAATTATGTTTAGAAATTTTATTTTCCACCCTTTCTAAAACACTACGTTCTCCAGGAGTAATTTTAAACATTTTCCATTGATCTTCTTCTTTTTTCTTATCAGTATTGCTGGTTAAAGAAATCCCAGTTAATTGTTCTAAAATTCCACTAGTAAAACTAAGACTAGAATCAACAGGTTTAGTTACTAAAATTGTAGGATCAAATTTAGAAGCGGCCGGATCTTTATATTCTTTACCAATTAATTGAGCTACTACCTTTTTTGCTGTTTCTCCCCAACCCGGTGGCTGAGGGGTAACAACTAATTGAATCCAAATTTGCTCTCCGGGACTTAAGCGGCTTAAAATTTCCAAAATTCCTGCTAAAGGGTCAATAAAATTACCAGAAAGAGAATGTTCAAATTCAGGATAAGTACGAATCGGATAAGGATAAGGTTTAGTAAAAACAAATTCACAACCCCAAAGATTATAAATCTTATTAGGAAATTTTAATTTTGAAAAAGGAATTGGTTTACCTTCAGAGTCAATTTCATCAGAATCAAATTCTGTATAATCAGTTACTTCTGTTATTTCTGCTTCGGGATATTGAGAATAAACTGCTGCTTCTACTAAATCTCTAAAATGACTAGGTACCCTAATCAGAAAACGTATATGACCACCTAAACTAACTATTTCAAAAGAAAAACTTTCTTGAACTTTACCTTCCCAATATTTATCTATTAAATTAGGTCCAGAATAAGCACCGGCTAAAGCAGCAAAAATATTTTCTACAGCTTTAGGTGTTTGTTCATTATTTTTAGGTATATCTATTGCTAAAAGATTAAACTTCCATTTTTTAACAAATTTACCTTGACGTCCGTCAAGCCAAATATCATAAAGGCCTTTAGTAAAAACTATTATAAACAAAATCCAACCGCCACCAAAAAATAATTGCAAACCAATATCAACAGGATTTTGATTAGCAAAAATCATGAAAGAATAATATAATTCTTCCCAATTAAAATTATTTAAGGCACTATTTATTAAATATCCTATTAAATCGCCTTCCATGATTTTGAAAAAATTATTAACATAACTATATTATAACATATTTTATTATTCTAAACAAAATAAATCACCTACAAAAGCAGGTGATTTATTTTTTTATTTTTTAATTATTTATTTTTTTAAATATTATCAGTTTGAGCTACTTGATCTATTGCTTCTTCTGTAACAGCTTTAGCTATAGAATCGTCTACAATAGCATATTTACCTTTATCATTTTTTTTAACTTTTTTATGATTCATAAGTGATAAATATACTGTAGAACGTTTAACATTTCTACGTTCTAAAACTTTTTCAATAATTTCATCTTTAGTTAATGGTCCATTCTCTTTAACTATATCTTCAATTACATCAGCTACATTTCCTGGTTTATAACCCCATTCTTTCAAAGCATAAATACCACGACCTACCAAAACATATTTATCATCAAGTATTAATTCATTATGAACTGTAGGAGCATAAGCAACCTTTCCATCAAAAGCATTATTATTAATTGATTCAGTTATTTCTGTAAAATGCATAGGTCGACCAGCTTTTTTTAAAGTTAAATAAATTTTATCATTAATTTTTCTTGGTTTTACAATTCCCCAAGAAATTAATCCCCAATTATTAAAAATATCTTGACGAACTTTTCTAGAAGCACGTAAATAACTTTCTAGAATTTTATTAATATCATTATCATCAGCTTCTAACATAGTAGTCAAAGAAAAAATTTTTTCTTTATTATCATTAAAAAAAACAGATGATTTAAATTGAGAAAGTAATTGTTCAAGACTAATAGGTTCACCATTTTGTTCAATAATATTAACCATTTCGGTTATAACTCTCTTAAGAAAATCAACATCAGAAACCCCTAATCTCCAAAGATTATTAAATTCTTTATCTTGATTAATTCTATTGATATTATCAGTAAAAATATGTTCAGCTAAAAAAAGTAAAGAATTTTCACTTTCTGGATTAGCATTTAAATAATTAAGAACATTCTCTAAAAAGAAAGATTCTTCCATAATTCCACCGTATTGCTCTAAAAGTTGAGCCACCAAAGCTTCGGCTTCTTTAATTTCTTCTTTTAATTCTCTTAATTCTTTAAGTTTTTTAATTGAAAGATTTTCTATTTGTCTGACTCGTTCTCTAGTAATACCGTATTTTTGACCTATTTCTTCTAAAGTGTATTTTTTATCAACACCCAAACCAAATCTTTTAGTAATAATATCCTTTTCTTTTTCCGAGAGACCATCAAATAAATAATTTAAGATTTCAACTGGATTAAAAGATGACAAGCTATCTTTAAATTTATTTTTTCTTACTTGATCCAAGATAGACATATGCTTGTTTTAAATACTAAACACAAAATAATTAAATTATCTTGTATTTTAGCTAAAATTAAATAATTTTTATTAAAATATAATTATTATAACTTAATTATATCAAAAAAAATCATTTTTGTCAATGAACAAAACTCTTTTAAAAAATGCTTTAATAATAAAAAAATAAATCCCAATTAGGGATTTGAAATTAAATTTATTATTATTATTTTTTTCAAAATTAAAAATTTCCTTTTTTAATTTGTTTTCTAATATCATTCATTAAATTCAAATAAAACCAGATATTATTAATTGTTGCTAAACGCATACCTAATGGTTCTCCAGTTTTAAATAAATGGTGCAAATAAGCTTTGGAATATTGTTTTAGATTAGAATTATTAATCGGTGAAAAATCATTTTTATATTTAGCATTAGTTATATTAATTGTTTTATAGAATCCATTGTTTAATCCTTTTTTAACTCGTAAATAAATCCTACCATGCCGAGCTTCTCTAGTAGGAATAACACAATCAAACATGTCTATTCCTCTTTTAATCGCTTCTACAATATTTTCTGGAGTACCAACCCCCATCAAATATCTAGGTTTATCTTCTGGCATTTGAGGCGTTAAGTAATCTAAAACTTGATACATTTCTTGATTAGTTTCCCCTACTGCTAAACCTCCTATAGCATAACCATCAAAATCAAACTTAATTAAATCTTGTAATGACTTCAATCTTAAATCTTTAAAAATTCCTCCTTGTATAATAGCAAATCTTAATTGCTTAATTTTATTAAATTTTTTAAGTTTAATAGTACGTTTAGCTACTTTAGCCCATTTAGTTGTTATTGCTACAGCTTCTGCAACTTCTTTATAAGAAGCAGTTGATGGTGGACAAACATCAAGAATCATAGCGATATCAGATCCAATATTTTTTTGTATTTCTAAAACTTTTTGTGGAGTTAATAAATGTTTGGAACCATCAAGATGCGATCTAAACTCTACTCCTTGAGGCAAAATTTTTCTTATCTTAGATAAAGAAAAAACCTGAAATCCTCCAGAATCAGTCAAAATTGCACCAGACCAATTCATAAACTTATGAAGACCGCCAGCTTTTTTTATAACCTCTATTCCCGGAGTTAAATATAAATGATAAGTATTAGAAAGAATTATTGAAGATTTTAATTCTTTAACTTCATTAGTAGTTAAATTTTTTACCGCTGCTTTAGTAGCAATCGGCATAAAAAATGGAGTTGCAATAATTCCATGCGCAGTCTTCAAAAAACCCAACCTAGCTTCAGATTTTTTTGATTTTTTTATTAATTTAAACATTTACTTCAAATTATTCAACAATTCCACTTACATTACCTAAAATAGGATCATTAAAAGCAGTAGTTATTGCTTTAACTGTTTTAGAAATATCAGCCCCTGTTTCAATATCTTTAGCCGATAAACGCACTTCTGGAATAAGAACTAATACTCTGCCTCCATCTGATTCTTTAGGAGTAATACTAACATTGAAATTTAAATAAGCTCCCTCTGCCTTTTTAGATAAACGAGATATAGTCCAAGACAATTTTCTAGTTTTAGAATTATAAATAACATCACCAGTATCATGATCTTCTTTATTGTCCCAATTAACACCAGCGGGTAAAGACGCGCTTACTTCAATATTAGAAATATCGTGTATATTATTATTTAATTTAAAAAAGATATTATAAGAAGAAGCTTGACCAACTTGAGGTTTAATTGGTCCTGCTCCTAAAGCAACATTATCTTCATTATAATACCTAGCTCCAACTTCTAAATTTAAATCAGAATTAACCGAATTAACAATAGTTTTTCCTAAAACGGAAGATTCATTGTCAGCCATAATTGCTTTAGCTTCTAAATAACTTTCTACACTCAATCTTCCTATATCCTGTCCTCTTAAAGAATCAAAATCTTTAACACGAATTTGCCAAGATATTGAACCCTCTTCCCCGGGTCTTAAATTTAATAATTGTGGAACTTGCTTTCCTGTCCAAGTTAATGAATTACCTGATTTTTTACCCAAAGCAGAATCTTTAAGACTATCCCAATCTAAAATATCAGAATCAAGATGAGCAGTAAGTTCAATATTTTTTAAATCTTCATGCCCAGTATTTTTAAATGACGCAGTATAAATTAATAAATCTCCAAAATTTACTGGCTGATCTTCTCCTGAACCATTTACAATTAAAGTTAACTTTAATTGATCTTTGATAATATTAGTTATAATTGATTGTTCAGATTGTAAAATCCAATCACTTGATTTTTTAAGATTAACTTTAATTCTTATTTCTTGATTACCAGATTCAGAAACGCCAGAAAAATTTCCACTTATTATAATTTTCTTTTCTGTAGAAGTACTTGCTTCAGTTGAAGTAACAAGTTCAGCTATTTCCCAAACTCTATTAGAACCAGCTTTAGTTTGTGGACTAGAAGAAGAAAAAACAAATCCTTGCGGATACTCAGCAATTACTTCAATATCTTTTAAATTATCTAAACCAACGTTTTTTAAAGTTATTACATAATCACCATTCTGATTTGACAATAATTTATCAGGACCGGAAATATTAACATTAATAACAGAGGCATTAACACCTAAATCTAAAGAAACTTTTTGTTGAAATTCCGAATTAATATTTTCTGGTTTAAAAGTTAAAACTCCAGAAAGATTATGAACTGAACCAAGAGACGCTATTATTTTACCAGTAAGCTCAATTTTGATTGTTTCTCCGACTCGCAAAATTCCTATACTCCAAGAATTTTTTTTATCTCCAGAAGCTTCTGGAGTTGATGAAACATATTGAAAATCTTCAGGATATTTTAAATCAATATTAAGATCATAAAGATTAACTTTTTCATTATTAGTAATTATTAAAGTATAAACTGATTCTTGACCAGAGACAACTGATAAAGGAGGTTCAATTTTAAAAATTACTCTTTCATTAGTAAAAGAATCATTGGAAAGATTAGAAAAAACTAAAAATCCTATTAAAGAAGCAAAAAAAATTATAGCAAAAAAAGCAGTAACCCAATATAATAATTTTTGCCATAAAGGCATTTCTAAATGTTCTAGTTTAGTCATATCTGGTATTTCTCCATCAACATCAGTATAAACTTCAGCTAGTTCATGTTGTATTTCTTTTGAACGAGACCCTATTTTTTTAAAAGTAGAAATAAAAGATTGCTTATTACTTTTATTTTTAATTTTCATTACTTGAGCTAAATCATCTTGCATGGTAGAAATATTTTCTTTCAATTCATCAATTGGTATATCATTTATTTTATTTGGAGTTGATAAATCTGATTTTTTTGACATAATCTTTTTCTAATTTATTTCAATAAAAAACTAATACCAAAATATTTATCAGAATCAGTTTGGGTAGAAAATACAGCTTTATTATCATAAAGTTCAATCTTTTCTGGATAAATTAAAGTTGGATTAAAATCTTGAGGATAATTTACTTCAAAAGTTACTTGATCATTACTACGACCCGGTTGTTTTTGAAATAAAATTCCATAATTAGCAACTTCTGGAGTAAATATTGAAGTAATTGAATTTATAAAGCTTTGAGAATTATTTGATTTTTTAACTTTAAAAGGTAATTTATAAACTAATAACATTTGTTGAGTTTCACCGGGACCAACTATAGACCAATTAGAAAATACAGTTTTGCCATTTTCTTGATAAATTTTAGTGCCACTTTTTTCGTCTTTAATAGCAAAATCTTCATTTATTATTTCTTTTTTATATTCTAAATTATCTTCAAGTTTTTTAAAATCTTTTTCACTAAAAGATTTAAATCCCGAAGTAAAAATTAATTCACTGCCTAACGGTACATAAACACGGATATAAGAATTATTTGCTTGTTTAGTAAAAAAATCATCAATAGGTCCAAAATGGCTACGTTCAATTAATACCTGATCAATTATTGACCCATCTGGCTGAATATCAGCTCGATGCCAAATTTCTTGTCTAATAACATTATCAGTTTTTCCTCCCCCTAAATTACTTGTAACAACATCAAGATAATCAGTTCCATAACCCGGATCTTTTAATTGTCCAGCATAACCATTATCTAAAACAAATTGCTGTAATTTTGAATCAGTAAAATACATCATTAAATCTTTTTGTTTTAAACCTTTACCAATTATTTCAGCTAAAGTTAATACTTTCTCTGGTTCAATAACTAAAAGTTTCTCTATTATTTTAGGAGTAAGTTCTGCTAAAATTTTTTTAGGTTTAGTTTTATCTTTAGCTTCTAATTCTATACTTTTTTGTAACTCATATTCATAATTTTCAATACTTATAGTTTTACCATAATTTTCTAATTTTATTGGTCCAGTAATACTTAATAATTCTTTCAACCAATTTGAATTGATAGCTAAAACACCGTCTACCGTTGGTCCCCCAGATTTCTCATAAAACCATTTAATATTAGCTGCTGAAGTAGGAAAATCTGGCCACCAATTAGAATCTTGAAATTCCCAACGACTAGCGACTAAAGATAAAGCTTTAGGTGGAGCAAGACGTTCATTAAACCCAGCCCTAACATCATAAGTACCACCTTCTGGCAAAGTTATTTTTTCAATCTTACCATTTTTAAAATCAACTAAAGCAAAACTACCCATAAATCCACCAGTAGCACGCATTTCATTATCATTTTGAAAAATAAATAAATAACGTTTAAGATCGCGTTCACCTAAAACTTTAATAGCAAACTCAGCAATATCTCTCATTTCTTTCATGCTTTCAATCGCTAAAGGTAAATTTTCTTTTAATTTAATAAAACGTTCCCTATTATTTTCTGGTATATGATTAATTGAGATTTTTTCTAAATTTTCTTGTGCCGAAATCATTTCTTCAAGAGCCGAATCTAACTCTAATTTAAAATTATTTATTTTACTTGAAAGTGATAAATCAGATTTATTATCAGAAAGAATTTTAATTCCTTTAATTAAATATTCACCAGCTGAAGAAAGCCGTTCTCCCATTTCAATAATATTCTTACCAGATTTAAATGTATTTTGAGCTGGAGCTACTTCGGCCAAAATAGTTATAAAAGATTTAATATCTTCTAATTGATCTTTAGCTGAATTAAAATTTTTATTAGCCTTAACTAAATTAATACCAGCTTCATCTAAACTAAAAGCTTTGAGATTTTCACTAGCTTGAGATATGTTTTGAATAGCTTGCTCAGTTTCACCTAAAACTTTTCCTTTAATTATTTTAATTTGATCTATATAAGATATCGCTTTAACCGAAAAAAATAAAGCAACAATTATACCTAATAAGGACGTAGCAATTGTTTTTATTTTAAAATTAGGTTTTTTAAACTCAAAATTACTAAAAAAAATAAATTTAGGTAACCAATCATATTTAGGCCAAGGAGCAGAAGGTTTTTGTATATTAAGCACTACTCCTTTTCTAGTAAAATTGCTCTCTAAATATTTTTCTCTAATTTGATTAATATTAGGTTTATAATTTTCTTGTTCAATTTGTTGGTTTAATTTTAAACTTGATTTTTCAGATAATAATTCAGAAATAGTTGGCTCTTGAATTATATTTATAATATTTTTTTGTTTTTTTTCTTCAAAAAAATTATTATCCTTTTTATCAGCAATATTAATTTGAGGTTTATTATCAAGCCAAACAGTTTCATCTTTAATAAAAGGCTTAGATAAATACCATTTAACTAAAAAAAATAAAACTTTTAATAGTTTATAAATTTTTACCACTTGACGCCATAAAAAAATAAAAAAATTAATAAAAAATACTTGTTCTAATAATTCTTTTTTTTGTTGAGAAATGAACTGATGTGGTAATTCTTTATTTATTGAAGGTCTAGTAGAAAAAAAATCTTTTAAATAATTTACAAGTTTTTTAAAAGCAATAACAATTTCACTTTTATCAAATTCCCAAAAAGAAAAAAAACCTATTTGCTCTAACCATTTCCCTCCTGGTAATTGTGCATAAGATATTTCTTTAATTTTAGGAGCAATAAATTCTTTTTCTGGATATTTAGATTTAGAAAGATCAAGTAAAAAAGGAGAACGATATACATCAAGTGGATGCTCAGCAATATTAATCTTAAAAGTTTTTTTGTCTTTCTGATCACCGGTTAATTCTAAAATATTTCCTTTGTTTTTTAAGGAATTTTCTAATGAATCGAATTGATAAATATCAGCCATTTTGCGGCTTGATTGAGTTTTTTTTATGGTTGTGACAGATTTTGAGGCGATATTCCTTCTCTTCATTGGTTTTATCGTCTTTTTGAACTTGTCAACCGATTTTTTTTTCTTAATTGTCACCTTTGAAATTGTTTAAATTAACAATATTATAACATAAATACAGTTCAATAAACAAGTGAACTGTGGATAAGTATTATCTAATAAATTATTTCTCTTGATAAATTCTAATTATTTCTTGAGCCATTTTTTTCCAAGAATACTTTTTAAAATTAGCGCGACCAGCTATAATTTTTTGTTGACGCAGAATATCATTAGAAAGCATTAATTCAATTTTTTCTACCATATCATTAATATTTTCTGGATCAAAATAAACAGCACTATCTCCAAGAATTTCTGGTAAACATGAGCGATTAGAGCTTACAACTGGTAAATCATAAGATTGCGCTTCTAAAGGTGGTAAGCCAAATCCTTCAATTAACGAAGGAAAAATATAAAGTTTAGCTTGACGATATAAAACTGCTAAATCTTCATCATTAAGATAATCAGTAAAAATTATTCTCTCTTTAAGGTTTTCTGATAAAAAATTATTAGAAGCAGTAATTATTTTTTTTACTTTATCTTGTAACAATTTATAAAAATAATTAATTTTACCAACTAAAACAAGTTTAAGCGAAGAATGATTATTAGCAATAATAACAAAGGCTTCTAATAATTTTTCTAAATTCTTATGAGGATAAGCGCTGCCAACATAAAGCAAAAAATCCCCAGATAGTTTTAATCGATTCAAAATATTTTTTGTATCAACTTTAGAAATTATTGGTAAATCAACGCCTTCATAAATCGTTTGTATTTTATTTGAATCAATCTTAAATAAATTAATAATATCTTTTTTAGTAAAATCAGAAACAGAAATAATTTTTTTAGCTCGACGTATAGAATTAGTTATTACTAATTTATAAATAAACAATTTTATCTTATATAATATAGGATTAAGCGTAGTGGCACGATGATTGGGATAGTGAGAAATAATTAAATCATGAATAGTAACTACAAATTTGCCACCATATAATAAAGGCACATTAAAATGAGTAAAATGTACTAAATCAAGATGATATTTATTTAACAATAAAGGAAATATTAATTGCTCATTTAAACTATAAACACGAAAATTGGCTTTAATTTTTTTAAAATTTTGTTTTGTAGGTTTATAATCATTTATTCCGCTATTATCTAAAAAAACAAAATATTCATTAGTAGTATCAATTAACTCTAATTCTTTAAGTAATTTTTCTGTATAACGGCCAATTCCCCCATGTTTAGTGCCAAAAAGCCGTGCATCAATACCTATCCGCATATAAAATTAATTTATTTTATTTTAAATTAATCATAACATAAAAACAATAAAAAATAATCAATTTTAAGTTTATTTTATCTAAATTTAGATATTTTATTAAATTTGTAACTTTCCTCTTGAAAAATATTAAAAATTATAATATAATAATATTAGTTTTGGTTAATTTACATTTGATCTTTAAAAAAAACAAAAATAAGTTAAGGAGAAGAATCATGGATGCAAAGAAAAATGAAATTATTAAGGAAGGTATTGAGGAAGGCAAAATTCCTATAATTGGTTGTTATTGCAATCCATCCCCCAAAAAAAGAAATGGGTGGAAACAAAAAGAGAGAAAGAAAGGACAAAAAGAGAGAAAGAAAGAACAAAAAGAGAATAAAAAATTAAAACGTTCCGAAAAAAACCCCAAAAACAAAAAAAATAAAGGAGTAGATGAAAAAGAAATAATAGAAGCAATAGAGATAATAAAAGAAGAAAAGGAGAGACAGAGAGAAGAAGAGAAAAAACAAATAGAAAAAATTATATTGGCTAGTTATAGTGAAGAGGAAGGGCTTATTATAATGCATTGTAATTGTAATTAAAATACCAAAACTATACTATTATCTCTATAATAATATCTCTTCCTTCCCTCCCTACCTACCATATCTATCTCACAAATCTCCAACCTACCCCATCGTTTTTTAAAAAACGATGGGGTTCTTTTTATTTTTTTAAAGATTCTTAAATATTTGTAATATTCTTTGCGCTGTATTATACCAATTAAATTGTTTAACTTGTTCTATTCCTCTTCTAATGAATTCTTGTCTTAAACTTTGATTATTAATTATCAACTCTATTGCTTCTGCAATTTGATTAATATCATAAGAATCTACTAACAACCCAGCATTAGCTAAAACTTCACCCTGTGAAGAATTAGCGCCAGCAATAACCGGAGTACCACAAGCCATTGCTTCAATAATTGGTAAACCAAATCCTTCGTAAAATGAAGGGTATACTAAAGTTAAAGCTAAAGAATATAAAACAGGTTTATCCATTTCATCAACATAACCAATTAATTTAATTCTAGAGTCTTTTGTTGCTAAACTTTTAATTTCATTATTTTTCCAACCATTAGCTCCAGCAATAACTAAAGATGTTGTTGTATTAATTTTATTAAAAGCCTTAATAACACCAATCAAATTTTTACGTGGTTCTAATGACCCTAAAGATAAAACAAAATTATTAGGCAAATTATATTTTTGTTTAACTCTATTTAATTCTAAATTATCTTCTATTGGACGATAGATTTGATTCACTCCTAAAGGACAAACATAAATTTTCTCTGACGGAATGTTAATTAAATCAATAAGATCTTTTTTAGTATTATTTGAATCAGTCATAATAGCTACCGCTTTCTCTAATATTTTGTTTTTTAATATTAATTTATGCCATAGACGTTGCTTCGAAGTAAAAAATTCAGGATAAACCAAAAAAGATAAGTCATGAACTGTTACAACATGCCGACATTTCAACGAAAGAGAAACAAAATGTAAATTAGGAGAAAAGAAAATATCACAACCACCAACTAATTTATCTAATTTAGGCCAATGTAAAAAATTTAATAATAAATTAAACAATTTATTAGGATAGCGAAAACCATACCAAAAAACATTAGGATAATTAAATTCTGGTAATTTAATTGGTTTTGAAGAATTATAAAATAAAAAATATTTATTATTTCTATCTAATTCAAATAATGCCTTCAATAAATTGAAGGCATACCAAGAAACTCCAGAATACTGTTCATTCATTAAACAACGAGCATCAATAACTATTTTCATAATTTAATTAATTGATTAATATACTCTTGAATTTTTCTCTTAAAATTATCAACACTAAATTTTTCAGCATGACTACGTATAGTTAAAGGATTATAAACATCTTTAAAACGAATAATTTTATCAGCTAACTCTTCCCAAATTTGTTCATCAAAAAATTCTCCTGTTATTCCCTCTATGACTGTTTCGGTAGCGCCTCCTTTGCGATAAGCAATTACTGGACGACCAGAGGCCATTGCTTCAACTGCAGTAATTCCAAAATCTTCTTCTTGTGGATTTATAAAAGCAATACAATTTCGATAAAGTTCAGCTCTTTTCTGATCACTAACTTTACCCAATAATTCAATATTTTTCTTAGCCATTTTTTTAAGGCGAGACATTTCTGGTCCAACACCAAAAATTTTAAGAGGTATCTCTAAACGAGAAAAAGCTCTAACTACTAAATCAAATTTTTTATAAGGTACTAATCGGCCACCAGCTAAATAATATTTTTTAGGATCTTCAGAAATATTAAATTTAGTTATATCAACTGGAGGATAAATTACTGTACTATCACGTCCATAATATTTCTTAATTCTTTCTGCAACGGTTTGAGAATTAGCAATAAAATAATCAACTCGATTGGCCGCTAAATAATCCCAGGTTCTTAATTTATTTAAAGTTAAAGGTAAAGTTTTTTTAATTAATTTATGTACTTTTAACTCTTTAAGATAATTATGACTATCATTCCAAAGATAACGTGTTGGCGTATGACAATAACAAATATGCAAAGTTCCTGGTTTAGTAATAACTCCTTTTGCAAAAGAAGAAGCGGAAGAAATTATTAAATCATAATCCATTAAATTTTGATGCTCTATAGCAACTGGCATTAATGATAACCACCATTGATATCTACTTACACCTAAAGGAAAATGTTGTAAAAAAGAAGTTCTAATATCTTTATTAGCAAAATGTTTATTAGTATTTTTTTTATCTAAAACCAAAGTAAAAATAGGCGCTTGAGGATAAATTTCATTAAGCGCTTTAAGTACTTGCTCAGCTCCTCCATCCTGAACTAAATGATCATGAATTAAAGCTATTTTAATTGGCATAATAATGCCATTATTTTAACTCATAAAATATCACAAAGCAAATTTAATAATTAATAAAATAAAAAATACTTGCAAAAACAAAAAAACTTTGTTAAAATATTTAACATAAATTAAATTAAGCGCCTATAGCTCAGTTGGTAGAGCAACAGCCTTTTAAGCTGATGGTCGCAGGTTCGATTCCTGCTGGGCGCATAAAAAATCCGCTTAAAAGCGGATTTTTTATATGCAGTGTTGATAATCTGTTTAAAAATAATTTGCCATAATTAATGCAATTAAGTAAAATACAAAAGTTAATAATTATCTATGTCTGACAATTTTTCTTCTAATAATTTAAAAAAATTACCGCCACAAAATATTGAAGCTGAACAATCTTTACTGGGGGCTCTTTTAATTGATAAAGACGCTATAATAAAAATCGCTGATATAATTACTAGCGATGATTTTTATCAAAATGCACACGGTATTATTTATAAAACTATTTTAGAATTATTTGAAAAAAAAGAAGCTATTGATATTTTATCACTTACTAGCAGACTTGAAGAATTAGGACAATTAGATTTAATTGGTGGCAGATCATATTTAGTAACTTTAACTAATCAAACACCATCAGCAGCACATATTGTTTCTTACGCTCAAATTATTCAAAAAAAAGCAACTTTAAGAAGATTAATTAATGCGGCTAATAATATTTTAGAACTTGGCTATCAAGAAGAACGAGAAGTTGATGAAATATTAGATAAATCAGAACAATCAATTTTTGCTGTTTCACAAAAATATCTCAAAGAAAAATTTACTCATATTAAAGAAATTTTAACTGGAGCTTTTGATCGTATTGATGAATTACATAAAGAAAAAGGAAAACTTAGAGGATTACCTACAGGATTTACTGAATTAGATAATTTACTTGGCGGTTTACAAAAATCTGATTTAATAATTTTAGCGGCTCGACCATCAGTGGGTAAAACTTCTTTTGCCTTAGATATAGCACGTAATGCCGCTATTAGATATAAAAAGAAAGTTGGCATTTTTTCTTTGGAAATGAGTAAAGAGCAATTAGTTGATCGTTTGATTTCTGCTGAAGCTGGCGTTGATATGTGGAAAATGCGAACTGGTCGTTTATCTGAATCTAGCGAAGACTTTCCTCGTATTGGTCATGCGATGAGTGAATTAGCTGAAAGTTCAATTTTTATTGATGATTTTGCTAATACCAATATTATGGAATTACGCACTAAAGCACGTCGCTTACAAATAGAACACGGCCTTGATATGATTATTATTGATTATTTACAATTAATGGAAGGGGTTTCTAATAAAGGAGCATCAACTGAAAATCGTGTACAAGAAATTGCTCAAATATCCCGTGCATTAAAAGGTATTGCTCGTGAATTAAATGTTCCTGTATTAGCTCTTTCTCAATTATCTCGTGCTGTAGAAATGAATAAACCAGCTATCCCTAAACTTTCTCATTTACGTGAATCTGGATCAATTGAACAAGACGCTGACGTAGTTATGTTCATCTATCGTAAATCAGCTGATAGAAATTATGATATCAATTCACTAACTGAAGAAGAAAAACATGCTGCAGAAATTCATATTGCTAAACATAGAAACGGCCCTACTGGATTAGTGCATTTATACTTTGATGGTAATACTGTTAGTTTTAAAAATTTAGATAAAAATTATAATAATGAATAATTAATATAAATTATGTTTAACAAAATTAAAGCTATTCAAGAATTAAAAAATCAAGCTAATCAAATTAAAAAAATTTTATCTGAAGAAAGAATTGAGGGATCGGGAAATTGGGGTAAAATCAAAATAATTATGGATGGCAATCAAGAAGTTTTATCAGTAGAAATTGCTGATGAATTAATTGGTGACAAATCCAAGCTTGAATCAAGCATTAAAGAAGCTATCAATGATACTATTAAAAAAGCTCAAAAAGTTATGGCGCAAAAAATGTCACAAATAGGTGGCATTAATTTACCGGGATTAAAATAATAGTAATAATACTCCACAATTAGTGGAGTATTTTATTATTACTATTATTTATCTTGCCATTGTTCATCTTGACGTACAAGTAAATCTTTAGCTTTTTCTGGATTAGCTAAAACTATCTTAGAAGCTCGTTCCATACGCATGCCTTGAGATCCTTTTATTAAAACCAAATCTCCGGGACTTAATCTTTTAAGCAAAAATTCTCCTGCCTCTAAGCTATTATTAAACTCCCAAACATTATTTAAATCAAATCCTTGTTTAATTGCTATTTGAGCTATAATTTTAGCTCTATTACCTACTGTTATTAAAAAATTAACATTGTTTTTAGCAATTTCTTTTCCAACTAATTGATGACCTTCATTTTCAAAATCACCCAATTCTAACATATCACCTAATACTGCATATTTTACTCCACGACAATTTATTTTAGATAAAGTTTTAATAGCAGCAATAGTTGCTTCTGGACTGGCATTATAAGTATCGTCAATAATACGGCTACCATTAACTCCTGAAATTAAATGTAAACGACCTTTAGGTGGAGTAAAATTTTTAAGAGCTTGAGAAATTTCTACTAAATTCATTTCAAAAACAATACCAACAGCCGCTCCAGCGAGTGCTGCGTAAATTTGATGTTCAGCTAATGCTCCCGGCAAAAACACTGGAACTACTTTTCCATCATAAGATATTTTGAAACTTAATCCAACAGGTTCTCCGGAATCATCAAAAGAAAAATCTGACTCCAATGCTCTAACCATAGCTTCTTGATTAAAACCATAAGTTAAAAATCTTCCTTTAACAGAATCTTTCATAGAGTAAACATATTCATTATCACAATTAAGTATGCCCCAGCCATTTTTATTAAGTCGAGAAATTATAAGTGACTTCTCTTTTGCTATTTTATCTATAGTTTTAAAAAATTCTAAATGCACTGGACCGATATTAGTAACAACCCCAACATCACAAGGAGCTAAATCTGTTAAATATTTCATGTCACCTGGATGATCTACTCCCATTTCTAAAACTAAAACTTCAGGATAATTTTTATCAACCAAAACAATTAATTTAAGAGCATGCCAAAATATTTTAAGCCAAGCAAAAAAAGAACGACCACCTGAAGGTAAGCCAATAATGGTTAATGGCAAGCCTATTTCATTATTATAATTTTTAATATTTTTACGAGTCTTAAATCTAAATTGCAAAACAGAAAAAATAGCTTCTTTAGCTGAAGACTTCCCTATAGATCCGGTAATTCCTACTACCTTAGGCTGATATTTAACAAGAATTATTCGAGCTAAAATAAATAATATTTTTTGTAAACATTTAGATAAAATTTTCTTCATAAATTTATTTATCATGGGCTATATTATAATATTGTAGAGCAAATTTAGCAACCTCCTTAAAAACTGGCACAGCTACTTTTTCTCCTAATTTACCCTCAAGTGGTTCATCAACTCTTACAAGTATTGCTATTTTAGGATCAGCAAAAGGAGCAAAACCAACAAAAGAACCTACAACTTCATCTTTTTTATACCCACCCTTACCGTCAGGTACCTGTGCTGTACCAGTTTTGCCACCAACCCTCCAGCCCGGTAATTGAGCGCTTTTTACATGTCCATTTTCTACCACGCTAACCAACATTCCTTTCATTATTACTGAAGTTTTAGCAGATATAACTTGACGAATTTCTTGAGGTTTAATTACTTCTACTTTATCTCCACGAATTATTTGAGAAACAATATATGGTTTCATTAATTTACCCCCATTAATTATAGCGGAAAATGCTGTTATCATTTGAATTGGAGTTACGCTAATTCCTTGGCCAAAAGTTATTGTTGCAGTATTTATTTCTCCTTTTAAATCAAGATTAGAAATATTGCCTGGCATTTCTTTAATTAATTCTATTCCTGTAAGCTGACCAAAACCAAATCTTCTAACATATTCAGCAAATATTTTAGTACCAATTTGTCTCATAGCATAAATAACGCCAGTATTTATAGAAAATTCTAATATATTAGTCATTGTCTGCAATCCATAACTTTTATTTTCAAAATTTCTAATTTGATATTTTCCATAATCCACTACTCCGGTATCAACATAAGTACTATCCGGAGAAACCTTACCCTCATTGATAGCTGCGGCCATAGTAATCGGTTTAAAAATCGATCCTGGCTCCCAAGCATCAAAAATTGCCTTATTATTAAAAACTGAAATATCATTTACTTTAGAATAATTTTCCGGATCATAATCAGGAAAACTACACATAGCTAAAATGGCGCCAGTTTTAGGATCCATAACAATAATAGTGCCACCTTTAGCTTTATGAATATCAATAGATTTTTTTAATGATTGACAAGCAACATATTGAATAGAACGATTAATAGTTAAAACTAAATCAGCTCCATCAACCTTCTCCTTAATTTGGCTTTTGCCTAAAGCAATAATATTACCTCCTGCATCACGTTCCGATTTTATTTGGCCATTCTCTCCAGAAAGAATTTTATCAAAATAACCTTCTAAACCATAACTTCCTTTACGATCATTATCTACAAAACCCCAAAAACCAAAAATTTGTCCACCTAAACCTTTTTCAGGATAATAACGATACATTTGATCCTGAAAACCAATACCCTTTAATTTTAATTCTTTAATTTTATTAACTTGATCCTCTGACAATTTTTGTCTAATAAGATAATAACTTCTTGATTTATCAGAAAAAATTTTAATCCAATTATTTATTAATTCTTCTTTTTTAGATTCTAAAAACTTAGCTCTTCTAATTTCTGCTACTTCAGCCGCTAATTGCTGATCACTGGAAGAGTATAAATCAGATAAAAATTTTTTTTCTTCAACTTTTAAATCAAATTCTGGCGGAAAACCTATAATTTCAAAAATTTCATGAGCTGTACTACTAGCATCTTCAATTTCTCTAGGAGAAGCATATAATGAAGGCATTGATTTATTAGTTACTAAAGGATAAAGAACTTTTTCTCCACCTACATCATCAAGACAATAAATTGATCCTCTTTCAGGAAAAAGACTTTTATACAATTCATGTTGATCTGCAGCTAAAGCAGAATAAAAACTACCTTTAAGTATTTGTAAATCAAAAAGTCTAATAATTATAATTAAAGAAAAGATTAAAAAAATAATCGATAAAAAATCGATTCTTTTTTTATTTGGTAAAGTATTTTTATTTTTTGACAAGAGGCGCCAATTCATACTATATCAATTATCTTAAAGCTATAGATGTTTCGCCCAAAGTTAAACTTTCTATTTCAGTAGTAGGTATTAATTTTAAATTTTCTGCTTCTTTTTTAATATTATCTATTGATTGTAATGAAATATAATCTAAATTTAATTTTTTATTATCTTCTGTTAATTGCTGTAATTCTTTTTCTAAAACCTTAATTTTATATCCTTTGGTAGCAGTGATATTAGTTTGAGTAAGATAGAAAAAACCTAAAATTAAAACAATAATACTGGTAAGAGAAACTACAATTTTCTTATTAAGAAATAAATTAATTTTATTTAATCCAGAAATAGATATCAGTTCAGGAAAATGATGATTACATTTTTCTCTTTTCCAAAATTTACACATAATAATAACTTTTAATTTTAAATTTTTTCTACTACTCTTAGTTTTGCGCTACGAGCTCTAGGATTTTTAGCTATTTCTTCTACCGAAGGCGTTATTGGTTTTTTAGTTATAATCTTAATTCTAGCTGTATCATTTAAAGCTAACTCTTTAAAAATATTTTTAACAATTCGATCTTCTCCTGAATGAAAAGTAATTACAGCAAGTCTAGCGCCTATAGATAAAAGATCAATAGCTTTAGGTAAAACAAAATTAATGTTGCCATATTCATCGTTAACCGCTATTCTTAAAGCTTGAAAAACTCTAGTGGCCGGATGACGCTTAGACGGTTTAGTAAATCTGCGGCGGTAAATCGCAGTTACTAATTCCGCTAAATCTGAAGCAGTTTTTATAGGTTGACCTTTATTTCTTTTCTCTACTATCTTTTTTGCTATTGCTCCAGCAAACGGCTCTTCACCATATTTAATTAAAATATCTTTTATTTCTTTTTCACTTAAATATTCTAATAATTCATGAGCTTTAGGAGAATTACTGGAAATATTAAATCTTAAATCAAGTTCTCCTTTGGAAAATCCGAATCCCCTATCTTCTGCCGCTAATTGATCTGATGATAATCCTAAATCAAATAAAATGCCGTCTATGTGACTAATTCCATATTGCTTTGATACTCGTTTAACTATATCTTGTAAATTACGATAATTATCATTAATTAATATCAAATTATTATCGTAAACATTTTGATTCTGAATAATATTAGGATCCCAATCAATTCCTATCACTTTTCCATCAGGTTTAATTAATTTTAAAATAGCTAAACTATGTCCGCCACCACCAAAAGTACAATCTATAAAATTCTGAGAAGGACGTGGATTAAGAAAGTAAAGAACTTCCTTAAGCATGACTGGCTCATGAATAGTAATCATTTTTTTAGTTTATTAAAAAAGTACTATATTTACTTAAACTCCTAATTCATTAAGATTTTCAGCTATCTCATTGGAATTTTTTTCCATTTGATTTTGATATTTAATCCAAGCTTCTTGATCCCAAATTTCTAATCTATTATATAATCCGGCTACCACTACATTTTTCTTTAGCCCAGCAAAATTACGTAAGTATTCTGGTAAAATTATTCTTCCCTGTTTATCAAATTCAATTTCCATTGCTCCAGCTAACATTAAACGAGAAAAAGCTCTAGTATTAGATTTAGCGACTGGTAAAGCGGCTAATTTTTCTGCCATTTTATCCCATTCTTTTTTAGGATAAACAAATAAACAATTATCTAATCCTTTAGTAACAACTGCTTTTTTAAGTTCTGCTCGAAATTTTGCTGGTAAAGCTACCCTTCCTTTAGCATCCATACTATGATTGTATTGGCCAACAAACATACTTTTTTATCAAAAAAATCAAAAAATTAAATAAATTTTATTATAAAAATTTTCTCAAAATATTTTTAGAAATTCACCATCTTTCACCACTTTTCACCATTTCAATTTAATTATACACCACTAATAGCCACTAAGCAATACATAATTAAATAATAAAAAACCTTGATTTTTCAAGGTTTTTATAAAAAGAGTGGATAAACGGTGGATAATTTTAAACTGTTAAAGTAATATTTGGTTCCTTATCATAATAAGGAATAACAAATTGACTCGGTTTAGTTAATTTTTGAAATTTTAGAATTTTAGCTACTAAATCATTATTACCATCAAATTGGTCTTTTCTAATCCCCACTACGGGAATTTTTAATCCATAAGCTAAAGCATTAGCAACAGCTACACCAATACGTACTGAAGTAAATCCTCCCGGACCAATAACTACTCCTATACCTTTTATTTTATTATTAACTTTATTACTTTTAATTAAAGTATCTATAGCAGGCAAAAGTTTTTCTGATTGATTAAATTTGCCTCTAATTTTTTTAAGTTTAAAATGATTTTGCCTTTCTGCTAAAATTAATTCCATTTGATCAATAAAACAAGTATTAATAATAAGTATCATATTTTAATATTTAATTTAATAAATTATAACAGGAGTTCCCAAATCAACAAAATCATAAATAATTTTAGCTTCATTATTTCTCATATTAATACAACCATGACTCATGGGATGTCCAAAGTTATTATGCCAATAAGTACCATGAATAGTATAAGGACCGCTAAAAGAAGCTACCCAAGGCACATTGGGTAAATTATAATTACTAGGATTATTTGGTCCATAATACCAACTCATACTAACTAATGGCCTCTTTTTATAAATTTTAAAATTACCTTTAGGAGTTGGAGTTTTAGGTAGTCCTGAAGAAATTAAAAAAGAACCAAGTTTTCTGCCGTCTTGCCAATAATAAAGCGTTTGATTAGTAAGATCAACTTCAATAAATTTATATTCTTGACTTTTGAGCTCTGACCGATAAATTTTTTTAGGTAAAATTGCTATTTCTTGTTTGCCATCGCCGTCAAAATCTCCTACCGCAGTTTCTATCCCCTCATAACCATTGTCATAAACTACAAATTGTGATATTTGCCAACCATCACTGCTATAAATATAAACTTTACCATCGCCTTTAAATGATTTCGTTATTATCAATTCATCTTTACCATCATTGTTAATATCTCCGGCTGATAAATTTAATCCTCCTATATAATCTTTATCAAAAAAGAATTGCGATTTTAATTCTAAATTATTATTAAAAATTAAAATTTTACTTAAATTACCATAACCACCAGTAACAGCAATTTCTTTATTGCCATCGCCATCAAAATCTCCAGCCGTAACTTCAATACCATTTTTATTAAATTCTTTTGATAAAACAATTTCTTTAATTAAATGTCCATCATTTCCAAAAATTCTTAATTTAGGATCTTGATTAAAGCTAGAAAACCCAATAATTTCTGCTTTTTTATCATTCCCTAAATCTATAGCAAATACCCTGATTCCACTACGCTGATTCTCATTAAAGCCGAAAAAACTAAGTTTATAGCCAGTACTATCAAATCCTCTAATATGTGGGCCACCGTTATAACTAGCTCCCACAATTATTTCATCACCTCCCTGACCATCTAAATTACCAGCCGCAACCTCCATTCCACCTCTAAATTTATCAAAAGCAAAAAAATCATAAATTTTTTTACCTTCAATATTCCAAATCTCGCCTCGAGGAGCATCAAGTGTCGAAACAATTAAATCTTTCTTACCATCATTATCAAAATCACCAGATGCTAAAGATAAAGCTCCTTCATAATCAAAATTTAAAACAAAAAAAGATTTTTTCAATTTGCCATCACTAGAAAAAATCTTAATTTCAGGATAAATAGATTGCGCTGAAGTAAACAATGGTAATAATAATAAAATTAAAATTCCAATTATTTTCCAATTAAACCTCATTTTTATAAACATAACAATTACTTATCTTTGAAATGATTAATCAAAATAAGATTTTTATTTTCTAATAAATCAAAAATAAAACGATCAGTCATACTACGACGATAAAGAAAATCTTGTTTAGACATTACAGTATAATTAATCGATCTACCCAATTCTCTTTCGAAATTAGCAATCAATTTAAAAAGTTTCTGTTTATTAACACTACCAACTAATAAAAGATCAACTGAAGCATCTTCACGACCAACAAATACTCCAGAAAGTAAAAAAAGATTAATATCACCCATTTTTTCAACCTTATCAACAAGAGCTTGTTCCATAATAACATGCGACTTAATAAACAACGACCTTAATTCTTCAATAAAAATAAATTGTGAATTAAGACGATAATATTTTTTATTATCTTTTGTTTCTGATTCTTCTTCTAATCCAATTTCAGGGCGATTATAACTATTTAAAATTCCAATGCTTTCAAGATTTTCTAATTCTCGTCTAACTGAATTTAGATGAATGTTTAAATTTCTAGCTAATTCCCTAACAAAATAGTATTTATCAGGATTATTTAAAAACAATCTAAGTAATAAAACTCTAGTTTTAGAACCAAAAATTTTTTCAAGCATAAATTTATTGTTAAAAGCTTGCTACATCAATAAGTTAATTGTATAATATTAGTGCCATACTGTAAAGCTATCAATGGAAAAAAAACAAATAAAAATAGCTAAATTAGCTGTTGAATCCGATGGAAATATCATCGGAGAGTCTTTTATTACTAAACCTGAAAAAGATTTAATTCCTAAATTAGGAATTCTTTTTGGTATTGTTGAAATATATAATATTAATGATAATTTCTCTCATAAATTTCTAGAGGCAATTAGTGATCTAAAAACAGAATTTTATTTACCGCCATATGGCGTCCAATCTACTCCTGAAAAACGCTTTGAAGAATCTTTAGCTAGAGCAAATCGTAGAATTTTTTCTGCTTTTAGCGAATCAATTGAGCCTATTGATCTTAGAAATATTAATATCGTAATAGGATTATCAAGAAAAAACGAAATTTATTTATCACAAATTGGCAATAGTAAAGCCTTTCTCTTTCATCGCAAAAAAAATTGGGAAATATTAATTTTAGATATTTTATCAAATGAAGATAAATTGATAAGTAAAACTAATCCTGAAAAAATTTTTTCTAGCGTCGTATCAGGATCAATTGAAGAAAATGATAGTTTACTTATTTGTAATGAAGAGTTTCTTAATTTTTTTTCACAAAACGAATTAGCTAGAACTATAGATCAAAATACACCAGAAGAAGCTCTTAAATATTTAGGTGACCAGATTAGAGAAAAAGTAGTTAAAGCTAACTTTTACGCTATTGCTATTAAACCAGAACAAAAAGAAAAATTATCAGTATCAATAGAAAATATTTCTTCATCTAAGTTGCCAACCTTACAATCTGAAATACCTCAAAATTCTATTAACAAACTTCTTCATACTCGTGCTGAAACAGAAAAATATCTTACACCATCAATAATGCCTAATTGGCAAAAATTTCTAATTATAAGCGGTAATTTTATTAAAAAAATAATTTTATTTTCTTTATCTAAAATAAAGATAATTATAATTAATATTACTAAATTAATTAAAGAAAAAATTAATAAATTTTTAGAAACTAAAAAAAATAATAAACCTAAACTAAAAATTGAAACTGATTTTTCTAATAACAATAATCAATTAAATAATACTATAATTGAAAATATACCAGAAACTGAATTTAAAATTAAATCTCAACCCTTACCAGAAGAAACACCTTTAAAAACTACAATAAAATTACCATCTAAAAATGATAAAACTAATATTTTAAAAGATTTTTCTTCTATAAAAATTTCCAATTTAATTAATGACACCATTAATAATCAAATAATTAAATTTTTATCTCTTAAATTATCGCAAAGAATAATATTTATTTTAGCCTTAATATTGCTTTTTCTTTTTAGTCAAAGTATTGTTTGGATTGGTAGAGCTGAAGAATTATCTTCAACAAGAATTTCTACTAATAATAAAATAGCTCAAGAAATACAAAGACTTATTGATAATGCTGAAGCGCAAAATATTTTTAATGATGAAACTGGAGCAATAGCTAGTATCAAAAAAGCTAGAGAAATACTAGAACAAATACCTAATCGTTGGGGCAATAAAGATTTACGACGTCAACTTAAAGAAAAAATAGATTCTACTTATTATAGATTACAAAAAATAACCATCTTAAATTCTCCTAAAGAATTAATTAATTTAGGAGATGGAGATTATATTGGACTAGCTAGAACAACAGGAATACTTTGGTGTTTTGATAATTCAACTAAAGAACTTATAAAAATTGAAGAATCAGGTACAATTAATCGTTTTAATTTAAAAATACCTGAAATTATTAAATTGTCAGCTATTGATGATCGTTATCTTGCCATTTTAACAAAAGATAATTCTTTTTATCGTTATGAAATACCAAAAAATGAAGCAATAAAAACTAAACCCGGTAAAGATTACTTTACAGTCAAATACCCAACGCCTTCACCTTTATTAGATCCTCCCCTCGTTGCTTCTTCAACTATTTTCAGTATTTCTAGCGGTGAATACTATTATCTTTTAGATAAAGATAATAGTAGGATTATAATCCTAGATAAAAAAGGAAATATTAAAAAACAATATCATTCGGAAATAATAAAAACTGCTAATTCCTTAATTGCTAATACTAAAAATAAAAAACTTTGGTTCTTATCTGGTTCTTCAATTTATGAAATAACTACTGAAATTTAAAAAATATTAATAATAAATTAATTTATTAAATAAAAAATCCCGACTGAAAGCGGGATTTTTTATTTTTTTTATTTATTTAAGAGTAACTGTAGCGCCAGCTTCTTCTAATTCTTTCTTAATTTTTTCAGCTTCATCTTTCTTACATCCTTCCTTAATTATTTTAGGAGCACCATCAACTAAATCTTTAGCTTCTTTTAAGCCTAAATTAGTAATAGTACGAACAACTTTAATAACATTAATCTTCTGATTACCAGCAGCAGTAAGTTCAACATCGAAAGAATCTTTTTCTTCAACGGCGACAGTAGCAACTCCGCTGGCAGCCATCATAACCGGGGCAGCAGCAGAAACACCAAACTTTTCTTCTAAAACTTTAACCAACTCAGCTAAATCGATGACTGATAATTTTTCAATTTGTTCTACCAAAGATTTAAATTTCTCCGGTACTATAATCTCTTTTTTTTCTTCTGACATATTTTTTATTTTAATTAATAATTTTAAACAATAGAACTTTCTTTATTATCTTTAATTGCTTTAATTACACGAACTAATCCAGATATAGGATTAGAAATACAACCAACTATCTTAGCCAATAATTCTTGTTTAGAAGGAATTTTAGATAATTCAATAACACGATTAGCATTAATAAATTTACCCTCTAATATTCCTCCAACAAATTTAATGTTATCATTTTCCTTAGCAAAAGAAGCTAAAATCCTAGCTGGAGCAACTTCATCATCATAAGAAAATAAAGCGGCAATTTCTCCTTGTAATTCAGCTGTGGCAGCATCTTCAAGTCCTTTTTCTAGAAAAACTTTCTTAAGAAGAGTTTTTTTTGTTACCAAATAATCAATGCCTTCATTACGGCAATTATTTCTAAGCTTATTAATGTCTTTAACTTCTATGCCGGAAAAATTAAACATAACAACAGACTTCATTTGGTTAATTTTATTAGATAAATTTTCCAAAATAGCAGTTTTTTGTGCTTTTGTTTTTGGCATAGTTTAATTATTATTTTTTAATAATTTAACTTCCGCTATATAAAAAAACTGCGTTTCCGCAGATCTTCAAAGGCTAAAAAAGCCATTTCTCGGCAGGTCTTATTGAAGTTTTCTCCCCTCAGCCTGCTGTCTACGAAAGTTATAAATTAATTATAGCAAAAAAATAAAAAAAGTCAAATAAACAATATAATTGGTAACTAAATCCATAAAATATAATTTTATTTTTTTAATTAAAATATCTAAAATTAAACAAAAAAATTTTCCATTTTCTAAAAAATAGTATATTTTTTATATGTGACATATTTTCAAATAATTAGTTTTTTATTGTAAAATTAATTTAAATTATTTTTTTATATTTATAATTAAGATCGACTTTTATAATAAAAAATGTTAAGCTATAAACATTAAAATAAAAAATTATGGAAAAATACGTCATCGAAGGCGGATACCAATTAAAGGGTGAAATAAAGGTTTGTGGAGCTAAAAATCAAGCGCTAAAAATTATTGCTACCTCTATATTACTTGAAGGAAAATGTATTATTAAAAACATTCCAGAAATTGAGGATATTAATCGTTTATTAGAAATACTTGAAGATTTAGGTGCTAAAATTGAAAGAAAAAATCATGAAATAATCATTAATCCTTTATCAATAAATAAAACTCATCCTTCAGATGATTTAGTTCGTAAGCTTCGTTCTTCAGTAATGCTTGCTGGACCATTATTGGCACATTATGGCAAAGTTACTCTGGCTCATCCAGGCGGTTGTGTTATTGGTCAAAGACCAATCGATATGTTTTTACATGGTTTTAAAGCTATGGGAGCTGAAATTGAAGAAAGTAATCAAGAATATACTCTAAAAGCTAAAAAATTACATGGAGCAAAAATTGTTATGCCTTGGATAATGGTGACAGCTACTGAATCATTAATGATGACTGCTTGCCTTGCTGAAGGTACTACTACAATTATCAACGCTGCTATGGAACCAGAAATTCCTGCTTTAGCAGAATTTTTAAATTCTTGTGGCGCCAAAATTTCTGGAGCCGGAACTCCAATTATCACTATTGAGGGGGTTAAAAAATTATCTGGTGGCGAATGTACAATAATCCCCGATCGAATTGAAGCTGGAACCTTTACTATTATGGGCTTAATAACTAAAAGTGAAATAACTATTACAAATTGTCAACCTAAACACTTAGAAACTGTTTTAGAAACTTTATGTCGCGCTGGAGCTAATATTGAAGTTGGTAATAATTGGATTAAAACTAAACCCTCAAACTTAAAAGCTGTAGAATTACGTACCCACGAATATCCGGGATTTCCTACTGATTTACAATCACCTTTTACTATTTTAATGACCCAAGCTAATGGTTTATCTTTAATTCATGAAGCTATTTATGAAGGAAGGCTTTTTTATACTGATAAACTTAATACTATGGGAGCTAAAATTATTATGTGCGACCCACATCGAGTAATTGTTAGTGGCCCTACTCCTTTGCGTGGTAAAAAATTAGAATCTCCTGATTTGCGTGCTGGAATGGGATTAGTTATAGCAGGATTAGTAGCTGAAGGAAAAACTATTATTGATAATATTTATCAAATTGAACGAGGTTATGAAAATCCTGTAACTCGTCTTCAATCTTTAGGGGCTAAAATTGAAAAAATTAAAGAATAAATATGAACTTAATTTTTAGAAGGTTTGTTTATATTTTTTTTATTATAATTTTTCTTTTAGCTGCACCCGTTACCGTACTTTATACTATGGGCTATCGTTATAATTTTTCTGTTGGCCGAGTACAAAAAACTGGATTAATGAAAATAACATCCGTTCCCAAAAATGCTGATATTTTCCTCAATGGTATTAAATACGAAAAATCAAAAACTCCAGCTAAAATTGAATATTTGCTACCCGGAGATTACGAAATTAAAATTTCTAAAGAAGGTTATCATGATTGGCAAAAAAAATTAGCTGTTTATGAAAATGGAACTACTTTTGCCGAAAAAATAATTCTTTGGAAAAATAATCAACCGGAAAAAATTGAAGCTACGACTACAGCTTGGTCCACCTCACCTGATGGCAATAAAATTGCCTTAGGGCAAAATAATATTATTAAAATCTTAAACATTAATAGCGGTTTATTAGGAGAAATTGAAGGTGGAGATATCATTCAATCAACTGAATTACCAAAGGGATCAAAAATAAACAAAATACTTTTTTCTTCTAATAGTAAAAAAATCTTAATTGATTCAACTCTATCTAATAAAAAACAATACTGGATTTATTCTCTTGATTTTCAAAAATTACTACAATTACCAACAAATTTTTCTGGATTTAAATTCAATCAAAAAGATAATGAACTTTATGGTTATAATAATTCAGGAATATTTTTAATTAGTTCAAAAGGAGTAGCTACTAAACAAATTTTACGCGCTAATGATCTTAAGGACTTTTTATTTGATTTTGATTTAATTTATTTAGTTAATGGTAAAACTTTAGATATTTTTGATATTAAAAAAAATAATCGTTCTAATATTGAAGAATTTTCTTGTACCACTTGCCGATTGGAAAAAATAATTTCATCAAAACTTTTTGTTTTTGATGATACTAATAAAAAAATGAATATTATTGATTTAACAAGAAAGAAAAAAACTTTATCTTTCGAGGCAAAAAATATAGACGTTTTAAGTGATAATTTAATAATGTTTTACAACGATTGGGAAATATTTATCTATGATTTTAATAAAGAATCTCCTGAGTTAATTACTAGAATTGGAGAACCAATACTTGCTGCTTGCTGGCATCCAAAAGGTAAGCATTTATTTTTTTCTACCAAAAATAAAATTAAAGTTATTGAATTAGATAATCGTGAATTACGTAATATTATTGATGTTTCTGAAGGTAAAAATTATTCTGCTTTACGTTTTGATAGAGCTGGTAATATCCTTTATTCTAATAGTGATAACGGAGTAGAAAAATTAAAATTAAAATAATTAATTTTAAAAAATAATTCTTAAAAAATATTTTTTTATTTAATCAAATTTTTTATTTTTTTAACAATTAATTCTGCTTCTCCTTCGTTATAAGATTTACCATGCCATAATTCTCTAGAATCTCCTTCAAAACGAGGTATAATATGCCAATGAAAATGAGCTACTTGTTGCCCAGCAACTTTACCATTATTTAAATTAAGATTAAATCCTTTGGCTCCTAAACCAGAAATAACAGCTGGAGCGATTATTTTTATTTTAGATATAAGTTTTTGTGCTTCAATTTCAGGTAATTCTAATAAATCAATATAATGTTTTTTGGGAATAATTAATGTATGGCCTGGATTAACTGGGGCAATATCTAAAAAAGCTAATATACTATCGTCTTCATAAATTTTATAGCAAGGAACTTCTCCTTTAATTATTTTACAAAAAATACAATCTTCCATATTTTTTTATTTAAAATTTATTATTACAATTATTATTATTAATTAACTCTTGAAATCTTTTAGCAGAAATAGCTTCTAAAGCTAATATTACTTCTAAATCATCTTTAATGCAAGGATAATTTTCTAATTTAGAAATATCTTTCCAAATCGCTGTTGCTTTTTGCCAATCACGATCAGTAACATTTATTTTTAATACTGGACCAGAATAAAAATTAATTGTTAATAATAAAGATAAAATAATAATTACTAATTGAGATTTTTTAATAATTATAAAATCATAAATTAATTCAACTAAAATAAAAATAAAAAATGCGGAAGAAAAAAGTGTTAGACGACGAGACAAAGAATGTTCTCCTGAAAATAAAACCCAAGAAAAAAAATAAGCTGAAGTTAAAGAAAAAAACATTATACAAAATAATAAAAGCGTAGTATTATTCTTTTTCCAATAATGCCAAAAAAGATAAAACAATAAAAAAATAAAAGTAAAAACAACTAATAAATCAAATAACTTAATTAAAGTAAAATCAACAAAAGAAAAACGTGATAATGAATTAAAATATAATAAATTTGCTGCTGACCAAGCACTCTTTATCTTAATTAAAAAAAAGTCAAAAATATTATTATCAAATAATTCTAAACATAATATAAATAAAGAAATTACAAAAGAACCAAGGAGTCCTAACCAACGATTTTTTTTAATTAATAAAATTAAAAAACCTAAAGCAACTAATACTAAGAAAGACAACAGATAATTAAAGTAAGATAAAATTGTAAAAATAACAGCTAATAATAATATTTTTTTTGCTCCACTTTTAAGATAAACTAACCAAAAAGGAATTATAGCAAAAGTCACAATAACCCCATAAGAAGCTGGTAATCCTTGAGCGCCATAATATTGTAATAAATAAAAACCATTACTTATTATTGCTGAAATAAGTGCTTTATTTACATTAGAAAAAATTAATAAACTAATTAAATAAACTAAAAAAGTAAAACCTAAAGACCAAAATATTGGTAAAATGAATTTATTAATTTGAAAAATTTCAATACCTGTTAATTGAGATAAAAAAACTTCGATAGACCATTGAAAACTATAAGAAATTTTAGCTCGATCAATTAAAGCTTGGGGAATTTTTAAGGGTCCTAAATTAACTATCCATAAATCTTTAGTTAACAAAGTTGGTTGATATTCTAGACCTTGTAATAATCTATTTTCTGAACCTAAATGACGGAATCTATCACCGCCAAAACCATTTTGATAAACTAAAAGATAACTATGAATAAGAAATGATAGAGCAATAATTGACCAAAGTATTTTCCAAGATTTTATATTTTGTACAATTGACCAAAAAATAAACAAAAACCCAAATAAAACTGAAACAATAAACCACCAAGGCAAAACATCCCAAGGAGAAAAAATTTTTTCTCCTTGAGCCATAATTATTACTGATAAAATACTAGAAATGATAACTAAATAAAAAATAATCCAAACAATATTAGGCCAATCTTTATTGTTATTTTTAATAATAATTTCTAGTGGTTTCTCTAAAACTTTTATTTTGATAAATTTGTTAATTAATAAAAACAAAATAAATGTCAAAATAAAAGCTAACCACATCAACCAAAAATCATATTTAAACCAAGAAGTAAAAAAACTTCCTAATAAACCCCAACAAACAAAAAACAAAATAATTCCATAAAAAAATGATTCTGTTCGGTTAAAAGGAAAAATTTTAACAATGATTTCTCTAACTCCAAACCCCATTAATCCTATTAAAATTACAAATATCAAAAATATCATATCTTAAATATTAAAAAGGTTTTTTGCATTATCAGTAGTTATTTTAGCGACTATTTCATGATCTATATTCTTAATTGAGGCAATTTTTTGTGCAACAAATTTAACATATTGAGGTAGACAACGCTTACCTCGATATGGCTCGGGAGATAAAAATGGAGCATCAGTTTCTACTAAAATTTTTTCTAAAGGTAAAAATTTAACAATTTCTTGAAGCGCTTCTGCTTTCTTCTTAAAAGTTACGATACCAGTTATTCCAATATAAAAACCTAATTTAACAAATTCTTGGGCTTGAAGTAAATTTCCTCCAAAACAATGCACTACTCCCCTAATTTTTCTACCATTAGCAATTTCTTCTTTTATTATCTGTAATAAATCACCATAAGCTCCAAAATTAATATTAAAATTATCAAGACCAATCATTAAACCATGTGAATCATCTTTTGTGTTATTAGAATCTTTAGCATTACGACAATGGAAAATTAATGGCAAGTTAAGCTCTTCCGCTAAAGCAATAAAACCACGTAAAGCCTCTTTCTGTTTATTAATAAATTCAGAAATTCTTTCCTTAGAAAATTTATCAAAATAATAATAATCTAAACCAATTTCTCCAATCGCTTTTACTTTTTCTGAAGATAAAGCCAATTTGCGATATTTCTCTTTATCAAAATCTTCTTGACGATTTTTAAAAGTATAAAATTTATCATTAATTAGCACACTTTCTTCAGTATCATCTATTAAATCAATCGGATGTAAACCAACAGCAGCATAAACTCCTTTTTCATATTTATTAGCATATTCAATAGCGCGTCGAGAACTAGAATCTTGAGCACCAACTACAATTAAAGCATAATTATCACGTAAAAAATCTGAGATGATTTCATCAGCATCATCTTTAAAAGAAATAAAATTAATATGACAATGAGAATCAACTAACATTAAAAAAATAGAAATTATTTGTCTTAAAACTTCGGGAAGTAAATTAATTAAATATTGTGACCAAGATACTAAAATATGAGCTACTGAAGACGAAGCTATACTAACTTGAACTAAATTAATATTAGGAGCTAATTTAGAGATTGTATAAATCAACAATCCAGTTGTTAGAATTCCTTCTACTAAACCTAAAATTAATCCACCTAAACGATTGATAATTTTAACAAAAGGGAAAAAAGATAAAATATTTAATCCTCTACTTAAAAAGTAAAAAATCAAAACTGTTAATCTATTAAGAGCAAAAAAAACTAAAATAAAAGCCAAAATTTTAGCTAATGTTTCATAACCCATTAAAATTGGCGTCAGCCACTCAGCAATCAACATAAAATATCTACCTGCTACCCAAGTTCCTATAACTAAACCAATTAAAGCTCCTATACTGCGAATTAAGCCCCAACTAAAACCGATGGCAATAAAAGAAAAAACAATTAAAATCAAAATAACATCGACTAATGTAAAAGTCATATTAAATATTATTGAATCCGAGGAAAAAGTGGTTCATTTTTATCAATTTTACTCTCGGGTTCAAGTAATCCCCAAACTTTTAAAGTAATAAAATTTTTCTGACGAAAATCATTTTGTCCCAAAACTTCTAAAATTTTCTCTGCAGTTTCTGGCATAATTGGCCATACAGCAACTCCGAGATGCCGTACTAATTCTAATAAATTATAAATTACTTCCTGAAGTCTTACTTTATTAGTTTTAGCTAACTCCCAAGGCTTATTTTTTTCTACATAACCATCACCCAATTGATTTAATTTTTTAATAGCTTCAATTGCTCGATCAACTTGAAAATTATCTAAAGAAGTTTCATATTCTAACCAAATCTTTTCTACCTCATTTTTTAATTCGCTATCACGCGAAGGTACTATTCCAGTAAAATATTTATGAGTCATTGAAATAACGCGGTTAACAAAATTACCTATACCATTAGCTAAATCAGAATTATACTGAATAACAAATTTAGCGGCTTTAATATCTCCATCTTGTCCAAAAGGAAATTGTGATAATAGTAAATATCTAGTAGCATCAGCACCAAATTCTTTAATTAAATTAAAAGGATCAATAACATTGCCAAGAGACTTACCCATCTTTTGTCCATCAACTGTAAAAAATCCATGAACATAAAGATTTTTAGGAGTAGGCAATCCCACAGCAATCAACATCGCCGGCCAATAAATACAATGAAATTTTAATATATCCTTACCTAAAATATGAACATCAACTGGCCAGAATTTATCTAACTTTTCAGTATTATCAGAACCATAACCTAAGGCATTAATATAATTAGTTAAAGCATCAACCCAAACATAAGCAACTTGCGAATTATCCCAAGGCAAAGGAATGCCCCATTTTACTGAAGAACGAGAAATAGAAAAATCTCCTATATCTTGTTTAAATAAACCTAATACTTCTTTCTTTTTGCTCTCCGGTAAAATTTTAATTTCATCAATATCAATCAGTCTTTTCACTTCTGGTAAATATTTTTTAAGTTTAAAAAAATAATTTTTTTCACTAATTACCTGAGGTTTATTATGATGAATTGGACACTGACCATTTATTAAATCACGTTCAGTTAAAAAAGCTTCACAACCTTGGCAGTATAATCCTTCATATTCACCTTCATAAATTGCATCATTTTCTTTTAATTTTTCAATAAATTTAATAACTCCCGCTTTATGACGTTCAGAAGTAGTGCGAATAAAATCATCATTAGAAATATCTAATTCATCCCAACATTCCATAAATTTAGCTGCCATTTCATCGCAAAATTCTTGAGGAGTTTTTCCAGCTTTTTCAGCTGTTTCCGCCATCTTAGATCCATGTTCATCTGAACCTGTTAAAAACATTACTTCATCACCTTTTAAACGATGATAACGAGCTAAAACATCGGCCGCTAAAGTTGGATAAGCCGAGCCAATATGAGGGTCACCATTAATATAATAAATTGGTGTTGTTACATAAAATTTTGACATATTATTTTATTTTCCTTCTATTACTACCACAAATTCACCTTTTGTGATATCAGATTTTAATTTTTCTAAAACTTGTTTAATGTTGCCGCGATAAATGGTTTCAAATTTTTTCGTCAATTCGCGACCAATGACGGTTCTTCTTTTATTTTCTGCCCCTAAGGGCATCATCTCTAATATTTTTTCTAAAGTTTTTATAATCCGATGAGTTGATTCATAAAACACGACAGTTTCTTCACTATTAATGATACGTTTAAGTATAGTTTCCTTGCCTTTTTTATTTGGTAAAAAACCTAAAAACAAAAATTTGTCAGTTGGTAAACCAGAAACAGACAAAATAGTAACAATAGCTGATGGTCCAGGAATCGGAATAATTTCACACTTGTCGCCAAATTTTTTAATTATTGCTTCTATCAATAAATTACCAGGATCGGAAATTCCGGGAGTACCAGCATCAGTAATAATTGCCATCTCCTTTACTTCAACTAATTTATTCAATAAAAAATCAACTTTACTGATTGAGCTGTGCTGATGATAAGAAATAGTTTTAGTTTTAATATTATAGTGAGACAGTAATTTCTGTGACACGCGAGTATCTTCACAAGCAATCAAAGGCACGGACTTTAAAATTTCTAAGGCCCGCAAAGTAATGTCTCCTAGATTACCTAGTGGCGTCGCCACAACATATAGTTTCATAGTCAAACTATACCATTTTTAGCTAAAAAAATCAAACTATTTAATTTACAAATAAATTTTACTTTATGTTAAAAAGATTACACAAAATAAAAAAATACTTTGTTAACAAAGTATTTTTTTATTTTGTATTTAAGTTTAAATTATTTATTTAGTAGCTGCCGGTTGCACCACTTTATTCTTAGTTAAATCTTTATAAGCTCCATTCATAATACTTAAATCAGTAAAAACATAAGTTCCGTCAGCTGCTATTGTTCCCACGTCAGGCCATACAGTTGTTAAAGATTGATACTCTCCAACTTCGCCTTTAATCAATAAAGTTGGAACAGCTTTAATTTTATAATCAGAAATTAACTTTTTACCAGCTTCAGTACTAATATCAATTTTTTCAATATTATTAATTGGGACACCTAAATTACTTAAAGCATTATTATGAATATTTACATCATAACACTCCTTACAAGAATCATCAGTTAAATAAATAATTTGTACTTTACCTTTTAATTGACCACTAGAAACATCAATATAAGGTGGTATGACTTTGCGTAAAACAAATTTACCATCAATAATATCACCTAAATTTGGAGTCAAAAAATTAACTAAATCTTTATTTTTTTCAAAATCAGCTTCCAAAATAACAGTTGGTAATTTAGTAATATTAAACTTCTTAACTAAATTATCACCGTCATTAATAAATGGAATTAAAGATTTTCCATCAACATAAACTGTTTTTTTATTGGTAATTTTAAATTCCTGTTGACTTAAAGCATCTACAAAAAGATTTGTATTCCAACATTCAGGGCAATCTTTTTTAGTAACAATCGTAATCTTCATTTTAATTGGTTCGTTAATTTCAGCTTTTTTTCCAATTACTCCTTTATAATAAAGCAAAGAAAAAGCAATAATTAATAATATAGCGGCAGTAGTTGTCCCAACTAAAAGCCCTTTTTTAAAGAAATTATCATTTTTAGGAGGAAAAATTTTATGCCAAATACTTAAAACTAGTGATTTAATTTTATCTCCAATTAGATTCAAAAAAGAAAAAATTTTTTTCATATTTTCATTATATTATTTATTATTTTTAACAACAAAATAATTCATTAATCGAATCTTTATCTATATCTATATTATTTCCAAAAGGATTGCCAAATTTCCTTATATTTTCAATCATTCTTAAATTACTTTCTGTATTCTTCCCTTCTTTATTATACCTACTACGAGAAATTCTGACAATATTCTGCCAATTAATTTTAGCAGGGCAATTAAAAGTACAATTTTGACAAAGCGTACAATCATAAACCGTTTCCACTGATTTACTTTTGGGCATGCGGCTAGTTAAATTCCAGGTAGCACATAAATTATAACAAGCTCCGCAGTGAATACAATACAAAGATTCCTCTTCTTCTGTTCCTATTTTATTATAAACCACTCCTTCAATTAAAATTAAAAAAACTTCTTCAGCGCCATGAACTCCAGTAATTAATTCATTTTCAATATCAGCTGTTTTTGATGGTCCTGCTATAAAATTAATGTAAGTTGGTTGCGTCTGGCCCGTTCCCCAAAGAGCCGCTGCTTTAGCAATTTTAACTGCTTCTATAGAAGTTGGTACTATTTTTTCAATACCACAGATAGTAATATGTTTTTTAGGTAAACGAGTTATTAATGAAATATTGCCCTCATTTTCTAAAAGCATTACTTGTCCTTCAGTAGTAATAGCATTAGCTCCAGTAAGACCTACCTCAGCTTTCATAATACCTCTTTTAATTTCAGTTTTCAATACATCGGTTAAAGCCTTGGCCTCTATTGGATATTTTCCACCAAACTTAATAGAAAACTTCTCAGCTATTTCTTTAGCTTTTAAATCAATGGCCGGTAAAACTGGATGATCACTATCATTACCTATGTGTGAAACTATGTATGCTCCTAAATCTGTTTCTAATAATCTATTACCAAAATTATTAGATAACGATAGTTTATCAAGTGTATTAGATTTCGCTTTAGCAATAACTTCGGCTTCACCACACAATTCAATTAATTTTGTTTTAGCTTCTTGATAATCTTTTACAATAAAAACTCCAACTCCATTTTTTTTAAAATTATCAATAGTTAAATTAACTAATTCTTTAAGATTAGATATTGATTGTTTTTTTAGTTTATTAATTTCATCACGCAGCCTTTCTTGCTCCGGCTTAATTAGAGATTTATTTCTACGCTCGAGATAATTGTAAACAAAATCTTTATTCATAATTTCCTAATAATACTTGAGTTAATTCTAATACTTTTATTTTTTCTTTGGCTCCATTTTTTAAATTATAAGTACACATCGGACAAGGAGTAATAATATATTCTGCTTTTGTTGCTAATGCTTGTTCAACTCTTTCTTTAGCAATTTTTTCTGCCAATTCTTTATTATTAGATTGTACTCCACCACCAGCCCCGCAACAAAAAGAATTTTCTCGATTTAAAACCATTTCCCGTAAATCAACTCCTAACTCTTTCAATAAATTACGTGGTTCTTCATAAATACTAGAATAACGTCCTAAATGACAAGGGTCATGATAAGTGGCTTTTATTGTTAATTTTGGTAATTTTAATTTTCCAGCACGAAATTGTTTTAATAAATAAGTAGTCATATGTTCAACTTCAATATCCCAAGATTGACCTAAAACCTCACGATACTTATGACTCAACATATCATAACAAGCTGGGCATCCGGTTATTATTTTTTTGACATTATATTCCTTAAAAACTTGTAAATTTTTTTCTGCTAGATTTATAAAATCATCAAAAAATCCAGCATTGAGCACTGGAGAACCACAGCATACTTCTTTGTCTTCAAGAACAATAAAATTTTCACCACACTGTTCTAATAATTTTTTGTAATTATTATAAATATCTTTAGCAATAAATTTCGTTAGACATCCCGGATAATATAAAATATTCCCAGATTTTTTTAATAATTTATCAAAAATAGACATAAATTAATTAGTAATTTTTTTTGCTGTAATGACAATGGTTTTAGGTAAAATAAAATTAAATAACCACTCTATAATCCAACACAATGGCCAAACAGGAAAATATTTAGCCTTAGTTTGCAAAGTAATTTCCCAATCAAAAAATTGATTAATAATTATTAGCGCTTTATACAACAAAGAATTATCAATATCGCCGCGTTGATTGGTAATGCCTTTATTCATTAAAAATAAAATAATCAATACTAAATTTAAAAAGGATTTACGTCTTTTTCTACCAATTATTTTAAATCCATTGTCTTGCAATAATTGCTCAATTTCGCCAGATAAAAATATTCTTTTATGTCCTATTTCAGAAAAATATTCTGGTCTAATTTTTAATAAAATTTTTTCTGACAAATAATAAGGTATACTGACATAAAATAAACCATCAAATTTAAGAACTCTATTAATCTCTCTAATAATTTGAACTGGATCTTCAACGTGTTCCAAAACATCACGCGCGTAAACTTCATCAAACAATGAATCATCAAATGGAATTTTTTTATCAACTAAATTAAAAAATTTTAATAGAGGGTATTTTTTTAAAGCTTGATTAATATCAATATCTACACCAAAAATATCTTTACCTTGTTGAGCCAATTGATTAACAAAATCTCCATTACCACAACCAAAATCCAAAACTTTTATAGCCATACTACTTAAAAATAAATATCATACTTAATCCTAAAAATATTAAAACTAATCCCATTATCAATCTTAACCATTTTCTTTTTGTTGTTCGCAGTTGTTCTAATTTCTGCGGACTAATTCCTTTATAAATTAATATTAAAATTATTAACAATGGAAATACAAATATTAAATTATAAAAAATTAAATAAGAAAAACCAATCCAAAAAGTTGTCTGAGTAGCAAGTAAAGCTAAAATGGCTAAATAAAAACCACCAGTACAGGGTAATTCAAATAAAGCAACTAAAAAACCCAAAATTATTGCTGCTGGAATTGATCCATATTTAATATATTTATCTATAATTGGTTTTTTACTAGCGGGAATAGCTAAAGAAAAGCCCTTGCCATACCAAAAAAAATCTTTAACATTAATTAAACCAGCAATAATTGCTAAAATAGCAGCAACATACATTATATATTTACTAATAATTGAAAACTGCTGTAAAGTAGCTAAAAATCCTAATCCAGCCAATAAATAAACTAAATAAACTGTAATAATATAAATTAAACCAATTTTTAATGCTCTTTTTTTATTACTAACAGTTAATAGTGATAGCATTAAAAAAATAATAACAGAAAAAGCGCAAGGATTAATTGAATCAGCTAAGGCGGCAATAAATACTGCTGGTAAAGTTAATTTGTTAGCTGATACAGTTAAATTAGATTTTTGAGATTTAGAAGAAACATCATCTATACCCATTTTAGATTTAAAAAAATTTATAATCTCTGTTTCTCCAGAAAAACATTGACCTTCAAAATGTAAATAAGGTACACCCATTTCTTCTGGTGGAATATTTTTAGATAAACAAAGATCATAAAATTCTTTGGCATTAACTGGATTTTGAGAAACTTCCTTCTTAATGATGTTAAACTTTTCTACTATTCCATATTGCCTAAAAAAAGAATCAACATTTCGACAGTGTGGACAAGTAGCTGAATAATAATAAATATTTTTATCAGTAGGAATTGGCGAATACTGAGCTAAAACTAAATTAGGAGAAAAGAAGATTAAAGTTAAAATTAGAAAAGATATTTTTCTCATAGTTTAAATTATTCAAATAAAGTTTTCATAAAAAACATAAAAACCAAAGCTAATATAAATAAAATATAAGATATCAAAGCGCGCCAAGAATTATTATCTTTATGTATCTCAGGAATTAAATCTGAGGCCGCAATATAAATAAATCCACCAGCAGCAAAAGGAATTAAAAACAGAGATAATAATTCGTTATAAGAATAAAGAAAATAAGCCAAAAGTACTCCAATAATTGCAATAAAAGCGGAAATAAAATTATAGAACAGAGCGCGCTTACGAGAAAAACCAGCATAAATTAGTACACCAAAATCACCGAGTTCCTGCGGTATTTCATGAAGTATAATCGATAAAGTCACTGGAACTCCTAATGCCGGTCCACTAAAAAAAGAAGCAAAAATCACTATACCATCAATCAAATTATGAATACCATCACCAATCAAATTCATCCAACCCAAATGCTCATGTGTTTGACATTCCGAATCATGACAATGATGCCAACGCAAAATTCTTTCTAAAATAAAAAATAAAGAAAAGCCACTTAAAACAAAAACAAATACGGTTATAATACTTTCTGTTTTTTCTAATATTTCTGGTAATAAATGAAAAAAAGCAGCACCAATCATTGAACCGGCTGAAAATGAAACTAAATATATAAGAATTTTTTTTAATCTATCAACCTTAATCACTAAACTTAATGCTCCAGAAAAAGAAATTAGTCCTACAATGAAAGCAGCTAAAAGAGAATTTAAAAGCATAAAAAAAATAATATGATTAATATGGACACAATAGGAATCGAACCTACGACCTCACGGATGTGAACCGTGCGCTCTAACCAACTGAGCTATGTGTCCTATTTTAATTTATTTATACGAATTAAAAAAGTTAGAATTCATTATCAAAAAATACGAAGAAAATTTTTTGCGAAACAATGAGTAATTCAATTAATCAAACGTGGACCTAGGCGGAATCGAACCGCCGCCTCTACAATGCGAATGTAGCGTCGTACCACTAGACTATAGGCCCTGAAAACGAGAAAAAAGACTTTCTTGCCGTATTATAATACCAATTTCTTAACAAAAAAACAATAATATTCCGTCAATAACCCTCCTAAAAGCCACCCCAACCCTAAAGCTATCTTTAAACGACATTTTTGAATTATCTGTAAAATTATTAGTAATGGTAATCTTTACCTTTTGAAATACAAACTGAGCGATATAGTTGCTCCAATAAGATAACTTGAGCTAATTCATGAGGAAAAGTTAAAGTTGATAATGATATTAAATGAGAGGCTTTTTTAATTACAGATTCATCAAATCCTAAACTACCAGCAATTACAAAAACTAGTTTTTGATTAGAGTTTATTTCTAACCATTTAGAAAAATGAACTGAATCCATTAATTCGCCTGATTCAGTCAAAAAAATTATTTGGGCATCGCTATATTTAGAGATTGCTTTAATAATTCGCTCCCCCTCTTTTTTCTTAGCTCTATTCTTATCCCCTTCGTTTCTAAAGGACTCAGCAGTCAATTCCTCAATTTTAATTTTGGCATAAGGAGATAATCGTTTAAGATATTCCTTAGCGGCGTCTTGAAAATATTTTGCCTTTATTTTATCAATAGCAATTATAACTATATCCAACATATCTACCAAAAAATAAATTTTTTAACTAACCAAAAATAAAACTCCATCAAGGGATTTACCAATTTTAATAACAAAGGATTATTTACTTCTTCAAATTTTATTGAAGCAGTAAATAACTGTAATATTTCTTTATCCTTAACAGAGCGCCAAGAAGCAATTTCTTTGTGATCAGAAACAATTTTTTTTATATTAACAATTAACCAAATATATCCTTGTAATTTTTCCTTTAGCCAACCATTCTTTAACGCAAAAAATAATATTCCTAATTCCATAAATAAAAAAGCGGGCAAAAAAATTAATATCGTTAACAATTTATAATTTTTAAAAAAAACTAATAAACGATTGCGCTCCATATAAAAATATTTATATGAAGCTTTACTAAAATTATATTTATGATAAACAACTGATTTAGGTTCTAATATAATCCTATAACCTGCTAAACGTAAACGCCAACCTAAATCAGCATCTTCATGATACATAAAAAAATCATCACTAAACAACCCTACTTTCTCTAAAGCTGACATTTTTATCGCAACAGCTGCGCCAGAAGCATAAGGAACCTCAAACGATTTTATCTCTAATCGATCAGATTCACGATAGTGATTACAATAACCAAAGCCTAAAAAAGTAAAAGCGTTGCCTAAACTATTAATAAAAATTTTTTCCGGCCACAACATTAATTTTGATTGTACGGCCCCTATTTTCTCATCTTGTTCTGCGGTATCAATTAAATAATTAAGCCAATTAGGATCAACTATAGTATCATCATTTAATAAAACTAAATAATCGACGCCCAAAGATTTAGCTAATTCATATGCTTGATTATTAGCGGCAGCAAAACCCTTATTCTCTAAATTTTTTATAATCCTAATACTAGCAAAAGAAGATTCTGCTAATTTAGCACTATCATCATTAGAATTATTATCAACTAAAATTAAATCAACTAATTCCCAAGGATAATTTTGGTATTTTAATGAATTAAAACAATCTTCCAATTTTTGGCAAGAATTATAAGAGACAATGACAATTGCTATTTTTTTATTTCTTGTTATCATAATCTTCCAAAGCTCTTTGCCGCACTAACTTAGTTAGATTTTTTTCTAATTTCTCTATTCGAATTAACAAACGAAATAAAATATAAAAAATTATAATTAAAGAAGCATAAATTATTAAATCTGCTCCCCTACCAATGCCAACAAAATTTGCTACTAAAACAGTTAGTCTAGGCCAAATTATCGCTATAATGGCAACTAACCAAAAGATAATCCAAAATAAAAGACGCTTAAAATCTAAATCACACTTTTTAAAACGTAAGATACTATGAGTTATTATTAGAATTATTACTGATACTAAAATTATTTGTATTAATAACATAAAAAATTACTTTATTAACAAATCCCAAAGAATATTAAATGAGTTCCATATTTTTTGTCCTTTACGTTTAGAATAATCAGTATATTTTATGGTTACCGGAACTTCACAATATTTTAATTTAAGACGACTAATTTCATTTAATATCTGACTGGCGTGAGCCATGCGATCTTGATCAAGTTTAATTGAAGAAAGAGAAGAAACTCGCCAAGCCTGAAAACCGTTATGGATATCTGTTATATTTAAACCAGTTGTTAATTTTGTAAAAATTAATGCTATTTTTTTAACTATTTTAGTTAATAGTGGCATATCAATAGCTTGTCCAATATTTCTGGATCCTAAAACAACATCATAACCCTCATTTAACTTTAAATTAAGATTGTACGCCTCAGCGGGATCCATTTGACCATCAGCATCAAAAAATATTACTGTCTGATAATTTTTTTTAACAGCAAATTCAATTCCCGTTTTAAGAGCGGCTCCTTGACCTCTATTAATAACATGGGAAACAACCATTGCCCCTGCCTCTATAGCACGAAACGCAGTTTGATCTTTTGATCCATCATCTACTACCAAAATATCAAGCGGAAGATTAGCTTTAGTTTTTAAGCCTTTAATAACTTCGCTTATCTTTTCGTCTTCATTGTAAGCAGGAATTATTACTAAAATATTCATATCAAATTAAAGGAATATCTCTGATGCCTTGTTGAGCGCTTAAATAATCAATAGTTTTCTTAAGTCCCTCATCCAGTAAAATAATAGGAAACCAACCCAATTTCTCTTTAGCTAAAGAAATATCAGCTAAAGGTTGGATATCAAAATAATTAGGTTTTTCTTGATAAACAATTTTTGATTTCGATTTAGTAATTTCAATAATCTTTTTAGCTACTTCTTCCATTTTTATTTTCCATTCTGAAGCTAAATTAAGTGGTCCAGTTTCCGAACTTTCCATAAATTTTCTCATACCCCTGATTAAATCAGAAACATAAAATAACGATAGATTTTCTCCTTTTTTACCATAAATAACAATATCTTGATTATTAATAGCTGACTTTATCATTTCAGGAATCATTCTACCGTCATCTAAAAGCATTCTTGTTCCATAACAATTAAAAATTCTAACTATTTTAGCATCTATTCCATAAACTTTACGATAGTTATCAACTAAAGACTCTCCAAATCTTTTAGCTTCAGCAAAAACTGATCGTGGAGCCAAATGATTAACTGGGCCAACAAAAGATTCTTTAGTAGGTTTATCAGTAGCTTGACCATAAACAGCTGGTGAAGAAGCAAATAATAATTGAGCTTTATACTTAACTGCCATATCTAAAGCATGATGTAAACCAACAGAATTAACCAATAAAGTTTCAACTGTCATTTTAGAATAAGTAACCGGCGATGTTGGCGAAGCAAGAAAATAAATCTCTTGAACTCCTTGAAATTTTACTTTAAAAAAATCAAGTTCAGGCAAAGTTTCTAAATCAATAGGATTAACAATATTATGATTAATAAAACGAAAATTGGGTTCTTGTAATAAATGTTCTATATTTTTTCTAGATCCGGTAGAAAAATTATCAACACAAATTACTTTATTATCTTTAATTAATTCATCACATAGATGAGATCCGACAAATCCCGCTCCTCCTATAACTAAAATATTTTTCTTATCAAAAATTGCTTTTTTTACTGGCATATTTATTATTATATTATCTTTATAATTTCAGATTAATTATAACAAAAAAGACGAAGCAAAACAAACTTTATTTACAATTACTTAAAATAAATAAGGATTGCTTTTAAGCTTTAAATATGGTATAAATTAAACGATATGAATAGCTTTATTTTTAGAACCAAAAAGTTAATTTTACTTACAGGAGACTTATTCTGTCTCTATTTTTCACTATATTTGGCAATTTACCTAAGAAATAACTTTTCTGTAAATCCAGAATCTTGGCTTAATCATTTGCAAGCATTTTCTTTTATTTTCATATTTTGGATAATTATTTTTTTTATCAACGATTTTTACGATCTCAAAACTAGTTATAATAATTTAAGTCTAATTGGAACACTTACTCGATCATTGATCATTAATGGAATTATTGCAATAATGATTTTTTATTTTTTAGCCCCAATATTTCCATCAATTAAACCGCAAAAAGTTCTTATATTAGACTTAATTATTTCTGAAATTACTTTATTTATTTGGAGGAAAATTTTTTATAACTTTATTAAATCACCACAAATAGCAAATCGAGCTTTACTAATTGGAAAAAACCCCTTAGTAATTGAACTAACTAAAGAAATAAATCAACGTCCGCAATTAGGCTATCAGGCTATTGCTATTGAAGATATTCCTGAAAACTTAAAAAAATACTGCATTGATAATCAAATTGACATTCTAGTAAGCTCTCACAATCTATCAGCTAATGAACCAGCTATTTCTCAAATTTTTGATTGCCTTTCATTAGGAATTGATGTTTATAATATAAATAGATTTTATGAATTAATAACCCAAAAAATTCCTGTAGAACACATAGAAATGGGCTGGTTTTTAGAAAATCTAACTGAAAATTCAAAAAAATCTTTTGATATTATTAAAAGAATTATGGATATTGTTGTATCGTGTGTAGGATTAATAATTGCCATATTTATTGCCCCTCTTATTGCTGTAATCATACGACTGGAAAGCCCGGGACCAATAATATTTAAACAGGTTAGAGTTGGTAAAAATGGAAAAAATTTTTTAGCAATGAAATTTAGATCAATGGTGGCAGATGCGGAAAAAAATGGAGCTCAATGGGCAACTCAAAATGATCCGCGTATTACCCGTTTTGGAAAAATCATGAGAAAAACAAGATTAGACGAAATCCCTCAATTAATTAACGTGTTACGTGGGGAAATGAGTTTAATAGGGCCAAGACCAGAAAGACCTGAATTCGTCGATCTTTTAACAAAAGAAATACCATTTTACAAAGAAAGGCTACTAATTAAACCGGGTATTACTGGTTGGGCACAATTAATGGGTCCTGCCTATGGTGGTAGCAAGGAAGAATCTTTAGAAAAATTAAAATATGACCTGTACTATATTAAAAATAGGTCGCTACTTTTAGATTTAAGTATTATGCTTAAAACTTTAAAAATAATCATTGGTTTAAGAGGGCAATAATTATGTTGCGTCAATTAAATAACATAAAAAATAAAGCGCGAGCAATGACTTACGCTTTTTTGCGTTGGACAGAAAAATGGACTAAAACTGACATGGTTTATTTAGCTAAGGGGGGGTTTTGGCTAATATTCGGGCAGATAGCCGCTAGCATCTCTTCATTTATACTATCTATTTTATTTGCCAATCTGTTACCAAAAGAAACCTACGGAACATACAAATATATAATATCTATTGCGGGAGTCTTATCAATCACAACATTAACAGGAATGAATACCGCTGTTGTCAGGGCGGTCTCACGAGGACACGATCAAACTGTAATTAAAGCCCTGAAAGCAAAAATTAAATGGGGAACACTTGGAGGATTGACGAGTCTATTTATTGCTTATTATTATTTTTATATTGGCAACACAGAATTGTCTGTGGGATTTTTAATTGTGGCATTATTTATTCCATTTATGAATTCTTTTGGTATATATGATGCTCTATTAATAGGCAGGGGACTTTTTAAAAAAATAGGAATATTTTTTATAACAAGTCAATTGATAGCCTTTTTAGTAATGCTAATAACTATTATGATGCATGGAAGTATTTATTTAATAATATTATCTTATTTTGCTTCTTGGACAACGGCTAGGCTACTGTTTCTATCGATATCGCTAAAAAAATATATAAAAAATGAACAAGCAGATGATTCAAGTATATCATATGGTAAACATCTAACATTTGTTAATTTAATAACAACAATTTCTGAATACATAGATAAAATACTTATTTTTAATCAAATAAGTGCGGCTAATTTAGCCATGTACTCCGTTGCAGTCGCTCCAGTAGAACAACTAAAAGTGCTATCTAAAAATATAAAAAATTTAATTATTCCAAAATTTTCAAAAAAGGAAGAAATTAAAATAAATTCATCATTAACCCCTAAGATTTTCAAATTTTTGTTGGCACTACTTGTCATTTCTATTCTATACATACTTTGTGCACCATTAATTTTTAAGATCATCTTTCCAAGATATACTGATTCATTATTCTATTCTCAATTATTCTCCTTATCCATTATTGCTTCAGCATCAATAATACCCATATCTATTTTAGAATCTCAAAAAAAACAAAAAGAGCTTTATCTTATCAATATTACCACTTCAATTATACAAATCTTTTTAATTCTATTCATGTTATATTTCTATGGCATTATAGGAATTATTATCGCTAAAATAATTACAAGATTTTTTGAACTATTAATATCACTTACTATCCTAAATAGAAAATATTATGTTTTTAAAAAACCTATATAAATTGACGATAAATTTTTCATATTTTATTAAAAGCCCTTATACTACAATAGAAAAAATTGTGGTTATATTTTATTTGATAAAAATAAACATTAAATCAATGCTTAGTGTTTGTTGTAGATTTAATAAAGAGTTTTTTATAAAATATAAAATTGAGGCATTTGACTATAAGACAATCAAATTTTTATTTGAAGAAATTTTCTATCGTAGTAACTACTTTGTAAAAATACAAAAAAAAGAACCTGTAATATTTGACTGTGGTGCAAATATCGGAATGGCCACAATTTTTTTTAAATGGCAATATCCTCAAAGTACTATTTATTGTTTTGAACCAGACAAAAAAACATTCCTAAAACTTGAAAAAAATATTAATCAAAATAATCTTCAAAAAATAAACGCGTACAATGAGGCGGTTTCCGATATAACTGGCTTCATAGATTTTTTTACAAGCCCTAAAAATGACGGGGCGCTAGTAATGAGCACTAAATACAAAAAAGGCTTAGACCAAAAAGATATAGTGCCTGTAATAAAGTTATCGGATTTTATAATTGAAAAAAAAATTGAATATATAGATTTAATTAAAATAGATACTGAAGGATCAGAAATCAATATATTAGCAGACTTAGAGGAAAATAATCTTATGTCTAAGTTCTCTAAAATGATTATAGAGTACCATCACCAACAAGATAACGACCAACCTAAATTGGGAAAATTTCTTAAAATACTGGAAAAAAATAACTTTATTTATCAGATAGATTCAAAGAATTCTCCAATAACCAAGGAAATCGGCTTTCAAGATATAATGATTTATGCTTATAGAAACAACTAGAAATTAACTATATATTTTTCAAGATTCTTATCTATAAACATGTATTTAAAATACTGATTAATATTCAAATAACGCTCAAAACACTCACGTGCTTTTTTTTGTTTCTGCAAATATTGATCCTCCGTCAAACCATCATAAAAATCCACAACTCTTTGATCAATTACATTAACATCTTTATAGTCAACAAAACAAACAAATTGACTATAGTCTATTACATCTTCTAGAGGCAAAATACATTCTGTATCTAAAAATAACGGTAATCTACCAACGCTTAAAGCTTCATAAAACCTACAAGAAAAATTTCCATCGCCCTTAATACTTAAGACGAAATCGGAATTGCTTATATTATTAAAATATTCATTACGCAAAAATTCTTCTGGGAGTTTTGCTGTTAATAAATTACCTGAAAAAAACCTCCTAACAACAAAGTTCGTTTTTACTTTCAAAGATTTTGACAATCTTTTTATGGCAATCATCCTAAAAATCAAACCCTTCGCCATATACGACCTACCAACTAAACTCAATAATATGTACTCAAAAAAATATATAAACCTCTTAATATTACTTTCTGTTTTTGCCCAACCACAAAAGCTTACTGAGGGAACTAATCCCTTTTTAATAAACTTTAAACCAAAAGTCTTCCCCAAGTCTTCAACGTAGGCTGGCATCATTATTTCATTAACTTTCTTCTTAGATCGATACTGCGTTGTTCTAAAAATAATTGAATTAGGAACAGCTATCTCTTTAGCTATATCGGAATGTGAAAAAATTATTATTTTTTTATTATATTTAAATGATGCATCAATAAAATGCTTAAGATAAAGCTCGTCTTTAGACACAAGAAAATAACTATGTGGAATCATCAAAAAATCAGCTTTTTCTGGTTTATCAACTAAATCAAAAAAGGGATCACTAAAATCAACGAAAGCGTTTTTATAAACAATTGAATTTTCTTTTTTGTGTCCCAAATTAGGAAATAATATAGGAATAACATTTAGCTCATTCTTAAGTTTGCCAATGTAGATTTTATACATATAATAACAAATAAAACTTTTAAATTCTTATCTGAAACAACCCCTAAATAAAAAACTGATTAACCCAATAATCACCATCACCAACATTAAAAACGACTAAACTACTTTACAGCCACAATAAAGTAACCCAAAGGAATTCTTTCGCAAAACTTATTATATTTAGGAATCATTAATAAAAATTTATCAATGTAGATGCAAAGATTTTTTATAATTACCCTAAAAATCGAAGGTAATACCCCTCCTAATAATTGAAAATTAAGACTAAAAATTCCTAATCCTATTTTTTCAATTTGATAAGAAGTAAAACCAACATCTAATAACAATTTTTTAATTGCTGATTCAGTAAAGCGAAAAAAATCGTCAGGAGATCCATGAATCTGATGCATAAAAGGAACAGCAGCAACAAATTTTCCACCAGTTTTTAATACCCTAAATGATTCGGTTAAACTTTTATTGTAATAAAAAACATGTTCAAAAACATTAAGAGAAATAACCGCGTCAAAAGATTCATCATCTAATGGAAAATTATATTGTATGTCAAAAACAACGTCACACCCAAAACTACTATCTATATTAGCAGTAACTATTGAATGTTTACCTTTTATTAATTCATGATAACCAGACTTTTTACTACCCCCAATATCTAAAATTCGACCATCAATAGAAAGATTACTTATTTTTTTATATTCTTGTTCTCTTATTATAGAATATATTTTATTCATATTTTTTTATTATTGTTATATGTGATGATCTTAATATTGGAAAAATATTTGCTAATAATGTGGACAATAGAAATACAACTTTATTATGAGACCAACTTCCGTAATAAAATACAACATCAATTCTCAATCCAGATATTGAATCAAAAGATTCGAGACTTATGGGACGTAATATTTTTTTTAAAGCTGCTGGTGGATAGGGTTTAATATGACCAAAAGTATTCCACACAGTTTTTGGCATAGGGGTTATTATAATTATTATTCCTCCATTTTTTAACACCCTTTTCATTTCAATAATCATATTTCTAGCTTTTATGGGAGAAAGATGTTCTATTACATTAGAACAATATACTACGTCAAAAAAATTATCACCAAAAGGAATCCTATCAACCTCTCCAAATTTAACATTTAATCCACTATTCAAACATCGACTAATAGCCTTTTTGTTAATATCAATACCAAAAAAATTATCTTTATCCATACTGACAACTTCGCCTTCACCACAACCAACATCTAATACCAACCTGCCCTTTAAATACATTTCAAAAATTGGATTTTTTTTAATCACCCAATAAAAAAAATACTTTATCATAAAATTAAAATTATTCATAAATATAACCAATTTTAATTATTAATATGTTTTTCATAAAAATTTTTATTATTTCAAATGTTTTTTTAAAAAACTCTCTTAAATAATATTCATTAAATTTCATCATTAATTAATGCTTAATTATTTTTTAAAAGCAATAATAAAATAACCCATAACATTATCAGAAGCCCAGCGCTGATAACGCGACGATAATTTTAGTGTAAGAACATCAATTGAGATACAAATATTTTTTAAAATACTTTTTAAAACTTTGGTCGGGATAACGTTCACAAAAAATAATTGAAAAAAGAGAGAAAAAAAGCCAAACCCAAGCTCCTTAACTTCCTCTACTTCAAAACCGTTATTTTTAGTTATTCTAATCAATGCCTCCTTAGTAAAACGATTAAAATCATTGGGACAACCATGAATCCTAAACAAAAATGGCACTGAATATACAAACTTTCCTCCGTTTTTAAGGATTCTAAAACTTTCAGAAAAAACATTTTGATAATTAAAAATATGCTCTATAACATTTATACACAAAACATGATCATATGTCCTATCTTCTAAAGGAAAAGCATCCTCTAAATTAAACTTTAAATCATATCCATAATTTTCATCAATATTAACAACATCAAAACTATGATTTCCCTTAATTAATTCATGGTAACCTGACTTACGACTACCACCTAAATCGATGATTTTGCCATCAAGAGTAAGTTTAGATAGCGACTTATATTGCAAATCTCTTAATATAGACATCATAAGCTTAAATTAATTTATAAATTAATCTTTATTTTCTATTACAAATTTATGCCACCAGTACAAACTTCTCAACATATCAAATACAAAAAAATTATTTCCGTACTTTCTATGAATCTGACCTACATTAATGTATTTGTTTAAAAATGGATCATTTATCATCTCTAGCCATAATTTTAAAATAATGCTTTTAGGTGTGTAGCCACCTAAGTCATATGATAATCCTTTTTTAGCTCTATTAATTATTTCATTTGGCACACCTCTTTTCTCGGCTAATTTTTTTAGTATAACCTTATCATAAGTTAAACCGTTTCGTGGAATAATTGAAAATGGCGACTGCATCAATAATTCAATAACTACCTTCTCATAGTAGGGACAATAGGTTTCAATGCCAAAAATTCTTGGTAACTCATTTTGAATAATTTGATTTCTCCTAGCTTCTGTTAAGAACTCCTCAATCAATATAATTTTTTGGTGTAGAGAACACCTATTAATGGGTAAATTATTTTCAAGCAATAGCGCCTTATCTCTGAAATATTCTTCCGGAACATTAATCCAATCACCTGGATACAAAAAAATAGATTTAAAATAAGCAAATAATTTTACTAGGTCATTACCCTCACTCAGCAAAAAGACACTCTTCTTCTTATGATCAATGATACTATTTTAAAAAGAAAATTAAAAAAATAATTAGACAGCTTCATTCTTTGATAAACAATAAAAGGAGCGGGATATGACATTGATAATGTGTCTGCATTTTGTCCCATAGTCCAACTTTTAACTCCAAGCAACTCAGCTGACTCTGACATTCTTAGAAAAGGCACTGAGTTAAAAAATAAAAGAGGAACTTTTAAATCTTTAACGCTGCGTTTGTATAAATCGAAGTCTTTATGGAAATCAGGATAAAAGAAAAAATGATTTCTAAACCCAAAATGAGAAGCTATAACTTTGGCATAATAAACATCATCAAAATCTTTCCTTCTACCACCAAAAGTAAAACATTTTGTATTTTTATCTAAATAACTCAATATAATAGCAGAATCTATGCCCCCAGATAATAAAATTCCATCAATTTTTTTCTTATAAAAGTATTCTTGTAAAAATAAGTCCAACTCATCAACTAAATAGTTTATAGACTTAACTTCTTTACCAAGATTGAGATTATTCCAACTATTAACCTGGGAATCATTTTGACCTGGAAGCAATAAATCGACCCCTTTAAAAGGAGAATTTGGGGGCAAAACGCTTCCAAACAATAAAAAATCATAAATACTAGTATCATTAACATCAAAAAAATGAGGATCAATATTTTTTCGATCTATAAGAGATCCGTCTTTAATATATAGCAATTTATTTCCGGCTAATTCATTATTAAACATATTCTTTTAATTAATTTATGTAAATCGTGATTTTTTCTTACATAAGAAATAAAATCTTCACGCTTCTCAATCTTCTTATTTATTATTTTTATAGCGATTTCAGATGTAGAAAGACTGTCTAAAAAATTATCACCCAAGATATTGGCAAAGGCCTCATTGGAAGAAAAAACATCAAGCCCCATAGACATCGCCTCAAGTACTGCTTTATCAAGACTTCCTGTATGACTAAGATTAATAAAAATGTTGCCTTGACTATAAAAATCTGGTATTTTAGAATGTTCAACATCACCTTGTAAAAAAACAACCTCATCTATATTATTGCTAGTAATAAAATCAACAAGCTTATTTTTATATTGTTTATCCTCTTTCGTAATGGGACTACCAGCTAAATACAGCTTGACAGAAACTCCACAATCTCTTATTTCTTTTACAATCTCTAATAAAGACATTATTTTTTTAGTTTCCGTTATTCTTCCGGCCGTAACAATCCTAATATCTTTATTAATAAATATTTTATTATTATTAAACTTATAAGAGTCAATACCGTGCCCCGTTATTATTACTTTTTTAGATTTTAAACGAAAACTCTCTCGTGAAGCAGAAAAAATGTTCTTAACCATCTTCTCTGCAAATATTAATTTAAAATCTACTTTTTTATGAGTGTACCATAAAAAAATTTTTTTATTACATAACTTCCAAAAAAAACAACCCAAAACAACATAAATTGGATTCATGTGCACAAAAACCTTATCATAATTTCTTCTTTCACGCCAAATTATCTTATAAAAATTAAAAATATATTTAATTCTAGATTTGCCATCTTCTTTTCCAAGAGAAAAAACTTTTACATTTTCGGGTAAATTATATTCACCCCTCTCAAGACAAATAACTGTCACATTTTGACAATGCTTAGAAAATTCTTCAATCCAAGCATGAAAAAATCCTAATATACTATCTTTTATGTCTACTTTTTGAGTTAAAATTAGTAATTTTAATGGCCTCTTTTTAATTAATTGTTTCCACCTCTCTTTTTGTAAATTCAACAACTCCTTCTCATTTGGCAGACTTTTAACTGCTTCGATAGCTGCGATAGAAAGTTTTTTTCTAAGGTCATCGTTTTCAATTAATCTTTTCATTCTAGAAACTAAAAAATCTAAATTTCCTACTGGAATAACCAATCCACTTTCATTATTAACTATAACTTCCTGAGCGCAACCAACATCTGTCATAATAATAGGCAATCCAAATTGAGCTGCCTCTATTACTACCATACCCCATCCTTCCGAATTAGAAGTTAATAAAAAAGCATCACCCTGACTATAAAAATCTCTCAAATTATTAAGCCATCCAAGAAAAATAATTCTATCACTTATAGACAATTCTTTGGCTAATTTTTTTAAATTTAACTCCTCTGGACCATAACCAGCTATTACTAACCTAACCTTAATCCCCTCGTCATGTAATTTTTTTATAGCCCTAATTTGTAATGCTATATTCTTAACCTTAACCAATCTACCGGCAGTTAAAAAAATAAAATCTTCGCGCGGCAAAAATTCATTTTTATTCTCAGTTAAACTGTATATTGACTCAATTACTATCGGAGCAACAAAAATTTTACTAGAATCTATTCTATATTCTTCTATGATTTGTTTTTGCAATCTTTTACTTACAACTCTCAAACTATCAGCCTGTCTAATGACAAAATAAGCAATCATTCTCCTAAAAAAATTAAACTTCTCCCAACCATGTACCTGAATTTCTAGCTTTAATTTGAATATCTTAGAAATCACTAAGCCTAAAAATCCTATGAAATAAGGATCCTGAACCGTTAAAATATTGTAATTATTTTCTAAACACTTCCTATAAGTAAAAATAAATAATTTTAACCAAGAAAAAACTTTATTACCTCTTTTTAATCCATAAATAAACCCATTCTTTATTTCTATTTTAGTATTATTATTGGATAAACAAATAACGTCGTATTTTTGAGATAATTCGCTATATTTCAAAATTCTTTTATAAACACTAGAATCATTATTTATGGCATTATGATCTAATGATAGATTAATTATTCGAAGACTATTTTCCGACATATTTTATTAATTTTTACTCCATTATTTTACCCAATAATTCTAAAGTAGAAGACTCTATTTTTTCTTTACTAAAATTCTCTAATAATTTTATTGATTCTCTAGAAAATCTTTGGCGCAAGTCTTGATTTTTATATAAAATTTCTATAGCCGACTTTAATTGATATCTGTTATTGTATTCTATTAAAATTCCATTGACTCCGTTTTTAACTAATTCAGGATTTCCGCAAACATTAGTAGTAATAACCGCAACCCCACAAGACATCGCTTCTAAAATAGCATGGGATAATCCTTCATAACCTGTATTTAAAATAAAAATATCCGCTGCAACAAGATATTTATAAACATCTTCTTTAGTTTTTTTTCCAACTGCTTCACTAGATAAATTAGTTTCATCAATTATACTTTGAGAATCTTCAATTTTAATAAAATCTCTTAATTCATTTGAATTAATTCCTAACAATCTTAATTTAAGCGGCCAACCTTTAGTTTTAATCAGTTCTTGAACTGTCAAATACAATAAACCAAATCCTTTCCACGGAACTGCGCGACCAATTGATACAATAATAAAATCAGAATCTTTAAATCCTAATTCCTTACGCGCTTGTTCTCGATCAGGTAAATTGGGTGAAACAAAATAATTATAAATAGTAATAACTTTACTATTAATTACACCCCACCCTATAACTAAGTTCCTTAAATAATCGCTAGGAGTAATAACTCTATCTGCTCTACGACAAACTAATGATTCGATCTTTTTCAAAAAACCAATCTTACCGCTGTAATTATTCTTTTGAAAAGAATCTATATCAATATTTGATTCTTTATTAACATTTCTAAATTGCTCCCAAGCATAATCACCTACAACCTTAATTACTAATTTTTTGTGTAAAATTTTGGCTACCAACCAAGCTGGAAATCCAGCATTAACTGGGCCTTGAGCATAAATCAACTTAGAATCCAAGGACAAAAATAATAATCGAAAAAAATATTTAATATAATTCCAAATCTTTAGACGTGTTTTTCTTATTCTAACTACCGAAAAACAATAATCATCTTTAACACTAACATCGCTATAACAGATAAGTTTTACATTAAAACCATTTTTTATTAACAACTCAGCTAGTTTAACACTGTATGTTGCTGGACCACCAACTTCAGGAGGAAATATATCGGCAGCAATAATAATTTTATTATCATTTAAAAACATTTATTTTAATTAATCCTAAAAAATAAATAAATTAATTGACTATATTAAAAAAATCTAACATTCTAGAAGAAATCGAAGACCAAGAATATTTATCTCTAACTAATTTTTTAGCAGCAAAAACAACCGAATCGACTTCCTTTTTATTTTTATCATCAAGAATATAATTCATTTTTTCTGCTATACTTTCAGGATTTTTAACTTCACAAAACCAGCCAGTCTTACCGTCTTCTAAAAAATCAGGAATCCCCCCCATTTTAGTTCCAATAATCGGAACACCCATAGACATTGCTTCTAAAAAAGAATTGCCTAAACCTTCTGATAATGATGGCCTCACAAAAATATCAGCACGACTTAAATATTTATATACCTGATAATAAGGAATTTCGCCTTCCAAAATTTTTCCTTCGATTAAATTCTTTAAGCCTAGCGTCTTAATCATTTTTTCTAATTTATCTTTCAGATATCCTTGGCCAACAATTTTTAAATCAACTTTTCTTTTATACTTATTTCTTAAAATCCAAAAAGCTTTAATTAAATCATCCATACCATTCTTTTTTACTAAACGAGAAGAACTAAAAATTAATTTAATATCTAAATTTTTATCAATACTAACAGATTCAAAAAAATTAACTCCATTAGGAATTACAAATATAGGACATTTTGCTCCCATACGCTTGGCTCGTTGAGCTAAAAAACTAGAAATAGCCTGAATTCTATCAGCACGACGATAGATTGATTTATAAATAGGCCTAATAAAAAATGTTCTTAACCATATATCAAACTCACTATCACCTTCCTGAAGAGTTAAAAGATATGGTATCTGACTAAAATTCTTTTTAAATTTTAAAGCCGCCCATCCCGCTTGATTAGCCATTATCGCCCAAACTATATGATAGTTGTTTTGTTTGTGTAATTTACAAGCCTGAGCATAAGCTAACCAAGGAAAAAAATACTTGGCGACTAGTCCAGATCCTACACGATAAATTCTATTAATCCCATTAAAATCTCTCTGCATTACTAATTGTTTACCATCAAGATTAGCTGTAATCATATCAAAATCAAAAACATCTCCTAACCTCTCAGTAATTTCTTTAATTGCTATTTCTGCTCCACCAATAAATGGATGATAAGCTAAAGAAAATATTAATATTTTTTTCTTTATATTTAATTTTTGTTCATTTGGCGACATTTTAAAATTATGTGACTTGTAAATTATTACACTGTACCTTAATATTATAAAAGAAATAAGCTAAAAATATCAAGACTTCAATATGAATATTTTATACGTAATAACCCAAGGAGAAACTGGGGGCGCCCAAAAATATGTGGCCACTCTAGCAAAAGCCGCAAAAGAACAAAATATGACTGTAAATGTAGCCATTGGTGAATCTGGCGATAATTGGCTTACTCGAGAAATTGAAGCTATGGGTGGCAAAATTTGGCTCTTAAACCATCTAAAAAGAAACATCTCTTTAATTCATGACTTTTTAGGAATTTTAGAATTAGCTAAACTATACCACAAAATAAAACCAGATATTATTCATCTAAATAGCTCTAAAGCAGGAATCTTGGGATCGTTGGGTGCAATAATATACAAATTTAAAAATGAAAACTGTAAAATAATTTATACGGTGCACGGTTGGGTTTTTAATGAATCAATACCTTGGTTAAAAAAACAAACATTTTACTGGCTGGAAAAAATAACTGCTATTATTAAAGATAAAATAATTTGCGTTTCCGAATATGATAGACAAATGGGAATTAAGTCAAAAGTATGCAATCCAAACAAACTAATAACTATTAATAACGGAATAGACTTACTTGAAGACCATTTCATTCCTCGTCAAAAAGCACGTAAAATGCTGGGGTTAGATTTTGATAGTTTTATCATCGGAAATATTTCCAATTTTTACAAAACAAAAGGACTCAACTTTTTAATTGAAGCTTTTGAAATTTTAATTAAAAAAAATATAAATAAAAAATTGAAGTTGGTATTTATTGGTGATGGAGAATTACGACCACAAATTGAAGAACAAATAAAAAAATCTGGACTAACTAAAGAAATCATATTACTCGGAAGAATTAATCAAGGATCAAAATTTTTAAAAGCTTTTGATATTTTTGTTATGTCTTCTATTAAAGAAGGATTTCCCTATGCTTTAATTGAAGCCCAATTTGCCGGGTTACCAATCATTTCAACTAATGTCGGCGGAATTCCTGAAATAATCTCCAACGGAACTAATGGATTATTAATTGAATCAAAAAATGTTCCGATCTTAGTCGCAAAAATTCAACAATTAATCAATGATGATGTGTTATCGGAAAAACTAAAACTCGCTGGCATAAAAACAGCTAAAGAAAAATTCACGCTACAAAAAATGATCAGTAAAACCTTTGATTTATATCAAAAATAATCTAATTTTAAAAAACTCCGCTTAAGCGGAGTTTTTTATTCTGGAATTATTTTAATAATTTTATTTTATCTTGCAAATCTTTATTTTCAGGATCTACTAAAATAAGCCAGTTCAAGATACTTCTAAGCTGATTTTTTCTCATGACTAACTCATCATCAATAGAATCCGCACTATCCAAATTTTTAAACAAATCTTCAACTATAGAATCTAGATCATTATCACCAATCTTCCCAGACAGCCAAGCCTTGGCAATTTCTTTATTATTTGGAGTAGAAGCGATGCTATTCATAAATCCCACCAATTGATCAAAAAAATCTAATTTATTTTGATTTAGAGACGCGCCACGATAAAAATAATCTAAAGACTCACGATAATTTTGGGCCGCCAAATCGCTTTGCTTATTGGTTAAATAATAATTACCTAAATAGTAATAAGTACTAGCCACCTCATAATAAAGCGGTGGTCTATTAGGACTTAATTCTATTGCTTTTTGAAAAGCCAATAAAGATTTATTTAATCTCTCTACATTAAAAATATAAGCTGTATTATAAAAACGCATGAGAGTTAAATAATTAATTACACTATGAGGATTTTCTTTTATTTGTTCCTGCAATTGAAATTCAATTTTATCAGCAAAATCGGATAATAATTTAGCATTTTCTTCTGTTCTTATTTGAGGATTATTCATAAATTCATAAATATACTGATCAAATACCATCGCATACTGTTTTCTATATTCTTGATTTCCCAAAGTTTCTCTAGCTATAATTTCTTCAAAAGATAAAATTCTACTCTCTAATGAGAGATCATTTCTACTTAAAGCTTTAATAAAATCAGTATTAGCCCCTATAGGAATAATAACAAAATTATTAATTGAAAAAGGTAAAACAACCAAAGCTAATACCGAGGCTGCTTTTTTAAATGATTGATTATCTAAAAAAGAAAAATCAAACTTTTTGCCATACAAACCAACAAAAGACAAAACCATCATTAATGGTACATAAGTTACCAACGCCTCAAAAATAAACATGTTCTGAATAATATAAGCTAAAATAAGAATGCTAAAAATAATAGGAGTAAAATATCTTCTAGAAAAATTTTCATTTGTTTCCATTTTTCCAATATATTCCTTGCGGTAATATCTCCAGATACCCCAAAAAGGCAACAATAATAAAGCCAAATAACCAAGCAAACCTAAAATTCCTCCAGTTATAGCGCGATCACAAATCATATTATGACAGCGATCAAACCATTGTTCCGTATTTTTAGTTGTATAATATTTATCAAAAACTTGATAAAAATTTTCTTGGCCATAACCTAAAAGCGGCTTTTCTTTTAGTCCTTGCCAGCCTATTTTCCAAGTTATTAAACGATTATTGGCGGTGGCTTCTGTAAAAGATATAGATGAGATTCTATTTAATATAGAATTATCTTTAACAAAATCAGAATCTTTAAAAATAAATAAACTAGAAATACCAATAACAGAACTTATCAACACTAAAACAAACAATATTTTCAAACGTTTATCGTTATAATAAAACAAAGTAAAATAAGCAAAAGAAACGCCTAAACCCATAGCTAAAGCTAAATAAGCGCCACGCGTTTGTGTTTGTATAGCAATAAATAATTCTAATAAAAAAATAAAAGCGTAATAAATTTTAAACCAATTATTATTACGCTTAAAAAACATAAAAAGAGATAAAAATACCCCGAAAACCATATAGCCACCCACATAACCAGCATTACCAATAGTTGAAGCTAAACGTGTACCATTAGAAGAAGCTAAAAAATGATTGCCGCCAAAATATTGATCAAGAGCGACTAAGCTGACACATAAACTAGCAGCAAGAAAAATATCAAAAACTAACAGCCATTCTTTCAATGATCTAAAACGACTAGTTAAAACCAAAACAAAAAGAAATAAGTGAATCAACAAAAGAATTCCATCACTACGTTCATTATTACTCCAAAAACTACGATAAAAATCATTACCTAATAAAGACGCAACTGTAAGTATAATCAAATAAACACCAGCCAAAACTACAACCGAATTAATATGTAGTCTATATTTTTTATCCAGCCAGCAAAGAAACAAAAAAGCAACAAACATTAATTCTGTTGCTATAAGAAAAACAGCGGTTTTGGAAGTAATGAAAGGAAAAAATAGTCTTCCATCTACATATAAAACACTAAAAAAAATAGCAACCAAACAACCCCAAATGAACCATTCTAAGAATCGTTCTATCAATTGTTTTTGTTCCATAAAAAATTTTTAATTTAAATTAATACTTAAATAATTTTAACTTAAATAAATAAATAAATCAAGAAAAATCAAATAAAAAACAATAAAAAAACGCCAATTTTGACGTTTTAATAATATAGTAGCCTCATGGGGAATCGAACCCCAGTTTTCTCCGTGAGAGGGAGATGTCCTAGCCGCTAGACGATGAGGCCCAAACGATATTAGTCTAATATAAAAAAATTGAAAAATCAAATATTAAAACTTAAAACTGATAAACATAAATTTTACCGGTGGTTCTAAAATTTTTAACAAAAAAATTATTAATTTCTTTACCATTTATAATTTTTTTAGGAGTTATATTCGGTAATTTAAAAGAATATGATACAACTCGAGCACCGGGTTTAAGTTCAGTTTTAAATTTCGATTCTAATTTAGCCATAATCTCAGGAAAAAGATAACAAAAAACTACATCAGCTTTACTTAAATCTGCTTTAAAAAAATTTTTAAAATGCAGTTCAACGTCTACTTTATTCCACCAAATTCTTAAAAGCCCCCAAACATAGGGCCATAAAGATATTTCATAACCTACACCTTTGGCTTTAAAATATTTAGAAGCCACAACTAATAAATTAGCCTTACCACAACCTAAATCATAAATTACTTCTCCCGGCTTTAAGTCAGCTGCTTGGCAAATATTTTTTAAATCATAAAAAGGCGAAGAAATAAAAGGAACCCCTCCAGTCATAAATAATCCAATTATTAAAGAAATAGAAAAAAAACATGCAATTAAAGTAATAAAAAGCAAAATCAATAAAAATAAAATATAAAAAAACTCCATAATTAAATATCTAATTGTTCAATTAATTTCCTTTGATGTCTATTTAATCCTTTAGGAATATTTACTTTTACTTCAACTATATGATCGCCTCGTCCATAACCGTTTAATATCCTAACACCTTTATTCCGTAATTTAAACTGAGTACCACTTTGAGTTCCTTCAGGAATTTTTAAGGCAACAGGACCATCAATAGTTTCTATCATAATTTTATCACCTAAAATTGCTTGTTTTATAGATATTTGAATTGTTGAAAAAATATCAAATCCTCTACGAACAAATTTTTTGTTCGGTCTAACTTTAATATTTACATAAAGATCTCCATGTATTCCACCAGTAATAGCTTCACCTTTGCTATTTAATTTTATTCTTTGACCATCATCAATACCTGCTGGAATATTTATTTCGATTCTTTCTGATCCGTAAATTGAACCAGTGCCACGACATTTATGACATTGTTTTTCGGCTTTCTTACCTTCACCATGGCAATCAGGACAAATTGTTTGAGTTTGAAAATTACCTAAAATTGTTTGTTGTATTCTAGTAATCCTGCCTGAGCCATGACAGGTATTACAAGTTGATATTTTACTGCCTGGTTCAGCTCCATTACCTTTACAAACTGGACAAAGAATTTTTTTAGATAATTCAATTTCTTTTTTAGTGCCAAAAATCGCTTCTTCAAAATCTATTGATATTTCAATTTCTAAATCATTGCCTCTTTTAGTTCTATTAGAATTACGACTACCACCAAAAAAACTACTAAAAATATCACTGCCACCAAAAATATCACTCCAATCTTCAATATCACCAAAATCAAAATTAATATTACCCTGAAAATTATTTCCATTAAATCCTTGACTGCTAAAAGGATTACTACCAGAAAATCCTCCAGAATTAAAAGATGAACCAGCTGATCCAAACTGGTCATATTGTTTGCGTTTTTGCTCATTACCAAGAATTTGATAAGCTTCGTTTATTTCTTTAAACTTTTCTGCGTTACCAGTTTTTTTATCTGGATGATATTCATGAGCTAATTTACGAAAAGCTTTTTTAATATCTTCTTGGCTAGCATTTCTATTAACACCGAGTATTTGATAATAATCTTTAGCCATTAGCCTTAAACGTTAAAACCAATTTCTTTTTTAGGACTTTCTGATTCTTTAACTTCTCCATATTGTTTCTCATATCTTTTGAGGTTATCAGATAAAGCAGAAATCATTCTTTTCAAATGTCCTGGGCTAGTCATAATTTTACCACAAACTCTACCACTTGAATAGGCCACATTAAAAAATGTTATCAGAAATTCATCTTTATTGTGTACAACTTGCATAGCGTTAGCATATTCTCCGCCAGCTAAATTGTCCACAATTTTAATTTCTGTTTGCTTTGCTTCTGGCATTTTTTTAAAAATTATTTACTCATATTGATGACCCCGTTAATACAGAGTCACCATCTATGAACAAATTATTTGTTCACTTCCTCGTATTGTCCTTCAATTGGTTCCTGCTTTGTTGAGTTGTTGTCTTCTGTTCCAGTTGATTGATTTCCTGTTGAATTATTAGCTGATCCAGCTTGTTGATACATAGCTTCACCTATCTTTTGAATGGCTAATGATAAAGCTTCATAATTATTCCTGATTAAATTTTGATCTTCTCCTTCTTTAGCTTTTTTCAAATCCTCTATCTTATCTAATATATCCTTACGTTGATCAGCTGATACTTTATCGCCAGCATCTTTAAGTGTTTTTTCAGTAGTAAAAATAAGTGATTCGGCCTGATTTTTTAAATCAATTAACTCTCTTTTCTTTTTATCTTCTTCGGCATGCATTTCTGCTTCTTTTTTCATTTTTTCAATTTCTTCTTTAGACAAACCACTAGAGGCAGTGATTGTAATATGTTGCTCTCTATTAGTAGCTTTATCCTTAGCTTTAACACTTAAAATACCATTGGCATCAATATCAAAAGTAACTTCAATTTGTGGTATACCACGTGGTGCTGGAGGAATACCATCAAGAATAAATCTACCTAAAGTTTTATTATCCGCAGCCATAGGACGTTCTCCCTGCAAAACATGAATTTCTACGCTTGGTTGATTATCGGCGGCAGTAGAAAATATCTGACTTCTTGAAGTAGGAATAGTAGTATTCCTTTCAATTATTGGCGTCATTACTCCCCCTAAAGTTTCAATTCCTAAAGTAAGCGGAGTAACATCTAATAATAAAACATCTTTAACGTCTCCTTGTAAAACTCCAGCCTGCACTGCGGCACCCATAGCTACTACTTCATCTGGATTAACCGAAATATTTGGTTTTTTACCAAAAAATTCTTCTACCTTTTTCTGAACCAATGGCATGCGAGTCATACCACCAACCATAACTACTTCTTCAATATCTTTAACAGTCATGCCCGCATCAGATAAAGCTTTTTTAACCGGTTCAAAAGTTTTTTCAACTAAATCCATTACTAATGACTCTAATTGAGCGCGAGTCAATCTCATATTTAAATGTTTAGGAGAATTATCGGTTCCCATAGTAATGAAGGGCTGATTAATTTCAGTCTCCATTTGTGTTGATAATTCAATCTTAGCTTTTTCAGCAGCTTCTTTAACACGTTGTAAAGCGGTAGCGTCTTTAGATAAATCAATACCTTCTTGTTTCTTAAATTCATCTAAAATATAATTCATAATTCTCAAATCAAAATCATCTCCACCTAAATGAGTATCACCATTAGTAGATTTTACTTCTACTGTATCAGCGGTTACATCTAAAATTGAAATATCAAAAGTTCCTCCTCCTAAATCATAAACTGCAATTTGTTGACCTTGTTTTTTCTCAAATCCATAAGCTAAAGCAGCAGCAGTTGGTTCATTAATAATTCTTAAAACTTTCAAACCAGCAATTTCTCCAGCATCTTTAGTGGCTTGTCTTTGAGCATCATTAAAATAGGCCGGAACCGTAATTACCGCTTCAGTAATTTTTTCTCCTAATTTAGCTTCAGCGTCTTCCTTAAGTTTAGCAAGAACCATTGCAGAAATTTCTTGAGGACTATATTCTTTGCTACCCATTACTACCTTAACTCCATTACCAGCTTGCTTAATAGTAAAAGGCATTAACTTAATATCACGCTGTACTTCTTCATCATTATAAGCGCGACCAATTAAACGTTTTATAGAAAATAAAGTATTAGCCGGATTAGTAACGGCTTGTCGTTTAGCAGCAATACCAACTAAACGTTCATTGTTTTTAGTTACAGCAACAACTGAAGGAGTAGTTCTAGATCCCTCTTTATTTTCAATAACTTTTGGCTGTCCTCCTTCAATTATAGCCATACAAGAATTAGTAGTTCCTAAATCAATACCTAAAATTTTTGCCATATTTTTATTATTATTATTTTATTAATTATTATTAATTTATAAATTTAAATTATTTTTTATTTAGCTACTCGCACTTTAGCTGGCATCAACACTTTACCATCAATTAAATATCCTGGCTGAATCTCTTCAAAAATCATATCCGAATCATATCCTTCCTGTTTTTCATAAGTAACTGCTTCATGAAGATTAGGATCAAATTTTTCTCCTACTGTTTTAATTTCAGAAATACCATATTTAGCCATAAAATCAGAAAATTGTTTACCGATCATAATTATTCCTTGTACCCAAGATTCCTGTTTTTGAGCTTCAGGAATATGATTTACGGCTAATTTAAAATGATTATAAACAGGAAGTAATTCAGCCATGAAACTAGCATTAGCCCAAGCTATAGTTTCTTTAGCCATCTTCTCTCCCTCTTTTTTAAGGTTTGCATAATCAGCTTGAGCTCGTTTCCATCCAGCCAATAGCTCAGCTGAATGTTCTTTTTCTTTAATTAATTCTTCTTCTAACTCTTTTATTCTTTTTTCTTCTTTTTTTTCTTCACTCATAAGTGCAAATAATTATTATTAATTTTAATTCAGTCGGAGCTCCGCTTAACAGAGCCCCTCAGAATCAAAATTATTTTTTAGAAGTATTAATCTTTATAGTCTTTGGTTTGACTTCTTCGGCTTTAGGAATTCTAATAGTTAAAACTCCTTGATCATAATTAGCCTCAGCGCCCTCACCATTGACTTTAGTTGGCAAAGCCACTGAGCGATAAAAACTCCCCCAGCGAACTTCTTTACGGTAGTAATTCTTATCTTCTACTTCGGATTTCTTTTCATTTTCGCCCTTAATAGTAAGAACATTATTTTCGATAGAAACATCTACTTTTTCTGGATCAATTCCAGCGAGAGGAACTTCTACTACGACATTATCTTTTTCCTCGTAAACATCCAAAGCAGGAGTAAAAGAATTAGAAACTACCGGCCAATTTTCAAAAAATTTATCCATCTCATCAAAAGAATCGATGAGAGGAAAAGGTGTCCATTTGATTAATGCCATATTTTTGTCTCCTTTCTTTGGCTAATTAAGCCAAGTTAATTATTATTTATTATTACTTATTAATTTATTTACTTGTTTAATTAAATTAATATTTTTCTTGTAATTCATACGCAACAATCCTAAAATTCCTATCACTATTTCACTATTATTAAATAAAGTTTTAAAAATCACCGTTGAAGCTATATCTCCAAAAGGATTATCATCTCCAATCAAAACTTGTATTTCTTTTTCTATCTGATAAAAATGTTGAGCAATTACTTTATCTAATCTATCTATTGCTTGAGACATTGAACATACTAATTTGAAATTATTGAATTCTGGTTGAGAAAAAAGATTAGACAATCCAGTATAATAGACATCTAATGGCCCAAAAGCCAAAATAACAGCATCACCACTTAAATCAGCAATTGACTTAGCTAATAGTTTCAAATCTTCTCGATTATCAACTTTCTCAATCTTTAATTCAATATCATCATTATTAAAATCATCATCAGTCAATTTACTAACATACTCTTTTAAGCCAGCGCTAGTAGGAATTCTTCCAGCAGAAATATGAGGTTGAAAAATCATTCCCTCTTCCTCTAATTGAGCCATTTCATTACGAATAGTAGCAGAACTTAAATTAGGAAAATATTTTTTGGCAATTAGAGTCGATCCTACTGGAGCAGCAGTTTTGATATATTCTTCAACGATGGCTTTTAATAAATTGTTTTTTCGACTATTCATTTTTATTATTTTAAGCCAAAAAATTAAGTTTTTTACTATTAGCACTCAATATATCCGAGTGCTAATTTAACTATAAAGCAAAATAAAAAACTTGTCAAGAGACTAAAAAACCATCCTTAATTTAAGGATGGATAATTTTTAATATTTTCTCAATTTAAATCTAAAAAATAGATTAATTTTATTAAAAAAACCAACAATTAAACTATTTTTATTATTAATGGTTAATATCTTTTTTTGATATTTTTTTATTAAAAGATTTAATAACAACAGTAAAAATTGTACCCTCTCCCTCTTTACTCTCAAAAAATATTTTACCACCATCATGAGCTTCAATAATTTTTTTAACAATAAAAAGACCAAGTCCTGAACCATCAGCATACATATTAACAGCATTTCCAGCGCGAGAAAATTTATCAAAAATTTTAATTTGATCTTGTTGAGGAATACCAATTCCAGTATCTTTAACTTTAACCTTTAGTAAATCCCCTTCTTGCCCCAAAGACAAATTCACGCTACCCTTTGGAGTATATTTAATGGCATTATCGACTAAATTATAAATTGCTTGCTCCAAAAAATCTACATTAGTGAGTATTGGAGAAGTCTTTTTCTTAGGTAAAATTAATTTTAATTCAATTTTTTTATTATTAGCCAAATCTTTTAAGTCTTTGTAAACTGAATTTAAAATATCCTCTAATTGTACTAATTGAGCTGTCTTGGGATTAATAACAAATTCATCCGTATCAATCTCAGAAGCACGTAAAATATCATTAATAATAACATTAAGCTTAGTTGCTTTCTGATAAATATTATCAAAAAACTTTTTCTTCTCTTTATCTGGCAATTTATCCATACTACCATCCATAAACATTGAGATGGTTCCGCGAATGACTGATACCGGGGTTTTGAGCTGGTGACTAGCAATATCAAGAAATTCCTCTCTCATCTTGAGTAGTTTTTCCAAATGCTCAGCACGTTTCTTTAATTCCGAAGTTTGTTCATCAACTTTTTGTTGTAATATTTTATTAAAATTCTTTGTTTCTTGATAAAGTTTAGCATTATTTATGGCAATAGCGGCTTGAACAGACATGGTTGTAAGTAATTCAAGGTCTTGTTTAGTATAAGGATCGCCAGATTCTTTAGCTCCTAAAACAATTATACCAAGCAATTCGCCAGCATTAATAAGAGGTAAACATAAATGAGCTTCAATATGTTTCATTTCTTGCTCTAATTCAAAAAATTTACTTTGTTCTCGAGGTGATTTAATGTCACGCGCAATCATGGATAACTCTTCCCTAACTAGTGGTGATGCAGTACGTTTTAGATATTGTGTTAAAAAATTATCTTTAACTAAACTAATGCCATTGGTAATATCAAAACCTATTACTTTAGCTATTTTATAATATATTTCTGATCCTTTCTTATTAATTAATAAAACCCCAGTTCGATTAAGTCCCATGGTTCTTTTAATAGTATCAACTATTAAATTAATAATTTTATCTAAATCATTGTAAGTATTAAGTTCTGAACTTAGTTTGGTAATTGTCTGGCGATAATCGTAAAGAGAGTGAAAAAAATAACTATCAACGAAACGGATAATTAAATTGTTAAAAGAAAAAAGGCCGTAAACGAAAACTGGAGCAATAAACAACCCAGAAAATAAAGCATAAGGATGCCAAATACTACCCCAAATCGAGAGATAAACAAAAACTAAAAAATTAAAAAAGACGTAAACAATTACAGCGTCTATAAAATAAATTAACAAAATCCTAAAAATATGACGTAAGTCCATTAAGCGATATTTCAAAATGGCATAAGATATAATCATTACAAAAAATAGTCCTGACAAATAAGAAAAAGGATAAATACTAATACCGTAAGCAGGTAAATAGCTAATCGAACCAAAGATAGCCAAAATTAAAAAGGCGATAAAGATATATTTTATCTGGAGCTTTTCTAAAGCTACGGTAGTCTTTCTATAATATCTTTCCACTAAGACAAAGAAAAGACTAAGATAAATTACAAAATAAATTAAGAAAATATGGTGTAGAATCTGAGCCTGAGTGTGAATACCCCAACGATAAGAAAAAATCCCTTTAACAAAATAATCAGTAAAAACTGTAGGCAAAAAGGCCAAAGAAACAACATAGCCTAGAATCATTAACCAATAAAGTGAGTTGAATCTCTTATTTTTAGTTAGTGCTAAAACAAAATCTAACATAATAGCTGGAATAAATACTACGCCAGAATAAACAAAACGATCCCAAAATACAGCCTGGCTAGAATCTTCGCGATTAATAAACATCATAAATGTTCCCAACATCCAAATAGTGATAGCTAAACAAAAAAGAAAAAAACTCCCGTTTAACCTGGATGTAAAATTTCTTCTAATTACTGCTAGCCCCATCGCCAAAACAAAAATCGCGCTAACCAGTGGAAAAAAATCTGAGACAATCATATGTTATATTATAGCATACTTTCAAGAAATAAAAACGTCGTAACGCGCACCGCGCGTTACGACGATACAAATAATCAGACGTCAAGGTCGAGCTCATACGGAGCGGGCTCCACAATTTCTACCTTGAGTAGTTCAGACGGAATCGGCTTGGAAAAATTTGTCGGTGCCGGAAGTTCGAAGTCCAAATCGAGATACTTCGACATTTCAATGAGACGCTCCGAAGTAACGTCACGCCAGTCATTCTGCATCCACTCAGGATGCTCCTTGAGATGTGCTGCAAGAATGAAGGTTTCGCAAAAACACCCCCAAACCAAGCCGCACGCCATGCGATTAATCTTCCAGGCGATCGGCCCGAGAATATATCGCAACTCCGAGGAATAGCCATTACCGGAGTCAAGGCGTATAACTCGATCCGAAACCTGAACCCAAACACTGTGACGCAAATTCGCAGGCTCACATGGGTCAACCACTATCAGCTTTCGACCCGTTTTACGCAACCCGTCAATACGTTCTGTAGTCAATTGTGCCCACGGGGCACAATTGCAAGTCACCACGACATCAACCTTACCAACAACATCGAAGTTGCCCGCAATGCTAAAGTCATTTTTCTTGGCAATTTCCTGAAGGACCTCATGCCGCTCAACGATGTTTGGATTACCCATGATAATCACCTCGCAGTCAATACCTTCTTGCTGGCAACTGACCAACGACAGATACGCTGCCGTACCCAGTAGCCCATAAGGAGCAATCACTAGAACTCGCGGTCTCTTTGCCTTGGAGAGCTCCAGTGCCTGCCGGATATTGGCTCCCAAAAGAACACCGGTGAAGTTATCTCCTAGAGTGAAAATCACGTGAGGGTACTTCTGTCGCAATCTATCCCATATCGGCAAGCGTTTGGTTCCTGCCGCGTAAAGGATTACTCGGGCACCACTTTTGACTGAGCGGTCAACTGCTTTTTCAAATCGATCGCAAGCAGTCTTAATGCTACCCGGACTAGCGGCAACACCACCAATCTCTTCTGTCGTGGAAGAAATCATGTACAAACGTCCCTTAAGTCCGCGCCAAAAATATATAGTCCACGATATAAAATCCCGTGGATTACCGATGCGATTACGATCCATTTTATCGCGACAGTTTGATATGAACGCCACGTCAAGCTTAGCCGGACCGCCTAACAAAGTGAATAAAAACGAAATAATCTTAGCTAAAAGCCAATAAAGTGCGTTATTCATGACAATTACCTCCGTCTTGTTTTGATTTGATATGTACACGACTCAAAACAACTTGAGTCTTCATCCATATAATAATAGCATATAATATATATTTTGTCAATTTTGTCATCATGATCGCCCTGGCCATGTTGGCCCATACCATCCGGTTTTATCGGGACGGTGCCGCGATCAACATCGAGCGCGCTATCAGCAACGTGGCAACTTGGCTGGATGACACCAAAAAAGCTGTGTCTGGGGCGCTATTCTTTTCGTTCCTAATGTGATCATCACTTGCACACCTAATTTTCACGACAAAACGATTACAAGCGCGACGACACCATGAAAAAGCCACTCACTTACTAGAAGCGTTGACCGCAATCGTACTGTCAACTTTCTTTCTCTAAAGTTTCACAGTGGAGACTATCAAAACTAGACCGCCATTTATCGAGTTTGGAGAAGACATTCACGGCTGGGTTCACTTCTTGTTCATCAACACCCCTTAAGGAATCTACCTGATAGCCCGGGACGCAAAAGAGGCGTGATCACAATCCACCTCTCCGCACTTCACATCGTCGGCAACCAATCCAGTTGGTAACTGACAATATTTTTTTTAAAAAATAAAAAAGGTAAGATATCCACCTCTATTATAAAACAAATAATTAAAACTTCACTCCGTATTTCTTACAAATCAACTTAGCACAAATACGTCCCGACTCAAAAATTGTAGGCAAACCACTACCAGGATGCGTGCCACCGCCAGTTAAATAACAGTTGCTAACTTCTTCAAATTCATTATGTGGGCGGAACCACATCATCTGTCCTAAATTATGCGCTAAATTAAAAGTGGCTCCTTCATAAATATTATAATTTTTCTCCCAATCTTCTGGAGTAATAATTTGCTCTAATTCAATATTTTCTTCTAAATCATCAAGTCCCAATCTCTCCTTCAAAGCCTCTAACAAATAACGTCTCGTTGTTGCTTTTTCTTTACTCCAATCAATGCCAGAACGATTATTAGGAACTGGTAATAATACATACATAGCACTTTTTCCTTTCGGTGCCAAATTAGGATCAGTCACGCTAGTATCACGAACATAAAAAGAAATATTATCTCCCGATAATTTGCCGAAAAAAACTTCTTCTACGTTCTTCTTGTAATCCTTAGCAAAAACTATTGTGTTGTGCTCCAGCTTGTACTGCTTCTTTAATCCCAAAAGCATCAAGAAAATAGAGCAAGAAATCCCCTTCTTATCTAATTGTTTACGAGAATATTTTTTTAAAAATCCAGCAGGAAAAAGATTATTACAAGCATAACCAAAGTCGGCATTAATAATCACCTTATCAGCTAAAATCTTTTCTTCTGAATTTAATTCCACTCCTATTACTTGACGCTGATTTAATAATATTTGTTTTACTGGTGAATTATAATAAATGTTTGCGCCTAATTCTTGGGCCGCTTTAGACATTTGTCTAGTAATTTCTGATAAACCACCTTTAATATGATAAACTCCCATCTCATGTTCAACAAACGGCACTAATCCGAAAGCTCCAGGACACTCCCAAGGCGACATACCCAAATATTTGGCCTGAAAAGTGAAAGACAAACGCGCCAAAGGACTACGAAAATAATTCCCCATTACTTGATATAATGATTGACCGAGTGAAAAATAAGGCAAAGAACTAATAGCGCGCCACCTAAAAACATCAAAAATATTATTATTATCTGACTGAAGCAAGGGCATTAATTTAATAAAGCGCTTCTTTTCTTTAATATTAAATTTATCTAAACCATTCTCTTCTCCCGGAAAAACCCGTTTCAATTCTTTTTTCATGGAAACAACATCATCAAAAATATCAATATAATTATTATCAGGGTAAATTAAACGATACATCGGTGATAAACGAATAAATTCTAAATAATCATCACTTTTCAATCCTGATTGCTCGAAAATCTCATCCAAAATATATTTCATCATGAAAAAAGTAGGACCAACATCAAAACGAAATCCATTAAGATTAATTTCGGAGGTGCGTCCGCCTGGTTGAGATGCTTTTTCGTAAACATTAACATCAAATCCCCGACTAGCCAAAAGCATAGCCGCAGCTAAACCACCCGGACCAGCCCCAATAATAACTATTTTCTTTGAATTCATGCTATTTAGAATATTTAGTAGTAATAAAATCTATAACAACACCATAAATTATGCCGGCTATAAAACCTAAAACATCTCTAGCTTCTGATGCCACATACCAAGAAAGACTAACAATAAATCCTAGACAAGCACCACGGATAAGAGAATTAGTTGTTGGCTTTTTAATCAGCACAATGCCTCCAGCTAAACCTATTATTATACCCATGATTACTCGATTATACCAAGCAGAAAATAAAAACAGTCCATTACCTTCAAATCCGAGACGAAAACCGATACCAATAATACAAAAAATTCCTAAAATAACTCCTAAAATAGTAGCTAAAAATAATCTATTTTTCATATTTCATTTTAATATTAACTATTATATTTTAACAAAAATTTAATAAAAATAAAACAAAAACGAGCTATCCAAGCCCGTTTTTGTTTTATTTAAAGCTTTATTTCTTACAACCGCAACCTGATTTAACTCCGTTGCCTGTTCCGTTCTGGCTATTGCAAGAACCCTTGCAACCACAACTTTCTTTATCAGTGCAACCACAACTGCCACCATCCTTCTGGCAGTCACAACCTTCAATCTTGGCGGAACCACTTGCCGTATTGCCGGCGCTAGCCGGAGATATCCCGGAACTTACAGCAAAAATAGCTCCTGCTACGAACAGTGCGGTTATTACTCCGCCCCAAATTACTCCTTTACTCATAAAAATAATTTTATTTATTATTAATAATAATTTTTATTAATATTTTTTATTTTATAACTATAGTACGCTGGTAGTTATTATTTTCTTTCAATCTGGCACTCGTCACTCTTTTCGCACTCCCCGTGTTGACAAGAAGAGCAAGATTCTCCGCTCTGACCGGAACAATGCGGACAGCCGCACTTCCAGGGCCTAATCTCTTCCGCTACAAAACTATTGTTAGAGTCCATGCTTCCAATAACTTTAATCTTCGAGCCAACGGCAATTTCTGCCATGGACGATATCTTGGCTTGCAAAAGATTAATTTGCCAATTCTTGTTAGAAAAATCCTCCAGGCCTATAATTTTACCGTCAACTGAAATTATTTTTCCTGAAATCATGCCTTTTTCGGGAGAATTCCAAATTCCTCGCATATAATTGACCCGACTATATGAAGAAAAATTTTCTGCCAAAAAATTTTCAGCTTTCTTGCCAATGCCGGCAACATAAAAAACTCCGCCTAAAAAGATTACGATAAGACAACTGGACAAGACAACCAATCCAAATCTATATTTATAGCCGTGTTTAGTTTTTCTAAACTCCCAAAACACTAAAAAAATAAAAATAACAAAAAAAATCAGCCAAATATAAGGAAAGGTTAAAATTGCAAAAATGGCGAAGCTGTCAGTTACCCGAGAATAAACATCCCAATCTCCAAAACGCAAAATAGTTGCTACCAAAGAAACCGAAAGTCCTCCCAAAAGCAAGAAAGCCGCAATTAATGACCACAACAAAAACCGTTGCCAGACAAAAAGAGACTTATTTTTCGGACGTAAACTAAGCGATTCTATCTTCTCGATTACTCTATCCTCTATTTTTTCCAGCATATATTTGATATTTATCTTTAAATTGTTTTTTAGCGCGGTTAATTAGGGTTGCTACCGTACCCATTGGTTTGCGCAAGATATCAGAAATTTCCTTGTAATCTTTTTGCTCAAAATATTTAAGCAACAAAACTTCACGATATTTTTCATCCATCAAACATAGAGCCTGTGAAACATTTTTCTGCTCTAATGTTAAATCTAATTCTTCTGATAAATTAGAGATATGTGGCAAGTTTTCAATAAAATCACAAATTATATCCGTAGTCTTTTTTTTCTTACGCAAGAAACTGACGGCTTCATTGTGGGCAATACGATAAGCCCAAGAAGAAAATTTCAGATCCCCATCAAAGTCGTTGAGGTTATAATAAATCTTGATAAAAACCGACTGTAAAATATCCTCAACATCATCATCGGAAAGCCGGCAAAAAAATTTTAAGTAATCAAAAAGCCGTCGCTTGTATCGAGATACCAACGTAACGAAATGCGCCTGATCTTTTAAGGCCAAGACCACTAATTGCTCATCGGACAAGTATTCTTCTAACATATCTTGTTTAGATACGCCTTGTGGGCGATTTTTCTTTCACCTGCTTTCTAGCTAAACAAAAAAACAGGCAAAAACCTGTAAAATCAGCACGGGGTGAAGGAATCGAACCCTCGCTAACGGTTTTGGAGACCGCTGTACTACCACTATACGAACCCCGCAATCTACTTCAAATTATTTGAAAAAATAAACTTAATCCCAAAAATCCAATCAAAAAAATACTAATTTTATTTAGTTTCTTTATGAAGAGTGTGTTGCTTACAATGTTTGCAATATTTTTTTATTTCTAATCTATTTTTGAGTAATTTTTTATTTTTTCTAGAAAAATAATTTATACTCTTGCACTCAGTACATTCAAATTTGATCATGTTATCTTGAGACATATTAAATGAATTATTCTTTTTAAGAAATTTAGCCGGCCATCAGAATCGAACTGATAACCTACCGCTTACAAGGCGGTTGCTCTACCATTGAGCTAGGCCGGCGCATCGCAGTTCGGTATCTAAATTTTAAAAATAAAAAATTTATATTTTAGATAAATTAAGCCTGCTTTATATTAACATAAAAACAAAATAATTGCAACTCCTTTATTTTAAACTAAATCTTCTCACCTTTTAAACTCCAAGGTCCGATTTCTTTAATTTTAACAAGTAATTTATGTCCAATCCAAGATTTTTCACCAACAAAAGCAACAATTTTAAAAGAAGCTGTTTTGCCATAACACAATCCCCTTTTCCAACCATCAACTAAAACCTCAACCTCTTGCCCTAAATACTTTTTATTATTAATTATAGCTGTTTCTATTAAAATTTCATTAAGAATTTTTTCTCTCCTAGCTTTTTCTTTAGCACTTACATTATCATTTAATTTGGCTGCGGCTGTACCCGGACGTGGAGAAAATCTACCAAAATAAGCCATGTCAAATTTAATTTGACACATTAATTCTGCTGTATGTTGAAACTCTTCTTCTCCTTCGCCAGGATAACCCACTATAATATCGGTAGAGATAGTTATATTAGGAATTGCTCGTCTAACTTTTTTAATTAAAGACAAAAAGTGTTCTGGACTGTATTTACGATTCATTGATTGCAAAATATTTTTATCGCCTGATTGTAAAGCTAAATGTAAATAAGGAGTTATATGTCCACCTTCAGCCATCACCTCAATTAAATCATCAGAAAGATCTTTGGGATGGGAAGTCAAAAATCTAATCCAAAAATCTCCGGGTAATTGATTAATTTTTTTAAGAAGTTTAGGAAAATTATATTCTCCATCGTGATAAGAATTAACATTTTGACCTAAAAGTATTATCTCTTTATAACCTCTTTCAATTAATTTTTTACATTCAATAATTATTTTATCAGCTGAGCGAGATTTTTCTCTGCCACGTGTAAATGGTACCGCACAATAAGAGCAAAAATTATTACAACCATTCATAATTGGTACATAAGCAGAAAAATTAGAATTATATTTAACTGGTAAACATAAATAATCTTCTACTAATTGATTATTTTTAACACCAATGAGATTAATAATTTGATAAATTTCAGTTATTGGTATTATTAAATCAAAAAATTTTGACATTTTTTCTTTATCAGAAGCTAAAACACAACCAGTTAAAACAATTTTTAATTTTCCTTTTCTACGTTTATTTTGCCAATTTTTAACTTTACCATAAATACGGTCAATGGCAGTTTGACGCACTGAACAAGCAATCACCACTATCAAAGATGCTTCTAATTCAGAATTGGTTTTGTTCCAACCATAAAATTCAAGCAAAGCCTCGATTCTTTCGGAGTCGGACTTATTCATTTGACAACCCAAAACCCATAAATAAAATTTTTTATTATTAGAAAACATATCGCGTAGTATAACCAAAAAAAATACTTTTTTCAAGCAAAAAACCGCCTTTTAGGCGATTTTTAATTTTTATATATTTTTTTATTTGTTAATATAATTAATATAATAAGGATTTTAGCAATTTCATTAAAAGTAGTTGTACTGGTTTTTTATATCATATTATTTAGTAAACCACAACCAAGTTAAAATTAAACTTATTATAGCCGAAGCACCTAAAATCATTCCTGTCATACTCATAATTCTAGCAAAAGAAGAGATTTCAGTTTCAGTTTTAGTGGCTATTTTTAATTTATCCATACTATTATTTAATAATTATTTTTATTCTATTAACATCTTTTGGTGTAGTTTTACGCCAATAAGGAGAAATTACTACTTCAATTTCTTTAATAGCATCAGTCTTAACTGCATAATCTTGTATTTCTTGTTTGGTTTTACCAGCAAAATTATCTTTGGATAAAAGTTCGTTTTCTTCAGCTAATTCTGTAGTTAAAGGATAAGATATTTTAATATTATAACTTTCACTACTATTAGCATTAACTATAGCATAACGAATTTTTTCTGGATCTATCGCGGCAGTTGTTAAGCCAGATTGATTAATATTATGAGCTTTCTTAATTACAGCTTCAACTAATTGATTAGGATTTATATTAATTGTTTTAAGACGAATTTTTGCTGTCATAGTAAATTTATCTGTTTCTTCGCCTATTTTTTTATCAAGAGAATAAGAAATTATTTCTCCTAAAATATTAGAATTTTTGCCTCCATTATTAGAAATAGTCTCAGCGATTGTTTTTTCAATTATTTCTTTTTTTGCTCGATTAACATCACTTTCGGCTAAAAATTTAACTTCTTCTCCAGTTTGTGATTTAAAAGATAATTCATTATCTGCTTGGCCATAAACTAACTCTTGCATTGCTACTGGCAATTTTATAATAACCAACTTTCCAGCTGGCAATTTAGAAAAGGTTTTAGGATCTTTAGGAAAAACATCTACTTCAATTTCCCCTCCGGCAGGAATAAAAATTTGCCTATTAGTTCTAACTATAGTACCATCTGTAGCTTGTAATTGGGTTGTTCTAACTAAAGTTTGTCCTACTTTACCATCATTTTTAATTTTTACTTTTCCTACAATGTTTTCCGAAAAACCAGAAGTAGTCTTAGTACTTAAAACATCAAAAGTTCCAGTTGCCTCAACTTCAGAAAAATAAATTTCTCCTTTAAGAGCATCTAATTTTTTTATTTCTTCATCAGTTGAACTAGTTCTGACTTCGGCATTAAAATTAAGATTAACTATTTGTGGATCTGGTGTAATAATTATCGTTGCTTGGCTATAAAAAGTTAAAAATAATGTACATAAAATCATAGCCGTAAAAACAACGAAAGTAATTGAGATGTTACGATAAAGATTTATTTTTCCCATATATTTTTACACTTTCCATTCTTTAATAACCATTTTAATATCTTGAGGTTTAACTTGAATTTTTTTCTTATTAATCAATGATAAATTATCTAAATGAACTCGACTGCAAGCTTCATCAATAGCATCAATCGCTTTATCTGGATAAGAACGATCTTTAATTACTTTAGTAGCTGTCACAGCTTCTTTTAATGTTTCGGGTAATATTTCTACTCGATGATATTTTTCATAAATATCCTTAATACCATTAAGAATTATTTCTGTTTCTGCTGGAGTTGGCTCAGAAACAAAAATTGGTTGTAAACGCCTATCTAAAGTTTTGTCTTGTTTAATAAATTTAAAATATTCATCTTTAGTGGTTGCTCCTACTACTTGTAATTCACCTCTAGCTAAAAGTGGCTTTAAAATATCTGCAGCATTAATTGCTCCTTCGGCTTCACCAGCATTAGCTAAAATATGTATTTCATCAATAAATAAAATAATCAATTTTTTAGAAGCCACTATTTCATCAGTTATTTTTTTAAGACGTTGTTCAAATTCTCCTCGATATTTTGTTCCAGCCAAAATACTAGCTAAATCAAGAGCTAGAACTTTCTTGCCATAAAGCGAAGGCGGTACTTTCTTAGAAATGATACGCAACGCTAAACCTTCAACAATAGCAGTTTTACCAACGCCAGCAGCTCCAATTAATACTGGGTTATTTTTAGTACGCCGAGAAAGTATTTCTACTACTCGAGAAATTTCTCGCTCTCTACCAATTACCGGGTCAAGTTTTTTTTCTTCTGCTAATTTAGTAAGGTCTTTTGAATATCTTAAAAGTAATGAGGAAGGTGAAATTAATATTCTTTTTTCAGAACTAATCTGACGATAAAATAGCCAAAAAACAGGAAGTATTAATAAAAAAATAAAAAAAGAAAATAATTGGAAGAATAATTCATTATTCATAATATTTAGCATGGTTAATATTATGTATCAAGCTACTAGTTAACTTTTATTATTATAACACATTTTAATCACTACAGACAATTGAGTCCTTCCCTAATAAAGAATCTAAGCTATTTTTTAAAGTCTCTCCATAATTAATTTTAAAAGAAGTCATAATTCTTTCATGATGACCTGGTTTCTCTATTAATATTTCTAAAGCATTATTTCCTGAATTTTCAATAATTAAACGTTTTATTTTTTTAGATAAATCATAATCAAGCGGATAGGGTAATTTCAAAATAACTTTTTTTTCAACAAAAGCTTTAGGTGTACTATTTTTATTAGAATGATTACTGATAGATTTTTCTCTAATCGCTGTAATAAAATTAGATATAGTTTGCTCTAAATTATCATGATTTAAAATAGCGGCCATCTCACATATAATTTTAGACTCTCCATCTTTATCAGAAACCCTTCCAGAACAAATAATAATACTGTCAGGTTGCCAAAGATGAGGACTTTGTTCTAATATCTTAGGAAAAACTAAAAGTTCAGTACCACCGCTAGTATCTTCAATTTTAACAAATAACATTACTTCCCCCTTTTTAGTAAAAATTTTTTTAATCGCAGTAATAACTCCAACAACTCTAACTTCAGCACCGTCAGCCACCTTTTTTAAAGCTGAACAAGCTACCACATAATTATTTATCTTTGATTGAATGTCAGAAATTGGATGTTCTGAAACATAAAGACCTAAATATTCTTTTTCCCAAATTAATTTCTGTTTTTTATTTAAAGGTTCAACTGGTTCTAATTTTAATTTTGAAGACAAAGTAATTTGAGGATAAAGATTAAATAATGAATTTTGATTAACGTTTTGTTCTTTATTTAATTTTTGAATAAAAAGCAAAATTTTATCCATATTAGCTAAAATAGAATTACGTTCTACTAAACTATCTAAAACACCAGCACGAGCCATAGCTTCTAAAGAACGTTTATTAAGATCTTTACTTTTAACACGAGAAAGAAAATCTTCAAAATTTTTATATTTACCATTAAACTTACGCTCTTCAATTATTTCATTAACTATATTTTCTCCCAATCCTTTAACAGCTAACAAACCAAAACGAATTCGAGGTTTTTTGGTAGCTAAACTTTCTGCCACGACACCAAAATCAACAAATGATTCATTAATATCTGGAGGTAAAACTTCTATTCCCATTTGTCGACATTCTTCAACTTCAATTGCTATTCTATCTAAATTTTGTTGATCAGATGTCAATAATGCCGCCATAAATTCTGCTGGATAATGAGCTTTAAGATAAGCAGTTTGATAAGCAATCATAGCATAACAAGCGGCATGAGACCGATTAAAACCATAAGAAGCAAAAGGCAATATAAATTCCCAAATTTTTTTAGCCACTGATTTATCAATGCCTTTGGCAACCATGCCCTCAATCATTTTTACTTCCTGTTCATCTAATAACTCTTTAATTTTTTTACCAACAGCTTTACGCAAAACATCTGCTTGGCCATAAGTAAATCCTGCCAATTCACGAGCAATTTGCATTAATTGTTCTTGATAAACAGCTACGCCATAAGTTTTTTCCAAAATTGGTTTCAATTTTGGGTGTAAATAAGTCGGTTTTTTACGGCCGTGTTTACCAGCAATATAATCAGGAATGTATTCCATAGGTCCCGGACGATAAAGTGCGACCATAGCAATAACATCTTCTAAATCATTCGGTTGTAATTGCTTAAGATAACGTTTCATGCCAGCACTTTCAAATTGGAACACACCGGTAGTTTTACCTTCTTGAAAAATTTTAAAAGTTTTTTCGTCATCTAAAGGTATTTTATTAATATCAATCTCTATTCCTTCAACTTTACGTACTATCTTTAATGTTTGTTCAATAATAGTTAAATTAGATAAACCTAAAAAATCCATTTTAAGCAAACCTAAATCTTCAACTGAATGACCTTCATATTGAATTACAATTGATTCGCCACTACCATATTGTCGTGGCGCATAATAATCAATTGATTCTGGAGTAATCACCACACCACAAGCGTGAGTAGAGGCATGACGCACTACTCCTTCTAAACGTTTTGCTATACTTAAAAGCTTTTTACCATCATCCTCAAGTTGAATTTCTCTAAGTTCAGGAACTTTTTCACAAGCTTCATCTAAATTCATTCCCATAGGAATTAATTTAGCAACTCTATCACAATAATTGTAAGGTAAACCCATAACACGACCTACATCTCGGACAGCATTACGTGCCGCCATAGTACCAAAAGTAATAATTTGTGCTACATGATCTCGACCGTATTTTTCTGATACATAATTAAGCACATCATCACGACGAGAATCAGCAAAATCAGTATCAATATCAGGCATAGAGATACGCTCTGGATTTAAAAATCTTTCAAAATATAAACCATATTTTACCGGATCAATATTAGTAATGCCAATTAAAAATGAAACTAGCGATCCAGCAGCTGAACCTCTACCCGGACCAACAACTATGTTATTATTTTTAGCCCAATTAATAAAATCAGCCACAATTAAAAAATATCCAGCATAACCAGTTTTTTTAATTACTGCCAATTCATAATCCATGCGCTCTCTAAGTTCTTTAGTAATTCCTGACTCACCAAAACGTTTAATTAAACCATCTTCACTTAATTGTCTAAGATAATCATCGGCTGTTAATCCTTCCGGTAAAGGAAAATGAGGTAAAATATTTTTTCCTAAAACCAATTCTAAATTACAAGACTCAGCAATTTTAATAGTATTTTCTATTACTTCTGGATGGTCAGCAAAAGCATTAATCATTTCCTCAGTAGATTTAAAAGACAAATCAAAACCAATATAGCTCATACGATCTGTTTCAGCTAAAGTTTTTTTAGTTTGAATACAAAGTAAAACATCTTGAGCAAAATCATCATCTTTATTAGGATAATGAACATCATTAGTAGCTATTACTGTCGCACCCATCTCTTTTGATAATCTAAAAATCCCATCATTAATAATGTTTTGTTTTTCATTATGAGGATGAGATTGTACTTCTAAATAAAAATTATCAACACCAAATAATGATTGATATCTATCAATCATTTCTCTAGCCGCTGTAAAATCATTGGCTAGAATATACTGAGCTAATTCACCGGCCGTACAAGCCGTAGAACAAATTAATCCTTCATGATATTGTTTAAGTAATTCAAAATCAATTCGAGGTTTATAATAAAAACCTTCTAGATGAGCAATGGTAGTAAGTTTAGTAAGATTACGATAACCTATTTCGTTTTTTGCTAACAATATCAAATGATAAGGACGTTCATCAATTTTAGGACGTTTATCTGTATATCTATGACGCGCTACATAAGCTTCTATTCCAATAATTGGTTTTATACCTGCCTTCTTAGCTTTTTTATAAAATTCAATCGCTCCATACATTACACCATGATCAGTTAAAGCCATAGCCGGCTGATCATATTGTTTAGCTAATTTTATCAGTTCATCAATTTTGCCCAAACCATCAAGTAAGGAATAATGAGAGTGAACATGAAGATGGACGAATTTTTGTGACATGTTAGCTTAATTAATATTTATTATTAATGCAGGAAAGACGCGATTGTTCGCGTCTATATTTTATTGTTACATCTTAATTAAAAGGCCAGAAATTATTTAATAAATCAATTATTTAACAACAACTGAAATTATTAAATCTTTACCAGCTCTTGATAACAACAAATCTATTCTATCTCCTGGACGATATTTATTAACAGCTTCTGCTAAACCTAAAAAAGAATTAAGTTCATAATCATTAACTTTTTTTATTAAATCACCTTTTTTAATTAATCCATAAGCAGCGACTCCTTTAATTGGTTCTTTGATAACATAAGCTCCTTTTTCTGCTATTTCTATTAAACCATCAATTTGAGCTAAATCTAAATATTCAATTCCTAAATTAGCTCTAATTATTTGTTTTTTCTCTAATAATTGAGAAATGTTTTTACTAAAATAATCAACTGGAATAACACTACCTCCAGAAACAATTCCTACAACTTCTCCTTTTAAATTAGCCAAAATACTCCCTTCATCAAATTTATCCAGAGATTTATTTAAAAAAATTCTTTTTTCTAATTTATCAGAAGAAAGAATTAAACTTTTATCTGAATAACTAATTTTAGAAATATTTACTAATTCTAAAGAATTACGGGAAGAAATTAAAGCTAAAGTTTGACCCAAAGTTAAATCAGCAGAAGAACCCAATTTAGCTACTGGAAGATTAGAAACTTCAGATATTTTACCAAATACTAAACCAGTAGATTTATCTTCAATAAAATATTCACTTTGATATTTTTTATTTTGATAGCCAATTAAATGATAATTTGTTTTAATATCTTTTATTACTTCAGCAGTAGTTAGAAACCAACCATCAGCAGTTAAATTAACTCCACGACCTAATAATTCTGATTCTAAATAAACTTTTGATAAAATTTCATTTGCTTTTTTAGCATGATAAATATTAAAAATGGTTGGAAGTAAATCATTTTCAACTCGAGTTACTTGTTTATCCTGTTCAATAATCACATTACGCGGCTGTTCAATAACCACATTACCTAATAAATTAGAATCTGAATAATTAATCTTTCCAATAAAAGGCATTTTAAAATTTCCAATTCCTACTATAATTAAAGTTAAAACTCCCGACAAAGCTCCAAAAAACATAGCTATTATTATTAACAAAAAAGTTGCTGAAAATTTAATTTTTTTAAATTCCATAATTTTTATTTAATTAATTTCAACGCCAAATAGCTGAACCAACGATAACTCCAGTAAAAATCAAAAAAAAACTTAAATATTTAATAAAAGCTATTTTATTAAGATTTTGTTTTATCCATAAAATACTAATACTTGAAAGAAAATAATACAAACCAGCAGAAAGAGAAGCTGCTACATAAAAACTTAAAGGCAAAAGGACAATTGAAGCAAAAAATTCTATCATTATTAAAGCAAGAATAAACGAAAAAATTTGAGCTTTTTTTATTTCCCAACCTTGAAATAAAAACATCGAATAAAGCAAACAAAAATAAATTAATAAAAGAAAAAACAAAACTAAAGTTTTAGACCAATTAAGAAAAATAACAAAATTTAACAAAGAAGCAGAGAGAAAAAAAATTACTAAAATATTAGAATAAAGAGAAATGTTTTGTAAATTCAAAATATAAGTCTTTTCTGTTTTATAAAAATCATGAAAAACTGCTTCTAGATAAAGCCAAAGTATAAAAGACCAACAAATTGAAAAACTTATGATAACCCAATTATTTTCTAAAATTACTAAATAAGCAAAGCCGGTAATTATAAAAATTAAAGCATAAATTAAAGATGGCAATAAAAATTTAGATTTATCTCGATTTTTAAGCAAAATAAACCATAACAAAGATAAACTCACGACAATTAAAATAATCCAAATCCAATAATTAGGAAAATAAAAAATTACTTTCAATAAAGATAAATAAATCAAAGGGATAATATAAGGTAATATTCTTATTAATAAAAAAATCATAAAAAATAAAATGAAAGTCGTTAAAAATATTATTAATTTTAATTGATTTATTTAATCTCTATTTCTTTTGATTCACTTTTAACTAAAGTTTTAAATTCTTCTAGTTTTTGAGAAATTTTTTCTGAATCATTATTTCGAGCAAGCCGATTAATCTCTTCTAACATCAAAACCATTGACAAATGTTTAGCTTTAGCTTCGGCGGGAACTTTTAAAGCAAGTAAATCATTTCTAGTTTTTTCTGTTTCTTCAGATAAGTTTCCTTGAGCTAAAAATTTTGCTGAATTAGATAAATAATTTGAAATTATTTCTTGCGAACGACTATAATATTCTGCTGAAAGTTTAGCTAAATCAACAGCTTCTTGTTGCATTGGATTTTTATTAACATTACTACTAATTTGAGAATAAAGTTCGTAATACTTAAATAAAAAACCTATCAATCCACCAATTACTAATAAAAATATGGTGATAATTAAAGCGACTTTAACATAATTGCCGCTAATGATTTTTTGTTCTTTATCCATGTTTTTTAAAATTAATTTACCAAGTAGAAATAGAAATAATTGCGATTAAAAAAATAGTAGCAAAAATTATAAACATAGTAGCCATCGTAGCTAAAAAAGAAAACAATGCTTCTTGATACTTATTTTCCCAAAAATAACGAATCGGCCAACCAAAAACTAAAACTCCAGAAATTGCCACACTCATAACTAAAAGTGAAAGAATTGAAATAATCCCAAAAACTAATCCCCATGGAGAAGGTGAAGAAAAAATTGAATCTGTTCCAGCTATAAAAATTGCCACTAAAATAATATAAGCTACTTCAGTTATACCTGCTACTACTCCCTGAGCAACTGGAGTAGATAAACGGTCACGATGAAAAAATTTTTTTAGTTTTGATAACATATACTTTTTTTAATTTTATTTTTTTTAAATATTAAAAGAATTTTTAAGATCAATTTCTAACCAATCATTTTGATTGTCATCCCATTTATAAGCTAATAAAGTACCAACGGTTTCGGTGTCAGAATAAACATAATTTATTTCATGATGAGAACCAATACGACGCGAACCCGAAACATTCTTATCAATTACCAAAGGTTTAAGCCAATATTCTATCCGCATTTTACCTAAAGGCCCCATAAATTCTAAAATTTCAGCTTTTCCTTGTTCAGGCGCTTCAAGTTCTTCGCTAAATTCTTCTACATTAGAAAAATTATCTAGAATCATTCCTTTTATTTGTTGCCAACGATCAGGTGTCATATTAATTATATTTTAACATTATTAATACTAAATTCGCAACCACAATATTTCTGACGATAAAAACCTTGTTCTTTTGAAAAAAGACAAGCATAACGCCAATTATCATTGGCACGAAAATCAGAATCAATAAACTTTATTTTATATTCATCACCTAAAACTCGCCCTAAATTAAGTATGACTTTTTGATCTTTATAAGGAGAAAAACTTAAACTAGTAGTAAAACAATCAAAGTTATGAAAGACAGCATATTGAGCGGCTTGTTTTAAACGATAATAATAACATAATTGGCAACGCTTTCCTCTTTCCGGCTCCTGTTCTAAACCTTGAATTAATTCTAACCATTGATTATGATTCCAATCAGCTAAAACAAATTCTACTCCTTCAGAATTAAAAAATTTTTCCGCTTCTTGAGCTCGCTTATAAAATTCTTCTAGCGGCCAGATATTTGAATTAGCAAAATAAACACTAATATTATAATTTTCTTTTAATTGGCGAGACAATAATCCAGAACAAGGCGCACAGCAAACATGAAATAATAATTTGGGCTTCATTTTTTTAATGATTTAATATGCGCTTCAGCTTCAATTAAAATATTTTTGAGATTTTTAAACTTAAGATATTTACTAGCTATCGGCAAAGTAAGCCAAGCAAAACCATTATGTTCAGAAGAAATTTTAGGATTAGTTTCAGGAGCAACTTCAGCTAAATATAAAACAAAATCTTTACGAATTAACTCCCCTGCCTTAGATCCATACTTTTCTTTAAACATAAATTGGGTTTGCTCCCTAAAACCTTCAATTAGTTTTATTTCGGTTATTCCGGTTTCTTCCTTTAATTCTCTTAAAGCGGCTTCAATTTCTGATTCTCCTTCCTCTACGTGTCCTTTGGGAAAATTCCAATATTCGCCATGATGATACATAACTAAATACTGAATTCCTTGTTCTTGATGCCGACGAAAAACTATGATTCCGGCTGATTTTTCTTTTAACATAAATTATTTTAAATATTTTTTTCCTTTTAATTTTTCTGGTAAATAATCTTGCTGTTCTTGATAATTATAATCGGGACTATACTTATAATTTTGACCATAACCTAAATCCTTCATTAATTTAGTTGACGCGTTGCGTAAATGTAAAGGAACTGGTTCATCCATTGTTTCTTTAACATCTTGCATTACTTGATTAAGTGCTGTATATAATTCATTAGATTTTTTACATTTAGCTAAATACACGACTACTTGTGCCAAAATTACATTACATTCCGGCATACCAATAAAATGACAAGCTTGATAGCCAGCTACGGCTTGTTCAAGAGCTCGAGAATTAGCTAGTCCCACATCTTCACTGGCAAAACGCACTAAACGTCTAGCAATGTATAAAGGATCTTCACCAGCCGCCAACATTCGTCCCAACCAATATAACGCCGCATTAGCATCAGAACCTCTTAAAGATTTATGTAAAGCAGAAATAATATTATAATGTTGCTCTCCTAATTTATCATATAAATGAGTATTGCGTGATAAAGATTCTTTAATGCTTTTTTTATCTATTTTAATAAGGCCATTTTTAAGAGATTTTGAAGCTTTAACAGTAATTTCTAAAATATTAAGCGCAGTTCGCGCGTCTCCATTAGCTAATTGAGCTAATTGTTTAATTGTTGATTCATCAATTTCTATTTTTAAATGACCTAAACCTCGCTCTTTATCATAAATTGCCGCTAACAAAATAGCTGAGATATCTTCTATATCTAACTGTTTAAGTACAAAAACACGCAAACGTGAAAGTAAAGCTGAATTAACTTCAAAACTAGGATTTTCAGTAGTAGCTCCTATTAAAATAATGGTACCATCTTCAACATGAGGCAAAAGCGCATCTTGCTGTGATTTATTCCAACGATGAATTTCATCAACAAATAAAATAGTTTTTTGACGTTCAAACTTTAATCTATCTTTTGCTTCTTTAATCACATTACGTAATTCACTAACACCAAAAATAACAGCTGAAAAAGTAATAAACTTTGAACCAGTCATATTAGCAATAATACGGGCCAAAGTTGTTTTGCCAGTACCAGGCGGTCCCCAAAAAATCATTGACGGCACTTGATCACTTTCAATTAAACGGCGCAATAATTTACCTTCACCAACTAAATCTTGTTGCCCCAAAAATTGACTCAAATTATTGGGTCGCATACGATCAGCTAAAGGCGCTTGACGCTCTCCTAATTCATTTGATTTTCGGTCAAAGAGATTCATAGGCTAATTTTATCAAATTAGATTATTTTTACAATTTTATTTTTTAATTTTATATTTTTTTATTTAAAATAAGACAAAATAATTTATTTATTATTGACAAAATATAAAAAGTATATTATTATTATATAATTGGCACAGTACCAAAAAAGAACATTCACAACCGGTCCCAAATTTAAGTGAGGGACAAACAGAAAGGAGAAAAAATGTTAAGATTCAGATTGAGGTTAGTCAATTTGTGGAAATTTTTAGCATTCATCGGAGCAACCCTGGTAATTACCGGGATAGGAATAAAGCTGTTCAGCTTTATTCCTTGGATTGCATCTGACATAAGGTGGTCTGCTCGGTTCTGGGGCGATGTACTTACTATAGTATTTGGTCCTATTTTTTTAGGCAAATCGTTGGCCTTTTATATAGGAATTAATGAAGGACCACTACCAGGAACAAAGGAGGTGATAGAAAATATCATCAAAATTAAACCAGCCCATTCTAAACTTTCTTGGTTGAAATTATTGACGATTGGGATTTTGATTGCCGGCATTCTTGGTTTGACAATTTCGAGAAGAATATATATTCCTGGAATTTCTATTGCAATGATGTCGGCATGTAGAGGCGAATGGTTGAATTCGTTTTACCGATTGCCAATGATTATTATCGGTATGATAGGAATAGCTTACGCAGTAGATTTATATACCAGCCTATTTTACCGAATAATCAACGAATTAGAATCTAAAAAAACCAATTAACAAATAATTGAACCTTTACTTTAAAGCCGTTTAGCTTGATTATAAAGCTAAACGGCTCTTTACTTTATTAAAGAAATTTAAATCTATAAATCAACTTATTATCCCCTAAAAACTAAAAAATCATATAAGTAAAAAAACCATCAATAAAAATATTCCTTGCCATCTTTGTAGAATGTGCTTTTTACCAATAAACATAAAAATAAAAAGTAATAAACTAGAAAATATTGCTATAGCAATATCAAATAATCCATCAATTCGAATACTTAAAGGATTAATAATTGGACTAATATCCAAAATAAAAAAATATTAGAAATATTACTGCCGACCACATTACCAACTGCAATATCAGTATTGCCAAACCAACTACTAATAGCACTACTAACAGCTAACTCAGGAGCAGGGGTCCCAAAAGCTACCACCGTAAAACCAATAACTAAATCAGAAACATTTAAACTTTTAGCTAAAAGAGGCACTATCAACTAACCAATCAGCCCCTTTAATCAACAAAAAAAATCCTAAAAAAATAAGAATCATCTCTAAAAGCATAAATCGATATAATTTATAAGAATATTACATTATAGTAAAAAATATTGATTTTTAAAATCTAATTTTAAAAAATATAATTTTATAAGATTAAAAATTTATATTACTATCAAGTCTAAAATATTTTTAATTAATAAAATTTGACAACCAGAATTAAATCCAATATAATATCAATAATCATTGATATAATTAACATTGATTAAATTGTGAAATCAAAATATTATAATAATAAAAAATCTCTTGAGAAAATTTCGCAAATCGCAGAATTTTTGAAAATCATCAGCGAAGAAAATCGTTTAAAAATACTTTGCTTGCTTAAAGAAAAAGAAAGGTGTGTTTGCGATATTTGGCAATATCTTGATTTAGCTCAAAATCTTACCTCCCACCATTTGAAGGTATTAAAAGATTTTGAACTAATTTCATCAAGACAAAAAGGATTAAAAGTTATTTATTCAATTAATAACAATATCTTAAAAAAATATTTAAAATTATTAACTAATTATCTAAATTCATATGGAGAATAAAACTATGCAAATTCAAGTTTTGGGATCAGGTTGTCCGACCTGCAAAAAATTATTTGAACTGACAAAGCAGGCAATTGAGGAATTAGGTTTGAAAATAGAAGTGGAATATGTCACTGATATTCAAAAAATTATTGAAATGGGCGTAATGTCTGTTCCTGTTTTGGCTATAAACGGCAAGTCAGCTATAAGCGGATTTTTGCCGGATGTTGAAAAAATAAAAGAAACAATTAAAAAATTTATTTAATTTTCATTATGGATATTTTTTACCCACTGCAATTATTTGCTGATTGGTTAAGCTACTCAATATTTAATTTAAGTCCAGAATCTCATCTTGGCACCACGGTCAATTTTTTTGTTTATGATTCATTAAAAATTTTGATTTTACTTTTGATTATTAATTATTTTATGGCCATTGTTCGGTATTATTTACCGATAGAAAAGCTCCGTGATTTCCTCGCTTCAAGAAAGTGGTATGGATTAGATTATTTTTTAGCTTCTTTTTTCGGCACAATTACACCTTTTTGTTCATGCTCCTCAATTCCTCTGTTTATTGGTTTTATTGAGACAGGTATCCCTCTGGGTGTAACCTTATCGTTTTTAATTACTTCACCATTAGTCAACCAAGTAGCAGTTGTTCTATTTGCTGGATTATTTGGTTGGAAAATAACTATTCTTTATGTGATTTCTGCAATGCTCCTAGGGATATTTGGCGGTTTGATTTTAGGAAAATTAAAACTTGAAAAATATGTCGCCGATTATGTTTGGAATATTAAAAGCCAAAAAATAGATATCAAAGAAAATAAAGAAAAATTGGGTATATTAATTAAGAAATTTTGGAAAGAAGGTTTTAATCTAACAAAACAAATAACGCCATATGTTCTTTTGGGTATTGCCGTTGGGGCAATAATACATGGATTTGTGCCAACCGGATTTTTTGAAAAATACATAATTGCCGAAAACTTATTTGCCGTTCCTATTGCTACCATCATAGCCGTTCCGATGTATGCTAACGCTGTTGGAGTTATTCCAATTATGCAATCACTGGTAGAAAAAGGTATTCCTTTAGGAACGGCTATGGCTTTTATGATGGCTGTTGTTGGTCTTTCTTTACCAGAAGCACTAATTCTAAAAAAAGTAATGAAAACAAAATTACTTGTTTATTTTTTTGGGATAACAACAATCAATATAATGATTATTGGATTTTTATTTAATGCCTTTGTAAAATAAAAACTATGCAAAAGAATATCATCATTTCAATCATCGCGGTTGCCATTATCGGAACAATATTTTTTATAGCCAGAAATGGCAATAAGCCGACAGAAGCACAAAGCGTTGATAATCAAATAGAGAAAAATCAAGAAAATTTGCCAATGTCAACAGCAAAAATTTCAGCTGAAAAAATTGAAGTTGTTCACTTTCATGGAACACATCAATGCTGGTCGTGCACTACTGTCGGTGAATACGCTCTAAAAACAATCAAAGAAAAATTCCCAGAAGAATATAAAAACGGAACTATTATTTTTAAAGACGTTAATGGAGAATTACCGGAAAATAAAAATATGGTTATGAAATATCAAGCCAGAGGATCATCTCTTTTTGTCAACGCAATTAAAGATGGAAAAGATAATATTGAGGAAGATATTACTGTTTGGCGTTTAGTTGGGAACGAAAATCAATTTATCAGCTATTTCCAAAACAAGCTCAATAAACTTTTAGAAAAATAATTATGAATTTCATAAATTCTTTAATCGACAATTACAATATTCCGATTCTTACCGCTTTTCTTTTGGGAGTGCTGACTTCAATCAGTCCTTGCCCGTTGGCAACCAACATTACTGCCATTGCCTACATTTCCAAAGAAATTAAAACCGCAAGACATACCTTATTGAATGGAATTTTTTATACGCTCGGACGAGGAGCAAGTTATACGATTTTGGCTATTTTGATTTATTTTGGCCTATCCTCTTTTCAAATTTCCAGCATTTTTCAGGGTTGGGGCGACAAAGTTTTGGGACCGGTTTTAATAATTATCGGCTTAATAATGTTTGGGGTAATTAAAATAAATTTCGGCAAGAGCGGAGAAAAAACCGAAAAAATCAAACTAAAGCTCGCGCAAAAAGGATTTTTAGGCTCCTTTCTTTTGGGTATGCTTTTTGCTTTGGCCTTCTGCCCTTATAGCGGAGTTTTGTTTTTTGGCGCGCTAATTCCTTTGATTTTAAAGTCCACTGAAAGCCTACTTCTTCCGCCGATTTTTGCTTTTGGCACGGGATTGCCAGTAATTTTATTTTCCTTTTTGATCGCATTTTCCATTCAAAAATTAGGGCAAGTTTTCCAAATTATGCAAAAAATTGAAATAGTAATGCGCTATACCGTAGCCACAATTTTTCTTTTGACGGGCGCATATTATACGCAATATCTTATAAAATTTTTAATTAACGTTAACCAATAAAATTATGACTTGTTCATGCCAACCAAACAATCAGCCGACAAATAATCCCCAATTTGATAAATGGCACGGAATTGACCGAGCGTCCATAGATTGGCAACCAAAAATTGACAAATCAAAATGTATTGGTTGCGGATTATGCGCCACGACTTGCGGGCGTAAAGTGTATAAGTTTGATTATGAAAACAAAAAATCAAATGTGGTTAACCCGAAAAATTGTATGGTTGCTTGCCAAACTTGCGCCAATCTATGCCCTGCTTCCGCAATTGCATTTTCCGAGGGCGAAACGACAAGAGAAAAAGCGCAAAAAATCGTCAAAGATTTCCAATTACTACCGAAAGTTAAAGAAGAATTGGAAAAAAGAAAAGAGGAATTAAAATTTTAATTACTATGAAAAACAAAATTATAATTCTCACAATTTTATTTATCGCTGTCGTGATTTTTTCCTTTTTTGCGATTTCGCAAGAGAAAAATAAAAATCAAACTCCAATAAATGAAGCAATAATGGCTGAAAACCAACCGGTAAGTCAAATTATTCTTTTTTACGGTGACGGCTGTCCGCATTGCGCCATTGTTGAAAAATACATCAAAGAGAATAAAATCCAAGATAAAATTTCTTTTATTCAAAAAGAAGTTTATTATAACCAAAGCAACGCCAGAGAACTTGAAGCTAAAGCAAAAATTTGCGGATTGCCGACTGATTCAATTGGCGTACCCTTTTTGTGGGACGGCGAAAAATGCTTGATTGGCGATCAAGATATTATCAACTTTTTTAAAGAAAAAGTTAATGACCAATAATATGAAAAAATTACTGATCTATTTTTTATCAATTTTTTTCTTTAGCTTTCTTTTCGCTAAAAAAACTTTAGCTGTCTGCCCAATTTGCACTATTGCCGTCGGTACCGGAGTTGGACTTTCTCGTTGGTTGGGAATTGACGATATGATAACTGGCTTATGGATCGGCGGACTAATTGTTTCTATGATTACTTGGACAGAAAACTGGTTAGAAAAGAAAAATGTTCGCTTCAAGGGTAGAATTTTTGTCAATGTTTTAGGCTATTATACTCTAATAATTATTCCATTATACTATTATGGTATTATTGGCAAACCAGCTAATACTTTGTGTTTTTGTGGTTTAGATAAATTGCTATTTGGAATTATTGCCGGTAGTATTGCTTTTTGGTTTGGCGCCAGCTGGTATTATTATTTAAAAGAAAAGAATAACGGCCACGCTTATTTTCCCTTTCAAAAAGTTGTTATGCCTGTTTTGCCTCTTTTAATTTTAAGCATAATTTATTATTTTCTAACTAAATAATTCTATGAACAACACAAAGAACAATCAAAGTCCAATAAAAAATCTCAATGAATTTATTCAAAAAGTAGATGAGATGAAAAAACAAGAAAAAATGGATTTATCATCAGATCAGGATTTAAGTATTGCCATAATGAATTTAGTAAGTATTGAGGAACATTTCTTTTTTACTGGAGCTAAACTTGGAAAAACCGAATACTATGACATGATAAAAGATGTCAGAGAAATAAGAAAAGAACTACTCAAAAAAATTATCAAAGAATATGAAGGTGAAATTTGGTGTATTTCCAAACACTTACTCGCCGCTAGTTATCGTTTGATGGAGGTTGGTACAAAACAATTAGGAATGGGTAAAAAAGATGAGGCCTATAATCTTTTTAATAAAGCTTATAATCTTTATTCTTTGTTTTGGGGGCTAAACATGAAATTACTGAATGTCGGCGACATAAAAAAAATTGATGATAACGCTATCAATAAAAAAGATGAGAAAAAGAAAGGTTTTATGGGAAAACTTGGCGAATTAGTTAAAAAAGCGATTGATTGCTGTATTGAATAAATTTTAATTTTAATCAATAAAAACAGGTTGATTAAGCCTGTTTTTTTATTTTAAGAATTATTTTAGTTGTTATGCTAACTATACCGCAATTAATAATTTCTAAATAGTCGCAATTACTGAACGAAATCGAAATTTTTTGAACAAAAATTTCTGCCTTGACGGACAGAAATCCCGCCACAGCGGCTCGCTGCCTGACGGCAGACAAAGCCCGCAAAATTCGCAATGTTTAGATTGGTCGGGCTGACAGGACTTGAACCTGCGACCTCGTCGTCCCGAACGACGCGCGCTAGCCAACTGCGCCACAGCCCGATGTTATATTTAAAAAAAATGTTTAACCTCATGTCCCTGAAACAGCCGGCCTGCTAGCCAACTGCGCCACAACCAATAAAGTAATTACTTATTTAAAATTTCATAAGCCGCAATTCCAAAAGCAACGGAAACATTTAAACTCTCTTTTATGCCTTTCATTGGAATATACACTATAGCGTTAGATCTTTTAAGTAAAGATTGAGAAACGCCATCAACTTCGTTGCCAACAATCAATGCTAAAGGAAATTTAGGCTTAAAAAACTTAACATTTTTACTATTTTGTGTCAATTCTAAAGAAACTATATTAAAACCTTGTTTTTTTAATTTATCAACTAATCGCCAACTATTTTTATAATGCTCCCAAAGAACAGATTTTTCCGCGCCAAGTGATACTTTAAGAACCCCCTTTTGTTCGGGGGTTCCCGTTATACCACACAAATAAATTTTTTTTACACCTAAAGCATCACTAGTACGAAAAATTGATCCTACATTATATAAACTACGAATATTATCACAAATTACATAAACTTTTCGCTTCATAAATTAATATTGTAAAACCGTTTTTACTTTCTTAATTTCTTTTGCTTTATGGAAAATTACTTTTTTAATATTATAGGTACCATATTTAGGAGCTTCAATAAATCCTTGCATAGCCGCCTCAGCTAACCAGCCAGAATTAAGCCAATCAGTTAGCCACTCATTAGTATATTTAGGATCTTCCTGATCAATTCCTGCCCCAATTAATTGAAGCCATTTTTGATTAAAAACTTCTTGAGAACCAATTGGCGGCGCTATAATTATTGGTAAACCAAGGGCACAATAAAAACAAAGTTCGCTCGGTTTAGTCCATAAAATATCAGACTTTCTTAAAATTTTATTAAAAGCTTTAAAGTATTCATTTTTAGATGACTTAAATAAAATATTAATCCCTTTACCAATTTCTTTAGATAGTCTAAGTTTTCTTAATTCTTGTTTAAAATATTTAGCTACATCTTCATTTACTCCGGCAATTAAATTAATTTTAACTTTTTTCAAGATTATCTCTTTTTTTAGACTTTTTACTATGTCAATTCCCAATTCTCTTTGTGCTCCTGCTCCTCCAACCGCAAAAGTAATCGTCAGCGGCCGAGTAACGGTTAATCTAAGATTATTTCTACCCACCAAAGAATATAAAGTTTTTTTGTACTGAGAAATATAAACTTTTTTGGGATCAAGCTGTATCAACCTTTTCCCAAGATCTTGTTTTAAAATTTTAAGTCCTTGACCTATATTTTCTTCAGGCAAAGGAAAGCCAGTTAAAATTATTTTCTCTGGTCTGACACCATAAAGTTTGAGTCTTTCTTCTACTCTTTTATTGGAAGCTAAATAAATAATTTTACTTTTATGTGGCTCTGGCGGTACCCAAGCTCGAGAAATATCGGCATCACAAAGTATACAATAAATATCTTCAGGATAATTAAAAAACTCAGCCATCATTGCAGTTGCAAAAAATGTTGTCACTAGTGGTAATGGTTTTTTAGCCAATTTATTAATTAAGTGCTTACCCCAATCATTATCACGAAATAATTTATACATTTGGCGTAATTGAAGATTGGAATTAGATAAATCACGTTTAGGGTAAAATTTAGGTATGGCCTGAATCTTATCATACAAATCAAAAACTTTCTCGCCAATAACCGGAACCATTTTGAAACGAGACACAAATTCATAAAAAATCCTACTATTTTGCCAAATAAATTTATCTGAATCTGGTATGCCCGGATAATTATTGGCTGTAATTATTCCGCCTTGAGCAATTTTAGAAAAAGGATAAGCGGCTCTCTGGTGTCCATAACCCATATCCACGGTTACAACCCAAGCTTTATTATAATTCTTTGATAATTTATTAACCATAATAAAAAATTATTATCAAAAATATTATAACATAAAAACTCGGCTTTTTAAAACCGAGTTTTTAAAAATTTATTACAAAATTATAATACAGCTTCTTTAGCGGCTTTGGCTACACGGAATTTAACAACTGTTTTAGCAGGAATTTTAATGGTTTCTCCAGTAGCTGGATTTCTACCTTCACGAGCTTTACGTTGTACTTTAACTAATTTACCAATTCCTGGAATAACAAATTCTCCATTCTTTTTTACTTCATCATAAGCCATAGAAGTCATCTTTTCCATTAAAGATGTAACTTCTTTCTTAGAAATGCCAGTAGCATCAGCTAAAGAGCTAATGATCTGGGCTTTAGTCATTTTAGCCATAATCTTTAAAAAATTAATAATTATTAGGATTTACTTATCCACATAGTTAATTATAGTTAAAAAAATAAGTAAAATCAAGAAAAAATAAGGTTTTTTGTCAATAGAATTTTCTTTGAGTATTTTATATTCAATTATAATTACTTAAAATTAATCAGAAATCGTTATAAATAATTATACTAAAATTAAATAAAAAATTAAATTAATCAATCTTTTATTTTATTTATGTTATTTATTTTTACGTGCGGCTCTTATTCTTTCGGTTTCAGTTAAAAGTTGCTTACGCAAACGAATTGATTTAGGTGTTACTTCTAGATATTCATCTTCAGCCATAATTTCTAAACCTCTTTCTAAAGTAATTCTCCAAGGTGGAGTTAATTTAATAGCTTCATCAGCGCCAGAAGAACGCATATTAGTAAGATTTTTACCTTTAATTGCATTAACTGTCATATCATTACCTTTGGCTACATTACCAATTACTTGTCCTTCATAAATATCTTCGCCAGCCTCAATATATAATACGCCGCGGTTTTGTAAATTATCTAAAGCATAAGCCGCTGATTTACCTGTTTCACAAGCAATCATAGAACCAACATCTCGCTTTTCAATATTACCAACATAAGGTTTAAAACCAATAACTCGTGAACAAAGAATACCTTCACCTCTAGTATCAACTAAAAATTCTCCACGATAACCCAAAAGTCCTCTGGTTGGAATTTCAAAAATTATTCTAGTCTGATCTCCAATTTGATCCATATGAATAATTGTACCTTTACGTTTTGATAATTTCTCAATTACTATTCCTGAATAATCCATAGGAACATCAACAGTAATTTCTTCAAATGGCTCAAATTTAACACCATCAATTTCTTTAATAATCACTTGTGGTTGTGAAACTTGTAATTCAAATCCTTCACGACGCATATTTTCAATCAAAATAGCAATGTGTAATTCACCGCGTCCATAAACTTTATAATATTCACTAGAAGAAAAATCAATTTTTAATCCAACATTAACTTCTAATTCTTTCTCTAATCTTTCTTTAATTTGTTTAGAAGTAACAAACTTACCTTCACGGCCAGCAAAAGGTGAATTATTAACTAAAAAATTTAAACAAATAGTTGGCTCGTCAATAGAAATTGCTGGCAACATTTCTTGATCTGCGGTATTACAAATTGTATCACCAATATAAATATCAGGTATGCCAGCGATTACAGCAATGTCCCCTGCTTGAACTTCAGTAACTTCTTCGCGTTGTAATCCTTTGAAAGTAAAAATTTTAGTAACTTTACCAGTAGTAATTTTATTATCTGTTTTTTTTATCACCAAAGATTCACCGGATCTAATTCTACCTTCATAAACTCTAATAATAGCTAAACGTCCTAAAAAATCATCGTAAGCTAAATTAAAAGGCTGAGCTCGTAAAGGTAAAGAAATATTATTTTCTGCTGGTTTAACCTTAGCTAAAATTACTTCAAGTAATGGATCAAGATTATGAGAAATATCATCAAGATTAAGTTTAGCTATCCCTTCACGAGCTATAGTATAAACTGTAGTAAAATCTAATTGTTCATCACTAGCTCCTAAATCAAAAAATAATTCATAAACTTCTTCTTGAACTATATCTATTCTAGCGTTTGGTTTATCAATTTTATTAATAACAACAATTGGACGCAAACCTAATTCTAAAGATTTTTTTAAAACAAATCTAGTTTGCGGCATTGGACCTTCTTGAGCATCGACTACTAAAATAACTGAATCAATTGAACGTAAAACACGCTCTACCTCAGAACCAAAATCAGCGTGACCCGGAGTATCAACTATATTAATTTTAGTATTTTTATAAAAAAGAGAACCATTTTTAGAATAAATAGTAATACCCCGTTCTTTTTCTAAAGTATTTTGGTCCATAGAAAAATCTTCTGGAACCATACCTGTTTGTTTAAGTAAAGCATCAGTTAAAGCAGTTTTACCATGATCAACGTGAGCAATAATAGCTATATTTCTAATTTCCATGAATTTAAAATAATTAAAATATTTTAATAAAAATTTTATTTTTTGTCAAAAATTATAATTTAATTAATAAATTAAAAACCGACTATAACTATATTTAGTCGGTCTAAATTAAAAATAATTATTGAGCATCAACTAACTTATTCTTAGAAATTAATTTAGTAATTACCTCATTTCTTTCATTCATGCTTAATGCGTGTAAAACAACAATAATTTTATTATCTTTTTTAAGTACAACATTACGCTGAGCTTCTGTTAAAAATCCAGTTTTTGAAGCTTGTGGTTCAAAATTTAATAAAGAATAATTTCTATTAGTAACATTAATTTTACGCAATAAACCATCTGGTTGTTCTACTGTAAAAGAATAATTACGATAATTAGTGCCCAAATTAATAAAAAAATTATCAAAAGCAACTTTAGCTAATTTAGCAAATTCTTCAGCAGTAGAAATATTATCTGGAGACAATCCTGACATTTCTACAAATTTAGTTTTAGTTAAACCTAAATCGATTGCTTTTTGATTCATTTTAGCAACAAATTGTTCAGTTGTTAGGCCACTATTATCAGCCAAAATTTTGGCTGATTGATTAGAAGAAGCTGTTAAAAGAGCAATCCAAAGGTCTTCTATTCTTACCTTGTCTCCAGCTTTGAGGGGTATTTCACTGGTTGTGCCACAAGCCTGAAGCGTGCAAGGATAAGCAATTTGTTCTGGAGTAATTTCTACTATTTTATCCCAATCTGGATTAGTTTCAACAAAAACTAAAGCTGTCATTAATTTGGTTAAAGAAGCCAATGGTAATACTTGATTACTATTATAACTTTCAAAAAAATCTACGCCATCATAAATTGTATAAGCTAAATTAGAATTAAGCGGATCATAAGTTAATTGTTTGTTATTAAGCGATAAAAGTTTAATAGAATTATCATTAACTTTTACTCCTAATATTTTAGCGGTGCGAATAAAAGATTGAGCGTCATTAATATAATAAGCTAATCCGTCTCCAGGATTTACATAATAAACTTTATCTTTAAATTTTATAAATTTGCCTTTATATTTAGCAACAACTTTTGAATTTGATTTTATTTTAGAATTTTTAGATATTTTATTAAAATCAGAATTAGAAATATCAACAGAAAACAACTCTATTAAAAGCTTAATATCATCTTCATTTCTAATTAGATATCTTTCTTTATTTTGTGGATCAAAATACCACAATTTATTATAATTTTCTTGTTGAATAACAAACCTACCCTGTAAATCTTGTCTCACGGAATTTGAAACGTTTTTTTTAACAACCGCTTCTACAGAAAACGGCATTAAAAATAAAACTATTAAAGCTATTTTACTTAATTTGGTAGATATTTTCTTAAACATTAATTTATTTTTTTATTACAATTGATAACTAGGAGGCATAATATTTGCTTCATCAAGAAAATTAACATCAACGCTTATAATAATATTATCAATGTTTGGTAATTCTTGAAGCCAATTTAATTCTACAACTCTTCTTTCTCCAGCTTTAATAGCAGATAATGGAGCGCGATTTATAGAAACAAGATTGCCTCCACTATATAATTCTACAATAACCCCAGCTTCCCAATAACCATAAGGTGAATCATTTACTACCTCAAATTTTATACGACTAGGATCTTCTTTTTTAGCTGAAGGAAAAAATTCTTGATTTTCTATAATAAAACGGTAATGTGATTGTTTAATATCTTCATATCTAACTATGCGTTTCCATTTTATATTTCTTATTTCTAAACTAGCTTCCGAAGATGGTCCTCCTAAATCCATTAAATATTTTACTTCGCCAGGCAAAATAAAACCTTTTTGAATTACTGAAGAAGTAGAAAATGAACGAAAATTATAATCAAATTCTGCCAACCAAGCAGAATTAGGATTTTTAATTTCAGTTGCCAAATCAAAAGTTCCATCAAAACCAGGAAAAGATAAATTACTCCCTAAATTAATTGCTTTAGGAGCCGCTGATTCAGCGGACCAAGAAGTATCAGCAGGAGAAAAAAGAGATTGTTTAATTTGACTATCTATTCTTTCAAAACTAAATAAGAAAATAAGTAAACCAATAAACACATAAAACCACAGAATAATAGAAATAACTATTAGAAATATAATAGTAATTTTCCTTAACAATAATTTATTAGTAACATACCAATAACTAAATTTTAATTGCTTATCGGTAAGTTGACTGGTTGGTAATTTATTAATTTCTCCCATAAATATATTATAACAAAATCAACAAAAAATAAAAATTATATAACAATCATTTTTAATAAAAAATTTTTACTCTTTAATTCTTTTTCACTTGAACAAATAATAATTTTACAAAGTTCCTTAAAAAGTTCTCTTTGATTTCTAACTTTTAATGTTGGACGATATCCAGAATAAGATAATAATTTAAAAAGATAAAAATTTAATGTTGAAATAATATCAGCAATATTAGTACTTTTATTAAGTTGTCTAAAAAAATCAATAGTTAAAAGAAAAATTACTCGATCTTTAAAATCATAAGTTGTTAAATTATCTAAAGATTCTAAATAAAGATAAGCGGCGGAGATTTTAATAGGAGATTGTTTAATTAGAGAAAAATCATAATTTATCCTAGCTCCAGCAATACGTTTTGTATTATATTTTTCAGCTATCATCATATCAACTAAAGAGAAAAAATCTAAATGAGGCGACATTTTAGAAGTTATTTTTTTAGCCCCTTTAGCTGTAGCTGTTATTTTACCTAAATCACGGGTATAGATAACATATTGACGATCAAAATCGCCACTATGAGATTTTTTAATAATTATACCTTGGGTTAAAAAAGTCACAGATATTAATTTAATCCGTCAAGATAATTCTGCAAAATTAACATAGCCGCTATATCATCATCTTTATTGCTAGATCTAAGTTTTTGAGCTGCTTGAGTAGAAAATCTTTCATCAGAAGCAATAATTTCAATATCAATAAGTTTTTCTTTTAATAAATCAATGAATTTTTCTACTCTGTTTTCTTGAATTAAACTATTTTTATTTTTTTTATTATTATTAAAAGGAATTCCAACAATAATAACTTCTATTCTTTCAGCTTTAACTATGTCTAAAAGATCAGTAAATAATTTTTGCCAATCCTTACCACTAATAATTTTATAAGGTAAAGCTAATTTTGTTTCACTATCAGCAATAGCTAATCCAATTTTAGAATCTCCATAATCAATTCCTAAATACTTCATAATTTACTGAGTTAAAATTTTGTATCCATCTTTAATAACGGCTACTGTATGCTCAAAATGAGCTGATAAAGAACCGTCAACAGTAACTATAGTCCAGCCATCATCTAATGTTTTGACTGGCCAATCACCAATATTAACCATCGGTTCTAAAGCTAAAACCATACCTTCTTCAAGAATAATATCACGTACACCGGGACTCGGCCATTGATTTGGTACTTGAGGATCTTCATGAGCAGCAAAACCAACTCCATGACCACAAAGCTGTTTAACTCCAGAAAAACCATTTCTCACAACTACAGAATTAATTGCTTTAGCAATATCAGATAATTTTCTGCCAGGCTTTATTTTTTTTATACCTGACATTAATGCTTGTTTAGTAACTTTTAATAATTTTTTTGCCTCAAGAGAAATTTTGCCAATACCTACGCTTATCGCCATATCAGTATAAAGTCCTTTATATTTCAAACCACAATCAAAACCAACTATGTCTCCTTCTTTTAATACTCGAGAGTCATTAGGTATACCATGAACTACTTCATCATTAATAGAAACACACAAAGCAGCCGGATAAACATGCTCTGCCCAAGCTGCTTGATAACCTTTAAAACTGGGTATACCGCCAAATTCTCCTATTAATTTTTCAGCTAAAAAATTTAGTTCTCCGGTAGTTATACCTGGTTTAGCATTATTTACAATTTCCGATAAAACTTTAGATAATATTTTACCGCCTTCAGCTAAAATAGCTATTTGTTCTTTATTTTTAAATTTAATCATAACAAATAAATAATATCAAAAATAATAATTTGTCGCAAATTAAAAACTAACAAACCTCGACTTTATTAATTCGAGGTTTGTTTTTAAATAAATTATTATTTCCAACCAATTTTACTGCGTAAATCATCAACCATTTGTCTTACAATTTGATAATAAACTTCTTCAATATGTCTTGTTCCATCAATTTCTTTAAGAATTCCTTTATCTTTAAAATATTTAATTATATTATCGGTTTCAAGATGATAAATTTTTAATCTTGATTGCACTGTTTCTGGTTTATCATCATCACGTTGAAACAAAGTTTCACCACAAATATCACAAATAGTTAAGTCTTTAGGCGGAGAATATTTCAAATGCCAAGTATGACCATTTTTACAAACTCTTCTTCCACTCATACGTTCAATAATAATTTCATCAGTAACATTAATTAAAAACACATAATCAATATCAGCAATTGAATCTAAAAATTGTGCTTGTTCTAAAGTTCGAGGAAAACCATCCATAGCATAACCAAATTTACAATCTTCTTGTTTAATCCTTTCTGCCACTAATTTATTAACCAATTCAGTAGGTACTAATTTGCCGCTATCCATATAATCTCTAACTTCAGCTGACATAGGATGATTAGTATCTGATTTAATATTATGAAGTATTACTCCAGTAGAAATATGAGGAATATTAAAAGTTTTAGCTATTAATTCTGTTTGTGTTCCCTTACCAGAAACAGGTGGTCCTAATATAATTAATTCAAAAGGTTTTTCATTTCTAAACATAATTTTAAATTTTAATTTTATTTATATATTTTAGATTATTTTTTTCAATATTAAAAGGAGCGTTTTAGCGCTCCTTTTATTTATAATAAATTAAATTTCATCATAATCTCTCATAGCTAATTGAGCATTGATTTGATTAACTGTTTCAATAACCACCGAAACTACGATTAATAAAGAAGTTCCACCAATAGCTAAAGATCGAGTTCCAGTAAGTTGAGCTGTAATTAAAGGAAGAATAGCAATAATACCTAAAAATAAAGCTCCTGGCAAAACTATACGTACCACAATCTCCTGTAAATAATCAGCAGTTGATTTTCCTGGTCTAATTCCAGGAATAAAACCACCTTGTTTTTGTAAATTTTCAGCAATTTGGTCAGGATGAAAAATTACTGCAGTATAAAAATAAGTAAAAGCTACTACTAACAAAAAATAAGAAATTCCATAAAACAATTGATTAGCAAAAACACGAATAATCCACTGAGCTCCAGAAGCAATCCAAGGAGTTGAAGCCTTAACAAAAAGTTGAGCTATTGTTGGTGGTATTAGAATAATAGAAATAGCAAAAATTATAGGAATAACTCCAGCTTGATTAACTCTAATTGGTAAGTGTGAAGAAGTTCCTCCAATCATACGACTACCACGTATTTGTCTAGCATAAGAAACAGGTATATTACGTTGACCTTCAGTTATAAAAACTACCAGAGCTATAGTCGCAACAGCAATTACTCCAAAAATTAACATATTAATAATATCGGATTGATTATAAGTTGAGATAGTTTTACCAATTGTTGATGGTAATCTAGAAACAATTCCAGCAAAAATTAACAAAGAAATACCATTACCAATTTTTTTCTCAGAAATTAATTCTCCAATCCACATCATAAAAATAGTACCAGCAGTAATGCTTACTAAAGCAATTATTAAATGCCACTGAGTAAATCCAATAAAAAGAGAATTTGAACCTGGAGACTGTCTTAACAAAGTAATCATACTAAGAGCTTGAATAAAAGCCAAAGGAACTGTTAACCATCTAGTCCACATATTTATTTTATTACGACCATACTCGCCTTCTTTAGACAATTCTTCTAATGAAGGAATAACCATGGTAAGTAATTGAAAAATAATTGAAGCAGTAATATAAGGAGCAACTCCTAACATAACCACAGAAAAATTTTCCATGCCACCGCCAGAAAAAATATTCATCAAACCAAGAATTTGATTACTAGCAAAAAATTTCTTTAATCCTATCACATCTACTCCCGGTAAAGGAATATGAGAAGCTATTCTAGCAATAGCTAACATTAACAAAACAAATAATATATTATTTCTTAAGTCTTTCAATTTCCAAATTTGAAAAAATTTTTCAAACATACTTTTAAAATCAAAGACTAAAAAGTCTTTTTAAAAAAATTATTTAATTTCTGCTTTACCGCCAGCTGATTCAATGGCAGATTTAGCACTAGCAGAAAATTTATCGGCGAAAACTGTAAGTTTTTTAGTAAGCTTTCCAGAACCTAATATTTTATATTTTTTATTTCTTTTTTCAATTAATTTCTTTTGTACTAATTTTTTATAATCAACTATTTCTCCATCATTAAAATATTTCTCTAATAAAGAGATATTAATTGCATAAAGTTTAGGATGAATAGATTTGAAACCACGTACTTTAGGAGTTGATAAAAGCATTTGGCGTAAACCTAAAACCTTTAAACCAGAAACACCGCTTCTAGAACGTTGACCCTTCATACCACGACCCGAATAAGTGCCGCGTTTTCCTCCACGACCAACTTCTTTGCGTTTTTTAGTTGCTCCTTTTGCTGGAGCAATATTTGATAAATTAACAGACATATTTATATCTAATATCTAAATATTAAATAATCTTTATTTTTCTTTTTTATTTTCTTTAATAGCTACTTTTTCTTTTTTTTCTTCATTTTTTAATTCTTTTTTAGAAAACTTTGATTTCTTTAAAGAAGATAAAGCTTTAAGAGTTGCTTTAATATTATTAATTTTATTATTAGTACCAAATATTTTAGAAACAATATTTTCAATTCCAGCTAATTCTAAAACTACACGAACTGCTCCTCCAGAAATAATACCTGTACCAACTGGGGCTGGTTTCAAAAGAATTCTAGCTGAACCAAATTTAGCTTTAACTTCATGAGTAATAGTGCCTTCGCGTAATCCAACTTTAATTAGATTTTTCTCAGCTCGCTTAACCGCTTTTTGTACAGCCATTGGCACATCTTTAGCTTTAGCTACTCCCAAACCAACTCGCCCTTTATGATCACCCACTACTACACAAGCTCGAAAACTTAAACGTTTGCCTCCAGCCATAACACGTGTTACTCTGGAAACTTCGACTATATTTTGTTCAAATTCAGGTTGCTCTCTTTTAGGAGCGCCTTTAAAATTTCTTTTTTTATCTTTGGCAGTCATATTCTAAATTATATTAAATCTTTAATCCTGCTTCTCTAGCGCCTTCAGCTAAAGCTTTTACTCGACCATGATAACGAAAAGCTCCTCGATCAAAAACGGCTTCAAAAATACCTTTATTTTTAGCTTTTGTAGCAATTAATTTTCCTACCTCAAAAGCCTGCTCAATTTTATTTTTTCCAGCTTTAATTTCAGAATCTTTAGCGCTAACTAAAGTTATTCCTTTTTCATCATTAATTAATTGAGCATAGATATGAGAAATACTACGATAAACAGAAAGTCTCGGTCTTTTTTCTGTACCACTTATTTTAGCTCTAACACGATTATGACGTCTTTCTTTCTTTTGTTTTTTCTGTTTTTCTTTATTCATAACATTTCAATTATTTACCTTTAACTGCGGCTTTTCCTGCTTTTCTTATAAATTGTTCTCCCACATATTTAATACCTTTACCTTTATAAGGTTCAACCTTCTTTATTTTTCTAATTTGCGCAGCAGTTTCGCCAACTAATTGTTTATCTATACCTGAAACTGTAATTACATTTCCATCAACTGTAATTTCAATATTTTGGGGAATAGTAAATTCAACTGGATGAGAAAAACCTACATTAAGAATTAATTTTTTTCCTGAGATACTAGCTTTCATTCCAACACCATTAATTTCTAATTTTTTAACAAATCCATTAGTAACTCCAATTATCATATTTTTAATCAAACTTCCAAAAAGTCCCCATAAAGCTTTTTGTAAACGATCAGATTCATTTTGAATTTTTATTATAATCGAATTCTCTATTTTTTCAATTTTAACCAAAGGATGTATGACTTGAGTCAATACTCCTTTAGGTCCTTTTACTTCAATTATTCCATTTTCTATTTTTACCTCGACCCCGCTAGGGATAACGATGGGATTTTTTCCTATTCTGGACATATTTTATAAAATCTTTATCTAAATATTTTAATAAATTTCACAAATAACTTCTCCTCCTAAACCAGCTTTTTTAGCCTGTTTATTAGTCATAATTCCTGCAGAGGTAGAAATAATAGCAATACCATAATTATTGACTACCACAGGTAATTTTTCTTTAGTTACATAAACACGGCGACCTGGTTTGGAAATTTTTCTAATACCATTAATAACTGAATTTCCATCTTCATATTTTAAAATTAAATTTAAACCGCCAAATTTATGCTCATTATCTTTTTTAATTTCTTCAAAATCAGAAATAAAACCTTCTCGCTTAAGTATTTTAGCGATTTCTAATTTTATTTTTGAAAAAGGAATAAAAACCTCTGCCTTTTTAACTTTGGCAGCGTTTCTAATTCTAGTAAGCATGTCTGCTATTGGGTCTGTCATATACTAATTTGTTTAACTTCCTTAATTCTTAATTACTAACTACCAAGAAGACTTAGAAATTCCCGGAATTTGACCACTAGTTGCTAATTCACGGAAACAAATTCGACACAATTTAAAATCTCTTATGTAACCATGTCTTCTACCGCAACGCCAACAACGGTTTACTTTTCTAGTGGAAAACTTAGGAGTTTTCTTGGATTTAGCAATTTGTGCTTCTGTAGCCATATTATCTTATCTCTTTATATATAATTATTTCTTTTGTAATTTTTTTTGAAAAGGAAAACCTAATAAACTGAATAAAACCAATCCTTTTTCTCTAGCTTTTGCATTAGTAGTAATAATTACTTGCAAACCATGAATCCGATCGATTTCATCAGGTTTAATTTCTGGAAAAACAATATGTTCCTTAAATCCAATAGTTAAATTTCCTTGTTTATCAACACTTTTTTCAGGAATACCACGAAAATCACGTATTCTAGGCAAGGATATATTAACTAATTTATCTAAAAAATCATACATTCTATCGCCACGAATAGTAACAGCAACTCCTACTACCATATTCTCTTTAACCTTGAAAGCAGAAATAGCTTTTTTAGCTTTAGTACGAATTGGTTTTTGTCCACTAATTCTTTCCAAAGTGCTCTCAACATTTTCCAATAAATTGCTATCAGTATTACGAGAATTAATACCAACATTAATAACTACCTTCTCAATTTTAGGAACTGCCATAACATTTTTAATTCCCAGTTCCTCTTTTAATTTAGGTATGACTTCTTCTTTATATTTTTTATAAAATCTGGATTTCATATTTTTTTATCTAGACAATTTCTTTACATTTAGAACAAATACGATATTTTTTATTTGCTTCAATTTTATATCTAACTCTAACCCCTTTACCGCATTTAGGACAAATTAAAGCTACTTTAGAAACAGGGACAGCAGTAGGAAATTGAATTCTTTGCCCCTTCTCTTCTTGTTTTCTAGCACGTTGATGTTTAATAGCTAAATTTAAACCTTCAACAACAACCTTTAATTCTTTAGTAAAAACTTGTAAAACTTTTCCTGTTTTACCATTATCTTTACCAGAAAGCATTATTACTTTGTCTCCACTCTTAATTTTCATATTATTTAAACTTTTTGATTATTATAATACTTCCGGAGCTAAAGAAATAATTTTTTGATAACCTAAATTTCTTAATTCTCTAGCTACTGGTCCAAAAATACGAGTGCCTCTCATTTCTTTTTTAGCATCAATTAAAACTACAGCATTATCATCAAATCGAATATAAGATCCATCAGGTCGCCTAATTTCTTTTTTAGTTCTAACAACTACACCATGAACAATATCGCCTTTTTTAACACTTGAATGGGGCACAGCTTCTTTTACTGACATAGATACAATATCTCCAATTCTTGCATAGCGCTTACGGTAACCTCCCCAAACTCTAAATACTGCCAATCTTTTGGCTCCTGTGTTATCTGCTGATTTTACTATTGATCTTAATTGAATCATATTTTTAATTTATAAAATTGTAAAGATAAATTATTTATAAATAACTCTCCACCTCTTATCTTTACTTAGGGGTCGACACTCAACAAACTCTACTATATCACCAATTTTAAATTGACCTTTTTCATCATGAACTTTATATTTACGACTAATACGATATCTTTTTTGATATTTAGGATGCATTCTAAAACGATCTACTCTAACCACTATAGTTTTAGACATTTTATCTGAAACCACTTCACCCTTAAACTTTCTGAGATTTTTTTTCTTTATTTCTGCCATATTTTTAATTTATCAATCTGTTAGACAATATAATTATTTATTTTTTTCTCTTAAAACTGTCATTATTCTAGCAATATCTTTTTTAGTAAAACGTAATTCTCTAATATTTTTAAGTTGACCTTGTTTAGATTTAAATTTTAAATCATCTAACTTTTTGCGAGTATCTTTAAGCAATTGTTTCAATTCTTCTAATTCTTTTAATCTTAATTCTTTTATCTGCATATCTTTAAAATTATTGCTTTATTACTACTTGAGTTTTAATAGGAAGTTTATAACCAGCTAAAGTAAGAGCTTCTTTAGCCTGTGCTTCAGCAATTCCATCAATTTCAAAAATAATTTTACCAGCTCTAATAGCAGCCACATATGATTCCGGAACTCCTTTACCTCCACCCATAGTAGTTTGACTACCTTTCGTAGTTATAGGGTTATGTGGAAAAATTCTAATCCAAACTTTACCACCTTTTTTTACAAATTTAGCAATAACACGTCTCGCTGATTCTAATTGTTGAGCAGTAATCCAGCCAGAAGTCATAGCTTTAAGTCCAAAACTCCCAAAAGCCACATAATCTCCACTGGTAGCTTTACCTTTATTTCTAACATCTGGGCGATGCTGTTTTCTTCTTTTTAACTTTTTAGGCATCAACATATATTTAAAAATCAAATATCAAATTTATTGTTTATTTTCTTTAGCAAAAATTTCTCCTTTATAAAGCCAAACTTTAATACCAATAGTTCCATAAATAGTATTAGCTACGCCTCTAGCATAATCAATATCGGCACGTAAAGTATGCAATGGAACTTTTCCTGATAAAAATAATTCTCTTCTAGCGATTTCTGCTCCATCTAAACGTCCCGAAACAATAATTTTAACACCTTTAGCTCCTGCTTTTTCAGCTCTGCCAATTGCTTGTTTAACACAACGACGAAAAGGAATTCTTTTTTCAATATCAGAAGCAATTGATTGCAAAATTATTGAGGCATCTAAATTAGGGTTAGTTAATTCTATAATATTAATATTAATATTTTTAATTCCTTTTTTGCGACTAAAAGAATCTTTAAGAAATTTATTATGAATCTCTTTTTTTAAGTCCTCAGCTCCAGAACCACCGCGTCCAATAATAATTCCTGGTCGAGATGTATGAATATTAATATTAATTCCACCAGCTGATCTTTCAATATCAATCTTAGAAATTCCCATGTTTTTAAATTTCTTAAAGATAAACTTTCTAATTGATACGTCTTGTTTCAGATATTCAGGAAAATCCTGTCCAGCATACCATTTAGAATCCCAAGTTTTATTAACCTTTAATCTGAATACTTTGGCGTTTACTTTCTGACCCATATATTATTATTCTTACTTACTTCCTGTTTTTCTATTTAAAATCTTACTAGCAAAACCTTTAGTTGAAACTGCTGTTGATTTTTTATTTTCTTTCTTAACAGAACTTTTATCAGAAGAAATATCTTGTAATTCATCAAATTCAGTCGAACCAACTTTAATTAAATCACTTTTATCATCAGTTTTAGTCTTTTTAATAAGTTTACCACTTTCAACTATTTCAGATAAAGTTAAAATTACATGAGAAGTTCTTTTTCTAATCGGAGTAGCCCTACCATGAGCCCGTGGCATCCAACGTTTTAAAGTTGTTCCACCATTAACAATTACTGATTTTACTAATAAATTAGATTTATCAGCTCCAAAATTTTCTACGGCATTAGCAACGGCTGAATCAAGTAATTTAATTAATACTTTAGAAGCTATTCTTTTATTGAATTCTAATTGAGTTCTTGCTTGATCCACGGTTAAACCTTTAATCAAACCTGATACTAGGCGGATCTTTCTAGGACTCATTCTAATATTTTTTCCCTTAGCTCTAATTTCCATATTTATAAAAATTAACTAGATTTATTTTTTATTAGCTTGATCAATAGCTTTTTGCATTTTACCTCCATGCTTAATAAATTTTCTTGTAGGAGCAAACTCTCCTAATTTATGGCCGACCATATTTTCAACTATAAAAACTGGTATATGCTCTTTTCCATTATGAACACCAAAAGTTAAACCAACCATTTCTGGAGTAATTGTAGAATTTCTAGACCAAGTTTTTATAACAATTTTATCGCCCTTTTTAACTTTAGAAATTTTCTTTAAAAGTTTTGGATCGACATAAGGGCCTTTTTTTAAACTTCTTGCCATATATAATTATTCAACTTATTTCTTTTTCTTTCGAGAAGGTCGGCGTTGTAATATTAAATGATTACTTTTAGCCTTTTTCTTTCTAGTCTTAACACCTAAAGCTGGTTTACCCCAAGGAGTTTTAGGATGTTTCATACCAATAGGATTAACACCTTCTCCACCTCCGTGAGGATGATCAACTGGATTCATAGCTTTACCTCTAACTGATGGACGAATTCCACGATGACGCATTCTTCCAGCTTTACCCCAACGAATATTTTTAAAATCAGAATTACTAGTTTGTCCGATTGTAGCAAGACATTTGTTAGAAATCAATCTAATTTCTCCTGAAGGCATTTTAACTTGAGCATAATCCTTATCAAAACCCATTAAAACAATTCCTGTACCGGCGCTTCTTGCTAATTGTCCACCACGTCCCGGAGTTAATTCAATGTTATAAATATTCATGCCTGCAGGAATATGTTCTAAAGGCATACAATTACCAGTTTTATAATCAACTTTAGATAAAGAACTAATTACTTTATCTCCCACTTTTTGTCCTTCAGCAGCTATAATATATCTTTTTTCGCCATCAGCATAATTAAGTAAAGCAATTCTAGCATTACGATTAGGATCATATTCAATAGAAGCAACAGTTGCTGGTATATCAAATTTATCTCTCTTAAAATCAATAATTCTAATTTTTTTTCTAGATCCACCACCTTGATGTCTTACAGAAATTTTACCTTGATTATTTCTACCAGCCATTCTTTTAACAGAAACAACTAACTTTTTTTCAGGTTTATTAATATTAATATCATCAGAAAGCAAAACTGAAGTTTGTCTTCTTGATGGGGTAGTTGGTTTGTAAATCTTAATCGGCATATATTAATTCTTATCCTGTTTATTTAACTCCTTCATAAACATTTATAGATTTTCCTTTAGGTAAAAAAACAATTGCTTTTTTCCAATCTTTAGTCTTTCCCCAATTACGTCCATATCTTTTATATTTACCATAATAGTTAGAAATATTGACTTTCTCTGGAACGACACCATAACGTGTAATAAAAGCTTTGATTATTTCAGTTTTATTAGCTGAAGGTTCAACTATAAAAGTATATTTACTTAATTGCTCCATTGCTGAAGATTTTTCAGTAACTAAAGGGGCAATCAAAACTCCAGCAACATCAAAAGTTTTTATTTCTGATGTTTTAGAAACTTTTTTTGATGACTTATCTGAAACAATATTTTTTCTATCTTCTTTAGCTGACTCTTCTTCAGTCTTTAATTCTTCTTTTTTTCTATTAAAAATTCCCATATATCCTATTTTTTATTTTCTTTCTTTTCTCTAACTTTTATAAAATGTTTCTCAATAGCTAAAGCTGCTTTTTCAGAAAGAAGTACAGTATCATATTTTAATAAATCAACGCAATTAATACTATTATAACCAATAGTTGTAATATTCTTTAAATTCTTAGAAGCTTTGATTAAAGAATTATTTTTAGCCTCTGTTATTAATAAAAACTTTTTGCTATTTTTTAATGATTCTATTTTTGATTTAATTGATTTAATCCAAGAATTCAAATCTTTAGTTTTACCGCTCTCAAAAGAAATAACATCAAAAATAGTTAATGCCTTACTAGCAACTTTATCAGAAAGACACATTGCTAAAGCTAATTGCTTTTGCTTCTTATTGACTTTAAGAGAAAAATTACGATCCTTCCTTGGTCCAAAAGTAATACCACCACCAATCCAAATAGGAGACCTTATTGAACCATGACGAGCTCTACCTGTTCCTTTTTGTCTCCATGGCTTTTTTCCTCCACCACGAACTTCGGCTCTAGTTTTAGTATGAGCTAAAACTTGACGAGAATTAGCTTCCTGAGCTACTACTACCTGATGAATAACTTCTGGCTTAACTACAACACCAAATAAACGCTTAGATAATTCAATATCTTTAACTTGTTCTCCGTTAATATTGTATACTGGTAACTTCATATAATTTATTCAGATTTTACTTCTTCAGTAGAAGCTTCAAGATTAGAGGCTTCATTAGATTTAGTTATTTCATTTATTGCTTCTTTATTATTTTTATCAACTAGCTCATTATTAACTAAATTTTCAACTGAATTTAAAGGCTGTTTTAATTCCATTAAACCATCACCGCAAATATAAACTAAACTATTTCTAGCTCCTGGAATAGCACCTTTGATATATAAAATATTATTAATTTCATCAATAGAAACAATTTTTAATCCTCTAATAGTAACTTTTTCATTACCCATCCGACCAGCCATTCTTCTACCCTTAAAAACTCTCTGGACTCCACCAGCTCCAATAGAACCAGGCATTCTTAATTGATCCTTGTGTCCATGAGTTTTAGGAGATCCATGAAAACCATGGCGTTTTACTACACCTTGAAAACCTTTACCTTTAGATGTTCCTGAAACTTTAACTTCATCTCCTTCATTAAAAATAGCAACAGTTATAATATCGCCTCTCTTAAGAATTTCTGTATCTTCTTTTTTTACTCTAAACTCCTTAACTGCTTTAACTGGAGGTAATCCCTTCAAATGCCCTAAAAAAGATTTACCATTTTTCTTAGCTGTTCCAAAACCAACCTGAATTGCATTATAACCATCTTTTGATGACTCTGATTTAATTTGAGTAATTATATTAGGCATAGCTAAAACAGCAGTAACTGGTATTACGGTACCGTCTTCTTTATAAATTTGAGTCATTTCTATTTTTTTACCTACAATGAATTTCATATTTATCTTTTCTTTATTACTTTCGTCGGTGGCCGAATAATTATAAATGGATTAAAACAAAAAATCCGGTTCAAACACAGAACCAGACAAAATCTTAAACCCAAAATAACTCCTTATTATGAGTTATTATACAATTCAATTAACTCTTATTGTCTAAATTCTTTTAGTTTGAATTATCCTTAGGTCTCGTTCCGACGATGGAGGTTTTCCCTATAATGCTTCTAAATAACACGGGATCTTTCTCCATTTTCTTTACGGCCTTTAATTATTACATTTTAATTTCAATGTTAACACCAGCTGGTAAGTTTAAACCCATTAAAGCATCAACTACTTGTGCATTAGGATCAATAATATCAATGAGTCTTTTATGAGTTCTCATCTCAAATTGATCTCTAGAATTTTTATGTACGAAAGTAGATTTGTTAATAGTGTACTTTCTTTTTTCAGTTGGAAGTGGCACTGGACCAACAACTCTAACACCAAAACGATTGCAACTCTCAATAATTTTTTTAGCAGAGTTGTCAATGATCTTGTGGTCGTAAGCTTTTAATTTAATTCTGATTCTTTGATGGGCTTTACCCTCAGCTACCGTTTTACTCGTCATGTTAATTATTGATTAATAGCGAAATTAGATTTTAATTTATTTCGCATTGACGGAGGCGATTGTCTCACCTCCGCTATGCGAAATAAATTATATTTTTTATTTTATAATTTTAGTTACTACTCCAGCGCCAACAGTATGGCCACCTTCACGAATAGCAAATTTCATTTTTTCTTCCATAGCAACCATTTTACCTAATTTAACTTTCAAATTAACAGTATCTCCCGGCATAACCATTTCAACCCCTTCTGGTAAATCAATTTCTCCAGTAACATCGGTGGTTCTAATATAAAATTGAGGTTTATATCCTTTAAAGAATGGCTTATGTCTACCACCTTCATCTTTAGATAAGACGTAAACTTCAGCTTCGAATTCGCTATGAGGAGTAATTGAACCCGGTTTAGCTAAAACTTGACCACGTTCAACTTCTTCTTTTTTAATACCACGAAGCAATACCCCAGCATTATCTCCAGCGCGTCCTTCATCTAAAGATTTATTAAACATTTCAATTCCAGTAACAACAGTCTTTTTTGTTTCAGTTAAACCTACAATTTCGACTTCTTCATTTAATTTAATAATGCCACGTTCAATCCTTCCGGTTACTACTGTACCACGACCTTCAATTGAAAAAACATCTTCAATAGGCATTAAAAATGGTTGGTCAATAGCACGTTGAGGTTCAGGAATATAAGAATCTAAAGCATTAATAAGTTCCATAATACAATCTCCATCAGGTCCGGTTGGGTTTTCTAAAGCTTTCAAAGCTGAACCTTTTATTATAGGAGTAGTATCTCCTGGAAATTCGTATTTATTAAGTAATTCTCTAATTTCTGTTTCAACTAAATCAATCATTTCTGGATCGGCTTGATCAACTTTATTAATAAAAACAATAATATAAGGAACACCTACTTGCCTAGCTAATAAAATATGTTCTCTAGTTTGAGGCATAGGTCCATCGGTCGCGGCTACAACCAAAATAGCACCATCCATCTGAGCAGCACCAGTAATCATGTTTTTAATGTAATCAGCATGTCCCGGACAATCAACGTGTGCATAATGTCTTTTTTCTGATTCATACTCAACGTGAGCTGTAGCAATAGTAATACCACGAGCTTTTTCTTCAGGAGCAGCATCGATTTGATCGACACTTTTGTTTTGAGCAGTAAATCCTCTATTACTCAAAACATTCAATATAGCGGCAGTCAAAGTAGTTTTTCCATGATCAACGTGACCAATAGTACCTACATTGACATGCGGCTTATTGCGTTGGAATTGTTCTGCCATGTTGGTAAATTCCTCTTTATTAAGACCCCCGACTCAACGGGTTTTAGCCAGGTCTTAAATTTGTTATTTATTATTAATTAATTGTAAGTTAAATTATTATAACAAAATTAATATTTTTTTCAAGTATTTACACTTTATCCACAAACAATTCAATTTTCTACTGGTTCAAAATAATATCTTTCTTCATCAACTGAATCTCCAAAATTAAAATTATTTTCTCTAAATTTAGATAAATAATCTTTATTAGTAATTTCTTCAATATCTTTAGTAAAGTCGTACTGATCAATTGATATTTCTTTAGATTGTTGATTATCTTTCCAAATTGCGATATCACGGTTTATTTTATCTAAAAGTTCAGCTTCTGTCAACCCCTGAACACCAGATTTGCCTAAAACTAAACTTTCATAATCTCCAATTGACATCAAAATAAAACCCGGATCACCGTTTTCATCTAAAATTATTACTTTATCTCCTGTTTTTTTAATTAAATTTATAATTTTTTGTAAATTAGCCATAATTTTAGACTATTTTTAGTATTTCATTGTTTTTTATAATTTAAAAATAATGAAAAAAATATTTAAATTTAAAAATTTAAAAGCTTTATAAATAATAACGCTTAAAAATTAATTTGTAAAGAAATAATTTAATAAAATTATTTCTGATTTATAATATGTTTTGTGTTTATAATAATTAAAAATCCGCTAAATGCGGATTTTTAATTATCTTTTCTCTTCTTTTCCTTTACGACCCTCTATAATCTTCATTTCAACATTTTTAGGCACCTCACTATATCTTAAAAATTCCATATTATAAGAAGCACGTCCTTGAGTCATAGAACGCATTACTGTGGCGTAACCAAACATTTCAGCTAATGGAACTTGAGCATTAATCACTTTAACTGCAGCGGCACCAAATCCTCTATCTTCCATAGAATTAATAATTGCTCGACGAGAATTTAAGTCTCCAATAATATCACCCATAAATTGCTCTGGAGTAACTACCTCTACTTTCATGATTGGTTCTAAAATTACTGGATTAGCTTTTTTAGCAGCTTCTTGAAAAGCTAATGAAGCAGCGATCTTAAAAGCGGCTTCTGAAGAATCAACTTCATGATATGAACCATCATAAACAGTTACTTTTACATCAATTAATTTATAACCAGCTAAAACACCTCGATCCATAGCTTCACGAGCACCTTTTTCAATTGGCTTAATGTATTCCTTCGGAATAACACCTCCTTTAATTTCATCAACAAATTCAAATCCTTTATTAGCTTCTGAAGGTTCAACACGTAACCAACAATGACCATATTGACCGCGTCCACCGGATTGACGAATATATTTTCCTTCTGCTTCAGCTTTACTTTTAATAGTTTCACGATAAGCAACTTGTGGCTGACCAATATTAGCTTCAACTTTAAATTCACGACGCATACGGTCAACAATTATATCTAAATGAAGTTCACCCATACCAGAGATAATAGTTTGTCCAGTTTCTTCATCAGTACGAACACGAAAAGTAGGATCTTCCTCAGCTAATTTAGATAAAGCTAAAGCCATTTTTTCTTGGTCAGCTTTAGTTTTTGGTTCAACGGCAATATCAATAACTGGATCCGGAAAAGTAATACGCTCTAAATGAATAGGAAAAGATGGGTCAGATAAAGTATCACCTGTAGTAATATCTTTAATACCAACGATAGCAGCAATTTCTCCAGCGTACACTTCATCAATTTCTTCGCGAGAATTAGAATGCATTCTTAAAATACGTCCAACTCTTTCTTTATTGCCGGTAGAATTATTAATGATATAAGAGCCAGATTTTAATACGCCTGAATAAACTCTATAAAAAACTAATTTTCCCACAAAAGGATCTGTAGCTATTTTAAAAGCTAAACCAGCTAAAGGAGCATTATCATCAACCTTAAGCTCAATTTTTTTATTTTCATCATTAACATCAGAACCTACAGGAGGAGCAATATCAATAGGTGATGGTAAATATTCAGCAACAGCATTAAGCATGAATTGAATGCCTTTATTTTTTAAAGCACTACCACATAAAATAGGAACTATTTTGTTAGCAATAACCGCTTTACGCAATGCTTTCTTTAAATCAATAACTGATATTTCCTCACCAGCTAAATATTTCTCCATCAAAGCTTCGTCAGTTTCAACAATTGCCTCAACTAATTTAGCACGATATTCTTTAGCTTTTTCTATTTCATCAGTAGGAATTTCTGTTTCTTCAAATTTAGTTCCTAAATCATCTTTATAAATTACTGCTTTCATTGTAAATAAATCAATGATTCCAGAAAAAGTTTCAGCAGCACCAATTGGTAATTGAATGGGGTGAGCATTAGGAGTTAAACGAGTATGAATTGATTTCAAATCATTAAAAAAATCAGCTCCCATGCGATCCATTTTATTAACAAAACCTAATTTAGGAACATGGTATTTTTCTGATTGTCTCCACACAGTTTCTGATTGAGGTTCAACGCCAGCAACTCCATCAAATACAATAACACCTCCATCAAGTACACGTAAAGAACGTTCAACTTCGGCAGTAAAATCAACGTGTCCTGGAGTATCAATTAAATTAATTTGAATTTCATTTCCTCCTAACCAATCAGCATTAGGCCAATAACAAGTTGTAGCGGCTGAAGTAATAGTGATACCACGTTCACGTTCTTGTTCCATCCAATCCATAGTGGCTTCACCTTCGTGTACTTCTCCAATTTTATGTTTTTTTCCAGTGTAAAAAAGTATACGTTCAGATACGGTAGTTTTGCCAGCATCAATATGGGCAATAATACCAATATTTCTAATACGTTCTAAGGGTGTCTTACGGGGCATAGATTATATTTTGAATTTAATAATTTAATATTTAATTAAAAATTTATATTATCTAGAAAAATGAGCAAAAGCTCTGTTGGCTTCAGCCATTTTATAAGTATCCTGTTTTTTCTTAATAGCGGCTCCTTCATTATTATAAGCAGCAATAATTTCATCAGCTAATTTTTCAGCCATACTTTTTCCTTTTTTAGCTTTAGCCGCCTCTATTATCCAACGACAACCAAGGGAAAAGCTACGTTCCGGTCTAACTGCCATTGGAACTTGATAATTAGCTCCACCTATACGGCGACCCTTAATCTCAACACTAGGAGAAACATTTCTAATAGCAGTATCAAAAATCCCTAAAGCATCTCCTTTGGTTTTATCAGAAATTATATCTAATGCTTCATAAACAATACGTTTAGCAACTGTTTTTTTGCCGCGTCTCATTATATAATTGATAAATTTAGCAATATCTTGATTATTAAATTTATCATCAGGTTTAATAATTCTTTTAGGGGCTCTTTTACCTCGCATATCTATTATCTTTATTATTTAGTGGCTTTCTTTTCTTTCTTAGCTCCATACAAGCTACGACCACGCTTGCGATTAGCAACTCCAGCAGCATCATAAACTCCACGGACAATATGATAACGTACACCAGGAAGATCTTTAACTCTACCACCGCGAATCATGACAATAGAATGTTCTTGTAAATTATGACCAATTCCAGGAATATAAGCGGTTACTTCTTGTCCATTAGATAAACGAACACGAGCTATTTTTCTTAAAGCTGAATTAGGTTTTTTAGGGGTAGTAGTTCTTACTTGAGTACAAACACCACGTTTAAAGGGATTACCCTTTTTCATAATTTTGCGTTTTCTATGCAAACTATCTAAAGTAATTTGCATATCTGGAGTTTTTGATTTTTTTGATTTAGACTTTCTACCTTTTTTTAAAAGTTGATTAATTGTTGGCATAATTTATTATTTTTTTCCATTTAAACTCTAACAAGACAAAAAAACGAATTCGTCTTCAAGTTAGAGAATTCCGACGTTCACAGAAATTCTCAAGTTCAAAGACGAAAAAATCCCAAAACCGGAAATGGGACCTTCGGATTATTTGTCTAAAATTAAATAATTTTTAACGCCAATAGTCAGCATCTATTGACGATAAATATTTTAACCTATTTTTATTTAAAAGTCAATTTATTAATACAATAGATTACTAATTAAATCAACCATTAGACTAAATAAATAACTAAATATACCTATTCCAGTGATTGAATCAAAAATTATTAACATTAATAAAATCAACGGCCCATTTATAGAAAATTTATTTTTAAATTCAGCAAAACGAGAATCGGGTAATAAACTAAATAAAACTTTAGAACCATCAAGTGGTGGAATAGGAATTAAATTAAAAATAAATAAAGAAATATTAATTAAAACCATCATAAACAAAAAATTAGAAAGCAAATTATTGATTCCTAAAATTGGATATAAAAACTTAAATAATAAAGCAAAAACAAAAACACAAACTAAATTAGATAAAGGACCAGCCAAAGATACTAAAGCTATTCCAGAACGTGGTTGACGTAAATTATAAGGATTAATAGAAACTGGCTTAGCCCAACCAAAACCAGCAAACAATAACATAAAAAATCCTAAAGGATCAATATGAACTAATGGATTAAAAGAAATTCTTCCATCTTCTTTAGCAGTGTGATCACCTAAAAAATAAGCTGATAAAGCATGAGAAAATTCATGGATTGTCAAAGCAACGATTATAGCAACTACCCAAGCTATAAAAAATAATGGTTCAGTAAAAAGCCAATTTATTGGCATATTATTTAAATCTTAATAATTATTAAAATTATTTTATCATAATTGACTTTTTTTAACAATTATGCTAATATTTCAAATAGTTTTAATATAATTTAATTTTTTTATAAAATATGTCTAGATCATGTCAAATCTGCGGTCGTGGCACCAGTATTGCCAACAATGTTAGCCATTCAAATGTTAAAACAAAAAGAAAACAAAAAATAAATTTGCAAAAAAAGAAAATAAATGGCATTAAAGTAAAAATTTGTACTAGTTGTTTAAAAACTAAAACTAAATCTAAATAAACTCTTATAAAACAGTTCACACATAGTGAGCTGTTTTTTTGATTGTAAAAAAAGAGGAGCGATGCTTTTCGCCCCAAAATCACCAGCCTCGCAGCAGCCTATTCTGCAATTTCTCGATTGTCTTCTGACTCTCAATCTTCATTTCCTTGATTATCTCAATCTCCTGTTCATTATCATAAGCTATGCGTCGCAGATGAAAAATTTTCTGCTCGCCCAAGTCGAGCAAACCATAAGCGGTTCGATTGTCTCGATCTCGCGGTTGACCCAAGCTTCCTGGATTGATGAGATAGCGAGCCTCAGGACGCAACACAATGTCACGATCGTTAATATCGTCTTCATAAGGAGCACGACACCGATCCGCAATCCACTCATAAAGAAATGGAATGTGAGTATGACCAAGAAATCCAATCTGCAGTTGTTGAGATACTGACTCCAACTCTTTACTGCACTGCAAACCATCCTCCGCCTGGCCACAAAATAAAATGTAATGCCCAATACCAGGATAATGGAAACAATCGTGGGAAACGGCAATTCCCCATTCCTCAAAATTCAAAGAACGAGGTAATTCCTGCAGAAACTCATGCTGCTCATTAGATAATATTGAATCAGCATGCTGAATTCCGGCTAAAACCATTTCATTGGAAGCGTCCTCTTGCCAGCGTTCATCTCGAAGCAAGGTTTCGTGGTTTCCTTTAATGAAATGGATGGGGATATCAGAGTAACGCAGCAGATCTAAGCATTCGCCAGGGTGAAAAAAATAACCAACAATATCCCCAAACAAATGATCTGATCTACTTTGTGCAATGCAATATCTCGAATAACCGCCAGCAAGGCTGTCAGATTGCTGTGAACATCACTTATAATCGCGATCTTCATTAATCCATCCTTTCCTTTGTTCCTTTGTTTTTTTAATGCCAAAGAACTATTGGCAGTATAGTCTTTCTCTTTAGTCTTGTCAAAAAAAATCCCGCCAAAAGACGGGATTTCAGTTGAATTTTAGAAGGTTAAATCTTCGTAAACTGTTTTATAACTATAAATCTCTTCTTCGGAAAACCAAATATGAATTTCTCTCTCAGCTTCTTCTGGCGTTGCTGAAGCATGAATAATATTAGCCACTGCTTTGCCAGTAGCATCAGCGCGAGCATAAGAAATATGAGAATAATCTCCACGAATTGTGCCCGGTAAAGCTGATTTTGGTTCAGTAGAACCTACCATCATTCTAACATTCTCTACGGCATTAACACCTTCAATTACCATAGCTAAAACTGGTCCAGCAGTAATAAAATCAATTAAAAGTTTTCTAACTTTCTCTCCTCGTCTTACAGTAATGTCTTCTCCATAATGTTCTCCGGCTACTGAGGTATCGGCCCATTTTAATTTCATGGCAACAATTTTCATGCCTGCTTTTTCAAAACGAGAAATAACCTCACCCATTAATCCTCTTTTTACTGCATCGGGTTTGAGTAATACTAATGTTCTTTCAATTTGTTCTTCCATACTTTTAAAATTACTATTTTATTTAAAAATAATTTTTTTAATTGCTGCTAAAACTTCTGCTGGAGTATGTTGTGATTTAATAAAATATTCAACTGCCCCTAATTGATTTCCTTTTTCCTTGTCACTTTCTTGTCCTAAATTAGTCAACATTACTACTGGAATATTTTTAGTTTTGGAATTATTTTTAATCATTTGCAAAACAGAAAAGCCATCTACTTCAGGTAAAATTACATCTAATAAAATAATATTAGGTTTTTCTTTAGAAGCAATTTCTAAAGCTTCAGTACCTTTATCAGTTACTAAAACGTCAAAACCCTCCTCTTCTAATCTAAACTTATACATCTCAACTATCATTGAATCATCTTCAACCAAAAGTACTTTTATTTTATTGCCAGTATCCATTATAAAAAAATTATTAATCTGTTGTTATGTTAACAAAAAAAATAGCTTTAATCAAGAAGCTTCAATTTAAAACCACTCGCCGAAGAAATAAAAAATATATCTCCTAAAATATCTGTTCTTAAAATTTTTGAATTATTTTTTTCTAAATTATATAAAGTGCGATAATGCGGATGACCAAAAGAATTATTTTTACCACAAGAAATTATAGCAAAATAAGGAGAAATAGCAGCAATAAATTCTTTACTATTAGCATTATTTGAACCATGATGACCAATTTTCAAAATTTGAGATTTTAAATCTTCTGGCTGATAAAAAGAAATTAAAGTTTCTTCGTCCTCAAAATCACCCATAAACAAAGCGGTGCTGGAATTATATATTAATCGAAAAACTAAAGAACTATTATTAATATTTTCTGGTTTAATTTGATAAAAACTTTTTATAGGGGTAAGGAATTTTATCTTTAATCCATTATCCCAAGATAATTCCTGTGGCCTATCAATAATTTCTGTTTCAATATTTTTATCTTTAATTATTTTTAAAAACTCTAAATAACCGGGAGCAGAATGTATTGCTCCATTAAAATAAACTTTGCCTATTTGATAACGTTCCATAATTTCAACTAAACCATTAACATGATCAGCGTGAGCATGAGTTAGGATTATCACTTCAATTTTATTATCAGTATAAGACAAATACTTACCTAATTTTTCTAAAATTGACTTATCTGGTCCACCATCAATAATCATTTCCCAATTACCTTTTTTAATCATAGCGCTATCGCCTTGCCCTACATCAAAAAAATATAATTTTAAATCAGAATCAGTTTCAGAATATTTTTTTTCAGAATTATTTTGATTAGATGATAATTCGGTTTCCGAATAATCTTTACTATTTAAAACTGAATAAAAATCGTCATGATTTAATTCGACAACTCCGTCAACCAAACCATGTTTTAAAACTGATTTAGAAAAAAATATTAAACACAACAAACCAGCAGTAATTAAAACAACTAATGATGAAAGAAATTTTTTCATAATTTACTTAAACTTATCTAATTATATCATCTTTTTATTAAACCAAACTATTCCAAAAATAAATAAATAAAAAACAATCATACCTAATAGTCCAATTTGCTGTAAGTTCCAATTACTAAAAATAAAATTATCAAGCCACTTAGAAATTTCTAACCAATAAACACAAATTAACCAAACCGGAAAACCAATTATTTTTCCCAAAAATAATGACAAACTGGCACTAATAACTTGTATTAAACCCAATACTGTTAATAGTGGTATAATAGGTAAAATTAATAAATTAGCAAAAAAAGAAATAAAAGAAAAATTACCAAAATTAAAAAGAATTAATGGTAAAGTTGATAATTGAGCGGCACAAGTTGTTGTTATAATATCTCTAAGTTGTAAAAAATCTGGAAAAATAAAAAAGTATTTCCTTATAATTGGTGTAATATAAACTAATCCCCAAACAGCGGCAAAAGATAATTGAAATCCTATATCATTCATAATAATTTGCGGATTTTCTAAAGCCATTAAAGCCGCTGCTGATGCTAAAATATTTTTTGATCTAGATAAACGTCCAATTTTTTGAGAAAAAATAACCATTAAACTCATTATTGCGGAACGAACAGCAGAAGCTGGAGCTCCTACTAAAATTACATAAAAAACAATAAGCCAAAATATCGGCCAAAATGCTCGTGGTCGTGAAATATTTACAGCCAAAAAACAACTTAAAAGAATAGAGCAAATTATAGCTATATGTGATCCAGAAATAGCAATAATATGAGTTAATCCCAAGCGAGAAAACCTATCTTTTAAATATTTTGGTATTCCTGAGCTATCACCTAAAATCATGCCTCGCATTAGAGACGCTGTTGGTTCTGATAAAGTTAAATTTATTTTAGTAGCTAAAAAATTACGTATCAAACCTAAAATACTTAAATTATTTTTACCTGTCATATTTAAAAGAACAATTTCTGGATTCCAACAAACAGAATAAATTTTGCGACTTGATAAATATTTTACAAAACTAGTTTGTTTTATTTCAGTAAGTCCCTGTAATTTACAATTAATTAACACTTGGTCTCCTACATTAAATCTAGGAAATAAACCAATCGTTGTTTGAACTTTACCTGATAAAATAATTTGACTATTTTTAATTTTAGTAGCAGAAATTTCTAACCTTTGATTATTAAAACTATCAAAAACTTGTGTTATAGTTCCTATTAACTCAAGTTTTTGGCTATTATAATGACAAATATTATTCATTTGACTACAATCAGGTAAAGAAAAAATAAAACGCCACCAACCAAAAACAAAAGCAGTTGTTATAATTAAAACATAAAAAAATAATTTATAATGAAATAGTATTAATGAACTAAAAAATAAAATTAATACCAAACAAAAAAGATAAAAATTTTCTAAAAAGAAAAAATTGCCTATAACAATTCCAGCAAGAAAAAATATCAGGCAATAAAAAAATAATTCTGAATTAGACACCCTCCTTAAATTTATTATTTATTTCTGAGAAATTAATTGACGCAAAAAACTTTCTATTAATTGGTCAATTTCTCCATTTAATACGGCCTCAACATCATTGGTTTCAAATCCACTACGATGATCTTTTACTAAACGATAAGGTTGAAGCACATAAGAACGCACTTGATTACCCCATTGAGCTTGACGATATTCACCTTTAATTTTTTGTAATTTCTTTGCTGATTGTTCCTGATAAAATAACAATAATTTAGATTTAAGAATTTTCATCGCTGTAGCTTTGTTTTGAATCTGAGATCTTTCATTCTGACACTTTACAACTATACCTGTTGGTAAATGAGTAATGCGAACTGCCGAATCAGTAGTATTAACACTTTGACCACCATGACCACCGGCACGCATTACTTCTATTTTCAAATCTTCATCTTTTATTTCAATTTCTTTAGATTCTTCTATTTCAGGAAGAACTTCAACCAAAGCAAAAGAAGTATGACGCATTTTCTCGGCATCAAAAGGAGAAATACGCACTAAACGATGTACACCACCTTCACTTTTTAACCAACCATAAGCATAACGACCAATTACTTCTAAAGTAACATTTTTAATTCCTGCTTCATTGCCCGATATTTCATCAACGATATTAACTTCAAAACCATGACGTTCACAAAAACGTAAATACATACGCATAAGCATTTGAGCCCAATCTTGGGCATCAACTCCGCCTGTACCAGCATGAATTGACATTATGGCATTACCCTTATCAAAGTCACCTGAAAATAAAATATTAAACTCTAAAGAAGAATAACGTTTTTGTAATTCAGATAATTTAGTAGCAATTTGCTCTTCTATTATTAAATCATTATTAGAGATTTTAGATAATTCTAAAAGTTCTTCAATTTCTTTAATAAATTGTGACCAGATATCAATTTCTTGTTTAATAGATTCATAACGCTTAATAATATTTTTAGCTTTTTCTTGGTTAATCCAAAAATTAGGAGAATTAATTTCCTTCTCCAGTTGTTTCATTTGTTTTTTTGATTCATCTAAGTCAAAGCAACCTCCAAGCGCCTTGAGCTTTTTTTAACAGGTCTTTTATTTGAAAAATTAAATTTTCCATTTTTTTTAAATGCCTAAAAGTTTAAAAATATCTCCATTTCCAATTATCTCTTTAATAATTGAAGGAATATAAAATATGGCGAATACAGCTGGTCCTAAAACTAGGATAATCCAAATTATATTAAAAATTAATCTTAATCTTAAATATCTTCTAATATAAGAAATTTCTTCTTTAATTTCCCCTGTTTCTGTAAGATTTTTTTCAAGCAATTCTTTAATTTGATTAAAATTTATTTCTGTATCAGACATAAATTTATCTTATAAAACATTTATTAACAAACTTTTCACATTGTAAACGCATTTTTTCCATTTCTTCAATTGTAAAATTAGAAAATTTAGCTTTAGAATCTAAAATTGGTTCATTCCTAAATTCTTGTAAAAAATATAATTGGGCTCCCTTAATATCTTTTACTATTTTAACAGCGTCATCAATTGAATGCAACCCTTTAACAAAAGTAGTTCTAAATTCATAAAGTAGACCGGAATTCATTATTAAAGCAATACTTTCTTTTATATTTGAAGTATCTTCAATGCCACAATATTTAGAATATTTTATTAAAGGACCTTTAATATCCATAGCAATATAATCAATTAATCTTTGAGTAATAAGTTTCTCAAGAACCTTAGGCAATAAACCATTAGTATCTAATTTTATCTGATAACCAATTTGTTTAACTGCTTCTAAAAAATTAACTAAATCTTTTTGTATAGTTGGTTCTCCACCAGTTATTACTAAACCATCAAGATATTTTTTTCTCTTTTTCAAAAAAGATAAAATTTGTCTTTCTTCAAAAGCTTTTTCTTTACCTAAATATTCTGGCAAAACTAATTTATAGTTATAACAAAAAGGACAGCGCATATTACACCCTGAAGTGAAAATAATCGCTGCCACTTTTTGTGGATAATCTAAAAGAGTAACTGGCTGAAAGCCACTTATAATCATAGTTATATCTCTACTTTATCATCTTTTATAGAACAAACATTAACATCAAAAGTTTTTCGGTCAACAAATTCAGATTGTTTACCCGGATTCCATTGATCAACTGGTCTAATATAACCCACTATTCTGGAGTAGACTTCGCAAGGTTGTCTCTCCATTTTTTCTTTTGTACCTTCCATAAAATTATTTTGAGATTATTTATTAAATGTAATTATAAATATAACACATTAAAAAAATTATTAAAAGACTAATTATTTTTGCTAAATTAAAATATTTTATAAAGGCAATTTCTCTTTTTGTTCTTGAATGTAACCAATCTCTGCATCACAATGAGGGCAATAATGATGCTCTCCAGCTAGATAACCATGTTTAGGGCAAACTGAAAAAGTTGGGGTAAGAGTATAATATGGCAAACGAAAATTTTCTGCAATCTTTCTAACTAAATTTTTAGTACTAACTATATCAGGCATTTTTTCACCTAAAAAAATATGGATTACTGTTCCTCCGGTATATTTTATCTGTAAATTATCTTGTTTTTCTAAAACTTCAAAAATATCATTAGAATAATTAACTGGGAAATGAGAGGAGTTGGTGTAATACGGAGCACAACAAGATTGTTTATAAGCTTCTTCATTAGCAACTATAATATCAGGATAAAGTTCTTTATCTTTTTTTGCAAAACGATAAGTCGCTCCTTCAGCCGGGGTTGCTTCTAAATTGTAAAGTTGGTCGTCTTCTTCTTGATATTTTGCTAATCTTTGCAACATAAAATCCATAACTTTTTCAGCAAATTGCATACCTTCAGGAGAAGCAAGCGGTTTATTTAAGAAATTCAGAATTGCTTCATTCATACCATTGATACCAATAGTATTAAAATGATTTCTCCAATATTGACCAAATCTTTCTTTAATATCTTTTAAATAAAATTTTGAATAAGGATAAAGCCCTAATTCAGTAAATCTTTCTAAAATTTCTCTTTTAAGTTTAAGACTTTGACGAGACAATTCCATTACTTGACTTAAACGACTAAAAAAAGCTTCTTCATTACCTTTAGATAAATATCCAATTCTTGATAAATTAACAGTAACTACCCCAACAGACCCAGTTAAAGGATTGGCCGCAAAAATTCCTCCGCCACGCTTACGTAATTCTCGATTATCTAAACGTAAACGGCAACACATTGAACGAGCGTCCTCAGCTTTCATATCGCTGTTAACAAAATTAGCAAAATAAGGAATACCGTATTTAGCTGTAATTTCCCAAATTGGATCAAGGACTTCATTATCCCAATTAAAATCTTTAGAGATATTATAAGTAGGTATAGGAAAAGTAAAAACTCGTCCTCGAGCGTCTCCATCCATCATAACTTCAGCAAAAGCACGATTAATCATATCCATTTCTTTCTGAAACTCTTTATAAGTTTCTTTTTGTGGTAAACCGCCAATTAAGACTGGTTCGTTAGCTAAAGTTGGTGGACAAGTTAAATCAAAAGTTAAATTAGTAAAAGGAGTTTGGAAACCGACACGAGTAGGAACATTCATATTAAAAATAAACTCCTGCATTGCTTGTTTAACTTTATGATAATCTAAATTATCATAACGAATAAAAGGAGCCAAAAGAGTATCAAAATTAGCAAAAGCTTGAGCTCCTGCCGCCTCACCTTGTAAGGTATAGAAAAAATTAACTAACTGCCCTAACGCTACACGAAAATGTTTAGCTGGTTTACTTTGTACCTTACCATCAACACCACCAAAACCAACTCTAAGTAAAGCTTGTAAATCCCAACCACAACAATAAACAGCTAAAATTTGTAAATCATGAATATGAATAGTCCCATCGTTATGAGCATTTCTAATTTCTGGAGGATAAATTTTATTAAGCCAATAATGGGAACTAACAGCGGAAGCCACATGATTATTTAATCCTTGCAAAGAATAAGCCATGTTGGCGTTTTCTTTAACTTTCCAATCAATTTTCTGCAAATATCCTTCAATAATATCATTAGAATTTAACAATTCTTTCATTTCACGCAATCTAGCATGCTGTTCACGATAAATAATATAAGCTTTAGCGGCTTTAATAAGATTTTCTTTAATAAGAACTTCTTCTACTATATCTTGAATTTCTTCTATAGCAGGAATTGATCTAGGATGAAATTTAGAATTAAGAGCTTGAACCACTTTTTCTGAGATGGCTTGAGCTAATTCCAAATCATCTTTACCAACAGCAAAAAGAGCCTTATATATGGCAGTGGTAATTTTTTTCTGATCAAAATCTACTATATCTCCATTACGTTTTCTTATTTGTTTAATTTGATTTTCCATAATAAAAGACTCTTATTTTTTAAGACTAATAAAAGACCAGTGGAATCATTACTGACTTTAAAAACCGAAAAATACACCTCCTGGTCTTAATTGTTGTTATTATTATAACTGGGTAAAATAACCTCGTCAACGCTCATTTTTATTGGGGTTTTTTTAATATTTTTTTAATATGTGGATAATAAAAATCCATAAAATTTTATACCTAAAAAAACCCGATTTTCTCGGGTTTTAAATTATTTATTTCATTTTTTTTCTTAAAAAAGGCGGAATTTCTAAATCTTCATCTTCATCAATCTCTTCAATTTTTTGCTGTTTCCAAGTTAAAGGAGGATTTTTAGTTTGTTCTTGATTTTCTCTTTCCTCCTCCTCTTCTTCATCGTTTATTGAAGAAAAAAACTTAATTTTTTCAGAAGATTTAGTTTCTATATCAGATAAAAACTTAGATTTATTAGAATTTTTTTCCGGCTGATATGGACTAGGTGTCTTTTTTATTGAATTTGTAGTTGAAACTTCTTCATTTTTTATATCTGGTTCTAAAAATATCTTATTTAAACGATAACCTAAATTACTTTTTGTTGAATCCTGTTTTCTTGATTGAGTTTCACCAAAACCAGTAGCCACTAAAGTAATTCTAATTTTTCCTTTTATATTCTCATCTATATTAGCTCCAAAAATTATTTTGGCATCTTCAGAAACTCCAGCAGTTATAATATCAGTTATTTCCTTTATTTCATTCATAGTTAAATCATTGCCCCCAGAAATAACAAATAAAACTCCTTTGGCTCCATCAATTGATAAATCTAAAAGAGGTGAAGAAATTGCTGCTTTTGCCGCTTGAACTGCTCGATTATCGCCTGAAGCCTCGCCTATACTCATTAAAGCCGAACCAGCATCCTTCATTACTGCTTTAACATCAGCAAAGTCAACATTAATTAAAGCTGGGATTGTTATAATTTCAGATATACCTTGTATTCCTTGTCGCAAAACATCATCAACAATTTTAAAAGCATCTAAAACTGAGGTTTTTTGGTCAACTATTTGCCAAATTTTATCATTAGGAATAGTTATTATAGCATCAACATTTTGTTTCAGTAAATTCAACCCTTCTTCAGCGATTTCCGAACGCTTAACTCCTTCAAACTGAAAAGGTTTAGTTACTACAGCCACTACTAAAGCTCCAAGATCTTTAGCTATCTGAGCTACTACTGGAGAAGCACCAGTTCCTGTTCCCCCACCTAAACCGCAAGTAATAAAAACCATATCAGACCCTTTAAGTATTTCTCTAATTTCATTAGCATTTTCTTGGGCAGCAGCTAAACCTACTTCGGGATTCATGCCCGCACCTAACCCCTTAGTTATCTTTTGTCCAATATGGAGTTTATTTTTTGATTCATTATTATGCAAAGCCTGTAAATCAGTATTAATAACTATAAAATCAACTCCTCTAATTTTAGCAGAAATCATTCGATTGACTGCGGAACAACCTGAACCACCAACGCCTACAACCTTAATTTTAGCAATAGTTTCAATTTCCGGTTTTATTTCTGGCATATCTTAAAATTAATTAAATAATTAAAACTTAAAATTATTAATAAAAGTCAAATAAAAATTAATTATTTCTTGAGTTAATTGGGGCGCTACTATAGAAATTGAGAAAATTTTTCCCTCTTTCTTAAAATAAATAACATAAGACATTAAATTTGCGGCTAACATTTTTTGTTGACGAATTAAGGCCGGTATTTCCATAAAAGTAGCCTCACTTGAAGTAACTATTTCTATAGCAGGTTTACCCTCCCAAGCTGTTGCAGAAATTTTATCTTGTTCTTTAATCCATTTCGAAAAATCTCCTTCATAATCTTCAAAATTAATCAATAACTGAAATTCACTAGAAGTAGAGATATTACTTAATTTAACTAAATTACCATTTTGCTCAACTTGTAAATCTTTAGGATATTTAAATGAATACAACCTTTCTCCAGTAGTTGGAGATAAAGTAAAATTAAAAGTTTCCCAAAAAGTTGTAGGATCTTGTTGTGCAGATTGTTCAGAAGAAAAAATACCCAAAGGCACTTGATAATTATCTCCAATAACAGATTCATCTTGGTCTCGATTAAAAAAATTAAACTCCATTGATGATAAAAATTTATCATAAATCAAAAAACCAGATAAACCCACTACCATTAAAAATAAGATAATTGTTATTAAAGAAAATTTTGATGATTTTACTAATTTATCTTCAGAATAATCATTATTAACATTAGATTCTAAAATAATTCCTTGATTAGTTTTTTTTCTAGGCATAAAATTTATGGTAATAAAGATTTAAAAATTTTTTTTATTTGCTTAACTGTTTTATCAACTACATCAAAATTAGAAGGCAATCTAATACCACCGGAACGATTACTCATTTGCGCTCCCCAAAGCACTAAACCAACTGCGGCCGTGAAGGCAGGGTCGCTAACTTTATCTAAAGAAGATACTAAATCATGAGGATAACCTATAGAAACTGGGAGACGTAAAGTTTTTTTAGCTAAATCAACAATCCCTTCTAATTTAACACCTCCTCCTGTTAATACAGCTCCTGCTGGTAACATTCCCGAACGACCAATTTTTTTTAATTCTTTATCTACTTTTTCAAAAATTTCTTCTACTCTAGCTTCTATTATTTCTGCTATTTGTTTTTTGGAGAAAATACCTTCTTCTAATCCGCCAATATCAGAAAATTTCATTTCATCTTGTTTTTTAAAATCCTTAGGCAAACAACTACCTTCTCTAACTTTTATCTTTTCTGCAGTATCCATAGAGATTCTTAATAAAAGGGCAATATCTTGAGTAATATAATCAGAACCCAAAGGAATTACTGCTGTATGCAATAATTCTCCTTCCTCAAAAACAGCTAAACTTGTTGTTTTGCCGCCCAAAGATATGACCACTACTCCTAAATCTTTTTGTCTATTAGTTAAAACGCTCTCAGAAGTTGCTAAAATTGATAAAACTAAATCATCTATATTTAATCCGGTTCTATAAATACAATTAATAAGATTTTTAATTTGAGCTGATAATCCTTGTATAATTTGAGTTTCAACTTCTAAACGGATTCCTGTCATGCCTACTGGATCTTTAATACCAGACTGAGAATCTACTACAAAACTTTTAGGAATTACATGTAAAATTTCATAATTAGGCGGAGCGGCAACTGATTTAGCATTAGCTATTACTCTTTCAACATCTGATTCTTTTATTTCGCCATTAACTTTAGATACGGCAACAACGCCTTTACTTTCGGAAGTAGTAATATGACTGCCATTAACTCCAACCCAAGCACTAGATATTGGCTGGCCAATCATTCTCTCAGCTCGTTCTAAAACTGAAGAAATTGCAGAAATAGCATCTTCGGCACTAACAACTAAACCTTTAGAAATTCCTTGTGATGGACCCTCAACTGCTCCTATAATACGAATTTTAGAATCATTTTTAGATTTTTCTCCAACAACTACACGAATAGCTGATGAACCAACATCTAAACCTGTAATTATATTGTCTTTTAGCATGGGCATATCTATAACTAAATTAATCCAAAACTATTATAACAAAAAAAATTTTTTTTAACAAATATCAATTGAACAAATTTTTTGTTCAATAATTTATAAATCAATAAAAATTAAATCCTGCTAATTTCAAAATTTTCTTTTCAAACTTAATCATTTTTAATTCTTCTTTTTTACTAACGTTTTCATGTTGATAACCACAAAGATGAGCTAAGCCATGAACTAAGAGTCGAGCTAATTCTTCCTCTCTACTCCAGCCATAAAGTTTAGCTTGCTTAGAAACAATGGGATTACAAATTATTATCTCGCCTAAATCCTGAACTTTTTTTTCTGTTGAGGGAACAAATTCATCTATTTCTGCTTCTGAAAAAGAAAGTACATCAGTAGGTTTATTTTTTCCTCGATAAATTAAATTTAATTTCTTAATTTCAGAAGCAGAAACTATAGCTAAAGAAAAACTTTTATTTTTAAAAGATTTAGAAGATTTAAAAGCTAAAGATAAAGCTTTAGCTATTCTTGTTACAACAATTTTATCAGATTTCTTGCCATTAAAATCAAATGATATCTTAATTTGATGTTTAGTCATTGATTATTTTATTTACAAACCATACTAGAAATTAAAGTATCGCCAGAATAACAATTAACTTCTTGACAAGAAAGACCATTTAAACAATCTAAATCTGAATCACAAGCACTTAAATAACAAACACCTTTTGGTGGATTAGATTCACAACTATTACTACCATCTGGTTGTAAACCGCAAGGACTAGTCGCACAGAAAAAACCACCACAAGTTGAAGCAGTATAAATTGATTCTTGATTTTGTGACGAAGTAGTTGTTGATTTCTTTGTATCTAATCCTGGATTAGGTATAATTAAAAGTTGCTTAATCAGCATAGCAAAAATAGCTGGATAACGAAATTCTTTTTGTTTACCAATAATATATTCAAAAACATAAAATTTAGATTTATCTCCATCTGTTAAATAAGCTGATAAACCATCAGGAGAATAAATACCAGTTAAGTCTCTAGAATTAATTATTATTAAATCACTTACTGGTGTCTGAGGGTGTTGTTGTAAATACCAAGACATTGCTGGTATTTTATCTGTATTATCTTTAACAGTAATTGTTATGACTTCTCCAGTGTTAATTGTTAAAACTAATTGTTTAGAAGCTTTTGCCAAACTAATACGCCAATCTTTGGGGTAAAGAAGTTCAAAGTTATCAGAACTGAAATCAGTAAAAATTGAAGAAATAAAAGGAGAATCAGAAAGTTTAACATTGCCCGCTTTATTGGGAGAATAACCATTAACTACTTCTACGCCATCTTTATAACCATCGCCATCTGTATCAGGATTGGCCGGAGCTGTGCCAAAAATAACCTCTTCAATATCAGTCAAACCGTCATTGTCAGAATCTAAACTAAATTTAATTTCTTCAGACGTTTCGGTTGAAGTTGCGGTTGACGTAGATAATTCTTCTGTAGAAGTTGCTGTAGAAGTAGAAATTGCTTCTTCAGTTGAACTAGTTGTTGAAGTAATTACTGGATTTAGCGGCATCATTTCTTCTTTTTGAATTTCTATTACTGGAGGTTGCTGTTCCGTTGTTGGCTTTTGAATTATTAAAGATTTTTGCCAAAAATCATAAGCAAAATATCCTCCAGTTAAAAAAATTACTAGTAACAAAATCAAAGCAGAAATAATAATTACCCAATTACTGCCTGAAGGATTTTTTAGACGAAATTTATCAGGCATTACATAAACATCATTGGAAATTGCTGATTGGGTTGCTGGTTTAATAGCTTCATTATTATTTATCTCTTCCATATCCATATATTTATTAATATAAATAATTATTGTTGCGTTACTTCAAACAAACGAGCTCCACCAGCTTTAGCAGGATCATAACCGTTAATTACTTCTTCTCCATCTTTATAACCATCACTGTCTGTATCAGAGTCAAGTGAATTAGTATGATAAAGTTTAATTTCTGCCCAATCAGTTAATCCATCATTGTCCGTATCGGCATTATAAGGATTAGTTTTTAATTTTAATTCTTCTGTATCAGTCAAACCATCTATATCGCTATCTGTTTCTGAATTGGTTACTATTTGACTTGAAGTAGAAGTATTTGTTTCAGAAATATTAGAAATTACTGTTTCGTTTGGTGGATTAACTAATTGATTGTTTTGCGAAGAATTATTAATAACGGATTCATTAGTAGAAATTTTCTGATTAAAAGTTTTTTCTACAGATTTTTGGGAGATAAAATATTTATAAGCAAAATAAGCCGAGATAAAAAATAAAATTATTAGCAATAAACCCAAAATAATCATTATTATTTTACTAAAATCAATTGTTCTGCCTCCATAAATATCAGTATAATTCATTGCTGATGGGATTGAATTATATAGTGGTGGAGAATATTGAGGTCGAGTATAAGAAGAAGATGGTGGCACTGGCACCTCAGGAATTCCGCTAAACATATCTTCTACTTGATTTAAATTTTGTTTATAATCATTAGAATTATTTACTTGTTGCAACCAAGGATTATTTAATTGATTATTAACTATTTTCTCAGAACCGCTAACATTAAATAATTGCTGAGGTTGAATCAGTTCTTTGTTAAGTTGTTTAGAATTTTGATTTAATTGCTGTTGATCGAACATATTATATTTAATTTATTTTTGTTAAAAACTACAAGAACCTGATTCATCACAAATAGTAAAAAGAGTACAAGTTTTTCCTTCTCCAATTTGTCTATTTGTTCCTCTAATGTTTGGATCTACATATTTCCAATAAGGATCACCTAAATTAGGGTCCCACTTAAATTTTATACAATATTGATGACCCTTATAAATATAAGTAGCTTCAGTATCGTCTGGTGATACAAAAAAATAATATCCATCAAACTTTTTTGGTACTTCATTACCTATATGCATATTTATACCTAGAAGATCGTTTTCGTGATATAAATAACCCTTAGGATCATCTGTATAATATCGCAAAACATATCTATAATCAATAACATTATTAGAATGAACAGAATCAACATAGATGGACATATATGATCCATCATCAGATGTTATAACCTTATCTCCACTACCTTTATTAATAAATTCATTGCCTGCTTTTAAACTAAATCTGTCTCTAGCCTTAACTGGGCAAGCAGGTTCTTCATAAAAATACTCACAATCAAGACAAACGCCATCCTCTGTGTGTTCACAAGCTCGGATACCGAAAGGACGGGAAGACTCGCAAGCATTACAAATTGCATAATTAACTTTGCAACTAACTGGTCTCGTCTGTTCATTTTCACAAGAACATATGGACCAGTCGCCTACGGTCCATAAGCTAGCAGCACAAGCGATACATCCACAAGAACCATCAGCTACTTGTCCCGAAGAACAACCAGCATCAGTTGACCCAGCCGAAGCGCAAATACAATCAGATCTATCGGCATTGGGAACCTTACCTGGTGGACACTCTTGGCACGATCCAAAAGTATCCATGAAATCTCTTTGGTTACTGCAAGTATTTCTATCGGGAACGCCATTATTATCGAAATCTCTACAACTGTAAGCTACTCCAGAAATAACATCTCTTGTATTACCAATAATAAAATTACAATTATCATCACAACATGGATCTTGATTGTTACATGGTCGACAATCATCAGAACACGACCCGGTTCTTGGTTCTCCCCAATTATTACCGGAATTTAATCCTGAAGCCAAAATTGAAAATGGGCCATTACAAGTACCATCACTGGGACACCAGGAATTTCCAGAATCATTAGGATCCATTCCTCCTCCAAAACATGACGGTCCATTGCAAGTATTATTACAATTAACATTATTAGTATCACAAAGTTCGCCATATGCAATCTGTCTATCTCCATCACCACAATATAAATAATTCTCTTCAGCAATAGTACAATCTAATTTACAATATTCAAAAGATCTTCCTTTAAAATTATTGTCATAACGATCATTTGGTTCATTAGTGTTATTAATTTCACAACCAATCAAACCATCTTCATATGGATTAAAATTAATAGCATTAATAGCATCTTTATAAGAAAAAGGATAGTTACCACAATCACAATTTTCTCCCGGTTCTTTAACACCGTTACCGCACACAGCTTTTCTACAACCCATCCTACAACCGACGCCATCTATAAATTGGCAAGGAGTTTCTAAATAGTACCCTGTAGGACAAGCAATAGATGAATCACAAGCTTGGAAACCAAAATTATTACAACTAAACCAATCAACTAGTTGTTGGTTAGGAATACAAGTTCTACTGCATTTTCCAATTTTATCATTAAAAACACAACTCGATCCAGCCTCTTCAGAGTATCCTGGTGGACATTCTTGTTCAATACAAGCAGTACTACCATTACTTACTCTACATTCTACAGTAATAGGAACATAACGACATGCATAAGGAGTATTTAATCTGCCACAACAATTTTCACCTCCAAAACTATAACAAGTCGGTAAACCGTCTTTAAAATCACACTGTTCTCCAAATTGTTCTTGAACAATACCATCACCACAAACACTTAGAGGAATATCACCAAAACAATTATAACCATTATAACATTGACAAGATGCAGAACACCCACTACCATCTTGACCATTATATTTTCCTGAACAAGTAGGATTAGCTTCATTTCCACAATCACATTCCTCTAAGAAATCCTTAATACCATCGCCACAATTTATTAGTAATTTACAAGTATAATCTTCTTCATTTCGGCTACAAACTTTTCCATAACCACATCCAGCATCCAACCAACAATTATTACAATTTTCTCCTTCATCTTTAATGCCGTTACCGCAACGCTCTAAGGCATAATTACATGCTTCAGAATCGCCATCATTACAACTAGAAAATGTTTCATAAAAACTCTTACAAAAATTTCCAGTTAAAGCTGACTCATATGAGGCAAAAGGATCTATTCTAAAATTATCAACCTTACTCCAAGCTGGACTCCATAATATTTTTTCATTATCAGACAATTCTCCTTTTGCCATCAACTGATAATGTTTACCACTATCCCAAGAATAATAAGCATAAACAGCTGAATTATTAGTTAAGCTACAAGACATTTTTTTTGTTTCTTGATTCCAACAAGTAGTAGAATTATAAGGCGATAAACAGCCCTCAAATTTATTTATCGGATCAGTTGGTAAAGTAGTATTTAAAGCTTTACCTAGTTCATTTTGCCAAGACGGCCAAACACTGAAAGTTTTACCCGATATATAAGTACCTGCTTTAAGAGCTGGATAATAATTACCACAAGCCCCCCCACCATAACAATCAGAATTAGTTTTACAAAATCTATTAAAATCATTACTACAACGAGTAGTGTTATAAAATTTAAGCAATTGAGAAGCAATTTTTTGTAAATCACCTAATCTTTTTACGTCTCTAGTTAATTTAGCTTTATATGAAGAACAGTTTGATTTACCGCGTGATAAACAATCAATATCTGTTATACAATAATTGTTTTCACCAATGGAATCTTCTTCACATTTACCAAGAGCACTAGCATATTCTAATCCACCACTAGTCATATCACCAGCATTAAAAAACCAGTTATTAATCATTTGTTTGAAAATATTCTGTAATGCTTGACTAGCACCTTGACTAAAAGACATTAGATAAATATTAGAAAAAATTGATTGAGGATTTTCTTTAGTTGGACCATTTTGAAGTGTGTTTGATAAATCACCACTATTAACATATACAGTTCTGCCATCTTTAATTGCTTCATAACCATTAACAATCATTTTTTCACCAGAAAATTCTAAATTAAATCTATTAGAATACCATTGATCTGGTGCATAATGATTATTGTTAGCATAAACTCTAATACCAATCGCATCTAAAGTATCAGCGGCATCCATATTCACTAAAGAAATTTTATAAATAGCTAAATTAGAATCAAAATTAATATTTTCATCATTTATTTCTATTATGCCATCGCAATTATTATTCCAAATTAATTTAACTTGATAATTACCTGGTTGACTTATAGTTATAGGTTGATCTAATTTTGTAATCTGTATAGATTGAGGCGAGGAAGCTAAAACAGAAGTAGTTGCCAATAATTGATTATCAAAATAAAAACCAATATTATGATAAACGGAACCATTTATTATATTACAATTATTTTCAATAATTGGACTACTAGTAACTCCAGGAGACAAATTAGTTTTAGGAGGAATTAATCTTAAAGACCCTCCTAAATTAGATGTTTCTACTAATAAATAATACTTACCAGGATTAGGAACATAAATATCAAATACGAAAGTAGAATCCCAAAAATTATAAACGCGAAAATTATCTATTTGGAAATCTTTTTTATAATTTTCATAATTAGTACCACATTCACTGGGTGAATGTATATCACAAATACTTGAGGATTTATTAAAAGTTGAAGAAGCCGAGAAATCATAACGACCGCCTTCGGCTAAATTACCAACTCTACCAAATAAAAATTCCTTAACTTTGTTATCGCAAGTTTTATCAAAAATTTTATTTTCAATAAAAACACCATCTCTCTTAAATATATTTTTTTGACCGTCCCATAATTGAACTGTCTGATTAATATCATCATAATAAACTACTGACAATTTAAAACCACTTGGTAAACCAGGATCACTGCTAATAGTCCAACCATTACCATTATCACAAAATTGAATATATTTTTGATTAGCATCAACCAAAAAAACACAATCACTTTTTTTATCATAATATCCAGCTATTGGTTTATAGCGTTCATTTCTTCCATTTATTCCTAAACTTGAATAAGTTGGTGCATATTGATTCATATTTTGCCAAGAGGGTTCTGAAATTTCTCTTGCATAATAATTTCCATTGGCATCTATTAAACCTATAGCTTCTATAGGATTATAATAATAACCAACTTTAGGCACAAAACCATTAGGTAATCCTGTCTTAATACAATCTTTCCATTTATTACCATCAAAAACTTTACAATCACCGTTATTATTCCAAATTTCTAATTTTTTATCATAAGAATAACCTACAATAGCCTTAAAATCGCTAGGTAAACCTAACTTTTGCCAATAACCTTTATCTACTCTATTCCATTGTTTACTAGTATTATAAGAATAAATATCTCCAGTTTTGCTCCATAAATATAATTTATTACCCCAAGTTGTATTATTACTATTCTCATAATAAACTCCCATAGCTGGCACAAAATCAGCTGGTAAATTATCACAATCATCTCCAGTCATACCAGTAATAATTCCACCTTTTAATTTACCAGTTAAACCATCATATTTAGAAATTGAAGGTAGGTCATCATCAGTAAAAATTTGACAATAACCTTCAATTCCATCGCAATCATTATTAGAATTACAAGGTTTTCCTTTATTTTTACCAGCGATACAAGTTTTGGCAATTCCAGCATCACGACAATAATAAGTTCCAAAATTAGTGTTATGACAAGTACCGCTACCAACAGTACAATTATTAGAATTATCTAAGAATGGAAAATTTCGAGCATCTGGCCAAGGATTATTACAAAAATAAGTAATAATCGGAAAATTTTTTTCAGTACTTAAAACTTTACTATCTGAATCTAAAGCCGTTAAATTTAAAATTGTTTTTCCTGGATTGGGTCCAGAGGTAACCCAAGAATCTCCTGAGTACTTTGTGCTAGAAAAACTTTCAACTACAGTTTTAGCATTAATATTAAAAACTTTAGTCACAAAATTAGCACGCAAAGGCCAATGACCGTTACCTTCATCTTTATCACCTAAAGCCCAATATCTATAAAGATGTTGATTACCTTTTTTATATCCAGATGAATCAGAAACTGAACCATCATCTCTCAAGTCGTATCCATTATTATTCTTATTCTTAGTCCAAGCGGCCGACATATCATCATCATAAGGGTCATCACTATAACGTCCACATTCATCAGGTTTCCCAGAATCAAGATCAGAAAAACAGAAAAATCCATCAGATTGTTTAACTAATCCTTTAGGCCAAACTTCGACATTAATTTCTCTTATTTTACAAACCGTTTCGTAAGTATTAACTCTAGCGGTAGTTGTACCTTTTACATCGTCATTTATAGTATAATTAGTTACAGCTAAATATTCTGAATTAATATCAAAATTTTTCAAAGGAATATAATTTATTACTCTAAAATTATTCTCGATGGAATATGCTATAACTTCAATATTATTGGATTCAATATTAATATCCCTCTTATAATTACCCTTATCCATTGCTGATAAATCTGATAGACTATAATCTTCATTTGATATCTCACACCAATAATTAGCGGCAACAACTGGTCGGAAGCCAAAAATTCTTCTAACGATATTAACCAATGTATTCAAAATACGTCTCCAGAAACCAATTTCAGAATTTTTAATACAACCATCACCGCCAGATTCTTGTCCTTTATATATTTTAATATTATAAGAAATAACATTAGGTGAAACCTTAAATCTCCAAATGCCATTTGGACAAGGATTAGCTTCTATAATTGAATCTTCGCAAAATACCGCAGAATCAGAGAGTCTGAACACCCATGAGAAACTATCATGCTGTCCATTTTCTAATCTGCCATTTTTGCAAGTCGAACCGGATTCACTGAAACCATTTAGTAGACACCTTGAAGAACATCGAGTGGTACTTCCGTTACTCGATCCATCATCGCATTGTTCTCCTAATTCGATCTTTTTGTTACCGCATACTGGCACATTAGCCAGAGATCCGGTGTGCAAACTGCTAGTAGCATTACAACCCGGGTCAGTGCTGGTACAAACTTTAGAATTACCGTCAATAGTGTCATAACCAGAAACCCACAAGCAACTATCTGGATCACAACCTTTAGCGGTATTGTTGGAAGCGCTACCAAAATCGCACTGTTCGCCGTATTCAACTTTACCATTCTTACAACGAGATGAACGGCCGTTGCTTCCTTCCCACAAACAACTACTACTACAACCGTCTTCATTAGTAGCATTACTATCATCACAATCTTCTCCTGGTTCAATAATACCATTGCCACAAGAAGCAATGTTATCATTGCCTGTTTTTTGACAAAGGCTATTGCAATAAGGCGAACCAAGTTTGCATTCTTCTGAGATAGTACCACATAAGCTAGAAGTAGCGACAAATTTACAAGTGACATCATCACATTTTCCTGCATCCGGATCTCCTTCTCTCCAAGGATAAACGGAAGGATCACAAACTTCGCCTCCGCTATTGGGATAAATAGAATAATTAAGCCCTTCTAAATTGTCATCTGCAAAAGATTTAACACCATTAGTTCCTCCTCGAACAATTACTCTATAACTAGTTGAGGTTGATAAATTATTATTTGGCCTTAAAATAACCTTACTAACTAAACTAGGGTTGCTACTAATAGTTCCGGAATTTTCTGGTTTAACTATAGTAAATGGTTCGTAGGTCATTTGACTACATTCTTCGTTATTACATTTATAAAGACCAACATTTTTATTTTTATTACTATCAGAAATTAAATCACCATAACTAATTGATTCTCCTTTAGCATCAGAAGAAAAAATAAAATAAATATCTGAATTAAGACAATTACTATCATTACCATAATTAATAATTCTAAAGCCACCATAACCGATCTGCAAAGTTCCGTAGCCATATTTGTCATCCTGACAGGATGTGCTACCAGCAACTCTAGTATCTTTAGCTCTAGCCTTAATTTTTACCTGACCCTCTTTTTTAGCAAAGACTTTTACAATATAATTTTCATTATAATTAGTTGAAGTACAACTATTATCTTCCTTATTACAAATAGTAGCAACAGATTCTCCAGTTTTAGCACTACAATCAGCATTTTCATCATTAAGACTTATTAAAGATCTCCAATCCCAATTATATTTTTCTGGATTCAAATGATTACAATTAGCCGCCCAAGGATCGACTGTATATTCTTGATTTAATCCTACATAAAGTAGGAATTTATATTGTGGCAAAACATTAACTCCTTCAATAGGACATTCAGCTGACCCTGTTTTAAAATACCAAAAATAATCATCTCTACCATTATCAAAATAACTAGTTCCTGGAATTGTTGGGGTTACTAAGGTTCCATCAGCCACTTCTACTTGAGGAGTGGTGCTAGCACCCCGCACACCATCATTACCACCTTTAATAATTACACGATACCAAGAATTTTCATCAAAAAGAAATTTTTCTGGTGGTATAAACCTAACTCCTTCGGGATTAGTAGTATCATTATTATTAACTGAAGCTGTCATTAATTCTTGAAGACTTAAATTAGGATGAGAGTAAGAAAAGACTTCTTTTGTCCAGTCACTAGTATTAATATTATCGCAATCATCAATTATAGTAGAAGTAGCCTTACCTGAATCACACTTCTGAATAATTATATTATTAGTAACACTGCTATTAACTATATTGCGATTGAAAAGAACAAAAACAACGGCATTTCTACAAGCATCTTGTTGTCCTTTCCAAGGACTGGGGCTTTGCATAATTCTTTTAGATTTATCTTCATCATTAGTACAATATTGATTTTCAACTACTACTACTGAAGAAAAATCATTATGTGCTGGACAAGAACCTGGATGGGTACTAACTTTTTCTTCGGCAGTTATTTTGAAAAAATCTTTATCTGTTCCATCTTTAAAATAATCTAAAATATTACTTACATATTTTCTCCAACCACTTTCTTTCTGAGCTGTAGTAGTGGCTTTACCTGATATTGAAGTTCCCGAGCTTTGATTATAAACATCCGTCAAAAATCCGTTCAAATCTAATAATACAGAAAACGCCGTCGTTGTACTTCCCTTAACCCAACCCTCTTCATTTTGATGTTGCTCATACCAATCCCAAGCATAATTTAATCCTGAAAGCATTAAACAAACATTATCTTCAGAGATTGGAGTAGCAGTATGATTTCTTTTTTGTCCAAAATAGCGATTAAAATAATTTTTGGGAGAACAATTAATACAACCGACGGGACAAGGTTTATCTTCGGGCCTAACTTCAAAATTCCAACAGAAAGCTACTGAAGATGAAGAAATTATTGAATTATTCGTATTGGCACAATCTTCTGATTTTAATACTTCATTATTTCTAACTAGATTTAAACCTGTTTCGCTTAATACATCTTTAGAAATTAATACCCTATATTTAGCACCAGCCTCTAATTTAAAACCAGAAACTTGAAAAGTATCACTGCCACCTTCACCTAGTGAAGTGAATTTTTCTATTTGTTCATCAGTAATTGTCTGCTGTATCCAACTAGAACCTGACTGCTTGAAAATTTTAAGTGTTGATGAATTTAGAGTATGAGTAGAAATCGGCATCGTAAACCTAGCAGAAATAACAGAATTAGTACAAGCCAAACTATCTTCAATTGCTAAATTGGAATTAGTAGAAGTATTCCATTTATTAGGCCAAGGTGTAGGTGATGGCAATAAATCAGAATCTAAACATTGCGGACTTCTATTACAATCAACAACAACTTGGAAAGCACCAGCTGGAGGAACAGCTGAAGCCAAAAACGACCAAGTAAAAATAGATAAAGTAGAGGTAGCTTGAATAGGATAATCAATACAATTTGGGTCAGCTTTAACACAAGTACCAAAATAACCATTGGCGTCGCAAATCCTGATATAATCACATTTACCAATTTTAGGACAAATTTTACGATCAATTTCTCCAGGTTTACAAAAATTTCCTTTTTGAACACAGATGCAAGGACCACTACTTAAAGATACTTCATTGATAATCGGATTATCAGCTAAATTTTCTCCACTAGCAACAACCCCATTTGAAGCGCCGGGAGTTGATGAAGCAAAATAAACAAAATTACCTTTATCTCCATCAGCTATACGACCGAAAGAATAAGGATAAAAAGCAGAAGATGAGGAATTAATTAAATAAGAATCAAAAATTTCTGCATTATCAACTCCTACTAACAAAAATTGATTATAATCATTAACTGGTAAATCAATTTTCTTAAAACTATTAGCTGAAATACTTTCTTGATTACAATCTCCTTTGGATAAAAATAAAAAATCAAAATAATTTGTTTCTCGCCAAGCAATTTCTATTGTTCCTGTGGTATTACTTGATAATGAAAATTTTATTTTTTGCCATTGCCAATTATTAGTGCTTGTATTATTAACAATATGTCGTAAAAAAGAAGACTGAGACATTCCGGGTAAATGATACATAAAACTATCATTGTTGGTAGTCGTGGCTTTTAATTTAATAAATAAATTATAATCTCCAAATGGTAAAAAAATATTCTCACTAAAAATTTTAGTGCTTGTATTTGGATATTCGGTAGGTCCTCCTTTAATATAAATTGAACCATCATCTTCTTCTTGTATTATACTTTTTATACCTAATAGAAGATTTGGATCTAACTGGCGATTTAACTCTTTAGCTTTTTTACTCCAAATAATAGGACATAAATAAAATTGTTTTGTTGATGAGGTTGGATTATAAATTTCTATAAAACCCTTATCTGAGCCATCTATCTTACAAAATAAATCTTTAGAAACACAGCCATTTAAATTACAAGTTTCATCATTCCAAAGTTCCGAAGAACAACTCATTCCCGGTTTAGGATTTTTTCTAGCGATAAACGGCCAAGTAAAAACGGATAAAGTAGAAGTTGACATTCCTAAATAAGGAATACATTCTGAATTAATTTTTTGACAATCAGACCATTGTCCATTGACACAAACTTTTTTACCAGAACAACCGCCAATTGAGCAAGTTTCTTCTTCCCCATTTTCACAAACAGTAAAAATATCTGGTTGACAAGTACAATTTTTTGCTGGATTACAATTAGGATTATAATTAGGCAGAGTTGAACTAACTTTTTGACAAAACTGGCACTTTAATCCAGTGAGAGCACAAGTATCAATATCTTCATTACAAGCATTAGAATCATAACCACAAGGATCATTCAACTTGCCAGTACTTAACAAAAAAACATAATAATTACTGTACTCTGAACCATTATAAATTCTAATACTAGTTCTGCCTTTTTTGTTCTCTGGTAAAGTTTCAATTGTACTTGTAACAGTCCAATTACTAGCTGTACTTGTAATATTTTGACTAACCCAACTTAAAGCAGTGGAATCAAAGCCACGCATTGACCAAACAACATTTTGAATACCTGAAGTTGGAAAATTATTACCACTTATTGTGGTAGTAGCGGGGTAAGCCCCAAAAGAAGGAACGGTTCTACAAATACCGGGGCGAACTACATTATTAACCAAAAATCCTTTATAATTACTAATTTTCGATGGCGTAGCTGAAGCTGTCGCTGTTTCAAGATTTTCTGCAGTTATAACAGCTACTTGATAATTAATCTCAGTAGTAGAAGAAATTTCATTATAATTAATATTAGAAATATTTAATCCATAAGGCACTTCAACTATAATTTGATTACTTTTCCAAGCACCCATACAATTAGCTAATGGAGCGGTGGTAGTAGTGTTATTAATAACATCTTTGAAAATTACTGTTCCAGTAACATTTCCAAAATGACGACCCCAAATAGTTATATAATTACCTGGAGCACCATTGGGTATGTCGTCTTTAATTAATGCATTAGTCCAAAATCCATAATCTGGATTATTATTTTCAATGTCTTTAGCTGGAGAAATATAAGTTATAAATGGATCATTATAATAAATAGACCAGGGATTATTAGGATTATATGGATCATTATCAAAATCGTCTTGACAGCTAGGATCATCTTTAATACAAACACCCCACATTCCTAAATCATTACAGGTTTTAGTTCCTGGACAATATTCGCCAACCACACAAGAATTAATTGTTCCAGGCTGACAGCTTGAACCAATATTTGATGAACTATTTAATCCAAAAACATTCATTAAAAATGAAGTAATAGCAAAAGCTGATATTATAATTGTCAAACCAATTAAAGACGCAGTTATTATTTTTTTGGCTTTATCTACTTTATTAGGATCACCGCCTGCTGTCATCCAATTAAAACCAGCATATAAAATCAGGAGAATAAATATCACTCCAATAATACCTAAAAATACTTTAATTAATCCAGCAATAAAGCCAGCTAAACTTACATTACCAAAAGGACCACTAATTGATTCTAAAGTTAAATCCTGCGCCTGAACTAAAAATGGAAACAAAAAGAAAATAACAAAATAATTAATCAAATGAAAAATAATTCTTTTTGTTCTTTTTTTATTTAATAGCCTTTGAAACATAGGCTTTGATTCATATTTAATTTATAAACAAATCCCAAATATCAAAATTAGGGAGTTACACACTTACCAAAACAACATCCGGTTATACCGTTACCATCAGCTTTCTTGTCTTTAGTTACAATCCAGCTTCCAGCTTTATCTGTACTAGGATTATTTTTATCATAATAAGGCACCTTACAAGACTGACCTGAATTACAAATCTGGGCACCCTCAATATCAGCACAATTCATATAACCATAAGAGGCTGGCTGGGGTAATTTTACCTTTTCAGAACTAGAAGCGTCATCAGTAGTACAATTTAAAGTGCCAGATCCAGAACTATCATAGCTACACTCATTAACAACAACTCCAGTATCCTGATTATTAGGATCAGCGGCACGTTGCGGACCTCCAGCCGGTAAGAAACAATTTTGAGTTATAGACATTACTCCAGAACCAACCAAGGGGCCATAAGTAACAGATTGATCAAAGGGATTGTGATTAATTAGGGCCTTAGTAAAATCAGCTAATTTATCTCCATCTTTATCTATATCTAAAGAATTTACCCAATAACCAATGGGATTAGCTTTAGCAGTAATAGTTTTTAAAACTAAAAACCTTTTAAACCAAGCATCATTATTTCTAGAATTAGAATACCCCCAACCAGGTTTAAGAGTAGAAAAACTCATTAAACGATCAAAAATAATTTCTACAGGTTGAGAAAAATATTGTCCTTGTTGCCAACCATAAATTTCATTACCTACAGGATGTATTTCTTTAATCAATGGTGATTGATTATCTACTTGATTAGATAGATAGAAAGACCATTGAAAATCATCGCCGGCATCATTGGAAGGACTATAAGTTGGTTGATAATTTTTATCTAAAGTTAAGTTTAAATTATAAGGATTATTAAAGCCAGAACAACCACTGCAATTGCCTGTTTTTCCTTCAGCATTATCAAATAAATTTCCATTATTATCCTCGGCTTTATTAAAATTACCATTAAGAGAGTTGTTGGACATATCAGTAATTCCATCAGATTCACTAGTAGCTTCGGGATAAAAAAGATTTTTGTTCTTACACTTTTGCCCATCAGAACAGGTGCCACCAAAAATTCTACACCATTCATTTCCAATAGAATTTTGATCTCCATTAGAACAAGTCCTCAAAGATGCCGCATTTACAACTATTTTAATCGGCACTGATTCCGGAGATGATGTTGACGGATTAACCCAGCAAAAAATTTGATCACCACAAGCATTAGTGCCGCAGGGAGTAATTCCTTTTAATTCAACTGTGTGATATTGATTAGTAATGGTAGTTGAAGCTTGTATTTGGGTTTCGCCAGAATAAACTTTAATATAATCAGATACCTTGATTGGATTAATAGCTTCATTAAAAGTAATCCTAAAAATTGAATTATTGAAAGGATCTTTGAGTTTTGAATTCTCTGGCTTAATTGTCCAACCAATAACTTTGGCTCTACCCGATAAAGATGTGCCATCAATAGCCAAACTACTAGAATTAGAAACTATTCTTAAATCATTAAATCCTGCATTTTTTGCTTTTACAATAACACCACCTGTGGTTGTGACGGCTTCTACTCTTCCGCCTGTATTATTATTTAAAGCATTTACTAAATTATTAGCAGTTTTTTCAGAATCAGAATCCTTTTTAATTGGAATATAATCTTTATTTACGGAACTACGTCCATCTTCAGAAACAATTGTTTTAGTAATTTTTGTTCTATTATCATTTGAGTCAACAAAAATAAAATTAACAACTGATTTATCTTTATCAAATAAAGATAATTCGTCTCCATTTGATGACGCGGTAACATTAAAAGACCAACTTAATCCATCAACAAAATCTGAAGATGATTCAATTGAAAAACCAGCTCCTGTTTCAATAAATTTCTTATCAACAATGGGCAAACACCTAGATTTTCCAGAACAAACTCCGGTATTACTAAAAGAAATCTTTAAAGATGAAGCTACGAATTCAGAAAATTCTGCATAAGTAGCACCTCCGCCAACAGTAAAATTAATACTACCGGATTGAATAACATTGAATCCTAAAGCAGATTTAATTATAACTTTCATTCCACTCGGCGCTCCAGCTGGATTATTTAATTGTTTTTCAAAATTACTAGTTATTTCTTGACCATTAAGTTTAGGTAGTATCTCGGCTTTTAAATTATTTTGATTAATAGTAATAGTCTGTGACCCAACAGTAGCATCTGAACCAACACTATAAATATCAGATTCATTATCTGGATAAGGATAAATTTCAAATTTAGCTATTTCTGGAGGATTCAAATCTAATTCGCCATTAGTTTTGAATTGCCAAGCATAATAATTAACACGATAACCTTTAAAAATAGAATCTCCTGTAGAAGAAGTTTTAACATTACCATTAACAGTAACTTTAAATATTCTAATTTGATTATCTTTATTACCTAAAAATCTTTGGGGTATAAAGACAAAAGTTTTGCCATCTTCAGTTTGAGTTACAGTACTAGAAACATTAAAAAAGGAAGAATTAACTAAGCAATTGGTGTTGGTAGAGCTAGTCTCACAAATTTCAATATTTTTTGCCAAACCTCCATTACACTTACCATTATTATCAGTTTCACAAATAGAATCTGGTCTAATTGCTTGCTTAAAAGTTATAGCAATTCGAGTATTAATAGGAACATTTACTTGATTAGGTTTAGGATAAACACTTTCTATTGGCCCTTCACCTATTCCTGATCTCCCCCAATCATTAACTCCACCTAAATAATTTTCGCCACTTCCACCTCCGGCTCCACCAAAATATCTACCAAAAATTCCCATTAAAAATGTGGTGATCGCAAAGGCAGAAAAAATTATTACTAATCCAACGATAGCATTTTGAATTATTTTTTTAGCTTTATCTACTTTATTTGGATCACCTGCTGCTGTCATCCAAACAAAACCTCCATACATCAAAAGCGCTAAAGCAATTACCCCTAATAAACCGAAAAAAATCTGAATCAATCGACCAATAAAAGTTGCTAGACTTACTGTAGGTAATCCAGATTGTTCTGCTATAGTTTGAGCATTGAGATCTTGAGCCGAAGCTCCTAAGGCTAATAATCCATAACTAGTAATAAAAAACGCCAAAAAGCATAGAAGCTGCTTTCTAGCGCTAATTCTTCGCCTTAGCATGGTAAAAAGGCTTTTCATATTGAGATTTTTATTTGATAAAAAAATATATTTATATTTTATCACAGTCACCTTCCATTATTAATAATTATTTAGATAATTCTTCTTTAACTATTCGTGAAACAATATTACCATCTGCAGCGCCTTTAGTTTTAGACATAACTAATCCCATAATTTTACCAAAACCCGATACTCCGGGATTACCAACTTCTGAAATAACTTCTAAAACTAAAGATTTTATTTGTTCTTCAGATAATTGTTCTGGTAAAAATTTTTTAATAATTGCTAATTCAGTTTCTTCTTTAACAGCTAAATCTTCTCTATTTCCTTGGCGATATGATTCAATAGAATCTTGCCTTTTTTTAGCTTCAGTTTTTAATACTGCAATTACTTCTTCATCTGGTAATTCATCATCTTTATTAATCATTTTTTCTACTTTACGATTTATTAAAGCAGCTTTAATCATTCTTAAAGTTTCTACTATTTCATTTTCTTTATTTTTATAGGCCTCAAGAAAGGCTTGCGAAATTTGTTTTTCAATCATATATCAAATTTTTACATCTTTCCTCGCCTGTTTCACAGACGAAGAAGAGATCTAAATACTTGTTATTTTCTAATTTGAGTAGGTTCTTCTACTAATTTACCAATTTTTTTCAAATATTCACGTTTAGCAGTTATTTCTTCTCTTCTAGAAGCTGCAGCTCGAATAGCGGTCTTATTTTTCTTTTTAGTATAATAACGAATTTTTCGAGACTGAAGTAATCTGCCACTTTGTTGCACTTTTTTAGAAAATCTTCTAATTAAAGATTCAAAAGTTTCTCCTTTTTTTCTCTTTACTTCTGCCACGCTGTTTCACCTCGCTTTCTTTTTATTTTTTTATCGTAGCTTAATGGCCACGGCTTCATCGAATTAATTAATAAATCGAAAAAGCTATGGTCATTAAACAAATTTTATTAATTAATAATCATCAGAAAAAGAATTGTCAATCATTAAATCTTCTGATTTATCCAAATCATCAAAATAAATAAAATCATTATCATCGTTAAAGTCATCAACTTCTCTTAATAAATCATAATTTTTATTTTTTTTATTAGACTTAAATAAGGTAGATTTAATATTTTCATCGTCCACTATTTTTATTCCAACACTATCAATGTGTTTTTCTAATTTTTTAGCTATTACATTTTCAGCTTTATTATAATCTATTATTTCTTGGACTCCACCATCCATATCACGTAACATTATAGTTCCTTCACCAACTTCTTTTTGACCTATTATTAAAGTGTATTTAACTTTTAATTTATTAGCTATCTCTAATTGTGCTTTTAAGCTATCCTTATAAAAAGCTTGCGAAACCTTGAACTTTTTTCTTAAAGATTCATATAAAATCATAGCTTTTTTCTTAGCGCTTTCTCCTAATTGGGCTACAAAAATATCAGGTTGATATAATTCAGGAAACTCAATATTTTTATCACGTAATTTAGTTACTATTCTATCTATACCTAAAGAAAAACCACAAGCTGGAGTATTTTCTCTGCCACCTAATAACTGAACTAAACCATCATAGCGTCCACCGCCGCCGAAAGCTACTTTACCTTCACTATCATCAACCGACCAATATTCAAAAACAGTTCGATTATAATAATCTAATCCTCTTACAATCCTAGGATTAAGCTCATAAGGAAGATTTAATTCATCAAGATATTCAACTACTTTCATAAAATGTTTCTTACATTCATCATCAAGATAATCAAGTATTTGAGGCGCGTTAGCTCGCAATTCTTGACAAGAAGATTCTTTACAATCCAACAATCGCATTGGATTTTTATTTAAGCGTATTTTACAATTATCACACAACTGCTTTTGATATTGTTTATAATACTTAATTAAAGCTTTTTTATACTCTTCGCGACAAATAGGACAACCAATACTATTGACTTGTATATTACAATCAATTCCTAAATCATTAATACAATTATAACCCATAAGAATCATTTGAGCGTCTAAAGCTGGGCCTGTCTCTCCTATAGCTTCAAATCCTGCTTGATAAAACTGACGAAAACGTCCCGATTGAGGCTTTTCATGGCGAAACATTGGACCATAATAAAAAAGTTTTACTGGTTGTGGTTGATTAATCATTCCATGCTGAACATAAGCTCTTACTATTGAAGCAGTACCTTCTGGACGAACTACCAGATGATCACCTCCTTGATCGATAAAAGAATACATCTCTTTTTCAACCACGTCAGTTTGTTTTCCAATACCTTTGGTAAAAACTTCAGCTAATTCTAAAATAGGTGTCTCAATTAATCCATAACCATAATCATTAGCTATTTTTTGAACTGAATTAATAACAGCGCGCCAATATTTCTGATCTTGAGGCAAAATATCTCTCATACCAGTAACAGTAGCTAACTCTTTCTTTAGTTGCTTTTTCTTTTTTATTTCTTTATTTTCTTCTTTTTTCTTTAATTTTGGCATAGTTTATTTGTATTCAGGAGAACTAAAAAAAGTTACTCTATTAAAAGGCCAACCTCTTAACCAAGTCTTTCCTATGATATATTCTCGTTTAACTGGTCCAAAAATTCTAGAATCTAAACTTTGAGAACGATTATCACCTAATAAAAAATATTCATCAGAACCAAGAATTACATCGCCATAACCTTTTAAGGCCAAAACAGTTTCTGTTCCAGGCTCAAGATAGGCTTCATTTAAAATAGTTCCATTTATGTAAACTTTATTATTTTCTATTTTAATTCTTTCACCCGGCAAACCAATGATTCTTTTAATAAAAAATTGCTTAGGATCTTTGGGATATCTAAAAACAACTATATCGCCTCTTTTAGGTTGATTAAATCTATAACTTATTTCATCAATTATTAAATACTCATGATCATAAAAATTTGGCTCCATTGAAGCACCTTTTACATAAAATGGTTGAATTAAAAAATAACGTACTGGAATTATTATGGCTAAAGAAATTATAGCTACCCGAACCATCTCCCATATAAATTCTGATATCTTTTGCCATAAAGGTCTTTCTAACCTAGATTCATTATTGTTAATATTGTTTAAGTCGTACATTTTTATAATTTTAATTTATCCACAGGAAGGTTATTATGTTTATAACTGAAATAATAATAACATAAAACAAGTAAAAAAATCAAGATAAAATTAAAATAAAAGCTAATTTTTGTTTTTTATAAAATTTTATATTATAATAAACAAAGATTTAATTTATTAAAAAATAAAAAATAATAAAATGAGAGAAGAAATTGATGTTAATTTTATAGATGCAACAGAAATATCTGAATCTGTCAAAAATAACAAACAAAATTATTTAAAAGAAATTTTTAGTGATAAAGAAGAAAATAATAAATTAAAACAACATAAAAAAGAAACAAAAAAATGGAAAAAAATTCTAGCAAGTTTTTTTGTAGTTTTTTTTGTAGTTTTTGCTGTTTTTTCTTCTACTATAGCCTTTTCTAATGAAAATTTAATTAAAGGTTTATCTAAACTTAATTTTTTATATCAATTCGGAAATTTAATTAATAGTAGCGACCAACCATTAAAAGGTGAACTTGAAGATAGAATAAATTTTTTACTTATTGGAATTGGAGGAAAAAATCATGAGGGCGGTACTTTAGCAGATACAATTATACTTATAACATTTAAACCATCGACTAAACAATTTGCTATGATTTCTATTCCTCGAGATCTTTATGTGAAACCACAAGGTCAAGGATGGATGAAAATAAATGCTATCTCTGCTTATGCAGAAAAAAAGAAACCTGGAAGCGGTCCTGAGGCTTTAAGATCATTTTTAAGTCAACTTTTAGGTACAGAAATACATTATTATGCAGAAATTGATTTTGAAGGATTTGAAAAATTAATTGACGAATTAGGAGGCATTGATATATTAGTAGAAAACGATTTAATAGACTATTCTTATCCTGTTAAAGGTAGAGAAAATGCTTATCCTTATGAAAGTAGATTTGAAAAATTAGTAATTAAAAAAGGAGAACAACATTTTGATGGAGCTACAGCTCTTAAATATGCTCGTAGCCGCCACGCTTTAGGGCGGGAAGGTTCTGATTTTGCTAGATCAAAAAGACAACAAAAAATATTATTAGCATTAAAAGACAAAATTTTAACTCCGGGAACTTTTTTTAATATAAACAAAATTAATGCTTTGTTAGACATGTACCAAGAACATATTTCTACTAATCTGGAAATTTGGGAAATGATTAAGCTCTTAAAAATAGCTAAAGAAGTCGATTTTTCTAAACCCATTTCTTTTTCTTTAATTGATAATGGAATGCTTTATGATCAAATGATAGAAGGAGTTTATGTATTACTTCCTTATGGAGGAAATTTTGAAAAAATTAAATTTGTTTGGCAAAATATTTTTACTATAACAACATCAACTATTACTATAGATAAAACTAAATGGTCAGAATTTAAAGATGTAGCAACTTCAACAAAAACCACTAGTACTAATGAAATTATTAATACTCCTACTTCTACAGAAATTAATTTTGAAGAAACAAATATTGAACCATTTAATAATGAAAATGAAACTTCGACAACATACAAGGCTACTATAGAAATACAAAACGGGACTCTTATTACTGGTTGGGCCTCACAAGAAAAAATAAAACTTACAGCTAAAGGATTTAATGTAGTTAAAATTGGCAACGCAACGCTAAGAGATTATAAAAATATTAAAATCTATGATTTTTCTGGAGGAAAATATAATAAGGAATTATCAGATTTATCGGCTATTTATGGAGTAAGCCCCAGTCAAGCTCCTGCTGAAATAAAATCAACATCAGATATTTTAATAATTTTAGGAAAATAAAAGAATTAATTAAATATTAAAAAAAACGGCATAAGCCGTTTTTTTTAATTATTTTTTTACCAACTGCCCGAAGAGCCCCCGCCACCAGAACCACCACCACCAAACCCACCAAATCCTCCACCTATTCCACCAGAACCGCCACCAAATCCGCCATACCACCAAGGATTATGCCCTTTAGCTCTAGCTTTTTGATAAGCATTAGAAGCTAAATAATCAAATAATAATCCTAATGGCGTTAAAATGATAACTAAAATCAAACCTATAATCCAACCCATAAAAAAACCAACTACAATTCCAATAATAGCTCCCACTACACCACCTAACCACCAAGATTTAGAAGACGCAATCGCCGCCATTAAAGCTTGAAAAATAATAAAGCCTATAAAAATAAAAAATTCTATACCATCCCAAGAAATGTCTTTTTTTTCAGAAGTTGAAGGAATATATTCTCCTTTAGTTGCAGATATAATATCATCAATGGCACTATTTAATCCAAGATAAAAATTATTGTTGCGAAAAGCTGATTTCATTTTATTTTCAATAATCCAATAAGCTTGAGAATCGGTTAAAGCGCCTTCTAAACCATAACCAACTTCTATTCTCATTTGTTTATCTGAAACTGCAATTAATATTAATATTCCATTATCATGAGATTTTTTTCCAATCCCCCAATTCTGAAATAATTCAACAGCAAAATTTTCAACCGTATCTTCTTTTAAGGAGTCTATAATAGCTACCACTATTTCATTAGAAGTTTCCTTTTCAAAAGCAACGAGACGCGCTTCTAAGGCAGATTTTTGTTCTGCGTTTAATACTCCAACATAATCATTAATAAAACCTTTAGGTTGACCAAGATTATAATAAGCAAATACTGGATTTGATGTTATCACAAAAAGGGATAATGCCATGATTATCCCTTTAAAATTGTATAATATTATTTTTTTGATTTTTATCATTTTAATAATTAGATATCAAAATTAACAACTGGGGCTTTTTCAGCGCCTTCTTGCGCTTCAAAATAATTACGGCCAGTAAAACCAAAAATATTTGCTACTAAATTATTAGGAAAAACAGAAATCATTAAATTATAATTTTTTACAGCTTCATTATATCTTTTACGTTCAACAGATATACGATTTTCTGTACCAGATAATTCAGCAATTAATGATTGAACTGTTTCGCTAGATTTTAATTGAGGATAATTTTCCATAATAACTAATAAACGACTTAAAGCTCCTTCCAGCTGTCCCGCGGCAGCTACCTTATCATTAGCATTAGAAGCTCCGGCATACTTAGATCTAGCCTCAGCCAATTCTCCAAAAACTTTTTGTTCTTGTTGCATCATTCCTTGAACCGAATTAACTAAATTAGGAATAAGATCAACTCGACGTTGATATTGAGCTTCTACTTGAGCCCATTGATTGTCAACCATGGCTCTAGAAACTAAAAATCCATTATATAAATTAATAAACCAACCTACAATAGAAATTATAATTACAATTATAATAGATACAATTAATGAACCAATGATCATTCCTCTTTTCATATTTTTTATTTTTATTATTTTAATTATTAATTATAATAATAAGATATCAAAAATTAAAAAAAATGTAAATTAAAAAATAATTAAACAACAATACTTATTAATTTACCTTTAACAATAATAATTTTTTTTGGTTCTTTTAGAATATATTTTTTAACTTGTTCATTTGATAATACTGCTATCTTTATTTCTTCATCATTAGCCTCAATTGATAATTTTAATTTAGCTCTAATTTTACCATTAATTTGCACTGGCATTTCAATTTCGTTATCAATAATTTGAGCTGGATTATATTTAGGCCATTCTTCTTTAAAAATACTTTCATTATGACCTAATTGTTGCCATAATTCTTCGCAAATATGCGGAGCAAAAGGTGATAAAATAATAAGAAAATTTTCCCAATCAGTTTTATTAATAGCTTTTATTTCTTGAATTTTATTAACTAAAACCATCATAGCAGAAATAGCGGTATTATAACTCATTTTTTCAATATCTTCTTCTACTTTTTTAATGGTTTTATGAATTAATTTATTAAGTTCTAAATTACTTAAATCATCAACAACAAACTTAGATAAATCCCAAACTTTACACAAAAAACGATGTACCCCTAAAATATTTTTAGTGCTCCAAGGTTTAATATCTTCCAATGGCCCCATAAACATTTCATACATACGAAAAGTATCAGCGCCATATTCTTGCAAAATATCATCAGGATTAACAACATTACCACGAGATTTAGACATTTTCTCACCATCTTCACCTAAAATTAATCCTTGATTAATTAGTTTAGTAAAAGGTTCTTCTTGTGGAACTAAACCCAAATCAAACAAAACCATATTCCAAAATCTAGCATAAAGCAAATGTAAAACCGCATGCTCAGCGCCACCTAAATACAAATCAACTGGTAACCAATATTTTAATTTTTCTTGATCAGCAAAAACAGTTTCATTATGAGGATCAATATATCTTAACCAATACCAAGAACTACCAGCCCATTGGGGCATGGTATTAGTTTCACGTCTAGCTGGACCGCCACACTGAGGGCAAGTAGTATTTACCCAATCTTCAATTAAAGCAAGAGGCGATTCTCCAGTTCCAGTTGGTTCATATTTTTCTACTTCTGGCAAAGTTAAAGGCAAATCTTTTTCTTCTAAAGGTACGATTCCACACTGATTACAATGCACTAAAGGAATTGGCTCACCCCAATATCTCTGGCGAGAAAAAACCCAATCACGCAATTTATAATTAATGGCTTTTTTACCAAAGCCTTTTTCTTCAAGCCAAGCAATCATTTTAATAATAGCCTCTTGCGGCACTAAACCATTCAAAAATTCAGAATTAACCATTTGACCAGAATCAATGTCGGTAAACGCTTCTTTCTCAATATTACCCCCTTTAATTACTTCGATTATTTGAAGACCAAACTTTTTAGCAAACTCCCAATCTCTATTATCGTGTGCCGGAACTGCCATAATAGCACCTGTACCATAAGTTGCTAAAACATAATCAGAAATCCAAATAGGAATCTTAGAATTATTAACTGGATTAATTGCTTTAAGACCCTTTAATTCAACTCCGGTTTTATCTTTATTTAATTCAGTACGTTCTAAATCAGATTTATTTTTAGCGGTTAATATATATGCTTCAACTTCAGAAAAATTTTCAATTTTATCTTTTAATTCTTGGACTAATCTATGCTCCGGAGCAAGTACCATATATGTTGCTCCAAATAAAGTATCGGGTCGAGTAGTGTAAACAGTGATTTTCTTTTCACTATCAGCAATTTGAAAATCAACTTCAGCGCCTTCACTGCGACCAATCCAATTTTTTTGTAAAGTTTTAATAGATTGCGGCCAATCTAATTGATCAAGTCCTTTAAGTAATCTATCCGCATAAGCTGTAATTTTTAACATCCATTGGCGTAAATCTTTTTTTTCAACTTGCGTGCCACAGCGATCACATTTACCATCTTTAACTTCTTCATTTGCTAAACCAGTCTTACAAGACGGACACCAATTAATTGGCACAATTGCTTCATAAGCCAAACCTTTCTTAAATAATTGTAAAAAAATCCACTGAGTCCATTTATAATATTTAGGATCAGTAGTATCGATTTCCCTGTCCCAATCATAAGAAAAACCAAGTGCCTGAATCTGTCGTCTAAAAGTAACAATGTTAGCTTCAGTAGTAACACGTGGATGAGTACCAGTTTTAATGGCATAGTTTTCTGCTGGCAAACCAAAAGCGTCCCAACCCATCGGATGCAAAACATTAAAACCCTTAAGCCGTAAATAACGAGAATAGATATCTGTTGCCGTATAACCTTCAGGATGACCAACATGCAATCCAGCCCCTGAAGGATAAGGAAACATATCTAAAACATACTTTTTGGGTTTATCAGAAAAATCTTCAGCTCGATTAATTTTGGTATTTAACCATTTTTCTTGCCATTTCTTTTCGCCGTCTTGAACTAAAAATTCCTTGTATGACACCATATTTTTCTTATTTAAGTTATTTAAAGATTACCATAAAAATCCAACAATTTCAACTGATCTATTATAACTAGCAATTAGAAGATGCTAGCATTTTGAAAAGTTTGCTTGATAAAATAAGCAAGTATAATTACTATAAAATTTAGAGATTAATTCTAATAAAAAGATAATGATTATTTTGAAACATAAACCTTTTATAATTTTATCTACTAAATAAATTTTTTAAAAAGTTAAAATATTGAATAAAATTGACATTTATAGCTAAAATTAATAAAATAATTATTGTAAAAAATATTGAACCTTTCAAAACAAAGGGAGAGGAAATAAAACAATAATTTAAGAGTTGTGCTTGTCTGATTTTGATTTTAGTATTAATTATATTTAAATAATACTATTTAATACTATTTTGCCACGATTAATTATCGACGTAATAATATCAGTTGCGCTTATTATTAGATTATTATTGTATTATTAAATTGTCCATTAAAGTTTTATCACAAAAAACTTATCAAAGGAGGATGACCATGAAACAAAGAAGTCAATTAGAAAAAATGGTATTTTGGTTGGAAATAATTACATTACCGGTGGCAACAATATTTACAGTGGCTATGATACTGGTTGGGGCGCTAATATTATCATTAATCAATTCTGTCAAGCACCGTATTGCTTATTTTGGTCTGAACAAACAACAAAAAAATTCACTCAAATATCTAGAACAAGTAATTGACGCTATTGAATCGAGTATGAAAATTGATGATTGCTCTGATTGTTACGAATATTTAAATGGACAAAAACATCACAGTAATCTGCTATCCAAAAAATCACAAGAATGCAAAGATATTGGAATTGCTGACTGGCGAATTCGCTGGATCAATTAATTCCCTCCCTGATTGCGTTTCAAGCGGCTAGAAAATTAATTCTAAGCCGCTTTTAAAATTATTTATAAATTATTTAAAACCGACATAAAGTCGGTTCTTAATATTCTTAATAAATTGCTAAATACTTATCTCTCTCCCACTGAGTCACTTGCAATCTATATTCATCCCATTCAGCGTTTTTTGCCTCTAAATATCTTTTAAAAGTATGCTCTCCTAAAGTTTCTAATATTAGAACGTCTTTCTCCATTTCTTTAAGTGCCTCCCAAAGAGATCCTGGCAAAGTTTCAATATTAAGAGACTTTAATTTACTATCATCAAAATGGTATAAATCTTCTTCTACCGGCTGAGGTGGAATAATGGCTGATTTAATACCAGATAAACCAACTTTAAGCATTACAGCAAAAGATAAATAAATATTACAAGCCGGATCAGGACTACGCAATTCAGCGCGAGTTGCTTTAGTATTATTTTTAGAAAATCTAGGAATACGAATCAAAGCAGAACGATTATTTTTGGCCCAAGAAATATAAACTGGGGCTTCGTAGCCAGGCGTTAATCGCTTGTAGGAATTAACTGTTGGCGATAGGATGGCTGACATGCCTTTAATGTGTTTGAGTTGTCCGGCAATAAAACTATAAGCAATAGGTGAAAGATTATAATTATCAAATGGATCATAAAAAGCATTCTCGCCTGTTTCGATATTAAATAAACTTTGATGGACATGCATACCGCTACCATTAATTCCTTTAATTGGTTTAGGCATAAAAGTGGCATGTAAATCATACTTGGCGGCAATTGCCTTAATAACAAAACGCATGGTGGTAGCGTTATCAGCTGTTTTTAGTGCGTTGTCATACTTAAAATCAATCTCATGCTGACCTACCGCAACTTCATGGTGCGAGGCTTCAACTTCAATCCCAAATTTTTCTAAAGCGATAGTTATTTCACGACGCACTTCATAGGCCTCGTCCATGGACAAATCAAAATATCCACCACTATCATTGGGAATAATCTCATTACCACCATTCTTTTTAAATAAAAAAAATTCCAGTTCTGGACCAGTTTTAAATTCATAACCCATTTCTCGCGCTTCAGCCATTGCACGCTTCAAAATATATCTAGGATCACCCTCAAAAGAAGTGCCATCTGGATTATAAATATCACAGATAAATCTAGCTGTATTACCATCAGTTGACTGTAACCAAGGTATGACATTATAAGTATCCAAATCTGGCTTCAAATACATATCGCTTTCTGCGATACGACAAAATCCCTCAATAGATGAACCATCAAACCAATTGCCATTATCAATTGATTGGATTATATTTTCTGCTGGAATAGTAATGCTTTTGACGATGCCAAAAATATCAGTGAACTGTAATTGAATAAACTTAATCTTATCCTCTTTAATACACTTTAATACTTCTTCTTTGGTCATATTTTTTATCTACCTTACTGTAAAATTGACTAAATGTCAAAAAATTACTAAATTTCAAAAAATTATAACAATTTATTGATATCATCAAGACATTATGAAATATTTGAGTTATAATTATAATAGTTATATTTTTATAATTTTTAATTTTTATAAAAATAAAAAATAATTAAATATTTATGGCTATCAATAAAATTACGACGATAGCTACCGAAACTAAATCTCCAACATTAATTTTAATTACTGTAACTACTGCTATCATATTAAGTATCGCCTCAATTTTACTGGCTTATTATTTTGCTGTTTTTAAAGCCTTAAGTGCTGTTACTTATCCTGTATCTACTCTCATTAATCCTAATACTATCTCTGACCCGTGTAATTTAATAGCTGCCCCTAATAAATTAAATTGTTATCAAGCTTTTTTTAAATTTAGTTGTAGCCAACCGGTTGCGATTTTAGCCAATGACTATAAAAACCCCTCCTCTTCTCCTTTTATAGATAGTCGTCTAACGGTTCCTTGCGCTAATTTCTGTAAAACCTATGCAACTAAAGCTGGTTATAATTCAATTAATGATTGTCGTGCTGCAGCTATTAATTTTAACAACAAAAATCCAATAATGTCTTCCATACTTGATGGAAATATCAATCTTACTAATCTAGAACAAAATAATCCAAATAATATTTCTTATAACCCTGGCAAAGCAGCTAATTACTGTAGTTCCCTAATAACGGCTATGGGCCTACCAATAACTCACAATTGGAACAATCTTTGTCTAACAACTGTCAATAATTTTTTATCTAATAATAGCACATTTGGTAATGGTTATATTAGTTATATAAAACATCTAAATAATATCTTTTATCACTGTGGTAATAAAGTTATTGACAAATCTTTAGGTGAAGAGTGTGATGATGGCAATACCATTAATGGTGATGGCTGTAACAATAAATGCTTAGCTGAAAATACTGATTGTCTTAATAATCCTTTTTCTGTTGGTTGCGTTAATTATTGTAAAGTTAAAACTGATAAAATCGGCTGCATAACAAATTTCTGTAATAACAAATATGGAAATGATCCATTAATGGCTAATGTTTTAGCTGACTGCGTTAGTTCTACAAGAATGAGTTTTAATGGTATTAATTATCTTATAAAAACCTCTTATAATTGCTTACCTACTAATGATAATCCTCTTGCTAGTCCAACCTCAACTAATTGTATTTTAGCGGCTGGAGGATTTCTAAATGACAAAACCAATATAATTAAATCATTTTGTAAAATCAAATATGGCAATGATTATGTTGGTGCTTATAACTGTCAACTACAAGCCAATTATCAAACTTACTGCACTATCAATACCTTAGTAAATTGCTCTAATCTAACGGAATCACAAGACAATATTACTAGATGCTTATCTTATATCAATCGATCATTAGCTTATGAAAATAAAAATAATAACAACTACTTTAGAGATAGAGTAGATGAAATTTGTCGTTTAGTAGGTAATTGTGATTCACCAATAAATTTTAATTTAATAGGTGTAACAAAATCCAGTCAAAACAATAATAAAACAACCCCTAACGAAAACTTAACACCACGCTCTTTACTCCTTAGTTCTAGCACTAATTTCTTATCAGGCACGTGCGTTGATCATTCTGGTTTTTTAAATTATCAGCTGCATGATGGTTTATATTATTTAGGATTGAAACCAGGAAATATTCCAGCTAATAGTCTTTGTGCCGTTTCTTGCCCTTATAACAAAGACGGAACTTATGGCGGCGATTCTTGTAGTAATTTAATAAAACAAGGAGGTGACTATTATGCTCTGCGGCCAGATGTAGCAGCTATAGTTGATCGCTGTGGTGGCGAAGATGTGCCAATGGAATGTCGCCAAGGATTGAAAAATTTAATTGAAGTTAAAAAAATGTGTGACATTAAAGATGCTGCTTGCGATGGTAAATGCTCTGTAGGAAATGAGAAACTACCAGCTTGTTGTGCCGCTATTATTGAACCGACTGCAACTGAAATTACAATAAAAAATACAACTACAACAATATATAAAATTAATCTTAATGGACAAGATATTACTGGTGATAAAGATTTTCTAGATAAACTAGCTAGAGCATATTCAAATATGATGTTGGCTAAATCTAAAGATAAAAATGAATGCGTTAATCCACTTCCAAATGGTTGTAGTTTTAGTTCTAGTTATCATTCTGATAGTAATAGTAAAATAAGTTCTCATGAATTAGGTTTAGCCGTAGATATTTGTTGTCAATCTAAAGAAGATGTAGATCAATTAACTAAAGATTTCTTCAGTCTTGGTGAATGGGGATACACTATTATTAGAGAAGCTACTGAGTTTGAAAAAAAATGCAACAACACAAAAGATTGCAATTATTTAATCCACCTAGATACAAAGTCGAGACCAAATATCAAAACTCCATGCTATGTTACAGAAATTAATTATTCGGGCTATAAATCATACTCTAGTAATGAATCTAATTTTTCTACTTCTTCCTCCTGTAATTGGACAGGGTGTACAAACATTAAATAAAAATTGGCTCCTACCAATAGTAGGAGCCTTTAAAATTAATTTTATTCAATGACACCAATTTTTCTTAGTGTCTCCATCCTGACGGCAATAGAATTGCCGTCTTTATAATGTCCAAGACAAATAATGGGATTATTCTGATCCATGCTATTATGGATTAGAACTCCCCAAACACAATCATCGTTCCCAGCCTGACAGTCATCCCTTACAAAATATAGCAACTTAGCCTCATAGTCACCGAGTGGCTGATCTATCTGCATACAGACCACACCACTTTCATTAATAAAAACTTGGTAATGAGCGATTTTTGTTTCAGTTTGTGGATTTATGAACTTTTTTATCTGACTAATAGGAACAGATTCAGCCAGAAAGGTAAGTTCCTCTCCCCAAACCGGCGGAAGTTCTTGAGGGTCCCTTCCGCTATAACGCAACTTCACCGTACCCGTCTGTAGCACAGGAAACTCTTTATTAAATAAATTAACCTTCTTGCTACTAGTCTGACAACTTAAATCAAGTGCGACTATTAATATAAAAATAAGAGTTGTAAAGTACTTCATGACTCATCCTTTCGCGGCGCGGCCGCAGTTTTCAGGTTGCACCTCAATTTATCACACTTCAATTTATAAATATAATTATACCATATATAAATAATTTTGTCAATATAATTATTAAATTTTATAACTATCTTATCTAAAATTAGACAAAATAAATCTTTAATTTAATAACTAATTATTAAACAAAAGCCGCCTAATTAGTCATCAGTAACCAAATCTTCATTAATACATAAATTTATAGAAACTCAAAATATTATTAAGTTATTAAGTAATAAAAATCTTCAGCTTGATTAATTTTGGTAATTTAACTATTTTTCTTGCTATTTTTTCGCCATCTTGAGCTAAAAATTCCTTATAAGAAATCATAAAATTTTTTTAAGATATTGCCCAGTATAGCTTTCTTTAACTTTTGCAACCTGCTCAGGAGTTCCTTGAGCTACAATATAACCTCCTTTATCGCCGCCCTCTGGACCTAAATCAATTATCCAATCAGCTGATTTAATTACTTCAAGATTATGCTCAATTATTAAGACTGAATTATCTTTATCAACTAACTTATTCAAAACTTGTAATAATCTTTTAATATCATCGAAGTGTAAACCGGTTGTTGGCTCATCAAGAATATACAAAGTTTTACCGGTAGGACGACGAGAAAGCTCTGTCGCTAATTTAACACGTTGAGCTTCGCCACCAGAAAGAGTGGTAGCTGGTTGACCTAAACGCAAATAACCCAAACCAACCTCATCCAAAATGTTCAGCTTATCAACTATCTGTTGTTCTGTTGCAAAAAAATTCTTAGCCTCTGCTACTGACATATCCAAAACATCAGCAATATTTTTATCTTTATAATAAATTTCTAATGCTTCATGATTGTAGCGCTTACCATGGCACTCTTCACACTCGACGTAAACATCTGGTAAAAATTGCATCTCAATTTTTACCATCCCATCACCAGAACAAGTTTCACAACGTCCGCCACCTTTAACATTAAAAGAAAAATGACCTTGTTTAAAACCTCGCATTTTAGCTTCTGGTAAATTAGCATATAAATCACGAATATAGGTGAAAACTCCAGTATAAGTCGCAGGATTACTGCGTGGAGTTCTACCAATTGGTGATTGATCAATATTAATTACTTTATCTAAATTATCTAAACCTCTAATTTCTTTATGTTTACCCGGCAAATCTTTAGTTCTATAAAATCTAGCTGATAACGCTTTAGCTAAAATCTCATTCATTAAAGTTGATTTACCTGACCCAGAAACACCAGTAATCACCACTAATTTACCTAAAGGAATTTTAACATCAATATTTTTTAAATTAAATTCAGAAGCTCCTAAAATTTCAATATACTTACCATTTCCTGCTCGCAATTGACTTCGTGCCTCAATTTTTTTAATACCTGATAAATATTGTCCTGTCAAAGATTTTTTATTCTTTTTTATTTCTGACACTGTTCCTTGAGCAACTAATTCTCCTCCCATAATTCCTGCTCCTGGACCAATATCAATTAACCAATCAGCATTTTCTATAATTTGTTGATCATGTTCTACAACAATTACCGAATTTCCTTTGTCTCGCAATAATTTCAAAGTATTAATTAATTTTTCAGTATTACGAGGATGTAAACCAATTGAAGGTTCATCTAAAACATAAGTGATAGACTCTAATCCAGAACCAATTTGTACGGCTAAACGAATACGTTGTGCCTCACCACCAGCTAACGTATTAGCAGCACGAGAAAGAGTTAGATAATTTAATCCAACATTTTGTAAATAAGAAAGCTTTTTTTCTATTTCTCTAATAATCTGTTTAGCAATCTTTCCTTCTTTTTGGTTGACCCATTTCTTACTTAAACTAGAAATAAATGCTAATAAATCATCAATAGAAAAATCAGTTACTTGGGCAATATTTAATCCCTCAATTTTTACAGCTAAACTTTCTGAACGTAAACGAGCACCACAACAAACAGGACAAGTAGAAACTCGCATATAATCTTCGAGGGTTTTTTGTAAATATTCAGATTTAGTATCAGAATATTTTTCATCTAAAAATTTAATTAAACCATTAAAAATTAAATATTTACCATCAACTTCATATTCTTGACCGTCTCCTTCAAAAATTAAATCAATAATTTTAGTTGGTAAATCAGCAACTGGCACATTAAGATTAAAATCATAACGTTTGGCAACTTGTTCTAATAATTTAAAATTAGAATTTTGACTAGCAAAATTACGACTCCAAGGTTTAATAGCTCCTTCAGCTAAAGTTAAACGCTTATTAGGAATAATTAAATCTCTATCTGGTACTAACTTTACACCTAATCCACGACAAGCCGGGCAAGCGCCAAAAGGAGAGTTAAAAGAAAAAGTACGCGGCTCAATTTCATTAATGCTAATGCCACAATTAGAACAAAAATAATATAAATTAAAGTTAATTTCTTCTTTGGTTTCAGGAAGCCAAACATCAACAAATCCATTGCTTAAATCCAAAGCTAATAAAATAGCCTTATTTAATCTTTGGCCAGAAACATCTTTTAAGTTCTGCTTCTTAATTTCTTCAGTAATAGATAAATTATCTACTTCAACTTCAATAATATGATTAGTATCTTTATCTAAAACTAGTTTACCTGCTAAAATTTCTGAAGCTTCATAAAAAATTCCATCAATTCTAAAAATCTCATAATTAGCTTTAATTAAATTATCAATTATCTTAGTATGAGTTCCTTTCTTTGATATAATTACAGGAGCAAGCAAAGATATTTTTGTACCTAAAGGTAAAAGAGAAAGTCTTTCTAAAATTTGTAATGGTGTTTGTTTAAATAATTTTTGTCCACATTTATGACAATATACTGTTCCTATCTTAGCATAAAGCAATCGAAGATAATCATAAATTTCAGTAATTGTACCAACAGTAGATCTTGGATTGATTAATGAAGATTTTTGATCAATAGCAATTGTTGGTGATAATCCTTCAATAGTATCCACATCTGGCTTATCCATCAAATCTAAAAATTGTTTAGCATAAGAAGAAAACGATTCAGCATAACGTCTCTGCCCTTCAGCATAAATAGTATCAAAAGCTAAAGAAGATTTTCCAGAACCAGAAAGACCAGTGATGACCACTAATTTTTCTTTGGGTATTTCAACTGAAATATTTTTAAGATTATTAACGCGAGAACCGCTAACTTTGATAACGCGGCGAGTCGCTAAACCGGCTTTAGCCATAATCAAAAATATTATTAAAGTCAACAGATATTATACAGTAATAAAAACAAATGGTCAAATCAACCAACAAAATAAATAAAAAGGCGTCCCTAAGGGGACGCACAAAAAATGTTCTAGATATAAACTTTTAAAAATAGTCTTTGAAACGATGTTTACGAGACTAAAATTTTTTACTTCGAATAACGCAATTGGCTTTACGAACTGGACCATTATCTTTACGGACGTAAAGATTGAAATTCAAACTGGGAATTCTAGAGAGAAAATCGACTAATTTCCATGGACACTCCACTACTCGAATCGTTTCTCCTTCATAAGAAAGCTCTTGAATTTCTTCGAAAGGAAGAACTCTAAAAATCGCCTCATTAGTTTGCTGATCTCGAGGCTCAACCAACCACCTGTAATTCCCTTCCATTTTTTAATCCTCCACTGTTAAAGTTCTATATTGCTCTTACCTTTTTAGGTAAAAAAACCCTTAACCACTAAGGGCAAAATAATATTAATACTTATTTTTATTATTGTCAAATAAAAATACCTGACTTTTAAGATCAGGTATTTTTATCTCTAAATTATTTAAGATTTTTTCTTAAAGAGAAAAAATATTTAAGTGACATTATAATCCAAAAAACAAATCCAACTAAAGATATTATCCAACCAATTAAAGGAATTATTCCAATCAAACCAGAAAAATAAGGAACTAAAATTAAAATGTAAAACCATTTTTTCTTATCTTCTTTAGCAGTTTCAAAAACTGTTTTATCGGTCATGCCCCAATGATAGGTATTAAATAAACTAATAATAGCCATAATAATCATGACTATTAAAATCAAAACACTAATTAAAAAGGTAACCCCAGCCATAGCACCTAAACTACCGGCTCCAACAGCCGTTTGGCCAGCTAACAAGGAATTAATCGCTTCAGCAGATTGTCCTGATTGAGTAACTTGGGCAGTATTAACTGCTTTTTGAGCTGCTTCTACTGCTTGCTGTTGCATTAATTGCATTTCTTCAACAGTAGGAATAGCTGTTGCTTGTAAAATAAAAGATAACATAAAATTTTCCCTTCTTTTCTGATGCTTAAAATAATCAGAAAAATTAATTTATTATAATTAAATTATTATTACATTAGATTAAACTCTTTAATATTTTCATCACACATTGTTTGCCACTTAATTATTTCTTTTTTACCTGCTTCATTTTTAAATAAATGTTTAAACCTTTTTTGAAGAGAAAGAAATTTCTCAATTGGTTCTTTTTTGTTAATTTTCATTTTACTAGATAATTCACCATTTATATATTCAACTATTGGATAATAACCAGTAGAAAAAGCTAATCTAGCAATAGTTATGGTATCTTTAGGTTCACTACCCCAACCAGGAATACAAGGAACATATACTTGAATATATTTTGGTCCTTTAATATTTAAAGCTTTTTTTACTTTAGCTACAAAATCAAGCGGATAACCAATAGTAGCTGTAGCTACATAAGAAATGTGGTGTGCTAAAGCAATTTTAATCATATCTTTTTTACGTGTTGGATTACCAAACGATTGTTTACCAGCTGGAGCAGTAGTTGTATAAGCATTAGGAGGAGTTGATCCAGAAGTTTGATAACCAGTATTTTGATAAGCTTCATTATCATAACAGACATATAAAACATTATCTCCTCTCTCCCACATACCAGAAAGATGCCCAATACCAATATCAAAAGTAGCACCATCGCCTCCCACGGCTACTACATTAATATTTTCCTTACCTTGTCTCTTTAAAGCAGCAGCAATACCAGTAGCCAAACAAGCCGAATTCTCAAATAATGAATGAATCCAAGGAATCTTAAAACTGGACATTGGATATTGAGTTGTTGTCACCTCGCTACAACCAGTGGCATTGGTCATAATTGAATTAGGGCCAATAGCATCAGTTAATAATCTAGCGGCAATAATCATGCCACAACCAGCGCAAGCGCTGTGTCCCGGATTAAGTAAATGTGACAACGGTGTTTTATACTTTTTAACTTTAATATCTTTCATATAATATATTTTAACATTGATTAATTTTTTTTACAAAAAACCGGATTTGAGTAAATCCGGATTGTAAATTTAATATAATTAATTATTTTTTAATCTAAAATTAATTAATCTTTTACGAATTAATTCTTGTTGTTTAATACAAAATTCTTTAATTGCCTGATCTAAGATTGGATCAAACTTTTGATTAATTCCTCTATTTTTTACTACAATAGATGCTTCTAATAATGTATCATGAGTTCCTGCATCAAGCCAAGCACCTTCAAAAATGGTTGTTTTTAATTCATTCTGACTTAAATAATAATTATGTAAATCTACTATTTCCAATTCTCCTCTAGCAGAAGGCTTTAGTTGTTTAGCCAATTCAACTACTCGATGGTCATATAAATATAAACCTGTAATAGCATAATCACTAACCCATTCTTTGGGTTTTTCAACAATAAATTCAGGTTTAATATCAGCTCCAAATTTAATTACTCCAAATCTTTCCGGATCAGGAACTTTAGTAACAAATATTTGTCCACCTTTTTCAAATTGTTTAATTTGTATTGAAAAATCATCTTCAAAAATATTATCACCTAAAATTAAGGCGACATTATTATTATCAATATGATTTTCTCCTAAAATAAAAGCTTCTGGTAATCCACGTGGTTCAGTTTGAACTTTAAAAGATATTTGTATACCATAACTATCTAATACTGAACTCAATAAATTAATAAACTGACCACTGTGTTCTGGAGAAACAATTATTAAAATATCTTTAATACCAGCTTTAATTAAAATATTAAGTGGATAAAAAATCATAGGACGATCATAAACAGGTAATAATTGCTTAGAAGTAACAATAGTAGATGGATAAAGTCTAGTAGCAGAACCTCCGGCTAAAACAATGCCTTTAATTTCTTTAACTTCATTCTTATCTTTAATAATATTAGAATTACTAACTTTCTTAATATCTATATTGGTATTTTTAATTTCTTGTTTATTAGTTGAAATTATTTCAATCATAGATGAAGATGAAGAAACATTTTCTTTATTACTATATTGTTTATTATAATATTCCTGATAACTACCATCTTTTACTCGACGCCACCAAGACTGATTTTTTAAATACCAATTAATTGTTTCTCGTAATCCTAACTCAAAATCAATTTCTTGTTTCCAACCTAATTCTTTTTTTATTTTTGATGAATCTATGGCATAACGTAAATCATGTCCTGGACGATCTTTAACAAATTCAATCATTTCTTCTCCTTTGCCCATTAATTGTAAAATTTTATAAGTTATTTCTTTATTACTTTTTTCACAATCTCCACCTATACAATAAGTTTCACCAATTTTACCTTTATGAATTATTAAATCAATGGCACTACAATGATCTAAAACATGAATCCAATCACGAATATTGCGTCCATCACCATAAAGTGGAATTTTTTTATTATCAATAAGATTAGAAATAAATAAAGGGATTAATTTTTCTGGAAATTGATAAGGTCCATAATTATTAGAACAATTAGAAATTGTAATTGGTAACCCATAAGTATAATGATAAGCACGAACTAAATGATCAGAAGCAGCTTTAGAAGCACTATAAGGGCTATGAGGATTATAAGGCGTTTTTTCATTAAAAGGATTTTCTTTAAATTCTAAAGAACCAAATACTTCATCAGTAGAAACATGATGAAACCTAACATTATTAGATTTAGCTGACTCTAATAAATTATATGTACCTAAAAAATTAGTTTTAACAAAAGAAGAAGCATCAAGTATTGAACGATCAACATGTGATTCGGCAGCAAAATGAATTACAATATCAACTTTTTTAACTAAATCTTCAACTAAATTTTTGTCTAAAATATTTCCTTTAACAAAACAATAGCGATGATCATTTTCTAAATCTTTAAGATTTTCTAAATTACCAGCATAAGTTAAAGCGTCAATATTTATAATTTGATAATTTAAATATTTATTTAAAATATATCTAATAAAATTAGATCCAATAAATCCTGCTCCTCCTGTTACAAGTAATTTCATAGTTTTTTATATTTTTTGCTATCTTAACAAATAAATTTTTTAATAGCAAATTAATTATAAATTAAACAAAAATTAACTTGAAAATTAAAATTAAATAAAAAAATCAATTTCTAAAATTTATATATTAATTCTAGAAATTGATTTTAAAATTTAATCACCAATAAAAAATGTTTGATTTTTTGAATTAACTGCTTTATTTACTGATTTTTTAATCATTTCTTTAGTAATATCTCTACCACCAAGACCCATAATAATACTAATTATTTTTGCTTTAGACTTACCATACAAAGAACGCTTCAATTCTCCGGCTAAAATTCCTTCTTCTCCTAAAGATAAAGATTTATCTATCACAATGATATTTTTTTTATTACCAATTTCTTCAATAATTTCTTCTGCTGGAAATGGTCTTAAAGAAGTTATTTTTAGTGCTCCAACTTTTTTACCAGCTACTTTAAGTTCATCAATTGTATCTTTTATAGTTCCTAATACTGAACCCATAGCTACAATTACTGTGTCAGCTGATTTATCGCCATAATAATTAACTAAAGAAAGTTTTCTACCAAAATATTTCTTAAAAAAAATCATTTCTTTAACAATCAACTTCTTAGAAGAAACAATATCATTATGTAGTTGTTGTCTAATCTCCATATAATGCTTCGGGGTCGCAAAGGCACCAAAAGTTAATGGATTTTTAGGATCTAATTTTTCAGTTGGTTTAAAAGAAGGAAGATACTTTTTGATTAATTTTGGTTCGGCAATATCTACTGGCTCTACAGTATGTGTCAAAACAAAACCATCTAAATTAATCATGACCGGAATCTGACAAGTTTCAGCAATTTTATAAGCTAAAATATGCAAATCACAAACTTCTTGATTATTTTCCCCATAAAACATAATCCAACCGGCATCACGCATTGTAACCGCATCCTGTTGGTCATTCCAAATATTGATAGGAGCAGAAACTGCACGATTAGCATCAGTCATAACAATAGGTAAACGCATACCTGCTACATTATACAAAACTTCTGTCATCAATAATAATCCTTGAGAAGAAGTGGCAGTATAAGTTCTAGCTCCAGCAGCTGAAGCTCCAACCAAAATAGACATCGCAGCAAATTCACTTTCTGCCCTGATATACTCATAATCCGCCTTACCATCCGCCTTAAATTTTGCCAAATCTTCTACTATGTGAGTTTGGGGCGTAATCGGATAACAAGAGACTACATCCACTCCAATATTTTTAATTGTTTCTGCGATTGCTCGCGAACCCTCTAATATTTTTTTCATATTATTTTTTCTCCTCTCTCATAGTTATTGCTTTAACTGGACACGCTTCAGCGCATAAACCACAACCTTTGCAATAATCAAGGTCTGTTTCATAAAAAAATTTACCAGCCGAATTTTTTTCTTCAGTATTAAAACAAATTCCTTCGGGACAAACACTATCGCAAATACCGCAACCAATACATTTTTCGTGATCAATGTCTGGATAATGCTGTTCACGCCAATTGCCAGTTTTAATTTCTTTAGTGGTTCCCGGTTGAGCTGTTAATTTTATTTTCATATATTAATTCTGATTTATTATTTCAAAACCTCGTCTCAAGGCAGCAATATTTTTCTCAGCTATTTCTAAAGAAAATCTTTCTTTAATTGCTTTCTCAGCGCTTGATAATTTAATTAATCCGGTAGCTCCAGCAAAAGCACCCAAAAGGACGGTATTAATAATCGGCTTACCAATAACTTCTAAAGCTAAACCAGAAGCATTAATAGTTTTAATTTTAAAATTTTTAGGCAAAGATAATTCTGAAACTTTTTTTGAAGTATTTATAATAACCAAGGCACTACGCTTTAAATCTACTAAAATTTTTCCATCATTTAAAAGTGACACATCCTGCACAATAACATAATCTGGAGAATATACTTGACTACGCAATCTAATTGACTTTGAATCAATTCTAACATAAGCCGTTACTGGAGCGCCACGTCGTTCTACTCCAAAATTAGGAAAAGCTTGAACTTCTTTGCCATCATAAAAAGCGGCTTCTGCTAACAATTCCGCCATAGTTACTGAACCTTGTCCACCTCTACCATGTATTCTTATTTCTATCATATATTATTAATTAATTCTTTATATTTTTTAATAATTGCTTCCCAATCGGTAGCACTGATTGCTCCTTCTAATTTATTGCCATTAATAAAGAAAGTTGGCGTACCTCTAACTCCTAAATCTAAGGCATCTTGAGTGTCTTGCGCTAATCTTTGGCGATATTTATCAGAAATTACACATTGATTAAGTTTATCCCAATCAAGCCCTGACATAATCGCTAAATTTTTAACATCTTCAGTGGTTTTAATTTTTCCTTGATTACTAAAAAGTCGATCATGAAACTGCCAAAACTTTCCCTGTTCCTCAGCACACAAAGCGGCTTGAGCTAACATAATTGAATCATTTCCTCTAACTGGATAATTGCGAAAAATAAACAATAATTCATTTTGATACTTACTAATTATTGAACGAATTATAGGAAATTCTTCTAAACAAACCGGGCAATCAAAATCAGCAAATTCCACGATTACTAAAGTAGAAGTTTGATTACCCCAAAAAGATGAACCATATCTTTCTGCTAATTCTCTATTTTTATCTTTAATTATTATAGTGCTAGTAGTAATAGTACTAGTAGCAACGGATTCACTACTACTAGTAGTAGTCTTTTTTATTAATTCCTGTACTAAAGTATTATTTTCAAGTTTTCCTGATTCAGTCATTTGTTTAGCTCGATCAACAATTTCATTAATTATTTTTTGTCTTTTCTGTATTTCTATAAATATGGAAATAAAAAAAATAGAAACGGCTAAAAAAAATATTATTAAAAGCGCCCAAAGCCACCAATTAGATTTTCTATTATAAACAAAATCACTAGAATATTGACTTAAAATTTTATCTGATGATAATTGTAAATTATCAGGCAAATTTAAAATTTCACTCTGATTAAAAGATTGATTAATTAAAAAAGAATCCTTTGTCTCGTTTAAGGAAAAATTTGGTGAATTTGCTTGATTTTTTAATTTTTTAAATTCTTCAAAATTCATAATAGTTAATTAAATTATATCAAAAATCAAAAATTAAAAAAAGCTATAATTAAAAAAACAAAAAGCACTCCTGTTAGGAGCGCTTGAATTATTTAATTATATTTTTTCAATTTTTAATTTTGTTTTTTCTCCATTAATATTTATTGTTTTTTCTTCAATTTTTTCTTCTTGTAATTGTTGAGTAATGGTAGCTTTTTTTAATTCTTGACTAATGACCGAATCAGAAAATACCTTTCTAACAAATTTTCCGTCTGACTCCCATTTAATTATGATATTATCTCTAATAGTTAAATTAGCATCCTTTCTCATGCCATTAATAGTACGAACTATTTCTCGCAATGTTCCTTCAAGTTTTAATTCTTCAGTAATCTCTGTATTAAGTTCAACTTTAATTTCACTAGATTTATTGATTAAAACTTTTTTTACATTAACTTCATCAGCTATAATTGATAAAAACATTTCATTAATGTTAAGTCCATATATTGAGATTTCTGATAAGGGTTGACGAATTTTAATGCCTAATTCCGAACGTTTAGCCAAGCCAAGTTCAACTGCTTTTCTAACTAACTTCATGTCCTCAATAATTTTTTCATCAACTTCTTTTGTCGCTGGCCATTTTTCTAAATGCACAGATTCTAATTGGCCACCAACCTCTTTATAAATTTGTTCAGCAATAAAAGGGGTGAAGGGGGCCATTATTTTTGATAATTCTAACAATACATATTGAAAAGTAAATAAAGCTTGTTGTTTATCAATTTGATTATCTGACTTAAAGCGATCACGACTACGTCTAAGCCACCAAGTAGAAAATTCATCAATAAATTCTTGAATTGGTCGAGTAGAACGAGGCAGATCATAAGCTTCCATTTGTTTGGTAACCTCATTAATTAAAACATTTAATTTAGCAATAAGCCAAGTATCTAGAATATTATTGTTTTGTAAAAATTTATTATCTAATTCATCTTTGTTATCTAACAATCGATAAGTTTTATAAAAACTCAAAATATTGTTAAGCAACATTATAACTTTCTGCATTGCTTCTTTAACTCCATTATCATCAAAATTAATATTTTCTGCCTGCATTACTGGAGAAGTCAAAAGATAATAACGTAAAGCATCGGCTCCATATTGTTCCATAATTAAATCAGGTTCAGTATAATTAGCTAAACGTTTTGACATTTTCTTACCATCGTCAGCCAAAACTATACCATTAACAATTACATTTTTAAAACAATTTTTTCCTAAAATAGCTGTTGCAATTATATGTAAATAATAAAACCAAGCACGAGTTTGATCGACGCCTTCAGCAATAAATTCTGCTGGAAATCCAGCTTTAAATTTTTCTTCATTTTCAAAAGGATAATGCTGTTGAGCATAAGGCATGGAACCGCTATCAAACCAAGTATCTAAAACATCAGGAATACGTTTCATTTTACTACCGCAAGAACAAGGAATCTCTATTTTATCAACAACATGTTTATGTAAATCTGAAACCTTTTCTCCACTCTCTTTTTCCAATTCAGCTACGCTACCAATTACTTTAAGTTCGCCACAATCACATTGCCAAATAGGAATAACTGAAGCCCAAAATCTCTGACGAGAAATTGACCAATCACGTGCCCCCTCTAACCAATTACCAAAACGACCTTCTTTTATATGTGCTGGCGACCAATTAATTTCTTTGGCAGTTTTAAGAGCTGTTTCTTTTATATCAATTACTTTAACAAACCAAGATGAAGTAGCATAATTAATAAGCGGGGTATCACAACGCCAACAATGTGGGTAGCTATGTTCATATTCTTGACTAGCAAAAAGCAATTTATGTTTATCTAAATATTCAATAACCTTGCGATCAGTAGATTTAGTATCATTAATCGGCTTAACATTTAAACCAGCAAAATCAACAACTTCATCTTTGAAATTTCCCGATAAGGTAATATTTTGAATAAAAGAGAGATTTTTTTCTTTACCTAATTGCATATCTTCTTCACCGTAAGCTGGAGCGATATGCACCACACCGGTACCATCTTCAGTAGTAACAAAATCAGCACTAACAATTTTATAAAGATTTTCTGAATTAGGTAATTTTTTTCTTGTTTCTTCGCTTTCGTAATATGGAAATAATGGTTTATATTTTTTTTCTATAAGATTAGATCCTTTCAATTCTTTTATTATTTCAAATTTCTGACCAACTAAAACTTTTTCTACTAAATCTTTAGCTAAAATAAATTTACTTTCATCCAATTTAACTAAAACATAATCAATATCTTCTCCCACGGCAAGCGCTACATTACCCGGCAAAGTCCAAGGAGTAGTAGTCCAAGCCAAAACATAAGTATCTGGTTCATCAACTAACTCAAATTTAGCTGTCACTGATAAATCTTTAATGTCTTTATATCCTTCACTAACTTCTTGCTGTGATAAAGTAGTTTCACAACGTGGACAAACATGCATCGAACGGTAACCCTCATAAATTAATCCTTTGTCATATAATTGTTTAAACACCCACCAAACAGATTCCATGTATTGCAAATCCATTGTTTTATAAGAATTATCCATGTCTGCCCAACGCCCAAAACGTTTAATAGTTTTTTTCCATTCTTCAACATATAACAAAACTTTACTTCGGCAATATTCATTAAACTTATCAATACCATATTCTTCTATGTCTTTCTTATTCTTAAATCCTAATTCTTTCTCTACCATATTTTCAATCGGTAAGCCATGACAATCCCAACCCCAGCGACGCTCAACATAATATCCACGCATTGTCCAAAAACGAGGAACTACATCCTTCATTAAACTAGCTACCATATGACCATAATGAGGTGTGCCAGTAGCAAATGGCGGGCCATCATAAAAACTATACCGCTTGCCATCTTTAGTTTGTTCCAAAGATTTTTCAAAAATTTTATTATCTTCCCAAAATTTCTGAATTTCTTTTTCGCGTTCTGAAATTGAATTAATCATTTTTTTTGTTTCTGACATAGTAATAACATTAAAATAAAAAAACCGAGTACGGAATCCGGAGCCCTCGCAGGCGGTACCATCTCGGAATTTAACTTAATTGATTGCTATTACGGGCATTCCCGACCGGTTCTACTCTTTACTTTTTTTCTAAAAAGTAAATTTCTTCCGGCAGCTCCTCCGGTGATTTCGGAGTATTAACGCTTTTAAAAATTGTATTGTTACAATAACAAAAATAAATCAAAAAGTCAAAATACTATTAAAGTAACAAAATAATTAATTACAAAAACTCTTCATTATTAATGATAATGAAGAGTTAAAAATGTTTTCTTTTTTAATTTTATTCTTTGCTAATTGCTTGCACTGGACAAGAAGCAATTGCTTCATCAATTTTATTTTCTAAAGCAGTATAATCAGCTTCTAAAACTGTAGCCATCATTTTACCATCAACTTCAGCTACTTTAAAAACTTCTGGGCAAATACCCTCACAAGTACCGCAAGCAATGCAAGAGTCACTAATTTTTGGTTTCATAATTTATAAAATTATTTCTTTATTTTTTGTAACAACTCTTTAACTTTAGCAGAAAGTGTTGCTGGTGTAAAGTCAGATTTTATTAAATATCCATCAACTTTAAAATTAGCAGCCTGATCTCTATCTTTCTTTTGAGTCAAATTACTCCAAATATAAATTTTAATTTTTTTAAGTTGTTCATCAGCTTTAATCATATTAAACAACTTAAAACCATCAATACCCGGCATCATTATATCTAAAAGTATTAAATCTGGCATTTCGCTTTTTAAAATATCAATTGCTTTCAAGCTTTCATTAATAACTATAACATCAATACCATCCATAATCATTTTCATTTTATAAATTTCAGCCAAGTCTGGTTCGTCTTCTATAATAGCTACTTTATATTTTGTTGAAATCATATCTTTAAAATTTATTTTTACATCTAACTACATTTTTTCTGGCACTTCAATTCCCAAAAGTCCTAATCCGTTAATTAAAACTTGTTTGACAAAACTTACTAAAGCTAAACGAGAAACTTTTAATTCTTCTGTTGAAGTTAATATAGGAACTGCCTGATAATATGAAGAAAAAATTTTAGCTAAATCAAATAAATACTTAGCCAAACTACTAGGATCAAGTTCTTGAGATGCTTTTAACACTATTTCAGGAAATTGTGCTAAAGTAATAAGTAATTCTTTTTCTAATACTTCTGTTAATAAAGAAAAATTTAGTTTTTTATTAACTTTAGCTTCTGGTTTATTTAAAATGCTATTAATACGAGAAACTGTATATTGTAAATAAGGACCAGTAAAACCATCATAACTTTTTGCTTCTTCAAAATCAAAAGTAATAACACTATTATTACTAACACGTAACATATAAAATTTAATGGCCCCTAAAGCAATTTTTTTAGCTACATTAGTAATTTCATCATCAGACCAATCAGAATGACGTTTTTTGGTTTCTTCAGAAATTAATTTAACTATTTCATCAAAAAAATCTTCAAAAGGTACAATATTACCTTTTCGCGAAGACATCACGCCATCTTTAAGAGTAACAAATTCATAAGGTATATGAACAATTTTTTTATCAAAACCCATGATTTGTAAAACTTTGAAAATTTGTTGTAAATAAAAGCTCTGGCGAGTATCAATCACCATATAGCTTTCATCTATCTTATATTTTTCAAATTTTAACTGAGCAAGAGCCAATTCTTTAGTGGAATACAATGAAGAACCATCAGATTTAAGTAGTAAAATTTTCTTTAAATTATATTTTTCTAAATCAACAATAACTGCTCCTTCAGATTTTTCAGCAATTCCTTTCTCTAATAATTTTTCTACGATCTTTTTACCTGATTTTTCAACTTGACTTTCATAAAAAACTTTATCAAATTTAGCTCCTATAATTTTATATACCTCAGATAATTCATCAAGACTCCATTGGCGAGTTTGTTTCCAAAGCTTTATCCAATACTTATCTCCTGCTTCTAATTTGCGTTGGACCTCAGCAACTTCTTCAACTAATTTCTCATCTTCATCAATTTTTCTGACAGCTTCAGCATAAATTAAACCAAGATATCTGCCTTTATTTTCTGGCAATTCTTCATTTTTATGAAATTTATCATAAGCCCAAAGACATTTAGCTACGTGCGCACCAATATCTCCAATATAGTTTACTGAAATAACTTTTTTTCCAGAAAATTTTAATAAATTAACTAAACTAATACCTAAAGCATTATTACGTAAATGTCCAATATGAAATTCTTTATGTGTATTGGGTCCAGAATATTCTAACATTACTTTAATACCATTATACTTATAACTGCCATATTTAGAACCCATCTTTTTAATTTCGCTAATTACTTTTTGAGCTAAAAATTTAGTATCTATAAAAAAATTAAGATAAGGACCAAGATTTTGTACTGATTTAATACAACCATGGGGATTAATTTTATCTTTTAATTCTTGAGCAATTTGATTAGGAGAAATACGCAATAATTTAGTTAAATAAAAACAAGGCACAGCAAAATCGCCCATGTTCTTTTCCGGTGGTCGCTCAATTTCTAATTTATTAACATCAATATCAATTGAGATAGCTTCTTTAACCGCTTTTAATATCTCTTCTTTAATCTTATTAATAACATAATCCATATTAATATAATATACCAAAAATAAGTTAAAAAACAAGTTTTTATAAATAAAAAATTGACTGTATTAATTAAAAGAGTATAATAAAAACAAGCGATTGAGACGCCTACCAAACGTCTATCCTTATCAAATATAGTCCTAAAGGATCGTGGATATTCCACGCTAAGCTAAATTAAATAAAGTGTCCTCTATACTCTAAAATTAAAAGTATAGCGGAAAATTGGGTGGAACCGCGGGAAAAATCTCGTCCCAAAATGTATCTTAATTTTGATGTATTTTGAGACGAGATTTTTTAATAAATTTAATTAATAATATGAATGAACAATTAGATAAAATTCGTCATTCTACTTCACATGTAATGGCTTATGCGGTACGTGAATTATTTGGAGATGTAAAATTCGCTATTGGGCCAACAATTAATGATGGTTTTTATTATGATTTTGATTTAGGAGAAAAAACTTTTTCTCCTGATGACTTAAAAAAAATAGAGAAAAAGATGGAGGAAATTATAAAGCGACATTTGTCATTTGAAAAATCTACAGCCACAATTAGTGAGGCGCTAGAAAAAATGTCAGAACAACCTTATAAACAAGAACTTATTAAAGAATTACAAGCCGCTGGAGAAACTTCCGTTAGTTTTTATACTGTTGGAGATTTTATTGATTTATGCCGCGGACCTCATGTTGCCAATACTTCAGAATTAGGTAATTTCAAGCTAATGAAAATTGCTGGCGCTTATTGGCGTGGTAATGAAAAAAATAAAATGTTGCAAAGAATTTACGGTACTGCTTTTGAAACTAAAGAACAACTTAAAGAATATTTAAATCTTTTAGCAGAAGCAGAAAAACGAGATCATAAAAAAATTGGACGTGAATTAGAATTATTTTCTTTTCATGAAGAGGGTCCTGGTTTCCCCTTTTTTAAACCAAAAGGTATGATTATTTGGAATGAATTACTTAATTACTGGCGACAAGTGCACACGGAAGCAAATTATAAGGAAATAAAAACGCCAATCATACTTTCAAAAAAACTTTGGGAAATTTCAGGGCATTGGGAAAATTATCGTGAAAATATGTATGAAACTAAAATTGATGAAATGGAATACGCTATCAAACCTATGAATTGCCCCGGGGGATTGTTAATGTATTCTGAAGAACTTCATTCTTACCGTGATTTACCTTTGCGCTGGGGAGAAATTGGTCTAGTTCATCGCCACGAATTATCTGGGGTATTGTCTGGATTATTTCGTGTTCGTTCTTTTCATCAAGATGATGCTCATATTTTTATGCGACCAGATCAAATTAAAGATGAAATTTTGGGAGTACTTAAATTAGTAGAAAAAGTGTATTCTGTTTTTGGACTTTCTTATCATTTAGAATTATCAACTCGGCCTTCAAAGTCTATTGGTTCCGATGAAGCTTGGCAAATTGCTACTGAAGGATTAAAGAATGCTTTAGATGCTGCTGGCAAAGAATATAAAATTAATGAAGGTGATGGCGCTTTTTATGGTCCTAAAATTGATATTCATATTAAAGATGCAATTGGTAGAACTTGGCAATGTGGCACGATTCAATTAGACATGAATCTGCCTGAAAGATTCAATTTATTTTATATTGATTCTGACGGAAAAGAAAAAAGGCCAGTTATGATTCACCGAGTTATTTATGGATCAATAGAAAGATTTTTAGGTATTTTAATTGAACATTATGCAGGCGTTTTTCCAGTTTGGCTTTCTCCTATTCAAGCCATTATTATACCTGTTTCAGAAAAATTTTCAGACTACTCTAAAAATATAGCAGAAAAAATAAAGTCTGCTGGAATACGATTAGAAATTGATAATAGCAACGAATCTCTTAATAAACGTATTCGTAATGCTGAAAAAAATAAAATTCCATATATTTTAGTTGTTGGAGAAAAAGAAGTAAAAACACAATCAGTTTCAGTACGCCAACGTAATGTAGGTGATCAAGGAGTGATTTCAATAAACGAATTCATTAATAAAATTAAAGAAGAAATAGATAATAAAAAATAAATAATGTAAAATAATAAAATAAATCCGGCTAAAACCGGATTTATTTATCTTAAACCTTTATCTTTTTCGCTTTACTCTTATCAGCTAATGGCAAAGAGAAACAAAATTTGCTACCTTGATTTTTACCAGGGCTTTCTGCCCAAATACGACCACCCATGTTTTCGATTGCTATTCGAGCAAAATATAAACCTAAACCTGTACCCTCAGTATGAACTCGAGACATATCTTTGCCGCGCACAAATTTATTAAATAATCTTGGCAAATCTTCTGATTCAATTCCTAAACCAGTATCCTGAACGGAAAATACCACTGATGAGCCTTCTTGATGTAAACCAACAGAAATTTCTCCTTTAGGAGTATACTTAATAGAATTATCAATTAGGTTAGAAGCTACTTCTTTTACTTTATCGGGATCGGCTAAAACTTGGGGCAAATCTTTAGGAAAATAAAATTCTAATTTCAACTTTTTTTCTTCTGCTTTTTTTCTAAAATCATCAATAAGATTTTTAATAATAACTACTAAATCTGTCGGTTGTATATTGAATTCTAATCGCCCTGCTTCCATACGAGAAATATCTAAAAGACTCTCAATCAAAGTAAGAAGGCGCTCAGTAGCAGAGTTTACCTTCTTTAAATTTTCTTGAATAATAGGAGAAAGAGGACCAAAACTACCTTCTTGCATCATGGAAATATAGCCACGAATAATCGTGGTTGGGGTACGTAATTGATGCGAAGCGATAGACAAAAATTCTGATTTAGCATCATCGAGACGCTGTAATTCTTTATTGGCTGCAACTAATTTTTCAGTAGCTTTTTTTACTTCTTGCTTCAATTTAATATTAAACTGTTTTTGTTTTTCATAAAGACGAGCATTTTCAATAGCCATAGCTAATTGTCCAGCTATCGCATTAATCGTATTAATATCATCTTGGTTATAAGGATCGCCAGATTTTTTATCGCCCATTAGTAATACACCAATAACATCATCTTTAACAAAAAGCGGTAAAACCAAACTAACATCCATATCATATAATCCCATTAAAATCTCTAAATTTTTAGGTTGATATTCTCCTGAATCATAAGCGGCTTTAAGCTCTGGGATTACCCAAATATTTTTATTGCCAGTAAAATAAATTGGTAAAAATTTTTCTTTACCTTTAGCAAAAGACTCAATGTATTTTACATCAAATCCTTCTTGTTTAACTATTTGTAATTTACCATTTTCATCTAAAAGTAAAAAAGCTATACTTTTGAAATAAAAAACACTGCCAAGTTTTTCAATTATAGAATTTAATAATTTATCAAGATTAATTTCTGAAAGAGCTAAATTATTTATATCAGAAAATACCTTTGTCGGATTATAAGATTTTACAAACAGAAATTTATCAGTAAATATTTCAAGTTCCTTCTTTATTAAATCATAAAATGAAACAACCACAATTGCAAATAATACTGTTGAAACTAATTGAGTGTAAACACCTAAATATACTTCAAAAACAAAAACTAATAAATTAGAAAGTATTGCAAAAAGAATAGCTATAATTACGACTAAAAAAGTAAATACTGATGATCTTTTAATTATAGAACGTATATCAAGCAAACGATATCTAGTAATAGCATAAGCTATAAAAACTGCATATAAAAAAACAAAAAGATTTCCTATTGGATAATTAAAACCAAAATCAAGTAAAAAATTAAAGGATCCTCCAATAAAACCAATTAAAGCAGCATAAGAAACAAATTTTATTTGAGCAATTTTTATTCCTTTAGCATCCTTAGATGCATGCCATAAAACATACCAAATTAAAATGACATAAATAGCAAAATAAATTAAATAAAAATAATATAAATCGCTAAAATTAATTGGCCAATAACCATTATCGGTTCTTTGACCAATGTCTATTATTAAAAAATTACTAAAACTGATTAATATCAAAAACAAAAAAGAAATAATATAACCTAAACGCATTAATAATAAATAATTTTTATTATCTATCTTTTTAGTAATTAATAAAACAAAATGATAAAAAGTTATTGGTATCAAAGTTGTTCCTATATATAAAATTTTTTGCCAAAATAAAGCGGCTAATTCATCTGGGGCATAAAAACACCAATATAAACTTATGGTCCATAAAAAAATTGAGCTACTAGTATAAAACCAAATTCTGTTAATTTTATTTTTATAATTTTTTATCAATACAAAAATTCCCAGTAAAATACTGGCTATAGCAGTAATAATCGAGGAAATGGCGTAAATATTCATTTTTTAATTTTAAGTAATAATCCCAAAAAACGATAATAATTCATTATAAAATTGCTAAAAAAAATAAATAAATTTTTATTAACTTTTCTCTTTTTTAAATGATATTCATCAATTGATTCAACTAAATTACCATTTTCTATTAATTCATCAGGTTCAAAAAAATTCATCATATCTTTTTTGCCATCCCATTTATCAAGCATACTTCTATCATAACCAACAAAAATTAAACCCCTAATTAAAGCTTCGTCTAATGATGGATCAACATCAATCCATTTACCATCTAAAAAAACACTAACATAAATATGGATTGAAATTTCAGAAATTTGATTTGTAATAAAAGAAAAAATAGCGAATTTTCCAAATACTTGTTTAGCTTTTATTTTAACTACTTTAAAACCAGCAGGAATATTAATAGCTCTTAATAGGGCAACTAAAAGTTCACTTTTAGTGGTACACATTCCGGTTTTAAGATATATAACTTCAGAGGCCTTAAAGTTCCAAGGACCAAAAGCATACTTAAAATTATTTCGTACAAAATTAAATAATCTAATAGCCTTCTCTCTTTCAAAAGAACAATCTTTAGTTATTTCTTTGGCTAGTTTTATAATTTTTTCATTATCACTATCACAAAATTTAGTTGGTAATAAAAACTTATTTTCTATCTTTTTCATGAATTTTTTGAGCTATAATTTTAATTAATCTATCAGCAATCAATTCTTTTGAATCACAAGTAATAATATTTTTATTGGGATCAATAATAAAAGCTTTATGATTTTTAATTACTGTTTTAAAATCATTAGCCACAATTAAATCAGCATTAGATTGAAGCATACTTTTGTATGCTACTTCAATCAAATTTTTCTTAGTTAAATTAACTTCTAATTTAAATTTAACCAAAAACACTTTGGGATCTATTTTTTTTATCAAATCAACTATTTTAATAGTTGGTTTTAATCTAATTATTAATTCTTTTTTGCCCGATTTAATTTTAGGTTCTTTAGATATAATTGGTTTATAATCGGATACTGCTGAAGAATGAATAATTATATCATACTTTTTACTAGCAACTTCTTTTTTCATTAATTTTAATAATTCATCATAATACTTAAATTTTATTATCTTAAATCTATCTGATTCTTTGGGTAAAAGGGCCCTACCAGGCCCCATTAATAATAAAACATCGGCTCCAGCATCATAAGCTTTTTTAGCAATAACAGAACCAAGTGCACCACCAAAAATATTAGTTATAACCCTGACTTTATCAATTGCTACCCAAGTAGGTCCAGCTGTAATTAAAACTTTTTTATTTTTTAAATTTTTTTTACTAAACATAATTACTAATTACTTTAACCTCTTTTTAATCTCTTCCAAAATTATTTCGTTATCAGCAATTTTTCCGTTAGCTATATAACCACAAGCTAACCGTCCACAAATTGGATCAACAAAAAAATATCTATTAGTTTTCTTTAATTTTTTGATATTTTCTTGAACAAATTCATTTTCCCACATTTCAACATTCATGGCTGGAGCTATTATAATTGGAGTTGATTTGGGGATAGCAGTAAATACAGTAGTCAATAAATTATCACAAAGACCATTAGCTAATTTTCCTATGGTGTTTGCAGTTGCTGGAGCAATAATAGCTAAATCACACCATTGAGCTAAGGCAATATGCTCAACCTCTTCTTGATTGATTGGTTTTAACATTTCAATATATACTGGATGGTGAGTTAATGCCTGAAAAGTAAGCGGGCCAACAAATTCAGTTGCCGCTGGCGTCATAATTACTTTAACATCAGCACCAAATTTATGTAGTAATCCTACCAAAGAACACGTTTTATAAGCTGCTATGCCACCAGTTATGCCTAATAAAATCTTTTTATTAATTAATGGCTGATTTTTTTTGTTATTTATTGTCATATCAATATATAATTTATTAATTTTTTATATTATAAAATAAAATATTATAAAAATAAATTTAGAATATATTAATTATTACTATAAATAAATTCTATTTCTTTTTTATAATTACTTTCAATTGTATTGCGTCTTAATTTTAATGTCGGAGTTAATTCATCTTTTGCTTCCGATAATTCATTAGGTAATAATACAATTTTTTTAATTTTTTCATGTTCAGCTAAATTAATATTAACTGCTTCAATTTCTCGCCAAATAAGCTCTTTAACCTTATCATTATTAATCATATTTTCTGGTTGAGAAAAAGTTTCATCGATAGAATTAAAATATTCTCTAACCTCTTCCCAAGTTGGAATAATTAAAGCAGAAACAAATTTTCGTTTATGACCGATAATCACTGCTTGATTTATGTATTTGCTTAAAGTCAATTGATTTTCAATAGGTTCGGGCCAAATATTTTTTCCGCCGGAACTGACCATCATTTCCTTTTTGCGACCGATAATTGTTAAAAATCCATCACGATCAAAAAATCCTAAATCACCTGTATGTAACCAACCCTCATCATCAATCGCTTGCTTAGTTTCACTATCATTACGATAATAACCAGTCATAACAATTGGTCCCCTAACTAAAATTTCCCGATCGGATGAAATTTTTGCCTCCACCCCATCAATCACTTGGCCGACTGTTCCAAACTTAAATGACCGCGGCTTATTGACAGCAATAACTGGCGAAGTTTCAGTTAAACCATAACCCTCAACGATTGTTAAACCGATTTTACTAAAAAATTTTCCAATCTTAGCATCCAGTGCGGCGCCACCAGAAATCGCTAGTCGCAAATTACCACCTAATTGTCTTCTAATTTTTTTAAAAACTAAAATATCAAAAATTTTGTAAGTTATAGTACCTGGCTCTGCTTTTAATGCTCGAAAAAATAAATTCTCTTTCCATTTAGGTCCTTTTTTTATTTTTTTAAAAATCGCTTCATAAAAACGTTCAAAAATTCTAGGAACAGCAATTAAAACAGTAGGATGAATTTCTCGTAAATTTTTTGGTAAATCTTTAGTGCTTTCAGCATAAGCAATAGACGCTCCTATTAATAAAGGATAATAATAGCCACCCATACGCTCTAAAACATGAGATAATGGTAAAAATGATAAAAAAATATCAGTATGATAAAGTGGTATTGATTTTTTTGTTGCTTCAATATCACTTAAAAAATTATTATGAGTTAGACAGACACCCTTAGGTAATCCGGTTGTGCCAGAAGTATAAATAATGCTACAAATATCTGAACTTTTTATTTTTATTTGAGATGATTCTTTTTCTTGACTTCTTAAAAATAATTCATTCCAATACAAAATCTTAATTTTAGAAAAAAAATCCAAATCTGCTTCTTTTTGTCCAATGTAAATTATTGACTTTAAAAATTCTAACTGATCTTGCACTAATAATACTTTATTAAGTAATTCAGCGCCGTTAACTACAAGAATCTTAGCTTCACTATGATTAAGTATATAAGCAATAATTTTAGGACTTAAAGTTGAATGAATAGGAACAGTTACTCCTCCAACTAACATAGTTCCTAAATCAAAAATCACCCACTCTGGGCAATTCTTTGACAGTATTGCCAAATTATCTCCTTGTTTAACCCGTAATTTAATTAAATTATTAGCAAAAATTTTAATTTTATCTGCTAATTCTTTATAAGAAATATGATAATAAGATCCATTTTTCTTATAACTTAAAGCTCTTTTTTTATTATATTTAGCCGCTGATTCAAAAAAAGCTTGAGGGAGAGTTTTGTTAGTCATAATCTTTATTAAATTAAAATAATAATCATAAAAATAGCCCGAATTATTAAAAATTTTTTTAATTATTTATCTTAAACCTTTATCTTTTTCGCTTTACTCTTATCAGCTAATGGCAAAGAGAAACAAAATTTGCTACCTTGATTTTTACCAGGGCTTTCTGCCCAAATACGACCACCCATGTTTTCGATTGCTATTCGAGCAAAATATAAACCTAAACCTGTACCCTCAGTATGAACTCGAGACATATCTTTGCCGCGCACAAATTTATTAAATAATCTTGGCAAATCTTCTGATTCAATTCCTAAACCAGTATCCTGAACGGAAAATACCACTGATGAGCCTTCTTGATGTAAACCAACAGAAATTTCTCCTTTAGGAGTATACTTAATAGAATTATCAATTAGGTTAGAAGCTACTTCTTTTACTTTATCGGGATCGGCTAAAACTTGGGGCAAATCTTTAGGAAAATAAAATTCTAATTTCAACTTTTTTTCTTCTGCTTTTTTTCTAAAATCATCAATAAGATTTTTAATAATAACTACTAAATCTGTCGGTTGTATATTGAATTCTAATCGCCCTGCTTCCATACGAGAAATATCTAAAAGACTCTCAATCAAAGTAAGAAGGCGCTCAGTAGCAGAGTTTACCTTCTTTAAATTTTCTTGAATAATAGGAGAAAGAGGACCAAAACTACCTTCTTGCATCATGGAAATATAGCCACGAATAATCGTGGTTGGGGTACGTAATTGATGCGAAGCGATAGACAAAAATTCTGATTTAGCATCATCGAGACGCTGTAATTCTTTATTGGCTGCAACTAATTTTTCAGTAGCTTTTTTTACTTCTTGCTTCAATTTAATATTAAACTGTTTTTGTTTTTCATAAAGACGAGCATTTTCAATAGCCATAGCTAATTGTCCAGCTATCGCATTAATCGTATTAATATCATCTTGGTTATAAGGATCGCCAGATTTTTTATCGCCCATTAGTAATACACCAATAACATCATCTTTAACAAAAAGCGGTAAAACCAAACTAACATCCATATCATATAATCCCATTAAAATCTCTAAATTTTTAGGTTGATATTCTCCTGAATCATAAGCGGCTTTAAGCTCTGGGATTACCCAAATATTTTTATTGCCAGTAAAATAAATTGGTAAAAATTTTTCTTTACCTTTAGCAAAAGACTCAATGTATTTTACATCAAATCCTTCTTGTTTAACTATTTGTAATTTACCATTTTCATCTAAAAGTAAAAAAGCTATACTTTTGAAATAAAAAACACTGCCAAGTTTTTCAATTATAGAATTTAATAATTTATCAAGATTAATTTCTGAAAGAGCTAAATTATTTATATCAGAAAATACCTTTGTCGGATTATAAGATTTTACAAACAGAAATTTATCAGTAAATATTTCAAGTTCCTTCTTTATTAAATCATAAAATGAAACAACCACAATTGCAAATAATACTGTTGAAACTAATTGAGTGTAAACACCTAAATATACTTCAAAAACAAAAACTAATAAATTAGAAAGTATTGCAAAAAGAATAGCTATAATTACGACTAAAAAAGTAAATACTGATGATCTTTTAATTATAGAACGTATATCAAGCAAACGATATCTAGTAATAGCATAAGCTATAAAAACTACATAAAAAATAACTAAAAAATGAGCAAAAGGATAAATATTGAATAATTGAGGAAAAAAATCAGAAAGCCCGCCACCAAAACCAAATAACGCACAATAAAAAACGTAGATAATTTGATATTTCTTATATCCAGTAAATTTTCTAATTGCTTTTATCAATAAATAAAATGACCAAGTAACAAAAAAACCGAAACTTAAAACATACAAATAAAACAATGGTCCGGGATCAAGCCAAAAAACAAAACCAGCCTTAGGAGAGACTCCAGCCACAAAATATTTAGTGGGTACAAAAAATAAAAAAATCAAAGTAAAAATGTAGGAGATGTTAATATAATTCAAATACTTCTTCTCTTCTCCTATTAATACAGTAGTAAAATGAAAAAAAAGAACAGGTATAAAAATAGCTCCCCAATATAATATCCAATTCCAAACAATAGCCATACCAACGGATTCTGAAGTAATAATTTCTGCCAAAGAAAAACTCCAAACAGCAGTCATAAAAGAAACGCCAGTCCAAAGTAAATTTAATTTAGCTAACTTATTTTTAAAAAATACAAAAAACCCCATAACTAATGACAGGGCCGCAGTGAAATAACAAGACAATAAAAATAAATTAAACATCTTTTATTTAAAATAAATTATTGGCCAATCATTGACTTTCGCTATTTTTTTTAAAGTTTTATCCGGATTAACTGCTGTTGGATAGCCAACCATTTCCAAAAGTGGAATATCACTTTTATTATCAGAATAAGCGCATGATTCTTTAAGGTCAAATTGTTTATCAAATAACTGTTGAATAAATTTAGGTTTGTTAACTCCATACATTAATCTTTCGATTTTTCCAATCAGTAAACCGTCTTTTTCTAATAAAGTAGTGCCAACTCCAGCATCAGCGCCTAATTCTATAACTAAAAGATCAACTATTTGCTGTAAAGTATTAGAAACTAATATTATTTTAAATCCACGATTTTTCAAGTTTTCTATTAATTTCTTTCCTTCTAGGAATATTTTATTTCTTAAATATTTGTCAAAACACTTTTTTATTAACATTTCTGCTTCATTTACTTTCCATCCTTCAGTAATAGCATAAGAAGCATCCATTATCTCTTTAATATCACTAACTAAACCCAACTTGTATCTCACAAAAAAAAATAAAAGCGCTAACAACTTAAAAATTCCTATCTTTCTAGCCTCAAAAGCAGTTAAAGCTAAAAACATTTGTGTTTGTCCTGAAATCAAAGTTTCATCTACATCAAAAAAAGCTGCCTTACCTTTGTTGATCATAATATTACATATATTACTAATATTATAACACAAAAAATAAAATTGAAACTAAAAAGGATAAATTTCACCTGTAAGCTCTGCTATTGCCGGCATTACTATTTTATGAGTTATATTATCTAAAACATCTTTTTCTGATTCCTGGCCATAAAAATGATTTAAATATATTGGTTTACCAATTTTAATTAAACATTTTCTAATTTTTGGAAACTTATCGTGTCTAGACATTATCTCGTATGTACCAATCATACCTACTGGGATTATTGGAACTCTGGCAGATAAAGCTATTTTAGCAACTCCAGTAAATGCTTTCTGTAATTTTCCATCAGTAGAACGAGTCCCTTCTGGAAAAATACCAAGGACGCCACCCGATTTTAAAACGTCTAAAGCGGCAGCTAAGACTGCGGACTTATCTTTACTATTTCTGTCAACTTTTATTTGTCCAGTAGCTTTCATTATCGGACGCCACCACCATTTTTTAAAAAAAACCTCTCCAGCCAAATAAATAATTGGGCGCGGACAGATAGCAGAAAAACATAAAAAGTCAAAATAACTTTCATGATTAGAAGCTATTACTATTGGACCAGAATTAGGAATATTTTCTATTCCCTCAACTTTACCTATCCAGAGCGCTTTAATCAATGGTCCCAATATTAAACGAATTAAATTATTCATAAAATGAATTATCTATTTTTACAATTAAATTCAATTTTTGTTTTAATTTTAAAATCGGAATCAATCTGTGTCTTTTATTAATACTAAAAATACATTTATTATAGTTGTAATAATCAATAAATATAGCAAGTATAATCTAATACTTAATGAATCTTATAATTAAAATTTAGAAGTAATTCCTAGCTCTTTATATTTATAAATATCATTCTCTGAAATAAAGTAGGTCTTCATAACTATTTTTAAATATTTTTCTACTACATCAAGTAATACTTGATTAGTATAAATAAAAACTTATTTTTTTCAATAATATAAAAATTATTTTTTTCTAAAAAAGCTCATTTCTTTTTCTACAAAATTATATTCACTAAAAGTATTTTCTTTTTTAATTAATTTATTATAATAAAGTATTTTTATTACTGTTAGTAAAAAATGTCATATATTTTAAAATATTTTTCCAAAAATTCGTTGTTAACATTTTTTATTTAATTAATTATATTATTTAATATTATATTACAAAAATACTATTATAAAAATTAATCCAATACATTATGCAATGTATGATAAAAAGATTAATTATAATTTTTATTAAATAAGGTAATTATGAAAAAAATAAAAAACTCATTTTAAATGAGTTTTTTTCATCTTTTTTTCTACTATTTTTTTCTCAAGAATAATAACTTCATCAAAATTATCTTCTGCTTTTATTTTATTAATGCTTCTATAACCACAAGATTGACAACGATGAACAATAATCCATTTTCCTCCTTTATAATACAAATCAATCGGTTCCATCAATCCTCCACAATCAGCCGCTCTATCTCCCGGTTCAATATCGACATGTTTAGACCATAAACATTTAGGGCAATGATTAAGATAACCGGGATTAACTACTTTAATTCCGCATTTTTCACAAATAAATGTTTCTGTTTTTTTAATAAAAACCATACCTTGACAGAATAACATATCTTTGATATAATTTCAATACCTTTAAAAATAAAAGTTGCAAAAGATAATTAAAAAGCAACACTTCGAAGCGAATAATGCTTCTTTATTCTATTTTAAAGTCTTGACCAGATAGAATAAAGCGCCCGCTTGAGGTTAAATTAAATGGTTAAGCAGTTATTATGGAATCAAAACCAAATAAAAATTCCATCATGAATGAGCTGCTTGAAAAAAAGCAGTATTTTTCTTTGCCTAAAGTCGGCGACCTTGTTAAAGGTACGGTTATTAGTATTGATAAAAATGAAATTCATATTGATTTAGGTGGTATCGCTACTGGAGTTGTTCGTGGTAAAGAACGTTATGATGAATCAGATGAATATAAAAATTTAAAACCAGGCGATATTGTTGAAGCTACTGTTTTAGAAATAGAAAATGAAAACGGAGAAATAGAATTATCTTTCCAATATGCCGGCAGACAAAAATCTTGGCAAACTTTAAAAGATTTACTCAAAAATGGAGATATTGTTCAAGCTACTATTACTGAAGCTAATAAAGGAGGGTTGCTTATTAAATTAGAAAGTATTACTGGATTTTTACCAGTATCACAATTATCTCCTGAACACTATCCTCGCGTTCCTGGTGGAGACAAAAATCGCATTTTAGAAATTTTAAAAAGTTATGTGGGTAAAAAATTTGATGTTAAAGTTTTTGATGTTAATGAAAATGAAGATAAATTAATTGTTTCTGAAAAAGCTGCTTGGGAAGAAACCCAAAAAGATGTAATTGGAAAATACAAAGTTGGAATGACTGTTGAAGGCACTGTTACAGCTGTTACTGATTTTGGAGTTTTCGTTGAATTTCCTGATAAACTTGAAGGATTAATTCATATTTCTGAAATTGCTTGGCAAAGAATTGATAATCCTTATGATTTTGTAAAAGTTGGACAAAAAGTAAAAACTGAAATTATTGGTATTGAAAATTCTAAAATTTTCTTGTCTATGAAAAAATTGTCCAATGATCCTTGGGAAGGTATTGAAAAGAAATATAAAATTGGACAAAAAGTTGAAGGTACAATAATTAAAATAAATCCTTTTGGTTTATTTGTAGAATTAGAAAAAAATATTCAAGGTTTAGCTCATATTTCTCAACTTAATGAAAAACAAGCCGCTAATATTAATGATATTGCTAAAGTAGGAGAAAAAAAAGAATTTTACATAGTATCAATTGATGCCAAAAATCATCGTTTAGGTCTTTCTTTAACTAAACCCAAAACAGAAAAACAAAATAAAACAGATAAAAATGAAGAATCAAAAACAGAACAAACTACAGAAGATAATAAAAATATTAAAATAGATAAAGAAGAAACTTCTAAAGAAGAGAAAAAACGTGGCAGAAAGAAAAAAGAAACAGATAAAAAAACTGATACTGAAAAACAATAAAAATACATACTTTAAAATAAAAAGCCGTTAAAAACGGCTTTTTATTTTAAAGTATTGTCAAAAAATTAAACTATGATAAGATGAAAATGGTTTTCAATTGTTGAAATCCTAGTACATTAAAAACAACAAAAAAGGAGAATAACAATGAATAAAGATAAAATATTAATAGCTGTTGATTTAGACGGTGGAGATAAATCTCCAAAAGCAGTAATTGAGGGAATAAAATTAGCAATTAAATACAACTTTATTAAAACTAATCAAATCGTAGCAATAGGTGTTGAAGATTCAGTAAAACAAGCTCAAAATGCAATAGAAAATATTCTCTGTCTTTTCTGCCGAGAAAAGATAGGAATGGGTGATACCCCATTAGAAGCAAGAAGAAAAAAAGAATCTTCAATTCACCAAGCTTTAATTGGAATTGCTAAAGAGAAATTCTCTGCCTTTGTATCTATGGGAAACACTGCTGGAATTGTAGCCACTGCTATAGAACACCTAAAACGTATTGGTAATATTAGGCCGGGAATAGCAGTACCTTTACCTAACATAACTGGTTCTTGTTTATTACTAGACGCTGGAGCATTACATTCTGTTAAACCAGAAGCTTTGGTTTATTATGCCCAAATGGGATCAATTTATGTAAAAAATATTTGGGGAATAAAACAGCCAATAGTAAAATTAGTTAATATTGGTGAAGAAAGTTGTAAAGGTGATTTATCACTAGTATCTGCTTATTCCCTACTTTCACAAACTGATGAAATTAATTTTTGTGGCAATATTGAACCAGACAGAATTTTTGTAGAGCCAGTAAATGTTGCTGTTTGCCCTGGATTAATTGGTAACACTATTATTAAAACCGGGGAAGGCGTACTTAATTACTTAAGCGTTAAACTTGGTTATTTTTGGAAAATTATTTCCTTTTTTCATGCTCATTATAAACGCATGGACGCTAAAGAAATTGGTGGAGCAATTTGTTTAGGTTTTGATGGCATAGTAATTATTGGTCACGGTAAAAGTGATCCTATTTCAGTCGCTAACGCCATTCGTCGTGCTCGACTTGAAATTGAAGCCGATATTATCGAAAAAATTAAAAAAATTCTCTAAAAATTTTGCCGGGATATTATATTCCCGGCTCTTTTTTATAAAAAATTTATAAAAGCTTAATTTATAATTTTTACAATTCAGCTTTTTTTACTACAATTTGCTTACCTAACCAAAGTTTACCTATCTCCTGAAAACGACTATCCATATCAGTAACAAAATATTCTTCTTTTCCCGAAAAATCAATATTGCTTTGATTATCAATATATTCACTTAAAACATTAATAATAGATTCTGCTGGGTCAATTAATTTTACTTTTTTACCAACTTTTTCTTGAATAATTTTCCTAAGCAAAGGATAATGAGTACAACCCAAAATTAAACTATCAATACTATTTTTTTTAAGAGACATTAAATATCGTCTAGCAATCATTTTAGTCTCAGGACGTTTAAGCCAATTTTCTTCTACTAAAGGAACAAATAATGGACAACTTTGATTGAAAACAACAATATTTGGATTAATTTTTTTTAGAGCTTTTTGATGCGCTCCACTATTTATTGTAGATCTTGTACCAATAACTCCGACTCTTTTACTACCATTTGCTATAACTTCTTCTACTGCGGGAGTAATTACTTCCCAAATTGGTAAATCATAATTATCTTTTAGATATTTACCAGCTAAAGCTGAGGCGGTATTACAAGCAATGATTATCATTTTTGCTCCACGAGATATTAAAAATTCAACATCTTCTTTTGCATATTGAATAACAATTTCTGAACTACGATTGCCATAGGGCGTACGAGCATTATCGCCTAAATAAATAAACGATAAACCCGGTAACTTTTCTTGTATCTTTTTAATCACAGTAAGCCCACCTATTCCTGAATCAAATACTCCAATCATATTTTAACAAAAATAATAAATATAAAGTATGAAGTATAAAGTTTTAGTTTATATTTAATAATATATTAAAATAAAATATTTTAATTAATTATCTCTAATAATTTTCTTTTTAATTTTACCAATTGTTTAATATTTTTAGCTTCAATATTTAATCTAATCAATGGTTCAGTATGAGAGAGGCGAATATTAAAAAACCATTCTTCCGATTTGGATACTACCGATAAACCATCAATTTCATTAAAGCTCTCATTTTTAAATTGTTGTTTGATTTTATTTTTTAAATTATCAAAATTTTTTATTGGAAGATTAATTTCTCCTGAAATTAGATAATTCTTTTTAAATTTAGATACTGCTTTTGATAAACTAATTTTTTTATCTTTTAAATATTCTAACACCATTAAAACTGGCAAAATTACTTCACCATAAACATAATTTTTTCTACCCTTTATCCAAGAAAAATTAAACATAAAATGTCCTGAATTTTCACAGCCAAAAATAATTTTTCTTGCTTCCATAGTACGAACGATATTAGTATAACCACTACGATTAAAAATAACTTTGCCTCCATTAGTTTCAATAACATTTTTTATTCCTAAATTTAATCGAGCATCTACTAATATTTTTTGATGTTTTTTCTTATTCAAAATAATTTCAGATAATAAACAATTAATATAATACGGCTCTACTATGGCTCCGGTCTCATCTACAAAAATAGCTCGATCACCATCGCCATCAAAAATAATTCCTAAATCAGCTTTAAATTTTTTAATTTCCTTAATTATTAAACTTTGATTTTCTTTCAATAAAGGATTAGGGCCATGGTCGGGATATTTATCATTAGCATGAAAATTCATACGAAGCGAATAAAGAGGCAAATCAGCAAAAATTTCTTCTGCTAATCTTGCCCCCGAACCACCAGAAGCATCTAATATTATTTTAAATCCAGTAAGTTTTTTAAAATCAATTATTGATTTTAAAAAATTCTTATATGCTAAAGAAATAGAAATAAATTGTATCTCTCCTTTAAGATTATTTAAATTATCTACTTTAACTTTATTTGCTAATTTAATAATCTTATTTAAATCATTAGACATACCAAAACAACGCCCCTGAGAGTCACACATTTTAAGGCCAGTTTGTTCAATGGGTGAATGCGAGGCAGTCACCATACACCCTCCATCAAACTTTTTAATACCAACAGCAAAAAATAATTCTGGCGTAGCACAAACTCCTAAACTAAAAACTTTAACCTTAGCTTTTGATAAACCAGCAATAAAAGCCCAAAAAATCTTTTCTGATTCCAATCTAGTATCACGTCCTACAATTACTTGCTTAGCTTTAATAAATTTAGCAAAAGCCAATCCTAAAGCATAAGCAGTCTTTTCATCAATTTCTTGAGGGTATTTGCCACGAATATCATACTCTCTTAAAATTTTAGAATTTATTTTCATTTTTAATTATTATGAATTAATTTAATTTATTTAATTTTATCATTTTTAACTGCCACAGCCAATAAATTACAACCAGTAAAAATAGTAGCTAATTCTCCTTTATTATTTTCAAAATTAATTTTTTCAATAGTAAAACCTGATTGTTTAAGTAATTGTTTCATTTCTCTCTTGCTAAAAGAATGAACATAACGCAAATTATCACTAGTCAAAGATTTCCAAGGTACAAAAGCATCAGATATTTTCCATGTTCCATATTTAATTTTTTCTTTATAGTTTAACAGATATTTCCAATAACGAAACTTTCTATGATTCTCCCAAACTTGCCAAAGATTCCAATTAGACATTATTAATCGACCACCGGGACGTAAAGATTTATAAATACTTTTAAGCACTTTAATTCTTAAATTGTTACTAGGTATATGATGTAAAACAGCTATCATTAAAACTAAATCAAATTGATTGTTATAATTAATATTTAAAATATCTCCAACTATAAAATTAATTCTTGGTTTATCAAAAAATTTTTGTTTAGCAATATTAATTAATTCTTGACTATTATCAATTCCTAGATATTCAATTTCTGAATTAAAAAAAATTTCAGCCAAACGCCCATTACCACAACCTAAATCCAATACTTTATCTTTAGGCTTAACATATTTATTAAATTGCTCAAAACCTAACCATAATTTACTTCGAGTATCAGAAAATTGTGGCGCGATACTATTATAAATATCTTTAGTTTGTTTTAATATTTTTTGTATTTGCTCATCTTTCATAATAAATTTACTTTAACATTTTATAATTATTAAAGCAAAAATTGATAATTGAAATTATTATTACTTTATGTTATGTTATATTATAAAAACTTATGAATCAAAACATTTTAAAATCTATTGTTTTTAATATCATTAAAAATAATCCTAAATCTGAAAAAGAATTATTTAATTTAGCTCGCATTGAAGCCGGCAAATTTAAATTACCTTCTCCAGAAAAATCATCTTTACTTGCCACTTATCGTAAATTACTTAAAACCGGTGTAATAAAACAAAATAAACTATTAGAACAATTGCTTACAAAACGTGCCGTACGCACCATGTCTGGGGTTGCTGTTATTTCAGTTTTAACTAAACCGTTCCCTTGTCCTGGCAAATGTATTTTTTGTCCTACAGAAAAAAACATGCCAAAATCATATCTTTCTAATGAACCAGCGGTGATGCGTGCTATTATTAATAATTTTGATCCTTACCGCCAAGTAACAATGCGACTTAAAGCTTTAAAAAATAATGGACATGCCACTGATAAAATTGAACTTATTATCATGGGAGGTACTTGGAGTTACCATTCACCACAATATCAAAAATGGTTTATTAAAAGATGTTTTGACGCGCTCAATAATTATCAAGCAAAAACCTTAACTGAAGCACAGAAGAAAAATGAAACCGCTAAACATCGTTGTGTCGGCTTAACTTTAGAAACGCGTCCTGATTATATTTCTAATAAAGAAATTAAAAAAATGCGCGAATTAGGTTGTACTCGTGTTGAACTTGGAATACAACATCTTGATGATAAAATATTAAAAATTAATCGCCGTGGACATTCTGTTAAACAAAGTATTAAAGCTATAAAGTTACTTAAAGATGCTGGTTTCAAAATTAATTTACATTTGATGCTTAATCTGTATGGTTCTAATGTCAAGCGAGACTTCAAAATGTTTCAACAATTGTATAGTAATGGCAATTTTATGCCAGACATGATTAAAATTTATCCTTGTGTAGTTAATGAACATGCCTATTTATATAAATTATATAAACAAAAAAAATATAAACCTTATACTGAAAAACAACTTGAAGAATTAATTAAAAAAATTAAAAAAATTACTCCGCCTTGGGTACGTATTACGCGACTCATCCGTGATATTCCTGAAGAATCAATTATTGCTGGAAATAAAAAAACTAATTTACGTCAACTTTTACAAGAACAAGCTAAGCAAGAAGGTTGGTCTTGTCAATGTATCCGTTGCCGTGAAGCAGGCCATCAATCAAAACAAATGCAAAAAATTAAACTTAATAAAATTAAATATCAAGCAAACGATGGAATTGAATATTTTTTAAGTTTTGAATCTTTTGATAAAAAAGTTTTATATGCTTTTTTGCGTTTACGTTTTCCAAGTAATCCACAAAAACCTAGTTTAAAAGAATTAAAAGACGCCGCTCTAATCCGTGAAGTTCATACTTACGGCCAATTAACAAATTTAGGTGAAAAAGGAAATGTGCAACATTTGGGTTTAGGAAAAAAATTACTAGCAGAAGCTGAAAAAATTTCTCAACAATATGGCTATAAAAAAATTGCTGTTATTGCTGGTATCGGCGTTCGTCAATATTATCAAAAAAATGGTTATCATCTTGAAAGAACATACATGATTAAAAATTTAAAATAAAAAATTAATACCAAATTAATAATTAATATAAAAATTTAATAACAAAAAAATTCCTAATTAGGAATTTTTTTGTTATTTAGTTAAAAACGTAAAACAATACCAAAAAAATGGCAATCAAAAAATCTTTATTTAATTTTTATTCAGAAATTGATTCAACTACTTCTTCTTTAATTGAAGTTTCAGATTTAACTGATTTACTTTTACCTTTCAAAGCGTCTTTAAGATTTTTACCAGCTTTAAACTTAGCTACTACTACTGTTGGAATTTCGATTTTCTCTTGCGGATTTCGAGGATTAATTCCTTCTCTACCCTTACGAGGACGAGCTGAGAAAGTACCGAAACCAGTTAAAACCACTTCACCGCCCGCCTTCATTTCAGCAGTAGCAATATCAGTAAAAGCTTCTAAAGCTTTTTCTGCTTGGGCTTTAGTGATGCCGACTTTGTCAGCAATCTTTTGAGCCAATTCTGCTTTGTTCATATGTTTATTAATAAAATAAATTTTTTCTAAAAATAAATTTATTTTACTTCTATAATTTTATTAATTCTTTCAATTTTTATTGTTTTTCTTTGGCGAGGACAAATTTCCAAATAAACTGCATTTAAAATTACTTTTCCGTAAGCTGGTAAATCATGTTTTTTAGAAGATTTACCAATTCCTAAAAACATATTAAGTATTTGTTGCCTATTTGAACCAATAATCGAATCTTTATATCCTACCATTCCCGCATCACTAATAAACCCAGTTCCTCCTTCTAAAATTTGCTCATCTGCAGTTTGAACATGGGTATGTGTGCCAATTATAGCGGCTACTCGACCATCAAAATAATTAGCTAAAGCGGCTTTTTCAGAAGTGGCTTCAGCGTGAAAATCCACTAAATATAAAGCTTTTCTATCTTTAGCGATTATTTTATCAAGTACAGCAAAGGGGCTATGTACTTTTTCATCAATAAATACCCTCCCTAATAAGTTTATCACAATTAAATTATTTTCGCCAATTTTAAATTCCATCCAACCTTTACCTGATTTAGTTTTCGGATAATTAGCTGGTCGAATAATTTTATTAGAAAGATTATTTAAAACTTCATCACTCCCTGCCTTTTCCCAAGCATGATTGCCAGAGGTGAAGCCATCAATGCCTGCTGTATGCATTTCATCTAAAGTTTTTTTAGTAAAACCAATTCCGTGAGCTAAGTTTTCTGCATTAGCTATCACTAAATCAGGTTGATACTTTTTCTTTAAATGTGGTAAATATAAATTTATAGCATTACGACCAATTTTACCAATTATATCAGCTATAAAAATTATTTTAATCATCTATTTTAATTATTAAATTATCTAGCATATTCTATAACTCTTTTCTCTCTAATAACATTAACTTTAATTTCTCCAGGATATTTAAGTTCACTTTCAATTTTTTCAGCAATATCTTTAGCTAATTTAATAGCTTTTAAATCATCTATTTCTTCAGGAGAAACAAAAACTCTAACTTCTCGTCCTGCTTGAATAGCATAAACTTTATCAACTCCAGAAAATGATTGGGCAATATTTTCTAATTCTCCTAAACGTTGTAAATAATTTTCATAAGAATCTTTTCTTGCTCCTTCTCGAGCTCCAGAAATAGCATCAGCAACTTTAACAATTAAAGCCTCTAAAGTACTGGGTTTATCATTATGATGTTCAAATACTCCAGCAATAATATCATCGCTAATACCAAATTTTTTACAAATATCACGTCCAATTTCTGGATGAGTTCCTTGAACTTCATGGTCGACTGCTTTACCAATGTCATGTAACAAGCCAGCTTTTTTGGCTACTATCACATTAGCGCCTAATTCAGCTGCAAGCATTCCTGAAAGAATAGAAACTTCTATTGAATGATTAAGAATGTTCTGTCCATATGAAGTTCGATATTTCAAACGTCCAATAATTTGAATTAATTTAGGATCAAAACCAGTAATTCCTAATTCGTACAAGGCATTTTCTCCAGCTTTTTTAATATCTAAAGCTATTTCTTGTTTTGCCTCTTGAATAGCATCTTCAATACGAGCTGGATGTATGCGTCCATCAAAGATTAATTTTTCAATAGCTTTTTTAGCTACCTGTCTTCTAATTGGAGAAAAAGAAGATAAAGTAATAGCTTGTGGGGTATCATCAATAATAATCTCTACCCCAGTTAATTGTTCTATAGTTTTGATATTACGCCCTTCACGTCCAATAATTCTACCTTTCATTTCATCGCTTGGCAAATCAACTGTTGAAGAAGTAGTTTCTGCAGCATGAGATGAAGCACAACGTTCAATTACAACTGATAAAATTTCTTTAGCTTTTTTTTCTAACTCTTCTGAAGCTTCTTGTTCTAATTTACGAATACGATTAACTAATGCTTCGGAAACCATTTTTTCAGCATTATCCATTAAAATTTTTTCTGCCTCAGCTTTAGTTAAACCGGCAATTTTTTCTAATTTTGCTAATTGTTCTTCACGAATCTTATTAATTTCTTCTTTAGCTTTATTAATTTTCTCTGTCTTATCTGCTAAATCTTGCTTTTGATTTTCTAAATCTAAAATTTTTTGATCAAACATTGCCTCACGCTTCTCTAAGCGTATTTTAGCATTATCTATTTCCTGCTTAATCTGTTTAGCTTCAACTTTAGCATCATCTAAAATTTTTAAAGCTTTTTCTTGCGCTTGTAATAAAATTTCCTTTTGTTTGGCTTTAGCTTCACTTAAAGTTTTTTCTATTTTAGCTTCAATACTATCTTTTCTATACTGAGCTAATTGTCGACGTACTAAGTAGCCCAAAACAAAACCTAATGGTAGTACTATTAAAGCTACTATTATTAATAATATTATTATTTCCATATATTTCCTTTTCACTCAAGAAAAGGAGTTTTAATAAAATCGAAAGAATATATAACCGGAACCTAAAAATAAACATCTGCCGTCTCTAACGGCAGGTAATTATTTTCTTGTTTTTTAATCCGGGGAGAAGCTTTCATTTTTTTAAAAAAAAATAACTAAATTAAAATAAACTTCTTATTCTATCGAATTCCATCATAAACATCCTTTTCTTGATTTGATTATTAATTATACTAATTTTATCTTACCACGAAATAATCTTTTAGTCAAACAATTTACAAAACTAAATTTTATAATTATCATTTAATATTTAAAAACATAATTATTTATTGACATAATTATTTTTCTGTATTAAACTTTCTTATAAAGATATGATTTATTTTCTTAAACAGAAAAAAATAAGCAAGCTAGATTTTAAAAAAATAGATATTCATTTATTTATAAAAATCGTCCGTTAAACAACGGACGATTTTTTTATTAATAAAAAGCACCTTAAAATTTTAAAAATTATAAAAAATCTTAAATTACTAAACAATGGAGGAAAAATCATGCAAATCTTAATCGTTCAACTTAAAAAAATATTTGATTTGAAATTAAATAATAAAATAAAAAAATCAAATCAAACTTCTTCAGTCAATTCTGCAAAGAATATAAATATTAATGCTGGTTCATTTTTTTACTGCCAACATGGCCAACCAGAACACCATCATTGTTCTTTGTGTGAAAAAGAATCAAAAAAATTACCTAGTTTTTTTGATGAATGAGCAACAATGACCTGAGCAAGTCATAAAACTGCTCTAATTTTTTTAAAAAAATTTAAATTACAAAAAAGCCGGAAAAAACAATCTGACTTTAATGATAATTCAATTATCTATTTTAGAAAAACTATTTAATGATTTTATCAATAATCCCATATTCAATTGCTTCTTCTGGAGACATATAATAATCTCGATCTGTATCTTTTTCAATCTGATTTAAACTACGATTAGTATGTTTATTTAATATCTTATCCAATTTAGCTTTAACTTTCAAAATATGTTCAGCGCGAATCTTAATATCAGTAGCTTGGCCTTCTGCTCCACCCATTACTTGATGAATCATAATTTCAGCATTAGGTAAAGCAAAACGTTTACCTTTAGCGCCTCCAGCAAGAATTACAGCGCCCATAGACGCAGCTGTACCAACACAAATCGTTGAAACATCAGCTTTAATATGTTGCATAGTGTCATAAATTGCTAAACCAGCAGAAACAGAACCGCCAGGGGAATTAATATATAATTTAATATCTGATTTTTCATCTTCATTGTCTAAAAACAATAATTGAGCAATTACTGTATTAGCAACTGCATCATCAATAGGTGAACCTAAAAAAATAATTCTATCTTTAAGTAAGCGCGAATAAATATCATAAGCACGCTCACCTAAACTAGTTTTCTCTAATACTGTAGGAATTAAATACATATTTTTAATCTTTAATTTTATATAATTATATTTTTATACTATCATTAATTCGCCATTTTTTTCAATTATTTGCCAATTAACAGTAAAGCCAGCCGCCTTTTGATGTCCTCCACCACCAAAAATTTGACAAAATTTAGCTAAATCAACATCATCACGTTTAGTGCGCCAACTGGCCTTAATTTTATCTGAATAAATATGAAAAACTGCTACCGCTGAAACATCAACAATTACATTTAAAAAATTAGCTAAACCTTGTAATTCATCTTCTTTTACTCCAAATTTACGAAAATCTTCATCTTTTATATAAGTATAAGCAATATTTAATTCTTTATTAACTTTTAATCTTGATAAAACTTCGCCCCATAATTTTAATCCATTTAATGATTTATTACGCATGGCATAATCTATAATTTGAAAAATTTTAACTCCTTTTTTAATTAATTCAGACGAAATTAATATTGACTGAGAATTAGTAGCAGCATTACTAAATCCATTAGTATCAGCTAAAATTCCAGCTAATAAACAAGTAGCAATAGTGCGATCAATAGGATAATTAATAGTTAAGAAATAATAATAAATAATTTCACAAGTTGAGCTAGTATAAGGATTAATAATATTTAAAAAAGCAAACCCCTTATTACTAATATGATGATCAATTACAACAGTTAATTTATTAAATAAATCTTGTTGTGTCATGCCTGCACGGTCAACAGAAGAACAATCAAAAAAAATTATTAAATCCCAATTTTTATTTAAAATAGACGAATCAGAAATAAGATCTTCACTTCCTGGCATAAAAGAAATGTATTGTGGGGCACTATCGGGAATATAACAACTAATTTTTTTTCCTAAATGTAAAAGATAAGAACGAAAAGCTAAAACCGAACCAACAGCATCTTGATCAGGTTGTGCATGACCTACTAAAAGAATTGAATTTGCTTTAACAATCATCTTTTCTAATTTTTCAAAAAGATTATCTTTCATGTTTTGAATTTAATCGTTAATTTTAAATAATTTACTTAAACCTGTCAAATATGATAAAATAAAAAAAACAAATCTTATGAACAAATTAGATAATCTCTTTGCTATTAATAAACTTGATTGCCAACAAGTTGCTGAATCTTTAACATTATTTCCAGAACAATTAATTTCGGGTTGGCAAAGTTCAAAAGCTATTAAGCTACCATCAACTTATAAAAAAAATACAGAAATTATTTTTTGCGGCATGGGTGGATCAAATCTCGCCTCAGAAATGTTGCGTGATATTTATGGAACAAAAATAATTAAACCAATAATTTTGGTTAGAAATTATAATTTACCATCCTTTGCTTCCAATAATAGTTTAATTATTATCTCTAGTTATTCTGGCAATACTGAAGAAACAATCTCTTGCCTTAAACAAGCTATTAAAATAAAAGCTAAAATAATTGTAATTACCAGCGGCGGCAAAATATTAACCATAGCTAAAAAAAATAATTTACCAATAATTAAAATAGATACTAAACTTAATCCTTCTCAACAACCTCGTTATGGTTTAGGATTACAATTAGGGGCAATTTTAGAATTAATTAATAATCTTGAAGAGATTAAATTAGATGAAAAAAATTTTAAAAACTCTTGCCAAAGAATTAAAATCATAGAAACTGAATTATTGCCAGTTATTAAAAAAGAAAAAAACATAGCTAAACAATTAGCTTTAAGTTTAACAAAAAAAATAATTTTTATAACAGCCGGAGAACACTTAAAAAGTAATGCTCATATTTTAGCTAATCAAATTAATGAAAGCGCTAAACAATTAGCTATGCCCTTTCATATTCCTGAATTAAATCATCATTTATTAGAAGCTTTTTCTTATCCATCACAAGTAATTAAAAATTGTCTTTTATTATCACTAACTTCACCTTTATATGAGAAAAAAATTCAAAAAAGATTTTTTGCTACTGGAAAAATTTTTCATCAATTAAAAATTAAGCATTTAATTTTAGAATCATCTGCTAATAATTATTTAGATTCCGCTTTAGAAATTTTAATTTATGGTAGTTGGGTTAGTTTTTACTTAGCTATATTAAATAATAAAAATCCTGCTTCAATTCCTTGGGTAGAATCGTTTAAGAAAGAATTGAAGACTTAATTGTTTTTTAAGTAAAAACGATAAACAAATTCAGTGTGTTTTTATAAAAATTCCCGCCTTAAGGGCGGGAATTTTAATTTGTTAAACTAAATATTTTTTAGATTTAACTTGTTTACTTTGAAGCAATATCGGCTAAGTTTATTAGCACAAACTGAGCAATGGCATAAGCCGCAAAAACGATAATTAAACCTGCAACAGCTTGTTTAATCATCTCTTTAGCTTTGTCAACTTTTTTGGAATCACCTTGAGCTGTGGTCCAGATAAATCCAGCATAAATAATAAGTATTACTAAAATTAATCCTAATATTCCCAGTACTATATTAACTCCAGATCCAATCATTTTAGCTAATGAATATTGATCATTACTACCATTAAAAGTTTGGTCAAGTCCAGATTGATTCAGTTGCGTATTTATAACAGTTCCTAAATCTTCAGCTCCAACCACCAAAGGCGCCAAAAAAATTACCAAGATAGCAAAAGAAGCCAAATGCTTACTATATTTTTTTAAAATTCCTAACATAATAATTTATATTATTTTTAATTTTTATTATTTTTATAATTAATGATTATAAGTAGATGATGCTAAAGCAGAAACAACAAAAAATTCTATAGCATAAGCTGCAAATACAATTGCTAATCCTATAATTCCATTTTTGAGCATATCCTTAGCTTTGTCAACTTTTTTGGAATCACCTTGAGCCGTGGTCCAGATAAATCCAGCATAAATAATAATCACCAAAAATAGTAAGCCAAGAAATCCCAAAACAAATTCTATTATATTACCAATAAAAACTGCTAATTTAGGACTTTTATCAAGTCCAGTTCCAACTACTGCATTTTTAAGATAATTTAAACTATCAGCAGCAAAAACCGGCAAAGAAATTAATAATCCGCAAAATACTAAATAAAAAATAATCAAATTTATTTTTTTAATACCAAAATTCATTTAATTTTCAATTACTAATATATACTATTTCAAGGAGAGATTTTTCTCTCCTTGAAACATATATTTAATTAACCTTTAATAATAGAAGTGAGACTACTCATTACAAATGAAGCTATAGCATAAGCCGCCAAAATTACTATTAAACCTATTATACCTGAAAAAATCATCTTCTTAGCTTTATCAACTTTATCAGGTTCACCTCCAGCAGTCATCCAAATAAAGCCTCCCCAAAGGATAATTAGAACTACAATTACACCAAGCACACCCATAATAACACGAATAATACCAGCTATAATATCAGCTAAACTAGCATTATTACCTTGTTGACTCATGTTATCTTGGAGTTCGCTCCAAATATCTTGTTGTTCTTGAGCTGAAACTGTATTTACTGCTAATGGTAAAACAAATAAAGCTATAATAACCCAAACTAAAAATCCGGCTAAAAATTTTTTGGTTGTTGTTTTCATATTTTCACCCCCTTTCTCTTTCTTCTCCCTTAGGGAGAATTTTATAATTTAATTATATCATTAAATAAATATTAAGCCAAGTTTAGTAAAATTATTTAACACCTAAAGCTTCAAATAGCGTTAAAACAATACCATAAGAAGCAAAAATAATAAATAAACCATAAACTGACCAAATCATTACTTGTTTACCCTTCTCAACTTTCTTTGAATCACCCATAGAAGACATCCAAAGTATGCCACCATAAATAAAAGCCAACAATGCCAATAATCCTGTAAATCCAAGCACAAATTTAATTAATTGATTTATTAAACTAGTAACTCCAGTAACACCTACTCCTCCGCTAGCTAAAGGATTGTCTAATTGAACTGCAAAAACAGGAGTTATAATTAATAAATAAAAAATTATAATTATAAACAAAAAATATTTCCTTATTATTTTCATATTTAATTTTTAAAAATATTTAAAAAATAAAACAATAATTTATCAATTTAATCACTAAGACCTTCACTAGGAATACTATCTAATAAATTAACATCATCTATTGTTGTTCCTTGATTATTATTTGTATTGATTGTTTGATTTGTTTCTGGTCCTACAATATTATTATTCAACGATTGATTGCTTTGGATATTAAGTGGAGTACATTGGACTGAATTACTAAACTCTTTATTGCCTCTAAGTGCTTGCCATAACAATTCAACTAAAGAATAACTAATAAATATTACTATCATTCCAATAACCGCTGCTTTAATCGCAGCCGTTCCTTTACTAACTTTTTGAGCATCGCCATAAGAAATCATCCACATTAAACCACCATAAATAAAAATCAAAAGTACCACAACTCCTGATAACCCAAGAATCATTTCTGTGCCATTTACTCCTACTTGAATTAAATCACAAGGTGTACATAAACCAGTTTTAATACAATCAATTCCTTCAAGTATGTAATTAACAGCATTGACCGGAACAGCAACTATAAATTCTATAATAAATAGAATGCTTAAAAAAATACTTGAAAAGAAAAATTTTTTATAATTAATTAACATAAATAAATTATATCAAAAAAAATAAATTTTAGTAATTAAATAATTTTAACGTTTAATGAAAGTTTGAGAAATTTTACTAATAGCTAAATTTAAAATATCATTAATTTTTCTTTCATCAGTTAAAACAAGATATTGTTCAATCATATCTTTAAAAGCTTTTTCTGTTGCCGCAATATCATATCCTTTATACCAAGTAACTGCAGTAAGAGCTTGTGATACTGAAGGATATAAATCTTCATCATCAAGTTGTGTAGAGATTAAAGCCCGTTGCGCCGTAGGACGATGAGTTTTGTTGAGAAATTTTTTAATTTCATCTGGTTGATTCATAAATAATATAAAATCCCAAGCTTCTGATTTATAGGACGATTTTTTAGAAACAACTTCTACAGAATAATTAGCATAATTTCTAATTGGAGTATTAGAAATTTGTGGTATAGGTGCTAAACCAAAATTAACTTTTGAACGTGATCTAATTTGTGGAATATGATAATTATATCCAAAGAAAAATGCTACTTTACCGTTCAAAAAAGCTTCAAAAGAACTGGGCATTGATGTATCCCAACAAAAAACATCTTTACTAGGTTGAGCAAAATCAGTATAAAACTGCAACGCTTCTAATCCAGCATTTACGCCACTTTTAACACCTTCTTTGTTAATTCGATTAAACATCGTCAGTTTATTATCACTAACCATAGTGACGCCATTTTGAATCATTAATATTGATAAAATATCAAAAGATCTATCAACATTATATCCTGTGCCAAGAGCCGTTCCTGATTGAATTATTTTATTCTCTGTTTCGTAGCGAGTAGTTTTAGTAACAGCTTTTTGAAATTCTGTCCAATTGGTAGGAATTTGAGAAACACCTGATTGATTAAGAATGTCTTTATTATAAATCATGATTAAAGTTTCTAAAGACAACGGCAACCCCCAAACCTTGCCATCTATCACCACATCATTAAAAACTGTATCAACATATTTTTCTTTAATTTCTCTTAAAGTAGGAGATTTTTTAGTACGTAATTCTACTACAGTCTGTTTTTGAATAGTGCCTTTCTCATATTGATAGGCCATCTGTATTTCTTTAGGCATTGGCTCAATTTTTGATTGATAAGCTACCAGCCAAGATTGAGGAATAGAAAAAATATCTGGACCCCGATCTTCAGCCAAAGCATTGAGTAACTCCTTTTCGTATTCTTCTAATCTAAATTTACGATAATTAATAGTAATATTAGGATGTTGTGATTGATAATCAGCAATAATCTCTGCAAAAGCATCAGTATCATCGGCTGGACGCCAGTAATTAATAGTAATAGGTTTAATTTTTTCCTGTTCTGCTTTACTTAAAAGTCTACAACCAGAAAAACCAGAAGTTGACAAAAAAACAATTAGTAATATAGAAATTATCTTAAAATTGCGCCTAAAAACAGTTTTGAGCATAGTTTTTATTTAATTAAATATATTATAACATAAAATTATTAAATTATAAAAACTTTTTCTCAAATGTTTTATTTTTTTAAAAAATAATATCTTTCAAAAAAATTTTTTATTTTTTAAAAAATCCTTTTAAAATAAAGACTTCAAAGTAACATTTTACGATTTCACAAAAAGTGAAAGTTGGCGGTGTTTGTTGGACAAAGTTCAAAACTATTTCGAGCAAAACCTCGAAAACTAATTTGGACCCCGCCTCCACTAAAGCTACAGCGGGCGGACGAGTCGTCGGAGCAAACTATTTATTTTTCTGGGTGAATGGAATTACCCCGCCTCGGCTTTCTTCCCGCCCGCGAGGAGCGAGGTCTCGGGAAGAAATGCGAGCGGGTTTTTGAACATTTCCTTTTTTGCTTTCAAATTTCGTACCAGTGAAAATGGCACGTATACTTAAATTATCTACTAAAAATCTCGGCCAATTTAGCTCGTGTTTTTGATTCAACCACTCCAAAACCAGAATCAGATTCAGAATTGATAATATTATATTTCAATTGAAATTTTTGCACAGCTTTTTGAGTTAATGTTCCAAAATATCCAGTTATTAATCCCTCAGGATAAATTTCTCTGTCGGTTGCCAATAATTTCTGTAATTGCTTTATTTCTTCGGATTTCATTCCTTTGAATAAATTGCGTCTAAAAATATATGACATGGATGAAGAACTTGTTTCCTTGTTTTCTATTAAGGGTTGATCTCTTTTTATAATTTCATTGATAAATTCTCTGGTTTTTTCTCCTAAACAACCATTTTCTTTAATTAATCCATTGCTTTTTTCTTCATTTGTTTTTTGAAATTTAGCAAGAGCTTTTAAGGTTAATAAACCAAAATAATTAGTTTCATTTCCTGGCGCACCTAAACCATTTTTTGTTAAAATAAAGCTGTTTTTATTCAGAAATTCTTGCAGTAATTTAACTTGAGAATCCTGCATGCCTAAACAAAGGTTTTTAGTAAAAACTAAATTTGATTTAATTGTTTCTAAAGACTGAGAATTATTTACCAATTTTATTTTCTGCGAAACTATTACCGAGGGGTGTCCCCATATTGTATAGAATTTTACATAAACAGTGTATTCCCCATCAGGACAGCTACTTTGTTTTATCAATCCGCCAAATTTAGAGCATAAATCAATTTGTTTATTCTGTGAATAATCTTCTATGAAAGCATCTGTAAAATCACCCGTTAAAGATATTGCCATTTTTGCGACATCATTACCAGCGTTAAAAGTAAGATTTACATTTCTATTTTCAGTTATCTTTGTGTCTTGATTAATGATAACATTAAATCCTCCTATCGGAATTGATGGGGGATTAAAAGCCTCAGCAGGTAAGCCGCCACCACCTGAATTATTATTATTATTATTTGTTGTAGTATTTAATGTCCACTCTGCATAAAGTGTGGTATCAGCTTCTGTATTGAATATTCCTGCTTCATCATAATGAGATCCTGAGCCATCAGGTGATGTGTTCCAACCAGAAAAGGTGTAGCCGGTTTTGGCTAATGAGCCAGTGTTAGATCGCAGAGTTAAATCAATGCCATGAGTTTTATTTTGGCTGGCAGGCGCTGTACCAGAAGTATTGCCGTTGCCGTCATAGGAGATAATGTAGGTATTTGGTAAACCATAATAGACAAAAGCTCGGCCTTCATCAGTTTCGCCATTGTCATAATTACGTACTCCAACAATCACATCAGCATAGCCATCTCCATTCACGTCTCCTGCTGAAGCAACGGAATAACCAAAATAAGCGTTTGCCTGATCTGCTTCCGCTGTCCAGTTAGCAGAAGCAGACAATCCTGAGGCAGAACCATAATAGACAAAAGCTCGGCCTTCATCAGTTTCGCCATTGTCATAATTACGTGCTCCAACAATCACATCAGCATAGCCATCTCCGTTCACGTCTCCTGCTGAAGCAACGGAATAACCAAAATAAGCGTTTGCCTGATCTGATTCCGCTGTCCAGTTGGCAGAAGCAGATAATCCTGAGGTAGAACCATAATAGACAAAAACTCGGCCTTCATCAGTTTCGCCATCGTCATAAAAAGGCGCTCCAACAATCACATCAGTATAGCTATCTCCATTAATATCTCCTGCTGAAACAACGGAATAACCAAAATAAGCGTTTGCCTGATCTGATTCCGCTGTCCAGTTGGCAGAAGCAGATAATCCTGAGGTAGAACCATAATAGACAAAAGCTCGGCCTTCATTAGTTTCTCCATTGTCATAATAATGCGCTCCAACAATCACGTCAGCATAGCCATCTCAGTTCACGTCTCCTGCTGAAGCAACGGAAGCGCCAAAATAAGCGTTTGCCTGATCTGCTTCCGCTGTCCAATCAGGCGAAGAACTTAAAGGATCGATAGTAATGGGGTAAATGGCTTGGGTATCGTCTATTTCAATAGTGATTGTTGATTCTTGTTTGTTATATTTAAACTTTGCTGGTATCTTTTGGTTATAAACATCATAAACTATTAAGTTATCTAGTTTTAAAACATCTTTCTTACCATTACTAAAAGTGATCTGTTCGTCGCTAAATGAATTAACTAAAAGATTGGTATTGATTCGAGCCGTTAACCTCAAAAGTCCTTTGCCAGATGGCTTTTCTTCAATAGTGTAGCCCTGCTTTATTCCGAATTTAGAGTTTTTATACCATTCTTTGACATTGCCCCTGTCAATAATGATAGTATTGTCTTTTTCTTCTATATTTTCATTGTTTGGAATTGAAAACTCGTCAATTGTTATATCTCTATCTCTGGAGATACTGATTGTCTTATATTTCCAATGCCAATTATTTTCTTCGTTTATCTCTTTGGGCAATACCTGCCAACCATCAATGTTAATATAACTGCGGAAATTATTAACACGATTAAAAAAATGCCAAGTATTTTGAGGCAAATCATTGCCTTGATTGTCTTTACTTTGTAGGGTAGGTTTATATTCCTCCAATTCAATATTTTTTTGCGCTTCTATCCACCAATTATTAAAATTTGGTAAAGCGGCTACTTCGGGATCTATAGTAGATTCACCTTGATTCTTAACTAATAATTTTTCAATTTTTTCTGTTGCCTGATGGTTTGTATAGTTATTTGCCTCTGTTGCTGTTGAAAAAGCTGAAACAGATATTGGCTGTAAAAAATAAGAAACCAAAAAGACAATTAAAACAAAATTATTAATTTTTTTAATATTAAAATTTAAAAAAGGCATAAAGTTAATTAACTTTATATTATATTATTATTTATTATTATAACAAATATTTTCTTAGTATAACAATAGTAGTAATAATAAATAGAAGCAAAATAAAAACAATATAAAAAAATTTTTTCTAGATTATTTGACAACTCTTGGCTACCCTGATTTTCATTTAACTTTGGTTTGTAGTATTTTTTGAAGATGCTTCTTCTGCGATTTTACTATCCTTTTGTCCATTGTTAGTTTTATCCTTCTTCAAAAAGTCGGGCACAATTGAGTTTAAAAATTTTTTATTTTTTCACCTAGACTATAATTATTAGCTATCTTTTTTTCGGTATTGATAATAATATTATTTGTATCTATTTTATCTTGATTGGGTAAAGGCAACGACGGTTTAATTATTAATCCGGAAGATTGCGTTCCACTTTGATTGTCCACCAAATCAATCACTACAAAAATTGCAAACTTAGTAAGATGGTTTACCCGGAAAACCGCATGATTATTCGTAAATACGGCGTCAGGTATTAAAACCCATTGATTGTTTATTTCGTTAAGCCAGTAAACCCCAAGTTCACGAGCTTTTTGTAAATCTACTGACACAGGAAGAGTGATGATAATCGGCAAAGAAAATTGATGTACAAAATTATCATTTTCATCTTTAACAAAAACATCATAGAAAGAGGAATTAATAAGTTGAACATTTGGCAACACTAAATTTTTATTATTATTTAATAATAATTCTGTCTCAATATAAAAAGTTGTTTTACTGGAAACATTATTCGCTGGTACCTCCACGACAATTTGTCCATTATTAGTATCTTTGATATAACGGCCTGATTAGTCTGGATCAATAATCAATTCTAACCCATGATAAATTTCATAAAAGAGCCAACCAAGCCGAAAAATACGCTCAACAAGAAAATCCCGAAAGGATTCGGGATTTTCTCAAAAAGATTGATTCGAACTTCCGCATTACCGACCGCACTTTGTCTTTGGATTTCAAAAATGCCTTTAAAATCCTTGCCGAAGCCGAGCCCCGCCTTTGGCGAGGCGAGGCAACAATCGCCCAAAATCCTAATTCTGAAAATTGGCGGAGAGGGGGAGATTCGAACTCCCGAGAGGCTTTAACACCTCTAACGCTTTTCGAGAGCGTCGCCTTCAACCACTCAGCCACCTCTCCAATATTTTTCAATATTCTTTCTTATCACTCTCCTCTTTTAATGAACAATTTAAACTAGCCGCTCCTAAAATTATCCAAAACAATACTGATAAATCATTCTTAAAATAAGGCGCATCTACTAATCCGTGAATTAATATTTCTAAAAAAACTAATAATAAAACAAAACTTAATATTTTATTAAAAGGCAATTTTTGACTATAATCATTAATTATTTTAAAAATATTCCTTATATTTAAATAAACAAATTTAATGCTTAACCAAATAAAAACTAATAGCCCCAAAATACCTAATTCGCTCCAAAAATTAAAAACTATATTATGAGGATAAGGAACGAGTGGATACTTACCACCATGATAAGCTTTAATTGCTTCTTGAAAATATGATAATCCTCCACCCCACAACCAATTCTCTTTTAATAATTGCCAAGTTTCACCCCACATTAAACGCCGCACTCCACCTGAAGTGTCTAACAAAAAAAGTTTAATATAAATAAAATTACGCCACTCCGGTAAAATAACAATTATAATAATAAAAAAGATAAGCGATAATAAAGCAAAAATTCTAGTTTTTTTAGCTACAAAAATTAATAACCAAACAGCAATAGAAACAGCCAAAATTGCTCCTTCTGATTTTGCTAAAAATAGAGTTAAAAACGAAAGTAATATTATTAATAATTTAAAACAAAAACGAACTTTGTTAGATAAAAAAAATAAAGGCGATGATGTACTTTTGTAAGTTAAAAACCCAGCATAAACTACAATAATTGGACCTAAAAATAAACCTAAAGCATTAGGGTAACCAAAAAAACCAACTACTCTATCAACTTCACCAATTTCATTAAGAAAACCTTGTGGCACTCCATAACCAGAAAACTTTTGCCAGATAGCAAATAAAGAAACTACTGTAGCTGATATTCCTAATGACCAAAAAATTCCTTCTAAATTTCTTCGTGATTTTATCAATGAAAGCATCAACCAATAAAAAAGAATTGGTTCAATAAAATACGCTTTCCAAGCACCCCAAGCTTTAGCTCCAGCCGGAGAAATAATTGCCGCCAAAGTTGCAACTAAAATAATAACAATAATTGGCCAGAAAAAAACATCATTATAAATACGCTTATAATCAATCCAACCTTTTACTATGCTAATTATCACCAAAAACAAAATCATTAATTCTAAAAAAGTTAAAGGTATACCAAGTATTTTTAATCTAATTAAATAACTTGGTAATAATAAAGTTATGCCATAAATAGCAAAAATGGGTTTTCTCCAAGCAATAAATGCATATAATACGCTACAAATAATAATAGGTAACATATTTTATGAAGATTTTAATTTAATTAATTCCCAAATATCCTCCTTTTTGATGCCACGCAATAAATAAAGAAAAATAAAATAAACCAAAGAACCAAAAATTATCAAAGTAAATAAAGACTGATCACTAAAAATTTCTAAAAATACAGCCATTAAAACAGAAGCTAAAAAAGCTTTTAAAAAAACTTCCCAATAAATACGAAAATTTACTTCTTGTTTTAAAATCCACCAAGCGGAAACCATAATTATGGCCTCGGTTATGACTGTCAAAATTGCCGCTGCCCAGTAAGAATAAAAAGGAATAAAAATTAGATAAGTAATTAAAGAAAAAATCGCATCAAAAATATAAAAACCAATCATTCTTTTCTGTCTACCAATAGCTACTATTCCATAACCAAAAAGGGCACCAAAATAAATCATAGCCGTAGCCACAATTAAAATTGACAAAGGTCCAGAAGCAATAATAAATTCTCTGCCAGCTACAAACTCCATTACTTTATCTCCTATTACCCAAGTAGCAGTAATTAAGGGAAGGACTATAATTGCTATAAAATCAAAAGTTTTAGCTAAAATTTTATCAAATAAAATTTTATTAACTGAATAAGAAGAAGTTAATATAGGAAGTATTAAACCTAAAAAAAGATAAGGAAATTGTACTAAAATTTCTAAAACTTTATAAGCTGAACCATAAATACCTACTTCATTAGCCGGTCTGACAAAAGACATAATAATAGTATCACAACGAAAATAAACTAAAGTTAAAGAAATGGTTATAGCTAATGGCCAAGAAACATTCCAAATTTCTTTGGCTGTTTTACTATCAAGTGTTAATTTATATTTAAGATACTTAAAAGACCCTAAAAACAAAAAAATAAAATTAATTAAACTACCTAAAGAAACAGAGAAAATAATAGGATAAAGCCCATAATTTCCTAAAACCGTTAACCAAACACCAATTAATAAAATTAAACGTCCACCAACCTCAGCCATTGCCACTTGTGCCATCGCCATTTGTTTTTGATAAAGACCAATTAATACTGATTGTAAAGAAATAAAGAAAAATGAAGCCGAAGCAATAACAATTCCTATTTTAACTATTTCAGGATAAGGCAAAAACCAAGCCAATATTGTACCTAATCCAAGAAATAAAAAAGCGGAAATTAAACGTAGGCTCATGATATTACCAAAAATCTTTGATTGATTAATTCCGGGTCGTGACAACATTTGGGCGGTTGTCATTTGTAAACCAAAGTCTATCAAAACACCAAAAAACTGAAGATAAGAAATAATAGAAGTGTAATAACCAAAACCTTCTTGTCCTAAATAACGAGTCATCAAAGCAACGGTGGCTAAACCTAAAACAGTGCTTACGACTTTACCAATTATTTGATAAAAAGTATTTTTGGCTATTTTTTTTGCTAATGACATAATTATTTATTCCAAAGTTTTTTTGCTTCTTCCCAATAAGCAGGATTGCCCTGCTGCTTCATTAAATACCACCATTCTACACCCCAAAGATAAACTTCATCAAATCCGGCTTTTTTAGTAAAAGAAATATTTTTTTTAAATTGTTCAAGACTCATTGATTGATTATGTTCTGCTTGTGACATTTCTTTTAAATTTTTTTCTTCGGTATGCCAACTCTCTGCTTGTAATTCTGCCACAATTACCTTTTTAATTGGACTTAACTTTTTAATTAATTTCACTCTAAGCCAATAAAAAGAAGGGGGAGTAAACCAATGAAAATAACCGAAATATTTATTATGTACAATACGATAAAGTGTAGTACCTAAAATATCGCCACCAGACTTTGAAATCGGCCACCAAGTAGAAAGTTCTCCGCTATCAGTAACTAAAATTGGTTTATTAGTTATTTTTTTAACTAGATTTATTTCTTCATGAAATAATTCTTCATTTAATTTAGGACAGATGCCAAAAGTAGAAAGATACGGTTCATTTTCTATCTGCCAATAAATAATATTAGGATTATCTTTGTAATGTTCAATGACTTTTTCAATATAAATTAATTGTCTCTCTTCTAATTCAATGGAATTAGTTGAAGAAGCCCAATTTGGATCATGACATTCTGGCCAACGAGGCAAACGTCTGCCGATACCTAAAATAATTGATACATTGCGTTTACTAGCTTCGGCTATTTGCCAATCTAAATCAGAAAAATCATACTGACCAGGATTTGTTTCTATAAGATCCCAATAAGCTGATAAACGAATTCTTTCAACTTTTAAATCATCTAAAATTGCTAAATAAGTTTGGCGCCAATCTAAACCTAATTCTTGTTGAGCATATTTAGAACTAAAAGTAACACCCCAAACAATTTTAGGACTTGAAAAATCTGCAATAATTAATAAACCAAAAAGCAAAAATAAAAATAATACAGAACTAATTAAAACCCAATGGCGTTGTATAAATGACATTTTAAATTAATTATTATTAAATTATTAAAAAGAAATAATAACAATACCAATTATAATTAAGGTAGTAGCAATAATTTTTTGTATCAATATCTTTTTTTCTAAATTTTCTTTAAGCACCTTAGGAAAAAAATTAGATAATATAATAACGCCTAACAATAAAAAAACATATTGTATTCCTTGTAAAGCATTAATAATTGTAGTTACGCCAGAAGAAATTGCGAAAGCAAAATTAAGTAAAACCGAGGCCAATGCTCCTGCGCCCTGACTTAAAAAAAATAATAAACCAGTTTGTTTTTTAGGTCGAGATAATTCTTCAATTAAATCATATAAATTACGAGGATATAATAAAAGTAATATTCCTAAAAAAACTGCTCCTAAACGTGAAATAACAAAGGGAGTAATAAAACTTTCTTGAGAGTTAAAGGCAGCTTTTGTAGCGACAACAGAAATCGCGAAAAAAACAGCTGATAAAAATGAAAATAAATAATTTTTTTTACTTAATTTACCAGCTTCATAATTTATTAAAAAAGTTCCACCTATAATCAATAACAAAGCAATAAAAAAAGATGAATTAATTGTCTCGCCAAGCCAATACCAAGCTAAAGGTAAAACTACTAATGGTTGCAAACCACCAATAATAGGAATAACTCGAGAAGTTTCTCCTTGCTTAAGTGCTATAAACATAAACAATACTCCCAAACCAAACAAAAATCCTGCTAATAATTCAATAATAAATTCATAAAAAGAAGGTTGACGCCAATCAAAAGGTAAAAAAATAAAAGATAGCAACATTAAAAAACAAGTAAAAACTGTATAAACTGCTGGATTTTTAATTTTTTCTTGTAATAAAAATTTATTAATCAACAAGGACAAAGAATTAAGAAAATAAGAAGCAATTGTAACCCAAAACCACATCATATAAAATCTATTTATTTTAAATAAATAAAATCAGAATACTTGTTTAAGTGATTAAATTGTATCATTTTAAAAGCTTTTTTGAAAGTTAAACAAAACAAAAGCCCCGACTGGGCACGACTCCTGTCGAGGCTTCATCAAATATCCTTTAAACTTCTAATAAATAAATTAAGGTTGAAGAATCTCATCTTGTTTGCAGTTTCCATTAATACAAATAGTTACGGTTTTGACATTAGGAAATTGCAATAAAGTCTGAGTAATTTGAGCGCGAATAGCAGTAACAGCACAAGAACCGGCAACTTTAGCTATTTGTCCAGAAAAGTTAACTTCTGCATTTCCATTCCGATCTATTCTTACGTATTGTAAAAAAGTATTATCAGGAATAGCTGATGAAAAACCTTGAGCTTTTTCATCGGTTGATAAAGCAGTTAACAAACCACGAACCGTATTAACAATATCAGAATCATATTTTTTTTCACCTTGTCTCTTCAATTCATAAACTTTACTACAATCTTCCATTTCCGGATCTTTTTTGGTATTAAGATAATAAGCAGTAATTAAATATCCAGATAAAGGACGAATATTGGTAGTAGAACTATCTTCAACTTTGACATCACCTTTAACTTCATCAATGATATTAATTATTCCATTTTGTTCTTTTCCATCAACGGTAATATTAACATTAGAATCAGAAGAATTATCTTTGGTATTAGATTCTTTATTAATTAACCAAGCAAAAAAAATTAAAACAGCAATAACAATAATAATCTCAATTATTCTTCGAAAATTCTTTAATTGTGGCTGTTCTAGTTGATTAGTTGTGTTTTCTTTAGTCTCTTTATTTTCAGAAGAATTATTAGAAGTAATTTCAACTTCAGATAAATTTGTTTTTTCTTCTGTTAACTTTGATTCTTTTTCTTCTAAATCTGTTTTTTCTATTGAGGGTGCTGTTGAAGATTCTTTTAATAATTCATTAGTAGCTTCATTATCAGTTGAAGGTGTTTCTATTTCTTGAGAAACTGTTTGATGTTTATCTTGAACTTCTTGATGAATTTCTATTGCTGAATTTTCAACAGCCACTGTTTCACTTTCTTGTGAATCAGAAGTTATTGAAGATTGAGAAGGAACTGAGGAAATTGTTTTAGCCGATTCTAAATTAGTCTCTGAATTCTCTGGCGTAATATTTTTTTCTTCTTCCATATTTTTAAATTAATTATCCTCCTATTTTTTTAAAAAAATAATTTAGCTAATTGAAAAGCAATAACTAAACTACCAGCAATCAAACAAAAGATAGAAAATTTTCTAATCTCTTGAGCATAATCACCTTCTACTAATTGATAAGAACTCCATAAAACACCTAAACAAGAACTAATAAAAATTAAAATGCCTAAAATAATTAAAATCTTCTGCCAAAAACTTAAATTAATCATAAAACTATTATTACATAAGCATCTTACTACATATAATAAATAATAGCAAGAATAAAAAATCCGCTTTTAGCGGATATTTTATATTAGTATTTATACAACTAAACTAAAATATTTTTAGCAAGAATTCCTAAAAAAATTCAATTATTCCTTTTTGTCGTCATATTACCAAAAGACACATTGCCTCACAGAAAAATTGCTTTTTTATAATTTGACACACAACTTATTTTTTTACTTCTAAAAAGTAATAAAATTTACTCTTCATCTTCAGCTAATATTTCTGCTTGTTGCAATATCAACTTATCCATTTCATCGCCTGCTTCTTTTTCAATTTGATCTAATTCAGAGTAATTTTTTTCAAGTGTGGTAATTGATTTATCAACCTTAGAATTAATTTCATTAAGTTGGGTGGCGGAGTCGCTAGCTATTTTGTCTATCTTCTTGACAACACTTTTTGCTTCATCAAGCAAAGCCTGAAGTTGAACATCGGTGGATTGGGATTGATTGGATTGTGGATTTGTATTTTTTTGCATATTTATAAAAATTTTAACTTGGTGTATCTTACTTTCGAACCTTTACTTTTTTCTCGTAAAATTTGTCTATACTTTCATTAAATTGTTCCATCGGCAATTTTCTATATTTCAGATATTTTTTTAGAATATTTTTGAAATCATTAAAACTCAATTCAGTTTTTTCCAATTCCAAGGAAGGATCAGCTACTCGCAAAAAATCTTTTCTATCAATAAATTGAGCGGCGTTTTCGTAATTTTCTTTCAAAAATGCATTCCAATCTTCGATAAAGGTTTTAAAAGGTAGTTTTTCTTTATCTTCTGCTATTTTTTCTTTGGCTTCACTACGTGGATGTGCTGTTATTTCTTCTTCGCCTGTAAATACCTTTCCTCTTTGCCTTATTGTCGCGTCAATTTTGATTGGTCTTCTTTCTTTTATTCGCACAAACTCTTCCCGTTTATCTCTATATGGATTGGCTTTTGCGTCAATTTTGGCAATTTTTTTATTTATTTCTGCTTTTCTCTGTGCGAGTTCTTCTTTTTCTTTTCTTATTCGCTTTCGACCTTCTGTCAATGTATTTTCAAGTCCCTTAATTATTTCTTTAATTTCTTCTTTTGGCAATCCACTTTCGTACAACGATTCTTCTAATTCATTTTTCTGTTTTTCTATATCGCTAAGTTCTACAAGTAAATTGTTATGTTTTGCTTCGGTAACGGCAATAAGTAAATCAATTTGGTCTTTGGAAGTTTGCAATTTTTCTAACTCTGCCTCTATTGGCTTGAGTTTTTCTTCATAACGCCTGATGAGTTTGTCAGCCACCCTGTCTCTTTCATTTGTGTACAATTTTAGCTTATTTTCTCTTGTCTCAAATTTTGATTGAGCTATATCTTTTTTATTTAAAAGATTCTCTTTTTCCATATCAAGTTTTTGCAATTTTATCTGTAAAGATTCGACACCAGGTAAATTTCTTTCTTTTAATGTTTCAATAAGAGATTCGGTCCTTTTTTTAGATTGATCACATGCACAAATTTTCAAATCCAAATCATTCATTTTTTTCTTAAACTTAAGAGCCTTTTTTTGGTATCGATCAATCCAAAATTGGTTATAGACTATTTCCATCTTATCAACAACCTTATTGACACCAAGACCTTCATAAATTTTGTTGACGATTTTTACGCCACCCTCTGATTTCTGTGTTTTTTTTTCTTTATTAAATGTTTCTTGAGACATATAATTTAATTAAAACAAAAATTAATAATTATGTGTTACATACATTACTTTAAATATACCAAATTCAAAAAAAAACACAAGAAACACAAGTCCCAAAATCTCAAATAAAAAAGACTGGCATTTTCCAGACCAATCTCCCTATATCATATCGTCCGTGAATTCCGTGAATAATGCGGAACCGAGCAGAAAATTGCTTTTTCTTTTTTAGAATAAAAATAATAATGCGTAATAAACAAAAAAATTTAAAACAATTTTCTGTAAATTTTATCGTGGAGCGGGTAGCGGGAATCGAACCCGCCTCTCAACCTTGGAAGGGTCGCATAATAGCCACTATACGATACCCGCAAATATTGTAAAAATATTATAACCTAAAAATATTAAATAATCAAGAAGAAATTAAATAAAAAATCTCGTATCAACGAGATTCAGTTTAATAATTAAGTATAGAGTACGGGCGCCTACCTACTTTCCCCACTAGGAGTATCATCGGCACGAGAAGGCTTAACTTCTGAGTTCGGGATGGGATCAGGTGTAACACTTCCGTAACTGGCACCCAAACTCTATACTCAATTTTATTTTCTCAAAATTTATAGGCGTGATGGTAAACTTTATTTTTTTAATAAAATCTTTTAGCCAAAAAATTTAGCTATTCTTGCGATCAAACAAATCCATTAGTACTGCTCGGCTAAACGTATTACTACGCTTACACCTACAGCCTATCAACCTCCTCGTCTCGAAGGGGATTTTGAAATCTTATCTTGAAGACAGCTTCACGCTTAGATGCTTTCAGCGTTTATCTTAACCGAACATAGCTACCCAGCGGTGCCCTTGGCAGAACAGCTGGTACACTAGAGGTTCGTCATTTCCGGTCCTCTCGTACTAGGAAATGGCCTTCTCAAATTTCTGCGCCCATGGTAGATAGGAGACCGAACTGTCTCACGACGTTCTGAACCCAGCTCGCGTGCCGCTTTAATCGGCGAACAGCCGAACCCTTGGAACCTTCTCCAGCTCCAGGATGCGACGAGCCGACATCGAGGTGCCGAACCTGGTCGTCGATGTGGACTCTTGGACCAGACTAGCCTGTTATCCCCAGAGTAGCTTTTATCCGTTGAGCTTCCGCCGTCCTACTTCGTACGGTCGGATCACTAAGTTCCGCTTTCGCGACTGCTTGGCTTGCAGGCCTCGCAGTAAAGCTGGCTTATGCCTTTACGCTATCACTCCGATTTCCATCCGGAGTTAGCCAACCTTTGTAAACGCCTCCGTTACATTTTGGGAGGCAACCGCCCCAGTTAAACTACCCACCAAATACTGTCCCTCTCCCGGATTCACGGGAGTAGGTTAGAACTATAACATAACAAGAGTGGTATTTCACCGGCGCCCGAAGGCTCCCACCTATCCTAAACATGCTATGCCACAATTCAATACTAAGTTGTAGTAAAGCTTCATGGGGTCTTTTCGTCTAACCACGGGTAGGAGGCATCTTCACCTCCCTTGCAATTTCGCCGAGTACTTCGCTGAGACAGTTATCAAGTCGTTATGCCATTCGTGCGGGACGGAACTTACCCGTCAAGGAATTTCGCTACCTTAGGACGATTATAGTTATCGCCGGCGTTCATCTGCGCTTCGGTTCAAAGCTGCCCCGGAAACCGGTTGACCTCTCCCCTTAACGTTCAGACACTGGCCAGGCATCAGCCCCTATACATCACCTTACGGTTTAGCAGGGACCTAAGTTTTTGATAAACAGTCGCTTGATATCTTTAGCTGCGGCCCGCATAAAGCGGGCAGGCCTTATCCCTAAGTTACGGCCGCTTTTTTGCCGAGTTCCTTAGCGAAGTTTCTCTCGTACACCTTAGACTACTCGCCTCATCCACCTGTGTCGGTTTAAGTACGGTTACCTTAATTTTAGCCCTAGAAGATTTTCTTGGCACTCTCTTTAATCGAATCGGATCCGCCTTGCGGCATCACCTCTTGCCGAATTCAGCGCTTAATGACTAGCGGATTTGCCTACCAGTCACGCCTACTAACGTCATCGCCATAGCCATAGGACGATCGATTTCTAAGAATGCGTCACTCCATTGGAAAATTAAGGTAGTGCAGGAATATTAACCTGCTCATCCATCGACTACGCCTTTCAGCCTCGCCTTAGGACCGACTAACCCTGGGTCGATTCTCGTTGCCCAGGAAACCTCGGATTTGCGGTGTCCGGAATTTTCATCCGGATTTTTGCTACTTATGCCAACATTCTTACTTCCTAACAGTCCACCGCGCCTCACGGCTACGGCTTCATTCCGTTAAGAACACTCCTCTACCACTCTATAAAATAATTTTATAGAATCCGCAGTTTCGGTACTATGTTTAGCCCCGGTACATTTTCGGCGCAAGAAAACTTGACCAGTGAGCTATTACGCTTTCTTTAAAGGATGGCTGCTTCTAAGCCAACCTCCTGGTTGTCGCAGTCTTGATACCACCTTTTACACTTAACATAGATTTTGGGACCTTAACTGGCGGTCTGGGCTGTTTCCCTTTTGACTGATGGACCTTAGCGCCCATAGTCTGACTTCCAAGAAACGGATACTCAGTATTCGGAGTTTGATTGAAAAAGGTACTCTTGCGAGCCCATTCTCATTCAGTGCTCTACCCCTGAGTCCTATCTTGAAGCTAGCCCTAAAGCTATTTCGAGGAGAACCAGCTATCACGGAGTTCGATTGGAATTTCTCCCCTATTCACAGCTCATCCCCATGTGTTGCACGGCATGTGGGTTCGGGCCTCCCCAAATTGTTACATTTGGTTCACCCTGGCCATGAATAGATCACCCCGTTTCGGGTCTTATCCACGCTGCGGATTGTTCGGACTATTAATCCTCGCTTTCACTGTGCCTACCCTCCGAAGAGGTTAAACTGGCAACGTAGATAAACTCGTTGGCTCATTCTTCAATAGGAACGCCGTCACTCAGAATCCGCATTACTGCGGCCTTGAGCTCCGACTCGTTTGTAAGCAAATGGTTTCAGATACTATTTCATCGCCCTCACCGGGCTGCTTTTCACCTTTCCCTCACGGTACTAGTTCACTATCGATCACTAAAAGTATTTAGCCTTACCGTATAGTCACGGCAGATTCCCACAGGATTTCTCGAGTCCCGTGGTACTTTAGATTAAAACTACAGAATTACGATCTTTTTCGCGTACGGGACTTTCACCCTCTTTGGTCGGTTATTCCAAAACCGTTCCACTAAAGATTTTGTTCTGCTCGGCCACAGTGCAAGCCGAACGTTTTAATCTGCACCCCATAACAGCAACGGGCACTCCTTTATGCTTTAACTACAATTAACCCGAAAGTTAATTTTCATTAAAACAACACATGTTATGGTTTGGGCTGCTCCGCTTTCGCTCGCCACTACTAACGGAATACAATCCATAGATTTTTATCTCGATAAATCGAAACAAAAATCTAAGGAAACAATTTTTTCTTTTCCTCCGGTTACTGAGATGTTTCACTTCACCGGGTTGCCTCTCATATCCTATGAATTCAGACATGAGTGACGCGGGTTTACCGCGCCAGGTTTCCCCATTCGGAAATCTCCGGATCAAAGGTTGCTTATCACCTCCCCGAAGCTTATCGCAGATTGCTACGTCCTTCATCGTCTTTTAGTGTCAAGGCATCCACCATTTGCCCTTGCGTTTGATCGCAAGAATGTTGATTTTATTATATTAAATCTTAAAACAATTTATTTAGTCTTAAGATTTCGGCGTTTACCATCACACCTATAAATTTTGATGTGATTTTAATTGCTTTTAATTACCCATTATTAAGAAAATATTCAATTTTCAAAGTTCTGATAAGTAATTAATACTCATCAAAGTTTAACTGATAAAAACTATCTTAGTCAGCTAATCTTTAATGATTATTTATTTATGACATCAAAAAAAACCGCCTTCTCCAGCGGTTTTGAGACGGACACTAAAATCATCCTAGTGTTCATAACAACCTGGAGAAGTAAAAGTTGTTGATTGATGTCTCATAAATTATTTTAAGTAACGAGATTTATTGTAAATTATTCTTTTTAATTTGTCCAGTCTAATTTTTTGGAAAAATTGTGGATATTTTTTAAAAAAACAAATAAATCTCTAATTTTTGTATTTTTAAATATCTGCAACTATCTAAAAATACATTTTTAATTTTAATTTATTTTTTACTTTTTGTCAAGAAATTAACTAATTAAACTAATTATTTTTTATTTAATTTTTATCTAAATTTAATTAAAAAATTAAAATTTTATTTAGCAAAAGAACATAATTCTTTCAAAGCTTTGAAATCATTTTCTGTTAATTTATCATTACCAGCTTCATTAAGATAATACATAATATCATCTTTACCTTGAGTATGTTCCAAACCTAAAGCATGACCTAGTTCATGCGCTAATAATCTTACTAATTGCTTATAATCAGTAAATTCATAAACTTCTATACGTTTACCATTTTGATCTTGAATATAAATCCCTTCTTGAAATTCTCCTCCTACTGTTTCACCAATCATTTTATACTTATCTACTTTAAGATTAAGATCAGAAGCCAGTTTATTTAAAATACCGCCCAAAGAATTAAGTTCTTCAATTAATTGATTAATTTGGGTAATTTTTATATTAATAGAATCTACTAAATTTTTTAATTCAACTCTAGTTTGTTCTAAACGATTATAAATATTTACTGGAACTTCGCCTCGGCTATTCCATTTTTCTACTTCTTCTTTATAAGCCGCTTCTTTAGTAGTAAATTCCTGTTTCATTTTTTCAATTTCAATATTTTTTGTTTGATATTGTTTCTTTAAAGCATCATATCGAACACGAATTTCATTGTAAGATTTTTCATTCTCCTCTATGGTAATACCCAATGATTTTAATTTATCAGTTATTTCTTGACGATAATCATAAACAAACTTAATACCTATTTCTCCTTCAGAAGAAAGTTCAAATAAATCTTTATTGATAGCATCCTCCCAAATTACTGAAGCATCTTCAATAGCTTTTTTAACTTCAGTTTCACTAATATTAAATCGTTTATCAATTTCTAATAATTTTAAAGTTAAAGGACGAGCGCAAGGACGTTCAATAATTCCTAAAAATTGACCCAAACTTTCTAAATTAGGAACAATAAATTTTGCTAGTGGCTCTCGATAATAATAAGAAACACCTACTAGAGTTACTAATATTATTAAAAATAAAAAATTTTCTAAAAATTTTTTAAACATGTTAATAATAGTTTTGTTTTAAAATAATACCAACAAAACTATAATTATCTAATTAAAAATATCTGCAAAGCAACAAAAATAATATAAAAAATAAGCAAAGTCCATCCTTCAACTCGAGAAAATTTTTTACCCGAATTATAAGAAAACAACAAAAATAATAATAATAATAAAAGAATTGTCCCAAAAGCCCAAGAAGCAGGGCCCTTGCCTGCTCCTATAGTCATTTTGCCACTTAAACTTATTAAACCAAGACACAAAACATTAGCAGTTGCTGAACCTGAAAGATAAGAAAAAGATAAATTACTAACCTTTTTGCGTGTGGAAGTTATAGCTATACTAATTTCTGGCAAATTAGTTCCAACAGAAAAAAATAAAACACCAACTAAATAAGGAAAAATATTAAAAAATTCTAATAAAAACAAAGAAAGGTTAACAATAATATCTGATAAAATTAAAACTGCAATTACTCCAGTAATTACAAAAAACACTTGTTTAGCTAATTTTTTTTTATTAATTGTTAATAAATTTATTTGTAAACCATGACTTTCCGGTAAATAAGAAATAGCTAACCAAAATAAATAACCAATAATTAAAATTAAAGCGTCAAAATATTGAAAATTACCATCTAAAGATAAAATAACTGGCAATAATAAATAAATAGCTAACGGTATAAGTGAATACCATCTATTATCAGTTTCAATTTCACGATTAAAAATTATATTCAACCCTAAAACCAAAGATAAAATTACAAAAATACCTCCCAATAAATTACCGGCTGAAATTGCTGGCACACCGCGCTCCAAAGAACTAATACCTAAAGATAATTCCGGCAAAGTAGTAAACATCCCTAAAATAAAACCAACCAATGGTAATGGTAAAAAAAACTCTTCTGTAATTTTAGAAGAATTCTTAACAACAAAATCAGCTGTTTTACCTAATAAATAAAACAATATCAATAAAACAAAAATTGCTAATATAATAATCATTTATTTTTCTTTAGTTTTTTTTAATTCTTCTTTAGCTTTATTAGTTGCTTTACCTAATTTAACAGTAATTAAAACTACTATTGAAGTTATTATTATAGCATAAAATAATTTAGCAATTATGCCACCATTAGAATCTTTAGGTAAAATTTTATTAACCAAAGATTGTATAGCTTCGTTCCATGCTAAAGCCGCAACTAAACCAAATCCTGCTACTGCTAAATCAGACATTTTAACTAATATTTCTAATTTTAATTCTTTAATTTCTTTAATATCGGGAATTTTAGAAATTATTTTTTTCATATTAATTATTATATTTCATAATATCGATAAAACATTTTTTTAACCAATTCAGATAAAACAAAATAAATTAAACTAATTAAAGTTAAACCCATAAAAACATTGATTGGTAAAGCTTGAAACCCAAAAAATTTAGACAAAGGAGTATAAATAATAATCAAAACCAAAATAGTGGTAATAATTGAACTTAAAAAAAGAATACGCGCCGGACGTGATTGCCAAAACCATTGACGAGTTCTAACGATAAATATCAATATTACTTCTGTTAAGAATGATTGCCAAAACCAACCAGATTGAAATAACGACATAGAAGCTTTAACAACAAAAATAAGAAAGAAAAAAGTTATAAAATCAAAACAAGAAGAAAGCAAACCAAAATAATTCATAAAAAGACGAATCTTTTTAATATCCCAAGTTTTTGGTTTTTTTAGATATTCAACATCAACCGTGTCAGCTGAAAGCGCTAACATTGGAAAATCACTTAAAAAATTTAATAATAATATTTGTACTGGCAACATGGGAATAAAAGGTAAAAGAATAGCCGCTCCAACTACAGAAAACATATTGCCGTAATTAGAAGAAATAGTACAAAAAATATATTTTAAAGTATTACCAAAAGTGCGTCTGCCTTCTTTAATCCCATCTATTAAAACTCTTAAATCTTTTTTTAATAAAATTACATCAGCAGATTCTTTAGAAATATCAGTCGCACTATCAACAGAAATTCCAACGTCTGCTAAATGTAAAGCAGGGGAATCATTTACTCCGTCACCCATAAAACCAACATTATGTCCTAATAACTTAAGAGCTTCTACTATTTTTAATTTATGTTCAGGGGTCGTTTTAGCAAAAATATCATAATTATTAACAGCGTTTTTTAATTCCGCCTGATTCATTTTATCAATTTGTGAGCCAAGACAAATTTCTTGATTAATAAAATTAAGTTGTTGCGCTAAAAATTTGGCTGACTCAGCACTATCACCAGTAATCAATTTTATACTCACTCCCATATCTCTAAACATTTCTATTGATTTAGTTGCTGTCTTTTTAGGAGGATCAAAAAATACTAACAAACCGACCAATACCATATCTTTCTCGTCTTTAGCTGAATAATTAGTAATCTCGCTGTTTTTTTTAATTGCCACCAAAATAACTTTGAAACCTTGTTTTTCTTGTTCGGTAATTTTTTCTTTAATTTTTTTCAAATGTCGCTTAATATCTTCTTGTCGATTATTAATCTCTACTTTTTCACAAATATCTAAAATTTCTTCTGATGCTCCTTTAGCAATCATAAAAGTTTCAGAATTTTTAACGACTACACTCATGCGTCGCCTTTGGAAATCAAAAGGAGCGCTAGCTAATATTCTAGTTCCTGATAACAATTTAGTTTTTTTATTATTTTTGAGATAATCAAAAATTGCTTGATCTAAGGGATTGCTAAAACGATTACGTTTTAAATTAAGAGAATTACACCAAGCAGATAATTTCAAAATAAATTCATCATGATTACCAGATAAATTAAGATAATCTTTAAGTACAATTTTACCTTCAGTTAAAGTTCCAGTTTTATCAGTACAAAGAACATCAATATTGCCTAAATTTTCTACTGATGGCAGTTTTTTAATAATTACTTTATTTTTAGACATTATACGAGCAGCACGTGATAAATTAATAGTAATAATTATTGGCAATAATTCCGGAGAAATACCTACAGCAATAGAAAGAGCAAATAATAAAGATTCTAACCAATTACCACGCATTAAAGCTAAAAATAAAAAAATTGCCAAAGAAAATAAAATAATAATCTTTGACAAAAAAATTCCAAAATCATTAATGCCTTTTTGAAATTGGGTTTGGCAAGTTTTAGTCGTTAACAATTTAGCGGTTTTTCCAAATTCTGTATTTTTGCCAGCATAAATAACTACTCCTCGACCCGATCCTTGAACTACAAAAGTGCCAGCAAAAGCTAAATTATCCATGGCTTGAGGCAAATAATCTTTAACTATTTGTTCTTGAGATTTTTTTTCAACTGGAAACGATTCTCCTGTAAGCAATGCTTCATTAATAGCTAAACCATCTGTTTCAATCAAACGTAAATCGGCTGGCACTACCTTACCTAAAGATAAAACAACTATATCACCAACTACTAAATCAGCGGCGGGAATAATTTTATTTTTACCATCACGAATTACTTCAGCTTTTAAAGCTACTTTCTTTTTTAATAATTCAATTATTTTTTCACTGCGATATTCCTGCCAAAAAGAAATTATTGCAGAAAAAAATACTATTAATAAAATAATGGTAGTAGCAACTCCGTCACCCAAAAACCCCGATACTAAAGAAGCTACAACTAAAATTAAAACTAAAGGATTAAAAAATTGAGATAAAAAAATAAATAAAGGATGTTTGCTCTCATTAATATTAATGGAATTGGGGCCATAAATTTTAAGTCTATTAAGCGCTTCTAATTCTGATAAACCATTAATAGAAGTTTTTAAATATGATAATACTACGCCTTTTTTTTCTTCCCAAAATTTTAATTTATTCTGTTCTAATTGAAACATAAAACGAACTACAAAAATAAATTTAATAATATTATTATAACAAAAAATTATTTTTTTTAAAAAAGCATCATCTTAATTAGATGATGCTTTATATTTTCAATTAAAATCATTTTTCTTCTGGCGGATTAAACATTTTTTCCATTAAATGCAAAAATACTTTGGTGTTAATTTCTACATCCGGCATAGCACGATGCGCATTAACATGCTCATAACCAAAATATTTAGCTACGGCACTTAAATTATATTGAGATAAAGAAAGTAATTTTCTTGAAAGTTCTAAAGTATCAATTAATTTATTAGTGGGCAAAAGTAAATTGTAACGTTTAGCGCAAGCTATAACAAATAACCAGTCAAATTCTCTAATATTATGTCCAACTATAATAGAGTTTCTAGTAAAATCTAAAAAATCTTTTATAACTTCAATTGCCTTACGTCCATTAGATAAAAGATAGAATTCATTAAGACCATTAATACGCTCAACTTCTAGAGGAATTAATTTTGTTGGTTGAATTAAAGCCTCAAAACGAGCTGTTTCTTGATTTCCTCGCAATTTAATTCCAGCGATTTCTAAAATTTCATCTTTATTAGGATCTAAACCTGAAGTTTCTAAATCAAAAACCACAAATTCAGTTTGCAGAAATTTTAAATACTTTTCTTTTAATTGTTCTTTTAAATCTTTTTCTTTCATAACAATATAAATTTATTATATTTAAAGTTTTCTGGCAACATTTAAATATTAATATTGTTAAAAAAACAAAAAAATGTTAAGATATTAGTTATCAAAACAAATATATGATTAACTCAATAAAAAAGAGGCGAGCTATCAGAGAATTTTTAAATCAAGCTATTCCTGAACAAAAAATTCAAGAAATTATCAAAGCAGCCTCATTTGCTCCTTCAGCTAACGCCATTTATCCCTGGGAGTTAATTATTATTAAAGACGAAATAACCAAAGAACAACTTTCCAAAGTAACTCCTTGGGCTACTTTTGCCAAAAACGCTAATTTAATAATTATTATAATTGGAAACGAAGAAGAAAGTCCTCAATGGATTGAAGATTGTTCAATTGTAGCTGAACATATTTGGTTAGAAGCAGTTAATCAAGAATTGGGTTCTTGTTGGATACAAATACGTCAACAAGGCGAAGCAGAAAATGAAGTTAAAAATATTCTTAATATACCTAAAGAAAAAAGAGTTCTTTGTCTATTACCTATTGGTGTTCCAGCTGAAAATCTTCCTGAACATGAAGAATCAACAATAGACAAAAGCAAAATTAAATACGAAAAATACAAATAAATTTTATTTTTTGATCTTTGTAAAATAAAAAATATTTTTATTTTTTAATATTTTTTGTTTAAATTTAGATATTTTTTTAAATTTTTAATTTTTTACTATTGACTTATTTTTTAAAATATGCTTAAATTATAATAAATTAAGAAGCACCTTTAAAAAAAGAAAGCCAAAGCAAGGAGGAAAAATGGAAGAGAAATGGAAAAAATGTGCTTTTTGTGGACAGTTTTATTTAGACACGATGGGAGATTATTTTTTTCCTTGCTGCCCTAAGTGTTGGGCGGCGACTTGTCCAAATTGTGGCTACCCCATCGATGAGGTGGCCAAACAAACCCTGAAATGCCCCAATTGCGAGGAGGTTTTAGACCTTAATGAAAACGAAGAAAACGAAGAAGGGGGGGAAGGATGGGGTGATGAGCAAACCCCAAATTTACCTGGTCTTTAATATTTTACATGGGTTGTAATATTTAGGCGTCATCTATATGATGACGCCTTTTTAAATTTTAAAAATACATAATAAAAATAGATATACAAATTAATATTGACTTTTTAATAAAAATTTTCTAATATATAAACACTAATTATTAAGACGACTTTCCCGGTTCAAGACCGTCTCAACAGTCACAAGAACTAGGAATCTCGCGACAAGGAGATCTCAATGATCGACAAAAAGAAAAAACAGCAGATTATCAAAAAATTTGCTGTACACGAAAACGATACTGGTTCTTCGGAAGTACAAATTGCCTTACTTACTGAAGAAATAAAAAACTTAACAGAACATTTGAAATTACACAAAAAGGATTTCTCTTCTCGCCGCGGCTTATTAAGAAAAGTCGCCGAAAGACGTCGTTTACTCCGCTATCTAGAAAGAGAAAATATACAAAGTTTCGAAGAACTAGTTAAAAAATTAAAATTGAAAATTACTAAAAGAAAAGATTTGTTATCTAACATCTTAGAGGAAACTGAAGATTTAATTGAAAAAAATGAAATAACAGAAGAAATTTCTGAATAAATATAGATACGGAGAGTTTGATGACTCTCCGTTTTCTATAATAATTAATAAATCAAGATCGTAAAACGATCGTACTTTTAAAAAATAATTAGAACGGCAAAGGGAGTTATTTATTTGAAAGAAAAATATCTGAATAATTAATTATTTATAAATCTATTTAAAATAATTCTGATATTTTTCCTTCAAATAAATCTCGCTGCCGTTCTTGAAAGGAATAAAAATGTGTTTCCCAATAAAAAATTTGAAACTGAATTTGCTGGACGTAAATTAAAAGTAGAAGTTGGTAAACTAGCTCAACAGTGCAATGGTTCATGTTTAGTTCAATATGGAGATACTGTAGTTCTTGCCACTGCAGTTATGAGTAAAGAACCTAAAACTGAAATTGATTTTTTTCCTTTAACTGTTGAAATGCAGGAAAAAATGTACGCTGCCGGAAAAATTAAAGGTTCAAAATTTGTTAAACGTGATGGTCGACCAACAGATACCGCAGTACTTGATGGTAGAAAAATAGATCGCGGTATTCGTCCTTTATTTAATCAAGAACTACGACACGAAGTACAATTAGCTACCACTACTCTTTCTTATGATCAAGAAAATTCTGCTGACATTGTAGCTATCAATGCTGGAGCTTTAGCCTTACATCTTTCCGATATTCCTTGGCATGGGCCATTGGCTGGTTTGTGTATAGGTAAAATCAATGGAGAATTAATAATTAATCCTACTGAAAGTCAACTTCAACAATCTGAATTTAAATTACAACTTTCAATTGCTGGAGAAAAAATAATCATGATTGATGCTGAAGGCAAAGAAATAAATGAGGAAGATTTAGCCGCCGCTTTTGAATTAAGTATTAAATCAGCTCAACCACTATTAAATTTTTTTGAAAAAATTCATCAAGAAATAGGCTTGGAAAAAAAGAATGAAAATGAACTAATTGAAAAAGCTTGGGCTGGTATGGAAATTTCTTTAGCAGAAAAAAAATTAGCTTTTAACGAAGCAAAAAAATTTTTTGCTCCACAACTTGATAAATATTTATTTAATCAACCTCGCGGCACTAAACGCGAACGTAAAGAACTAGCTAAAAAACTTTTAGATTTATTTATTGAAGAACTTAAATCTAGAGAAACTCATCCAGAAATTATTGATTATATTAAAATGAATTTTGATCTTTATCTAGAAGAAGAAGTTACTAAAGCTATATTAGATAAAGATTTACGTATTGACGGACGTGGACTTAGAGAAATTCGTCCACTTCATGCTGAAATTGATATTTTACCTCGTACTCATGGTACTGGATTATTTCAAAGAGGCGAAACTCAAGTACTTTCTATTGTTACACTTGGCGCGCCAGGAGATGCTCAAATACTTGATGAGATGACTCAAGATGATATCAAAAAATCATATATGCACTTTTACAGTGCTCCGCCCTATGCTTATGGTGAAACAGGAAAATTTGGCAGTAGTGGACGAAGAGAAATTGGTCATGGAGCTTTAGCAGAAAAAGCTTTATTACCAGTTCTGCCACCTAAAGAAATCTTTCCTTACACTATTGTTGTTGTATCAGAAGTTATGGGGTCTAATGGTTCTTCATCAATGGCTTCAACGTGTGGTTCTTCTTTAGCTTTAATGGCGGCTGGAGTGCCAATCAAAAAACCAGTAGCCGGTATTGCTATGGGTCTTGCTTCTGATGGTAAAAGATATAAAATTATTACTGATTTACAAGATTTTGAAGATGGTCCAGGCGGTATGGATTTCAAAGTCGCAGGAACTAAAGATGGGATTACCGCTATTCAAATGGATACTAAAACCAATGGACTAAGTTTAGAATTGTGTCTAGAAACTATAAAATACGCTAAAGAAGCAAGGTTAAAAATATTAGAAGTGATGACTAATGTTATTGCCGAGCCGAGAAAACAACTGTCACCTTATGCTCCTAAAATTGTTTGCATTAAAATTAATTCAGAAAAAATTGGAGAAGTTATCGGAACGGGAGGCAAAACTATCAATAAAATTATTGAGGAATGTAAAGTACAAATTGATATTGATAATGATGGCGTCGTTGCCATTACTGGCATTGATCAAGTTGGTATAGATAAAGCAATTAAATGGATTGAGGGAATTGTTAAAGAAGTAGAAGTTGGAGAAGTTTATACTGGCACCGTTACTCGTTTAATGGATTTTGGTGCTTTTGTAGAAATTTTACCCGGCAAAGAAGGCATGGTACACATCAGCGAATTTTCTAATAATCGCATTGAGAAAATTAGTGATATAGCTAAAGTTGGACAACAATTTATTGTTAAAGTAATTGAAATAGATGATAAAGGACGCATTAATCTTTCTGTTAAAAAAGCATCAGCTGATTATAATCCAAATGAAGATTCAAGAAATAATTTTAAATATTCTCATAATAAATTAAAAAACAACAAAACAAACAATTACCAACATAATAGAAATAATCATCATTCACCTTTAAAATTTAATAATCAAAAAAATTTAAATAAAAATAAACTCATAGAATAAATGTTTTCCTTATTACTAATAAAATTTCTTAGTTTTAATTATCGAACCCGACTAATCGTCGGGTTTTCAATAGTAATTACTTTTTGTTTATTAGTAATTATTTTTTGTTTTAATTATTCTGCTGATAAATTGGCAATTTATTTACCTGATAATACTAATATTTATCTTTGGATTAATTGGCAAAAATTACAAAAAAGTTGGGCTGGAACAAAATTAGTTGACAGAATATTAATAGAAAATGAAGTAGCAAATATTAATAAACACTTATTTTCTAAACAATTAGCTCAAGTTTGTTTATTCTCTAAGAAAGAAATTAATTGTGGACTTTTTATTGAAACTATAGATTCTAAAAAAATGGAAAAAGAGCTAAATGATATTGGAATAACTTACAAAAAATTATCAAAAAAAGTTTTTGCTGTTAGCAATAATTCTGTTTGGTTAAATGAAATTAATAAAAAAAATTATCATCTTTTAGCTATTTGGGCACAACCTCTAATTTGGAGAACTGGTGACTTAACTCTTTACTTACAAGCACCGCCAACAACTTTCAATCAAGAAGCCAAAATTTTATCTTTAGCTTTAACAAAAAAAATTAAAGGAACACTTTTATGTGGTGAAACTGATGGTTCTAAGATATTAATTTCGAATAAATGTTTTTGGTTAACTAATTTAAAACAACTTAAATCAAACTATAATAATGAAGCTGATTTAATTATTTCATTTGACAACCTGACTAAATTAATTAATAATTGGACTTTATTCTTAAAAAATAATTCTTCGGATTCAGATACTATTAATCGCTTAATGCAAACGCTCAAAAATTATTATTCTATTGATAATAATTCTAAAATTTGGAAAAAAATAATTTCTGCTCCACAATTTTTAATAATCAAAAAAAATGAAAATTTTTCAGATAATTTTTTTAAGAAATATAATTTTATTTGGAAAATAAAAATTTCTAATTTATCAAATGACGAATTAGCTGAATTAGAAAAAACTATCTATAATTTATTAGCTCAAGAAGCGCCACAAGAAATAACTATTTATTTAAGTGATGGTACTAAAGTAATTGAACTTTTACCAGATATCTCTAAAATAAAAAAAGAAAATGATTCTGATTGGACTAACATCAAAAATGAAAACGGTTTTCAAATTTCTTATAAATATCAAAATGACATCTTATATTTAACTAATGATATTCATTGGAATTTTAATTTTGAATCTAAAGGAGAATATTTATATCTTAAAAAACAATTATTTCCTAATTTAAAGATATTTAACTTAATATCCGACTTTGAATCTATAAAATATAAAAAAAATATTATTGAAATTTACTAATTTATCCACAAATTTGACATAATTGTGGATAAATTGTTAAATAATTTTATAAATATTTATCTTTTAATTGTGGATAAATTATTAATAACTAATTTTTTTAACTAAATTTAGATTATAAAATTTCCACTTTAATAACCTTTGACCATATTATAAAAATTTGATATAATTAATATAGAAATAGTACATTTTAAGAATATACGTAAAAAACCTAATTTTTAAGTTAAAAACAAGAAAAGAAACCTGGGTAAAATTGCCTATTAACTTAAAAGTTAATTACTTAATTGTAAAAGTAATACCTAAAACTTTTAAGTTAAAGTAAATAGAACGTTCAAACCTAGTTTTCTGTCTTGTACTATGATAATCATGAGGAAGGGACCGAAGTCTTACCTTCCGTGCGCGGAACATTTAAAAAATAAAAGTACCCAAATTACCGCATCTTAGGTGTAATTTAAGGAAAAAACCCCAAAAAGAGAGGTTTTTAAATCAATTCACCGTTATCCGGGTACAAGACAACGATTTCGCCTGACTTACGAAATCACAACTCGCAGTTCTAGAATTTTTTGCTTGTTGCCACCATTTGGCGATAAACAAAACTAGATCTCGCGAGATCCAGAGCGCGAGACAACACTCAAAAATTAACACAAAAGGAGCGATAACTCGCGCTTTTAATTTTGTTTAATTTTAAATAAAATTTTAATTAAAAATATTATAAAAATAAAACTATTGACAAAAATTTATTTATTTGATATAATAAACTTTCTTTCTCTAGAAAGAATAAAATGAACTTTTAACAACAAAACAAAAGGAGACAAAAAATGAAAAACTCTTCTTCCCAAAATCATGAAAATACTCAGTTTGAAAAACTAAGAGAAATTGCTGGATTACCACGAGAAAATCGTTCTGATGGAATTAAAAAAATATTAAATAAGAATCCGTTACTAGATTTAGTAAAGATTATTATTAATAAAGAAATAGCACACGCAAATTTTAATAGAAAATTAAAACTAGAAAAAGTTAGTGATAATATTATCCAATTTTTCTTAAAAATGAGGGCAAATGAAGAGACCGACTAAAATCATTAAATTGTCTCCTATCAAAGGAGAGGAGATAATGAGCTCCTACGTCATCGACAAAGAAGTCACTACTATTTTTAGCTCCATCTAAAATTTTAGTGGCTTCTTTTTCATTTTCAATAATTGAAACCAATAAATTCTCTAAATATCTAATTAAAGCAAGATTTTTCTTGATACTAATAAAAATATCTGAATTATTTTCTTCAAGGGTCCTTTCTTGATTTAATTTTTTATCAAAAGATTTTCTAATCCAAGTTTCTTTTAAATGTTTTTCTATAAGAGATAAATTATTGGAAACAAAATTAAATAGTTTTTCAAAATCGTTTTTATCTTCTTCTGGTAAACGTCGATAATCAGGTAAAACATGCTGACCAAAACCACAATAACGATCCATTGCTTCACCTAATTGTAAATAAGCTTGATGTCGCAATAAATAAATAATTTTAATTTGTGCTTCTAATTCTAAATATGTTTTATCTTCTGAATCTTTAAATCTTTCTTTTAATTCCTCTGCTTGAAAACCGTCTAAAGCTAAAACATAATGATTATATTTACGTTTAGATTTATCAAATTTAGGATTAGAGTTTGGTTCAAACATATATTTAAGTGTAGTAAGTTGGCCGCCTGGATTACCTCGACTATACTTACCGTAATCTAAACGTTGAATTGAATTAGCAATTTTTTTTTCAATTACATCAATATCAGGAGAAGCTGTAACATCTATAACTAATCCTAATGATATTCTCTTATCTGGGGGACTATCAGGATGAGGTACTTCTACTAACATATCTACACCTCGCTTAAAATCATCATATTTTGAGGTTAAATAAACTTTAGCCCCCTTACCTAACCAATCACGTTTAGCGATTCCATAAGCAATAACTGATTCAACTATTGTTGCTTTTTCTGGTCGCTCTTTTTGATACCAAGGACTCTCTTTTATTCTTTCAACTTCTTGTAAATCTCTATTAACTTCTTCAATTCCATAAACAGAAATAAAATTTTCTTCTCTCGGACGTTTAGAAGTTAATTCCAACATTTTCTCATCAAAATCAGCATCACCCGTTCCATATTCACCTAAAACTCCTCTACGATCTCTTGCTCTATCGATTCTCTCCATTTGTGCTCTTATTCTTCCAAAATTATTTTTGCCCATATATAATTATCCTTTTACTCTTTAAATTATTGTATATTTTGTGCTTCACTTAATTTTAAACTTAATAAACGAGACACTCCATCACCTTGCATTGTAATACCATAAAGCACATCACTTTCGGCCATAATAGCACGATTATGAGTAATAATAATAAATTGAGTTTTGTGCGCTAATTCTTTAATAATATTAGCAAATTTAGCAGAATTACTTTCATCAAGAGCTGCATCAACTTCATCAAATAAAATAAAAGGCGAGGGGTTATTATTGATAATAGCACAAATTAAAGCTAAAGCAGTCATTGTTTTTTCACCGCCAGATAACATAGTAATTGATTTAATTTTTTTACCTGGCGGACAAGCCTCAATTTCAATCTCTGTATTAGAAAAAAAACACTTATCTTCAGGATAAATAACTTTCTTTTCTTCTATTTTATTATTTTCTTCATTATTTATTAAAGAAGAATCTTCTAATTCTACTTCATTTTTAACAATTTGATTACGTATTTTTTCAGCTTCAGTTTGTTCTTCCTCTTTTTGGGTTAAAATTAATCTAGCATTGCCACCATCAAATAATTGCTTAAAATATCTTGTAAAATCTTTATTAATTTTCTCAAATTCACTTTCAAATTGTCTTTTAATTAATTTATCTAATTCTTCTATCACTTTTTCTAAATCTTTAATTGCATTTTCTAAATCTAAAGTTTGTTCAGTTAAAAAATTAAATCTAGTACTAACTTCTTCATATTCTTTTTCAACTTCAGGATCAATGCCCCCAATTAATTCTAATTGTTTTTTAAAACGATCAATTTTATCTTTAAAATCAATTAAATCTACATCTGAATAATCTTCTTTAGTAGAAAAATCCCAACTATCTCCAAGATTTTCACGAATTGCATTAAACACTTCTTCTTTTTTGGTTTCAATTTTAGCTAATTCTATCTTAACATCATTAAGGGTAAGATTATTATGATTGAGTTCATTTTGTAGAGAATAATTTTCTTGTTGTAAAGAAAAAATTTCTTGTTTTTTATGTTCTTCTTCAAGATTAAAACTATCTATTTTTTCACGCAATATGTTAATATTTTTTTCTATTTCAATTAAATTATTTTCTAAATTTTTTCTCTTTTCTAATAATTCATTAATATAATTACTATACTCTTCTGGCGTTAATTGATTTTCGTTTATTGATAAATCTAATTTTTCTAATTCTTTTTTAATCAAGTCTTCATCTTGAGATAATTTTTTTAATCTATCGTTATCTATTTGTACCTGAACCCTTAAATCTGTAATTTGTAAAAACAAATTCTCGCGCTCTCGACGCTGTTCTTCTAGTTTAGCTTTAAGCGCGGCAATTTCTTTAATTTTAGTTTCAGAAAAAAATTGTTCTTCTAATGCTTTCCAAACTAAAAGTTCTGGTTTACGGTAACCTCCTTTCATAATACCTGTTTTTTCTAAAATATCACCATCTAAAGTTACCATGCGTTCACGATTGATGCCGATTTTTTTAGCTGTTGTTAAATCTTTAACAATTATTGTATTACCAAAAACCTGTTCAAAAACTTTTTGATATTTAGGGTCATAATCAATTAATTCATAAGCTAAACCAACTACTCCATCCTGATTAATAATTTCTTCAGTTTCTTTTGATAAAAATTGTTCTTTCAAACGATTAAGCGGAAAAAAAGTAACGGCTGACAAATGATTTTCTTTAAGCCAATTTATACAAAAAATAGCATCAGCATCAGTTTCTACTACTACCGCTGATAAACGATTGCCTGCTGCTGCTACTAAAGCTGCTTCATGATTTTTATTTTTAACCTTACCTAAATCTCCTACCGTACCACAAATACCAGAAACTTTATTCCTCAATCCTAAAACAGACTTAACTGCTTCCTGTGAATAATTTGATTTACTGCCATTACGTAAACGATAAAATTCGTCCTGCATAATATCAAGATTGTTCTGCCAAACTGAAAGTTCATCAGAAACAATCTTGGCGGCACGTTCTTTTTCTATCAACTTATCATTATTACTTTTTAATCTTAATTTAGCACTACGAATATCAGCTATAATCTCTTTTAAACGTTGTTCTAATTCTAATTTACGATTTTCTAAAAAAGATAAATCTTGTTTACCTGCTTTGGTATATTCAACTTCTAGTTTACCTCGTAACACAGCTAATTCACGCATGATTTCGCTTTGTTTAGATAAAGAAATATTATATTCTTCCTGTAATTTATTGTATTCTTCTACTCGATTATTAGCTTGAGATAATTGTTCTAATTTTTCTTTGAGTTCATTAATTTTATTTTCTAAGCGTAGTCTTTGTTTTTCATAGGTATTATAAGAAAGAGCATATTCATCATAATTTTTGCTTAAATCGTGCCACAGCTTACCATAATATTTTGATTGTAAATTGCGTAATTCATTTTCTAATTCTTGTCTTTGACGTAATTTATTAACTTGTCTAGTTAAAGATTTTAAATGTGGTTCTAATTCTGTAATCAAATTTTTAGCTGATATTAAATTCTCACGTGACTTCTTAAGTTTATTAACGCTACGATCACGTTTTATTTGGTATTGTTTAATTCCTGTGGCTTCATCAAAAAATTCCTTTCTTTCCAGTCCAGAATAATTAATAATTTTATCAACCATGCCTTGGCCAATAATAGAATAAGTATTGTGGCCAAAATTAGCTTTAGCTAAAAGCATTACAATATCAAACAATCTCACTTCACCTTTATTAAGCAAGTATTCACTGCTACCATCACGATATAATTTTCGAGTAATGACTACCTCGCTATAATCAATTGGAGCACTGTTATCTTCATTATTTAAATACAAAGAAACTTCAGCTAAAGACATTTGTGCTTTTTTACTTGAACCAGAAAAAATAACATCAGTAGTTTTTTTACCACGTAATAATTTAAGTGATTGTTCACCTAAAACCCAACGTACTGCATCAACGATATTAGATTTACCACTACCATTAGGACCTACAATAGCAGTAATACCGCAAGTTTTGGTTTTTTTATCAGGAGAAGGGAATTCTAAAACTGTCTTATTAGCAAAAGATTTAAAACCAGAAAGCTCTATTCTTTGTAAATACATAACTTAAAATATTAAAAACAAGATTAATCAATTATAAATATTTTAACAAAATAGACAATTATCTACAAACATTAACTAAATTAACTCAAATTTAAAAGCCTTGCCACAAAAAAGTGACAAGGCAAAAAATAATAAAATTGAAAAACTAAGGTAATGGATCAATTGGCACGTGTCCAAAAGTAATTTCGTGCCGAGGAAAACAAATCGTACAAAAATTACGGTCGTGATTAATATCACCGGGATTAATGATACGAATCTGTTGTCCTTCATGATACAAGGCGTCATTAGTAAAACCACACAAAACATAATTCGTCATAGGAAACTCCTTACGAATTTTCATCGCTAAAAAATCCATACCCATCTCACTTAGGCCAGCAAGATCAAGAGCTAAATCCAGCTTAACATAAAAACGCTGTCCATTTATATCAATCACCGGCTTTTCAGGATGAATCAGCTTCCAATTTTCTGGAAGTTTCTTTTGCCAACCATCGTTGCTAATATCAAGATTCTTAATCTGTTCTGGTAGCAAATTAAAATAAACAATAAATTCTGCTAATTCCGGACGACCAATGTCTTCGATGGCAATATTACCACAATGAATTACGTAACTAACATCACGATAAAAAAATTCATTGCGTAATTTATGCCAAAACGAAACATCGAGTTTAGAAACATTGAGACTATCAGAAATCACTCCAACAGTAAAGGTTTTGCCCTGAGGCAGTGCAGGCATAACTCGACCAAAAACAACTTCTTCTTTTTCTTCGTAAAGTACAGCAAATTCATAGCCCCAGTTAATTGAGCCTTCAACCGCGCCAGGATTGATAAGTGATGCTAATTTACCCTGACGATAAGTCTGGAAATGCGTATGACCGCCAAAAATCCAACGTAGACCATCGTTAGCCAATCTAATTCTCTGTAGTCTCTCGTCAAAATCTTTTTCAGTAACATTGAGAAAAAAATCAAAAGGCAATTTGTGTCCCAGATAATATAAATCATCATTAATGTGGATGATGCGATGGCCTGGTATAGTATAACGCCAATTGGCTACTGGAGGAAAAAATCCCTCCTTAGGACAACGACATTTACCGTCCGGTTCACATTCACATTGATTCTCGGTTAGAGCATAATAAACATCGAATCCACCATAGAGTTGAGGAGAAAAATGCGCTCGATCCAGGTCGCCACAATGAAAAATTCTGGTGACACCGCGACGACGAAACTCTTCGATGATGTGCGGAGTAGCATTATTTTTGTCTTTGTGAGTGTCAGAAATAAGTCCAATTACGCTTCCCATGGTTTAATCTCCTTTTTTTAGAAATGTTAATGTGCCCAAAAAGTTTATGCCAAGAACTGACTTGACGTGAATCAAAATTAACATTTTTTATAATATAAGTCAATAAAAATGAGGTTTTAGTTTGTATTAGCACCTAAAAAATACTATAATTAACTCATATTTTAATAATTTTATGAGTTCTAAAAAGGAAAAATTACTTATAATAGATGCTAATGCTTTAATTCATCGGGCTTTTTATGCTTTACCGCCACTTAGCGATTCTCAGAAACGACCCACAAACGCTGTTTATGGTTTTACAATGATTCTTCTTAAAGCAATTAAAGATTTAAAGCCGGATTATATAGCAGCCTGCTTTGATCGTAAAGAAAAAACTTTTCGCCATGAAGAATATTTAGAATACAAAGCTACGCGCATCAAAGCTCCTGATGAATTATATGAACAAATTCCTTTAGTTAAAGAGGTTATTAAATCTTTTGATATACCAATATTTGAACTAGCGGGTTATGAAGCTGATGATTTAATTGGCACAATCGCTACACTAAAATCAGTTGACCGTCCTGATATTGAAACTATTATTCTTACCGGCGATCAAGATTGTTTACAATTAGTTGACTATAATACTAAAGTTTTATCTCCTCATAAAGGATTGTCAGAAACAATTCTTTATGATGAACAAGAGGTTAAAAAAAAGTTTGGTGGATTAAATCCTAAACAATTAATTGATTATAAAGGTCTACGTGGAGATCTTTCTGATAATATTCCTGGAGTTAAAGGTATTGGCGAAAAAAGTGCCATTGATTTATTATTAAATTTTAATTCATTAGAAGGAGTTTATAAAAACATCAATTCAGAGAAAATACGCGATCGCATTAAAGAGGCCTTAATAAAACAAAAAGAGCAAGCTCTGATGTCTAAAAAATTAGCCACAATAATTTTAGACGCACCAATTGATTTCAAACTATCAGATTGCCGTTTTAAGGGATTTAATCAGGATAAGATAGCAGAATTATTTATGAAGCTTGGTTTCAAAAGATTGATGAATCAAATAGTAACATTAGCTAAATCAGGCTTTATTGTTCCTATAGGACAAGGAAATTTATTTACAGCTAAAAAAGATTTTAAATCTGAAACCAAAGAATCAACTAAACTAATTAATAAAAAAATTGGCGAACAAAATTATCAAACTATAACAAAAAATAACCTTAAATCATTCTTAAAAGAATTAAGCCAACAAAAATTTATCTGTTTTGATACAGAAACTGATGGCTTAAATCCTTTTGATAATAAACTAATTGGAATTTCTTTTTGTTGGAAGCCCGGAGAAGCTTATTATCTTCCTTTAGAATTAGCGGAAAAAATAAAAACAAATTTAAAACAAATTTTTACTGATGAAACAATTAAAAAAATAGGTCATAATTTAAAATTTGATATCGAAGTTTTAATTAATTGGTTTACTAATAAAAATAAACCAACAAAAATTGGCGGAATATATTTTGATACTATGATTGCTTCTTATTTGCTTAACCCCGGACATCGCCAACATAATTTAGATACTTTAGCTTTTGTAGAATTTGGTTATCAAATGCAATCAATTGAAGAGTTGATTGGAGCTGGTAAAAAACAAATAACCATGGCTGAGGTACCACTAGAAAAAATTAGCTGGTATGCTTGTGAAGATGCTGATTTAACTTATAGATTATATGAAAAATTTTCTTTAGAATTAGAAAAAGAAAATTTATATGGATTATTTAATGAATTAGAAATGCCACTCATTGAAGTATTAGCTGAAATGGAAAAAAAAGGAGTTAAAATTGATAATCAGTCATTAAAAAAACTTTCTCTTGATTTTGCTAAACGTATTGAAGTAATTGAAAAAAAAGCTTGGGAATTAGCTGGTGAAAAATTTAATTTAGCTAGCCCCAAACAACTCAAAGAAATATTATTTGATAAATTAAAAATATCTGCTGCCGGCATCAGTAAAACTAAAACTGGAATTTCTACTGCCGCTGGAGAATTAGAAAAACTACAAGGGCAACATAAAATTATTGATTTAATTATAGAATTTCGTGAATTATCAAAATTAAAATCAACTTATCTTGATGCTTTACCAAAATTAGAAAGTAAAATTGACGGAAGGATACACACTTCTTTCAATCAAACAATTACAGCTACTGGCAGACTTTCTTCTTCTGAACCTAATTTACAAAACATTCCTATCAGAAGTGAATTAGGTGGGCTAATTCGCCGCGCTTTTATTGCTGAATCTGGTTTTAAGATAATTAAAGCTGATTATTCACAAATTGAATTAAGAATTATTGCTTCTTTAGCTAATGATAAAAAAATGTTAGATATTTTTAATTCTGGAGGTGACATTCATACTATGACGGCGGCTATTATCTATGGAATTAAACCAGAAGAAGTAACAAAAGAAATTAGACGAACGGCCAAAGAAATAAATTTTGGGGTTCTTTATGGTATGGGAGCGTGGGGACTTGCTTCTCGTACTGGTCTTAGTAATAATGAAGCACAACAATTTATTTTTAAATATTTTGATACCTTTAAAGAAGTTAAAAAATGGCTTGACGAAACGATAGAAATAGCTCGCGATAAAGGTTATGTTGAAACATTTTATGGCCGTCGACGCTTTCTTCCTGAAATTAATTCTAATATTAGCCAAGTACGCAATTCAGCCGAACGTATGGCTGTTAATATGCCAATTCAAGGCACAGCGGCTGATTTAATTAAATTAGCCATGATTAAAATTCATAAAGAACTACCTAAAATTTCACCTAAATCTAAAATGATTTTACAAGTACATGATGAGCTTGTTTTTGAAGTGCCAAACAAAGAAGTAAAAAAAGTTGCTAAATTTATTAATCAAGCTATGTGTTCTGTTATGAAATTACGTGCGCCAATTGAAGTAGAAATTTCTTTTGGTGATAATTGGGGAGAAACTAAAGAAATAAAAATTAAAAACCGCTAATACAGCGGTTTTTAAAATTTTGATAAAGTTTGAATTTATTATTATAATCAATTAAAATATTTTATTATGATATTTCATATTTATGGTACAGATATTTATCTTTGCCGTGAAAAACTTAAAGAATTAGAAACTGGATTTATCACCAAAAAAGACAAAAGCGGACTTAATGTTGTTCGTATTTTTGCTGATAGTTTAGATTATGACCGCTTTACTCAAGAATCATTGACAACTCCTTTTTTGAGTGAAAAAAAATTAATCATCATCTCTGGAATAATGTCTGAAATGTCTCCGGCAAGAAAAAAATTACGTGATCAAATAGTAAACTTCATTAAAACACGTAAAATTGAAAATAATTTATTATTTTTTGATGTCTTTGATGATACAAAAAAAATACCACAAAAAGATCTTTTATTTAATTATCTTAAGCAACAAAAATATTCTTGGGAATGTAATTCACCTAAAGGACGTAATTTATCTATTTGGATTAATCAATATTGTCAAACAAAAAAAATAAAAATAGAAGATTTAGCAATTACTGAATTAATAAATTTGACTGGCGGAGACTTAACACAAATCACTTTAGAATTAGCTAAACTAAAAGCTTATAAAAACGGCAAATTAATTGAATTAGCAGATATTAAAAATCTAGTCAAAGCTAAATTTGATGATGATATATTTAAATTAACTGATGCTTTAGCAGCTAAAAATAAAAAATTAGCACTAAAATTAATTTCTGACCAATTACTTTCTGGCAATCAACCTTTAGCTCTATTAGCTAGTATTTCTTGGCAATTTAAAACTTTATTAAAAATAAAATCTGAATTAGAAAAAAATCCTAAAATAACTACTAATACTTTAGCCACAAAAATAGAAATTCATCCTTATGTGGTGCAAAAAAACATAGTTAATGCTAAAAATTTCAATTTAAAACAACTAATTAATATAAATAATCAATTAATAGAAACAGAAAAACAACTTAAATCAGGAATCAAAAATCCTGAACTTTTATTTGATTTATTAATTACTAAAAATTGTTAAATAATTAATTTTAATTGTTATTGTGTAATTAACTGACCACAAGCTCCAGCAATGTCTTCGCCTAAAGACTCTCTTATAACAACTTCTAAACCATGTTCTTCTAAAACTTGTTTAAATTTTTGAATTTGATTTTTCGATGAAGCTCGAAATTTTCCTATTGAATTATAAGGAATTAAATTAATCATAACCAAGCCTTGAGGCAATTCTTTAGTTAAACCAGCTAACTCCTCGGCATACAATTCATTATCATTAATATTATCAATCATTACATATTCTAACATAACTTTACGTCGTTTAACGTTAAGATAATTTTTGAGTTCTTGCCAAATTTCTTTAAGAGAATATTGAGAAGCTATTGGCATTAATTCAGATCTTAATTCATCGTTCGGCGCATGCAAAGAAACAGCTAAATTAATTTGTAAAGGAAAATTTATAATTTCCCTAATTCCTTCTGGTACACCGCAAGTAGAAATAGAAATTGAGCGAGCTCCAATACCTAATCCTTCAGGAGAATTAATGATTTCAATAGCTTTTAAAACATTTGATAAATTAAGTAAGGGTTCGCCCATTCCCATAAAAACTATATTATCAATTCTATCAGATGATTTTTTTAATTCTCGAGCAAATAATAATATTTGATTAATAATTTCTTGAGTTGATAAATTACGCTTTAAGCCCATTTGTCCAGTAGCACAAAAACTACAAGCCATCGGACATCCTACTTGCGAAGAAACGCAAACCGTATAACGACCATCTCGATTAATTATTAATACAGTTTCTATTTGCAAACCATCAATTAAAGTAATTAAAGCTTTATGCGCTCGATTACTTCTAATAATTGTTGCCGGAATTACTAAGGGTATTTCTTTTTTTAATTTTTCCCGTAAATTTTTAGGCAAAGTCAAAGCTTGATCCCAATCAGAAATTAATTGCTTATAAATAGCTTCTTGTATTTGTTTTTTTCTATATTTTGGTTGATTAACTAAAATATTATTTAATTCCATACAATATCAAAACTCCCCGCCGATAGCGGGGAGTAAAATTATTTCATAATTGAATTAAGTTTTTTCATTAATCTAGATTTTCTCCTAGCAGCGTTATTTTTCTTAATAATCTTTTTAGCAGCTGCTTTATCTAATAACTTAATAGCTTGCTTAACTTTTTCTGAAGCTTGCTTTTCTTTGGCTTCAATTAACTTTTTAGAATCCTTGATAATATCTTTAATAGCTCGTTTAACTTTATAATTTCTAACTGTTCGTTTAATACTTTGTCTTAAAGCTTTAGCTGCTGACTTCTTATTTGGCATAATTTTTTATTATCTTTTATCCGGTAGTTTCTTCCGGGTGGCTTCAATTGCCTAAAATAATAATAGCATAAAAAATTATATTTGGCAAGAATTTTATAATTATAAAAAAATAAAAAGCGACTCAATAATAGTCGTTTTTTAATTTTTAATTTAAATAAAGGATAAATTATTAAATCATCATGATGCGGACTGGACGGGACTTGAACCCGCGGCCTCTGCCGTGACAGGGCAGCGCTCTAACCAACTGAGCTACCAATCCAACTTGTCACTTTTGACAAAAAATATTTTAGCATAGATTTTATTTTTTGACAAGATAAAGTTAAGTTTATAATTTTAAATTGACAAAACAACAACAAAATTATATTCTAAATTAGTTATTAGCCCAGATGGCGGAATTGGTAGACGCACTTGCCTTAGGAGCAAGCGGGTTTATCCCATGAGAGTTCGAGTCTCTCTCTGGGCACCGGTGAGTAATTATCAAATTCGCCTCATTCGCTATAGTGGGCCTAGCGACTAAAAATATAGAAAATTTAGAGCGAAAAAATCATTTACTGATTTTGTTTATAGCAAAGCAGTAAGTAAAAAATTTCATATTTATTTTAAACGGAAATTTTGATAAATTTCTGTTTTTTTGTTTTATTTAAGCTAATTTTAAACTAATTGTAAATATTTTTCTTTTCTGCTATTGACAAATAATATATAATATGATATAATAAATAATTCAGAATTGAATAGTAAATTTTTAGAAAAACCTCAGAATTACAACTCCAACCTGGTTAGCGCATTAAAAACTAAAGAGAAACTTACTTTGTCACTTAAATGAGTAGCGCCTTGGGTATCAAAATATTGATATTCAACGCGCTACTCATGGTAAGTAGCGGCTAGTCGTAGTGTCGCGGTAATTCAAATCTACAGAGTATCTACAAAGCAGATTAACCCCAAAAAGCAAGGAGGAACTAGGATGAGAGTATACTGGTTATCTCGTCACGATCTCTCGCCTGCGCAAATGCAGGCAATGAGAGATATTCATGGTGATGATGTAGAAGTCGTAAAAGACCCGGAGAAATTATTGAATACGGAGGGATTAGCGGATTATATCCGCAATCATTCAGATGGATTTGTTTATGCAGTGGCCGCGGCCGTGCATTATTTGTACGCCGCACTTAGTGGTTGCAAATTCGGGCTATTTGAAAATTATACGCAAAAAAGGCTTGATGGAAGTTTTGGACTCGCCGCCATCTACCATGTCGGTGACGGCAAACTTAAGAAGGTTTGGGAGAACCCTGAACCTGACAGTGACAAAGGAGAGGCCTTAATCCCTGTCGTCCGCTGATCTTTTAATTTTGCTCCCTAAGGAAAAAATCCAAAGGGAGCTTTTTTGTAAATGTTTAAAATATTTTCAAAATAGAATATTAAATAGAAAAAAGTTTATTAATTATTTTTAGTTAAAACTTCCTAAAAATTAAAAACCAATAAATAATGAAAAACTATTTTAAAAAATAGAATAAATCCTTTAAAAAATAAGAGGTTATAAACTTTACTCTTGACTTTTATAATAAAATACTATAAACTTTAATCGTTATCGGAATTGATGTGTGTCCGATAATCCAGCCACGGGACGTCGTGGTAACCAAGGCACATTGACAGGAGGTCAGATATGAAAACGAGAAAAGTTTTAGTAGAACAGTACATTGAGCCAATTTTTAATGACAAACATTATAAGGGCTATATCAAAATCGATGATACTAAATTCGATTATGAGCTCACATTCAGAATTCCAATCACATGGATCTTAAACATCATAAAGCCAACAGATGACGAAAACGAAATCCGCTCAATCTTCCAACTCATAATAAAACGCAAAAACAAAAAAATTGAACTAACAAATAAAGAGTATAAATTTTTCTTTTCAATGATTATTGTACCTGTAATAGACTTCTACAATGATCAGCAAATCTTAAATAGTGAGAAGATGATGTGGTTATTACTTCATGGCAGAAATCCAACAGAGGAACTTAACATTTCAGACCAGATTGGTATGACGAATAGTAAATCTTACTACTTCCTGCCAGAGACCTGTGAAATGCTTAGTGCTCCAAAATTTGGTTGTAATTTAATTTAAGTGACCAATCATCATATTTCTAAGCCCCTTGCAAAATTTTTTGCTCGGGGCATTTTATTTTTACATTTACAAAATATTAAATAATCCATGATACAAAAAATCATTTAAAAAAATCAACGATAATTTAAATACCCTTGCCAATTGGCAAGGGTATTTAAATTACTATTATTTCTCCTCGGTTGTCGTTACTGTAACAGATTCTTTAGTGGCTTGAGTCTCGGCTTCAGCTTCTGCTTTAGCTTTAGCTTCTTCTTCAATCTTCTTTTTATTCATTTCTTCTTGAAGTCTTTTTTTTCCCATCTTACTTTTTCCAGCAACAACTTTATTAGCCTTAATAATTTCTAAAGTAACCAAAAGATTATGAACCGTTTTACTTGGTTGAGCTCCTTTTCCAAGCCAATAAACAATGCGTTCACTTTTTAATTGAGAAACTTTAGTATGAGGATTATATGTCCCCAATTTCTCAAGGTATTTACCCCAAGGGTCACGAGTTTTCTCAGTTACAATCAAAGAATAAAGCGGAAATTTTTTCTTGCCCGTTCGGGACATTCTAATTGATAACATTTATAAAATCCAATTAATTATAAAAAATTGAGCACTAGACGTAATCAAAATTTAACATAATAAAAAACAAAAGTCAAGATTTTAAAAAGCGGTTCGTTTCTTTTAGAATACGAACCGCTCAACTAAAAATGAGGTTAAAGGGAATGATATGGGTAAGCTTTAATAATAATCAAAAAACTTTTTTAGTAATATTCCAAAAATAAAAAATGTAACACAACCAAGAATAAATAACCATAAACATCATAAAATAAATGGAAAAATTTGCAATAATTTCTAACCAAAACAGCACTCTTTCATTAATAATTAAGTTTGTGGCAGCAGAAAATATAGCCACATTGATAATTGCTATAAATTGAGATACTGTTTTTATCTTACCCCAACTTTTCGCCTTTTCGAATTTACCAGTTTTAACCGCAAGAAATGATCTCCATTGTGCAATAGTTATCTCACGAACTAAAACTAAAGCTAAGGCCCAAATTGGCAACCAACCAATTTGCACTAAAGCTAAAAGCATTAATTGATTAGCGATGACATCAGCAGTTATATCAAATATTTCTCCAAAAGTTGAATTAGAATTAAACTTTCTAGAAAAACAACCGTCTAAACCATCACTAATGGCTATGACAATAACTACTATAATTGAAGTTATATTTAGCCATAATTCTTTTTGCATTAATAACCACATAGCCAATGGAGACAAAATAATGCGTAAAACAGTAAAAAAATTTCCAAAATTTTCTTTTTTAAAGAACAAACAGAATTTCATGTCGTACCCTCCTGTTTTTTTGTTTTTTTTAAGACATTACTTATCTTTGTTTAAAGTATACTTCAATAATTAATTTATGTCAAAGATTATTAAAGTTATTGAAAAAAAATAAAAAATTATCTATAATTAAATCTGTTATAATATGGGCCTTTAGCTCAGTTGGCTAGAGCGCTTCCATGGCATGGAAGAGGTCAAGGGTTCGAATCCCTTAAGGTCCACCAATCGCAACTTTCGCCGTTTTGGAGAATGTCTGCCTCGCGGCTTCGCCACTCGCTTCGCTCGCTGTTACGCAAAAAAGTTTTGTTCGCAATTTTTAATTTGCGCGCATCTGATCTTTCTCTATTTTGACACATTTAATTTATTACCAAATCATCTTCATTCATAGTTGTTAAGTAATCCCATGTAATTTCTTATCTCTTTTTGAAATCTTTATTTACAAAAACTGCTTTTCCTAATTTTGAATTCTAATAAAATTAAATATTCATACTAAAATTAATTTTAGTATGAATAATATAAAAATATAATAAAAAAACCTAAATTATACTTTAAATCAAATTTACTTTTTTCATTATTTATACTTATTATATAATAACAATTAAAAAATTATATAATCCTTTCACGAGAAAATAGTTTATCAAATAAAAATCTTTATAAAATTAAATAATCCCACTTTTGTCTAGACATGTCTAGACAAAAGTGGGATTTTTAAAATAATTTTTATAAAAATATAAATATTAGTAAATATTATTTAAATAATAATTAATACGGAATTAAACAAATAAAAAATAAATATAAAAAATATTTTTTATTTAATTTTATTTAAATTTAGTTAAAGTTATTTTTTTATCTAAATTTAGATAAAATAATTAATAATTAACAAAATAAAAATATTTATGTCTAGACATGTCTAGACATTTATCCCAAATAATAACAAGTTATCCACAGATTTTTTTTAAAAAAGTAAATTTATCTAAATTTAGATAAATTTACTTATATATTAAAAAATAAATTAAGCACTAATAAACGTTATTTTTACCAAAAAAATCATAGTTTTGTCTAGACATGTCTAGACAAAACTATGATTTATATCAAATAATAATCATTAACTTAAAATAATAAAAATCAATTAAACAAATGTATGTTCCCGACAGGAATCGAACCTGTGTCTAGGGCTTAGGAGTCCCTTGTTCTATCCACTGAACTACGGGAACATTTTATCTCAAGCTTACTTTACTATTTCTTTACTATTTTTTATATTATTATATTTTATTTTTATTTTTTAATTTTTAATCTTTTTCAAAAAATATTTCTTTTTTGTTAGATAAAATTATTCTTAATTTTAACTAAATTATACTTGCTATTAAAGTTAAATTATAGTAAAATTAAAATATAAAAAATAATATTTAAGCTATTTAAATGCTTATATAGCATATCATTTTTATTATGATAATTCAATGGTTAGGAAACACTGGATTTAAAATCCAAACAAAAAATCAAGCTGGAGATATTGTTATTTGTATGGACCCTTTTAATGATTCTTCTGGAATTAAAATGCCTAAATTTCAAGCTGACATATTAACAATGTCTTGTAATAAAGAATTGCATAATAATGCTGAAGCAATTAGAGGTGAACCATTTGTTATTGTTAATCCGGGGGAATATGAAACTAAAGGAGTCTTTATTTACGGAATTCCAGCTATAATTTCTGATCTCAAAGGTAAAAAAGATCGGGCTACTATTTATAAATTAATTAGCGAAGATTTATCAATTGCTCATCTTTCAATAATAGGAGAGATTTTATCTGATGAACAATTAGAAAACTTAGGAAATGTAGATATTTTACTTATTCCAGTTGGAGGCAATGGTTCTTTAGATTACAAAAAAGCACCTGAAGTTATTTCACAAATTGAACCTCGTATAGTTATTCCTATGTACTATAAAACTGCCGGTCAAAAAATTAATCTTAATGGAATTGAAGACTTTATTAAACATTGCGGCTTAAAATCAGAAACTACTGATAAATTAAAAATATCTCGTAAAGATTTACAAATAGAAGATACTAAATTAGTAATTTTATCTATTTAATTCCATGCCTAGAAAAACAAAAAAGCTAAAGAATAATATTGAAAAAAATTCTTCTTTAGCTGAAAAAAAATATGTTTTAATAAAAGAAATTGATTCTCAATCTTCTGCTAAAAAAATTATTCTTTGGATTTCTATAATGGCATTATCTTTTATTATAATTTCTATTTGGTTCGTATTGCTAAAAACAAAAATAATAAAAAATAATGAAAAATTAACTTCTTTATCAATAATAAATGAAATTTCTAAAAGTATTAAAAACTTTGATAATCAATTAAAAGATAGTTATCTTACTAAAATGTCCGAAGATGCAGAGGATATAAATAAATTAAAAGAAGAAATAATTGAAGAATTAAAACAATCTATCGATAGTTCTTTATGGCCAACTAAACAATTAGAGCAACTTAAACTATCTATACAATTACCAAATGATTGGGTAGCTGATTTAAAAAACAATGAAGCTATTTTAACTACAACTTCTTCTAGTTCAACGATAGAAATTTTTTTAATAAAAAATAATAATAAATTATCTCTTAATTCTTGGGTAGAAAAAAATAAACCAGAAATAATTAATGATTATTCAATTAAAAACTCTATTTTTAAATTTAATGACCAAAATAAAGAAGATGAAACATTGTATTATATTAAAGAAAAAGCTACAACTACTATCGACTTTATTTACTTAATTAATTCAACATCTACAAAATCAATTTATTTAATAAAAGCATTTTCTCAAAATCCAACAGAAAAAGATAAAAAAATTATTGAGGAAATAATTAAAACTATAAAAATATTAAAATAATATGAAATTACGTTTATTAGTAAACGATTTTAATCGAATATAATGAGCGTAATTTTTAATTTTCAATATGTCAAAAAAAGAAGAAAAACAACAATATCTGGATTTTAATAATAATCCAGAAAAAATTATAGAACAACCAATTAGCGAAGAAGTACAACAAAGTTATCTTGATTATGCAATGTCAGTTATTGTTTCTCGTGCTTTACCTGACGTTCGTGACGGACTTAAGCCAGTACATCGTCGCGTTTTATATGCTATGTGGGATATTGGTTTACGTGCTAATGCTAAATTTAGAAAATCAGCTAATGTGGTTGGCGAAGTAATGGCTAAATACCACCCACATGGAGACGCCGCTATTTATGATACATTAGTTCGCATGGCTCAAGATTTTTCTTTAAGGCACCCTTTAGTTAAAGGTCAAGGAAATTTTGGTTCGATGGATGGTGATGGAGCGGCTGCTATGCGTTATACTGAAGCTAAATTAGCTAGTATTGCCGAAGAAATGTTGTTTGATATTGATAAAGATACTGTTAATTTTATTCCTAATTATGACGGAGCCCATAAAGAACCAACTGTTTTACCAGCTAAACTACCTAATTTATTAATCAACGGAACTCAAGGTATTGCTGTTGGTATGGCTACTACTATTCCTCCACATAATTTAGCAGAAGTTATTGATGGCATTAATTATTTAATTGATAATCCTGATTGTGAAGTAGAAGATTTAATGAAATTTATTAAAGGTCCTGATTTTCCAACTGGCGGTATTATTTATAATACTAATGATATTAAACAAGTTTATTTAACTGGTCGCGGTGGTATAGTTTGTCGCGCCAAAACTAATATTGAAGAAACAAAATCAGGTACTTATCGTATTGTTGTTTCTGAAATAAATTATCAAACTAATAAGGCGGCTCTTTTAGAGAAAATTGCTGAATTAGTTAAAGATAAAAAAATTGAAGGCATTAAAGATTTACGTGATGAATCTAATAAAGACGGAGTCCGTATTGTAATTGAAATTAAAAAAGATGCTTATCCACAAAAAATTCTTAATCAATTATTTAAATTTACTCAATTACAAGATACTCTGCATTTTAATATCTTAGCTTTAGTTGATGGTATTCAACCTAAAGTACTTAATTTGAAGATGGTTTTAGAAGAATATCTTAAACACCGTCAAGAAGTAATTCGTCGTCGCACCCAATTTGATTTAGATAAAGCTAAAGATCGAGCTCATATTTTAGAAGGCTTAGTAATGGCCTTAGCTCATATTGATCAAATTATTAATACTATTAAAAAATCAAAAGATAAAGATGAAGCTAAAATTAATTTAATTAAAAAATTTAAACTTAGTGACCGCCAAGCTGTTGCTATTTTAGAAATGCGTTTACAACAATTAGCTAATTTAGAAAAATTAAAAATTGAAACTGAATTAAAAGAAAAACAAAAATTAATAAAAGAATTAGAGTCTATTTTAAAGTCACCAGCTAAAATTTTAAATATTATTAAAAATGAAATAAACGAACTTAAAGAAAAATTTGGGCAACCACGCCGTACTTTAATTATTCCTCATGGAGTAGATAACTTTAAAGCTGAAGACTTAATTCCTGATGAAGATATGATAGTAATGGTTACGGTTGATGGATATATTAAACGCTTGCCCCCAGATACTTTTAAAACTCAAGGACGCGGTGGTAAAGGAGTTATTGGTTTAACAACTAAAGAAGAAGATACTGTAGAACATTGTTTTATGACTAATACTCATGCTAATATTATGTTTTTCACTAATCGTGGTCGTGTTTTTCAATTAAAAGGTTACGATTTACCGCAGGCTTCTCGTACTGCCAAAGGACAAGCTTTAGTTAATTTCTTACAATTAGCTCCAGCAGAAAAGGTTTCTGCTATTTTACCATCAAGTGAAATTGAAAATGATAAATTTTTAGTCATGGTTACTAATAAAGGAACTATTAAGAAAACTCCTATAACTGATTTTGCTAATGTTAGACGTAGTGGTTTAATTGCTATTAAATTAAAATCAAATGACGATTTACAATGGGTACAGCCATCTAAGGGGACAGAAAATATTATACTAGTAACACGAGAAGGGCAAGCTATTAGATTCAAAGAAACTGATGTTCGCCCAATGGGTAGGGCCTCTTCTGGAGTGCGTGGCATAAAACTTAAAGGTAAGGATGAAGTTGTAGGTATGGCTGTCTTTGACCCTAAAGATGAAAAAGTTGCTAATTTATTAGTTATTATGGATCATGGTTATGGCAAACAAACTGAACTTAAAGCTTATAAAATACAAAAACGTGGTGGAAGTGGTATTAAAACTGCTAAAATTACAGAAAAAACTGGAAAAATTGTTTCTGGTAAATTAGTTTATGCTGACAATTCTGATATGATTGTTATTTCTAATAAAGGACAAGTTATCCGTTTACTAATAAAAGAAATTAGTGTTTTAGGCAGAGACACTCAAGGAGTCCGTGTTATGCGTTTTAAAGAAGAAGGTGATACGGTAGCTAATATTACTTTAATTTAATTATTTAATTAAATAAATTAATCATGTCTGGACATAGTAAATGGGCGACAACTCATAGACAAAAATCAGTCGCTGATGCTAAAAAAGGAATTTTATTTACTAAACTAGCTAATTTATTAACAGTTGCTGCTCGAGAAGGCGGCGGTGATTTAGAAAATAATTTTAAATTACGACTTGCTTTTGATAAAGCACGAGCCGCTAATATGCCTAAAGAAAATATCCAACGTGCTATAGATAGAGGTACGGGAAAAAATAAAGATGGAAATAATTTTGAAGAAGTTGTTTATGAAATTATAGGTCCTGCTGGTTCAGTTTTTATTGTAGAAGCTATTACTGATAATAAAAATCGTACTGTAGCTGATTTAAAAACAATAGTTAATAAAAATGGAGGACAATTAGGTAGCACTAATAGTGTGGCTTGGATGTTTGAAAAAAAAGGACAAATAATAATAAATGCTACTGGTTTTAATGATGATAAAGAATTAGAAATAATTGACATTGGAGCAGAAGATATTAATAAAGAAGAAAATGAATGGATTATTTATACAGCTGTTGAAAAATTAAATTCTATTAGTAAAGCATTAAAAGAAAAAGGAATTGAAATAAAAGAAATTGGATTAATTTATTCTCCTAAAGATAAATTAGAAATAAATAATCAAGAAGACCAAGAAAAAATTGAACGTCTTTATAATCTTTTAGACGATATAGATGACGTTTCTAATGTTTATACTAATGCTAATTGGTAAAAACAAGCCAATAACTATTATTGGTATTGATCCCGGAATAGCTGATACAGGTTATGGAATAATTAAAGAAGAAAATGGTAAGTTATCAATTTTAGAATATGGATCAATAAAAACTCCAGTAAAAAAAACTTTGCCGGAGCGTCTTGGTGTTTTAAAGAAAAAACTTATTTTATTATTAAAAAAATATAATCCTGAATTAGCTGTAGTTGAACAATTGTTTTTTTGTAAAAATATCAAAACAGCCTTAAATGTAGGACAAGCTAGAGGAGTAATTATAGTTGCTTTAGATGATATGAAAATTAAAATAATTGAATTAACTCCTCTACAAATTAAACAAGGACTTACTGGTTATGGAAAAGCTGATAAAAAACAAATACAAGAAATGGTTAAAGCTATTTTAAATTTAAAAGAAATACCAAAACCTGATGATGCTGCTGATGCTTTAGCTATGGCCATTTGTGGTACAGCTATGAAAAAATATTTATTAAAAAATATATGCTAAATTGGCGCAATCCTGAAAAAAATTTTACTTCTCATCAAGTAATAAAAAAATCAAATATTAAATTAACTCCTTATTTAATTAAGAAAAAAAATAAAAATCATTGGTTAAAAAGATTTTTTCGTTTTTTAATGCCTTTTATTATTTTAGGTATTTTTTTAACTGGTTTAGTAATAATTGGAATGTTAGCTTGGATATCAAAAGATTTACCATCTCCCGACGGAGTTCTTAAAAGACAAGTAACTCTTTCTACTAAAATCTATGACCGCACTGGTAAAACCGTACTCTATGATATTTATGGCGACATTAAAAGAACAGCGATTAGTTTAGATCAAGTTCCAGAATATGCTAAACAAGCAGTAATCACCGCTGAAGATCGTAATTTTTATAAACATAAAGGTTTTAGTATAACAGGAATTATTCGTTCTATTATCATTAACACTCTTACTGGAAGTCGTGTTGGTGGTTCAACTTTAACACAACAGTTTGTTAAAAATGCTATTTTAACTAATGAAAAAACATATACTAGAAAAATAAAAGAATTATTAATTTCCTATCGCATTGAAAAAACTTTTAGTAAAGATGAGATTCTAAACATGTATCTTAATGAAATTCCTTATGGCTCTGTTATTTACGGTATTGAAGCTGCTTCTCAATCATTTTTTGGTAAACCAGCTAAAGATTTAAGTTTGGCTGAAGCGGCTATTTTAGCAGCTATTCCTAATAGACCGACCTATTATTCGCCTTATGGTAGTCATAAAGATCAACTTTTAATTAGACAACGCTATATTCTTGATTCAATGGCTGAATTGGGTTATATCACTAAAGAACAAGCTGAGGCCGCAAAAAATGAAAAGATTATTTTTAAACCATTAAAAGAATCTATTATTGCGCCGCATTTTGTTATGTATGTTAAAGAATTATTATCAGAAAAATATGGTGAGAATTTTATTAATCAAGAAGGATTAAAAGTTTATACAACACTAGATTTAGAAAAACAAAAAATAGCTGAAGAAGCTATTAAAAAAGGAATGGAAGATAATTCTAAAAAATATGGCTTTAATAACGCTTCATTAGTTTCTCTTGATCCTAAAACTGGACAAATATTAGCTATGGTTGGTTCAGCAGATTTTTTTAATGAAGAAATTGATGGACAAGTTAATGTTTCTATTCGTCCTCGACAACCAGGTTCTTCTTTTAAACCAATTGTTTATTTAGCTTCTTTTATAAAAGGTTATACTCCTGATACTATTGTTTATGATACTTTAACTAATTTTGATACTGGTAGCGGTACTCCTTATCAACCAAAAAATTATAATCTCAAAGAAAATGGACCGGTAACTCTGCGTAAGGCTTTAGCAGGTTCACTTAATATTCCAGCAGTTAAAGTAACTTACCTTACGGGCATGGATAATGTTTTAAATCTTGCGGATGAACTTGGTTATACTACTCTTAAGGATAGAGATCGTTTTGGTCTTTCTATTGTATTAGGTGGAGCTGAAGTAAAATTATTAGAACACGCTCAAGCTTATGCTATCTTTGCTCAAGAAGGAGTTAAACATGAAATTAGTGCTATTCTTAAAATAGAAGATAAAAATGGAAGAATAATAGAAGAATATAAAGATAAAAGCAAAGCAATTATAGAACCAGAATTTGTTAGAAATTTAACAGATATTTTATCTGATGACACTGCACGCTCTTATATTTTCGGTCCAGGTAGTAAGTTAACTTTACCAGATCGACCTGTAGCGGCAAAAACTGGAACTACTAATGATTATCGAGACGCTTGGACTATGGGATATACTCCTTCATTAGTTTGTGGTGTTTGGGTAGGAAACACTGATAATAAAGAAATGAAACGCGGAGCTGATGGTTCGGTAGTAGCAGCCCCAATTTGGAATCAATATATGAGAGAAGCACTTAAAAATACTCCAGTTGAATCTTTTACTAAGCCAGAAAAAATAGTTACAGGAAAACCTATACTTGATGGGCAGATTGAAGGAAGTAAAACAATAAAAATAGATACTATATCAGGAAAATTAGCCACTGAATATACTCCTGAATCAACTATTAAAGAAATTCCTATAACTGAAATCCATGATATTTTACATTATGTTAATAAAGATGACCCTAGAGGACCGGAACCAGAAAACCCAGCTGAAGACCCTCAATATTATAATTGGGAATTAGGCGTTAAAAATTGGGCAGAAAAAAATGGCATAAACTTAAAAAACGACTATGATATTCCTACAGAATATGATGATGTTCATTTACCTCAAGATAAACCAACCGTCTCAATTATTACACCAACCGATCAACAAACCATAAAAGAAAATTATCTTAATATTAAAATATCAGCTCACGCCAACCGAGGAATAAAAAAAATAGAATATTTAATTGATGGAGAAATGATTGAGGTAGATCAATCAGGTTCTTTAGAAAAAGAATTAGAAATATCTCAATTATCTAGTGGGTATCATACTTTAAAAATAAATGTTAAAGATGATTTAGAAAATACTGGTTCAGCTTCAATGGAATTTAATCTTTTAATAAATACACCTAAACCAGTTTTTGATTGGCAATACCCAACTAATAATTCACAGATTACTAATTTTCCAATTAAAATTAAAGCTTCTCTTTTAAATTGGGAATTAGTAAAACAAGTTGACCTTTATGGAATAGAAAAAAATGGAAATGAATTTTTTATTGATTCAATTAATCCTTCTAGTGAATTATTAATTTTTAATTGGAAAGAAAAACCTAGTCCAGCAAATTATCAATTATTTGCTAATATATTTGATTTTAAAAATAAAAAATATAATAGCACAAAATTAAAAGTAACAGTTCAATAATTAAAAAAATCGGAAGTTCCGATTTTTTTAATTATTTTTTTTAATTATATTATTTTTTTTAAAATTATTTATTATTTCTTTTTCTTAACACTAATAATTGTTGTATTCCGGTAAAAATTGTTAACAATAACCAATAAAAAACTAAACCGCTAGGTAAATTAATACCTATTATTATAGTCATTATTGGCATTATATAAAGTATTTGTTTACTCATAATCGCAGCCATATCCTCATCTTCTGCCGGTTTAGTTTTTATTTCAGGACGATTAACTGTCATCATTTTAGCTTGCCAAAATTGAGCCACTCCAGCTAATACCGCCAGAATCCACTGTGGTTTTGATAAATCAATAAAACCAAAAGCTAAAGTATTAATATGTCCGGGATTAGTAATAAATGGATAAAGCCCAGAAAGGTCACCATTAGTAAGTCCAGTGTTAAAAACTTGATAAATAGCAATTAAAAAAGGAAGTTGTATCAAAAGGGGTAAACAAGATGATAAAGGATTTATTTTATTTTCTTTATAAATATTCATCATCTCTACTGCCTGTTTTTCTTTTTGATCTTTATATTTTTCTTTTATAGCATCAATTTGAGGTTGTAAATCTTTTAATTTTTTTTGTGCTTCAATAGTTTTTTTAGAAAAAGGATATAAAACTATTTTAAATATTAAAGTTAAAATTATAATAACTAAACCAATATCTTGAGTTGGGATAAAATTATAAGTTAAAACTAATAAATTAAGTATTGGCTGATAACAAATTAAATTAAATAAATAACTTACCATAAATTATATTTTATTTAAGTGGGTCATAACCACCTTTATTAAAAGGATTACATCTTAAAATTCTCCAAGAAGATAATAAACCGCCTTTAATTACCCCATATTTTTCAATTGCTTGGTAAGCATACTCAGAACAAGTTGGAACAAATCGGCAATAGCCATTAGGGTAGATTTTTTTAAACAAACCATGATCAAAAGAAATTGTTTTTTGGTATACTTTAATTAATTTTAGAACAAAAAAACGGCTAAAATAAGATAATTTTATCATTAATTTAATAATTTTTTATTTTTAAATTGTTTTTCAAGTTCTGCCTTTATTTCGGAAAAATTAAGTTTTTTTATTGTTGGTAAAACTGTAATAATTAAATCTATTTTTTGTCTAAAATTAGATAAATTATCTAGCAAAACTGCCTTTATCTGTCGACGATAGCGATTTCTTTCTGTTGCTTTTTTGCTAAATTTATTACTAATTATAACAGCAAAACGGCAATAATCCAAGCCATTTTGCAAAAATCTTATTGTAAAAAACTGGCTAAAATCTTTATTGCCGTTTCTAAATACTCGCTCAAAATCAGCTTTTTTTGATAAGCGATTTTTTTGAGCTATCATAAAAATTTTATTTATTTTTTGTTTTTCTAACAGAAATAGCAATTTTTTTTCTACCTTTGTTACGTCTATTTTTTAATACATTTCTACCCCCTGGAGTTCGCATTCTTTTTAAAAAACCATGGACTTTAGCTCTTCTATGTTTTTTAGGTTGATAAGTTCTTTTTGGCATTTTTAATTTTTATTATTTTTTTAATATTTAATAATTATTAACAATTAAAAATATAACATTTTATTAATATTTGGTCAATATAATTTTTAATTTTTTTATATTAAAAAGTTATCAACAATTAATTAACAAGTTATATACTTATTATTTAAAATATAATGTTTTTCATTTATAAAAAGTTGTGTTAAAATAAACCTGTTATCAAAAACCTAATAAAAATAAGGTTTTTTTAATATAATTATCAACATTATTATGACACCTCAGGAGTTATGGCAAGCCGCTTTAGGCGAATTAGAAATTCTTTTATCAAAAGCAAACTTTACAACCTGGTTTAGAAATACTAGTATTGCTAATTATGATAATGAAAAAGTTGTAATTAATGTTCCTAATGTTTTTACTAAAGAATATTTAGCTAAAAAATATCATCAAGTTATACTTAAGGCTCTTAGAAATATTACTGAAAATTCAAATTTAAAAGAAATTGAATATAAAATAGAAACTTCAACACAAAATAAGCCAACTTTTTTTCAAAATAATCCAATTAAATCTATTGAAAAAGAGTTAAATATTGAAATTAATTCTACAAATCAAAAAATAACCACAGAAATTAAAGAAACAAAAATTTTAACTAATAATATTAATGATTTAATCGAAAAAAAAATTAATAGCTCTGGAATAAATATTAATTCAGAAATAATTATTAATAGCGGTCTTAATCCTAAATACACTTTTTCTACTTTTATTGTTGGAAAAAACAATGAATTAGCTCATGCTGCAGCATTAGCAACTACTAAATCCCCAGGAACAGCTTATAATCCTCTTTTTATTTACGGTGGTGTTGGATTAGGAAAAACTCATTTAATGCATGCTGTGGGAAATAAAATTCTTAATGAAAATCCTTCAGCTAAAGTTCTTTATATTACTTGTGAAAAATTCACCAATGAATATATTAATGCTGTAAAAAACAATTCTGAAAGCTATTATAAGGCTATGGAAGAATTTAATAATAGATATCGATCATTAGATGTTTTTTTAATTGATGATATTCAATTTATTTCTGGAAAAGAAAGAACAGAGGAAGTTTTCTTTAATATTTTTAATGAATTACATCAAAATAATAAACAAATAATTATATCTTCTGACCGCACGCCCAAAGCTATTCCGGGAATTGAACAAAGATTAATATCTCGTTTTGAATGGGGTATGATTGCTGATATTTCTGTTCCTGATGTTGAAACTAAAATAGCAATTATTGAAGAAAAAATTAAAGAAAAAAATTTTTCACTTAAATCTGAAATAATAGAATATCTTGCTTCAGCTGTTCATAATAATATTAGAGAATTAGAAGGTATACTTAATAGGGTTATAGCTTTGAGCCAACTTCAAAACAGAGAATTAAGCCTTGAGGAAGTAAAACAAATAACTTCTTCAATTGTAGTAAATAGCCAAAAAAATTCATTAACTCCTAAAAATATAATTAAAATAGTAGCAGAGTATTTTGATGTACAAATTGAAGATATTATTGGTCCTTGCCGTAAAAAAAATCTAACCGAACCAAGACAAATAATTATGTATTTAATGAGAGAGGAATTAAAATTATCTTACCCTTCAATTGGTCAAGAATTAGGAGGACGTGACCATACTACAGTAATTCATGCTTGTGAAAAAATAATTACCAATATTCGTAGTAATGATAAATTAAGACAAGATATTAATACTTTAAAACAAAAATTATATATTTAACTTGATAATTTGTGGAGAATATTATATTGCTTGTGAAAAATATTTTATAGAATAAAAAAATTTTTATTTAATACTTAACAACTTGTGATTAATTTGTAATAAAGTAAGTGGAAAAAAATAAGATAAAGTTAATTATTAGTTGATAACATTGAAATAATAAAATAAAAATCCACTAATTAAATCATTATTTTCAATTTTTAAACTAGTTATCCTAATTTAATTTTAAAATAATCTAATTATTTATTACTATTTTATAAGTTTTCCAGTTTTACACAGTTATTATTATAAGTATTGAATATATTTATATATTTAATTAAAAATTATATGAAAATATCCTGCACTCAAGAAAATTTAAACCAAACAATAAATATTGTAAGTCATATTGCTTCTAAAAATTTTAACTTACCAATATTATCAAATATCTTAATAAAAGCAGAGAATAAAAATATTACTTTATCAGCAACTAATTTAGAAATGGGTATAACTGCAACAATGCGCGGAAAAGTTGAAATTGATGGTGAATTTAGTATTGATGCTAAATTATTATCTAATTACATAACTTTATTACCAAAAGAAAGAATTGATTTAGAATTAATTGATAATGAACTTAAAATACAATGTCAAAAACAAAAAACTAAAATTAAAGTTCAAGGAACTAGTGATTTTCCTTTAATACCTAAAATAAACAAAAAAAATCCTTATATTTTATTAGCAAAAGATTTAAAAGATGCTATTTATGAAGTTTCTTTTTCGGTTTCTAATTCAGATATTAGACCAGAGCTTTCAGGTGTATTTTTACATTTTAATAAAGATAATTTAATTTTAGCCGCTACAGATAGTTATCGTTTAGCTGAAAGAAAGATTAAATTAGTTTCTAATGAAAAACAAAATAATTTAGTTGATTTTCAAGAAGAAAAAATAATAGTTCCAGTTAAAACTCTTCAAGAATTAAGTAGAATTTTAGGATTAATAAAAGAATATGAATCAATGGATATTATTGATACAGTTGAAATTTATCTTAATGAAAATCAAATAATGTTTGTTTATAATGGAGTAGAATTAGTTTCTAGATTAATAGAAGGCCAATATCCTGATTATACACAAATAATTCCAGATAAATTTGGAAGTAAATTAAAAATAAATGTTACAGAATTAATTAAAGCTATTAAAGTTACTAGTTTATTTGCAAAATCAGGCATTTTTGATATTCGTTTAGATTATAATTCAGATAAAGAATTAAAAATAATATCATCATCACAAACAGGAGAAAATATTTCTTCTGTTGATATGGAAAAAATAGGAGATTCAGGAGAAATTATTTTAAATTATCGATATTTATTAGATGGTTTACAAAATATAGGATCAGAAAATATTGAAATTGAAATAACAGATAGTAATAATCCTTGTGTTATAAAAGCAGAAAATAATAAAGATTATCTTTATTTAATTATGCCAATTAGGCAATAATTAAATTTAATAATAATTTTTAATTTAAAAAACACTATATTTTATAGTGTTTTTTAAATTAATCTATTTTTACCAACTATTAGATTAAGTTTTTTTTCAGTGATTTTTATTTCTAATGGCGGTTTTATTATTCTTTTTTCATCAATTATCAAAATTGGGATTGATTTATCACTAGTAATGTTTATTTTTTTTGCTTTAAATTTACTAAATGTTTCTTTAGGTGGTTTAAACCATTTCTTTTCTATATGTTTTATCCCTAATTTTATTAAACCGTCATTTCCTAAAACTTTAGAATCACTATTATTTTCAAAAGAAATATTATTAACAGTAATTATATTATTTTTACCTTCAACATTAATAAAATAATTATTATCACAAATAATATTTAAATTATCACCCGGCATTTCTAATGAAGTAAAAAAATAGTATAAATCATTAATTTTTCCTAAATCTATTTTTTTTATTATTCTAGTTGATAAAGTATTACAAGCATCGCTATAAGGTGGAATCCCTGTTATTTTAGCTATTTTACTAGTATTAGTTACTGGTATATAACCAATAATAATATTTAAATTTGGTATTAAATTTATAACTTGATTAAATGTTTTATCATCACCAACAACAACAATAGTTTTAATTCCTAAATTAATTTCTTCGGAAATATTTTTTTGTAAATTTTTTAAAACAGATAATTTTACAATTTTACCGTTAATACCTAAATCAGTAAGGCGCGATTCTATCTTAAAAAGCGCGCCTTTATATTTTGATTCATTAAGATAATTATCGTAAATGTAATAATACATTTTTTTATTCAATATCTTTTTCGGATGATTGTTTTAATTCTATTTTTTTCTGTTTAGAAAATTCAGGTTTAATAGATTTGTTTTTAGTATCACCCATTTGATATTTCCCATTAATTACTGCTCCATTAGCAATTGAGATACTATTAGTTTTAACATCACCAAATATTTTTGCGGTAGAAGTAAGTTCTAATTTTCCGCTAATATTTAAATTTCCTTGAACCTCACCTGCTATTAGAGCATTTGCGGCAGAGATATTAGCAAAGATTTTTGATTCTGGGCCAACTTTAAGATTTTGGCTAGTTTTAATGGTGCCACAAATTATTCCTTCTACTATAATATTTCCTTCTGTAACAAAATCTCCTTCAACCTTTACTGAAGGACCTATGATAGTGTCGGTTTCTTGAGTTCCCGACTGATTTTCTTTAAACATAATTTTAAATTATTTTGTTTTTTCTGTTTATATTTTAATATAAAAAAAGTTATTTGGCAAAATTTTTAATTTTTTATTTTTTGTGTTATAATAAAAACAAAATAAAATTATACAATGTCTTTAAAAAATTTAAAAGAAAGTATTTTAATTAAAAAAAGCCAAGAAAAAGAGGAAAATGTGGATTTTTCTGATTTTTTAAGTAATACCAGCGGCCAATGGTTTGCTGGTGAAGCACAACTTTCTTGTGATATTTGGGAAGATAAAGATAATATAATAGTTAAATCAACTGTTGCTGGAGTTAAACCATCAGATTTAGAAATATCAGTTAGTAATGATTTGCTCACTATTCGAGGTTCACGTTATCAAGAAGAAAATATAGATGAAAAAAATTATTTTTCTCGCGAATGTTATTGGGGGTCTTTTAGTCGTTCTATAGTTTTACCTAGAGAAATTAATCAAAAGAAAATAGAAGCAACACTTAAAAATGGTATTTTAACAATAAAATTACCTAAAAAATATAAAACTTCAGATATAAAAGTTAAACAGTTAGATGAAGATTAAATTATATTAAAATGAAAGCTATAATAGATAGAATAGAAGGAGATTTTTTGGTTTTAGAAATTGAAGGAGGACAGGAATTATTTTGGCCTAAAAATGATTTTGTTGGAGCTAAAGAAGGAGATGAATTAAATATTTTTCTTACTAAAAGTGAGCCAGATAATGAAATTAAAGCTAAAGAAATATTAAAACAGATATTTAAAAAAGATGTTTGATTTATCTTGTATAAAAAAAGTAATTAAAAAAGAGAATTATCAAGATAGAAAATTAAAAAAAACGCGGTGGTTGGCAATAGGCCTAGTAACCGCTATTTTTATATTGTTAGTATGCGGTATAATTATTATTTGGCTTCAATTTAAGTATCAGGAAAAAATTTTTTTTGGAGTAAGAATAGGTAATTTAAATTTATCAGGCTTAACTAGACAAGAAGCTTTTCAATTGATAACTAAAAAAACAGATTCCATCATTAAACAAGGAATTAAGGTTTTTTATAACCAAAAATCTAATAAAGAATTAGAAATTATTTCTTTAGATAATTTAAGTGATCCAGATTTATCTCGAGAAATTATTTCTTTTGATATTTATCAAACTGTTTATAATGCTTATAACATAGGTCATAATCATAATATTTTTTCTGCTTTAATAGAACAATTAAATTTATTTTTTTTTGGTAAAAACATACCAGTTAATTATTCTTTAAATGAAATTATTTTAGAGCAAGAATTAAAAAATCAATTTTCTAAATTAGAAAAAAAAGAATTAAACGCTCGTCCTCAAATAAGCTGTTTTAAAAATAATTGCCGAGTAGAAATTTTACCCGAAGTAAATGGCCTAGCTTTGAATTATCAAGAAGTTATAAATAAATTAAAAATAAATTTATCTCAACTTAATGATCCTGTAATTGAATTTTCACTAAAAGCAGTTGAACCTCAAATAAAAAAAGTTGATGTTTTGAATTTAACAGAAAAAATTTTAACTACTACTTCAACAGTAATAGTTTTTTCTTATCAAGGAAAAGAATGGAAATTAGAAAAAGAAAAACTTTATAAAATGTTAGAATTTCAAAAAATTAATAATGATATTTTTATTGGTATAAATAAAGAAGAATTTATTTCTTGGATTAGTACTAATATTGCTCCACAAATTAATATTCCAGCTAAAAATGCTACTTTAGAAATAAAAAATGGAAAAATAGAGAGTTTAAATGTTCAACAAGAAGGAATTGAGATTGATAATGAAGTTCTTTATCAAGAATTAAATCAAAAATTTTTAAATCAAGAAAAAAATATAACAATAGAAATAAAAATTAAAAAAATACAACCCGAAGTAACAATTGATAATATTAATGATTTAGGAATTAAAGAAATTATTGGTGTAGGTAAATCTAATTTTTCTGGCAGTCCTATTAATCGTCGTAAAAATATTAATAATGGAGCTAAAATTTTACATGGAACTTTAATTAAACCAGATGAAGAATTTTCTTTAATTAGTAAATTATTGCCAATTGATGCTAGTAATGGATATCTTCAAGAATTAGTAATTAAAGGAAATAAAACTGTACCAGAATATGGAGGCGGATTGTGTCAAATAGGAACTACAATGTTTAGAGCTGCTCTTGATTCTGGATTACCAATATTAGAAAGACAGAATCATTCTTATAGTGTTACTTATTATTTAGAGAATGGAGTGCCAGGCGTCGATGCTACTATTTATGATCCTAAACCAGATTTAATTTTTAAAAATGATACCGGACATTATATTTTAATTCAATCAAGAATTGAAAGAGATAATTTATTTTTTGAATTTTGGGGTACTAAAGATGGTCGCCAAGCAGAAAGAACTAAACCAAAAACTTGGGGATGGAAAGATCCTCCGCCAACTAAATATATTGAAACTACTGAATTAGCTCCGGGAGTTAAAAAGTGTACTGAAAGTTCACATAAAGGAGTTACTGCATCCTTTGATTATATTGTAACTTCAACTGATGGTACAGTTAAAAAACAAACATTTACTTCTGTATATAAACCATGGCAAGCCGTTTGTTTAATTGGTGTTTCAACAACGTCCACTACTACTACCACTACTAATACTACTATTGATAATAATAATAATAATAATAATAACTTAATAACATCAACTGATATTATAATTTAAATTAGAAATGTAAATAAAAAATAAAAACAGATATAAATCTGTTTTTATTTTTTTAATAAAATTTTTAGTACCGCCACGGAGAATCGAACTCCGGTTACCAGGATGAAAACCTGACGTCCTAACCACTAGACGATGGCGGCTAATTTATTAAAAGCAATATCTACTATAAATTATTTTTTATGTTTTGTCAATAAAAAATTAAGCCCCACTGTAAATATATCACAGTGGGGTTGTTAGTTTATGGTTTTTTTATTTTTTCTTTCTTTTTTTTGATTTGGTGTATTGTGCATTATATTTGTATGAATTAATAGTCCCCTTTACTTCAGTTTTAATATTAACAAACCGAAAATAATTTTCTGGTGACCATTTTTCTACAATAGTAGATATCACATTACACCAATTACGGCCGCCGAACAGAATTCGTAAAGATTTATCAAACTTCTCTCCGCAGGGAATTCTTACCGATTCAATTAATTTTAAAGTTTCTCCATCAATATCTCTACCAAGTTTAAATCGGTAAGATTGATTTTCCCATTTAGCTACTATTTCAGCTTGAGAAAACTGGTTAGGAGCTAAACGTAGAATTACAAATATTAGAGCTTCATATGGAGTTAATGTGTCGAAAATATAATGCCAAGCATCATGGCGAAACCGCTCTACTATTTTAATGATAACATGACTATGTTTCCCTTTTTCTTCTTGACGAAGACGAGAAACAGGAATCATGTGATGTTTCGTCTTTTTATTAGGCGAAACACTCTTCTTTTTAAATTTTTTAAATCTTTTTTCCCTTTTTTCAAGGTTTATCCTCCTAATTTAGGGTTTTAAAGAACATAAATAACTATACTGAAATATAAATTAGATTATTTTTTAATAAAAGTCAAGATTATTTTTTGAGAAAAATTAAAATATTAGATATAATACTACTTGATATAAAATATATGATAATACTTGCTATTGAAACATCTTGTGATGAAACTTCTGCTGCTGTACTTAAATCTACACGTGGTTATTTAGAATTGCTTGCTAACATCGTTTCTTCACAAATTAATATTCATAAAAAATATGGTGGAGTAGTGCCAGAAGTTGCGGCACGAATGCATATTAAAAATATTTTACCTGTAATTATGGAAGCTTTAGTTATTTCTAAAATTAAATCAGAACAAATTGATTTAATAGCTTGTACTACTGGTCCAGGACTTTCTACTTCATTAATTATTGGTTTAGAAACAGCTAAAGCTTTAAGTTTTGCTTGGAAAAAACCGTTATTAGCTGTAAATCATATGTATGGTCATATAGCAGCTAATTTTTTAAATAATCAAATTAAATTCCCCGCTGTTTGTTTAGTGGTATCAGGCGGCCATACTGAAATTATTTATTTGAAAAATTATTGGCAATTTAAAAAAATAGGACAAACCGTTGATGATGCCGCTGGAGAAGCTTTTGATAAAGTAGCAAAATTATTAGGGCTTGGTTATCCGGGTGGCCCTATTGTTTCTAAATTAGCTCAAGAAGGAAATTCTAAAAAATATAATTTTCCTCGCCCTATGATAGACGCTAATAATTTTAATTTTTCTTTTTCAGGACTTAAAACTGCAGTACTGTATCAATCTCAAAAAGAGAATTTAAAAAATGAAATGACAATTCGTGATTTTTGTGCTTCTTTTGAACAAGCAGTAATTGATGTCTTAACCAATAAAACAATTAAGGCAGCTAAGAAGTTAAAGGTTAAGACAGTAATGATGGCTGGTGGTGTGGCGGCAAATCGTAAATTGCGTGAGACATTAGAGAATAAAGTTAAAGAAGCAAGCTTTGAATTTATGGTGCCAGAATTTAAATTATGTACTGATAATGCTGCTATGGTAGCAATTGCCGCATATTATTTAAGTCAGAAGAAAAAAATGAAATTAGATAATTATAAAAAATTAGTTGTTGATCCTAATTGGGAATTAGTTTAATTATGAAATTTTTATCAAATTCAGAAAAACAAACATTTAATTTTGCTAAAAATTTAGCAAAAAAATTAAAAGGTGGAGAAGTTTTATGTTTAATTGGTGATTTAGGTTCTGGTAAAACCGCTTTTACTAAAGGATTGGCTAATGGGCTAGGAGTAAAAAACATTATTACTAGTCCAACTTTTGTTCTAATGAAAAATTATAAAATTAGTAAAGGTAAAATTAAATATTTTAATCATATTGATGCTTATCGATTAGAAAATGGTAAGCAACTTTTAGGAATTGGTGCTGATGATTATTTTACAGATAAGGAGTGTATTACAGTTATTGAATGGGCTGATCGAGTTAAAGATATTTGGCCTAAAAATATTATTAGAATAAATTTTAAAATTATTGAAAATAATAAAAATCAGAGAGAAATTAATATAAAAAAACTTCGAAATTAATCGAAGTTTTTTATATTAATTAATTCTATTTTGCTACTCTAAAAATTTCTTCAATACTAGTTTCTCCGTTTATTGCTTTAATAATGCCATCTTGCAATATTAATACAGAGCCATCTTTAATAGCTTGTTCTTCTATTTCGTTGTTAGTAATATTTGGTTTTTGAATTAGTTTTTGCATTTCTGAAGTATTAATAATAACTTCATAAATTCCTAATCTGCCTTTATAACCAATACCGCCACATTTATCACAACCAACTGGTTTATAGAATTGAATTTTTTTAGGTAATGTTTTTTTAATTTCAGGATTAATTTTTTCAATTATTTCTTCTACTTCTTTTGCGATTACTGGATCTAATTCTGTTTCTTGTTTGCAATTAGGACAAAGTTTACGTACCAAGCGTTGACCAATAGAACATTCTAAAGAGTTAGCTAACATTTGAGGATCAACACCAAGACCAACAAAACGTGGTACCGCACCGGCTGCAGAATTAGTGTGAATAGTTGATAAAACTAAATGTCCGGTTAGAGAAGCCTCAATTGCTATAGCCGCTGTTTCTGCATCACGAATTTCTCCTATCATCATGATATTAGGATTTTGTCGCAATAAAGATCGCATTGCCGCTGCAAAAGTATAACCCTCTTCAACATTAATTTGTGTTTGCATCAACCCTTCTAAATGATATTCAATTGGATCTTCGACTGTAATAATTTTTACATCTGGTTGATTGAGTTTATTAAGTAAAGCATACAAAGTTGTAGTTTTACCACTGCCAGTTGGTCCAGTAGTAATAATAATTCCTTTAGTTTTAACAATAGATTGATTTAATAATTTTAAAGTATAATCTCGCATGCCTAATTGATCAACTGTTAAACTTGCTGCTTGTGAAGATAGTAAGCGAATAACTACAGTTTCTCCATAACCACCAGAAATAATAGAAATACGAGAATCCATTTTATTATTATTAGTAAAAATTGCAAAACGACCATCCCAAGTTGCCTTTTTAATATTAGTAGGCATGCCTGCTAATATTTTAATATTTGATAAAATTGGCAGATACTGTTCTTTAGCAAGGTTAACAATATCATGTAAAATTCCGTCAATGCGAAAACGTACTTTAACATTATTTTCTGTTGGTTCGATATGAATATCTCCAGCTTCAGTTTTAAGAGCAACAGCAATTATTATAGATATTAATTCTTTTGCTGGTAAATTTTGTAATTTTTCTTCTATTTTACTTAAATTTTTAGACAATTCTTCTGCTTCTAATAAATCTTCGTCACTAATTTTAATTCCTCGGCCAATTGTTTGAGAAATTACAATATCATAAAGTTCCTCGACATAATCTAATTTACCAATAACACGAAAAACTTCTTGTAAATCAGTAATGCCTTGTAAGCATTTTACGACCCCATCTTGTAGCATAGTTAACATGCCATTTTCTATGGCTTGTTTAAGTATTTGAAAGGCCGCTGCTCCTTCCATAGTTAATTTTTTAATATCATCATCCATGGTAAAGATTTCATAGATGCCGATTCTTCCTTTATAACCAATACCACGGCAGGTAGAGCAACCTTCTCCTGGACCAAACATTGTTGGTAAAGTCGTTGGAATATTAATTCCTGACTTAGGAGAGATAGTAGCCAAAATTTTTCTTAAAATTTCTTTTTCTTCTTCTGTTAATTGTCGAGGTTTTTTACAATTTGGGCAAAGTTTACGTACCAAGCGTTGTCCAATAACAGCATTAATCGATGGCACAATAAAAAACGGTTTAATTCCCATATCTATTAAACGAGGAACTACACCAGCTGCATCATTGGTGTGAACTGTTGATAAAACTAAATGCCCGGTTAATGATGCTTGAATAGCAATATCAGCAGTTTCTCCATCACGAATTTCACCAACCATAATAATATCAGGATCTTGGCGTAAAATTGAACGTAAACCCTTAGCAAAAGTATAATCCTTTTTTGGATCAACTTGTGATTGATTAATGCCTTTTAATTTATATTCAACTGGATCTTCTAAGGTAATAATTTTTACATCTGGTTGGTTTAATTTATTAAGTATGGCATATAAAGTAGTGGTTTTACCACTACCAGTTGGTCCTGCAGTAAGAATTAAACCATTAGGTTTTTTAATTTCAGCTTCAAGTATTTTATATGATTGTGGTAATAATCCTAAATCTTCAAAATTTAAAGCAACTGATTCAGAACGCAATAAACGCATTACTACTGATTCTCCAAAAGCTGTTGGTAAAAAAGAAGTACGAACTTCAATTTTATTTTTATCAAAATAAATAGTAAATCTTCCATCTTGAGGTTTGTCTTCGATATTAATTTTTACTTTTGCTAAAACTTTCATGCGGGCAATAATTTTTTTCCATTTTTCTTTTTCTATTATTGCTGATTCATGAAGTAATCCATCAATACGCAACCTAACAACAATTCCTTGCTCTTCTGCTTCAATATGAATATCTGAAGCCTCTGATTTAATAGCTGTTGCCAAAATAATAGCTACAACATCAGTGATATTAACTTTATTTATTTTTTCATTAAGATCTTTAAAAGTATTTATCTCTTTTTGAAATTTTTCAATATCTTTTTTGTTAATTTTTACTCCACCAGGTAACCTAGAAATTTTAGGTAAAGTATCATAAAATTTTTTAGCATGTTCAAAACTATTTTCCGAAATTAAATATATAGAAACATTAGCATGATATTTCTCTTGAATATTATCAGCTAATACTTGAACATCATTAGTATATTCTATAGTACCAATTCTTATTTCTGCTCCATTATTAAAAAAACATAAACATTTCAGCCGTTCAGAATCTTCTTGGCTTATTGTTAATAAAGCATCTGGACTAATAGGAAAACCAACTAAATTAATGTAACCCAAACCTTGGGCATCTGCTTTATTAGAAACCTCTTCTTCTTTTTCTTTTAATTTAATTTCATTAAGCTTTTGTTGTAATTGTCCAGTAATTGATTTTTCATTAGCATCTTTAGCAAGTAAATCTTCTAAAGATGGCCCTAAATTAGTCATAAAAAATATTATAAAATAATAGCAATACTATATTATTAATTATAATTTTTATGAAGTGTTTTTACAAGTTAGATTTTTTATTCCAAAAATTATTAATTAATTTTTCTACTTCTTGAGATTTTTTTGTATAAATAAAGAAATATTGTACACTGTTTCTTCCTCTAATAGTAAGTTTTATTCCTGCTGGAAAATGTACAATTTTAATACGTTTAGGTCCATTACCAATAACTCTAATTTCTCCTATTGATAATTTATTAACTAAAGGATTGTTAACGAGTAAAGATATTATTTTTTGGGCAGCGTCAATAACCGTTGAGTGTTTTTTGCTTATTTTTTTACCAGATAAATGAGCCATATTTTTAAATTAAACTAATTGACATAAATACTTTCTTTTGTTATTATTATAACAGGTAGCAAGATTATTTACATTCTTGTAACCTACCGACAAACAATTGTTTAGTCGGATTTAAAAATAAGAGTATCAAGTTATATGGCTGAGAAAGACCAACTTTTTGTTGAAACCGTCGTCAAGGCAATTGTTGCCAATCCTGATGACGTTAAAGTTGACAGAACTGTCGACGAAAGAGGCGTGCTTTTGACCCTTCATGTTAACCCATCCGATATCGGATATGTTATTGGCAGACAAGGTCAGACTGCAAAAGCCATTAGAACTTTGGCAAAAATCATCGGTGCCAAAAACAATGCCAGAGTTAATTTAAAAATTGATGAACCACAAGGATCACGCGAAAAACGTGCTTCTAAAGAAAAAGAAATTAATACTGATGTTGTTGATGATTTAAGCATCTAAATAAGATTTTAAACCCAAAACCCCGCCTCAAGCGGGGTTTTGTTTTCTTATTAATTTTACAATATAATAATAACATGAAAAGATTTGATATTATTACCATTTTTCCAAAAATTTTAGATTCATATTTTAATGAATCATTATTTAAACGTGCGCAAAAAAATAAATTATTTAAAATAGTAACACATAATTTACGTGATTTTACTAATGATCGACATCAAACTATAGATGATAAGCCTTATGGTGGAGGAGTCGGATTATTATTTAAAATAGAACCTATTTACAAAGCGTTATGTAAAGTTGTTGGTAAAAAAAAGAAAACTAATATAAGAATTATTTTAACAGCGGCTAATGGTAAGCGATTTACTCAAAAAGATGCGGTGCGTTTATCAAAATATGATAGATTAGTTTTTGTCTGCCCACGTTATGAAGGGGTAGATGCTAGAGTTGAAAAAATAGTTGATGAAAAAATATCAATTGGCGATTATGTTTTAGCCGGCGGAGAATTAGCTGCCGTTGTTATAATAGAAACAGTAGCGCGTTATATTCCAGGGTTTGTAGGAAAACAAGAATCAGTAATAAGTGATTCTCATAAAGAAGAAGGTTATCTTGAATACCCTCATTATACTAGGCCAGAAGTTTTTATTACTTGTGATGGAAAAAAAATGCGAGTACCCAAAGTTTTACTATCTGGTAACCATGCCCAAATAGATAATTGGAGAAAAAATAAAGAAAAAAAGTTAATAAAAAAATAAAATAATTAATTTTTGTGTAAATCTTGTGTAAAACTAGATAAAATTTTAATTAAATATTTTTTATTTTATTTAATTTTAGATAAAAAGATAATTAAATAAAAAATTATTTTTTACTCTTGACAAATATATTTTTAAAGTATAAAATTATAAAGTAATTATTAATGCTCAAAAGCATTCTACAAAAGTAAAATTAAAATCTAAATTTTTTAAGAAAAAACAGAGGTATCTGACAGAATCAAAATAAGATTTTGGTTCGTATAATTCGGATCCCGCTGTTTTTTCTTAACTTTTAAAAAAGTTAAGAAATGTAGATTGACAATTAAATAGTGATAAACAAGCATCAAGTTAAAAACTGGTGGGTTTCTTTTTGAAATCCAAACAGTCAATTTTGAGTTTAAAAGACTTAAAACAATCAATCGGTTGGCAACTGATCGTAATCTAGTTGCAAGAGTCAATCTGATTCTTTTACATAAGAGTTTGATCCTGGCTCAGGATGAACGCTGGCGGCGTGTCTAAGGCATGCAAGTCGAATGGGTTTAGACCCATGGCAAACGGGAGAGTAACACATTGGTAACCTACTTCCAACTGGAGCATAACTCATCGAAAGGTGAGATAATTCTCCATTAATTACTTAATCATAAGATTAAGTAATAAAGATTTATCGGTTGGAAAGGGGCCTATGGTCTATCAGCTAGTTGGTAGTGTAATGGACTACCAAGGCTATGACGGATAGCGGGTGTGAGAGCACGACCCGTCTCACTGGGACTGAGACACTGCCCAGACACCTACGGGTGGCTGCAGTCAAGAATATTCCTCAATGGACGAAAGTCTGAAGGAGCGACGCCGCGTGACTGATGAAGTCCTTAGGGATGTAAAGGTCTTTTCTCAGGGAAGAACTATGACGGTACCTGAGGAATAAGAGGTTGCTAACTCTGTGCCAGCAGCAGCGGTAATACAGAGACCTCGAGCGTTATCCGGATTGATTGGGTGTAAAGCGTGCGCAGGCGGTAAGTTAAGTCCACGGTCAAATCTAGCAGCTCAACTGCGAGACTGCCGTGGAAACTGATTTACTAGAGCATGGAAGAGGTTAGCGGAATTGCCGGTGTAACGGTAAAATGTGTTAATATCGGCAAGAACACCAGAGGCGAAGGCGGCTAACTGGGACATAGCTGACGCTGTTGCACGAAAGCGTGGGGAGCGAATGGGATTAGATACCCCAGTAGTCCACGCCCTAAACGATGGATATTAGTTATTGGCAGTATCGACCCTGCCAGTGGCGGTTAAAATAGCTAACGCATTAAATATCCCACCTGGGAAGTACGGCCGCAAGGCTAAAACTCAAAGGAATTGACGGGGGCCCGCACAAGCGGTGGAGCATGTGGTTTAATTCGACGATAACCGGAAAACCTCACCAGGGTTTGAAATGTAGCTGCAAATTCGCTGAAAGGCGAACTTCTTCGAGAGTGCTACACAGGTGCTGCATGGTTGTCGTCAGCTCGTGTCGTGAGATGTCGGGTTAAGTCCTTTAACGAGCGCAACCCTCATCTTGTGTTAAATATTCACAAGAGACTGCCCAGCTTAACTGGGAGGAAGGTGGGGATGACGTCAAATCAGCATGGCCCTTACGCCCTGGGCAACACACGTGCTACAATGGCCGGTACAGAAGGTTGCTAAGTCGCGAGATGGAGCTAATCCTTAAAACCGGTCTCAGTTCGGATTGAAGTCTGCAATTCGACTTCATGAAGTCGGAATCGCTAGTAACCGTGAATCAGCATGTCACGGTGAATACGTTCTCGGGCCTTGTACACACCGCCCGTCACACCAAGGGAGTTGGTAATACCCGAAGGCTGCGCTAGTCGCGGACGAAGGTAGGATCAATGACAGGGGTGAAGTCGTAACAAGGCATCCGTAGCGGAAGCTGTGGATGGATCACCTCCTTTCTAGGGAGAAAATAATTGAGTTTTCACGGACTCAATTGTGGTCGCTTCTGATTTTTATCAGAAGAAACTTGATGCTGTTTATCGCTATTTAGTTGTTAATCTTAGAAAATCCCGTCTTACATTAGTGAGAGCGGGATTTTTTTGAAGGTAGTTGTCAAAAAAAATTTTTTTTGTTATATTATTTTAAGTAATTTGGGCATATAGCTCAGTTGGTTAGAGCGCAACACTGATAATGTTGAGGTCGGAGGTTCAAATCCCCCTATGCCCACAACTTTAATAAAAATATTGAAGTAAAAAGTAAATTAAAAATTTTTTGTGCCGAGGTAGCTCAGTGGTAGAGCAGAAGACTGAAAATCTTTGTGTCGCGAGTTCGATTCTCGCCCTCGGCATTAAAATATCCAGCCCCGTTTTATCGGGGCTGGATTTAGTAGCGGGGTGTAGCTCAGTTGGCTAGAGCGCTTGCTTTGGGAGCAAGAAGTCGCAGGTTCAAGTCCTGTCACCCCGACCAATCAAAACTTAATGATTTTTTCAGGACAGAAATTCTTGCTTAAAATGGATTCGCGCTTCATTTAGTAATTGTGACTAACAATATTACAAATTTTAAATTAATATTTGCTCGTTTATCTAGCTTGTACAAACTTGTACAAAATTAATTTCATAAATCTCTTATATTTTAGATTAAATACACACAGATAAACAAAATAAATATCTTTTTAATTTTTTATTTTGAGTTTATGATTATTTTGAAAAAATAAAAAATTTTATAATGATTAACTTTGTTTATTATTAATGAAAAATTAATCATACTAACTAAAAATAAATTACATGCCGGAGTTAAAACATTTAGCAATAATTATGGACGGTAATCGTCGCTGGGCTAAAAAAAATAATTTACCTTCTTTTGAAGGACATCGCCGAGGATACGAAAAAATGAAAGAAGTTGGTAAATGGTGTATTGATCGAAATATAACTACCTTAACTGTTTATGCTTTTTCTATAGAAAATTGGAATCGCAATGAATCTGAAATTAATTATTTAATGGATTTACTTTATAAAGCTCTTACTGTTGAAATTGAAGAATTTAATAAATATAATATCAAATTAAAAATTATTGGAACAAGAGAAAAATTATCGGAAAAATTAATTAAAGCTATTGTTGCAGCTGAAGAAAAAACTAAAAATAATAATAAAGGAACGCTTAATATTTGTTTAAATTATGGTGGACGTTTAGAGATTGTTGAAGCTGTAAAAAAAATAATATCTCAAAAAATTCCAATCAACCAAATTACCGAAAAGACTATTTCTGAAAATATTTGGTTAACAGGACAAAATGATCCAGATTTAATAATTCGTACTTCTGGAGAACAACGTCTCTCTGGTTTTTTAACTTGGGAAAGTGTTTATAGTGAGTTTCTTTTTTTAGATAAATATTGGCCAGATTTTTCTGAATCAGATTTAGATGAGGCTATTAAAGATTATAATAATAGACAACGTCGTTTTGGAGGAAATTAACTTGACTAATAATTAAATTTAAATTATCATATTATACATGATAGTAAAAATTAACAATTGGTTTTTCTTCTTTTTCTTTGCTGACCGGCGGATCAGTTAATTTTTATTTAATAAAATTTAAACTGACCCGCTAAAACGGGTCAGTTTTTTTGAAAATATTTTTAAAAGATAGAAAAAAATATGATAAAAAGAATAGGCGTATCTGGCGGTCCAGGTAGTTTCTCTCAAATGGCGGCAGATTATTATTGCCAACAAGAAAAAATTAGTGATTATGAAATTATTTATTTAATTTCAGTAGAAAATGTACTTAAAAATTTAGATGAAGAAAAAATTGATATAGGGGTTTTTCCTATTGAAAATTCAAATGGAGGCATTGTTTATGAAGCTGTGTATGCTATGAGTAAGCATCTTTTTAATATTAATAAATTGTTTGAAATTGATGTTAGACATTGTTTGATAACTAAACCCGGCATAACACTAGATCAGATAACTATGATAACTTCGCATGATCAAGCTCTTAAACAATGTAAAATGTATTTAAAAAGAAAATGGCCTGAAATTACTATTAAAGAATGGACCGATACCGCTGATTCTATTCGAGCAATAAAAGAAGGAGAATTACCAGCAACTGCCGCTGGAATTGCTTCGTGTAAAGCGGCAGAAATATATGGCATGCAAATTTTAGAAGAAGGAATTCAAGATTTAAAATTTAATTTTACTACTTTTTTAGCAGTTAATAAAATTAAATAATATAAATTAGTTTAATTAAAGGTAATAAAATAAAATTATATTTATAAAGATAAGCTTGTATTTTTTCCAAAAGACACTCGAGGAAAATGAACTATTATTTTTATAATTCATTTCTTGGAGTGTAATTTGGAAAAGCTAAAGCTGGAACAAATTACAATTTGTACTTTACAATTTTATATTTATTTTAATTCAAACTTAGAAAGGAGAAAGTTATGAGTAAGCCAAGAAATCGGAGACTTAAAGAACTTTTAGAAGAGCAACCACAATTATTAGGAATTTATGCAGTTAAAGCCAGTAAAGTTGAATGTAATTTAGCTATTGGTCAGCCAGAAATGGATCCTCCAGAAGAATTACATTCAAGTATTTGTAACTTAATAAATCAAGCAGGTTACGCTGGCTATGTTTCTGCTATTGGTAGTGCTGCAGCGCGTCAAGCAGTAGCAGATTATTTTAAGTCATTAGGCATAGGAGATGGATCAATTAAACAAGTAGCAATAACTAATGGAGCTAGATCAATGATTTCTTATGTTTTAATGACATTGTGTTGTCCTGGTAATAGAGTTTTATGGTTTGGTCCCGGCTATACTTATGCCGATACAGCTAAACTATTACAGCTTAATCCTATATTAATACCAAACAAGCCAATAAAATTCTCTCCCGATCTCGAATTATTAAAAATCGAGTTAAATATGGCTGAGAAATTTAAGCAGCTTAGTGTATTGGTTATTAATAATCCAGTTAATCCAACGGGTCGTGTTTGGTCTAGACAGGAGTTAGAAAGTGTGGCAAAAATTATTTCTGATTATAATATTTTTGTCATTGCCGATGAGACTTATGCTGGACTAGTTTTTGACGATGCAGAATTTGTTCCTTTTGCCACAATTGAAGGTATGGCAGAAAGAACAATTACTGTCGGTTCCGGATCAAAAAGTTTACGAATTCCTGGTTATCGATTAGGATTTGTCCATGGTCCTGAGGAATTTATTAAGGCATTAGCAGTAGTAATTTCTAATATGGCTGGTTGTCCTAATGTTTTCGCTTTGCTTGCAACACAAGAATTATGCCATAATTTACAGCATACTCAAAAACAGTTGCCAGCATTATTACGTAAACGTCAATTAATAATTAATTGGTGTTGTGAACATAGTCTTGAACTAACTCCGCCCCAAGGAGCATTTTATTCGTTTATTAATTTTAAATCAGTTTTAAAAAGAAAGGGTTTAAATGATACTAAAGAATTAGCCGATATTTTATTAGAGAAAGGAGTTGGGATAACTCCGAGTCAAGCTTTTGGTCAGTGTTATGGTAATTGGGCTCGCATATCTTATGCTGGTCCAGAGAATATTTTAGTTAAAGGCTTGCAAATAATTGGAGAGTATATTTCTAATTAAAACTATTAATTAAAATTATAGAAAGGAGGATAAAACTTTGGAAGAAAAAAATTTAATTAATGTGGCACAAAAGATTGCCACAGGTAAAGAATTAAGTGATAAAAAATGCCCTTATTATTTACCAAACACTATAACTATCTTGGTTTTAAACGAAAAACTTAATCAATTAATTTATTGTCCTCAATTACAAAATTATAAATTAGGACGTATGTCAAAAATAACTTGTCAATACTTATTTCGTGTGGGTCGAGGTTGCCCTTTTGTTCTTTCTGGTAACACTTGTTTTTCTGATTCTTTTGATGAAGAATAAAACATTAAATTACTCCTATATTGTTTTAACAATATAGGAGTTTTTTCTTGAAAATAATATTAAATTATTTTAAAATAAATTAATCACGGGGTGGAGTATGACGGTAGTACGCGCCCATGGGGTGGGTGTAGACGGAGTTCAATTCTCCGCACCCCGATATATTGATTAATAGATTGATTAAATTAAATAATTAATTAAATAATAAAATTTATGAACAAAAAAATTATTGTTGCCATTATTGTTATCTTAGTATTAATTATCTCAGTGAGCTTAGTTGTATTGACTCAAACTAAGAAAAATAGCAATCAAGAATCATTAAATTCTGAATTTTATCAAACTTCAACTTCATCAAACACTGAAACAAATTCTGAAGTTAATACTTTAGAAGAAACTAAAGAAACCACTGATATTTCCAACGCATGTGAATCGGCTTGTGGTTATTATTTATTATGTTTAAGTTCAAAACAATCCAATATTAATAGTGAGGCCTCACTTAACAATCAATATAATTCTTGCCTTAAAGAATGTGCTAAATGGTCTTTACAAAAAATAGAATGTGTAATTAATTCTTCTAATTGTGAAGACATTTCTACTAAATGTGGGTTATAATAAAGTTTAATTAATAAAATATGAATAAAAATTTATTAATTATTGGTGGAATTTCAATTGTCGCTGCCGTAGGAGTTGCTAGCTATGTTTTATTTAATGGTTTTGAGTCAAATATTGATTCTAATCAAAACAACACAGAAAGTACAAACCAAGTAGATTTATCTAGTGATGGTGATTTTGTTGTAAAAAAATATCAGAACTTATTAGAAAAAATTAAAAGTTCAGAATTGAAAAAAAAATTATTAAGTTCTTGTAATGACCAGCAAAAATTTAATCAAGAATTAAAAAATTTAGAAGATCAGTTAAAGGATTTAAGAGATTATAAAGATGGGTATGCAGAATTATTATTAAAAACTAAAATAGCTAATAATAATAAACCCGATAAACATCCAGGAGTTTGTGCTCGTGATTATGATGGCAGTATTGCTGTTCCCGGTTCTTGGTCTGTTGATCTTGACGGTAATCAAATACCGCCAGCTTCTTGGCCGCCAGATCTTGATGGTGGTGTTGTCCCACCGCCCGGTTGGCCTTTAGATGAAAACGGCAAACCTTTTCCACCCGGAGAATGTCCAAGAGATTATGATGGTAGTATTTCTCTTCCCGGTTCTTGGTCTGTTGATCTTGACGGTAATCAAATACCGCCAGCTTCTTGGCCATTAGATCTTGATGGTAATCCTATACCGCCACCCGGCTGGCCTTTAGATGCTGATGCCAAGCCTCTCCCACCCGGATCAGCAGAAATGCCAAGTGGCTATATGCCTAATGATGAGGAAATGAAAAAAATCAAAGAATCAGTAAATGAAGATGAATTTTTAAAAGAAATTAATAAGTTAGAGCAAGAAATTATAAATTTATTAAATGAATTAAAGTCAATTTGTAAAGAAAATCAGTCATCTAATTCATGTGATAAAGCTTGTAAAAATTATGTTAATAAATGTTTAACATTAGTTCCCAATGCTAATCAAGCTTTATTTGATGATGGTTATAAATCTTGTTTGAAAGAATGTGCTAAGTGGTCTTTACAAAAAATAGAATGTATTAGTAAAGCGTCAACTTGCGAATCTTTTACAGATGTTTGTGGCTTATAGAATTTTTTAGGGTTATTTTTTATCTAAAATTAAATAAAAATAATTATTATCTATTGACTTTTTATTAAAAGTGTGCTATAATTATAATGTATTGAAGTTTTGTAAATTATAATAAAATAAGGAGAAGAACAATGGTTAAGTACTTTATGTCTGTGTTTGTTTTTCTAGTTCTAGTATTGATAATGGGTGGTTGTGCTAGTATGGCCGGTCCGGTTCAAGGCGTGCGTGACTGGATCGGTGATGCTGGGTCGCCAGTCAGTCACCGCCCGTTATTTAGGGTGTATACGAGTCCTTCGAAGTCGACGACATATACTCCTGTGTATCGTGCAGGAGACAATGATATCAATTACTACCATCATACTAACAAGCCAGCGCCGCCTCGAGTTAATCGTGAGGCGACTTATGGTTATTACTACTGGGAATTAAATCCCAAAGCTAGCCGTAGTAGATAATCACCTCTCAGTCCTCCTTCCTTAAGGGAACTCCGAAGCACCACGCTCTCTTTTACTCTTACCCTTTTACCGCCTTGCTCACCTTGAGTTAGGCGGTTTTCTTTTTGGTTATTTTTGATGTTGATTTACAATTGTCATTATTTTTAATTTGCCAAAAAAGCCGCTTCAGATTAAAATAAAGCCAGAAAATATTTATGAAAATAATTGCTGATTTACATATTCATTCTAAATACTCTCGTGGTTGTTCGCGTGATTTAGAATTACCAGCTATTGTTAATTGGTGTGAGCGTAAAGGTATTAATTTGATAACGACCGGAGATAGCACTCACTCTAAATGGTTAGAATCTATTAAAGAAAATTTAGTTGAAACTGATCCAGGATTTTATCAATTGAAAGACAAATATTCAAAAACCAGATTTATTATTGGAACGGAAATTAGTTGTATTTATAAACAAGGCGACAAGTGTCGTCGCATTCATATTGTTTTGTTATTCCCTAATATTGAAGTAGCAGAAAAAGTTAATCAAGCCTTAATTACCAGAGGTTATAATCTCAAATCAGATGGCCGACCAATTATTGGCTTATCAGCCAAGAAGCTAGCTAAGTTGTGTTGGGAAATAGATGAAAAAATTTTAGTGATTCCAGCCCATGTTTGGACGCCTTGGTTTTCTATTTTTGGTTCTAAATCTGGTTTTGATTCAATAGAAGAATGTTTTGAAGAATTATCTGACAGAATTTATGCAATTGAAACTGGGCTTTCATCTGATCCGCCAATGAATTGGCGTCTGTCACAATTGGACAAAGTTTTTTTAGTATCTAATTCTGATGCTCATTCATTAGCTAATTTGGGACGTGAGGCTAATGTTTTTGATTTTTCTGAAAATAATTTTAGTTATGATGAGTTATTTAGAATTTTAAGTAAACATGATAGAAAAAGTTTTTTGTACACGATAGAATTTTTTCCTGAAGAAGGAAAATATCATATCGATGGACACGCTGATTGTCAATTTTCTTGTTTACCAGAAGAAAGTATTAAGTATAACAATCGTTGCCCTAAGTGTGGTAAGGTTTTAACTTTAGGAGTGCTTAATCGTGTTAATATTTTAGCTGATAGAAAAGAAGTTCAAGCAGAAAATTTTGTTGCTTATAAAAATATTATTCCACTTCAAGAGATTATTGCTGATGTTTATAATGTTAATAAACAATCAAAAAAAGTAATTCAAAAATATTTAGAAATAACTAATAAAGTAAATGAATTTTCACTTTTACTTGATATTGATGAAACAGAATTAATTAAATTAGTTGGTTTAGAATTAGCTTTAGCTATTATGAAAATGCGTCGTGGTGAAGTTATTATAACTGCTGGATATGATGGTGTTTATGGTAAAGTAAAAATTAAATTAGATCAATTAAAACAAAATCAATTGATTTAAAAGTTAAATTTTATACAAACAAAAATCCACTCCCTGCGCATAAGAGTGGATTTTTGTTTTTGAGAAAATTCTTATTTCTTTTTCTTTTTTGTTGCTTTCTTTTTAGCTACTTTTTTAACGGCTTTCTTTTTTGCAACTTTTTTCTTTGCTGCCATGACGATCACCTCCTTTCATTGTTGAAGATAAAAATTTTGCAAAATAATTTTTACTAACGTGCGCAAAATTACTTTGACTGTTTATATTATACCACAAAAAAAAGTTGTCAACAATAGTTATCCACAGATAAAAAATTTTTATTATTTATTTTTTTATTAAAAAAATAATTGTTTTATAATTTTTTTATAATAAATAAAATAATTGAAACGATAAAAAATAATTTTTATATTTTTGTTTATGATGTTTAAGTAATTAAAAATAATTATTAAACTTGAAAAAAAATAAAAATTAAGTTATATTTAGACAAAAGAAAAATGTTTATGGGCCTGTAGCTCAGGGGTTAGAGCGCTACGCTTATAACGTAGATGTCGGTGGTTCAAATCCACCCAGGCCTACTAAAAAATTGATAAATTGCTAAATTTTAAGAAATTTTTATATTTTAAGCAGGCAATTAGGACGATTAGCTCAGTTGGTTAGAGCGTCTCGTTGACGTCGAGAAGGTCAGAAGTTCGAATCTTCTATCGTCCACTAATATTTTTTAACTTATAAAATTAAAGTTGATTAATTTTGTAAACTAAAAACGCCTGTTGGGGCGTTTTTATTTTAAAGTGATACCATTAATATGGATAATAAATTATGGATAAAGTTAGTAAAAAATTAATTAAATGGCAAAGAGAAAATTTAAATACTTCTGAATTTATTTTTATTGAAAAATTATTAAAATGTTTTCCTCAAGCGAAAATCTATTTAGTTGGTGGCGCGGTTCGTGATATTTTAATTAATCGTTCAACTAAAGATTTTGATTTTGTTGTAACAAAAGTTGAAGCTAAAAAATTAGAAAAATTTTTATTAGAATTAGGTGAAGTAAATTTGGTAGGAAAAAGTTTTGGAGTATTTAAGTTTATACCTAAAGGTTTTCATGTTGGAGAAAATAATTTTGAAGCGATTGACATTGCTTTACCGCGTACTGAGATTGCTGGCATGAGTGGTGGTTATAAAGATTTTGAGGTACAAAGCGATAAAGATTTACCAATCGAAAAAGATTTATCACGTCGTGATTTTACTATTAATGCTTTAGCTTGGGATTTAGCATCAGAAGAATTAATTGATTTATTTGGTGGAATTTTTGATATCGAAAATCATATAATTAAAGCAATTGGTAATCCAACTTTACGTTTTCAAGAAGATTATACTCGCATGTTGCGCGCTATTAGATTGGCCTGTCAGTTAGGATTTACGATTGAATCACAAACTTATCAAGAAATAAAAAAGAAGGCTAAACAAATTAAAAAAATCGCTAAAGAACGTATTAATGAAGAATTTACTAAAATTATTATGTCTGATCGAGCTGAATTAGGAATTAGAATGATGCAAGATATTGGATTACTTAAAGAATTAATTCCTGAATTGGAAAAAACTTATGGTGTTGGTCAAAATCGTCATCATATTTATGATGTTTTTGAACATAGTGTTAGAGCGTTAGGAGCCGCAGCGGAAAGAAGCTTTAAATTAGAGGTTAGATTAGCGGCATTATTTCATGATATTGGCAAACCTTTAACTAAAGAAGGGCAGGGATTAGACTCAACTTTTTATAATCATGATATTGTTGGCGCTAAAATAACTAAAAAAATTCTTAAACGCCTTAACTTTTCTAATAATATTATTGATTATGTAACCCATTTAGTTCGTTATCATATGTTTTATTATGCTTTAGATATAGTTTCTGATTCAGGAGTGCGTCGTTTATTATCACGTATTGGCAAAGAAAATATTGATGATTTTATTAATTTACGTATTTGTGATCGTTTGGGCATGGGAAGGCCAAAAGCTAAACCCTGGAAATTGATTGAATTAGAAAGAAGATTCAAAGAGGTACAACTTGATCCTATTACACCCAAAATGTTAGCCCTTAAAGGCGATGAATTAATGAAAATACTTGGCATTACTCCGGGACCAAGAGTAGGTTTAATTTTAAATGCTATGTTAGGAGAAGTATTAGATGACCCCAAAAGAAATAATCATGACTATTTAGTTAATCGAGCTAAAAAATTAAATCAATTAAAAGACGAAGAATTGAAACAATTACATCCGGACATTAAATTTTATGAAGAAGAGCGTCGAAGAAATTTGCATAAAGAAAGGTAAGATAATTTTATGAAAAAAATAATTATTAAAAAGGAAGATAGTGGCAAGCGTTTAGATATTTTTTTATTTGAATTAATTAAAAAAAATAGTCGTTCGCAAATTAAAAAAATGATTTTAGGAGACATGGTTACAGTTAATGGAGAAATGCCAACCGTTCATCGTTTTCTTAAAGAAGGAGATATTGTTGAAATAAAGGAAGGTGAATTACAGAACGTTTCTTCTAAGAAGAAATTTATCAAGTCAAAATTAAAATCATTTGGAACAGAAATTTTTTCTAAAATAAAAATTATTGATGATACACCAGAATATTTAGTAATTGAAAAACCTTCGGGACTTTTGGTACACCCAACTAATAAAGGAGAAACTAATACTTTAGTTGATTGGTTAATTGCTAAATATCCTGAGTGTCGAAAAATTGGAGAAGATCCGGCTCGCGCTGCCATTGTTCATCGTTTAGATAAAGAAGTTTCTGGTTTAATGGTAATTCCTAAAACTCAAGATTCGTTCGAAAACATAAAAAGACAATTTAAATTAAGAACGATTGATAAAAAATATTTAGCTTTAGTTTATGGAAAAATAAAAAATGACTCAGGAGAAATAAACTTTCCTATTAAAAGATCATCAAGCAAAAAAGGAATGTTTGCGGCTTTACCTATTGGCGCTGATACTGGCAAGAAGGCTTTAACAGTTTATTCTGTTAAAGAAAGATATAAAAATTATACTCTTTTAGAAATAGAAATTATGACTGGTCGTACTCATCAGATTCGTGTACATCTTTTAGCTATAGGTCATGGTATCGTAGGTGATCCTTTATATAAAAATAGAGGTATTAAAGAAAAAAATACTCCTAATAGAATTTTTTTACATGCCGCTGAATTAGGCTTTACTGATTTGAAAGGAGAAAGACATCAATATCAAAGTCTTTTACCACAATCGCTTAGAGATTTTTTAAGAAAGATAAAATAAGAAAATAATAAAAACGCCCGCATTATTGCAGACGTTTTTATTATTTATAAAATATATTAAATTACATCATTGAACCATAAGGATTCATTCCGCCCATTCCGCTATGTTCGTGTTCTTCTTTTTGTGGTAATTCAGAAACAGCGCATTCAGTAGTTAAAATCATAGCTGCTGCTGAAGCGGCGTTTTGTAAAGCACTGCGAGTAACTTTTGTTGGGTCAACAATTCCTGAAGCAATTAAATCTTCAAATTCTCCGGTTAAGGCGTTATATCCCATGTTATCAGTTAATTTTTTAACTTCTTCAACTATAACTTCACCTTTAGCTCCAGCATTATTAGCAATTTGTTTTAATGGTTCTTCAATTGCTTTGGCTAAAATTTCTATACCAATTTTTTCTTCTCCAGTAACTTTAACTTTATCTAATGCTTTAGAAGCTCTAATTAAAGCTGTTCCTCCTCCTACTACAATACCTTCGGCAATAGCGGCACGAGTCGCGGCTAAAGCATCTTCAATACGTAATTTCTTTTCTTTCATTTCGGTTTCAGTAGCCGCTCCAACTTTAATAACAGCAACTCCCCCAGCTAATTTTCCTAATCGTTCTCTTAATTTTTCTTTATCAAAATCAGAATCAGATAATTCAATCTCTCTATTAATTTGAGCTATACGATCTTCAATAGCTGATTTATCGCCTCGACCATCAACGATTGTGGTATTATCTTTGGTAGCTACTACCTTTCCAGCATGTCCTAAAGCATTTAATTCTGTATTTTCTAATTTTAATCCTAAATCTTCTGTTATAACGCGACCACCAGTAACAATAGCAATATCCGCTAACATTTCTTTGCGGCGATCACCAAAACCTGGAGCTTTAATGCCTAAAACATTAAAAGTGCCGCGTAATTTATTAACTACAAAAGTAGTTAAAGCTTCACCATCAATATCTTCGGCAATAATAACTAATTCTTTGCGTCCACTTTGAGCTAATTTTTCCAATAAAGGTAGAATTGATTGTAAAGAAGAAATTTTTTTGTCAGTAATAAGTATAGGAACATCAGAATATTCAGCTTCCATTCTTTCAGCGTTAGTAATCATGTAAGGAGAAATATAGCCACGATCAAACTGCATTCCCTTAACAATTTCTTTTTCAATACCAAATGATTGGCCTTCTTCAACGGTTATAACTCCATCATTACCAACTTCTTCTAAAATTTCAGCAATAATTTCTCCTACTGCTTCATCGTTAGCAGAAATAGAAGCTACTTGTTTTTTTTCTTCACGAGAGGAAATTGGTTTACTAATTTTTTTTAGTTCTTCTACTAAAGCATTAACACCTTTTTCAATGCCATGACGAACAATAATAGGGTTAGCTCCAGCCGCTACATTTTTTAATCCTTCGCTAACAATCGCTTGAGCTAAAACAGTAGCGGTAGTAGTACCGTCTCCAGCAACATCATTTGTTTTACTGGCTACTTCTTTAATAAGTTCGGCGCCCATGTTTTCAAATTTATCTTGCAATTCAATTTCTTTAGCAATAGTTACTCCATCATTAACAATCTGTGGCGCGCCGTAACCTTTATCTAAAACAACATTTCTTCCTTTGGGTCCAATAGTTACTTTAACAGCATTAGCTAATTTATCTACACCATTTTTCAATTTAATACGAGCCTCTTCATTAAAAATTATTTGTTTTGCCATATCTTAAAATTGTTATTATTTATTATTCAATTATTGCCAACACATCTTCGTGGCTAATAATTTTATACTCTTCTTCATCAATTTTGATTTCATCTCCCCCATATTTAGAATAGAGGATTTTTTGACCGACCTTTAATTTTAGTTGAGAAATTTTTTCTCCTGAACCTATAGCGATAATTTCACCTTCAGTTCTTTTTTCTTTACTTACACTTTCCGGTAAAACAATTCCGGATTTAGTAATTTCTTCTTCTTTGACCGCTTTAACTAGTAAGCGATCTCCTACTGGTTTAATTTTCATAATTATTCTTAATTTATTAATTATTTTTTAATTTTTAGCACTCTTAATTATTGAGTGCTAAATGATTTCTGATGTCATTTTAAAAAACGTTATCAATCTTGTCAAGAGGTATTAAGATTGCAAAAATGTTATAATTATTGTATTATAAACTAGTTATTAAAGTGTAAGTATATTATTAGAAAAAACTGGGAAAAACTAATAACCAGGTTATTAGCTTTTTTATTAAAAGCCTTATTATTTTTTGGCTATTTTTTAAGAATTTTTAGTAATTTTATTTTAAAAAAATTAGCTCCTTTGGGTAAATTTTTATTATATTGGCTGATTTTACCAATTTATGGAAAATTTTTAGTAATTAAATCTAAATTTCAAAAAGCTTCAAATGAGAAAAAAGATAGATTTATTTTAATTTTTACTAATCGTTATTTAATACATTTTATTATTGCTTTAATTGGTTTAGGGGTTTCTATTTTTAATATTTTAGGCTATGAAACTAAAGATGATTATGGACAAAAAGCTTTAATGTATAATTTGGCTGGTATTAGTAATACTGAAATAATAGAAGACTCAACTATAGTTAAAGAAGATTTTAAGGTTTATAATTATCAAGATCCCTCTTTATTTATGGAAGAAGGATCTTTTATTTCAAACAATTCAATTGATAATGATAATATTTTTACTGATAATGTTACTACTCAAGGAGATTTAGCCTTGATTAATCCAGATATAATTAATACTACAGAAGAAACAACAATTAAAGGTTCTCGAGGAATTAGAGAATATGAAGTAGTTGAAGGAGATACAATTGCTAAAATTGCTAATAAATTTGGTGTTTCTGTTAATACTATTCTTTGGGCTAATGGGCTATCTTCAACTTCTTTAGTTAAACCAGGACAAAAATTAAAAATACCTTTAGTTTCTGGTGTGGTGCATACGGTAGTGAAAGGAGATACTTTAAGTAGGATTGCGCAAAAATATGCTGTTTCTGAATCAACTATTAGAGAATATAATATAATTGATGGTGATAAACTCTCAATCGGTCAAGTTTTAATTATTCCTGGTGGTAGATTAATAGAAACTCCAAAACCCAGACCTTCTGTTACTGTAAAAGTTTCTAGACCCGCTTCTGATAATAATATAGTTGTGTCTGGTACAGGAAAAATGTCTTGGCCTAATGCTTGTTATAGGATTTCTCAATATTATAAAGGGTGGATTCATACAGGAGTTGATATTGCTTGTCCTAGTGGCAGCGCTATACGTGCCGCCGATGACGGAACAGTAATTAGAGTTCAATATGGACGTACTGGATATGGCTATAATGTTATTATCGATCATGGTAATGGAATTTCTACTTTATACGCTCATATGAGTAGAATAGATGTAGTTGTTGGTCAGTATGTTGCTAAAGGAGAAGTTATTGGTGCTGAAGGTTCGACTGGTAGATCAACTGGTCCGCATCTTCATTTTGAAGTTAGAATTAGCGGTTCTCATGTTAATCCGCTTAATTATATTAGGTAATAAAATTAAGAATTTATTTTAATTTTTATTCATTTTTAATCCTATATTGCAAGGCTTCTGCTAAATGATGGGATTTAATAATTTCACTTTCGTCTAAATCAGCAATAGTACGAGAAACTTTTAATATACGAAAGTATGAACGAGGAGAAAGTCTCATTTTTTCTACTGCTTGTTGCAGTAAATTTTTTCCTTCATAATCTAAAATACAAAAAGTTTCAGTTTGCTTTGAACTCATTTCACTATTAGAAAAAATTAATTCTTTTTTAAAGCGAGCTAACTGTATGTCTCGTGCTTTTTGAACTCGTAAACGAACCATCTCTGATGTTTCTGTTAAGCTGGTTTGAGCTAATTCTTCAAATTTAATTCTTGGTACTTCTAGATGTAAATCAATTCTGTCAAGCAAAGGACCAGAAGCTCTTTTTTGATAACGTAATACTTCAGTTGGTGAACAAAGACAATCTTTTTCTGGGTCATTAAGATAACCGCAAGGACAAGGATTCATAGCAGCAACTAATAAAAATTTTGCTGGAAAGCGGATTGTTCCAGAAGCTCTAGAAACAGTAATCATCCCATCTTCTAAAGGTTGTCTTAAATTTTCTAAAACAGATTTAGGGAATTCTAAAAATTCATCAAGAAATAAAACGCCTCGATGTGCTAAAGAAATTTCCCCAGGTTTAAGATTGGCTGTCCCACCAACTAAAGCAATTGAAGAAGCACTGTGATGTGGCGCTCGAAAAGGTCGAGAAGTTATTAATGGTTGCTCAGCTTCTAGTAATCCGGCTGCTGAATAAATTTTTGTAACTTCTAAACTCTCTTCTTGTTCCATGCGCGGCATAATTGAAGGTATGGTTTTTGCTAACATAGTTTTTCCTGACCCTGGTGGGCCAGAAAAAAGTAAATTATGATTACCGCTAGCTGAAATTTCTAAAGCTCTTTTAGCGCAATCTTGTCCTTTGATATAAGAAATATCAATATTATAAAAATTTGTTTCAGAAAAATTATCAACTTCTTTTTGATAAGAATTAATAAGATGGTTTCCTCTAAAATGATTAATTAAGGTTATTAAATTATCAACCGGATATATTTCTAAATCCGGTATTAGAGCAGCTTCTTTAGCATTAATTGAGGGTAAAAATATTTTTTTAATATTATTTTTACGACAAGCAATAGCAAAAGAAATAACGCCTGTTACTGGTCTTAATGATCCATCTAAAGCTAATTCTCCTATAAATAAACAATCATGATTTATAGTTGGTATTTGTTTAGCTTGAATTAAACAAGCAACAGCAATTGGTAAATCATAATGAGTGCCAGTTTTTTTGATATCAGCTGGAGCCATATTAATGATTATATTGCCACGAGGAAAATCTAAGCTAGAGTTTTTAATAGCGCTACGAACTCTACTTTTACTTTCATCTATTGCCTTGTCAGGTAATCCAACAATAATCATTCCGGGCATGCCATGTGGTGAGTGATCGACTTCAATTTCTATTATTTCAGAATCAAGTCCAATTAAAGCAGCGGAAAAAGTTTTTGCTGGCATAAGTTTAATTTTGTTATTATAGTAATTAATTATTAAAATTATAACATGAACTTTATATTTTAGATAAAAATATTTTTTAATTGAAAATTTTATTTATAGATGATTTAGACATTTGACTTTTTATTAAAAATAGGTTATTATTTTAAAGTAATTTTTAGAAAATAATAGTATGTCTAACGAAAAATTGAACAAAGATTGGCATGATAAAGTATTGCCATTAATAAAACCGGGTGTAACTATTAAAGTACATCAGATTATTAAAGAAAAAAATACTAAAGGAGAAGAAAAACAACGAATTCAAATTTTTGAAGGCATTGTTTTAGCTCGTCGTGGTGGCATGGGTAAAAGTGCTACTGTTACAGTTAGAAAAATTGCTTCTGGTGGAATTGGAGTAGAGAGAATTTTTCCTCTTTGGTCTCCGGCTATTGCTAAAATTGATTTAGTTAAAGAAGCTAAAGTTAAACGTTCTAAATTGTATTATCTTAGGAATTATCCTAAAAAATTATCAGAAAAAATATTTAATTAAGTTAGTAAGGTTTAAAAACCTTTTGCTGACGTGGCGGAATTGGTATACGCGCATGTTTGAGGTGCATGTGCCTTCGGGCTTGGGAGTTCGAGTCTCCCCGTCAGCATTAAGCACGCCTAGCTCAGTTGGTTAGAGCACCTCGTTTACACCGAGGGGGTCAGGAGTTCGAATCTCTTGGCGTGCATCAAATTTAAATTTATATGTTTATTTCTATTATTATTGGAATTTTGATAGTTATTTTAGGAGTAGCCATGGTTTGGAAGCCAAGATTTTTTGTTGATTTTGTCGGACATCAGGAATGGGCAGAAAAAGTTTTTGGAGTTCATGAAGATGATACTGCTTTTAAGGTTATAGGAATAATTGTTATTTTAATTGGAGCTTTTGTTATGACAGGAATTATTAATGATATTTTAATGTGGTTTTTTGCTCCAACTTTTAGAGCAGCAGAAAATTTAAAAAAATAATTTATGGGCCTTTAGCTCAGTTGGCTAGAGCACCTGCTTTGCAAGCAGGGGGTCAAGGGTTCGAATCCCTTAAGGTCCAATTTTATAAAAGAGTCTCTTTTTTATTCTTTCTGATATAAGAGCATCATAAATAGTTAGGTTATGGTTAATCCAGAAAAAAAATTAAGTGGAGGAGATGCAAAAGTTGAGGAGTATGTCCGTCGTATTCAGAGTGGAGAGTCAAGTGAGGAAATTATGCGCGGACTACCCGATTCTTTTCGTAAATCTATTGAGGCTAGACTTAATCGTGGAAGAGATGCTGAAGAAGAATTTGCAGAGTCAGATTCTATTTCTCAAGAAGCAAGGCAGAAAATAAGGAAAATGGCTCAGGAAGATAAAATCAACTCGACAAATAGAGCTAATGAAATTAGAGTGAAATTGGGTATACCAATTCAATCAATTGAACAATCACCAGCGGATGCACTAGATACAGGATTACTGTCGGAAGAAAAACAAAAAGCTAGAGACGTTAAAGCTATTTTTGATGCTATGAGCGAAGCACTTAAGGGTGCAGGTCTTGAAAAAGTTAAAGAGTATGATGAACGATTGAGAGCGGCCATGGCGGGTAAACCGATAAAAATTGGTGATACTGTAGCTAATTTAATGTCTGATTTTAAACGATTCACAAGAATTGATTGGACTCCCGATTTTAATTTTGATAAATTATTTGCTGAAGATAGAGAGAAACCTAAAAATTATAATGACGTTGGCAGTCAAGAATTGTCGACAGAGAAAAAAGCTAAGTTGATCGAGGAGCTAAGGCAAAAGTATAATGATATAAAATCAAAGAAACGAATGACCTTAGAAGATCAAATGTTTATGGTTTCTCATGGAATCAATCCTGAAAACAATGAAGCTTTCCCTACTGTAGATGGCAGTATAGGAATAAATTATGACGCACATGGAGTTGCGAAATCACAACAGTTAGAACAATTATTGAATTTATTGGATAATGGAATAAGTAAGGATCGTGATTTTTATACTGCACCCTTTGAAGTGCCAGTAGATATTAGGCCGGCATTAACTTCTGTTTTAGGTGCTGGTGGCGGTACTGCCTATAAAGATGGTTTAGCAGTTTTAACCTCGGGCTATAAAGAAACAATAAAGGACAACGGCATTAAACACGTGTTTATTAATGATGTTTTTTTAGATCTTAAGGAATTGCTTGAAAAAGCATACCCACAATACCAGTTTCATCTATTAAGCGAACAAAAAGCAGTTTTGGAAGGAGAAGCTATTGAGGCTGAAAAAAGAAACTAAATTTATAAATATTTAAAACTCTTAATTTCCTAAAATATAAGTACTTTTTGATGGATTCTTTTAATGGTCTTATAAATTGCTATAAGTTTGGAATAACGGAATTGTTATCAACAAAAGATTTAAACAGGTATTAATCCGTATTTTAAATTTATGCGAAGTACAAAATATATTAAAAATTTTTTTTTATTTTTTTTAACCAATCTTTAATTATTTTATTTACATCTCTATTTTTAGGTGAATTATTATTATGATGCCCGAATTTATATTTAAAAATATCAGTTTTAATTTCTCCTAATAAAACTCGATAAACTTCACAGGCGATATATTTAGCGGCAACATTTAATCTTCCATCAGATTCAAAACGTCTTACCGATACATAAATTTTGGGTTTTTTAAGTATTTTGAATTTACCAAATTTTTTAGCTCGAGAAATATATTCATGATCCTCAGCCAATTTAAGCGCTTCATTATAACCTCCTATTTTATCATGAAGAGATTTTTTTATTAAAATACAAAAACCTCCAGCATGAGGATAAAAGTATTGAGTTAATTGAATATAAGCATTAGCTACCCCATGCATCATTTGATCTATTAATTTATCACTAAGAGGTATAGCAGCACAAGTGGCCGCATCAGCCCCTTTTTCCTCAGCTTCTTCAATTAAAAATTTAAGAAATTTTCCTGATAAAAAAACGTCAGAATCAAGAAATAAAAGCCATTTACCTTGAGCTTCTTTAGCACCAGCATTGCGTCCTATAGCTGGTAATCCTCCTTTAACAATTTTAACTCCATATTCCTTAGCAATTTCAGTGGTTTTATCAGTTGATCCAGCATCAGCAAGAATTATTTCATAATCTTTAAAATCTTGGTTTCTAATAGATTCAAATAAAATAGGTAGATTTTTCTCTTCATTGAGAGCAGGAATAATAATACTTAATTTGGGCATATTTAGTACATTATTAAGTATAATTCAAACAGTTTTTTTTGGCAATTTTTTATTTTTTTGATATAATTTTTATATAAAATTTTTACTTAAAAAATTATGTTAAGGAGGGACATTATTATTTTATTTTTTTCCGCTATTATTTTATTGAGCGGATTTTTATTTTTATCAAAAATTTCTTTAGCTTCTTTTGATAATTTTATTGAGCTGATTAATCATGACGGTATAATAGAAAACAATCTTTCTTGGAATTATATTAATTGTTCTACTACTACTGCCGAGTATATTATTTTGAAAACTAGTAGTTCAGAATTAATTAGCCCAGAAATTGATTTGCCATTTTGTACTTCTGCAATTTTAGATTTTCAAGCCAGAACTTATGGAGGAGAAAAATATAATTCTTCAACTAATGGTACGACTTCTGATATTTTTATAAAAATAAAATCAGGAGAAATTGAAGAAAATATTTTATCTAAACCTGTAGCAGGTAATGTTATGTCTTCAACTGCTTCTATCGATTTAACTAAATATTGTGGCAATAAATTAATTTTAAGTTTTAATTCTTATAATGCAACAAGTTCTATTGGTTTTGGTTTAGATAATATTAAAATAAAATACCAACCAATTATTAATAATCAATTACCCGTTGCCAATGCTGGGCCAGATAAAGAAGCTATAATTGATGAATTAGTAGCATTTGATGGTAGCGAATCAAATGATTCTGATGGTTTTATTACTGATTGGAGTTGGGATTTTGGATCATTTCAATTATTAGGAGTAACTACTTCTTATGCTTTTAATGTCACTGGCACTTATCAAGTTTCTTTAATGGTTACAGATGATCAAGGAGCAACATCTTCTCCTGATTATATAATTATTAATGTTAAAGATAGAGAACAAACAAGTTCTACTGCTTCTTCCACTACCAGTACTATTTTTGCTTTTGGTGATGTTTTAATTAATGAATTATTACCTGCACCAACTTCAGGCAATAAAGAATGGATAGAATTATATAATAACACTGATAAATCTATTGATCTTTCCGGTTGGTTATTACTTAATAAAGAAGGTTCAAAATATAGTACTACTACGCTTTCTGGAATTATTGATCCAGATGACTTTTTTGTAATAGAAAATATTATTGGTAATTTAAATAATTCAGGAGACGAAATTATTCTTAAAGATTATTCAGGAAAAATTATTAGCCAAACTTCTTATGGAGATTTTTCTTCTTGTTATGATTGTGCTTGGGCTAGAAATGATATTGGTGATTATTTACTTACAATAACTCCCACAAAAAATGCGGTAAATATAATAACTTCTAAAATAATAAAAAATTCTGAAGGATCATCGAATATTTCTAATAAAGAAATTATTACCACTACTACTCAAAACAACACAACAACAACTACTCAAAAAGATATTTATCAAGTTCCTTTGTTAGTAATTATTAACGAAATTTATCCAAATCCCAATTCTGGACAGGAAGAATTTATTGAATTTAGGAATTTAGATACAAAACCAATAGATATATCGGGTTTAGTGATTGCGGATGCTTCAAAAAAGAAATTCAAAATTGCTTCCTCTACTATTTTATCTGCGGGAGGTTATGCGGTTTTTATACGTAGTCAATCTAATATTGCTTTAAATAATTCTGGTTTGGAAACAATTTTTTTGTCTTATCCCGATGGTTCAATAATTGATAAAGTTTCTTATAGCGGCAGCAAAAAAGGAAAGTCATTTTCTCGCAAAGATTCGGGTGAATGGCAATGGAGTGATGTGCCAACTCCAGCTCAAGAAAATATTTTTTCTTTACCGGCAGAAGAATTACCTATTATAAATCTTTCTGTTAGCACCAATAAGATGACAACTAAAAAGGTAACAACAAAAACCAAAAAAATCCCATCAGTTGTTGTCAGCAGTTCTTTAGATCAAGTGCGAGAATTAGATAATGGCTCTCGAGTTAAAGTTTCCGGAGTAGTTTCAGTAGTTCCCGGAGTATTAGGGGCGCAGATTTTTTATTTGGCTGGGTCAGGTATTCAAATTTATTCTTATAATAAAACTTTTCCTAATTTAACTTTAGGAGATAGAGTAGAAATTATTGGTGAATTATCAGAATCAGGTGGTGAAAGACGTATTAAAATTTCTTCTATTGGAGATATTAAAATTTTAGGACACGATAAGCCTCCTGAATCACATCAGATTTCTACTGCTGATTTAGGAGAAAATTATGAAGGTTGGTTAGTTATGATTGAAGGCGATGTTTTAGAAAAGAAAGGACGTAATATTTATATTGATGATGGTAGTGGGGCCGAAGCTAAAGCTTATATCAAAAGCCATATTGCTATAGAAGATTTAACAATAAAAGAAGGAGATAAAATTAAACTTATTGGAATAGTTTCTAAAACTTCATCTGGTTATAGAATTTTACCTCGTTCTATTCAAGATATAGAGATTATTAAAGGTGAGGTAAAAGGAGAATTTGAAACTGCTTCATTTAATTTTACTAAAGAATATTATTTATTTGCTCTAATTATTTTTTTAGCAGCAATAATAATTTGGTTAATTTATAAATGGCCTAATAAAAAAACCTCGAAATAATCGAGGTTTTTTTATTTATTTTTTTATTTTATCTTTATCTATTTCTTGATTTGTTTCTTTTATTTCTAAATTAGTTTTATTATTATCATCGTCTTGATTAAGTTTAATTCCATCTTCTCCAATAATATCAATTTTCCAACCAGTTAAACGAGAAGCTAATCTAACATTTTGTCCGCCGCGTCCGATGGCTAATGATAATTGATCCTCATTAACTCTAACTTTAGCTGATTTATTATTTTGATCAATTTCAATATTAGCTACTTTAGCTGGCGATAATGAATTTGTAATAAATTTAGCTGGATTTTCGTCCCAAAGTATAATATCCACCTTTTCATTATTAAGTTCACTAATTATGGTTTGTATTCTTGATCCTCTCTGTCCAACACAAGAACCAATAGGATCAATATTTTCTTCATTAGAAGCAATAGCTACTTTAGTACGGCTACCCGGTTCTCTAGCGATTGATTTAATTTCAACTGAACCAGCAGCTATTTCTGGAATCTCTTCTTCAAAAATAAATCTTACTAGTTCATTATCAGCTCGAGAAACCATAATCATTGAACCGCGTGATCCTTGGTCAACTGATTTTAAATAAAATTTCATGCGATTACCGATATTATATCTTTCTCTTTCAACTTGTTCTTCGGGTGGCATAATAGCTATGGCATTACCAATATCAACAAAAACATTTTTTCCTTCACGTCTTTGGATAGTTCCAGTAATTAAAGTATGTTCTAATCCTTTGTATTCTTCAAAGATTTTCATTCTCTCCTCTTCTCTTAATTTTTGAATAATAACTTGTTTAGCTGTTTGTGCTGCCATGCGTCCAAATTCTCCCGGCACTTCTAAAGGAGTAATTATTTCATCGCCAACTTTATATTTAGGATCTATTTTTTTAGCATCATTTAATTGTATTTCAGTTTTAGGATTAAATTTTTTTTCATCAATATTAATTTCTTGAATTTCTTCTGCTAAAAATGATTTTTGTGTTGATTGTAATTTCTTTTCTTCTGTTTTATTTTTTTCAGCTTCTTCTTGAGCTTGTTTTTCTGCTAAAGCTAAAGCGAAAGCAGCGGCAAAGTTTCCTCCCACTTCCTCTTTCATTTTTTTTGTTTTTTTCTTTTCTTTTTTAGTTTTTTCTTCTTCAGTTGTTTCTTTTGTTTCGTCAATATTTTCAACTACTGTTTTAACATCAAAAACTTTAACCTCGCCTGTTTTGGGATTAAATTCAGTAACAATATTCTGTAATTTATTGCCAAAATCTTTACGATAAGCAGCAGCTAATGCTGTTTCAATAGCTCGCAATACTACGTCTTCTGATAAATTTTTTTCTTGACAAATTTGTTGAATAGCCGCTTGAATAGGTGATTGACTCATATAATATTTAAGATTAATTTTTATAGTATTATAGTATTTTTTACGAAAATTGGCAGCCCGTTAAGGCTGCCATATTCTATATTAATAATATCACGCTAATAATAATTTGTCAATAGTTAATTAAAATTTTCCCCACAGTTTTTAAACCATTTAATTTTGGCTCGATAATTATTTATTTCTATACTAATAATATCAATTCTCCATGCTCCCTGATAATTATTAGAAATTATCCATTCGTAGGCGCAATTAATTATGTTTTTGAGCTTCTGTTGATTAACAGCATATTCTGGTAATCCGTAAAACACTGATAATCTAGTTTTAACTTCAATAAAAACTATTTCTTCATTTGTTTTAATTATTATATCTATTTCATTTTTACCAGCGCGAAAGTTTGTTGTTATAATTTGGCAATTATGACGTTTTAAAAATTCTATTGCAATTTTTTCTCCATAAATTCCTAATTCCCTCCTACTTATCATATTATTTCTTTTTGGGTAGATATTTAATAAATTGTTTTTTTTGTTCAATTTGTTTTTTAATTTCTGGAACGGTTTTTATTTGATATTTAATAATTAAGAAAAGCCAAATTAAAGCGATAATAAACCAAATGATTAACCAAAATCTAGCAGAAATAAAAGGCGCTCTCTCATTTCTGGCTAGTACCATAATAAAGCCAAAAATTGATATCCAGCTTAAAAAAGAAATATATTTATCTGTTATTTTTTTTAGATAATTAATAGGTTTTTTATAAATTTGCCAAACTTTAATAGCAAGAGCAATAATAACTAAAGTTAAAAAGAAGATAAACATTACTTTAATAGTTTGCGGATAAGTGTAGGGACGCATTTCAAACATTCTGTTTAAATTAAAAAATTTTATAGGATCAAACATAATTTTATTATTTAATTGGTATAGTAAAAAGCGGATTATTCCGCTTTTTCGAGTTTAATCAAATATTTTTCTTTTGTAAAGTTTAAGTTTTAGTAAAAATCATTCCAAAATGATATGGACCAGCGTCAAATTCTTCAATTAATTTAAGGCCAATTGATTCAGCTAATTGTTTTATTTGTTGAGGATCAGGTCTATCTTTTACTGGAGGACCAAAAGGTGATCCTGCTTTTTTCCAATCTATTATCATTAATTTTCCTCCATTTTTAAGTAGTCGAGCCGTTTCTTTAAGAAAACCTTCATGTTTTACTGATTGAAAAAGAACATTATGTATAAAAGCTACATCAAGTGATTCAGCTGGAATATTAGTTGCTCCCGGAATTTCTAAATTAGACCAAACTGTTTTAATATTTTCTAGGCCTTCTTGCTTAATACGATTATTAACAGCATTTAATGCTGATTTTAAAATATCTACAGCAAAAACAAAACCCTTTTTGCCTACTGCTTTAGCTGAATTAATAGCATAATAAGCTAAATTACCACAACCAAGATCTCCTACTTTCATACCTTCTTCTAAACCTATTTTTTTAAAAACATTAATTTTTATTAATTCATTTCCTTTTTGTAAATCAGTCATATTTTTAAATTAGTAGTATCTACTTGAATTATACCATAAAAAGATAATAATAGTGAAAATATCTTTTTGTTTTTATCTTTTTTATGGTAGAATATCATTATATGGATAATAAAATACCAGCTAATAATAATACTATTAATTGGGAACCAATTAATTTTGTTTTTTATTTTTCTTTTACTAAATGGCCCATTTTAATTACTGCCATGATTGAATTATGTCTTAGATTTTTTTCTCTTAATATTTTTAATAATTTACTTTTTGGTACTCGTTTAGATTTTTTAGTTTGGTTAATTAGAATAATTACTTTTATTTATTTAGGATATAAGATTATTAAAAATTATGGAGAAGAACCAGCTATAGGAGCTTTTGCTGGTGTAGTTGCTGGTTTTATTTTAGGATTAATTGTTTCTTGTTTTAGGTTTATTGAAGGTTTTAAAGTTTGGAAAATTTTTAATATTATAACTGAGACAACTACAATGACATTAGTTGGTTGTTTAGTAGTTTTTTTAATAGTTTATATTTGGGATTTAATCCCATTTTTTAAGAAAAATAATTAATATCAATATGTCAGAAAACAAAAAAATTTCTCAAGACGATAAATTATGGGCCGCACTTTCTTATTTATGGATTGTTAGTTTAATTGTTTTATCTTCTAAAAAGAATAATGAATATGTTCGTTATCATGCTAATCAAGGCGCTTTACTTTTTGTTTTATCCTTTATTGGTTTAATTCCAATAATTGGTTGGTTAGTCAGTATTTTTGTTTTAATACTAATGGTATTAGGGTTAGTTAAGGCTCTTCAAGGAGAAGAATGGCCTTTGCCATTACTTTCTGATTCGGCTAAAAAATTTGGTCAATGGTTGATAACTACTTTAAAATTATAAAATGAAAAGAACAAAAATAATTGCAACAATTGGACCAGCTTCAGAAACTAGAAAAATGATGGAAAGCATGATTTCTGCAGGAATGAATGTAGCTCGTTTAAATTTTTCTCATGGTAATTATGAACATCATTCTAAATTGATTGCTAATTTGCGTGCCGCCGCTAAAAAAACCGGGGCTAATTTAGCTTTATTACAAGATTTACAAGGCCCTAGAATTAGAATTGGAGAAGTTGTTAAAGAAGGAATTGAAGTTAAACCAGGAGAAGAAATTGTTTTAGTTCCAGAAGATTATTCAGTGCCTTTAAAATCAGCTAATTTGTTTATTCCTATTCAATATCCTCAATTATATCGTGATCTTGAAGTCGGTCATCAAATTTTAATTGATGATGCTTTAATTGAACTTAAAGTAAAATCAATAAAAAATAAATCAATTCGTTGTACAGTAATAACCGGAGGAATAATTAAATCCCATAAAGGGATGAATTTTCCTAAATCAATTATTAATTGTCCAGCGATAACACGTAAAGACCTTAAAGATGTTGAATTTGGTGTTGCTAATCAAGTTGATTATATTGCTTTATCTTTTGTTAAAGATGCTAAAGATATTATTAATTTACGTCGTCATGTTTTTAAATTAGAGAAAAAATTTTTGAAAAATAATATTAAAAATTTAGATAAACCATCAGCTAAAGGAAAGATAGGTGGCATTCATATTAGAATTATTGCTAAAATTGAACGCCGTGAAGCAGTAGATAATTTAGAAGAAATTATTGAGGCAGCTGATGGCATTATGGTAGCGCGTGGTGATTTAGGAATTGAAATGCCTTTAGAAGAATTGCCTTTGATTCAGAAAAAAATTATTGAAATGTGTCGTAAAGCTGGCAAACCGGTAATTGTTGCTACACAAATGCTAGATTCTATGATTCGTAATCCTATTCCGACTCGCGCAGAAGTTTCCGATGTAGCCAATGCCGTTTTAGATGGTACAGATGCTATTATGTTATCTGGAGAGAGCGCTACTGGTAAATATCCACTTAAAGCAGTTCAATATATGTCTAAAATTTCTCGCGAAATGGAAAAGAGAGAAATTTTAGAACAGGAAGGGCGTGAAGATGAATACAAAAATAATAATTCTATTACTCAAATAATTTCTTTTATTGCTCAAGATTTAGCCGAAGATTCTGCTGGCGCTAAATTAATTGTTTGTGCTACTACTTCGGGATTTACGGCTCGTAATATTTCTCGTTTTCGTCCTTGTGTGCCAATAATAGCTGTAACTCCTTCTCAATTAACTAAACATCAATTAGCTTTAAGTTGGGGTGTAGAGGCGCATATTGTTCCCTTTACTGATTCTTTTAATCAATTACTTAAGCATATTAAACAGTTATTAACAAAAAAGAAAATTGTTAAGAAAGGAGATAGTGTAGTTATTGTTGCTGGACATCCTTTTGGTTATAAAGGACAAAGTAATTTAATAAAAATTGAAGTTATTTAATTTTGTTAAAAAATAAAAATAAAAAGCCGAAGTTAATTCGGTTTTTTATTTTTATGATATAATTATATTAAAGATTTTTTAAAAATATATGACAAAAAAGAAAAAAAATAAAAATGTTTTTAAAGTAAATTATAAAAAATTAATTTTATGGTTTAATCAATTATCTATTAAAGATGTTTCTTTAGTTGGCGGCAAAAATGCTAGTTTGGGTGAGATGTATCGTAAATTATCTAAAAAAGGGATAGTTATTCCTAATGGATTTGCTATTACTGCAGAAGCTTTTGATTTCTTTTTAAGAAAAAGTAAAATTCGCAAAGAGATTTTTACTCTCTTAAAAGAAACTAATAAGCGTAATTTGTCAATTAAAGCCAAAAAAATTCGTCATTTAGTTTTATCAGCTGAATTACCAAAAGAATTACAAGAAGCAATTATTAAAGCTTATCATAAATTATCTAAACAATACGGAGTTAGTGCTGCTGATGTAGCGGTTCGCTCGTCAGCGACGGCGGAAGATTTACCTAATGCTTCGTTTGCTGGACAACAAGAATCTTTTTTAAATATTTATGGTGAACGGGCATTATTGGAATCAGTCAAACGTTGTTTTGCTTCTTTATATACTGATCGAGCTATTTCTTATCGCATTGATCAATGATTTAAACATGAAAAAGTTTTATTATCGGTTGGCGTACAAAAAATGGTGCGTTCTGATCTTGGAGCATCGGGAGTAATGTTTACTGTTGATACTGAGTCCGGTAATAGTAATGTAGTTATGATTAATGCTGCTTATGGTTTAGGAGAATACGTGGTAAAAGGCGTAATTAATCCTGATGAATATTATGTTTTTAAGCATACTTTAACTAAAGGATTTAAGCCAATTATTTCTAAACAAGTTGGTGATAAAATTAAAAAATTAGTTTATTCTGGCGATGTTTTTAGGTCAACTAGAAGTATGCCAGTAACTGAAATGGATCGTAAGAAATATGTTTTAGAAAATGAAGATATTTTACAATTAGCAAAATGGGCCATGATAATTGAAAAACATTATGGTCGACCAATGGATATTGAATGGGCTCGAGATGGTAGAAATGGTAAACTATATATCGTTCAAGCGCGACCAGAGACGATTGCTTCTCAAAAAGATAACAATATTTTAGAAGAGTATGCATTAATCGAGAAAGGAAAATTATTAATGACTGGATCAAGCGTTGGTGTTAAAATTGGTAATGGCAAAGCTAGAGTAATTAAAAAAACTGAACAATTATCAGAATTTAAAGAAGGTGAAGTTTTAGTAGCAGAAATGACTGACCCTGATTGGGAGCCAGTAATGAAAAAAGCTAGCGCTATTATTACTGATGCTGGTGGACGTACTTGTCATGCGGCAATTGTTTCAAGAGAATTAGGTGTGCCTTGTGTCGTAGGAACAGGTATTGCTACTAAAAAAATTAAAACTGGAAATTTAGTAACAGTTTCTTGCGCTGAGGGAGAAATTGGTAAAGTTTATGAAGGTAAATTGAAATTTGAGATTAGAAAAACTGATTTGACTAAATTACCACGACCTAAAACTAAAGTTATGATGAATGTTGGTAATCCTTATGCGGCGTTGTCTTTTTCTTTTATTCCTAATGATGGAGTAGGTTTGGCACGAGAGGAGTTTATTATTAATAGTTATATCAAAGTGCATCCTTTAGCTTTACTTAACTTTAATAAAATCAAAGATCAGAAAATAAAAGAACAAATTGCTGATATTACAATTAATTACCCCAAAAAATCGGAATTTTTTGTAGATAAATTAGCTGAAGGCGTGGGTATGATTGCCGCCGCCTTTTATCCTAAGCCAGTAATTATTCGTTTATCTGATTTTAAATCTAATGAATATGCTAATTTAATTGGCGGTTCTCAATTTGAACCATTAGAACCTAACCCAATGATTGGTTGGCGTGGCCCTTCTCGGTATTATAGTGATAAATATCGTGCTGCTTTTGAGTTAGAGTGTCAAGCTTTACGTAAGGTGCGTGAGGAGTTTGGTTTAAATAATATTAAAATTATGATTCCTTTTTGTCGTACTATTGATGAAGCTAAAAAAGTTATTAGAATTCTTAGAGAAAATAAATTAATTCAAGGTAAAAATGGTTTAGAAATTTATGTAATGTGTGAAATTCCTTCTAATGTAATTTTGGCAGAAAAATTTGCTGATATTTTTGATGGTTTTTCAATTGGCAGTAATGACTTAACTCAATTAACTTTAGGTGTTGATCGTGATTCTGAATTAGTTTCTAATGTTTATGATGAAAATAATGAAGCTGTAAAAATAATGATTGCTAAAGCTATTAAAGAAGTAAAATCTAAAAAAAGAAAAATTGGTATTTGTGGTCAAGCGCCTAGTGATTTTCCTGATTTTGCTAAATTTTTAGTTAGAGAGGGTATTGATAGTATTTCTTTAGTTCCTGATACTGTTATAAAAACCACTTTAGCAATATTAGCTCAAGAAAAGAAATTAAAGAAAAAACGCAGTCGTTAATTTTTGATCTTTGACATTATTTTAAAATATGCTATTATAATTAATATATTTAGTTCTTTTTATATTTTATTGGTTGCTACAGATCATGGTGGTCTGTTAGTATACAAAAGTGTCCCAACAGTAAAAGGAGGATTTTTTATGTTCTTAGTGCGTTTCCAGTATTTTGATGGATCCGTGAAGTATTTTAAAGTTGGGCCCAATTATGCTGCGGTCAAATCCTTTATTGAAGGAGTGGTTGGCCAGAGTCACAAGCTGAAACAACAGCTTGATCCAGATGGCAGTTTGGGTATTTTCGCCCCAGTTAAGCGTTATGTGATTAGGAAAAAAGCGGGAAAATTCATTGGATTTTCCCAAGTTCGATTCCAAGAGGATGGGATGAATTTGAGTCGAGGATTACATCGCAAGCATGGCGATGTTAAGGAGAAGGAGTCGAGACAGATCGAATGTCGCATTTATGGTGACGGAAGTCACTTTTCGCAAGTGGAGGCGGTCTAAATTAGAGGAGGAAAGATTTTGCCGGTTGGGAGCATAAAGGTCCTGACCGGCCTTTTTACTTTTAGATTTTTATCATATGAATTTCTTACATAATTTTAATCCGCAACCAATTTTATTCGAATTAGGGCCACTAACTTTTCATTGGTATGGACTAATGATAGCAATTGGTTTAATGTCAGCAATTTTTGTTTCTACTTATTTAGCTAAATCTCATGGTCGTCATTCAGATGATATTTATTCTTTAGTATTATGGTTAATAGTTGGTGGAATTATTGGTGCTCGTTTGTATGATTTTGTAATTATTGAATTTGATTATTTTATTCAATATCCTTTTGATATTTTTAAAATTTGGCAAGGTGGATTAGCAATTCATGGAGCAATTATTGGAGGAATTATAACTTTTATTATTTGGTGTAAAAAAAATAAACAAAGAATTTTAGATTGGATTGATTTAATAATAGTTGGTCTTCCTTTAGGTCAAGCAATTGGTCGTTGGGGTAATTATTTTAATCAAGAATTATTTGGCGGGCCTACTAATTTACCTTGGGGGATTCCAATTGATATAAAATTTCGTCCAATTCAATATTTAAATTCAATTTATTTTCATCCTACTTTTTTATACGAATCTATTTTGAATTTCATTTTATTTTTATTTTTATTTTTATTGATAAGAAAAAATAAATTACCACCCGGATCAATAACTTCTTTTTATATTATAGGTTATGGTTTAATTAGATTTATGATGGAGTTTGTTAGGATTGATAAAACTTTAATGATTTTTGGTTGGCGCCTTCCCCAATTAGTTAGTTTGATAATGTTTATAATAGGTTTAATTATGCTTTTTATTTTATTTAAAAAAAATACTAAACAAAATACCTCTCTATAAAAGAGAGGTATTTTTTAAATCAGTTTCTGCGGACCAAAGATTTAGACGCGATGGACTGATTTGGCCAGGCAAGAAAATTTTCGAAAGTATTATTCGAGCCGAAGCCCAAATAAAACTTCCAAATAATTCCCATGCTTGTCGTGCCTAGCCGAATCAGTCCACCACGCGTTTTTCTTCCGAAGAAGAAATAAGAATTTTCTCAAAAAATATAATGGAAGGTGACAATTTTTTGTGAAGGTATTTGTTTTGGTCCGCAGAAACTGATTTAATGTGCACAACCCTGCAGACAAAGAAAGTATATTAAGGTAAATTCCAAGCCGAAGCCGAGAAAATCCTCCATATAATTCCTATGCTTGTCGTGCCTGCAGAGCCGTACCCATTAAAATATCAGATTTAATTTTTTGTTTAAGAACTAAACAGGATATTTTATCAAAAAAAAATTAAAAAGTCAATAATTTAATTTTTATTGAAATAAAAAATAGCTAATTTTAGCTAAATTAATATTTTTAATACAACTATTTTATATTGATATGATAATTATATATTGATTTTACTTTATTATCAATAAAAGAGTTTATCACAATTTATCCACTGATATTAAAAATTTTATTTTTTGATTTTTGTCCTTTTTTTATACTTATTTTTGATTTAGCTATTCCTAAATAATCAGATAATAATTCAATAACTGCTCGATTAGCTTGTCCTTCAATTGGTAAAGCCGATGTTGTAATTAAATATGACCCATCAGATAATTTTTCAATAGAATTTTTTTTAGCATTAGTTTTTATTTTAGCTTTAATAATCATAACAGCTCCAATATTTTTAATTCTATTTTTTTTATTTTAGTATCGTAAATAGCAAAAGTCGCTTTTTGAAAAACACCTCCTAAAGTTCCCGGATTAATTATTTGGCAGTTGTTATTAAGAGTTTCCATCCATGGTTTATGAGTGTGACCATAAAAAATTAATTGATAATTTCCTTCTTGTGTCATTTTTTTGGCTGTTTCTGGAAAATGACAAAAACCAATTTTAAGATTTTCAATATTTAATTCTCCCTTATCACCATGGCAATTAGTATTAGAAAAATTTTTACAAGCACGAGGTATAGTTTCATGATTACTAGCATTACCTAAAACACAATGAAAGTTAATTTTAGCTGGACCAAAAAATTTTGTAATCATTTCTGAAGTAGTAATATCTCCACAATGAATAATTATTTTAATTTTGTTTATTTTGGCCCACGATAAAAATTTTTCAATATTAGAAACATTATCATGAGTATCAGAAATGATGGCTAACAACATATTATCTAAAGCTTTTTATTTTTTTTATATCATTTAATAGCGCTTGATCTTTGTAATCTTTATGTGGCGTTTCTAAAACTAGATTAATTTTTAATTTTTTAGCATAATTAACAACAGCTTTAAATCCTTTTAAGCCAATTTTACCTGCTCCAATATGAGTATGACGATCTTTTTTAGAATTAATTTCTGTTAAAGAATCATTAGCATGAATTAATTTTAATTTTTCTTTACCAATAATTTTATTAAATTGTTTAAAAGTATTGTTAACCGCTTGGCTAGTGCGTAAATCATAACCAGAAGCAAAAGCATGTGCCGTATCAAAGCAAATTCCTAATTTGTATTTTTTGAGTTTATTATAATGAATTATATTGGCTAATTCTTCAAAAGTATCACCAATAATAAAGCCAGATCCAGCAGAAATTTCTAACAATAATTCTGTTGAACCTTTATAATTTTTCATAATTTGTTCTAATCCTTCAATAACTTTTTTTAATCCTTTTTTTTCTCCTAATTCTTTAGAACTACCTAGATGCGTTATAACATATTTAACTTCCAAAAGAGAACCTCGCTCTAACTCCTCGCTAATAACTTTAATTGATCCATAATAGATGTTGTTTTTAGTAGAGGCGAGATTAATATAATATGGAGTGTGGATATAACTTTCTAAATTATACTTTTCGCAGTTATTTTTAAAAGCAGTAGCTAGTTTTATTGTGATTATTTTTGCTGACCCTCCTTGTGGTGGCCGAGAGAAAAACTGAAAACATTCACAACCAGCTGATACGGCTCTTAGAGGTGCTTGACTAATATCGCCAGCAGCAGAAATATGCGCTCCTATTTGAGGATATTTGATAGACATGAAATTTGTAATTAATACATAAATTGTAAACTTTTTATTGTTTTTAAGCAAACAAATTAATTATTAAAAGTTAGAATTTTTAAATATAAATTATTTTATCCATAAGCTTTAAGAGTAGTCAAAACTATAGTTTCTAAATCGCTATATTGCGGTTGCCAATTAAGTAGTTTTTTAGCTAAAGCATTACTAGCATAGAGCTTGGCCGGATCGCCGGGGCGACGTGCTACTATTTCTACATTAAAATCAACCCCAGATTGTTTTTTGGCTTCAGTAATTATATCTTTAACACTTAATCCTTGCCCGGTTGCCAGATTTACTATTAAGTTTTTGTTTTTTTCCGTTAAATAATTTAGTGCTTTAGTATGGGCTGTTGCTAAGTCGTCAACATGAATATAGTCGCGAATGCAAGTACCGTCATCAGTAGGATAATCATCACCAAAAATTTGTAATTTTTTTCGTTTACCGGAAATAGTCTCCATTACTATCGGCAATAAATTTTGTGGATTTTTTTCTAATCCTCTTAATTCGCCTTCATGGTCATAGCCAACAGCATTGAAATATCTTAATGCAACAAAATTAATAGCTTTGAGTTGAGAATACCATTTGAGAATTTTTTCAATTTCTAATTTAGTAAAACCGTAATAATTAATCGGTTCTGTTGGGTGATTTTCATCTAATGGTAGATATTTAGGTTCTCCATAAACGGCTGCAGAAGAAGAAAAAATGATTTTTTTTATGTTTGCTCGGCACATGGAATTGAGAATATTGATAGTGCCACAGAGATTATTGATAGAATATTTTTCTGGATTAATCATTGATTCGCCTGCCGCTTTAAAAGCCGCTAAATGAATAATTGCTTCTTGGCCAGGCATAACTGAATCAAGCTGATGAGGAAATAAAATATCTCCTTTAATAAATGTTGCTGCTGGTAGAACATTTTCTTTTAGGCCAGTAGATAAATTATCAAAAATAGTTATTTGATGCCCTTGTTTAATTAATTCTTTACAAACATGACTACCGATGTACCCGGCTCCGCCGATAATAAGTATTTTCATATTTTTATCATTTATTTCTATCTTAACTTAAATCAGCTAATTAACCAATCATAATCTATTATAATAAAAAAAGCGCCATAGCGCTTTTTTTATTTAATATTATTTAATAATTATTTTTTTTAAGTATTCAATTACTTTTTTATTTCCTATTGAGTTTTTGAGATAATCTTTATAAGTCTCAGTGTTTAATTGTTTTAAGACATCTGGATTAGCTGGATAGTGACTGGCAATATCATTAATTTCTTTTTCAATTTCTTCAGAAGTTACTTCAAATTTTTGTTGCTGATAGATTTCACGAGCTAAAATTGAAGTTTTGACGCGTAATTGAGCTTGAGGTTTCATACCTTCTTTTAATTCCTCAATATTTTTGTTAATAGATTTTAGATAATCATCAAAATTAAGCCCTTTCATCGTAATATTATCTTCTAATTCATGAATCATACGATGTATTTCTTCATTTATTAAAATTTCTGGTAATTCTTCAAATTCACAAACTTTAACAGCTTCTTCAAATAAAGCAATTTCTAACAATTGTTCTTGTTTATTTTCTTCTTCTTCTTTTAAGTTTTCAGCAATTCCATTTTTTAGATCAGCAACCGTATTATATTTATTACCAGAAATTTCTTTGGCAAAATTATCATTAAGTTCAGGTAACTTTACTTCATTAACTTCTTTAACTTTTACTTTAAATTCCGCTGGCTTGCCTGCTAAAGATTTTTCAAAATATGTTTCTGGAAATTTTAATTTAAACTCTTTTTCTTCTCCAGCTTTCATGCCAATTAAATTATCTTCAAATCCCGGAATAAATTTTCCTTCGCCAATAATAATTGGATAATCCTGACTTTTTCCATGTTCAATTGGTACGCCATCACGATAAATATCAAAATCAATTTTAAGAGCATCACCAGATTGAGCGGCTCGTTCTATTTTTTTTTGCGTAGCCCGCATTTTGCGGATTTCTTCAATTATTTGATTAACTTTTTCATCAGTTATTTTAATTTCTTCTCGTTTTAATTTTATTTTTGAAAAATCTCCTAAAGTAACTTTGGGTAAAATAGGAACAGTAGCTTTGTAAATAAATGAATTTTCTGGAGCCATTTTTTCAATATCTATTTTAGGTTGCCCAATACTTACTAGTTTGTTTTCTACTATAATTTGATAATATGTTTTAGAAATAATATCATCAATTGCTTCTTGTAAAATAGTCATTTCACCAAATTTTTCTTTAACAATACTATAAGGCGCTTTACCGGGACGAAACCCTTCAATTTTTGCTGTTTTTGAAATTTTAATAGCTGATTTTTCTAAATATGGTTTTAATTCTTCGGTAGAAAGTTCAACGGAAATTTCGACTAATGATTTAGGTAATTTTTTTATTTCTGTTTTCATGTTTTTAAAGTTTTTAAGTAAATATTTATTGATAAATAATATAATAAAAGATGCTGATTGTCAAGGTAAAATATTGAATAATAATTGTCTAAATGTTAAGATAAATTCGTATGGAAGAAGATATCTCTCGCCTTATTTCGCCTGAAGAATCAGGATCAGATGGAGTTTTTGATTGGGCTTTACGCCCTAAAACTTTAAATGATTATATCGGGCAAAATTCGGTAAAAGAAAATCTAAAAATTTTTATAGATGCAGCTAAGACTCGATCTGAGCCATTGGAACATGTTTTAATTTTTGGTCCCCCGGGTTTAGGTAAAACTACTTTAGCTCATATCATTGCTAATGAAATGGGTAGCAATATTCGTGTAACTTCTGGACCAGCTATTGAACGCACAGGTGATTTGGCTGCTATTCTTACTAATTTAAATGAGGGCGACATTTTATTTATTGATGAAATTCATCGTTTAAACAAATCTATTGAAGAAGTTTTGTATCCAGCCATGGAAGATTACGCACTTGATATCGTAATTGGCAAAGGGCCTTCAGCTAGAACTTTACGTTTGAATTTACCTAAATTTACTTTAGTTGGCGCAACTACTAAAATGAGCGGTTTGTCATCTCCTTTACGTGATCGGTTTGGTAATATTTATCGTTTAAATTTTTATGACCATAATGAAATTAAACAAATATTATTACGAGCTGCAAAATTATTAAACGTAGATTTACATGAGGACGCTAGCATTGAGATTGCTAGTCGTTCACGCCAAACTCCGCGTGTTGCTAATCGTTTATTGCGTCGTGTTCGTGATTTCGCTCAAGTCAAAAAAGATGGTAAAATAGATAAAGATACAGCTCGTGAAGCTTTGATTATGTTGGAGGTTGATGATTTAGGTTTAGATGCTATTGATCGCAAATATTGTCAATTATTAATAGAAAAGTTTAATGGAGGTCCAGTAGGTCTTAATACTATTTCTTCAGCTCTGTCTGAAGATATTGATACTGTAGAAGATGTAATTGAACCATTTTTATTACAATTAGGATTTATTAATCGTACATCTCGCGGCCGAGTACTTTCGGAGCTTGCTTATAAGCATTTTGGTAAATCTATTCCAGAAAATTTACAAAAAAAATTATTTTAAAATATGTTTTTGGCAGAATCATTTCAACCTACAATTATAATTTTTTATTGGTTTTATTTAGTAGTAGTTGTTATTTTTTTATTTTTATTTTTAGTAAATCTATATCATTTATTACGTTTTGGTTTTTTTAGTTTTATTAATTTAGGTGTCATCGCTATATTTATTTTGACATCTTTTTCTTTAATTATTTTTTCTTTTTTTGTTTTACAAACTTTTGATTGGAATACTCCATTATTTAATTCAAATATTTTAGGAACTTTTTTAAGTAATTTGTTAGGAGGATTAAATTTATTTAAATTTTAAATATGGTAGGATCTAAATTTATACCAGGACGACGTCCCGGAGAAGAAGTAATAGCCCATTTTTGGCGTCACCCTGTAATATTTATAGGCATTTTTTTAATGTTTATTTTTCTTTTTTTAATTCCTTTATTTTTTTATTTAACAATAAGTAATTTTTTGCCATCATTATTAGAACATCCAGTTTTACTTCCTTTACTTACTGTATTATTATTTTCTTATTATTTATTCATGTTAACATTTTCACTTAATGTTTGGGTTGATAATTATCTTGATGTTTGGACATTAACTAATATGAGAATAATAAGCCGCAATCAATTAGGCTGGTTTAATAGAACTAATTCAGAATTAGAACTTTCTAAAGTTCAAGATGTAGCCGTTGATCAGAAGGGAATTTTTGCTACAATTTTTAATTATGGTAATTTACATGTTCAAACTGCTGGAGCCACTGAAAGATTTTTACTTAGAAATGTTCCTAATCCAGTAAAAGTAGCCCGTTTGATTCATAGATTATATGAATAGTATTAATAACAGAAAAAAAGAAAAATTGAAATTATCCAATTTTGATTATAAATTACCCCCAGAATTAATCGCTCAAGAACCAATTAAACCGCGTGATGTTGCGCGGCTTTTAGTTTTAGATAAGAAATCAGGCAAAATTACACATCAACATTTTTTTGATTTGCCAAAAATTTTACAGCCAAACGATGTTTTGGTGTTTAATAATTCTAAAGTTATTCCTGCAAGATTACAGGGTAAAAAAAATACAGGAGGTAGAGTAGAAATTTTTTTATTACAGCCAATTAGTAAAAAAATTTGGCATTGTTTAGTCAAAGGAAAAATTAAATTAGGTGAAAAAATAACTTTGACGCCTCAAATTATAGCTGAATCAGTTAAGCAATTAGAAGATGGTCGCGAATGGCTAATTAAGTTTAATGTTAATAATAAAGAATTATTTTATTTAGGAGAAACACCTACTCCGCCTTATGTTAAAAAAAAGATAAAACTAAAAGATTATCAAACTGTTTTTGCTAAAATTGAAGGATCAGTAGCCGCTCCGACTGCTGGTTTACATTTTACAAAAAAATTATTACAACGTTTAAAGCTAAAAGGAATAGAAATTGAATTTGTTACTTTGCATGTAGGATTAGGAACTTTTGCTTCAGTTGAAACAGAAAATATTTTAGAACATAAAATGCATAAAGAATGGGCCAGTATTGATCTATCTACAGCTAAAAAATTAAATCAAGCAAAAAGTCAGGGTAAAAAAATAATTGCCGTTGGCACGACTACTTCTCGAGTGTTAGAAAGTTTTTCTGATAAATCAGGAAAAATTAAGGCACAAAGTGGTTGGGTTGATATTTTTATTTATCCAGGTTATAAATTTAAGTTTATTGATGGATTAATTACTAATTTTCATTTACCTAAATCTACTTTATTAATGCTAGTTTCTGCTTTAGCAGGTAAAAGAAATATTGATCGAGCTTATCAAGAAGCAATAAAATTAAAATATAAATTTTTTAGTTTTGGTGATGGCATGTTAATTAAATAATTTTTAGTTTGACATAATTATTTTATTTTTGTAAGATATTTTATTCTAAATCAATCATAACATGGCCTTTACTCAGAATCAGCAGGTTTTTGAACTTGTTAAAAAAAGTCGTCAAATACTGATAGTTATCAGACAAGATTGGGATGGCGATTCTTTAGCTTCAGCCTTATCTCTTTTAGATTTTTTACGTAAGTTAGATAAGAAAGTTGATGTTGCTTGTTCTAAATTTAAGCCGTCAAACAGTTTTTCTTTTTTACCATCAAGCGAAATTAAATCAAAGTTAGATAATTTACAAAAATTTGTTATTTCAGTAGATATTACTAAAACTGGATTAGGAGAATTTGAATATGATGAAGCAGATGGTAGATTAAATATTTTTATTACTCCTAAATTAGGACAATTAGCCAAAGAAGACGTTTCCGTTTCAATGTTTAGTTTTAAATATGATTTAATTTTTTTAATTAATTCACCAGATTTAGAATCTTTAGGAGATATTTATCAGTCTAACCCCGATTTTTTTTATACTGTTACTAAAATTAATATTGATCGTTCATACAATAATGAATATTGTGGTGATATTAATTTAGTTAATTTAACTGCAGCGGCTACTACTGAAATTTTATTTGATTTATTTAAAGAATGGAATGAAGATTTAATTGATGAAAATATTGCTACTTGGTTATTGACTGGAATAATTGCAGCAACTAAAAATTTTAAATCAACTAAAGTAACGCCACACATTCTTAATTTAGCAGGAATTTTAATTGCTAAAGGAGCTCGTCGTGACCAGATTATTCAAAATTTATATCAGTCACGATTTATTTCAACTTTGAAATTATGGGGCAGAGTTTTATCAAGACTTAATAATGATTTAGACGATAAAATAATTTGGTCAATTTTATCACGTCAGGATTTTTTAGAAACAGCCACTTCCCCAGAAGAATTAATTGATGTAATTGAAGAACTTATTATTTCAATGCCTAAAACAGAAGTTATTGTTTTGTTATATGAAGATAATCAAAGTAATATAATAAAAGCCATTGTGTATTCAGTTAAGAAACTTGATGCTATGTATCTTACTCGTAAATTTGAACCAGAAGGTAATAAGGAAATGGTAAAATTTTCTCTGTCAGAAAAAAATTTAGCTCAAGCGGAACGGGAAGTGATTGAAGAAATTAAAAAACAAATTTTATAATTTTGATATAGATAAATAAATAAAAAATCCCTAATTTAGGGATTTTTTATTAAAATTATTATTAGTAAATGGGGAATTTCTTAGTTAGATTTATTACTTCTTTTTTAATTCTTTTTCTTAATTTAAAATTTTTAGGGTTTTTTAATATTTTAGCAATCCATAGCCCAATTAATTTCATTTCTTTTTCTTTCATGCCTCTAGTTGATAAAGCGGCTGTACCAATACGTAATCCAGACGGTCTAAAAGGAGTTGCAGAATCAAATGGGATAGTATTGGCATTAGTATAAATTTCAGCTTCAGCTAAAATATCAGCTGCTTGCCGTCCATCAATTTCTAGATTACGTAAATCTATCAATAATAAATGATTATCAGTTCCTCCAGAAACTAATCGTAATCCATTTTTGTTTAAAGTTTCTGCTAGCATTATTGCATTTAAGATGGTTTGTTGTTGAATTTTTTTGAATTGTTGTGTTTGTGCTTGAATAAAGCAAGCAGCCTTACCAGCAATAATGTTTTCTAATGGACCGCCTTGCAGTCCAGGAAAAATTGCTTTATCAATAGCTTGAGCTAAATTATTTTTACAAATAATAAATGCACTACGCGGTCCTCCCAAAGTTTTATGTGTAGTTGAAGTTACAATATCAGCATAAGGAAAAGGTGAAGGGTGCTTACCTGCCACAATTAATCCGGCAAGATGAGAAATATCAGCTAATAATAAAGCATTACATTTTTTAGCAATCGCGGAGAATTTAACAAATGATATTTTGCGGCTATAAGCAGTGGCGCCGCAAACAATCATTTTTGGTTTTTCTTTAAGGGCTATTTTTTCTATTTCTTTATAATCTAAGGTTTCTGTTTTTTTATTAACGCCATAAGATACAAAATTAAATAATTTACCAGAGAAATTAACTGGAGAGCCGTGAGTTAAATGTCCGCCTTGTGATAAATTCATACCTAAAATTTTATCACCTATTTTAAGTAAACCTAAATAAACTGCCAGATTAGCAGAAGAACCGGAATGTGGTTGAACATTAGCGTGCCAATTTTTATTAGAAAGGTTAAACATTTTTAAAGCTTCAGCGCAAGCTAATGATTCTATTTTGTCAATAAATTGATTTCCGCTATAGTATCTTTTACCGGGATAACCTTCAGAATATTTATTTGATAATGGTGAACCAATAAATTTTAAAATTTCTGGTGAACAATAATTTTCAGAGGCAATCATTACTAATCCTTTTTGTTGACGTTTTATTTCTTGTTTTATTAAGTTTTTGATTTTGTTCATAAATTATAAGTGAATAATTCACTTCAATTAAATTAATTAAAATTAAATAAAAAATTTTTAGATTTAATATTACTTTAATAAAGGTTTGCTTTTTTATATAATAATAGTATTACAATAATCTTTATTTTTCAATTATGCAGCGTTTTTTTATACCCCAAGAAGATTTTTATGATGATTATATTATTAGTCATGATAAAGGTTTAATTAAACAATTAAAGAAAGTTTTGCGAGTTAAAGAAGGTGATAAATTTTGGTTATTTGATGGTTCAGGATTAGAGTATTTAGGACAGCTTATTGAATTATCAATTAATCAGGTAAAATTTTTAATTATTGATAGACGCAAAGGTTTAGCTGAAATTGATTCTCAAATTGTTTTATATCAAGCTTTAATTAAAGCTGATAAATTTGAATGGATACTTCAGAAAGCTACTGAATTAGGCGTAGCAGCGATAGTTCCAGTTATTTGTACTCGTTCCATTGTTCGCCAAGTAACTTCAATTAAAATGAAGCGATATCAAGAAATTTTAAAAGAAGCAACAGAACAATGTGGTGGAGTAATAATTCCGGAATTATCATTGCCAGTTACTTTTTTAGAAGCAATTAAGCATACTATTAAACAACCAGGAATTAAAATGATTGCTTGGGAGAAAGAAGATAAAACTGAATTAATTAAAGCAAAAAACGCTAGTATTTTTATTGGTCCAGAAGGAGGATTTACCGAAGAAGAAATAAATTTAGCTAAAGAAAATAATGTAATGCCAATTTCTTTAGGTAAACGTATTTTGCGTTCCGAGACAGCGGCTATAATATCTTTGGCAAAACTATTGTAAGGTTTGACACTATTATTCTTTTAGAATATAATTAGTAAAGTTAAAAGAAAGTTATTTAAATTTTGAAATAACTTTTAATGATATGGAAAAACAACAACTTCAAGAATTTAAAAAGCAATTAGAAGATAAAAGAAAAGAAATAGTAGAACAATTAGATGTTATTGGTTCTCTTGCTGAAGGAGCAGAAACTAATTTTAATGCTGATTTTCCTAATTATAGTGATAGCGCTTCAATAGAAGATAGTGCTAATGAAGTAGCAGATTATACTACTAATTTATCTTTAGAGCGTGATTTAGAAAGCCAATTAAGAGATGTTGATAAAGCTCTCAAAAGAATTGAAGAAGGCAAATATGGTATTTGTAAATATTGTAATAAAGAAATAGAATTAGAAAGATTAAAAATTAGACCAGAATCAACTTCTTGTGTAGCTTGTAAAAAATCTCTCAAAGGGCAAGTAAATTAGAGGTATGTTTAAATTAAGAAAAAACGCAGTAGCTTTATTGGTGTTAGCTGCGTTTTTTATTTTAGATCGATTATTAAAATTTTATTTTATCAAAATTAAAATCAATCATTTTGTCTCACCTATTAATTGGCTTCAATTTAGATTAGTAATTAATCAAGGAATTTCTTTCGGTCTTAAAATGCCGCAATTTTTTATTTTTTTTATTTATGTTTTTTCTTTTTTTATTTTAACGGGTTTAATTATTTTTTATTGGAAAAAAAATATAGTTACTGGTTGGTTTTTAAGTTCTTTAATGTTGTTAGGAGCTTTTTCTAATTTTATTGATCGCTTAAAATTTGGAGGAGTTATTGATTATATTGATGTTAGTTTTTTTACTATTTTTAATTTGTCTGATGTTCTGATTTGTTGTTCTGTTATTTGTTTGATTTTCATTTATGGAATAGATAAAAATTTTGGTTAAATGTTAATTTTTGTGTTATAATTAAAATGATAGTACCTAATATTTTGCTATGAAATTTTTTAATTATTCGTTATTGTTTTTTTTCTTTTTATTATTTTTTCCTTTATCTGTTCAAGCGATAAAAATTGATAATATATCTAATATTCCAGTTAGCGGTGATTTTTTATTAGAGAAAGGCAAGATAGAATTAATTTTGTCTCCCGGTCAATTAGCTAATGAAGAAGTATCAATAATTAATCGTTCTGGTAAAAGATTAAAATTTCGTTTAGCAATAGAAGATATTTTTACTAGCAAAGATTACACGTCAGGGTTAATTTTTTCTAATAATTTAGAAAGCCCTTATTCTTTACGTTCTTTTATTAAAGTTGATTTAAAAGATGATTATTTTTATTTAGATCATGGTCAAAAAGCAACAATTCCTATAAGTATCATGGTTCCTAATGGTATTGCAGTTGGAGGCCTTTATGGAGCGATAACTTTTATTGCTTCTGTTTCTAATGTTTCTAATATAAATTCTGAGCTTAATGCTCGTTTATCATCTTTAATTTTTGTAACCATAAAGGAAAATGCTAAACCAGCAGGAAAGATAGATTCATTTATTTCTTTGCATAAAATTTTTTTAGGGATTCCAGCGGTTTTTGAAGTTGGATTTAGAAATGAAGGTAATATTATTTTATCGCCCAGTGGCAAACTAACGATTAGTTCTTTAATAGGAGGCAAAGATAAAGAAATAGTTTTGGATCAATTTTATGTAATACCAGAGTCTTCTCGTCATCAGAAATATTCTATAGATTTACCAAGCGGTTTATATAAAGCAAAGATTGAACTTCAAACTCCAGAAATTTCTCTTATTAGTTCCGAGATATATTTTTGTGTTTTACCTGCTTTACATAAGATTGTTTTATTTATTTTAATTATTTTAAGTTTATTATCAGTTTTTTATTATTTTATTTTTAAGTTAAAAGTTATAAAAAGTTAATAAATATAAAATGAAAAAATTTCAATTAAGTTTAATATTAGCAATTTTTATTTTACTTCTAACAGCTGTACCTGTTTTAGCTTATGTTATGTCTTCAACTAATTATCAAATTGAAATTGATTCAATTAATTTTGGTGGTGGTTTAGGTAATTCAGTTAATTATAATCTTGAAAGCACTATGGGAGAAATTGGTACAGGTTATATTTCCTCAGCTTCTTATTTCGGTTCAATAGGTTATTTACAATCAAGTAGCAGTACTATACCTTCTTTTTGTGATAATGATGGCACTTGTGAGCCAGCCAACGGAGAAACTACAACAAATTGCCCTAATGATTGTACAGTTCCTGTTTGTAATTATAATAATATTTGTGAGCCAGCCAACGGAGAAACTTCTGTTAATTGTTCAGATTGTCAGGGAGGTGGCGGTGGCGGTGGCGGTTCAATTATTTGTAATTATAATAATATTTGTGAGCCAGCCAACGGAGAAACTTCTGTTAATTGTTCAGATTGTCAAGTTCAATCTACTACTACACCTACAACCACTGAAACTTTTTTAATTTCTAATATTATCGCTAGATCTGTAACCACTTCTAGTGCTGAAATAATTTGGGAAACTAATCGTAATGCTATTTGTGGTTTAAGTTGGGGATTAACCACTGATTATTTATCTGGTTCTTCTGCTGGTTTAGATTTTTTCTTTAATCATGTTAGACCAATAACTAATTTACAAGCGTCATCTACTTATCATTATAAAATTTTTTGCCAAGACGAGAATGGCAGTACTACTGAATCTTTTGATAATATTTTTACTACTCTTTCTGGTCCAGATGAAATTGCTCCGGGAAATATCATTGGTTTAAGAAGCATACCCGGTGATCGTAAAATTTCTTTATTTTGGACTAATCCGTCTGATTATGATTTTGCTGGAGTAATAATTAGACGCTCAACTAATTTTTATCCGACATTAAATAGTGGAATAGAAGTTTATAATGGTACAGGTAATAGCGTAGGTAATGGCGAAGTTTTTTTTGATGATTTAGGATTAATTAATGGAGTTTTATATTACTATTCAGTTTTTGCTTATGATACTTCTGGTAATTTTGCTTCAGGAGCAGCTACTATTGGAAGGCCTTTTGAGGTAGAAATTGTTACTACTACTCCTCCAACTTCTACTCCGCCGGAAATACCTTCTACTTCTACGCCACCGGGAACACTCCCAACTACTACACCACCAGAAATACCATCAACTTCTACTATACCAGAAATTCCCACAACAACTACTTTGTTAAATATTGATCAAGATTTATTTTTTAAAGATTTTGATTTTAGTCAAAATGGATTATTTTTTGAAGTTAAACAAGATCAAGTTGATGTTAATTTAGGCAGTCAGTTAAATATAAGTTTAAAACAATCTAAAATTATTCCGGGAACAGAAAGAATGATTCTTTATTTTTCTACTAAAGATGGAATAGAAACATATCTTTTTGTTTATAATCCTTCATTACAAAATTATTCAGTTTCATTACCTTTACCTAATGAAATTGATAAATATAATGTTAAAATAATTTTGTTAGATAGTAATAATAATAAAATTAAAGAAATAACTGGTTGGATTAAATTAAAGTCTCAAGAACCTATTTTTGATAAAATATCTAATAAAATATCTCAGACCGTAATTCAATCAGTTGAAGTTTTTTATGATACAATTAAACCTATAAATAGTTTTGCTAAATCTGATACTGGTAAAACTTTAGCAGGAGTTACTGTAGGAGTTTCAACGATTAATTTATTTTTTGCTGTACCTTGGTGGAATTGGTATTTTTTACAATTTTTATTTACTCAACCTTTTATTTTATTCTTTTCCAAAAGACGAAAGGGTTGGGGAACAGTTTATAATAGTATAACTAAAAAACCAGTTGATTTAGCTTTAGTTCGTCTTTATGATGCAAAAACTGATCAACTAATAAAATCTCGAGTAACTGATGCAAATGGCCGATACATATTTTTAGTTGATGAAGGAGATTATTATTTACAAGTACAAAAGCCGGGATTTGATTTTCCTTCTAAACTTTTAAATAATGCTAAAGAAGATGATTCATACGTAGATCTTTATTATGGTGAGAAATTTTCTGTAAAAACAGGAGAAAAAGGTGTAATTACAGCTAATATCCCAATTGATCAACAAGAAGTTAATTTAACTGATAAGGAAATTCTTAAAAAACATTTTAAATTTAGAAGTTTATGGCGTTTAAGTTATCTTGGACCTATTTTTGCAACAGTTTATTTTATTGTTTTTCCTTCTATTTTTTCGGGATTATTAGCAGTCTTACATTTTATATTATTATTACTATTTTATCGCTTATCAGAATGGAAGAAACCAAAAAGCTGGGGTAGAGTTTATGAACAAGGAACAAAAAAACCATTGCCTAAAACTATTACTAGAATATTTTCTCCAGAGTATAATAGAATGCTTGAATTTTATGTAACTGATAATCGTGGGCGTTATGGATTTTTAACTGGAAGCAATAAGTATTATATTACTGCTGATAAAGAAGGATATAATTCTATTAAAACAGATATTATTGATTTATCTAAAAATAAATCTTCTGATTTTATAATAAATCAAGATTTAGCTCTTTCTAAATTAGAAAATGCTAATTTAAGTAATAATTCTAAAGAAAATGAAGATATTTTAGAAAAAGAAACTTTTAATAAAGAACAGGAAATTGAAACATCTACTTCTAATTTAGAAGAAAATAATCTTGTAATTAAAGATAAAGAACAAATTAAAGAACAGGTAAATAATGAAGATAATATCGTTCCTCCATCAGAAAATATTTTTGGTTAGTTTAATTATTTTTTTAATAATAAATTATTTAAAAGATAAAACAAGAATAATGTGGATAAATTTCTTGTTTTAATTTAATTATTTCTGTTATAATATATACAAATAATTCTGATAAAATAGAAGAAAATATATTGAAAGGATGACAAAAAAGCACAAAAAATTTTTTAGTAATCTAAATAGATTAAATTTTTTTAGTTTAGTTTTTCTGTTGTTTTTATTTATTTTATTTATCCCAGTTATAAGTTTTGCTGCTTTTCCAGAAGTAATTAACTATCAAGGTAAATTAATGGATAGTTCAGGAAATCTTGTAGCTGATGATTCTTATAACATGCGTTTTAGATTGTGTGCTGATAGTGATTGCGCTTCTGTTTTATATGATGAATCTTGGGTTGATAGTAACAAAGTAGCTGTTACTAATGGTTTATTTTCTGTTTTAATTGGTTCAGTTTCTTCTACTCTTGATTCAGTTGATTTTAATCAAGATACTTATTTAGAAGTTTCTATTGGTGGCACGGGAGTTCCTTCTTGGGAAGTTCTTACTCCTAGAAAAAAATTAGGAGCCGTTCCTAATGCTTTAAATGCTCAAAAATTTGGCGGCTTAGCCACTTCCTCCTTTCTTCGTTCTGATACTACTAATACTTCATCAATAATTAATAATTTAACCTCAACTAACATTTTTAGTAATAATGCTTCCATTACTTCAGTTACTTCTACTAATTTATTTACAGCAGTAATTAATGCTTTAAGTGCTATCATTGATAATTTAACCGCTAGTCTGGCTAATATTACAACTTTAGTTTTTGATACTGCCACAGGTAATAATTTAGCGACGACTAATCTTAATGTAACTTCTACTGCTTCTATTAAAGATTTAAATGCTTCTTCTTCTGTAGTTGTTAATTCCACTTCAACTAATTTTTATTCCTCTAATGCTGTTATTACTGGAGGAACAATTGCTTCCTCTACTATTTCTGGGCTTACAGTTACTAATTTTGCTTCTCCTAACATTTCTCAATGGACTAATGACGCAGGTTATCTTACTTCTTATGTTGAAACTGACCCGTTGTTTATGGCCGCTTCTACCTCACTGCCATATCAACCAATTGGCTCTTATTTAACCACTGAAACTGACCCGATATGGAGTGCAGTTTCTTCAAGTTATTTAACTATTGTTGACGCTTCCTCTACTTATTTAGCTATTAATGCCGCTTCTACTACATTATGGGATACGGCTTATGGTATAGTTATAGCTTCTTCAAGTAATTGGGAAAGTTTCTATAATACCCCCTCAACTCGCATCACTGCTGGTACTGGTTTAACTTGGGATGGTAATACTCTTAATGAAATTTTTTGGTCAGATAATGGAGTAGCTTTAACTCCTGCTACTTCAAGCAGAGGTTTAACTATAAATGGAACAACTTCTTTGGCTACTACTACTATTAGTGGTAATTTAGGCATTGGAACAGTTAATCCTCAAACGGCTTTAGAGGTTATAGGAACTTCAACTTTAGATAAAGCTGTTATTGGTTATGGTTCTATTATTGGTAATTATATTAATGGTAGTTCTAATAATAATTATTTAACTATTAATGAATTTAATTTGGGTGGCGGCCTTATTAAAGCGCCATATCAAACGAGTTATATGTATTATGACTCCATCTCATCAACAATAAAAAATATTAATAATTTTGAATATGGATTAGGTATATTAAATAACTTAGATTTAGGTGGGGCCTATTCTATTTTTGGTATTTATAATGATTATGACGTTTCAAATAATTTAAGTAATTTAATTTTTGATGAAAAAATTAATGATAATCAAGCAAATTTTATTTTTAATGGTAATATATCAGTGGGAGCGACCAGTAACCAAAATTATTATAAATCATTACAAAAAATAGCAGATAATTTAGAGTTGCCTCACAAACTACGCAATCTTTATATAGCTGACCATTATGTTTATGCAGTAACTTATGCTACTAATAGTGTTGATTCTTTTAGAATTATAGATATTGCTGACCCGGCTCATCCTAAAGTAGTTGGCGGAGCAGGACTAACAGGATTAGTGCTTTCTGATGCTAAAAGAGTTTGGGCTAGCGGTAATTATGCTTATATTCTTTATAATGCTACAGGCGGTATAGATAATCCTTTTAGAATTATAGATATATCTGATAAATCTAATCCTCGTGTTATAAGTGGAGAGAATTTACATATTACTGGCATTGGTGGTAGCGCAGGTCAACCTTTTTATATATCAGGAAAATATGCTTATATCATGGGATATGATTCTATGCATATTATAGATATTTCTGACCCCTATAATCTAAAATTAGTTTCAACACTTAATAATGTAGGAGATACTAATTGGGATATTAAAGTTGTTGGCGATTATGCTTATGTTTGTAGTAGAAAAATAATTGGTGGAGAGGCCAATCCTTTAACAATTGTAAACATTAAAGACAAGACTAATCCCTTTATTGTAAAAGAATTAACTATTCCTGATTTAGATACTAGTACTAATTTGTGTTGGTCTTTAGATGTTTCTGGTGGTTATGTTTATTTGGGTATGGGGACTTTAGGAATGAATTCTTCAACAGAGTCATTTAGAATTGTTGATGTCTCTAATCCTAATAATCCTGTAGTTAAAGGTGGTAGAGATATTGGCACAAATAGTAATCCTTATTTAGCTTTGCCAGAATCATATTCAGCTTTTAATTACGTTAAAGCATTAGGTAATCGTTTATATGCTACTACTTGGTGGGGCGACTTTTTAGTAATAGATATTTCTTCATCTACTAATCCAGAAATAATAAGTAAAACAAGCATAATAGATGGTGGAACAAATATGGATCCATTGACCTTTGATTTTAATGGTAATTATGTAGCTATTGGTTATGCTCCGATTTTACCTTCTTACACAACCTCAACAGATTATTTTAGAATTTTTAAAATGACTGGAGTAGATACTTTAAGTGGACACGCTGATGCTTTTTCTGCTGGTTCATTACAAGTATTAAACAACGCTGTCTTTAATCAAAGGTTAACGGTTTGGGACAGTTTGGAGATAGGTAGTGGCGGTCTTTATTCTCAAGGACCAATTGCAGTCATGGCAACTAATACTCCTAATTATTTTGGTGGCTCATTAAATATCGGCACTACTTCATCAACAGGATATAAATTATCAGTTTTTGCTTCTAATACTACTGATTATTTAATTCAAGTTGCTACCTCAACCAATTCAGGTATTTTTGAAATTAGAAACGATGGTATAGGTAGATTTGGTGGAGATTTAATTATTGGTGGTAATTCTACTGTTAATGGAAATTTAATTGTTTCTGGTACAGGAACTTCTACTATTGCTGGTAATTTACAAATTGCCCAAGGTAAGGTTTTACAAGTAGAAACCATAACTGCTTATAGTCCGCTTAATATTAATACCGGTATGATAGTAAATGGTAATGTTACTACTACCGGAACTTTTACTGTTAATACTGGTAATGTTTCTAATATTAAAACATCACAACACACTTGGGATCTTGGTGGTGGTATTGTTTTTAATTTGCCGATGTTAGAAGGGACTATAGAAGATGTGTCTTCTGCTGGCTTATTGCCTAATAATATTCTTACAGTAAAAGATTACTTAGGTATTATTGATGTTAGTAATTCTGGTCATCCTGGAGTAATGTTTTCAGCTAATAATATTAGTAATGGCAATATAACTTTAACTGCTGATTTTGTTAGCTCAACTTTGATGGTTAGTGGTAATTTAAGTCAAAATATTTATAATTATGATGATAATATTTATTGGGATTTAGGTTTAGAAACTACTCCTTGGAATAATCTTTGGCTTCGAGGAAATGCTAGTATTCTCACTCTTGATACTAACGGTGCAGTATATTCTAATAATGGTGTATTAACTAATGTTAATCCTTCTTCAAGATCTTATAAACATGAAATATCTTCCACCACTCTAAATATTGATGCTTTATTGGGTTTACAAGTTAAGTCTTTTGTTTGGAATAATAATAATCAATCTGATTTTGGTCTTATTGCGGAAGAAGTTAAAGAAGCTTTACCAGAACTTTATATAGAAGATGGCACTACCAAAGGTTATCGAGCAGATCATTTGCCTTTTTATCTTTTACAAATAGCTCAAAGACAAGAATCAGAAATTAAATCAATTAAAAATACTTTATCTGTAACTGAATTAAATACAGATGATAAAAATTTAATTGTTACCGAAGCCCAAACTTTCACTGGCGCAATTATTGTTATTGGTGAAGCAGGATTTAAATCTAAAGTTACTTTTGGCGATCATGTTTATTTCACTAAGGATGCCGCTGGAATCGCTGTTATTCAATCAGGGGCTACTTCAACAGAAATAAAATTTTCTAAACCTTATGAAACTGCTCCAATTATTACTATAACACCTAAGAAAAAATTATCAGGAGTAAGTTGGTGGGTAGAAAACGAAACTTCAGAAGGATTTATAATTGCTATTGATCCTACTATAGAACAAGAAATTCAATTTAATTGGCATGCTGTAGCCGTTGATTCTTCTGATTCCGATACTATTAATGAATCAAATATTAAAGAATCAAGTTCTACTAATGAAGAAGTTTCCAATTCCGAAAATTCAACAGAAACAGTTTTAGAATCGTCAACTTCAGATGTTACTATAGAAAATCAACCATCTAATAATGATATTAATACAGATTTATTAAATACAGAACAAACTGAAGAAACAGAAAATTCTAATAATTCATTAATCGATGAATCAACTCCAGAAGAAACTGAGACAACAGATAATTTATCATCACCAGATTTAGTTAATTAATGTTGAATTAATTTGAAAATTAAAATTAAATAAAATAATTTTTTAAATAAAAATAGGGAAATTATGAAGTCTTGCTAATTTCCCGTTTTTTGTCTAAAATTATTTAGACAAGAATAATAATTTTAAAAATATGTCAGAATATATTTTTAATGATGCCAACTTTGAGGCTGAGGTTTTAAAAAGTGAGAAACCAGTTTTAGTAGATTTTTTTGCTACTTGGTGTGGTCCTTGTCGTATGCAAGCTCCAATAATTGAAGAGCTGGCCGCAGAAATTGGTGATAAGGCTAAGATTGGTAAGATGGATGTTGACCAAAATCCTCAGATCGCTGGAAAATATGGCATTATGTCAATTCCAACTATTATGATTTTCAAGGCAGGAGAAGTTAAGGAGACTTTTACTGGTTTACAAACAAAAGAAACTCTAAAAACTGCTTTAGAGAGATTTATTTAATAAAATAAAATATGGATTACGATTTGATTATTATTGGTGGAGGACCAGCTGGCCTTACGGCAGCAATTTACGGTTTAAGAAGAGAATTAAAAACTTTAATTATTGCCAAAGCTATGGGAGGGCAGGCAGCCGTAGCTCATGAAGTTCAAAATTGGCCGGGAATAGAATCTATTAGTGGTTTTGAGCTTACTCAAAACATGGAAAAACAAGCAAAAAAATTAGGATTAGTAACTGATTCTAATGAAGCTTTATTTATTGAAAAAATAGAAGATGGTTTTATTGTTAAAACTAATAAAGATGAATATAGATGCGGAGCTGTGATTTTAGCTTTTGGTTTAACGCCGCGTGATTTAGGGGTGCCGGGAGAAAAGGAATTAACAGGAAGAGGTGTTTCCTATTGTGCTACTTGTGATGGTCCGCTTTTTAAGGGTAAAAATGTTGCTGTTATAGGGGGTGGCAATTCTGCTATTGAAGCCGTCGAGTATTTATCTAGATTAGCTAATCAAGTTTATTTGATAAATAATAGCAGTAAATTTAATATAGAAGAAAAGGTTATACAGCAGATTTTAGCTATTAGTAATATAAATATTCTTTGTAATAAAAGTGTTAATGAAATTATTGGAAGAGATAAAGTAGAAAAAATAAAATTAAAAACATCAGAAAAAATTTTAGCCCCTGGATTTGATGCTTCATTAAGTTTATGTAAATTAAATAATCCTGAAGTATTAATAAAAAGCGGTGATTACGAAGAATTAAATGTTGACGGCGTTTTCATTGAAATTGGTTTTGTACCCAAAACTGATTGGGTAGCTGGATTAGTGGAACTTAATGATAGAAAAGAAATAATTACTGATAAAATGGGGAGAACTAGTGTAGAAGGAATATTTGCCGCTGGCGATTGTACTGATATTGGTTTTAAGCAAATTGTTATCGCTGCTGGCGAAGGTTCAAAAGCCGCTCTTTCCGCTTATAAATATTTAGCAGCTAAAAAAGGTTTAGTAGCTACTCCAGATTGGGGTATAAAAAAATAATTTAAATTTTTAAGAAACGATAAATCAAGAATGCGATTCTAGATGATAAATCGCATTCTTGATTTTTGTCTTAATTTTTAGTATATTTAAGTTATTCTTAAGCATAATTTATGAAGAAAATTGAATTAGCCAAGGCTTATGAAGCCAAAGAAGTTGAAGATAAAATATACAAAAAATGGGAAGATTCCGGATATTTTAATCCTGATAATTTACCCGGAGAAAGAAATGATAAATTTGTTATTTCAATGCCGCCGCCTAATGTTACAGGAGTTTTACATTTAGGTCATGCTTTTGAGAATACTTTAATGGATATAGTTATCCGTTATCAACGTATGCAAGGTAAGCGGGCTTTAGTTGTACCCGGAACTGATCATGCCGCAGTAGCTACTCAAGCTCGAGTAGAAGATGTTTTAAAAACACAAGGCATTAATAATCCACGACAAGAATTAGGACGAGAAGGTTTGATTGCTAAAATTCGTGAATTTGCTGAAAATCATAAATCAATCATAATAAACCAAATTAAGAAAATGGGGACTTCTTGTGATTGGTCGCGTTTAGCTTATACTTTTGACGAAGCTAGATCTAAAGCAGTTAATGAAATTTTTCGTCGTATGTTTGCTGATGGTTTAATTTATCGTGGTTATCGAGTTGTAAATTGGTCGGTTAAAGGACAATCAACTTGCTCTGACGATGAAGTAGAATATGAAACTAGAAAAACTAAAGTTTATACTTTTAAATATAGCGATACTTTTCCTATTCCTATTGCTACAACTCGTCCTGAAACTAAATTAGGCGATACCGCTGTAGCTGTTAATCCAGAAGATGAGCGATATAAACATTTGATTGGACAGAAATTTACGGTTGATGTTGGAGCTGAAAAGCCATTAGTTATTACCATTATCGGAGATAAAAATGTTGATATGAATTATGGTACTGGAGCAGTTGGAGTAACCCCAGCTCACAGTCAAATTGATTTTGAAATGTATCAAAACAATAAAGAAATTGGCATTATTCCAGTTATTGGAAAAGATGGGCGTATGCTTAAATCAGCAGGTAAGGCTTATGAAGGATTAACTGTTTTAGAGGCTCGAGAGAAATTTGTTAATTGGTTGAAAGATAATAATTTATATATTAGTGAAGAAGAGATTGAACATAATGTTGGTATTTCAGATCGTTTTAAAGATGTAATAGAAGCTTTACCGATGGATCAGTGGTTTATTGATGTTAATAAAAAAATTCCCGGCCGAAATAAAAGTTTAAAAGATTTAATGCGTGAAGCTGTAACTTCTGGACATAATGGTGATAAAGAAAAGATTATTAATATTAATCCTAAAAGATTTCATAATATTTATTTACATTGGATTGATAATTTACGTGATTGGTGTATTTCTCGCCAGATTTGGTGGGGGCATCGTATTCCCGTTTGGTATTGTAATGATTGTGGTGAAATTTTTTATAATGACAAAAATCCAGAATCTTGTCCTAAGTGTAAATCAATTAATTTTAGACAAGATGAAGACACTTTAGATACTTGGTTTTCTTCTGGCGCTTGGACTTTCTCAACTTTAGGTTGGCCTGATGATAGTGAGGATATGAAAAAATTTCATCCTACGACTTGGATGCAGATGGGTTATGAAATTTTATTTTTTTGGATGGCTAGAATGATATTGATGACTACTTATATTCTTGATGATATTCCTTTTAAGGATGTTTATATCCACGGTATTTTACGCGCTAAAGATGGACGTAAATTTTCTAAATCTTTAGGTAATGGTTTAGACCCTATTGAAGTGATAGAAAAATACGGTACTGATGCTTTACGCTTAAGTTTAATTAAAGGCATTACTCCGGGAAATGATTCAAGATTTTATGAAGAAAAAGTTGAAGGAGCAAGAAATTTTGTTAACAAATTTTGGAATATTTCTCGTTATATTCTTTCCACAGTTAATAATTTGGAAATTATTAAAGATAAGCCAGAAGCTAAAACTTTAGCTGATGAGTGGATTTTAGAAAAATTAGAAAAAACTATTGTTAATACAGGAAATTGTTTTGATAAATATGATTTTTCTGGAGCCATTGAGATTTTATCAGAGTTTACTAGAGATGATTTTGCTGATTGGTATTTAGAAATATCTAAAATTGAAAAAAATAAAGATGAAATTTTGTTGTATATTTTACAAACTCTTCTTAAATTATGGCATCCTGTTATTCCTTTTGTTACAGAAGAAATCTGGTCTAAATTAGATACTACAAATCTATTAATGGTTGAATCTTGGCCTAAGCTAATAGTCAAAGAGGGATTAATTGATAAAATTAAAGAAACTTTTCATTTTTCTGATTTTCAGAAAGCACAACAATTTGATTTGATAAAACAATCAATAACAGCGCTTCGCAATTTACGCAGTGAAAATAAAATTGATCCAGCTAAACAAATTAAAGCAATAATAATTGCTGGCGATAAAATGGAGCTATTAGAATCACAAAGACAAATTTTAATGAAATTAGCACGATTAGAGAATTTAGAAATTATTAGCTCTGGTGAAAAACCGAAAGGTTGTGTTGTGACAGTTATAGGAGGAATAGAGATTTATTTGAATTTAGCTGGTTTAATTGATATTGAAGCAGAAAAAAATAGATTGAAAAAAGATTTAACAGAAGTAGAAAAGTATATTAAAGGATTGCAGATAAAGTTATCTAATGAAGAATTTGTTAAAAATGCTCCAGCTGTTGTAGTTGATGGCGAAAGAACAAAATTAGAAGAGGCTCAAATTAAAGCAGAAAAAATAAAATCACAATTAAATAATTTAGGATAAATTTATGCCTATAATTAAAAAAAAGATTCCAGTTATTGCTGATGAATTAAAAATAGAAGAATTTTTAAGTCGAGGTATTGAAAATTTTTATCCTGATAGAGAAACTGTTAAAAAAGCTTTAATGTCTGGTAGACGTTTAAGAATTTATTGTGGTTTTGATCCAACTGCTGAAGCTTTACATATTGGCCATGGTATTCAAATTAGAAAATTAGAAAAATTAAGACAATTAGGTCATGAAGTTATTTTTTTGTATGGCGGATTTACTGCTATGATTGGTGACCCAACAGATAAGGCCCAAGCTAGAAAAGTTCTAACAGCTTCTCAAGTTAAGAAAAATGCCAGAGGTTGGAAAGATCAAATTAAAAATATTATTGATACTAAAAAAATTATTTTTAAAAATAATTATGATTGGCTTTCTAAACTTAAATTTGTTGATATTTTAGAGCTAACTTCTTTATTTACTGCTCAACAAATGTTAGCTCGTGACATGTTTCAAAAAAGATTAGAAGAAGGCAAAGATTTATATCTTAATGAGTTTATGTATCCTTTAATGCAGGCCTATGATAGTGTCGCTATGGATGTAGATATGGAATTGGGCGGTAATGACCAAATGTTTAATATGTTAGCTGGCCGCACTTTGATGAAAAAGATGAAAAATAAGGAAAAATTAGTGATTACTACTAAACTTTTGGAAGATCCAAGTGGAAAAAAAATGGGTAAATCGGAAGGTAACGCAGTTTCTTTGACTGATTCAGCTGAAGATATGTTTGGTAAAGTGATGAGTTGGCCAGATACTTTTATTACTTTAGGTATGGAAATACTTACTGATATTCCAATGTCAGAAATTAAAGATTGGGAAAAGAAGATGGTTGAAGGAGTTAATCCTCGTGATGCTAAGATGGTTTTAGCTTATGAAGTGGTAAAGATTTATAAAGGCGAGACAGCAGCTAATAAAGGTAAAGATAATTTTATTCGTGTTTTCCAAGAAAGAGAAAAACCATTAGAGGTTCCGGAAGTGAAAGTTGATTTTGCAGGTGATGAAATAGGAGTTTTAGATTTATTTGTTAAAGCAGGTTTAACTTCATCAAATAATGAAGGACGCAGATTGATTGTTGAGAAAGGGTTAAGAATCAATGATAAATTAATTGAAGAAATTGATAAGCGCGTCGCCATTCCAAAGGAAGGTTTATTATTACAACGTGGTAAAAAACAATTTGTTAGAGTTATAAAATAAAAATACAGCTTTAAAAAGCTGCATTTTTTATTTCTTTTGGTATTTTTAATTTATTTTTTAAATCATTAAGTCGCATATAAAAGCCACGAGAGTGAATTGGATTTAGTTTTAATTTTTTGAAATCATAATGGTGTAGCCATTCATGAAGTAATGTATCAATATAAGATTTAGGCGCTAATATTTGGCCGCGGATTGCAGTACGATTATGAATTAAAATTGTTTTATTTTTAGGTTGATATAAACCGTAGCGTTTCATAACAATTTTACCATCGCGTTTTTTGTGTATTTGATTATCATCAATTAAAATAAATTCTACAATATCAATTCCGGCTAAATCGCTTAACTCATCAAGTAGTTGTTCGCTTAAATTATGGCGTTTTTGGGTATCAGTTGTTTTTAATAGAGTTTGAGCTAAATTAATAGCCTCATTAGAAATTGCAATTTTTATTTGAATAATGGAGTTGCTATATTCATAATTTGATTGTCTAAAGATTGATCGCAACATGTTATTTTAATCTATTTTCCAAATAGTTATCTTACGCCAAACTTTTTGGTTCTCGCGCTTGTAAATAAGATTTCCAGCATCTAAACGCTTGAAGCCTAATTTATTTAATCTCAAATCAATATTTATTTGGTAGATTTTTTCATGCAAATGCCATTCTGGCATCACTAGCACTATTTTGCCTTCAGTTTTAAGTATTTTTTTAAATTGAATAAATGATTCTAAATAAAGTTCTTCTAACTCACTAATAATTTTTTTAATAATTTTTTCATTTTCGTTTCCTTTAATTGGTTTACCTAAGTAAGGTTCGGTAATTATAGCATCAATTGAAGATTGATTAATTTTTTGAGATAATGTTTTAACATCAAGTTGTTGTATTTCCCAATTAACTTCTTTTATTTTTAATTCTTGAATTAACCATTTTAAATTTTTTATGCTGTCAGAAACAGCTTTTTTTGATATATCGGTTCCGATCAAATTTTTGTATCCTAATGCTAGAGCTTCAGTTAATATAGTTCCAGAACCGCAAAATGGATCAAGAATGATTTGATTAATTTTAACTTGAGATAAATTAATCATCATTTTGGCAACTTTTGGAGGTAGCATGCCAGATAGAGCATCAAAGGCAGGGCGACCAAAATCTCGTTTAGAATAATTTTTGAAATCTTGTACAGCGCAAGTTACACCGAAAAAATTTGGTCCTACTAAAAAATCTTGACATTTTTCTTTAGTAATAATTACTGAAGATAATGTTGTTTGATGACTTGTTACTAATCTAGAAGTTATTCCCGCCGCTTTTAATTTATTTTTTATTTGCATGCCAATAGTTGTTGGTTTTTGTTCATAAAAACTAAAACCAAAATTAAAACGTTTTCTTTTAGAGACTATTGAAGCATATTTTAAGATTTGATTAAATTCTATTTTTTTTCCTAAAAAAACGCCAATTTTAATAGTGCCGCCCAATTGATTAATTGTTTTGTTACAATCAATTTTAGGGTGTTCAATAATTAGAAAACTTTTGCCATTATTAGTAATTTTTGCTGATGGTAAAACATTAATTATTTCAGCTTTTGATAATTCAGGGTTGTTACCAAGTATAAAGATATATTTCATAATATAATAATTTTAACTTTTTTATTTATAAAAATCTACTTAATTAAAAAGACTCTCTGAATACAGAGAGCCCTATTTACATTAATTTAAATTTATTAAATTATTTCATCAACTAAACCAAGCTCTAAAGCTTCGTCAGCAGTAATGATGCTAAAATAGCGACATAGTAGAGTAAAAAAATCGGGAGAATAACGGCAGCTACGAATACTAAAAATAAGGCAAATTTCTTTTAAGCAAGCTTCTAATTCCTTTTTTATTTTTTCTATATCTTCTATAGTTTTAATTTTATAGAAATCAGTAGCGTACTTCATTGTTGTTGGTTCATGAAGTATTAACTTAGCGTCAGCACACATTTTACGGACAGAACATCCTTGTAAAATGGTTACTGCTCCAGAAAACGCATAAGATTGGACATACCCAGTAATTTTTCCTGGGTATGTAGATAACATATAGAAAATTTCCATTGATTTATAGTGATTCCCTCCATCAGAATTTATAATTATAAAAATGTCAGGAGCACCATTTTTAATGAAAATTTCTAGTGCCTCATTCACGTATCTTTTAGTTTCTTCATTAATTTTTGTAATACTTATTGTTCTGTAATGTAGTAAACTTTCTTGTTGTGGTCCCATAAATCCCTCCTTCCGGCTAAGCCGGGGTTTGTTTTTAATGTACTTTACTTAGTAAGTTATCCACTTACTAACTTACTAAGTAAATATTTTAATATTTAATTTTATATTTGTCAATATCAACCAAAATAAAATAATTCCTATATATTGAGTCCAAAAATAATGATCAAAACATCCAATAATTAAAAGAGGAATAAACCAAAGTAATTGGTTATAATTTTTTTCTTGTATAATTGGTATCAAAAATAAAATTAGAAAAGCTATAAAAAATAAAAAGCCAATAATTCCTAATTCAGATAAAATCAATAGATATAAATTATGTACTGGTTGAAATAAATAAGCTGGTAATTGAGGATTAAACATAGCTAAAGTTGCAGTATAATTATTAATTCCCACCCCTAACCAATTAGATGATTTAATAATAGTTAGTGATTCAATAATTTGGAGTTTTCTTTCGTTAAGAGATTTTTTTTCTAAACGATTAGAAAAATCGTTTCTAGCAATAATTAAATTAGAAAAAGTAACAAGTAAAAAAGATCCAATAAGACAAGAAGTAATGATTAATTTTATAGTGGAATAATTTCTTTTTTTTATATTGTCAATAGTAGCAATTAGTAAAATAATTATTGTTGCTAACCACGCAGAACGTGAAAAAGAAAAGAAAATACCCAAAATGTTAGTAATAGCAAAAATCATTAAAATAATTTGATATTGTTTTTTTACTGAACATGATAATTTAAGACTTGCCAACAATCCGCAAACACAAACCCCCCCTAAAATATTTGGATGAGAAAAGGTACCGTAAGCTCTTAACCAGCGCCCATCAGAATTTTCTATTACTATTTCTCCTAAACGGCTAGCTTCATGAGCGGCTATACCTAGCCATTTGTTTTCTGTAATTGATTGAGTTATAAATTGCCAAGCAGCTAATAATCCTTGAACTCCAGCTGTAAAAGAAAGGGGCCAAAGTAGATTATTCTGTTTAATTTTTAAAGAAATAATAATTAAAAATAACGCCGCGCCCTCAAGAAGTTTAAGCCATAAATAAATAGCAGCAGATTTTTCTGTTGACCAAAAAATTGATAGACCAGACCAAGTAATTAATAACCATAAACAAATAATAGTTGTTTTTTTAATAAGATTGTTTTTATCTAAAAATTTAGATAATATAATTTTTTTTGATTTTATTAAATATATTAGCGCTAAAATAGCGATAATTACTAACAATATTTCTGTAGCATAAAAAACTCCAGTGCCATATTGCCATTTATAACCATTAATATTTTTTTCATCAAAAATAAAAACTGTTTGCAGAGGCAATAATAAAATATAAAGCCAAATTAATTTTTCAATAATTAGTTTTAGCATTTAGTATTTTTTCTATTTTATCTTCGAATAATAAGTTATAATTATTTCTTTTATCATTATCATGTAATTTAATGATGCTTTCATTTAATATTACTTTTTTACCATCACAACTTTTGAGATATTTAGTGGGCAGTATTTTTAATTGCCATTGACGTAAAAATTTTTCATTAATAAATGGAGTTAAAATTTTTTCTAATATATATTTTATTTTATTTTCATCATAAATAATAGATAATTCTGGTTGTTTATAATTTGGAAAAATAGTATTAATCCATTGGTTAGCTTTATAAAATTTTTCTTTTATTTTTTGCGAACTATAAAGAAAAATAAATGAAGCAGGTCCGAAATAATAATAGTAATAATCATTAGAATAATTTACTATTGAAAGATCAAGATGATTTTCATCAGCAAAATAACTAGGACATAATTTATTTTTAGTCTTTGTTTCCGAAGGTCTTAACCGTAATAATTTTAATATTAAATTAATAAAAAATCTGGCTGACCAAACTCTATTGGGGGCTGTAATAAAAAACAAATCAATATCGCTTTCATCATGACAGTTTTTTAAAGCTAAAGAACTATAAATTGCTATTCCTCTAATCCAAGGGAAATTTTTTAGAATTTTTGCTGCCGTTTGAGCAATTTTTATTTTTTTTGAAGCGATTCGGTAGTGTTCATTTTTTATTTTTGTTAAATCAGATCGACCGGACAAAAAATACCAACCTTGTTTTTCTTCAATATAGTTTTTAAGAGGTTTTTGTGAAATTTCTTTAAGTAATTTTTCTGTTGTAGTTGGATAATCCAAATAATTCATTAATTCTAATAAAGTCAAAGGTCGATCTAAGACATCAAATCTTGCTATTGTTTTTAGTATTTTTTGTTGTAATTCAGTTAATTCCATATGATTTTAATATATCATGAACTAACCAACAAAACAAAAAAGTTCGCTAGTTAGGCGAACTCTATATGAGGCCACGACCGGAATCGAACCGGTGAATAAAGGTTTTGCAGACCTCTGCCTTACCACTTGGCTACGTGGCCGTAAGATATAAATAATATAACAGATGTTAATGGTTATTTCAAGATTTTTAGAATTGATAAACTAAAAAATACTCAATTAAATTGAGTATTTTTTAGTTTTTATTTAATAGCTAATTTTCTAGCGCAGTACCAGGCAGACCAATTGCCATCACGTAAACGTTTTTGAATAGCCCATCTAGTAGCTGTTTTGTAATCTAATCTTTCTGCATCAGAAAGTTTATGAACAGAATTAATTTGCCACAAACCTTTATCATTTGAACCATTACGATTATAGCCAACGGCTTTGTCATCCCAACGACTTTCACAATTAATAATAGCATCTACTTCTTTAGGATTTAAACCAGCTTTTTGTACTTCAGCTAAAACCCAGGCTCGCATTTTCTCTTTGGGAGTTAATTCTGGTTCAATTTCTTTAGTTTCAACAATGTCTACAAATTCAGTATTTTCTTTTTTATTAGGATTTTTTATAAAATCAAGCTTATTTTCTTGAATATTAAACACTAGAGAATTAGAAGAAGTGGCAATTTCCCAGTAATTTAGATTAGCTGCAATAGTAGGCTGGGGTAAAATCCATTGCCCCAAAGTAGTAATAATCCCTATGGTAATAATTGGTTTATAAAACTTACGTTTAAAAATCATATGTTTGTTTTTTTTCGCTAACAAAAAATCACCCTAGCATATTAGAGTGATTTTTACAGCGAATAGAACATTATATCACATAAAAGGGTTTTTGTCAATAGTTTTTATGTAGAAATTTTTAATTTTTTAGCTTATTTTAGATATAAATAAACTATTTTATAAAATTATTTTTTTAATATTTTATTAAATTTATTTATACAAATAATTTTAGAATTTTTAATAATTAATTTAGATTTTCAAATATAAAAATTAGTTGTCAAGATTTATTATTTTTTAAATTAAATTATTTATTTTTTTTAATTCCCAAACGTTACGTAATAAATAAGCTACGGTTAGAGGCCCTACTCCTCCGGGAACTGGAGAAATAAAACCTGCTTTATCCTTTACTTCAGGATCTGCATCGCCAACGGTTATTCCATTTAATTTATTAATGCCTACATCAATTACAATTGCCCCTTCTTTAACGTCTTCTTTTTTTAATACATAAGCCTGACCTAAAGCAATAATTATAATATCATAATCATTACAATTTATCGGAATCTTTTTTTCTTTTTTTATGTCTTTTATTCCGAGTTTGATTAAATAATTTTCTAATTTATCAATAAAAATATCACTTTTACCAATAATAATTGTTTTTTTATCTGACATTTTTTCTTTGGTGGATTTAAGTAATTCAATAATAGCGGCAATTGTTGGTGGCGTTATTTTGTTATTAATAAAACCATCTACATCTTTATTAGGGTTTATTTTCTTTATTATTTTATCAGTTTCAAATTTATCTGGCAGAGGTAATTGTATTAAAATTCCATCAATTCCATTATCTTGGTTAAGAAAATTAATCATTTCTAATAATTCTGTTTCATCAATATCGTCATAGCATTGTTTATTACATAAATATTTACTGAAAGTTATGCCTACTTCTTTACAAGCTTTTTCTTTAAGATTGACATAAAGTTGAGATGCTTTGTTATCACCAATTAAAATAGTAGCTAAATTTAGATTTAAATTTTTTTCTTTTATTTCTCTTTTTAATTCAAGTTTTATTTTTTCTGCTAATATTTTTCCATCAAGTATTACTGCTTTGGTTTTGTTCATAGATTTAATTAAATTATTCTATATTTGATACTATAAATAATTTATTAAGATATTTCAATTAATTATTTTAATAAACCTTGATTTTTTATTGTTTTTCTGGTATTGTTAAAACAACTTTAATAATTTTAATTAAATATTCATGAATGTAGCTGAATTAGCCAGACGATTAAAGACAACTTCTAATGAATTATTAAACAAGCTTCCTAGCTTGGGTTTTGATATTGGTAAAAGAGCAATTAAAGTTGATGATCGTATAGCTTTAAAAATTATGGAGGCTTGGCGATCTCAAGCTAAAAAAGAATGGGAACAGCGTAAACTTAATGAAATTCGTGGAGAAGTTAATGATAAGGAAAATGTTGATAAAGTTGGTGGAATTATTAAAATTCCGCCAGTAATTACTGTTAGAGAATTAGCCGCTATGATGGGTTTACCAATTAATAAATTGTTAGCTACTTTAATGAAAAATGGGGTATTAGTTTCAATGAATGAACGTATTGATTTTGATACAGCAGTAATTATTGGTGAAGAGTTGGGTTTTACTGTAGAAGCAAGTGATACAATAGAAAATGATGCTTTTAGCATTGCTTCTCAAGAAAAATTAAAAGAGATTCTTACTAAAGAACAAGTTAAAAAAATTGCTCGTCCTCCCGTAATTGTGGTTATGGGTCATGTTGATCATGGTAAAACTAAAATTTTAGATGCCATCAGAAAAACTGATGTAGTAGCAACTGAAGCTGGAGGAATTACTCAGCATATTGGCGCTTATCAAGTACATAAAAATGGCAGATTAATTACTTTTATTGATACTCCGGGACACGAAGCTTTTACGGCTATGCGTTCGCGTGGCGCGCGTGTCGCTGATATTGCCATTTTAGTGGTAGCCGCTGATGACGGTGTGCAACCACAAACTAAAGAAGCAATTAAAATTATTCAAGACGCCAAAATTCCTTTTGTTGTTGCTATTAATAAAATTGATAAACCAGAAGCTGATATTGAAAAAACTAAAAGCGATTTATCAGCTTTAGGCTTACTGCCAGAAGATTGGGGCGGAAAAGTTATTTGTGTTCCTGTTTCTGCTAAAGAAGGCACAGGCATAGATGATTTACTTGATACTTTACTTTTGGTAGCTGATTTAAATACTGAAAATATTATGTCTGATCCTGATCGACCAGCTATTGGTACTATTATCGAATCTCATATTAATAAAGGAGAAGGTCGAGTTGCTACTATTTTAATACAAGCGGGGACATTAAAAGTTGGTGATAATTTATGTTCAGGTAATGATTTTTGTGGTAAGGTTAGAGCCTTAAAAAACTATAAAGGAGAAAATATTGAATTTGCCACCCCCGGAACCCCAGCTAAAATAATTGGCCTTAAATTTGCTCCGGAAGTTGGAAGTATTTTGGAGTTTTGCGATGATAATAAAATTAAAGAATTAAATCGTAATTTTAAACAGCATCGTTTAAATGCTCAGAAAGATTTTTCTGTTTTTTCGACTTCTAAAGAAGAAAATAATGATAATATTAAAACAATTAATTTAATTATTAAAGCCGATGTTTTAGGTTCTTTGGAGGCAATTATTGAATCATTGGCAAAATTAGAAACTTCAGATATTAAAATTAAAATTATTAGTAAAGGATTGGGAATTATTACTGAAGCCGATGTACTTAAAGCAGAAACATCAAAAGCAGAGATAATTGGTTTTAAAGTTAAACCAACAACGGCGGTTATTTCTTTGGCTCGTGATAAAAAGGTTGATATTAAAATTTATGAGGTTATTTATCATTTGCTTGAAGCGATTCAGGAAAAAATTAAAATAATTAAATCTCAAGAAATAACTCAAAAATTAATTGGTAAACTTAAAGTGCTTAAAGTTTTTCGTAGAGAAAATCGCAATATGATTATTGGTGGGTCAGTTATTGAGGGAGGTTTAATTCCTACTGATACAGCAATTGTGATACGTAATAATGAGCCTATAACTATTGGTAAAATTACTCGCATAGAATGTTTTAGAAAAGTAGTAGAACATGTTGCCGAAGGACAAGAATGTGGCCTTACTTTTGAAGGTAGACCATTAATTGAAGAAGGAGATATTATTGAATTCTATCAAACAGAAAAGAAAAATTAATTTATGTCAGAGAGAATAACAAAAGTTAATGAATTAATTTTACAACAACTTGGTGAAATTATTAATAAAAATATTGAATTGCCGATAGGAACTTTAGCTACAATAACGGAAGTTAATGTTTCTTCAGATTTGTGTTATGCTCAAGTAAAAATGTCCGTATTTCCAGAGGATCAAGCAGATTATATTATTCATAAAATGAATTTATTAGCTAAACGTTTGCAGAATATTTTAGCAAAGAAAATAGTTTTGCATAATTTTCCTAAATTAAAGTTTTTATTAGATGATAGTCAAAATCAAGCGGAAAATATAGAAAAATTGTTAGATAAAATTAAAGAAGAAATAAAAGGATAGATATAAAAAACAAAAAACTGCTTTAAAAAGCAGTTCTTTGTTTGCTCAAAGATTAATAAAATGATAAAATTTATTCTGTAAAAAAAATTAATTTATTTGTTTATGAAAAAAGTTTTTTTTGTAATTTGTGATGGATTAGCAGATCGTCCAATTAAAGAACTTGATAATAAAACTCCACTTGAATATGCTAAAACTCCAAATTTGGATAAGATTGCCATTGATGGTTTATCTGGCATGATGCATACAGTTGATATTGGAGTTCGTCCGGGTAGCGATACTGCTCACTTATCAATTTTTGGTTATGATCCTTATATTTATTATTCAGGTCGCGGACCTTTTGAGTGTGCTGGCATAGGCATGGATGTTAATCAAGGTGATGTCGCTTTTCGCGCTAATGCTGGAACTTTAGATGATGCTGGATTGGTTATTGATCGTCGCGCTGGTAGACCAGAGTCAACTAAATTTATTGTAGATTATTTAGGTGATATTGAAATTGATGGTATTAAATTTATTTTAAAAGAGAGTTTAGGTCATCGTATTGGCATGATTATGCGTGGACCGGGATTATCACCTAAAGTTTCTGATCAAGACCCTCATAAAGTTGGTATGCCACTACACGAAGTTAGACCATTAGATAATAGTGACGAAGCTAAATTCACTGCTGAAGTGTTAAATAAGTTTAGTAAAATTGTGATTGAAAAATTAAAAAATTGTCCAGCCAATCAAGAACGTATCGCTAACGGTAAATTACCAGCCAATGTTATTTTATTTCGTGGCGCTGGAGCTATTCCAGAAAATATGCCATCTTTTAAAGATAAATATAATTTAGATGCTGTATTTGTTGCTGGCGGCCCATTATATAAAGGTATTGCTAAAGTTTTGGGTATGACGGTTTATGATTTTGACTCAGCTTCTGGGGTAACAGGATTATGGAATTCTAATTTACAAAATAAAATTAACAAAGCCCTAGAATTATCTAAAGATTATAATATTACTTTTGTTCATATTAAAGCGGCTGATACTTTAGCTGAAGATGGAAATTATTTGGGTAAGGTAGAATTTATTGAAAAAATTGATGCCGCTCTTAAGCCGTTAGCCGAAGATAATGAATTTTTATTTGTAATTACTGCGGACCATACTACTTCTTCTGCTCTAAAACAACATACTGGTGATCCTGTACCTATAACTTTTAAGGGTGAAGGCGTTAGAACTGATGATATTAATGCTTTTAATGAGCGCGAATGTTCTAAAGGTCGCTTGGGACATATTCGTGGCGAAAATGTAATGCCTATTATAATTGATTTAATGGGACTTGCAGAATTATTTGGAGCTTAATTATATGGATTTAAAAAAAATAACCGCTGGCAAAAAAGCGCCAGAAGAAATAAATGTAGTTGTCGAAATTCCTCAAGGATCAGGAGTTAAATATGAATTTGATGAAAAAATGGATGCTATAGAAGTTGATAGATTCATTGGGAGCGCTTCGGTTTATCCTTTTAATTATGGTTTTATTCCTATGACTTTAGCCGATGATGGCGATGCTATGGATGTAATGATTTTATCATCAATGCCAGTTACTCCCGGATCAGTTATGGTTTGTCGACCTATTGGTTTATTAGATATGGAAGATGAACATGGAATTGATACTAAAATATTAGCAGTACCAGCTCATGATATTGATCCTTTTTATGCTCACGTTAAAGACCTTGATGATATTGATAATCCTACTAAAGAAAGAATTAAATTATTTTTTAAGCAATATAAAGAAATGGAAGCTAATCGTTGGTCAAAAGTGCAGAATTTTGGTAAAAGGAAAAATGCTTTAAAAGCAATTAAAAAAGCCATTGATAAATTTAATAAAAGTTAAAAGTAATAAATTTATTAATTTTAGTAATTGACTTTTTATCGTGTGTTTGTTAATATTTTTTTTGTTATTTTTTAATGTCCGCGTAGCTCAGTGGATAGAGCAGTAGCCTTCTAAGCTATTGGTCGTAGGTTCGATTCCTACCGCGGACGCTATTTGCTTTTTGTAATTTAAAATGTGAATTTCCCGAATCTGCGATATGAATTTGGTTTTTGTTGGGAGCGAATTAAATATGGTGGCTATGGTGTAGTGGTAACACAGCAGTTTGTGGCACTGTTGTCTCGGGTTCAATTCCCGATAGCCACCCAGAATAATTAAGAGCGAAGTCAAAAACTTCGCTTTTTATTTAGAACAAGTTTCTATATTTCAAATCTAAAATCTTTAGAATCTTTTTTGTAAGACTGGAACCGAGATTAATTATAATATATCATCAATTGATAATTTTTATTTAATTATTGATTTTTTAAATTTATGATATAATCATAATGTATAATATTAATCTCATTTATCAAGATCACAGTGAGAGATTTAATTCAAGTGAAATATAGCAAAAGGTACTATTTTAACTCGTAAGAAAAAATATTAAAAAAGAAAAATATTAATTAATATGAATAAATTATTTTTTAGTTTGACCGTGATCTGTTTGGTATTATTTTTATCTGGTTGCGTTCCCTCTTCTAAAATAAACTTACAATCAGTTAGTACTACTAATGAACCAGCGCTTAATGTTATTGAACAAGAATCATCGACAGATGAGGCAGTAGAGAAATTAGATGATGATAATAAGATTAATGAAATGCAAGCCGCTCTCGATAAAGCTTGTGAGTGTGAAAAAGATTTCAAAAAACCATATCCAATTGAATGGAGTGGTTATGTTATGGCTGTATTTTTGAGTGGAGAAGCGATTGGAGTGAAAAGATTTGATCAAAACGCAAAATATAAGCAGTTTATGGTTATAACAAATGGATTGTATAATGGTGGAGGTGACAAAGTTAAGATTAAAGGTGATATGACTGGTATGACTTGCGCTTATTACAATACTATTTTTGGTGAGTGTGTTCCCCATGTTATTGCTAATTCAATTGAAATAATTAAATAAAATAATATGGATTATAATGAAATTAAAGACGGGGCAAATCGCTTATTGAAATCATTGGAAAGAATTGTTGTTGCCGTTACCGTTATCGTTTTTTGGAGCGTGTTAATTATTGGTGCTTATATCTTTCTGAGCGATGATGGTAGTAATAATTCTTCAACAGATCATTCCGATGTTGCTATGGAAGATATTTTAAATACAGAGAAAAATGATCAAGAAAATTGTAATGTCTTTGGTCTCCGTATTCATGGGGCAGTAGTCACTTATCACCCTAATGATGTTTTTGATTCCGATCAGAACTTAACAGTTGATCAGACTTCTGCTGATGAGATTTTATATTTTGTTCAGAAAGCTAATAAAGATGAGAAAATAAAAGGAATTTTGGTTGAAATAGATTCTCATGGTGGTTCTCCTGTTGGAGGTGAGGAAATTATGAATGCTTTTAAAAATTCAAGTAAGCCAGTTGTTGCCTATATTAGAGGCATTGGTACTTCTGCCGCTTATTTGGCTGCTACAGGCGCCCAGACTATTTTTGCTTCTAAATGGAGTGATATTGGTAGTATCGGGGTTACTTATTCTTATCTTGATTATACTGAAAAGAATAGGAGGGAGGGGATTAAATTTATTGAGCTTAGTTCCGGTAAATTTAAAGATACTGGTAGTCCCGATAAACCACTAACTAAAGAAGAAAAGGATTTATACCAGAGAGACTTAGATATTATCTATAACAATTTTGTTCAATTAGTAGCTCAGAATAGGAAATTAAATATTGCAGATGTTTATAAACTAGCTGATGGCTCAACAATTATGGGTGAGGCTGCATTAAAAGCTGGATTAATCGATAAAATCGGTTCATATTACGATGCTAAGGAGTTTATTAAGGAAAAAATAGGTTCTGATGTAGAAGTTTGTTGGCAGAATTAGTGATATTAATGAGAAAAATTTGATATTTTAAATAATTTTTAAATAAAAAAATCACCGTAATGGTGGTTTTTAGCAAAAAAATTTACCGACTCAAATAAAGCAGTTCTGATGCTTCTAGGATTAATTGAAAAATATTAAAAGCTAGTTTAAAAATCTTGCTTTTTAATTTTTTATAAAAATTTTTTAATTATATTAATTTTGATATAATTTATATATACTTAAATAAAATAAAATATAAAATTTATGAACAAAAATAAACTTAATTTTTTAGTTGATTTCTTAGCTTTTGTTGCTTTTTTGTTGGTAGCTAAAACTGGATTAATTATTTTCTTCTTTTTGCCGGGAGGTGTAAGACAGGGCCGTTATCAAGAATTTTGGGGAATAACTAAAGCTACTTATTCTACTATTCATGAATGGGCAGGAATAGCTTTGATTGTCTTAGTTATAATTCATTTAATTTTACATTGGCGTTGGATTGTTTGTAATTTTAAAAATGTTTTTAAAAAACAAGACAACAATAATTGTTAATTTTCATGAAAAGGATAATTTTAATAGTAACATTATTTTTTTTATTCTTTTTTTTGCCTGTAACTGTTTTTGCGGACGATGCGAAAAACAATTCTTTTCGGGCTGAAGTTTTAAAAGTTTTAGAAGAAAAAACTATTAACCGAGAAGATGGCTCTCAGGCAATTCAGCAAAATCTTTTATTATTAGGATTGGAAGGTGATTATCAAGGTAAAAAAATTATTTCAAATGGTATTGGAAATTTTGATTTAGTGTCAATGGGTAAGTATAAGGTGGGAGATAAGGTTTATGTGGATTACATTAATGATTTAGAAGGGAAAGAATTTTTCATTGTAACTGACTATGTTAGAACTAGACAACTTGGATTATTATTTTTAATCTTTCTTATTACTACTATTGTCATTGGTGGATTTAAGGGTTTTCGTTCATTATTTAGCTTAATTTTTAGTTTTGGGGTAATATTTTTAGTTATAATCCCTTTGATATTAAAAGGATTTGATCCAGTTTTGGTTGCTGCTATTGGTGTTTTTCTTATACTAATGACCATTATTTATATAACAGAAGGTTTTAATAAAAAATCTCACTTAGCGATTGTCTCTATATTTTTATCTTTATTAACTACCTTATTATTGTCTTGGATTTTTGTTTTATGGTCACGTTTATCAGGGTTTGCTTCTGAAGAAGCAACACTTTTAATTGGGACGATGGCTGGTTCTATAAATTTTCAAGGATTGCTTTTAGCTGGAATTTTAATTGGATCACTTGGTGTTTTGGATGATATTGTTGTAGGACAAATAGAGGCAGTGGCACAAATTAAAGAAGCTAATCCTCATTTGACAGTCTCAAAAACTTTTTTTTCTGCTTATAAAATTGGTAATACTCATTTGGGAGCAATTGTTAATACACTTTTTTTAGCTTATGCTGGTGTTTCTTTACCGCTTTTAGTGATGTTTTATTTGGGATTGAATCAGGGATTGGATTTTTGGAAAATTATCAATAATGATGTAATTGCTACCGAAATTGTTCGTACTCTAGTCGGTGTCATTGGCTTGATAACCTCGATGCCATTAGCAACTTATTTAGCTAGTAAATTTTTAAAATAATTTTAATTTGCAAAAAAACTTAAAATATGTTAAAGTATTAAAAAATAATAAATAGTAAAGAGTAGATATGGGATTGCCTAGTAAAAAAAGAACTAAAACATCTAAAAAAGAAAGAGCTTCTCATTTTGCTTTAAAGCCGAAAGCTTTAGTTAAGTGTTCTAAATGTGGTAAACCAGTTATGCCGCATCATGCTTGTTCTAAATGTGGCACATATAAAAATAGAGAAGTTATTAAAGTTAAAAGTTTTACTAAAAATAAATCAAAACAAAAGAAAAATAAATAATAACTTTTAATTTTTTTAGCTTGTATTTGCGTTTTATAAAGTTTAAAACTTTTAATTATGTCTAATAGACATTTAGGAAGAACTATAGCAATACAAACTTTATATCAGTGGGATTTTAATGATAGAAAAACTGATATTTTAGAAATACTTCGGCAAAATAAAGAATCTTTTGCTCCTGATTTTAATGATGGAGGATTTATGGAGCGCTTAGTAAAAGGTGTAATTAAATATATTGATGAAATTAATTCTTTAATAGTTAAATTTGCTCCAGAATGGCCGCTTGATCAAATTACTATAGTTGATAGAAATGTTTTGCGACTTGGTATTTATGAATTAAAGTATGATCCAGAAATTCCGGCTAAAGTTGCTATTAATGAAGCTATTGAATTAGCTAAAGCTTTTGGTGGAGAATCTTCAGGTAAATTTGTAAATGGAGTTTTAGGAGCAGTATATAAAGATATGGGTGAAAAAGAAATTGATAAAAAGCTTGCAGCAGAAAAAATAAAAACAGAACAGAATCAATTAAAATTAAATGAAAGTAACAACGTGACGGCGTAATAAATTATTGTTGCTCTGTCAGGTTGTTATTTCTTTATTTAAATAAAGAAATAACTATGTCCGATATTGCAAAATTAGAAAAAATAATTGGATTTAAATTTAATAATCAAGATTTATTGATACAAGCAGTTGTACATCGGTCTTATCTTAATGAGCATCCAAATTTTAAATTAGACCATAATGAACGTTTAGAATTTCTTGGTGATGCGGTATTAGAATTGGCAGTAACTGAGTATCTTTATCATAATTATCCTAACCCAGAAGGAGAATTAACTAATTGGCGCGCTAGTTTAGTTAATGGAGATTCTTTAGCTGAAGTTGGAAAAAAATTAGGTATTGAAGAATTTATTTTAATGAGTAAAGGTGAAAGTCGTGATAAAAATTCTAAAGCAAGAATGTATATTATAGCTAATGCCATAGAAGCAATTATTGGAGCAATTTATTTAGAGCACGGTTTTTCTTCAGCAAAAAAATTTATTTTGAGGAATATTATAGTTAAACTTGACGATATTATTAAGAAAAAACTTTATATAGACCCTAAAAGTAATTTTCAAGAAAAAGCTCAAGAAAAAGAAGGTATTACTCCTTCTTATAAAGTTATTAGTTCTCGTGGTCCAGATCATGCTAAAATTTTCAAAGTTGGAGTTTATTTAGATAAAGAATTAGTAGCAACTGGTGAAGGTTCTAGTAAACAAGAAGCGCAAATTCAAGCGGCACAAAACGCTTTAATAAAGAAAAAATGGAATAATTAATTTTTATTAATGGAAGGTGAATATATGGATATAGAATCTCTATTATCAAAAACAATAAAAGAAAAGGCTTCCGATCTTCATTTAATAGCGGGGTTGCCACCTCATATTAGAGTTGATGGAATATTGCAACCAATTGGTAATGAAGTTATTTCTGCTAAAGAAATAGATGCGATTTGTAAAGAAATCTTAAATGATAATCTTTATAAAAAATTTTCTATAGAAAAGAATCTTGATTTTTCTTTTGAAGATGAAAAAGGTAATCGTTTTAGAATAAATCTTTGTTATGAAAAGGGATTTCCTGCTCTTGCTGCCAGAGTTATACCTAAAGAAATTCCTACTATGGAAGAAATTGGTATGCCTAAAATTGTGTATAATCTTTGCAATCTTGATCGAGGTTTAATTTTGGTTACTGGTCCAACGGGATGTGGAAAATCTACTTCTTTAGCCGCTATGATTAATTATATTAATCAAAACAGGCGCTTAAATATTATTACTCTAGAAGATCCTATTGAATTTATTTTTCATCCTCAAAAAAGTATTATTCGACAACGACAATTGGGTTCTGATATGCTTTCATTTCAAGACGGATTAGTTCATGCTTTAAGACAAGATCCTAATGTTATTATGGTTGGAGAAATGAGAAATTTAGAAACAATTGCTACTACTATTACTTTAGCTGAAACAGGACATTTAGTTTTTGCTACTTTACATACTTATAGTGCCGCACAAACTATTGATCGTATTATTGATATATTTCCGCCACATCAACAAAATCAAGTACGTGTTCAAATATCCCTTACTTTAAGAGGGGTTTTAACTCAGAGGTTACTGCCAGCTATAGGTGGTGGTAGAGTTGCGGCTAGAGAAATTTTAATTAATACCCCAGCAGTCTCTAATCTTATTAGAGAAAATAAAATTTCTCAAATTAAAACAGTTATTCAAACAAGCGCAAAAGATGGAATGTTAACTATGGAAAATTCTCTTAATAAACTATATAAAAATGGCTTAATAGATAAAGAAAGTTTTGATGCTAATATTGCAATGCAAAACGGTTTTTAAATTATTGACTATCAATAATTTTTTTGCTATATTATTAAAGCGAAAATTAATTTTATTTCAATAGAGTTTGCGGCGGTAGTTCAGTTGGCTAGAACGTCTCCTTGCCAAGGAGAAGGTCGCCGGTTCGAATCCGGTTCGCCGCTTTGACAATAAAAATTATTTATTTTAGGCCCGGATGGTGGAACTGGTAGACACGAAGGACTTAAAATCCTTTGGACTAATACTCCGTGCCGGTTCGAGTCCGGCTCCGGGCACCAGTATTAAACTTTTAAGAATTGACTGTTCTGCACAATATAATGTGTAATTTTTTTCAAAAAAATTTGTGCGAAGCTTATAATTTACAACATAAAATAAAAACAGTGCAATAGGCACTGTTTTTATTTTATGCACCCGGCAGGAGTCGAACCCACAACCTCCTGGTCCGAAGCCAGGCGCTCTATCCAGTTGAGCTACGGATGCTTTAGAATAATATCCTAGAAGTGGAGTTTAGTGGGCGCAGCAGGATTCGAACCTGCGACCGTTTGCTTAAGAGGCAACTGCTCTACCAGCTGAGCTATGCGCCCGAATTATTTCGAATTATTAGATATATTAACAAAAAAATAATAGAGAATCAAGACTTAGATATTTCTTTAATAATTTCATCAAGTCTAGAAAACACTTCATCATTCCCTGATTTAGAGACTAATGATAAAGCTTCTATATAATGTGGTAAATTATCAATAAAATTATTAAATATTCCTTTAGTTAATCCAAAAGAACATTCGCCATATCCAAGTTTTTTTAAATAAATAGCATTAATTATTTGTTCTATTTGTTTTTTTATTGGCAATACTAGGTAAGGTTTTTTTAAGTAGACGCATTCAGATATAAGACTAGCTCCGCCAGTTGCAATAACTGCTTTGGCTCCTTCAAGATATTTAAGCCATTCTTCAATATTAAAATTTTTAAAAATAAGATTGCCTTCTTGACCTTCTCGATGTGGTCCAAAAATTATACATTTAATCCCACTTTCTTTAAGAATTGGTAATATTTTTGATAATTCAGCTCCTTCATAAATTAATAAATAATCACCATAATAAGGTTTTAAATCAAGAATTTCTTTTCTTAATACAGGTGGCAGAATTTCAGCTTTATTATTTTTTACTATAGTTCTAAAAAAAGAAGTTATCAAATATTTATTTGCTCCCCAAACCATTAGATTAATAATAATTTTGGTTATGAATAAATTTTTGCGATATTTGAAGGGTATATCTATTTTAGTATGAGTCAATTGATGTTGATTGTCTATTGATATTAAAGGTTTTTTTAATAATTTAGCGATTAGAGCTGACAATGGTTCAAAATCAGTAATAATTAAATCAGGATTAAATTCTTTTATTTTTCTATAAATTTTTAAAAATTCAGATAATAATTTTTTAGTATTAATTATATTTTTAGAAATAGTGCGAAAATAACTTAAGTTATTATATTTATATGTCAAAGTTAATCCTGGTATTTCCCAAGTTTCAAATTCTTGTCCTAAAAGTAAAAAAGCTTGACCATAAATCATTACTTTTACTTCATGTCCTTTATTTATTAAATGTCTAATTGTTTCTTTGCTTCTGGTAGAATGTCCAAATCCTTGTCCAGATAAACTATAAATTATTTTCATAATGATAATATTCTAACAAATAAACTTCTTTTTTTCAATTGATTTTTATAGAATTTTTTGTTATTATTTAGGCACAATATTAATTTTTACAATGTCATTTTCTATTGGTATAGTTGGATTGCCTAATGTTGGTAAATCCACTCTTTTTAAAGCTTTAACTAAAAAACAGGTAGACGCAGCTAATTACCCTTTTTGTACTATAGATCCTAATGTTGGAGTCGTGGCCGTTCCTGACCCCAGATTAGAAGCATTAGGTAAAATTTCTCATTCAGCAAAAATAGTTCCCACAACGATTGAATTTATTGATATTGCTGGTATAGTTAAAGGAGCTTCAAAAGGTGAAGGTTTAGGCAATAAATTTTTAGCTAATATTAGAGAAGTTGATGCTATTGTTCAGGTAATACGTCAGTTTTCTGATAGTAATGTTATTCATGTAGCTGGTAAAATTGATCCCCAATCAGATCAGGAAACAATAAATTTAGAATTAATTTTTGCTGATTTAGCGACTATTGAAAAACGTTCTATTACAAATAGTAAAGAAGTTAGAGCTGGTAAAAAAGAAGCTTTAGAATTACAACCAATTCTTGAACGATTGAAAAATGGACTTGAAGCTGGAAAATTGGCTAATGAAATTATTATTGACCCCGAAGAAAAACTTTTAGTTAAAGATTTATGTTTGCTTACTATGAAACCAATGATTTATGTTCTTAATGTTGATGAAGATAAAATTTTTCAAGAAACTGATTTTTTAACTATTTCTGCTAAAATAGAAGCTGAACTCGCTGAATTACCAGAAGAAGAAGCAAAACTTTATTTAAAAGAATTACAATTAAATTCTTCTGGGCTGGATAGACTTATTAAAAAAGCTTATGATGCTTTAGATTTAATTACTTTTATAACTTCGGGAGAAATGGAAACTAAAGCTTGGACAATTAAACGTGGCACTAAAGCGCCTCAAGCCGCTGGAGTTATTCATAGTGATTTTGAGAAAGGATTTATTCGAGCTGAAGTTATTAATTGTAACGATTTAATTAAAGCAGGCGGTGAAACTAAAGCTAAAGAAAAAGGTTTAATTCGTCTTGAAGGTAAAGATTATGTAATACAGGATGGTGACGTTTGTCATTTTAGATTTAATAATTAATTATGGAAGACGATACTAAATTAAAAATAATATTTTATGTTTTAGTTGGCTTGTATACGATTACAGTTATTGGTATTTGGGAAAGTTTTATTAAACCACTTTGGTTTATTATTTTAAAAATTGTTATACCTATAATCGTCTCATTTTATAATTTAATAATTATAAAATAGTAATAAAATTAATATCAAATTTTTATTTTATTAAAAAATTATTGTTTAACCCCATCCTTTTAAGGATAATTTCTTTTTCTCTTTCGTCAGAAATTATTTCCGGTTGTCCATAATCTTTTATTTTTATAGGAATTATTTCAATGGAAGCAATAGAGTTGTTTTCAAAGATTATTTTAGCCAATGCTCCTTGTTGAGTTTCTGTTGACCACATTTGATCAAATACTAGATTGCCCAAAGAATAAATAATTGGCTTGCCTTGATAAATTTCTGTTATTTGAACCCAATGAGGATGATGGCCAATTACTAAATCAGCTCCAGCATCAATCGCTTGTTTAGCAAATTCCTTTTGTTGATAGTTAGGTTTGTTAGTATATTCAGTGCCCGCATGCATTATTACTATAACTACATCAGATTTTTGTTTATTAAGTTCAATGTCTTTTTTCATTTCTATTAAATTCATGTTAGCGATTCCTGGTGTAGAAGAGTTGGCAACATAAAGCTGGTCAGGGTAGCCATAATTAAGAAAAGCAAAAGTTATTCCATTTTTTTCTATTAGGGCCGGTTGATGCGCTTCTGTAAAATTATTTCCCGCACCAACAAAAGCAATGTCATTTTCTTGTAATACTTTAAAAGTATCTTTCATACCAATTACTCCTTGGTTGCCAAAATGATTATTGGCTAAAGTTACTAAATCTATTCCAGCTAAAATTAATCCTTGTATTGATTGGGGATTAGCATTGAAACTGAAAGAGCCACTAGGTACGAAATATTTTTGAGAATTAGTAAAGGGAGATTCCAAATTGATAATAGCAATATCAGCTTCTTTTAATAAAGAAGCTATTTTTTTAAAGGGCCAAGTATAATCTTTATATTTTTCCATTTTTTGCTCTACTACCCTCGATAACATTACGTCTCCGCCAAAAATCAAAATAGTTTTTGAATTATTTTTATTTAGAGATAAATTATTTGTTTTTTCTGTTTCAGATTCAGAATTAATAATAATTGGCGTCTCAATCTGATTAGATTTTTTTTCTAATTGTAAAGTTTGTTTTTGACAGCCACCAATAATCGCAGTACCTATTACAATAATAATTAAATAAATAACTTTTTTAGTTTTCATGTTTTTCTTTTTTAAATAAAAAGTAAGAATAAATAGTACTGCTAATTAAAACCATTATTATTCCTAAACTAAATAATATAGTAGCCAATAATGAAGGTAAATAGGGGGCAATGATAATTATAATTCCTAAAATTATAAATAATTTTCCTGATAAACGATGAGTTTTGGTCCAAACATTTTCTGATGATAATGTCCAAGGATTACGTATACCTACAAACCAATTATTTTTTATTTTTCCTAAATAATTGCCAATGATAATCATAGTTAATCCTATAATAAAAGTAATAATATTAACTACCTTAAAATTATAACCAAGATTGTAAAAACCAGTTATTAAATAAATTAAAACTAAAACTGTTATTAATATTGATCTAAAAATGGCATAAGGCTTAGTAAATTCTTTATAACGTTCTTGTTTAGGATCAAAATAAGGTAATATTAACATCATTAAATACATTAATAAAATAATACTAGGCAGAAAAAATGTCCCCCAAATTTTATTAGACCAATCATCAACTTCACCTCTAAAGTTCCAATGAGTAGCGATTATGTCTGGAAAGTTGAAGTAGAAATAAACAGAAAATAAAAAACAAATAATAATTATTGTAATAGGAAAAATTTCACTTTTTATACTTAGATTAAGAATGTTTTTTCTCATATTTTTAATTTAAAATATCTATTATTTTTTCTAATACTTCCTCAAGAGTACTTAAATTAAGAGAATAAATTATTTGTTGACCAGAACGTCTAGAAGATACTAATCCGGCTCGTTTAAGGATATCTAAGTGATGTGATAAGGTGGCACCGGTAATTGATAATTTATTTTTTATTTCTCCTACCGTTAGCTCTTTTCTTTTAAGTAAATTAATAATTTTTCTTCTATTTTTATCAGCTAAAGCAGAAAAAGTTAATGATAAAGACATATTTAGATATTTAGATATATATCTAAATATTAATAATTAATAAATGAAGCGTCAAGAGTTTAATTATTTTTTAAAATAAAAATGCTTCGATAGAAGCGTTGATTAAATTATAGAAAATAATTGATTTTAATTTAAGATATTTCCTCTCTTTTTTCTCTAATAAAACCCAAAGCTTTATCTAATGTTTCTATTAAGGCCTTAAAAGGAGTTTCAATAATAAAATCTAAAATATAAATCATAATATTAATTTTTGAAAAATTAACAGAAAGAAATCGTCCTACACTGATAATTGGCAAAGTAAAAAAATCTATTAAGAAATTTCTAAAATTTTCTTTTCTAGGTATTACAGAGTATTGATTAGCAATATTACGTAAACGAAAACCAAAGAAACTAACTAAAGTTAAGAAGAAAATAAATAAAGCTCCAGACAAGAAATTGAAATTAAGACGATACAAGATCCATAAAATAACTCCAAAAGAAGCTAAAAACATTATTGAGTAAATAGAATTAAATATAATAAAAGACCAAGATCCAAAGCGTAAAGAGTTTTTAGGTTTGTAAACAAGCTTTCTTTCTGACCCATAAATAATTTTTTTAATTTCTTCAATTATAATTTCTGTATTTTGAGGACCAGGTATTTTGATGGTTAAAGCTATAATAGCCATTAAGATTGGATGAAAAATAACGTTAATTATTAATGCTAACCAATTAATATGTCCTAAGAAAATTTGATCATAAGGTAATTCTAATAATATAGCAAGAATAGTTTTAGTTAGAAAAATATAAATAATAACTCTAAAAATACTGCCTAATAATTTAGTGCGAGTAGTTTTATATTTTTTATGGCAAACTTCTCTTATTTTTTCTGTTAATTTATTTTCATTATTAAATATTTCTCTATTTTCTATTAAATTATCTGAGATAATTTCTTTAATAATGTTAAAAAATATTGCTTGAGTTTTTAGTATTTTACCTATTTGATATCCTGAAGGATGATTTAAGTGTTGTTCTATTTTTTTCTTAAAAGAAAGTAATTGAGGTAATAATTTTTTAGTTTCTTCTGGAGTAATATTATTCCAATTTGGTTGATAAAGTTTAAATAATAAATAATTAAGCAATTGTTGGTCTGCTTTTATAAGATTTCTTAAAACTGCAATGTAAATTTGTAAGTTTCTTTCTTTTTCATCAAGATCCGATTTAGAAAAATTAATACTTTTTACCATTTCCCCATAAGCATAGTTGATTAATGCTGTTTCTCGATGATCAGAGAAAAGAAATTCATCTATTTCACAAACCATTAGTCCAGTAACCCAATCAACTACTTTTTTATAATCAGGTGGAGGGTTTTGTGTAAAATATTGAAGTACCATTAAATATTTAGCAATAATGATAGCTACTTCTTCAATATCAGTCTCTGGAAGTTCATCATTAGGTAGATATTTAGCTCTAATAAATTCATGTATTAAAGTTTCACTTATTTTGATAGGATTTTTCTTCATTAAAAAATTAACCTGACGGTTAAGCAATCGTTTTAGAGAAGTTCTTCGAATTAAATGTTCTTCATTATAATCAATAGCATTTCTGACTTTTTCATAAAAAAAGCCAAGTTTAGAAACTAATTGATTAAGTTTTATTTTGGCTACATCATTAGGTATCTCCCGTTTTTTAGTGGAAGACATTTCCTGTAAAAGCCATTCACTTTCTCCAGTTATTTGAGGCATATTTTAATTTATTTTTCTGTTATGATTATAGCATAATAATGTTTTGATTTAAATATTATTAATTAATTTTTAATATTTGATATTGACTTTTTTATTGTAATTTGATATTATAAAAATACCTTATCAAATCTTTTTTATTAGATATGATGATTTTAGATATTATTCAATTAGTTTCAGCTGTATTATTAGTTTTAGTAGTTTTATTGCAAAATCGTGGCACTGGATTGGGTTCAGCTTTTGGAGGCGAAGGCAATGTCTACAGAACTAAACGTGGCTTAGAGAAAATTTTATCTATTGCTACTATAATTTTAGCGATTGTTTTTTTAACTGTTGCTTTGATTAATGTTCTATATTAATTTTTTATTAGTTTATTTTTAAAATTAGTTACTAAATTTCAGAATTTTTCTGTGATTTAGTAATTTAGACAATCATTAATTAAAAAAACGTGGATTTTTTTCTGAAGTTACGGAAAAAGTTTTCTCTGTTTTTCGATCGTCAAGTAATAAATTTAAGAAAATTCGAAAAACAACATCATTTAGACCGTCTCTTAGTAGTTTCTCTTAATCGTTCGCGAAAGATAGGTTTAAAGCAACTTAAATATTTGCCGAAGTTTTTATCGCCCAAAGAAAAAAGACAGGTCAATATTTTATTGGTAGTTATAATTTCTTCCACTATTTTTTTAATTATTCAAGGATTATTATCATTAACTTCTTTAAAACCGGGGTTTGGCGGAGAATATGTTGAAGGAGTAGTTGGTGCCCCACTTTTTATTAACCCTATATTAGCTTCACCTAATAGTGTTGATGGAGATTTAAGTAAATTAGTTTTTTCTTCTTTAATTCAATATGATGAAAATCATAATTTAGTTCCTGATTTAGCTGAAAGTTTTGAAATTTCTGAAGATCAATTAGTTTATACTTTTCATCTTCGTCAGGATGTTAAGTGGCATGACGGAGAACCTTTTAAAGCAGATGATGTAATTTTTACTTTTTCTTCCATTCAAGATTCTCAGTTTAAAAGCCCTCTTAATAGAAGATTTCAGGGAATGCGAGCAGAAAAGGTTGATGATTATACTGTAAAGTTTATTTTAAAAGAACCTTTTGCTCCATTTCTTAGTATGTTAACTTTTGGTATTTTACCAGAACATTTATGGTATAATATACCTCCTAATAACGCCGACCTTAATGAATTAAATAAAAAACCAATAGGCACCGGGCCTTGGAAATTTGATAATCTTAAAAAAGATAAATTAGGTAATATAAAATCTTATACATTATCAGTATTTGATGGATATTATGGCAAAAAGCCATATTTATCTAAAATTACTTTTAAATTTTATGCTGATAATAATTCGGCAATTGAAGCATTAAAAAATCAAAATGTTGATGGTATTGGATTTTTACCATTAGAAAATAAAGATGAATTAAAGAAGCATAAAAATATTATTTTAAATCAACTACAACAACCTCAATATGCTGCTATTTTCTTCAATCAAAAGAATAATGCTTTATTGCAAGCTGATTATATTAGACAAGCATTAGCTCTGTCATTAGATAAAAATAAAATAGTTAATGAAGTTTTTGGTGATTCAGCAAGAGTTATTGATGCCCCTTTACTTTCTGAATTTTCTGATTCTTTACAAATTAATAAATATAATTATGATCCTGAAGCGGCTGCCACTTTATTAAAAAAGAATGGCTGGGAATTAATTTCTACTACTACAGAAAATGGTTTAACTGAACAATTTCGTGTTAAGAAAAATTGGAATTTAGAAATAAAATTAACCTTGCCAGATCAATTACAGTATGTAGAAGTTGCTAAACGTATTAAAGAAAGTTGGAATCAAATTGGAGTTAAGGTTAATTTAGAAATAGTAGATAAGTCAAAAATTATTCAAGAAAATATTAATGGTAGAAAATATGAAGCTCTTCTTTTTTCTTATAATAATTTTTTGTATGATCCCGACCCGTTTGCTTTTTGGCACTCTTCTCAAAATGAATACCCGGGATCAAATTTAGCAGTTTTCTCTAATAAGAAATTAGATGATTTATTAGAATCAGCTAGAAAAAATAATGATATTAATTATCGTCGAGAAAAATATTCTGAATTTCAGAAAATAGTATCAACTGAATTACCCGCTATATTTCTTTATACTCCTTATTATATTTATCCACAGAATAAAATTATAAAAGGTTTTAAAGTTGCCGCAGTTTCAAGATATAGTGACCGTTTTTCCAATCTTAGTGATTGGTATATAAAAGTAAAACGATCATTTGATATTAGAAAAATTTTTAAATAATTTTTAAATTTAATTTCGGCTTTAAGCCGACATGGTGGAATTGGTAGACACGCACGGTTCAGGGCCGTGTCGCCTTAGGGCGGTGAGAGTTCAATTCTCTCTGTCGGCATAATTATTCATTTCGCTATTAAGCGATATTAATATCATTTTGATATTATTGAATTATTTTTTATTAATTAATTTATGAATATTAATAATTATCGGCGCAATGCGCCAAGAAAGACTTTTAAGTCGTCAAGTTTTTCAGCAATGAAAAAATCACATAAAGAACAAAAAAAATCTACCGGTTTTTTTTCTAAAAATAAAATAAAATCTTCAGAAACAATTAACCGAAAAAATGATTTGAATAATCTTAGTTTGGATAATTGGTTAAAAACAATTGATTTGCCCAATTCATCTAATGAAAAATCTTCTGAATCTTCTTTAGTTAAGTCAAATATTTCTACATCTCAGAAAACAGTATTTGAAAATAAACAAAAAGATTTTTTTTCTAATTATCAATTAAATAATCATTCAGGGAATTTTTCTAAAACAGGACAAAATCATACTAAAACAACCCCAATTACCAATCAACAAACTACTAATCAATCAATTAGAGGCTATAAAAATACACAATCTTTATCAACATCTTATAATAAATTGTCTTACACAGGAGAAATTAAATTGCGCATTATTCCTATTGGAGGCTATGAGGAAGTCGGTCGTAATATGACAATTTTTGAATATGGTAATGATATTGTAATTTTGGATATGGGTATACAGTTTCCTGAAGAAGATATGCCGGGTATTGATTACATTATTCCTAATATTGAATATCTAAAAGGAAAAGAGAAACAAATTAAAGGCGTTATTTTTTCTCATGGACATTTAGATCATATCGGAGCCGCTCCAATACTTTTAGAAAAATTAGGTAATCCAGTTATTATTGGTCGACCTCTTACTTTAGCAATAATTAAGCATCGCCAAGAAGATTATAAGAAAGATAGTTCTAAAAAATTAAAAACTATAACTATTAAAGATCTTAAAGAAAGAATACGTTTAGGAATTTTTGATATCTCTTTTTTTCAAATAGATCATTCAATTATGGATGCTGTTGGTGTTATTATTAAAACTCCTTCAGGAACCGTTTTGCATCCCGGCGATTGGACTTTGGAAAAAGATAAAAACGGCAAACCAATTATTGATTATTCATTTTTATCTAAATTAGAAAGACCAACGGTTTTAATGTTGGAATCACTTGGAGCAATTGATGTGCGTAGCAGTGCTTCTACCGAAGAAATGCAGGCAAATTTAACAAAAATTATTTCTCAAGCTCCAGGTAGAGTAATTATTGGAACTTTTTCTTCGCAAATAGAACGTATCAGTTGGATTATTTCTGTTTGTGAAAAATTAGGTAAAAAAGTAGCTCTTGATGGTTATAGTATGAAGGTTAATGTTGAAATTGCTAAAAAATTAGGATATATCAAATATCAGAAAAATACAGTTATTAAAGTTGAAGAGATTAATAATTATCCTGACAATAAAGTTGTAATATTATGTACTGGATCTCAAGGAGAAGGTAATGCTGTTCTTGCTCGTATTATTGATGGATCACATAAAATTATTAAATTAAAATTAGAAGATACTGTTGTTTTGTCTTCTTCTATAATTCCGGGTAATGAAAGAACAATTCAAAGACTTAAAGATAATCTTTATCGTCAGTGTAATAATGTTATTCATGGTAATATTATGGATATTCATGTTTCAGGACACGGAAATCGTGATGATATTGTTTATATGTTAGATCAGATTAGACCAGATTATTTTATTCCTTCTTATGCCAATCATTATATGCTTAAAGAAGCGGCTAAATTAGCTGTTAGCGTTGGTTTTCCGCAAGAAAGGATTTTTGTTCCTGATAATGGCAGTGTTATTGAGATTGGTCGTCAAGGCGCTAAAATGTTAGATAAAAAAGTTCCAGCTTCTTATGTTTTTGTTGATGGACTTGGTATTACTGATATGAATAATGTAGTTTTACGTGATCGCCAACAATTGGCAGAAGACGGTATGTTAGTAATAGTTGTCACAATTGATTCTAAAACTGGAAATCTAATACATAATCCTGATATTATCTCTCGAGGATTTGTTTATTTAAAAGAAAATAAAAAACTTATTGAAATGACTCGTACTAAAATTAAAAAATTACTTAAAGATGAAAATTCTAAAACTGCTCCCGATGATCAATTAATTAAAGATAAATTGCGTAATGAGATTGGTAAGTTTTTATTCCAAAAAACAGAAAAAAGACCAATGATTTTGCCGGTTATAATTGAAGTATAAAAATAAAACTCCAGAAATCTGGAGTTTTATTTTTTATAACGAGTTAAAATAATTGTTTTCTAAATTATTAATCTTTGATATGAAGATTTAATAACGTAACAGATTTTTAATTTTTGATTTTTTCGCTTTAAAATATTTTTTAGCGAATTTTTCAGCTGCATCAGGATTAAACCAGCAACAACTGAAAATATCAATGAAAGCTCGATCACCTTGTTTGTCGTCAAAATGAATAGTAATTGAGGAAGTTTCTATAAATTGGAAAGCACTGTAACCTTCTAAAGATCCTTCTGCAAATTTTTCTACTATAGTTGGTCCATGAGCTTGCATTTTTAATAGCTTAACCAACTGTTTGACGAATAATTTAATTGCTGTTGGTGACTGAATCATTTCATGGTCACAGCCAGCCAAATCTATTGAGGCTAGCAAACCCCACGCCTTACGATTTTTATAATCGCGGCGCAAAGCTGTAATGTTCATCTCTGTTTTTAATAATTATGAATGAACTTCCTTACGTCTTACCGGACAGCCAGCAGACCAACGCCAACCGTTGGCAGGGACGAAAGAATTGTCTTTATAATATACTATTTAGTAATTATTGTAAAGTTTTTATTCCAAGTAAAGTCTATAGCGCTAATAACTAGAAAAACTAAAGCAAGCCATAAAATTGCGGCTGAAAAAAATAAATAATAAAAAGAATTAAATATTTGCCAGAGAAAAATACTTAAAATACCCAAAGATTGTAAAAACATTTTTGTTTTACCCCAAACATTAGCAGGACGAGGAGCTAATTTTGATTTTTTAATCATAATAGCTAAAAAAATCATTGATGCTTCTAAACCAATAATTGATAATATTAAAGAACTAAAAGGATAATTAATCATTACAACAAGTAAAGTTAATCCTATTAATAATTTATCTGCTAAAGGATCAAGAATTAAGCCTTTTTTGGATATTTGACCTCGTCTACGAGCTAAAGCTCCATCTAAAGAATCAAATAAAGCCGCACTAATAAAAGCAATCATTCCCCAGAACCAAAAGTTATTTAAAATTAGAATTATAATTATTGGCACTAAAATTATTCTAAACCAAGAAAAAGTATTAGGTTTAACCCAATATGGAATTAAGAAAAAAAGTGTTTTTTCTAATAAATAATCAATAAAATTTTGTATTTTTTTATAAAAATCGTTTGACATAATTAATAATAAGTATTATGATAGCAATTGATTTTAAGCTATAATTTATTTTATTAGTTTAAGTTTATTTATTTAATTATAACCTAAAAAAATACAATGAGAAACTTTTATAAAAATACAATTTTTTATATTCTGGTTTTTTTGTTTATTATGGTAGTTTTTAGTTGGATTTCGATAAAATCGCAAGAACCAGAAAACATTGATATTTCAACTTTAGTAAATGAAGTTGAGAGTGGTCAGATAAAATCTATTGATATTTCTGAAAATACTTTATTAATTACTTTAAACGATGGAGGTAGAAAAATATTACAAAAAGAAACTAATGAATCGCTTAGTGCTTTGCTTAGAAATTACAATGTTAATCCAGAACAATTAAAAAAGATTGCTATTACAGTTAAAAATGATTCAGGTTGGAAATTTTGGGTAGTCAATTTATTACCAATAATTCTTCCAGCAATTTTTATTTTTGGATTTTTTTGGTTTATGATGCGTCAAGTTCAAGGCGCTAATAATAAAGCTATGAGTTTTGGTCAGTCAGGAGCTAGAGAATTTAATCCCGATAAAAAAAATAAAATAACTTTTAAAAACGTTGCTGGAGTTAAAGAAGCTAAACAGGAACTTTTGGAGATAGTTGATTTTTTAAAAAACCCGAAAAAGTTTTTGGATATGGGAGCCTCTATTCCTAAAGGTGTATTATTGTTAGGTGCTCCAGGAACGGGTAAAACTTTATTGGCTAAAGCAGTAGCTGGTGAAGCTGGCGTTCCTTTTTTTTCTATTTCTGGTTCAGAATTTGTAGAAATGTTTGTTGGAGTAGGAGCTTCTCGTGTTAGAGATTTATTTAAGCGTGCTAAAAAACATTCACCTTGTATTTTATTTATTGATGAAATTGATGCTGTTGGACGTCAGCGTGGCGCTGGATTAGGAGGATCACATGATGAACGTGAGCAAACACTTAATCAAATTTTGGTAGAAATGGACGGTTTTGAGCCCTCAGATAACATTATAGTTATGGCTGCAACAAATCGGCCAGATGTTTTAGATGCTGCTTTATTACGTCCTGGAAGATTTGATCGTCGTGTAACTTTAGATTTACCTGATATTAATGATCGCGAAGAAATTTTGAAAGTTCATGCCAAAGAGAAACCTCTAGCTGCTGAAGTTAATTTACGTAATGTAGCTGAACGTACCCCAGGGTTTTCTGGAGCTGATTTAATGAATTTACTTAATGAAGCAGCTATAGCCGCTGCCTTAAAAGGCGCTAAAGAAATTAGCTTAAATGATGTTTTATCTAGCATTGATAAAGTTTTATTAGGTCCTGAAAGAAAAAGTCATATTTTAAGTGATAAAGAAAAGAAAATTACAGCTTATCATGAAGCGGGACATGCTTTAGTGGCTCATGAGTTACCTCATACTGATCCAGTACGTAAAGTTTCTATAGTAGCTAGAGGTACAGCTGCTGGTTTTACCTTGAAACTACCTAGTGAAGATAAAAAATTACATACCAAAACAGAATTTTTAGAAGAATTAGCGGTATTATTAGCTGGTAGAATGGCTGAGGAAGAGATTTTTAATGAAGTTACTACTGGAGACCAAAATGATTTAAGACAGGCAACTAAATTAGCTCGACGTTTAATTAGTGATTATGGTATGAGTGAAAAATTAGGTTTTAGAACTTTTGGTCAACGTGAAGAATTAATATTTCTAGGTAGAGAAATTCATGAAGAAAAAGATTATTCTGAAAAAATAGCTGAGGAAATTGATCAAGAAATAACTAGAATGCTTAATGAAGCGGCTCAAACGGCTTTAAAAATTATTAGAGATAAAAGACATTATTTAGATAAAATAGCTAATGAATTAATTGCTAAAGAGACAATTGAGGCTGAAGATTTTGAAAAGATTTTTGCTGTTTAAATTATATTTTTTATTAAAACTTCCTTTTAATAACATAATTAATAAAAGGAAGTTTTTTATTTTTATTATTTATGTTATAATATATTTAGATACTAAATTAAATAATAAAATTAGTTATATAAAAATATGGCCATACAATCAACTTCTTATCTTTATCGTCCCGTTTTAAAACGGGCTTGGGAAATAGCTAAGAAATTTCCTTCGCTTTGGATTTTAGGATTGTTTTCAGTATTATTTTCATTAGGTAGCGAATATGAAATTATGTTGCGAGCAATTTATAATTCTAGTCGAGAAGGAATTATTAATTCTTTTTTAGAAGGGATAAATATGGGATTATCGGAAGGAGCAACCTTAACTAGTCAAAGTTTTTGGGTTAATTCTTGGAATATTTTTGTTAATAATATTGGTTCTGCTACTACTGCTTTGTTTGTTTTTGCTTGTGTTTTTGTATTGATTTTATTTTTTATTTGGTTAGCAATTTGTTCTCAAATAGCAATGATTTATAATGTTTATTTAATTGATAAAGGGAAAAAACCAACTTTATTGGAAGGATTTAATTTTTCTTTTATTAATTTTAAACCAATATTACTTTCAATAATTTCTCTTAAAATAATTTTGGCTTTAATGTTTGGTTTATTAGGATTAGTTTTATGGCTAGTATCAGATTTTGGTTGGGCGGCTGATATAATTTATATATTTTCTTTTATAATTTTTATTGGAATATCTTTAGTTTTTGCTTTTCTAATTAAATATCAAATTTTTTATATCTTATTAAAGAAGAAAAATTTTATTTCCGCTCTAAAAGAGTCATGGAATCTTTTTATTAAAAATTGGATAATCTCTTTAGAAATGGCTGGATTAATGTTTTTAGTTTTTTTAACGGGAGTTATTGTTTCAGCTTTCTTATTTACAATTTTCTTTTCAATTCCTATCGTTATTGTTCCATATTACTTTTCAATTTGGCCAATGTTTTTGAAGTTTTCTATTTCTTTACTTTCTTTGATTGGTGTTATTGCTACAGCAGTTATGGTTAATTCTTTTATTATTGTTTTGCAGTGGTCTTCTTGGACTTTATTGTTTTCTCGTTTAGAACAAGGAGAAGCTTCTAGTAAAATAGAAAGAGTCTCTGCTACTTTGAAAAGTTTACCGCAAATGATAATTGGAAAAAATTAAAATAATTCAATTTTTAAAAGTCCGTTTTAAGCGGACTTTTTTAATTGACTTTTTTTCTTTAAAATGAGAGAATGTTTTCATAAATAATATTAAATATAAATTAATTATGATTTTGAAAGATATTTATAAATTAGCTATTGAATCAGGAATTAAAGCGGATTTGCGAGGAGAAGCAGTTGTTCGTAAAAAACTACTTAAAATTCGTGAAGCTTATGAAAAATTAGATTCAGAACAGAAACAAGAATTTGATTTAGAAAAATTATCTAATCCTTATTCTGATACTAGAATTTTATATGATAATGGAAAAGAAATTAAACGTGTTATAGTTGGTATTGATATAGATCCGCAAGAAATATTATTAGCTAAACAATTAGGTTATGATACTGTAATAGCTCATCATCCCGAAGGTATGGCTTTAGCTGATTTAAGTGATGTAATGCATTTGCAAGCTGAAGTTTTAGCTCAGTATGGAGTGCCAATTAATATAGCACAAGCTATAACTAAAGAAAGAATTTCTGAGGTGGCTCGTGGAATTTCTCCGGTTAATCATTATCGTAGTGTTGACGCTGCTCGTCTTTTAGATATTAATTTTATATGTATTCATACTCCTTGTGATAATTTAGCCGCTAAATTTTTAGATGATTATTTACGTGGTAGAGAAATTGAGATAGTTGATGATTTAATTAAAATTCTTAAAGAGATTCCTGAATATAAAGAAGCTACTAAACGTAAAGCTGGTCCTAAAATTTTTGCTGGCGATAAAGAAAATTATTGCGGTAAAATAGCTTTAACAGAAATTACTGGAGGAACCTCTAATTCTAAAGATATTTATGAAAAGATAGCGCAAGCTGGAATCGGAACTATAGTTGGTATGCATATGAGCGAGGAACACAAAAAAGAAGCTCAACAGCATCATCTTAATGTAGTAATTGCTGGACACATGTCTTCTGATTCGCTTGGAGTTAATTTATTTTTAGACAAAATAGAAAGTAATGTTTCAGAGATTTCCGCTTATTCTGGATTAATTAGAATCAAAAGAGTTTAAGGATGATTAAAAATAAAAAAATAGAATTATTGGCTCCAGCCGGAGACTTACAAAAACTCAAATATGCTTTGGCTTATGGCGCTGATGCAGTTTATTTAGGTTTACCAGAATTTTCTTTACGTGCTAAAACTGGTTTTAATTTTGAATCCTTAAAGGAAGGAATAATTTACGCTCATAGTTTAAAGAAAAAAGTTTATGTAACTGTTAATATTTTTGCTCATGAAAACCATATTGATATTTTACCTAAATTTCTTAAAGCATTATCACGCTGCCAGCCTGATGCCCTTATAGTTTCGGATCCAGGAGTATTGTTTTTAGTAAAAAAATATTTACCTAATATTGCCATTCATCTTTCAACACAAGCTAATACTCTAAACTCTTCAGCTGTTAAATTTTGGCAAAAAAATGGCGTTCAGCGTATTATTTTAGGCAGAGAAGCCAGTTTAATTGATATTAAAAAGATTCATGTTAAAATACCTAAAATAGAATTAGAAGTTTTTGTTCATGGTGCGATGTGTTTGAGTTATTCTGGACGTTGTTATCTTTCAGCTTGGATGAGAGAGCGTAGTGCTAATGAAGGATTATGCATACAGCCTTGCCGTTTTGAATATAAATTATATGCTGAAGAAAAAATGCGTCCCGGAGAATTGTTGCCAATTGAAGAAGATGGACAAAATATGTATATTTTTAATTCTAAAGATTTGTGTTTAATTGAATATCTTTCTTCTTTATCTAAAGCAGGGGTTACTAGTTTTAAAATTGAAGGTCGAACCAAAAGTCTTTATTATATTTCAACTGTAGTTAGGGCTTATCGCCAAGTTTTAGATAATCTTGGTAATAAAAAAATATTAAAAAATGCTTTAGAAGAGTTAAAGAAAATTGATAGCCGTGGTTATACTACTGGGTTTTTAATTAAAAATGAATCAGCCTTAAATCGGCAAGAGTTTAAGAGTTCTAAAACTAAAAGTGATTGGCAGTTTGTAGGACAAATTATTGGTAAAAAAGAAAATAATCTTGTTATTTTTAAACCTCATAATTATCTTACGGTTAATGATAATTTAGAATTGCTCACTCCAACTAAATGTTATAAGATAAAAGTAAAAGAGTTTATTGATGATTGTGGTAAAAAGCTTCAAGAAGTTCACGGTGGCACTGATAAATTTTATTATTTTATTTTACCAAATAACAAAGGAAAATTAGATTACGGATTACTAAGAAAGAAAATTTAATTATGATTGCTTATTTATCAGGAAAAATTATTTATCAATCAGCTTTTTTAAAAAAAGATAATTTTGTAGTACTTGATTGTAATGGTGTAGGTTATAAAGTTTATGTTACTGATAAAGTACTTAATGGCATAAAAATTGGTGAAACAATAACTTTACATATTTATACTCAAGTAGCAGAAACGGTTTTAGATTTATATGGTTTTTTAACACGTGAAGAGTTAGATTTTTTTGAGTTATTATTAACTATTTCTGGAATTGGTCCTCGTAGTGCCTTAGACATTTTACGTAAAGCTAAAATTGAAGATTTAATTAAAGGCGTAGAAAGTGGAGACTTTCAGTTATTAGCTAAAATTTCTGGTATTGGACCAAAAACAGCAGAAAAAATTGTTGTTGGGTTAAAAGATAAATTAACGGGTGGATATAATGTTGATTCTAAAGCTTGGGATAGTGATTTTGGAGATGCTTTAGAAGCTTTAATTAGCCTTGGTTATAATGCTGTTCAAGCTCGTGAAGCTTTAAATCAATCATCGTCTATTAAAATGGAAGAAAAGATTAAAGAAGCTTTAAAAATATTAGGAAAAAAATAATTTATGAATTTAAATTATTTAAATCTTTTTTGGGGTTGGCCACCAGAAGTTACTGTTTTTATAATTTCTATGATTCCTATTGCCGAGTTACGAGTTTCTTTGCCTTTGGCTTTAACAGCTTATAATTTATCTTGGCCTAAAGCTTATTTAATTTCTGTTTTAGGTAATCTTTTGCCAGTTATTTTGATTATTAAATTTATTGGTTTATTTTCTGATTGGCTTAAACAAAATTCTAAATTGGCAGAAAAATTTTTTAATTGGTTATTTTCTCGTACAAGAAATAAAACAATTAAAAATTATGAAAAATATGGTTTATGGGCTTTAATGATTTTTGTTGCTATTCCCTTACCAATGACTGGTGCTTGGACTGGTGCTTTGGCAGCTTGGTTATTTGGAGTTAAAACTCGTGATGCTTTAATTTATATTGGATTAGGTATTTTTATTGCTGGATTAATAGTTAGTTTTATTACTTTGGGATTTAAAAGTTTATGGTTTTTAATTTAAGTATTTATTATTTATGTTATCGCGAATAAAAAAAATTATACCATCAATTTTACTTAATCAATATCATAAAATAATAGCTATTATTGCTAATTTTATTTATGGTCAACCGTCAAAGAAAATGATTGTTATTGGAGTGACAGGAACTAATGGAAAATCAACCACCGTTAGTTTAATTTCTAAAATATTAGAAGAAGCAGGTTATAGAGTGGGAGCGGCTTCAACTGTATTATTTAAAGTAGCTGAAAAAGAATGGTTAAATGATAAAAAAATGACTATGTTGGGGCGTTTTCAATTACAAAAATTGCTTCAACAAATGCTTCATGCTAATTGTAATTATGCTATAATTGAAACTTCATCGCAGGGCATTGAACAATTTCGTCATTTAGGTATTCATTATGATATTTGTGTTTTTACAAATTTAACTCCAGAACATATTGAAGCGCATGGTGGTTTTGATAATTATAAAAAAGCTAAATTAAAATTATTTAAACATTTAGAAAATTTACCAACTAAAGTTTTAACAGGTAAAAAAATTAGTAAAATAATTATTGTTAATAATGATGATAAACATGCTAAAGATTTTTTAAATTTTAATGTTGATAAAAAAATAAGTTTTGGAATTAATCAAATCGCTCAAATAAATGCTGAAGCTATTAATTTTAATGAAACGGGTATTAATTTTAAAGTTGATACAGTTGATTTTAATCTTAATATTTTTGGTAAGTTTAATGTTTATAATGCTTTAGCGGCAATAGCAGTTGCGAAAAGTCAAAATATAAGTTTAGCTATTTGTCGTCAAGCATTAACTAAAGTTACAGGAGTGCCAGGAAGAATGGAATTTATTAATGTGGGTCAACCTTTTAAAGTGTTGATTGATTATGCGCCAGAGCCTGAAAGTATGAGACAATTGTTTCAAGCCATAAAAGATCATGGATTTGTTTCGTCTCAAAATAAGATTATTCATGTTTTTGGTTCGTGTGGAGGAGGTAGAGATGTTGCTAGACGACCAATTTTAGGTGAATTGTCTGCCCAAAATGCTCAGATACATATTATTACTAATGAAGATCCTTATGATGATGATCCACAACAGATAATCAATCAAGTAGCTGAAGGAGTAATTAAAGCAGGAAAAAAAGAAAATCAAGAAGTGTTTAAAATATTAAATCGTAGAGAAGCTATTCGCCAAGCTATAAAATTAGCTCAAGCAGGAGATTTAATACTTTTAACAGGAAAAGGAGCAGAACAAGCTATTTGTATTGCAGAAGGAAAAAAAGAATTCTGGGATGAAAGAGAAGTAGTAAAAGATGAATTAGCTAATTTTGGTTATAAAAATAATTAAACAACTTTTTATTTAATTATTTATATTTGATAATGTGGATAAATTGTTTATAAAATTATATTTTTTTTAATTAATCTTTAATAATAATTATAAAATTTGTTTATTTTTAGATAAAAATTTTATATTATTTGACAAAAATTAGAAATTAGACTTAGGTGGCAAAATTATGTTGACTTTAATTTTTATTTCTGCTATTATATTGACAATAGGCGATTTTTTCGTCTTGACACATTTTTTTAATTTAACACTAATAATTTCTAAATTTAGTGTCTTCCTATCAAAATAATAAAACTTAAATCATAAAACTCATTTCCTAAATTAAGTCCATCAATTTAAATTAAATGGCTAAAATAAGAGAAATGAGAGTTTTTTTATGTCCAAGAAAAATTTAAAAGTAATAGATGGCAGAGTAAATTTTGCTCCTCTATTAAAACAATCCTTCATTGCTTCTGATTTGATTGAATTACAAAAAAAATCATATGATTGGTTTTGGAAAACTGGATTAAGAGAACTTTTTGATGAATTTTCTCCAATTACCGATTTTATCGGACGTGATTTAGAAGTGTATTTTCAGAATTATTATTTAGATGAACCAAAGTTTGATGAAGTTGCTTCTAAAGAAAAAAATATTTCTTATGAAGCGCCATTAAGAGTTAACATTAAATTAATTAACAATAAAACCGGCCAAAGTCTTGAACAAGAAATTTATTTAGGAGATTTTCCTTTAATGACAGAACGTGGAACTTTTATTGTTAATGGAGTTGAACGTGTTGTTGTTTCACAGTTAGTTCGTTCTGCTGGCGTTTTTTTTACTTCTATTTCCGGAATTGATCGTAATCTTTATGGCGCGAAAGTTATACCTAATCGTGGCTCTTGGTTAGAATTTGAAACTGATATTAATAAAGTAATTTGGGTAAAGATTGATCGTAAAAGAAAAGTAGCTTTTACTGCTTTATTACGTGCTTTTGGTTATTCAACTAATGATGATATTTTGAAATTATTTGCTGATTATCCAGAGGCCTTAGAATTTATTGAAGCTACTTTTAAAAAGGATGCTTCAGAAAATGAAGACGAAGGTTTAATTGAAGTTTATAAACGTATTCGACCTGGTGATTTAGCTGCTCCAGATAACGCTAAACAATTAATAAACAACATGTTTTTTAATTTTTCTCGCTATGATTTTTCCGCTGTTGGTCGTTACAAATTAAATCAACGTTTTAATGAAAATAGAGAGATTAATATAGAGAATAGAGTTTTATTACGTGAAGATATTGTTAACATTATTAAAGAAATAATTCGTCTTAATATAACTCAAGATCAAGCAGATGATATTGATCATTTAGGTAATCGTCGTGTTAAAGCAGTGGGAGAGTTAGTACAAAGTCGTTTTCGTGTTGGATTAGCTAGAATGGAAAGAATTATTCGGGATCGCATGAGTACGCTTGATGTCACTACTTTAACTCCAACCAAATTAATTAACGCTAAACCTTTAATGAGTGTAGTTAAGGAGTTTTTTATGTCTTCTCAACTCTCTCAGTTTATGGATCAAGTTAATCCTTTAGCTGAATTAGAACATAAACGTCGTTTGTCAGCGCTTGGTCCCGGCGGATTATCGCGTGAACGTGCTGGATTTGAAGTTCGTGATGTACACCCAACTCACTATGGTAGAATTTGTCCGATTGCTACTCCCGAGGGTCCTAATATTGGTTTAGTTGGTCATTTAGCTTCATTTGCTCGTATTAATGATTATGGTTTTATTGAAGCTCCTTATTATCGTGTAGTTCATGATGTTGCTAATGATGGAAAAACAGCTATTGGTGAAATTGCTAGAAATGATTATGCAGGAATAGTTAAAGCTGGAGAAATTATTTCTAAAGAAGCCGCTAAAGCTTTAGCAAATAATAAAGAAATTAAAACTATTGCTGTTAAACCTCGAGTTACTGATGAAATTGTTTATATTGATGCCTTTGAAGAATCTCGTTCAACTACTACCCCTTATTCTAATAAAATAGATGAAAAGGGTTACTTTTTAGTTGATAAAATTGAGGCTCGTGTTAAATTAAATCCAACTTTAGCTTCCGTTGAACAAGTTGATTATATGGATGTGTCTTCCAATCAAATTGTTTCAATTGCTACTTCTTGTATTCCTTTCTTAGAACATGATGATGCTGTTCGCGCTTTGATGGGAACCAATATGCAACGTCAGGCAGTTTGTACTATTAGACCAGAAGCCCCTATTATAGGAACAGGCATTGAAAAAATTGCTGCTCAGTATTCTGGACATGTTGTTTTAGCTAAAGAAGACGGAAAAGTAATTGCTTTACATGGTAATAGAATTGAAATTTTAAATAAAAATAATCAGATTGATACTTATCGTTTAAATAAATATATTAGATCCAATAATTCAACTTCTATTAATCAAAAGCCAGTGGTAAAAATTGGTCAAGAAGTTAAAAAAGGAGACGTTTTAGCTGATGGCCCTGCTATTGATCATGGAGAGTTAGCTTTGGGTCAAAATATTTTAGTAGCTTTCATGCCTTGGCAAGGTTATAACTATGAAGATGCTATTATTATTTCTGAAAGATTAGTTCAAAAAGATAGATATTCTTCAGTTCATATTGAAAATTATGTTTGTGAGGTTCGTGAAACTAAACTTGGTCCAGAAATTGTTACTTCAGATATTCCTAATGTTAGCGAGGAGAAATTAAAAGATTTAGATGAAGAAGGAATTGTTCGCATCGGAGCTTTTGTTAAATCTGGTGATATTTTGTGTGGTAAAATTACTCCCAAAGGTGAAACTGAGTTGTCAGCTGAAGAAAAGTTATTGCGCGCTATTTTTGGTGAAAAGGCTAGAGACGTGCGTGACTCTTCACTTTATTTAGAGCATGGTTCTTCTGGTAAGGTTATTGATGTTAAAATTTTTAGTCGTGAAAATGGTGATAAGTTACCTGCGGGCATGATTAAAATGGTACAGATTACTGTAGCTTCTTTACGTAAAATTCAAGTAGGAGATAAAATGGCAGGACGACATGGAAATAAAGGAGTTATTTCTAAAGTTGTTCCAGTTGAAGATTTACCTCATTTAGCTGATGGTACCCCGGTTGATATTATTTTATCACCTCTAGGTGTTGTTTCTCGTATGAATTTGGGACAAATTCTTGAGACTCATTTAGGTTTAGCTGCTAAAAAACTTGGATATAAGGTGGCTACCAATGCTTTTAATGGGGCAGTTGAAGAAGATATTAGGAAGCAATTAGAAGAAGCTGGATACCCTTCAGATGGACGCATTCAATTATATGATGGACGCACTGGAGAACCATTCCACAAAAAGAGTACAGTTGGTATTATCTATATGTTAAAATTGAATCATTTAGTTGAAGATAAAATTCATCAGCGTTCAATTGGTCCGTACTCTTTGATTACTCAACAACCTTTGGGTGGTAAAGCACAATTCGGCGGACAAAGATTTGGAGAAATGGAAGTCTGGGCACTTGAAGCTTATGGCGCAGCTGCTACTTTGCAAGAAATTTTAACTATTAAATCAGATGATGTAGTCGGGCGTAGTAAAACTTATGAATCAATTATTAAAGGTGAACCAATCAGTAATTTATATATCCCAGAATCTTTTAATGTTTTAGTTAGAGAACTAAAAGGTTTAGGTTTGAATGTAGAATTACTTAATAATAATAAACAAATTAGCGATTTCGATAAGTCAATTGAAAAATCAGTTCTTACTAAAGATGACGAAGAAATCAATATTTTAGAAGAAGATTCTACTTCTAATAATGAAAGCTAGTCAATCATCCTTAATATAAAATTATGTTTGACGAAAAAACACAAAATATTCATTTTGATGCCATCAGATTGAGAATTGCTTCCCCTGATGATATTCATAGTTGGTCACATGGTGAAGTTACTCGTCCTGAAACTATTAATTATCGTACTCAAAAACCAGAGAAAGATGGATTATTTTGTGAAAAAATTTTTGGCCCAATCAAAGATTGGGAGTGTTATTGTGGTAAATATAAGAAAATTCGTTACAAAGGTATAGTTTGTGATAAATGCGGAGTAGAAGTTACTCGTTCTATAGTTCGTCGTGAACGCATGGGACATATTGATTTATGTGCTCCAGTTGCTCATATTTGGTTTTTACGTGGCATTCCATCAAAAATTGGTTTGGCTTTAGATATGTCGGTAATGAATTTAGAAAAAGTTATTTATTTTGCTGATTTTATTATTACTTCAGTTAATGAGGATTTAAAAAATCAAACTTTTGAACAATTACGCGCTGAATATAAACAATATCGTAAACAAATTGAAAGTGATTTCGATAATCGTATCAAACAACTTGAATCTTCTGATAAAGAAAATAAAGAAGACGCTATTAATCAATTAATTAAAGCTAAAGAAGAAAAATTGAAAGAGTTAGAAGAGACAATGATAATTGCTGAAAATGAACTTAAAGAAATTAAACCTTTAAAAATTATTTCAGAACATGTTTTTCATGAATTATCTTTGAAATATGGCCATATTTTTGAAGCAGGCATTGGCGCTGAAGCGATTCGTGAATTATTGTCTAAAATTAATTTAGAAGAAACAGTTGAAGAATTAAATAAAGCAATTGCTGAATCTGTTGGTGCTAAAAAAGATAAATTAGTGCGTCGAGCTAAATTTTTTAATAATTTAATTAAAAATAAATTGCGCCCTGAGTGGATGATTATGACCACTATTCCGGTTATTCCTCCAGATTTAAGACCAATGGTGCCGCTTGATGGTGGACGATTTGCTACTTCAGATTTAAACGATTTATATCGCAGAGTTATTAATCGTAATAATCGTTTAAAACAATTATTAGATTTAAATGCTCCTGAAGTTATTACTCGTAATGAGAAGCGCATGTTACAAGAAGCAGTTGATTCTTTAATTGATAATAATGCTAGACATGGCAAGACTGTAGTTGCTTCTACAGGACAAAAAAGAAATCTAAAATCTCTCGCTGATATTTTGAAAGGTAAACAAGGACGTTTCCGTCAGAATTTACTTGGTAAGAGAATTGATTATTCAGGACGTTCAGTAATTGTTGTTGGCCCTAAATTAAAATTAGATCAGTGTGGTATTCCTAAAATGATGGCTTTAGAATTATTTAAACCATTTATCATTTCTAAATTAATTCAACGTGGTGTAGTACATAATATTCGTAGTGCTAATAGGTATATCGAAGCTAAACATGATGATGTTTGGGATATTTTAGAGGAAGTAGTTAAAGGATCTTATGTTTTATTGAATCGTGCTCCTACTTTACATCGTTTGGGTATTCAAGCTTTCAAGCCAGTTTTAATTGAGGGTTTGGCAATTCAAATACATCCTTTAGTTTGTCCGGCGTTTAATGCTGATTTTGATGGTGATCAAATGGCTGTTCATGTTCCTCTTACTGAAGAGGCTAATAAAGAAGCGGCTGAAAGAATGCTTTCTTCTAAAAATCTTCTTAAACCAGCTAATGGTCAACCTATCGTTACTCCACAACAAGATATTATTTGGGGATGTTATTATTTGACTACTTTAAATGAGAATGAAAAAGCTAAAATTTTTTCTTCGGTTAATGAAGCTATTTTAGCCATGGATAAAGGACTTATTACTTTACAATCAAAAATTAAATTGTTTTATAGTAAAAATATTAAAAATAAAAAAGAGATTTTAGAAACATCTTTAGGAAGAATATTTTTTAATGAAATTTTACCGGAAAATTATCCTTTTGTTAATAAACGAGTTGGTAAAAAAGATCTTTCTAAAATTTTAGCAGATATTTTAAGAAATTTTGGTCCAGAAATAACCGTAACAACTTTAGATCAAATTAAAGATATTGGTTTTAAATATCTAACTTATTCTGCTCAATCTTTAGGTATGGATGATTTAGTAGATATTCCAGAAAGAGAAAAATTAATTGAAGAAGGTAATAAGGAAGTTGATATTATTGATAGTCAATATTTGATGGGTTTACTTACTGAAGATGAAAGACATGAAAAAATAGTTGAGAATTGGTTAAAAATTAATAATCAAATTTTGGAAAAAGTTAAAACTTCAATGAATGAAGGTAATACTATTCTTGCTATGATCGATTCTCAAGCTCGAGGCTCTTGGGGACAATTATCACAAATGATTGGTATGAAAGGTCCAGTAGTTAATCCTAATTATGAAGTTATTGAATTGCCTGTTAAATCTAACTTTAAAAAAGGTTTTAATGTTTTGGAATTCTTTATTTCTTCCCATGGTGCTCGTAAAGGTTTATCTGATACAGCTTTGCGTACTGCTTCTGCTGGTTATTTAACTCGTCGTTTAGTTGATGTAGCTCAAGAAGTTGTAGTTAATAGTGAGGATTGCGGTGATACTGAAGGTCTTACTATTACTAAAGAAGAAAGTGAAATTATGGGCGATAAACTTATAAATAGAGTAATAGGACGTTATGCCGCTAAAGATATTATTGATCCTAAAACTAAAAAAATTATTGTTAAAGCAGGAGATCTTATTACTGAAGATTTAGCAGAACAATTGTCTAAATATGATATTTCAGAAATTACTGTTAGATCAGTTATGACCTGTCGCAATGTGCGAGGTGTTTGTCGCAAATGTTATGGTTATGATTTAGCTTATAATAAACCAGTAGAATTAGGCGTTGCAGTGGGCGTAATAGCCGCTCAATCTGTAGGTGAACCAGGTACTCAACTTACCATGAGAACTTTTCATACTGGAGGAGTTGCTTCTGAAGGAGATATTACTCAAGGTTTACCTCGTGTAGAAGAAATTTTTGAAGCTCGTACACCTAAAAATAAAGCAATAATTTCTGAAGTTGATGGAATTGTTAAAATTAAAGAACCTAGACAAAGAGAAATTATTGCCGATGATGGCCAGAGAATTGCTAAAGTTTCTGGCAAAGAAAGAATTTTAGAAATTTCTTATGAGCAAACTTTAGAGAAAAAAATTTCTATACCTAAAGGTAAAAATGTTAAATTAGAAGTAAAAGATGGTGATAAAGTTAAAGTTGGACAAATTCTTTTAAGTAATGGAGAAAATCAAGTTACTGCTCCAATAGCTGGAGTAGTCAGATTAGAAAAATCATTTTTAATAATTTCTGGTAAAGAATTGGGAGTAAAAGAATATCTAGTGCCTTCAATTAAATCTATAATAGTTGCTGATGGAGCTAAAATTAAAGCCGGTGATCAATTAACTGAGGGAAGTCTTGATTTGCATCAATTATATAAATTGAAGGGCAAACATTTCACTCAGAAGTATATTATGAAAGAAATTCAACATATTTATTCTTCTCAAGGTCAAAAATTAAACGATAAACATGTTGAAGTTATTATTCGTCAAATGTTTTCCAAAGTTTATGTAATTGATGCAGGAGACGGAGATTTTATGCCTGGAGAAATTTTAGAATATGTAGATGTTATTAATGCTAATGAAGAATTAGCTAAAGCTGGTAAAAAATTGGTTGAATTTGAAAGATTATTATTAGGTATTACTAAAGTTTCTCTATCTACTCGTTCTTGGTTAGCCGCAGCTTCTTTCCAAGAAACCGCCAAAGTTTTAATTAATGCTGCAATTACTGGAAAAACTGATGATTTATCTGGACTTAAAGAAAATATTATTATTGGTCGTAAAATTCCTGCTGGAACTGGTTTTGTTCCTGAAAAATTATAGATTAGATTTTTAAATAAATAAAAAGACCCCATAAAAAGGGGTCTTTTTATTTATTGATTTTAAAAATAAAGTTGAAATATTTATAGTGTGGATAATTTTATTGTCAGATAATTATAATTATTATATAATATAAAGCATAAAGTAAAGCTAATAGCTTTATAGTTTATACTTCATAGTTTAGATTAATGTCATTAGAATTAATTAAAATTGGGGAATTAGCTAAATTAGCCAAGGTTTTACCTTCTACTATTCATTATTATACTAAAGAAGGACTACTTAATTTTGCTGCTGAAACGCCAGGAGGTTATCGTCTTTATGATAAAACAAAAACCTTAAAGCGAATTCGTATTATTCAAGATTTACAATCAAAAAATCGTTTGACTATTAATGAAATTAAAAAAAAATTAAAAAATAATTTTTAGGAGGTTATGTCTTTTTTAACTATTGAAGTTGTTTATCAAAAAAAGAATTATAGTCGCAAGGTGGCAATTACTTTATTTTTACTTGTCGTGCCTTTGATTATACTAGCTGTTTGGGCGCTTAAAATTTAACTAGATCAAACAGCAAAAGAGCCGATAAATTATCGGCTCTTTTTTAAAATAAAAAATTTGGATAAAGACTTGTTTTTATGATATAATATTAATGTTATTTCTTATGATATTTATTTTAAAATAAGCTTGAAATTTTAATTTCAATTTTATATTTATATCTATAATTTATGAAAGAAAAAAAGATTAAAAAATTAGTTAATCTTAAACAAGCTAGCGAATTATCTGGTAAAAGTTGTCAACAGTTAAGAAAAATGATAACTTCAAAAAAATTAAAAGCTGTAAAACAAGGTAGAATTTGGATGATAGATCCATTAGATTTAGATATGAGTTTTTTAGAAAAAAAAGAAATCGATGATGGTAAATTTCTCAATAAATTTCAAAATAAAATAAATAATTTTGATATAAATACAGAACAAAAGACTTTTATCAATTTTAAAATTATATCAACACAACAATTAAGTTTAATATTAATAATGGTAGTAGTTTTATTTTCTTTATCTTTGTTTTTTTCTATATTTTTAAGTAAAGGTTTGTTAGTAAAAGCTTCTTTTTCTAAATTTTCTAATCAAGAAAAGTATATTTCTACAGAGCAAGAAAAGTTTTTAAGACGTTCTGTTTTTGGAGATTAAAAAATTATGCCAAAATATCGCCGTTCAGGTTTTTTAAATTTTAGATCACGACGTTATCGCCGTGAAATTACCAATTTTTCTTTACCCAAAGTAAATTTTAGTTTTTGGTCAGAATTATCTCCAGAAGTTAAAAAAGGACTCTCTATAATTTTTTTATTTGTTTTGGCAATTTTGAGCATATTAGGATTATTTGATTTGTCGGGACAATTTGGGAAATTTATTGCTTATATTTTATCTATAATATTAGGCAATGCAAAATGGTTAGTACCAATAATTTTAGGAGGTTGGGTCTTTTTCTTGCTTAATGAAGATAAATATCCTATTAAAACTATTAATTTTATTGGTGCAATATTATTTTTAATTGGTTTAGCTGGTTTAATGCATTTGCGCTTTGATTCTTGGGAAGCGCTTAAACAAGCTAAATTAGGATCTGGCGGAGGTTATTTAGGCGCTTTTGTAGTTTTACCTTTATTAAGGTTTATGAATTTTTGGGGGGCTTTAGTCATTTGTGTAGCTGTACTTTTAGTTGGTATTTTATTAGCTTTAGAGACTTCAATTTATGGTTTGATGTGGCCTCTTAAATTAATTAAGTTTTTATGGAGTAAAGTATATGATTTTTATAATTTTATAAAGATTAAAAATCAAGAGAAAAAATTAAGAGAGATTCCTGAAGAATTAGATGATAATTATGAAGAGGAAACTAATGAAGAAGATTCTGAAATTAATGAAGAAGCATTAGAAGAAAACAACAATGAAGAAGATGATTTGCCTCAATTTACTCGTACTCAAGTTAATTTAGGATTTAGAGATCAAGAACCGGAAAAGGAAATTATTAAACCTAAAAAATTTGGTAAAAAAATAGATTTACCTCTTAGTTTAGTTAATGCTAAATCTGGCAAACCCACTTCGGGAGATATTAAAAATAATCAAGAAATAATTAGAAAGACTTTTGCTAATTTTGGGATTCAAGTAGAAATGGGAGATGTTAATGTTGGACCAACAATTACTCAGTATACTTTACGTCCAGCTGATGGAGTTAAACTTTCACGATTAGTGAATCTTAGTCCAGATTTAGCGTTGGCTTTAGCGGCGCATCCAATTCGCATCGAAGCCCCAATTCCGGGAAAATCTTTAGTAGGAGTGGAAATTCCCAATCAAATGTCAGCTAAAGTTTCAATGGGAGAAATGCTTTTAAGTAAGGAATTTAAAACACGTGATAATAATTTATCAATTGCTTTAGGTAAGGATGTATCAGGCAAAGCCTGTTTTGCCCAATTAGATAAAATGCCACATTTATTAATTGCTGGTGCTACAGGCAGTGGAAAATCAGTTTGCGTCAATTCAATTATTGTTAGTTTGCTATATCAAAATAGTCCCGATGAATTAAAATTTATTTTAGTTGATCCGAAACGTGTTGAGTTGCCTCATTACAATAATATTCCTTATTTATTAACTCCAGTAATTACTGATGTTAAAAAAACCGTGGGAGCATTAAAGTGGTCGATTACAGAAATGGAACGACGCTTTGAATTATTGTCAAAATTAGGACATAGAAATATAGCTTCTTATAATAAAACTCACCCCAATGATAAAATGCCATATATTGTTATAGTTATTGATGAATTAGCAGAGTTAATGTCTGCCAACCCTAATGATATGGAGGCAGGAATTGTCCGTTTAGCACAAATGGCTCGTGCTGTTGGTATTCATTTAGTCTTGGCAACACAAAGACCATCAACCGAAGTTATTACTGGTTTAATTAAAGCTAATATTCCCGCTCGTATTGCTTTTGCTGTTGCTTCCTCAATTGATTCTCGCACTATTTTAGATGGTACTGGAGCTGAAAAACTTGTTGGTCGTGGTGATATGTTGTTTTTGTCGCCAGATATTTCTAAACCTAAACGTATCCAAGGGGTATTTTTATCTGATCAAGAAATTAATAATGTTATTAATTATATTAAAAATCAAGGTGGAGCTGATTATATTGAAGAACTTTCAGGAATGTCAACTAGTATTAATGGTTTTGGTGGCGGAGTTTTTAGTGAAGATGATGGAGACCCGCTTTTAAATGAAGCAATAGAAGTAATTCGTCAATCAGGTAAAGCTTCAGCTTCTTTATTACAAAGGCGTTTAAAATTAGGTTATGCTAGAGCGGCACGTATTCTTGATTTATTAGAAGAGAAAGGTATTATTGGTCCAGCTGATGGAGCTAAGCCACGCGAAGTATTTTTGGATAAGCTTGGTGGAGTTGGAGTAGTAGAATTTGCTGCACGAGAACATAATTTAACTGGTGAATTGCGTCCTTTAGAAGAAGAAATTAAAGAAGAAGAACCCTCTTTTACAGCTTTTACTAGAAATGAATTAACAGATGTAGATAATACTGAAATTAATGAGTTAGATAATAAAAATGATAAAGATTTAGAAACAGAAGAAAATTCTTTTTCAGACAGTATTACTAATAATTTTGATCAATTATCGCTTAAAGAAACATCAAATTCTAATTTAACTGATTTAACAAATTTAGAAAAAGATAAATTAATCTCGGAAGTTGATGATATCAAAGAAGTTGAAGAAGAGGCTTTGGAAGAAATTGCTGAAACTCTTGATTTAATAGAAGAAATTAAAGAAGAAGTTGCTGAAAAAACTGATAATAATCAAGAACAAGAAATTGAGACACCTCAAAAGTCTCAGATTAAACAAAAAAAAGAATCATCAAAGAATTTGCCAAAGAAAAAAAATTATTTTGATGACGAAGAGTGGAGTTAAATTATTTTTTTGTGAATATTTTAATAAAAAATAATCAAATTTCTAATCCTTTAGGAGATCGTCTTAGAGAAGCTAGAGAATCTCAAGGAATTAGTTTATCAAAAGCATCTAAAGATTTAGGTATTGCTATTAAATATTTAGAAGCAATTGAAAATAATTGTCCTAATAAATTGCCGGGAGAAGAATATTTTAATTTTTTTCTTAAGAAGTATTGCCTTTATTTAAAATTGGATTATTTAATCTTAAAAGAATTAATAAATAAAAATTCAGTAAAGACATTAAATAGTAAATGTAAAAGTACAAATTTTTTTTCTTGGCATAAATTTAATCGATTCTTTTTTTCTTTTTTTGTTGTTGTAGCTTTATTAAGTTTTTTGTTTTGGAATATTGAAGCTATTTTTCGTCCTCCTGAATTAGAAATTTTTTCTCCTACTGATGGAATTATAACTTTTGAAAGACAATTAAAAGTTGAAGGAAGAACAGCTAAAGAAGCTGAAGTTTTTATAAATAATTTTCCTGTATTAGTTGATTCTAATGGAAATTTTAATGCTTTAGTAGACTTGCAAAAAGGTTTGAATTTGATTAAAATTAGTGCGAAGAAAAGATATAGTAGACTTTCAATAGTCGAAATTAGAGTTTTGTTTAATGAAATAACAATTGATTAATAATTTAGCTAAATTATGCCTAAAAAAGCTAATGAGGAGGTAAATGATAAATTTAAAGCCGTAGAATCAGCAATTAATCAGATTAAAGAAAGATTTGGTGATGGATCTATTATGAAATTTGGTGAAGCTCGAGCTATGGAAGTTGATGCTATTTCAACTGGGTGTTTATCTTTAGATATTGCTTTGGGAGTTGGGGGAGTGCCTCGTGGCCGTATAATTGAAATTTTTGGACCAGAAGCGTCTGGAAAAACTACTTTAGCTCAACATATAGTAGCTGAAGTTCAAAAAGCTGGAGGTGTAGCCGCTTTTATTGATGCTGAACATGCTCTTGATCCTGATTATGCTAGAAAAATAGGAGTTAATGTTAATGAATTATTTATTTCTCAACCAGATACAGGAGAACAGGCTTTGGAAATTGTTGAAACTTTGGTAAGATCTAATGCAGTTGATGTTATTGTAGTTGATTCAGTAGCGGCTTTGGTGCCGAAAGCAGAAATTGAAGGAGATATGGGGGATTCTCATATGGGTCTACAAGCTAGATTAATGTCTCAAGCTTTGCGCAAACTTACAGGTTCTATTTCTAAATCAAAAACTGTTTTAATTTTTATTAATCAAATTAGACAAAAGATAGGAGTGTTTTTTGGTAATCCAGAAACTACTACTGGAGGTAACGCTTTGAAGTTTTATTGTTCAGTTCGTATTGAAGTGCGTCGAGCAGCTCAAATTAAACAAGGAGAGAAAAATATTGGTAATCGTGTTAAAGTTAAGGTAGTAAAAAATAAAGTTGCTGCCCCATTTCAAACTTGTGAATTTGATATCATGTATAATGAGGGAATTTCTTTGTCTGGAGATTTATTAGATGTTGGTATTGAAAAAGGAGTAATTAAAAAATCAGGCAATACTTATTCTTATGGCGAAGAGAAATTGGGAACTGGTAGAGAAAATGTTAAAGCTTACTTAAAATCAAATCCTAGATTAATGACAAAAATTCGTCAACAGATATTAGAAGAGGTAAAAAGATCCAGAGATGCTGAATTAAAAGCGAATAATCGTATTACTGAAATTGTTAATGATAATGATAGTGAAGTATTAACTGAAGAATAATATAATAATATATTTATTTTAAAAACTCTCGCTTTAAAGCGAGAGTTTTTTAGTTTTTTATTTAATTTACTCTTTCAACGTATTCTAGTGTTTCTGTATTAACTCTAATTATATCTCCTTCTTTAATAAATAACGGTACTTGAATGTTTATTCCAGTTTCTAATTCAGCAGTTTTAGTAACACGTCCTTGAGCAGAATTACCTTTATCTCCTTCGGGAGCTGAAATCACCTTAAGTTCTACTTTAGGCTGTAGAGAAATAGAAACTGGATTGCCATTAAAATACAAAGCATCAACTTTATCTCCTTCTTTCATTAAGCCAATTTTATCACCTAAAGAGTCTTTAGGTAAAGCAAATTGTTCAAAATCATCATTAGACATAAAAAACCAATTTTCTCCATCATTATATAAATAATCAACTTTTTTTCTCATTAAGTCCGCTTCATCAATTTTATCACCCGGATGAAAATTGATTTGTGCAACTTTACCATTGAGTAGATTACGCATTTTAGTTTGCATCACTGGTTTGCGCTGTTGCATTCTGACAAAATTAGCTTCAACTACTAGATATGGTTCACCTTCGTATAAGATATTAACGCCTTTTTTAATATCATTAAGAGTAGAAATTGCCATGGTTTTTATTTATTACTTAGTAACAAAAGGAAGTAGGGCCATGATTCTAGCACGTTTAATAGCATTAGATAATTGTCTTTGATGTTTAGAACAAACACCGCTTCTTTTTCGTGAAACGATTTTAGAATAAGAGGAAATAAAACGTCTTAATAAATTAACGTTTTTGTAATCAATTTCTTTAATATTATTGACGCAGAAAAAACAATATTTTTTTTCTGAGCTAATATTTTTTTTATTATTTACCATATATTTTATTTTTTAGAAAGGAATATCTTCAATTTTTATTTCTTCTTCATCATTAGAAACTATTGGTTCAGTTTGATAAGTCTCATTAATATAAGTAGGAGTTTCAAAATTAGGATTTGATAAATTATTACCACCACTACTATTATTAGGTACAACTGATGGCTTAGGTCCTAATTGAATATTTTCAGCTATAATTTCTGTTTTCCAATGTTTAGCACCAGTTTGATCAGTCCAACTTCTTGTTTGAATTTTGCCTTCAACCATACAAAGTCTGCCTTTGGCTAAATATTGTCCAACAATATCAGCTAATTTTCCCCAAGCAACAATTGAATGAAATTCAGCTTGTTCTTGACGTTCACCTGCTTGATTAGTCCAAACACTATTAGTAGCAATAGTGAAAGAAGCAACTGATTTTCCTGCGGGAGTTTTTCTAATCTCAGGATTTTGTGTAAGATTGCCAATAATAATTGCTTTATTGAGATTCATATTTTTATAAATTAATGCGGAAATCCGCTTTATTATTTATTTTAATTTTTTATAATTAAATAATATCTTCACCGCTAAGAATTTCATCTAACTTTTCATCTAAAGGTTTAGTTTCAACTTTTTTTTCTGTTTTTTCTTTGGTATTTATTTTTTCTTTTTTGGTAGTTTTAATTGAGTCTTTTGAAATTTCTTCTTTAGTTTCTGTTTCTTTAAACTCAGCTTCTTGCTTTTTTTGTTTTTCAATTTCTTCAAGAGTAATTTTTCTTTTAGCAATTATTTGAGCACGTAAAATTTCTTTATCTAATCTTAAGAAATTGTTAATTTCTTTTATTTTATTACTATCTTCTAACTCAAATTCTGTTAAAATATAATAACCATGAGATACTTTATTAATTGGATAAGCTAATTTTCTTTTACCTATTAAATTTTCATAACCAATTATTCCACCATAATTTTTAATTACTTTATCAATTTTTTCTTTGATGTTTTTTATTTCATCTTCAGTGTATTGATTAGGAATAATATAGAGCAATTCGTAATTTCTCATAATTTAATTGAATTAATTTTATATTTTAATTAAAAAAATCCCTAAGGCAGAGCCCGGGAATCCAATATTTTTTAGATTCTTTAGGTTAATGCCTTTTCTTGAAAACTCTAGGTTTGCAAGATAATCCTCATAATGAGGTGGGAAAGGTTGTATTTACATCCTAACTTAATTTATTTTTTTTGTCAATTATTTATTAATATTTATAAAATATATTGACAAAAAATTAAATATATGATATAATAATAAATATAGTAATTAAATAACTTAAATAAAAAATCGCTTAAATAAGCGATTTTTTATTTATTTAATAATTTTGTTGCAATTATTTAGTAGCAGTTTTAACTTTTTCAATAATTTTAGCAAAAACTGAAGGATTTTTACTAGCTAATTCTGCTAAAACTTTACGATCTAATTCAATTTTAGCAGCCTTTAATCCAGCAATAAATTTACTGTAATTTAGATTATAGGCTCTAACAGCGGCATTAAGTTTAATTTGCCATAAAGCTCTGGCAGTACGTTTTTTCATTTTACGATCTTTATAAGCATTAGCTCCAGCTTTAATAGCAGCAGTTTTAGCTAATTTAATTAATTTTTTACGTCCACGTTGAAAACCTTTAGTGGTTTTAAGTAAATTTTTTCTGCGTTTATTATGCATGACACCTCTTTTGACTCTTGGCATATACGATTTAGTATTTATTTATAAACTTTAAGCGCCAATCATCCTGCGGATGTTTTTGGCATCGGCTTTAGAAATAGATTTATCTAATCTTTTTGCTCTTTTTTGTTTGCCAGATTCTCTAGCATTAAAATGATCTTGACCAGTAGATCGTTTAATTACTTTTTTCTTTTTAGTAACTTTAAATCTTTTAGCTACTGCTTGTCTAGTTTTTATTTTCGGCATATCATTTATATTTATAATGAAAGATTTAATGATAATTTTCCTCCTACCAAAGTAATTTCTCCTTCGGTTTTTAAAGTTTTTTCTGAACCTAATTTTTCTTTAATTTTTTCTACAATTTTTTGAATACTTTGTTTAGCTAATTCAATATGTTGATTTTCGCGTCCTCGTAATTGTAATTCTATCTTAACTTTATCGCCACCTTCTAAAAATTTAACTCCTTGATTAGCTCTAACTTCCAAATCATGTTCTCCAATACGTAAAGATAATTTAATAATTTTAATTTCAGTAGTTTTTTGTTTAGCTTTATTTTTCTTTTCTTGTTTTTCTTTTTGATATTTAAAACTACCATAATCAATAAATTTAGCAATCGGAGGATTAGCTTTAGGAAAAACTTCAACTAAATCTAGTTCTCTATTTCTAGCTTCTTCTAAGGCTTCTGCTTTAGAAACAATTCCAAGATTATTTCCGTTTTCATCAATTACAACTAATTCCTGAGCTAAAATTTGTTCATTAACTCGGAACTCTTTGGAGTTTTCTGATTTTTGATTGTGTCCTCTAAATGATTTACGCATTTTATTTAAATGTGGAGATGAGGGGTAATGAGCCCCTGTCTAAGAATAAAGGGTTTTCTTGGGTTTACAAATTTAGTTGTTTTATATTTTAAGTAATCAATAAGTTAATAAAACAACAAAATACTTATTGACCCGTCTTTTAAGTTTAACCTTTCAGTTAAAGACAAACTGTAAGGCGATCCTGATGATATAACACTGCTGGCCATTTATCAGGAATCATGGGGCAATGGCTCTTGGATTAATTAAGCAAGAGCAGGGGCGAAGGTCATGCCGCTGAAAGCGGATTTAACCTTAGCCAAAAAATTGTTGGCATTTCTGCTTTTGACAGATTTTTAACGAGATTCTGTCAATCTCGATTTGCCCAATGAAAAATTTATTCTTATCAAAACAAAAACATCCCCTTCTTTTGTAAATAAGAAAAAAAAGATTAGATTAGCAGAGGAAAAGAGGATGTTTGGGAAAATTATTTTTGTTTTAAAGTTCTCTTTATTTCCCTTTGAATCTCTCTTTTTTTAATGATTTCTCTTTTGTCTATTTTTGTTTTTCCTCTAACTAAAGCAATTTCTACTTTAACTAATCTCCTATTAGTATATAGGGAAATTGGTATAATTGTCAAGCCTTTTTGAGTTTTTTTACCAATTAAAGCATCTATTTCTTTATGATTTAATAGTAATTTGCGTTTTTTATATGGATTATAATTGTTTTGTTGTCCTTGAGCTGGTTTATAAGGAGCAATATAAGCATTAACTAACCAAACTTCTTTATTAGAGTCTATTTGAATAAAACTGTTTTTAAGACTAGTTTGTCCTAATTTAATAGCTTTAGTTTCTGCTCCTGATAAAACAATTCCAGCTTGCCATTTTTCTAAAATCTCATTGTTAAATAATCCTTCTTTGTTAATAATGATTGTTTTCATTTTTTTTGCTTCCTACTTTAATTATTTTTTAGTATAATATAGATTATAAGATTAATAAAGCCGTAAAATTATGGCTCCAACTAAATCAAGTAAAGTTATTGTAGATATTTCATCAATGACTTTTTTAAAAATATTATTAATTTTTGCTGTAGCCGCTTTTCTTTTTTATGTTAAAGATATTGCTATAATGCTATTTGTTTCTTTAATTTTAGCAGCGGCTATTAATCCTTCAGTAGATTGGATGCAGAAAAATAAAGTTCCGCGTGTTTTAGGGATTGTTTTTATTTATGTTCTAATTTTATCTGCATTGTTTTTTTCTTTTTATTTAATTATTAATCCTTTAACTTTAGAAATAAAAAATCTTTCTAAAGATTTTCCAGTTTATTGGGATAAGATATCAACGGGTTGGCATGAATTTGATACTTTTTCTAAAAATCAAGGTTGGCAAAAAACAATTGAAGATTTTTTATTGTCTCTACAAGCTGGTTTAGCTTCTTTAGCTTCTAATTTTTTAGGTGGTATAGTTTCTTTTATTGGTAGTATTTTTTCTTTTTTTGTTATTTTGGTAATGACTTTTTATCTTTCACTTTATGATCAATTAATAAAAAAGAAAATTAGATCTTTTTTACCGCCTGATAAACAACCTTATTTTTTAGCAGTAATTAATCGCATGCAAGAAAAGATTGGTTTTTGGTTGCGAGGTCAATTATTATTGTCATTAATTATTTTTATTTTTTGTTTAATAGGTTTATTAGTTTTAGGAATTAAATATGCTTGGGTATTAGCTTTATTTGCTGGCATTACAGAGTTTATTCCTTATCTTGGTCCATTTATTGGCGCAATACCAGCTATTTTTATAGCATTTACTCAAAATCCAAGTTTAGGTTTTTATGTTTTAGTTTTATATATAATTATTCAACAATCAGAAAATAATATTATTGTACCATTACTAATGAAAAAAGCGGTAGGATTAAATCCTGTTGTGGTAATAGTTGCGATGTTAGTTGGCGCAAAAATTGCTGGAATTGCCGGGGTTTTATTAGCGGTGCCAGTAACCACAGCAATAGGAGTAATTATAGGAGATATTTTTAGTCAAAGCGTTGAAAAAGATATTGTTTAGTATAAAATATTATGTTATAATTTTATTATAATTAATAATAAAAAGGCAAAATGGCCAGAAAGGAGAGGAAATAAAATGAAAATTCCTTATACTAAAAAAAATGCGGAAAATTTTTCCGAAAATGAAGAAAATAAAATAATAAATAATAATTGTTGCTCAGAATCAAATAATACTCGCAAATATTATTATATTTGGTTATTGTTGGTGGTAGTATTAGCAGTTGTTATCATGGCTTATTCAGCTTGGTCTTCAAAAATTGCTTATCCATCTAATAAGGATTGGCAAGCAGTATTTTTAGTTAATGGACAAGTTTATTTTGGTAAAGTTACTAAAGTGAGCAGTAAAACATTAACTCTCAAAGATATTTATTATTTACAATTTGTTACTAAACCGCTTCAAACTAGTCAAAGCGGAACCAATACTTCTGGAGAGCAACAAACTCAGCAAGAATTAACTTTAATTAAATTAGGTAATGAATTACATGGCCCAACTGATTCGATGATTATTAATCGTGATCAGATACTTTTAACTGAAAAATTAGGTAAGAATTCTAAAGTTATTGAAGCTATTAATAAATATCTTAGTGAAAAAGAAGCTTCAAAAAATAAATAATTATAATAAATAGGTAGAACGGGAACTTCAATAGTTGTTCCCGTTTTTTTGTTTTTTATGTTATACTAAATTTAGTATGGAAGGATTAGATAAAAAAGAAAGATCAAAATTAATATTAAATGATTTAGTTGATGATGAATTATTATCTTTAGATGAGGCCGCTAAGTTACTTAAAGTTAGCGAATCTTATCTTTTAAGTTTAGTTAGACGTGGCAAAATTAAAGCTTTTAAATTTGATGAATATTGGTTTATTAAACTTGATTGGATAAAACAATTTCGTCAACAGATACAAGATCATATTTCAGAAATTATTACAGCAGAAAATTTTGATAATAATTATAGATGGATTAAGCCAATAAAAAAGAAAGAAAATATTAATAATAGTTTTTTTATTTTTAGTTTTAGATTATTAAGTTTTTCTTTTTTGTTTGCTATTATGGTTTTAGCTTCAGCTTGGATGATGCCTTTTGCTAATAATTTAGCAATCAGTGATACTTATTTTTTATCAGCAGTTTTAACTGTTTCTAATATTTATACTAAACCAGTTAATTCACTTTCTAAATTGATAATTACCCAATCTAAAATTAATGACGAAGTATTAACTCTTTGGGTGCGTAGTATTTTAATTAATAATCAAGATAATATTGGACAAGTAGCTGGAACTAGTGAAGGTTTTAATGAATAATTTTAATATAATAATTATTTTATTTAATCCGCTTAAGTAAAAGCGGATTTTGACTTTTATAGGTATTTTGAGTTAAAATTTAAGAAAATTATAATAAGTTTATGACTAAAAAAATAGTTGAAAAAAATGATAAAATGGAAAAAATCGTAGCTTTATGTAAACGTAGAGGTTTTATTTTTCCAGCTTGTGAAATTTATGGAGGCTTTGCTAATGCTTATTCTTATGGACCTTATGGTGTCGAATTAAAAAATAATATTAAACGACTTTGGTGGAAAAAATTTATTGATGAACGAGATGATATGGTTGGTTTAGATGGACCTATTTTATTACATCCTAAATTATGGGAAGCTTCAGGACATTTAGACGGCTTTAATGATGCTATGATTGATTGTAAAAATTGTAAAATGCGTTATCGTGCTGATAACTTAATTAATGAAGTTTTAGGTATTGATTTGGAAGGTAAATTAGATGAAATGACTAAAATAATTAGAGAAAAAATTAAATGTCCTAATTGTGGTAAACAGAATTGGACTGAAGCTAGATTTTTTAACATGATGTTTAAAACAGAAATGAATGGCATTGATGAACCAGTCTATTTAAGACCAGAAACAGCAGGAGCAATTTTTGTTGATTTTAAGAATGTAGTTGATTCTTGTCGTGTTAAGATACCGTTTGGTATTGGTCAAATTGGTAAAGCTTTTCGCAATGAAATAGTAGCACGTAATTTTATTTTTCGTGTACGTGAGTTTGAACAAATGGAAATCGAGTATTTTATTTCTCCTGATGCTGATTGGCAAACTATGTTTAATAATTGGTTAGATCTACAAGAAGAATTTGCTTATGAACTAGGAGCTAAATCAGAAGATTTGAGACGTTATGAACATCCTAAAGAAAAATTATCTCATTATTCTAGAAAAACTGTAGATATTGAATATAATTTTCCTTTTGGATTTTCTGAATTATTTGGCTTAGCACATCGTGGTGATTTTGATTTATCACAGCACCAAAAATTTTCTGGCACTAATTTAGAATATTTAGATCAAGCATCTGGTAAAAAATATTTACCTCATGTTTTAGAACCAACTTTTGGTGTTGATCGTTGTGTTTTAATGGTTTTATCAGCTGCTTATAATGAAGAAGAAATTAGTGAAAATGATATTAGAACAGTTTTAAAAATTCCTCCAATAATTGCGCCGATTAAAGCGGCTGTTTTTCCATTACTTAAAAATAAGCCGGAATTAGTAAATAAAGCAAGAAAGATTTTTAATGATTTGCGTTCTGAAATTAAATGTGAATTTGATGATAATGGAAATATTGGTAAACGTTATCGTCGTCAAGACGAAATTGGTACGCCTTATTGTGTAACAGTTGATTTTGATACTTTAGAAAAAGAAGAAGTAACTGTTCGTGATAGAGACACTATGCAACAAGAAAGAGTAAAAGTTCAAGAACTTAAAACTTGGTTAATAAATAAAATTAATGGTTAATTTAAATATTTTTTAAAAAAGCCACTATAAAATTGGTGGCTTTTTTTATTCTTTTTTGTTAAGATTATCACATAAAATAAATTAGTTTTATGTATAAAAAACAAACTCTTCAAAATGGTATTCGTTTAATTACAGCGCCGTTAAAAGAAACACAAACTGCTAGCTTATTAGTTTTAGTTAAAGTTGGTAGTCGCCAAGAAACTAAATCTATTTATGGTATTTCTCATTTTATTGAACACATGATGTTTAAAGGAACTTTAAAACGACCAACTACTTTAGATTTATCAAAAGAACTTGATGGTATTGGGGCTGAATACAATGCTTATACTGGTAAAGATGTTACTGGTTATTATATTAAATCAGATGCCAGACATCTATCGCTAGCAATTGATATACTTTCTGATATGTTGCTTAATTCTAAATTAGAAGTTAAAGAATTAGAAAAAGAAAAAGGAGTTATTATAGAAGAAATTAATATGTATGAAGATAATCCAATGATGTTTGTTGAAGAAATTTTAGAAGAAACTATTTTTTCTGGTTCACAATTAGGACATCAAGTTATTGGCACTCGAGAAATTATTAATTCTTTAGATCGTGTTTCATTAGTTAATTATAGAGATACTTTTTATAATGGGTTAAATATAGTAATTGCTTTAGCTGGTAAATTTTCTGATAAACATATCAAAGAAATTAAATCTAAATTTCTTATTAAAAGAGGTAAAAAATCAAAAATTAAAGACACTATTTTAATTCAAAAACATCCTAAAGTTAATATTAAATATAAAGATACTGAGCAGGTTCATTTAGCTTTAGGTTTCCCATCTTTTTCTCAACATGATAAGCGCAATTATGCTTTACAATTAATGTCAGTAATCTTGGGTGGTAATATGAGTTCACGTTTATTTATTAATATTAGAGAAAGAAATGGTTTATGTTATTTTATTCGTTCGTGGAATAATTTATATGAAGATATAGGAGCAACTATTATTCAAGCTGGTTTAGATAAAAGTCGTATTGATTTTGCTATTAAAGCTATTAGAAGTGAGTTAGAAAAAATTTCTTTTGGCGTTTCTGATGAAGAGTTACGACGCGCTAAAGAATTTATCGCTGGTAAATTAGCTCTAGATTTAGAGGATTCTATGTCAATTGCTCAATATTATGGTAATTTAGAATTAATTAATAAACCTTTAATTTCTCCTAAAGAAAAATTAAAAAAGATTATGGCCGTTAAAGCTTCAGAAGTAAAAAGTGTCGCTCAGAAAATTTTTGATTTTAATAAAGCTAATTTAGCAATTATTGGTCCTTTTAAAGATGAAATTAGATTTCTTAAATTATTAAAATAGATTTATTATAATTTTTTATAAAACAATAATATGCGGATAGGCATTGATTGTCGTACTATTCTTAATCCAAATGGTGGCGAATTAGCTGGAGTTGGCCATTATACTTATTATTTAGTTAAAAATTTATTATCTATTGATAAACAAAATGATTATGTTCTTTTTTTTGATAATAATTTTTTAGATTTTGAGCAATTTAAAGCTTATAATGTTAAAATCGTCAAATTTCCTTTTTATCAATATAAAAAATATTTACCAATTGCTTATTCGCAAATGTTAATTAGTGCTTTTTTTGCTAGAGAAAGATTAGATTTATTACATGCTCCTGCTAATGTTATACCTATTTTTTATCGTCGGCCAGCTGTTGTAACTATTCATGATTTAGCTATTTATAAATTTCCAGATTTTTTTCCTACTAACAAAATACTTAAACAATCTTTTGCTACTAAAGTTTTGGTTCCTAATAGTATTAATCTAGCTAAAAAAATAATTGCTGTCTCACAGAATACTAAAAATGATATCATTGATATTTTTGGTACTTCAGAAAATAAAATTGAAGTAATTTATGAAGGAGTAATTAGTCATGGCAAAAATTGTCCTCATCAAGTATCTTTTACTTCAGTTAAAGAAAAATATAATATTGGTGAAAAATATTTATTATTTTTAGGTTCAATTGAGCCTCGCAAAAATATTATTAATTTAATTAAAGCTTTTAAAAATTATAAATTATTAGAAAAAGAAAAAGCAAATGAATTACAATTAATTTTGGTTGGCAGTAAAGGTTGGAAAAATAAAGAAATTTTTGAAACCATTAAAGAGGCTAATCAGAATTTATCCGCTAAAGACAATTATCAACCAATTCGATATTTAGGTTATGTTTCTTTGCCTGAGAAACTTTCATTAATTGCAAATGCTATAGCTTTTGTTTTTCCTTCCTTTTATGAGGGGTTTGGTTTACCAGTATTGGAAGCGATGAGTATGTCAATACCGGTAATTACTTCAAAAATTTCTTCTATTCCAGAAATAACTGGGCAAGATGGGGCCCTTCTTATTAATCCTTATAAAGAATCAGAGATTCAAGATGCTATTAGTCAAATAATTTCTGATGAAGGATTAAGAGAACAATTAGCAATTAAAGGGCATAATCGAGCTCAAGAATTTACTTGGCAGAAGTGTGCTGAAAAAACTTTAGAAATTTATTACCAGATTATAAAGAATAAATAAGCCGCATTAAGCGGCTTATTTATTTGATTTATTTTTATCAGTTTTATTTAATAAAGTTTATTTCTGCTAAAGTCATAAATAAAAAAGCAAAAAGTAATATTTGCATAACAATTCCTAATTTCAAAGGAATATCATTTTTCATTTTACCTATTAAAATGTGATGATTCCATTTATGAAAATCAAAAAACCATTTTATTTTTTTAGATTTAGTTAATACATAACTAGCTACCAAAAGATCAGGAATAATTCCTCCAACAATTCCCCAAATAACCCCGTCATCTTTAGCAAAATAAAAGTTTTTAAACATAAATAAAAGAAAAAAAACTAATATAATATAATCAAGTAATCCATAAGCGGCTAAAGATTTAATTTTTTCTTCTTCGCTTAATTTTTTATTTAGTAAACCAAAAAAACGTTTTCCCAATTCTTTATCTCCATGAGGTATAATGTCCATGATAAAATGGAGTATAAAATTGATTAAAAATGATAAAATTGGATTAGTAATTTGTGTGCCAACCAATGCTCCTGTGGCGGCATGAATAGTAATAAACATAGTATATTTATATTATAACAAAAAAAAGCAAAAATATTAATATTTTAATGTTTTTATTAAAAAAATAAAAAAATTCGAAAAGTGAGTTTTTATAAGAGTAGCAGGGGAGGGAATTGAACCCTCGACCAAAGGCTTATGAGTCCTCTGCTCTACCACTGAGCTACCCTGCCATGAAATATTTGTTGCGGGGGCGGGATTTGAACCCGCGACCTCTTGGTTATGAGCCAAGCGAGCTGCCAGACTGCTCTACCCCGCGATAATATCTGGAAATGCCCGAGGAGAGATTTGAACTCTCACATATTTCTATACACGATTTTGAGTCGTGCGCGTCTACCAATTCCGCCACTCGGGCAAAGCAAATTGGTGTTTTTATTTTATATTAAAATTTAGTCTTTTGTCAACTTTGATTAATTTTATAATTGTTTAATTTATATAAATTTATATTTAGTTATTTTTGTCAAAAGCAGATTATCATGTTATAATAATTACGTTATGGGAAAAATTATTTCCATCGTAAATCAAAAAGGTGGAGTTGGTAAGACTACTACCTCAATTAATTTAGGCGCTTACTTAAGTTATTTTGGTAAGTCGGTACTTTTAGTTGATTTAGATCCTCAAAGCAATGCTACTTCCGGATTAGGCATATCTCGAGAACTAGATAAAGGAGTATATGAGGTATTAGCTGGACCTTATTCTTTTAAAGATGTTTTAACAAAAACTAATCATGAAAATTATTTTTTAGCTCCCTCCACAACATCTTTAGCTGGAGCCAATGTTGAATTTGTTTCTCTTGATCGTAGAGAGTTTAGATTATATGATAATCTTTTAGAAATTAAAAATGATTTTAATTATATAATTATTGATTGTCCTCCATCTTTAGGTTTGCTTACTTTAAATGGCCTTACAGCGGCTGATCAGATTTTGATTCCAGTGCAAGCAGAATATTTTGCTTTAGAGGGATTGGGTCAATTAGTAGAAACAATTGGATTAATTAAAGAAAATTTAAAACCAGAATTAGATATTTTAGGGGTAGTATTAACTATGTATGACAGTAGGTTTAAATTAGCTAATGATGTTTTACGTGAATTGTATAGTTATTTTCCTAATAAAATTTTTCGTTCAGTAATTCCTCGTAGCGTGCGTTTATCTGAAGCCCCTAGTTATGGTCAATCAATATTACAATATAACCCTAAATCTAAAGGAGCTAAAGCTTATGAAAGATTAGCTCGTGAATTTTTACATTTAACAGAATATTATGCCAATTAAAACTTCAGGATTAGGCAGAGGATTAGGTTCGTTAATACCTAATAAAAAAAATTTATCATTATCTGGTACGCCTAATAATTTAAGCGATTCTTTTTTTATTGAATCTTTAGAAACTAAAGAAAAAATTTGGGATTTGCCAGTAGATAAAATTTTACCCAACCCAAATCAGCCTCGTCGCCAATTTGATGATACGTCTTTGAAAGAGCTTGCTGAATCAATTAAAGAACATGGAGTAATTCAACCGATAATTGTCGCCAAACAAGGGGATAATTGGCAACTAATAGCAGGAGAAAGACGTTTACGAGCTTCTAAAATTGCTGGTTTAAAAACAATTCCAGCAATAATTAGAGGTTTAACGGAACAAAAGAAAATGGAGATTGCTTTATTAGAAAATTTGCAAAGAGAAAATCTTAATGCTTTAGAAATTGCTTGGGCTTATCGCAAATTAATTGATGAATTTAATTTAACTCATGAACAATTAGCTAAAAAGGTTGGTAAAAGTGCTAGCGTAATTCATAATCATTTACGTTTGCTTAATTTACATCCTGATGTACAAGAAGCGATTTTGGCTGGACGACTTACTGAAGGTCATGCTAGAACTTTAGGTGGTCTTCCCTTAGAAGATCAACTTGAGGGTATGAAAAATATTTTGGAAAAGAAAATGACCGTAAGAGAAGCTGAAGCTTCCGCTAGAGCTATAGTAGCGGCTAAAAAAATTAGAAATTCAAGAGTATTTGATCCCGAATTAAAAGATTATGAAGATCGAATAGCTACAGCATTAGGTACTCGAGTAGAAATTAGGAGGCGTAATGGTACGGGACAGATTACAATAAAATTTTTCAGTAATGATGAATTAAAAGATATAGTAAATAAATTAATTAAATAAAATAAGAACCATTACGGTTCTTATTTTTTAAGTTTAATATTTTTTAATAATCTAAGCGGATCTTTATTGCGATTAATTCCGGCTCTGATTTTACTTTTGGCCATTGATGTTTTAGCTATCTCTAACCAATCAGGATTAGGTGCTTTACGATTTTTGTCAGTTATGATTTCTACAATATCTCCACTTTTTAATTGATAACCAAGATTAACTAACTGGTCATTAACTTTAGAACCTACACACTTATCGCCTAAATTACTGTGTACATGATAAGCGAAATCAATAGGCGTCGCTCCTTCAGGAAGATCAATAACGTCTCCTTTAGGAGTAAAAACAAAAATTCTATTTTGAAAAATATCAAATTTTATTGTCTGTAAAAATTGATCATTATCTTTTATCTTTTTTTGCCATTCAATAAGTTCGTTAAGCCATTTCATATTTTTGGCATTTAATTTGCCACCGATTTCTTTATAATTCCAATGAGCGGCGATACCATATTCAGCTTGTTCATGCATTTCTTTGGTACGAATTTGAAATTCTACAATTTCACCATCATCAGCAAATACAGTAGTATGCAAAGACTGATAGCCATTAGGTTTAGGATTAGCGATATAATCTTTGATGCGTCCGGGCATAGGGCGATACATACTATGTAAAATTCCTAAAACACTATAGCAATCAGTTACAGTAGGGACAATTAAACGTAAAGCAATTAAATCATAAACTCGTCCAATATCACGATTAATTTCTGGACGTAAGAGTTTTTTGTATAAACTATAAAGATGTTTAGTGCGTCCTTGTAAAGAAATTTCATTGATTTTAATATTGCTTTGAGCTAGTTTTTTTATTACGTTATTTTTAATTTTTTCTAAATATTTTTCTTTAGCTCGATATTCTCCGGGTATTATTTTATTAATCCATTGGTAGTCCTCAGGATAAACATACTTGAAAGCTAAATCTTCTAATTCACCTTTTATTTTTCCAATAGATAAACGGTCGGCAATTGGTGCATAAATTTCTAAAGTTTCTTTAGCGATACGAAGTTGTTTTTCAGGAGGTAAGGCATCTAAAGTTTTAAGATTATGTAATCTATCAGCAAATTTTATCAAAATTACTCTAATATCATCAGACATAGCAACAAACATTTTTCGCAGATTTTCTGCATATCGTTCCATGCCGCGATATTTTAATTGTCCTAGTTTAGTAATTCCAGCTACTAATTTAGCAGTATCATGTCCAAAGTTTTTTTCTATTTCTTCTAAAGTTCTGTTAGTATCTTCAGGAACATCATGTAATAAACCGGCTATTATAGTAGTTATATCTAATTTCATTTCAGCTAATTTTTGAGCTGTTGCTAATGGATGAATAATATAAGGTTCTCCAGAAACTCGAGTTTGACCCTTGTGAGCTTCAAAGGCAAAATCATAAGCAAGCTTAAGCATATCTAAATCATTTGTAATATCAGATTTAGAAATTAAATTGTCGATAACCTCATTTTTTTCAACTATTTTTAATAGTTTATCAAATTCTTTTTGAGGATTATTTGACCACATATTATTTGTGGTTATTATAGGTTATCTACAGAAGAAAGTCTAATTTAATATTTTAACTTATCGGGTCGATGATAAGGGCAATTTTTATCAGAACATCTTTCAGGAATTGTTTTAGTTCCTTCCATCATTAATTTACCGCAGAGAGGACATAAATTACCAGTTGGCTTGCTTTTAATAATATTTTTACAAGCAGGATAATTACTACAGCTATAAAAAATTCCATAATTACCATGTTTTTCTATTATTGTACCTTTTTTACATTCAGGACACTGAATTCCAGTATCAGCCTTTTTCATTTTTTCATTTTCTTTAGTTTCATCTTTTTTAATAAATTTACATTTGGGATAATTAGAGCAAGCAATAAACTTTCCATATTTACCATCTCGTTCAATTAAATCTCCTTTACCACATTGAGGGCAAGTTTCACCTGTTGATTTAGGAGTTTCTAAAATTTTACCATCAAGCGTCATGGCGCCATTACAATCAGGAAATTTAGCGCAAGAATAAAATTTGCCGCCTCGTCCTAATTTAATAATCATAGCTCCGCCACAAATAGGACATTTAATATTTTCTGGAGCCTTACCTAAATCATTAAGTTTGGGGATTGATTTTTTGCTTTTAACTTCTTCTGTAAAAGGTTTATAAAAATTTTCTAAAACATGAATATAAGTCTCTTTACCTTGAGCAATTTCGTCAAGTTCATCCTCCATTTTAGCAGTAAAATTATCAGAAATATAATTTTTGAAATTATTATTAAGAAAATCACTGACAATTTCTCCAGTTTCCGTTGGTTTTAATGTTTTATTTTCTTTAATAACATAGCCACGATCTTGAATAGTTTTAATAATAGTAGCATAAGTTGAGGGACGACCAATACCTCTTTTTTCTAATTCTTTAACTAGTCCAGCTTCAGTATAGCGATGCGGTGGTTCTGTTTGTTTGGCTAAAGATTCTATTTTTTCTAATTTTAATTTTTCTAATTCTTTGAATTGTGGCAGATTAATATCTTCATTTTTAGCTTTAGGATCAATTTTAAGCCAACCTTCAAAAATTATTCTACTTCCTTCTGCGATAAATTCTGGTAATTCATCTGCTTGGGCTATTATTTTTGTTTTTAAAATTTTAGCTTCTGACATTTGAGAAGCTATAGTTCTTTGCCAAATTAATTTGTATAATTTTTGTTCTTGAGAATTAGCTCCAGCATCAATAGTGGAAAAATTAGTAGGACGAATAGCTTCATGAGCTTCTTGCGCATTTTTGCTTTTAGTTATAAATTTTTGTGGTTTAGCATACTCTTTGCTGTATTTTTCTATAATTAAATTATTTATTTCTTTCATTGCTTGTTCACTTAAAATTGTACTGTCAGTACGCATATAAGTGATATGGCCAGCTTCATAAAGTTTTTGTGCTAAACGCATAGTAACAGCAGGAGAATATCCTAATCTTGAAGAAGCAACTTGTTGTAAAGTAGAGGTTGTAAAAGGAGCTTTGGCTCTGCGAATTGTTTCACTTTCTTCAATTTTAACTACTTTCCAAGACGATTTTTTAGCTTTGCTTAAAATTTCTTTTGCCTCAGTTTCTGTTTTGGCTATTTTTTGACATTTGAAATGAGCTAATTGTTTTAATTCGCCAACAAAATCAGCTTCAATTTCCCAAAATTTTTCTGGAATAAAAGCACGAATTTCTTTTTCTCTTTCTACAATAATTCTTAAAGCAGGAGATTGAACTCTTCCAGCAGAAAGTCCATAACGAAGTTTTTGCCAAATTAATCCACTTAAATCATAACCAAAAAGACGATCAAGTACGCGTCTTGCTTCTTGAGCTTCTTTAAGATTTTCATCAATTTCTCGTGGATGTTTAATTGCCTCTAAAATAGCTGGTTTAGTTATCTCATAAAAAACAACTCTTTTAGGATTTTTTAATCCTACAGTTTCTTTAATGTGCCAAGCAATTGCTTCTCCTTCACGGTCAGGATCAGTAGCTAAAATTACTTCCTCTGCTTCTTGAGCTAGTTTTTTAATTTCAGCTACTGTTTTTTCTTTGCCGGGAGAAATTTCATAATGAGGCACAAATCCGGATTCTATATCAATAGCGTTTTTATTTGATTTAGGAAGGTCTCTAATATGACCAATACTAGCTTTAACAATATATTCATTATCTAAATATTTTGCTATAGTTTTTGCTTTAGAAGGAGATTCAACTATCATCAATTTTTTTGACATAATTTTATTTTTTAAGACTGAAATAATTTCCGCCTCCAGAATTTTTAATTAGTCCTTTTATTTCCAGTACTGATAATATGCTTGAAAGGACATTGATTCTAATATTACAGATTTGGGCTATTTTGTCAATGTGAAGACTTTGATTTTTTAAAAGAAAAATAATATTTTTTTCTGTTTCAGTTAAATTTTGAGTATTATCGCTTGATTTTGCTTTAATTAAATGACCAAGTTTTAAATCTTCTAAAATATCTGATATTTGAGTTACAGCTTTAGCTCCTTTTTTAATTAATTCATTGGTTCCTTCACAATAATGATTATAAATATTGCCAGGCACAGCATAGACATCACGGCCTTGGTCAAGAGCGCAATTAGCGGTTATTATAGTTCCTGATTCTTTTCCAGCTTCTATAATTAATACTGCTTTAGAAATTCCAGAAATAATACGGTTTCTTATGGCAAAATTACTTTTTAAAGTTATTGAACCTAGTGAGTTTTCTGAAATTAAACAGCCGCCTTTTTCTAAAATTTCTTGGGCTAATCGATGATTTGATTTAGGTCCAATATTTTTCCAGTTTAAATCTGAACCTAAAACAGCGGCAGTGAATCCGTTTTTAGTAATTGCTATTTTGTGAGCTAGGGCATCTATTCCAAAAGCCAAGCCAGAGATTATACCAATATTATAATAACTCAATTGACTTACTAAATCTTCTACAACTCTTTGTCCATAAGAAGTATTTTTACGTGTACCAACTACCGCTAAACATGGTAAATAATTAATAGGTTTAATATCGCCTAAAAAATAAATAATAAAAGGCGGATCATAGATTTCTTTAAGTAATTTAGGATAATTATTATCTTCTATTGTCACCCAATTTATTCCCAACTTTTGTAATAGTTCAATTTCTTGATTAAGATCTATTTGATTACGTTGTTTAATAATTTCCTGACAGTCATTTTCTTTGATTCCCGAAGCTAAAAGTTCTGGAAAATTAGCTTTCCAAGCTAGTTCTAAATCTCCGAAAAAATCTTTAATAAGTTTAAATTTTATTGGACCTATTTGAGGTATCTTTGAAAAACCTATAAAATATTGGTCTTTTTGCATGATAATTTATTTGATTACCCTTGACATTTGGGGTTTGTTTTGTTAAAATGCTAGCGTTAATAATGGTCATATTACTGTTTGCTAATCGGCGGTTATTGCCCCCCCTCCTGGCATTTTCTCGCCGCTTAGCAGGCAGTAATATGGCCATTATTTTATTAATTACAAAAGCCGGTAATTCCGGCTTTAGCCCTCCTTAATACTTTTAAACTAATTGTATTTATTCATTGCTTTACTTATTGACGATTTAATTATTTCTATAGCTGCTTCTGTTGCTAAATTTGTTTGTGTTTCAATAATTTTTAATTCATTTTTAGTAAATCTGCTTAATACATAATCAGCGGCTCCAATAATTTTTTTTCTTTCTGTAGCTATTCCTATTTTAATACGACAAAACTTTTTTGTTCCTAAAGACTCGATAATTGATTTAATACCATTATGTCCTCCAGCTGAAGAATTAAAAGAAATTCTTATTTTTCCTAAAGGTAAATCGATATCATCATGTATAACTATAATATTATCACTTTCTATTTTGTAGAAATTAGTTATCGCCGCTACTGACTTGCCAGAATTATTCATAAAAGTTAGCGGTTTTGCTAAAATTATTTTGTCTTGATTTTCATTTTTATAGGAAACGCTGCTTATTTCAGCTAAAAATTTAGAAACTTGTTTGAATTTAGGAGCAGCTAAAAAATGAGCTATTTTATCAATAGTTATAAAACCTATATTGTGCCAAGTATTTTTATATTTAATTCCAGGATTACCTAAACCTATTATTAATTTCATAATTATTTTTTATCTTCTTTCCATTTTTTTAATTCAATCTGTATTGGTGTTCCGATAATTTTAAATTTTTCTCTTAAGTTATTCTGTAAGAAACGAATATAAGAAAAATGTAAAATAGTTGGATCATTAACATAAATAATAAAATGAGGTGGATTAGTGCTGTTTTGAATAATTTCATAAATATAAGGATTTTTTAATCCTTTGCCTCTTGAAGGTTTATGTTGTTTAATTTTTTGTTTTAAAAATTTATCTAATTGGCTATCAGTAATTTTAATTTCTCTAGCTTCTTTTATTTGTATAGCTAAATCAAGTAATTTATGAGTGCGTAAATTTTCTTTGGCAGAAATAAATATTAAAGGAGCCCACCACAAATAAGGGAAAGATTTACGATAGAAATCTTCATACTCTTTTATAGTATTGGTTTTTTTATTTTTTATAAGATCCCATTTATTAGCGACAATAATTACTGATTTGCCTGATTCTAAAATAGTTTGAGTGATTTTTTTGTCTTGAGCATCTATTTTTTTATTACATTCAGTAATTAAAATAGCTACATCACAATTATTAAGAGCATCAAGTGATTTTTTTATAGATTTTTTTTCTAAGGAATTTGGTTTAATTTTATTTTTTTTCCTAATTCCTGCTGTATCAATGATTAAAAATTTTTTATTTTTATAAAAAAATTCAGTATCATGAGCTTCTCGAGTAGTGTGAGCTATATCGCTGACAATAACTCTTTCTTCGCCTAAAATTGAATTAAGTAAAGATGATTTACCAACGTTAGGTTTACCAATTATAGCTATTTTAATATCTGGTTTAGTGATTTCTTTTTCTGATATTTTTTTATTAGGTAATTTTTTTAAAATTTTATCCAATAAATCTCCTGTACCAGATCCAGAAGAGGCGCTAACATTTATCGGTTCCCCTAATCCTAAACAATAAATACTATTATCGTATTTTTTAAATTTTGCTGTTTCAGCTTTATTTCCGACAAGAATAATTTTATTTTTAAATCCTTCATTAATTAATTTTTTAGCTAAACTTTTATCAACTGGAGTGGCGCCTTCTATTAAGTCTATAACAAATAATATTAAGTCAGATTCATTTATTGCTTTTTGAGCTTGTTTAATTATTCCTTCGCTGATAGTTTTAGGAATTTTTTCATCAATATCTAATCCACCAGTATCAATTAGTTGAAATTTTTTTCCTCGCCATGAAACTAAACCAATATTGCGATCTCGAGTTGTTCCTGAAATTGAAGAAACTAAAGCTTTTTCTTGTTCAATCAATCGATTGAAAAGAGTTGATTTGCCAACATTAGCTCGTCCGATTATAGCAACTTTGGGTAAAGTTTCAGACATATAAATATAATATCAATAAATTTTAATGATAACAACTTTTTTATTTTTTTAATGATTTTTATTATTATTTTTTTATATATTAGTTTCGTGTTATAATATTAAAAATAAAAAAATGGAAATAGATTTACAACTCAATAAAAATGAATGGAATAATTTTATAACTACTATTGATAGTGATGGTAGTTTTTTACAATCTTGGGAATGGGGTGAATTTCAGCAAGATTTAGGTAGAGATATTTTTCGAATTTCTATAAAAATTGATAAAAAAATTTCTGCTGTTGCTTTAATTATTAAACACAAACTTCCTTTAGGACAAAATTATTTATATATACCTCGAGGTCCAATCTTAAAAGATATTAATTCTGAAAATTTTGATATAATTTTTTCTAAAATTAAACAATTAAGTATTGATAATGATTCATTGTTTATTAGAATTGATCCAGCTTGGAAGGATGATAAAAAATTAAAATCATACGAATTTAATTTTATAGGTCAAGTTCAACCTAAAAAAACTTTAATATTACAATTAAATAAAACACCAGAAGAATTACTTTCTTTAATGAAACCCAAAACTCGTTATAATATTAAATTAGCACAGAGACATGAAGTTTTAATAACAGAAGCAAATTTGGATAGCTTTGATTTGTTTTGGCATTTAATGGTAAAAACTTGTCTTCGTGACGGTATAAAAAGTCATTCTAAAATTTATTATCAAAAACAATTAAAAATTCCGGGATTTAAATTAAAATTAGCTTGGTGGCAAAACAAAGTTATTGCCGGAGCTATTATAAATGATTTTGGTAATACTCGTACCTATGTGCATGGTGCTTCTGATTATAAATTTCGTGATAAGATGGCTCCTTATTTATTACAATGGGAAATGATTTGCGAAGCGCAAAAATTAGGTTTGAAATACTATGATTTTTGGGGTGCTGACCCTTCTAATTCTAGATGGGCAGGTGTAACAAGGTTTAAAATAGGTTTTGCTCCGCAACAAGAATTAACATCATATATTGGAGCATATGATTTTAAATTAAAGCCATTATTTTACCGATTATATAAATTATTAAAATAAAAGAAAGAAAAAGAAAATGTTAAAGAAAATTATCAATTTAATTCCTTCTTTAATTGCTTCAAAACTTAGTAGACAGGTGCGTGAACTTTATTCAGCTACTATTATTTTGAATTTGGCTGTATCAATGATTAATATTTTTGAGCCAGTCTTTGTTTTTAATTTATTTTATTTACAGAAGGGATTAAAAGGCACTTTAGAATCAGTTTTATTTTTTTATCTCGCTGTTTATTCTATTTATATTTTTGCAATTCCTTTGGGAGTTCGTTTTGCTAAAAAATATGGTTATGAAAATTCAATAGCTATATCTTCAGTATTTCAGATAGCTTTTTATTTTTTTCTTTTTATTTCTAGCCGATCTCTATTATTTTTACCTATAGCTGTTATTGCTTATGTTTTAGCTAAAATGTTTTATTGGCCGGCTTATCATGCAAATTTTGCTCGTTTTTCTGCTGATGAGGAGTTAGGTAGAGAAATTAGTAATCTTTGGATTTTAAGTTCTTTAGTAGTAATTATCGCTCCATTAATTGGTGGATTAATTATAGAATTTTTTGGATTTAAGGTGCTTTTTTTGGTGGCTTCTTTATTAATTTTGGCTTCCAATATTCCGATGTTGGCAACTAAAGAAGACTTTCAGCCACAAGATTTCTCTTTTTTGAAGGCTTTTAAAAATCTTTTTGATAAAAAAAATCGTCGTGAATTTTGGAGTATTTTTGGTTTTGGAGAAGAATTTATTGTTTTAGTATTGTGGCCAATATTTATGTTTCTTACAGTTTATAATTTTTTAGGTTTAGGAATTATTTCTGCTTTTTCTATATTAATTTCTACTTTAATTTTACTTTTTGTAGGACACTGGACAGATAAAAAAGATAGAAAATCATTATTTATTTTTGGAGTAGTGAGTTATGTTTTTTCTTGGATTATGAGAATTTTAGCTCGTAATAATTTAGGTATTTTAATTGTTGATGCTTATTCTAGGATTTCTAAAAATATTATTTCTGTACCACTTATGACTAGTGTTTATACAAAAGCACATAATGGTTCAGTTATGTCTACTATAGCTTTCTTTGAAATGTCTTTAGTTATTGGTAAGCTTACAGCAATTATTATTTGTTTATTTATTTTACAAATATTTTCTCCCGGCTGGAACTCAATTTTTGTTCTCGGTGCCATTTTTACTTTATTTTATTTATTATTTAATACTAAATAATGGAAATTAAAGAAATTTGTAAAAATTTTGGCATTATACCCTCTAAATCTAAAGGGCAAAATTTTTTAATTGATAAAAATATAGTTAATAAAATAATAACAGTAAGTAATCTTAGTTCTCACGATATTATTTTAGAGATTGGTCCGGGATTAGGAGTTTTAACTGATAAACTCTTAAAAGAAGCTGGTAAAGTAATAGCCGTTGAATTAGATTATAAAACATTTTTAATGCTTCAAAATAGATTTATTAAAGAAATTAATCTTGGTAAATTATTATTAATAAATGAAGATATTTTAAAAGTTAATTTTTCGACTTTTAATTTATCTGATTTTTCATTTAAATTGATTGCTAATCTTCCTTATAATATAACTTCAAAAATTTTTAGATTATTTTTAGAGGTTGGGCCTAGGCCAAGCGAAATGATAGTTATGGTTCAAAAAGAAGTAGCTCGTCGGATAATAGCTAAACCGGGCGATATGAGTTTATTATCTCTTTCTGTTCAGTTATATAGTGAACCAGAGTTATTGTTTGATGTTAGTTCTAATTGTTTTTGGCCTGTACCAGAAGTTGATTCTTCAGTAATTAGACTTAAATTAAAACAAAAAATTAGTCCGACTGACTATAAATTAATGTTTCGTTTAGCCAGAATGGGCTTTGCTGCTAAAAGAAAACAATTACATAATAATCTTTCTGGTGGATTAAAAATAGATAATAAAATAATTAAGAAAATAATTAGTAATTTAGGTTGGAATGAAAAAATTAGAGCCCAAGATTTATCAGTTTCTGATTGGATTGCTTTATCAAAAGCTATTAGTAATTTTTTAAAAATTTAAAAGATAGTTTTGATAATTTTTATTGCTTTATAAATTATATTTATGTTTTAATATAAATTAATTTTTGGCCGCTTAATTAATTTATGGTATAATTTAATTAATGAGTTATCCACAATTTAATGGAAGAACAAAAAACAACAAATGATAACAATCTTTATAATGATAACTGGTCAAATCAAGCCTTTTTTATTGAACAAAAAAGATTGCTCCGTAAAGAAAAAATTAATTCAATAATAATTATTATAGTCGGCTTGAGTGCTTTGTTTTTTGGTTTATTTGGAATGTTAGCAAATATTTCTAATCCTTTTGCTGATATTTTAAAAATTGGCCAAGCTCAGTTAAAAGAAGAAGCAGAAAAGGAAAAAATGCAATTATTAGCATTACAAACAACCGATATTGATGGTGATGGTTTAGTTGATTATTTAGAACTTAATAAATATGGTACCAATCCTTATTTAAAGGATAGTGATGGTGATGGAATTGATGATAGTGAGGAAATATCAAGAGGATTGGACCCTAATTGTCCTCAAGGACAACAATGTCTTAATACAAATTTTATTAATAATGTTAATAATAATAGTAGTTCTTCGGAAAATATTCCTACTTTAGTTACGGAAATTCCTTTAGAAAACGGCACTGTTGCTATTACTCCAGATTTTTTAAGACAAGTACTTATTGAAAGTGGTTTTGATAAAGAAATGCTGGCTGAAGTGCCGGATTCGGAAATTATGGCGTTGTTTCAAGAATATGTCAAAACTAATCCTGAAATAGCTAGTAAATATTTTAACACATCCGAAGGAGAACAAGTAAAAACTTCTTTGCCAGAGCCTAATGCTTCTAATGTTAATCTTTCTTCATTAGGAGTAACAAGTTTAGAAGATTTAAAAAATCTTTCAGGTAGTCAAATTAGAACTCTAATGATACAATCTGGCGCTCCAGAAGATTTACTTAAAACAGTTTCTGATGATCAATTAAAAGAATTATTTTTGAAAAAAATAGAAGAAAAAATTAATTCAAATAGCAATTAATAGTTTATGAATAATAAACTCAAGATATATTTTTTTGTTGTAGTGTCATTGTTTATGTTTTTGGCGTCCACAACTCGTGCAGAGGCGCAAGTCAATGAGATTTACATGGAGGGTAATAGTGTTCTCTGGACTGGTGATAATTTTTCTTTAAACGTGACTCCTTGTGTTGGTGATCAATATATAGAAGGAACCGCTTTTACTAAAAATCAAGCTGATTGTATTGAAAAACTTATTCAAAACCTTGATAAGAATACACAAAAAACAATTCAAGCTTACATGAAAAAACGTTTACGTGAAGAGTGGTGGGATCAAATGAAAACTAAGCTTAAAGAAGCAATGGCTGGAGCATTTAAAAAGTCATTAGAAAATATAGCACGTCAAATTGGTAGAGATACTGCTGTTTGGGTTGCTTCTGGCGGTCGTGGCCAAAAGCCATTGTTTATTACTGAAGGTTGGGGTGCTTATATGAAAAATATTGCTGATGTAGCTTTAGGAGATTTTATTGACCAAATAGGACAGAGTTTTGGTGTTGATTTATGCGAACCAGATTTTAATATTAAATTAGCTATTATTCTTGGAATAGATGATAGGCAAACGAGAAGAGTTAGATGTAGTTTTTCTAAAATTATTCAAAATTGGGAAAGTGCTATTTCTAACTTTAATTTTTCTGTAGAATATCGCGCTGCATTAAGACCAGGTGAAAATGATATTTCAGTAGCTTTAATATTGGCTGACAAAAAACATAATTATATTGCTGGAATTGTGGAAGCAGCGGCTAAAGAGGCAGAAACTCAAGGTCTTTGGGCTAATATTAAAGATATTGCAGGCAAAATTCTTACTCCCGGTAGTATGATTCATGATAAATTTAAAAGTGATATTCATGATACTTCTAAATTAGGCTGGGAAACATTTACTGATACTATTTGGGATTTAATAGGTTCATTTTTAGATACTTTAGTGGGACAATTAGCTCTTAATCTTAAAAATGGATTTTTTTCTTCCAGTCCTGTTAAAAGTGATGATAATTCAAATCTTCCTGATTTAAGTTCTTTATTTAATCCTTGGTCTTCTCCAGTAGTAGCAGGAATTAAAGGTGCTGAAGGTAAATTTAATTATCTTAAAACTTCAACCATTAAAGTTGGCGGTCAATATGATTTGCTTAATAAACTTACTGCTTGTCAAGATCCTAATAATCCGGGACCAATGGGTTGTGTGTTAGATGTTAATTTAGCTTCTGCTATTAGACAAAAAACTTTAGTTAAAGATTTACCAGAAGAAATTTTAAATCGACCCTTTGTTCCTTTAGCTAATAAAGTTGAAAATCCTAATGAGTATTTTAGTTTACGCGGCGTAACAATTTTAAGAAAATATCGTATTGTTCCGGTTGGTTGGGAATATGCGGCTAATTTAATTTCTCAGTTAGCAGCAAAAAATCCAAATTTCAAAGCCCCGACTCTTAAACAAATAATGAACGAATTTAATAATACTAACAGTGATTACTTTGGTTTAATTGATCCTTTTTGGGTATTGAAAGCCCCAGATATGTTCTGTCGTCGCGAAGGGTATGGACCGCAAAATTCTTTTTCTGGAGATCAAAATGGAGCAATATTTAGAGATAATTATTGTGCTGACGAACAACAATGTATTAAAGAAAACGATGATGGTTCTTGTGCTGCTTATGGTTATTGTACAGAAGAACGTCGTGTTTGGAATTTTGGTAAATCTTGCGAGCCTAGATATAATACTTGCAATACTTATGTTAATCGTTTGGGACAAACCAATTATTGGTTAACTAATACTTTGGATTTCAGAGATTGCGATCAATCAACAGTTGGTTGTCGTTGGTTTAGTATAGAATATAATCCAGTTTCGAAATATTGGGTTGGAGCATATGAAAGTAATTTTTATACAGTTAATAACGAAACTACAGAGCAACAAATAACTCTTTCTGATGATAGTGGTTGGTTAGTAAGAGAAAATCAATATGTTAGTAATAATAAACAATTAATAATGGCTTCTCCTTGCACTGAGGTTTTATGCAAGGATCCAGCAATGAATGGTAAATGTAATTTTGTTAATAGGGCTTGTAAATTTAACACTGGTCTTTCTTGTAGTATACCTAGTGGAGGCATCAATTGTCGTTTACCTATTTGTGATAGCCAAACTGATGCTTTTGCTTCGGGAAATGGAGGATTTGAAGAACAGGAAGGTATTTATACTGATAATGCTAAAAAATGGAGTGATGAACTTTCCTTTATTACTCTAAATAATAGAGCTTATAGAGAAATTAATGGCGGTAAATCAGGAGCTGGTTTACGAGTTTTAGCTAATGGCTCACCATCAGATATTTTATTATTATCAGATTCTTTTAGTGTAAATCCCGGATCGTCTTACCATTTAAAATTTGACCTGCGAGGTTCTGTGGGAAATCAGGGAAAAGTTTTTGTATTTGTTTATGGTGGAGATAAAAGAATTAATTCTAATAATTTATCTGATATTAAAATTCTTGGTTCTATAGAAATAAATGCAGGTTATATAAGTAATAATTGGACATCTTTTAGAAGTTCTGAATTTCAAGTACAAGAGTTTTCTACAGCTACAATAGCAATTATGGCGCCACAAGGAACTTTTGCTGATATTAGATTTGATAACTTTTCTTTAAATGAAGTTAGTAGTAAATGTTTTGAAAATTCGGTTACAGTTTTTTCTTCAATAAAGCAAGAAGATAGGGAAAATATTAAAGATATTTATTTTGATCGAGATGCAGAATCTTGTTCACCGGATTCTGCTGGATGTAGTCAATTTTTACGCTTGAAGGCTGGGATTGGTACTAATTTAGTTTATGATGGAGGTTTTGAATATGGTGATTTTGATTGGAATAGTTATTGGGGGGGTAGTAAATTAAGTCCGATAGCAGAAATTAAAGATGGTAAAGCAAAATTAAGATATTCAACTGCATCTTATAGTACATATAAACCTATAAATGTAGAACCAAATGATTATTATACAGTTTCTTTTGATGCCGCTCAAACATCAGATACTAATCATCATGAAATAAAATTTGAGATGGCTTTTGTTAGTGATATAAATTATGCTGGAAAATATCATTATGAAGTTAAAGATACTAATTGTAGCCAAACTGGAGATAACACAATTACTTTAATTTTTACTCCAGAATCTACTAATATGAAGCGTCAATCTTGTTGGTTTAAGGTACCTAGTGGAGCTAAGATATTACTATTTAAACCTTTTGCTTCATCTGAAACAGCTGAAATTTATTTTGATAATTTAAAGATAGAGAAAGTTAATTATCCTTCTCTTACTCCAACTGCTTATACTCCTTATAATTTAGAAGATATTCAAAATCAACAAGTTACTTATTTAAGAAAGGCTCCTGATTATTTCAATTGTTATTATTATACAGCAGAAGGAGTTAAGCGTTGGCCTATAACACCAAGTGAATTAAATTCAGTATTGGCCAATCGTAGTTTAGCTTGTTCGCAGTTTGCGGGAGTTTGTGCGCCATATGAAGTAGGGTGCGAATTATATAAACCACTTAATGGTGATCCTACTGTGCCGGGTGTTGCTAATGATATTGATGTTTGTCCAGCTGAATGCGCTGGTTATCAAGTTTATAAACAAGAAGTCACTAGATTTGTAAATGATAAATATCGTCAATTTATAACTGACAATAAAATTAAATATTGTTCGGCTTCTTATGCTGGTTGTGATGAATTTACTAATCTAGATGAATTAGGCAGAGGAGCGGAAGCTAAAGAATATTATTCAGCTATTCGCGCTTGTCAAAAACCAGACATTGATGATGGCGCTTTTTATACTTGGGAAGGAAGCGATGTTACAGGTTATCAGCTTAAAGCTTATAATTTAAAAAAATCTACTAGTACAGATCCCGACCCCAATGGAATCGGTGGAATTGCTCCTTGTACCAATCTTTTTTATGACAATCAAGGTAAACCTAAATGTAATGATCCTAGTACATGGCCTACTTCTTCCGAGGAACTTGAAAAGGCTGGTTTCTGTACTGTTAACGATTTAGTTACTAACGCTGATTGTCGTCAATTTTATGATGTTGAAGGTAATGTTCATTATAGATTATTATCTCGTACTATTTCAGTATCTAATAATTGTCATCCTTATCGTCGTACTATGACACAAAATTCTACGGCAGAAACTGAAGAAGATTGTAAAAGTCATAGTGGTTGGTGGAATAGTAATAACGAATGTATTTACATGGCAATTCCAGGAGAAGGAATGAAATGTCCGGCCTCAGCTAAAGGTTGTCGCGCTTATACGGGAAATAAAGGTAATAATGTTCGTAATATAATAGAAGTTGCTAATTTTGGTTTGCAGTCTTCAACTACTGGAAGTTGGGTAGGAGCAGACGGTACGTCTAATGGATTATTCGTGTCTTCCGAATCAACCTTTCCCGGTGGCAATTCTTTGATGAATCGAGGTACCACAGTTATTAAGCATCCAGTAAAGATAAAGAAAGGTAAAACTTATATTTTAAGTTTCTGGGCTAAAGGCAGTGACAATTTTAGTATGGATTCGATAAAGTTTACTGGCGCTGGTACAGATACTTCTAAATATTTTGCCGTTAAACAAATTCGAGATGATAATTTGCTTTCTAATCGTCCTAACTTTAAACAAGATTGGAATTTATATCAATTAGGGCCGGTTTTTGTTGATTGGGAGCCATCAGATAATGAATATTTAGAATTTAATTTACCAACTGGAGCAGGAATTACTGCTTATAACATTTATTTAGATAATGTAATTCTAAAAGAAATTGTTAATAATGTTTATGCTATTGAGAATTCTTGGTATACTCCTGTTTCTTGTGATAATAAATTAGATGATCCTGACGGATCAAAGAGTATAACTACTGGAAGTTGTCAAGATTCAGCTTCAGGTCGTTGTTCAATTGGAGAAATGTTGGGTTGTACTGGTTATACTAATAGAGCTAATCAAACTGTTTATTTAAAATCTTTTGCTTCATTGTGTCGTTCTGAAGCAGCGGGTTGTGAAGCTTTAATTGATACTAAAAATAATAATACTTCTTTAGCTAAGAGTTATCATGTAGGTGATAATTCACAAGTTAATGTTTCCGCTGATGAACAAGTTTATTTAGTAAATAGTCCACAATTTTCATGTCCTGCTTCTGATAAAGGTTGTACTCCATATGGATTGCCAATTATTGATCAGCAAGATAATGTTATAAGTTATCAAAGTGTTTTTATTAAGAATCAACCGGATAAATACGAAATTGATCTTTGTTATGCTAAAAATCTTTGGTGTGAAGAATACTCTGCTAATGGAGGAGCAAAATATTTCAAAGACCCACACAACAAAATTTGTGTTTATGGTTCCACTAGAACCTCTACTTCTGCTATTTGGTATAAAATTGGCACTAATGGTGATCCTTGTGATGTAACATTTAATCAAACTTATGGTACTGGTTATGGTAGTTTAGAAAAGAAATTACAACCAGTAGGAGTAGTTTCGGGAGCTACTTATTCAAGTAGTGGAGAACCGGTTTATACGGGTTGGGCAGGAGCTTGTTCTCAGGATCAATCTGGTTGTACAGAATTTGTTGATCCACTTACAGAGATGTATAAGGAGGAGCTAGGAAAACTTAATTCCGATAATTCCGTTTCTTATTTACTCAAAGCAAATACTTTATATTCTATTTCTAATGATAGTTTTTATAAAATAAATATAAATTCAGATAATTGTGAATTTATTCCTCAAGACATTACTTATTCTCGTCCAGGAGATACTAGTAGTGGCTATCTTTATTATGCTAAACCTAATTCAGATGATAAGTATTGTAATGTTACTATTTCATCATCTGATAATAAAATTAAAGTAGCTAAAGCGGGTGTTTATTATAAGATAGCTAATTCAGTTGATAAATCAAGTTGTAATGGTTTAGTTGATTTTGGTACAGGCTGTGTATTATTCAATGACCGTAGTGGAATTGATTATTCTACTACTACCATGTTTGGTAGAAATAAGTATCTCAATTTTGATGCTAATTATACTTATTTTATTCAAGGATATCCTTTTTCTTCTCAAAAAGTAGGACCAAAAACCGCTCAAGAAGCATTAAATAGTGGTAGCACACAAAATAGTAATAATACAGATATTATTTTACAAGTTAAACCAGATAGAACTTGTTCTAATTGGCTTGCTTGTACTTCTTATATTAAAGGCGATGGCAATTCTAGTAATGAGAAGTTTGGTGAGAAAGATTATTGTTTAAGTGTTAATGCTTGCGATGAATTAAGCGAAGATAATCAATGTAGTCATTTAGTTTCCACTAACAAAGAAATTATTGACCTTACAAGTACAACAACGAGATTATCTTATTTAAATAAAACAGGTTATTCTGTTCCCGGACTTTATCCTGTTGATCAAATGAAATATGAGGGCCAAGGTGCTAATGTTGGTAATGGTAATTTTGAAGTAAAACTTAATAGTGGCAAACCATTAAGTTGGGTTAATTGGTCACAGAATATAGCTTGGGATCCATCAATGTTTAGTGTTGTTTATGATCCTAAAAATGCTCCAGAAGGAAGTAATTATTTAAGGATTAATTTTAAATCAACAGCAAAGTCAGAGATAATAGATGTAATTTCTGGACAAGATTATTATTTATCAGCTTGGATAAATACTGAATCTTTAAAATCTTCTTCTTCACCATTAAAAGAAAGAGCTGAAATAGTAGTAATGAATGCAGAGAAAGATGAAGAAATAAATAGAGTTATGGTTTCTGCTGGATTGCCTTGGGCTCGAGTTACTCGTAAATTTACTGCTAATGCTAAATCAATTTATTTACTTTTAAGAAATTCTCCAGATGGTCCCCCATTTAGTACTAGTAATACTGGTCAACCAGTAGGTTATTCTCTTTTTGATGATATACAAATTACTCCTGTACTTAATGATAATGGAGATGGTTTAATGCTTCCTAAAACTTGTCGTATCTATCCATCGGCAGATGCTCCAGCTTGTAAATATAGTTCTGGTAATACTAATTATTATGGTTGGTATGGCTATTGTTTAACTCCCGATCCTAATCGTCGTAGCGATTGTTTACAATGGTTTCCTGTTGATAAAATTAAAGGTGAATTTAGTAGTGACTACGCTTTAGGTTATGATAATCGAGCGCCTTTGTATTATTGTATAGATTGGGACATTGTCTCTTTTAATATTAATGATTTAGGAGTAATTGGAAATATTGGAGAAGACGTTAAAGCAAAATATAGACAAAAAGTAAGTGCAATAATAACTGATAATAGAAAAGTAACACCGATTGCTTTTAATATTGATCCTGAATATGCTGGAATGTTTCGTTATCCTTATATTTATAGATTTATTTTTGTAGGAGCATTTGGTGGACTTCAAAGAGATAATAATTTTAAACTTTTACCAATACTCACTTTTATGTATCCAAAGTGTGCGGTAGGATTTTTTGGATATCTGCCAATTTTTCATGGTAGTGATTGTAAAGATATTTTTAAATCACATTCAATTTTTAGTAGTAGAACAGAAGAAGAAATTAAAAACGAAGTTTGGATAAAAGATATTTTTGAAAGTTGTTTAGCTCCTGAGTTTAAGAAAGGTGGAAATGAAGGTTTTTGGATGGATAAAATGTGTGGAGATGGATGGGAAAATGGAGGGTATTGGTATGGTAAACAAATTGGTAAAAGTAGTAATAAACAAACATATAAAGGCTCTTTATATTTTTCTTCTTCTTCTCTTCCTCTTTCTTCTCCTTCTTCTTCAAGCACTGATTTAATAGAATTTACATCTAATAATAATTCTAAGACTGAAATTGCTGATTTTGATGGTAGTATAGATGGATATATGGATGATTATACATATAAAAATGATGGTAAAAGAATTGATTATTATCAATGTCTTAATAGAGAAAAAAAAGTTTGGGATTGGGGCAATAATGATTGTGAAGTAGCAGTACGTGATTTTTGTGAGGAAAATACTTTTTGTCAACGAGATAATCCAAATAATGATAAAGACGAGAGTAGTTGTAGAGAATTTTGTCTTGGTACTCTTGATAGTATTGATTACGAAATAGAAAGTTGTATTAAAGAAAAAGTTCAACAAGCCAAAGCAGACAGAGGAGATTGCAATTTTGCCGGCTTAAATATAAGCCAATGGATTAGATGTGTAGTTAGTAAATTAGTAAACATAATTTCAAGTATATGGCTCAGTGTATCAAATATTGCTTGGAACGACACTGAAGATGTTTGGGGTGGTTTTGGAGCTTTTGGTTTTGTTATAGAAGGTATAGATATTAAACCATTAGTATTTCCCACTACTTTTTCTGGGGCTTTGAATGCTCCTAATATAATATTCGCTATAGAATTAGTAGCTAATGCTATTAAAGCAATTGGAGGCCAAGCTACAGAAAATATATTTATTGGAGTAGGTGCTTCAGGAGTTAAAATTATAACTGATCAAGATTCAAAGTATGCCAGTTCTTTGACTGATCCCGATCCTAATGTTTCTGGAAATGTTTTGGGTTATGCTTGGTTTTTAAATACATCAGAATTAAAAGGTGCTGGATTAGTTGGTCATTTTGAAGGATATATGAATATTCCTTATTGTAAAAAATTTGTTAAAGTTGTAACAGCTTCAGGACAGAATAAAGCTTATTATAGTAAAGTGGGATTAGGTTCTAATTATAGTTATACTGTTAACGCTCAATCTTTTGGACCAAATCCAGCTTCAACTGCGACTTTTACTTATAATATGGATTATATGCCTTTTGGAGCTATTGTGCCGCCGTCATCTGGTAATATAGATGAACCAATAACTTGGGATAGTAAAACACTTTCTAGTATTGATCAGGGAAATATTAATTTACCAGGTGTAAATGTTTCTGGATTACAATTAATACAACCTACAGTTATAGGAGTTAATTATTCAGCAACTAAACAACCTTTATTTTTTGAAACGCCGGTATTAAGTTATGGTAATCCATATCAAGCTAGAGCTGGTGGAAGCGTTATAGAAAATAGTAAAGCTAATTTTTTTAATAATAGTTTTAAAAGGATAGCGGTATTTTTAAATACTACAACAACACTTCAACAACTTTTTGCTAAAAGTTATGGTATTTTTATTTGGCATTGGGATGAAATTAATATTTTTAATCCGAATTTAATATTAAAAGAATGGTTATTTTTTACTAATTCAAATGACAATACTAATTGTGTTCAAGATAATGGAAATAAGATTTGTACTCCTGTAAATGGTTCAGGGGGAAGTTATAAAGAAGAATTAGCAAGCCTTGATAATTGGGATAATGTAAGTGCAAAAGGTTTAGGATCAATAATTGATAATATTAAACTTGAAATAATTAGTAAATATGAAACTATTTCTTTAGCTAAATTAAGCTTTAATGTTACAATACCAGTTGATCAATTACCAATCAAATCTTATACCATTGCTTGGGGCGATGGAACAGTTGATACTTTTTCAGGTTTTTATTTTAATGATAAACCAAATCCATCTAATACTTTTACCGTTTATCATACGTATGATTTTAATAAACTTAAGGAAGTTTTTGTTGGTACTAGTAATTCGTTGCCGATGCCTTGTTGTTACCCCGCGGGAGGGGAACAATGTTATGAACAGTCATCTGATACAAATAATGTTCCTCAAACATGTGATGACGATTCTTGTGAAGCTAGAGTCTTTATTTCGGTTAGAGATAATTGGAATAAAGTTAATTATTGTAATAGCATCGATGGAATAAACCAAAATTTTATAACAGTGTCTATAAGTTCAAATTAATCATTTCAAATATATATAAGTATGTCTTGGCTAAGAAAAAGTAAAAAATTTAGTATAGGGTTGATAATAATTATTTTGTTTTTATTTTTACTCCCTAAAAATAGAGTGTTAGCTCAAGGTGAACTATTTATTAATTCATCACCATATCTATATAATAATAATAACTACCAACCAAACCAAGAATTAATAGATGCCAGAGCGAATTATTTGGCTGCTAAAATTTGGAATTTTTTTGATATTTTCAATATTAATAGTGCTTTGCATACATATGCGACAATGATTCCTATTTTAAGGAATTTTGTATCTTCAGAATACATGAGTGACGCTCAACGTAAGTTAATTGAAGCTGAATTTGCCTATCAAACACAAGTAAGCTTGAATGCTGCTAAAGAAAGAAATGTTTCTGAAGAAGAATTAAAAAGAATTAAAGAAGAACAAGATAAAACAAACCAACAATTAAAAGAACAGTTGAAATCGGATCAAGAAAGAATTAATAAAAATCCATCCAGTCCATCCGATATACTATCCGATATAATCGCTCGCATGTTTGCTTGGCTTTTGTATTATATAGCTGTAGGGTTGGGTTGGATTTTAATGTTGATTAGTTTTGTAATGCTTAAAATTGCTGTCTATAATAATTTTCTTAGAGAAGATGCTATACATTTAGGTTGGCAAATTATCAGAGATATTTGTAATAATTTTTTTATCATTCTATTGATCATTACTGCAATTAGTACAATGTTGCGTCAAGGAGACTTTAAAGATTGGCGTAGTATGTTACCTAAAATTTTAGTTGCCGCAGTAATAATTAATTTTTCCTTATTAATGTGTGGTATTTTTATTGATGTTTCACAAATTTTTACTCTTACTTTTGCTAGTCCGCTTAATTCTATTACAGGATACAATGTTATTTTAGCGGCTATGGGCATACCGAGTAGTATGCAATTAAGCAATCTTTCTTCACAAATAGACAATGGAATTGAAAATATAGATTTAATAGCGGCTTTAATTTATGCGACAATAATAACTTTTGTTACAATAGTAGTTGTTACAGCAATAACAGTATTACTAGCTTATCGTATCATTATGTTATGGTTTTTAGTAATACTTTCTCCTTTACCTATTCTTTTATCTCTCTTAAAGAGAGGAGCTAGTTATGTTAATTTATGGTGGGAAGAATTTTTTAAATATCTAATAGTAGGACCTGCAGTGATGTTTTTCTTATATTTATCCTTTATGTTTATGGGTAAAATGAATAATACAGGAACAGCTGGAAATACTTCTAATGTTTTAAATATTAATACTCAAAGTCTACCAACAGGTGCAACTATAGGTAGCGGCTCTAATGTAACTTTAACTTCAGGTAAAGATACTGTTAGTTTGTCTAATGCCGCTAGCCCTAATGGAGTCATTAATTTTTTAATTGTTATTAGTTTAATGGCCGGGTCTTTATTAATGGCTCAAAAAATTGGAACAAAAGGTTCTAAATTTGCTGGACAAAGCTTAACTTGGCTACAAAATCAAGGTAAGCGTTGGAGTGGATTTAATTTAGCTAAAAATTTAGCAAAATCAGCGCCTAGAGCCGTTGGTACAGTTGGTACTGCTGTTGATGATAAATTAGGTCTTCGCCAGAAATTGTATGGAACAGCTTTTGTTGCTGGTGGTAAATATATTCCTTTTGCTGGACAAGCTTTGGGTAGAAAAATTGGTGCATTAGAAGAGGGAACACAGAAAAGAATTAATGCTAAATATAGTGATTTAGCTAAAGATTATAAAGTTGATAAAATGGATGAAGAACAATTAAGAAAATTAGCTTCCAAGGGTGGATCTGCTGGAGTGGTGGCTACTCAAGCTTTAATGAAAAAAGGTTTATTTAGAGATGGTGATGAATTAAATAGAGCAAATAATATTGATATTATTAAGAAAGCTAGAGAGGCACTTAAAGGAACTGATTTAGGTAATACTTTTGATGAAAATCTTAAAAAATATAATCCTAGTTTAGCTTTTTCTACTATTTATGATGGTAAATTAGATAAATTACGTAGCGATTTAAAACTTGGAAAAATTGATATTGATAAGTTAATGGCTGGTATGACTCCCGAGCAGATCAATAAACTCAAAGCGGATTTGGGTGGTGGCAATGGCGCTGTAGCTAAGTTTATTTTGAGTAATTCTAGTGATATTGGTAAAACCTTAAAAGGTATGAATAAACAAAGTCGAGAATTGGTCACTCAAGAAATTGATCATAAAACTTTTGCTAAGCGCATCAATCCTGATGGTACGATTGCTGAATATGATGATGAGACTAGAAGGAAATATTTATCTTCAAAACCTGCTGATATTATGAAGATTTTTGATATGAATGACAAAACTGAATTAGAAAAGGCTAGAAAACAATTTAGTAAGAATAGAGAGACTATTTTGAGGGAAATGGATCCAGAAGGTATGACCTCTGAATTTATTAAGAATTTTGGAGATTTATTTAATTTTAAAGAATTAGAGAAAAATTTCTCTGATCGAAGTTTTGAACATAAAACTGCTGCGACTAGAGCTTTGCAAGAACATCTTGATGCTTCACTAAAAGAGGTGAACTTTGAACAATTGGCTCAAAATTTGGCTCGAGCTATAGCCAGTGGAGATAAAGTTGCTATAGAAAAAGCTAAGAAAGAGCAAGCAGATATGGATGAATTAGTTAAGAAAAATTTATTGGCCCAAGGAAATTTATCACCATCAGTTATTAAAGCTTCTGGCTCTGATGATGCTTTAGAGAGGATTTTGGGTAATCTTAATGGCGATGATGCTAGTAAAATTAATTGGGGTAATTTATCTGATCAAGAGAAAAATATTATATCTCAACATATTAATCCTAATGCTCTTAAATTGTTAGCAACTAGAGGAGATAATAATGAGTTGATAAGGGGAGTTCGCGATAATATTAGAACTAGAGCGAAGATAGATAATGATAATGAACAGATATTTAATAACGCTAAACAAAGATATAATGAAGCTAGAGGAAATCTTGAATCTTTAAGAAAAGAAATAACAGATTTAAGTAATGAGGCTGATGATGCGAAAAAAGCAGGAGATTCAATGACATATCAAAAGTTACAAAGCAAGATAAATAGATTGAAAAGTCAGGAAGCTACTTTACAAGCAAATTTATCTAAAGCGGAAAATGAATATAATCAGGCGTTAAATAATTATGCTTCTAATTTAGATGATAACAAGAATTGGAAAGAGACTGATTTGCAAAAACGAGAAAAAGAAATTATTGGTAAAAAAAGTAAAAATAATAATAAAGAAGATTAATTAATTCATGGCGGAAAATAATCAAAATAAAATTCAAGATTTAGAAGAAATTAAGCAATCTAATCCCTGGATTGTTGATTTCGGTTTATCTGATGCAGAAATAGTTGCCATTGTTAATCTTATTGGTCAAGTTATCTGGGGCGATATTGATTTGCAGGAATATTCAGAAATGATTAAAAAAGTAATTCTTAAAGACCCTCAAATAAAGCGTCAAATTGAAATTGCCATCGCTAAAAATAGGCTTATGGCGTTTAAGGACGAGATTGATGGAGTTGAGGATTATATTCGTTCATTAGGTATAACGGTTTTAGAAGTCAGACCGCCTCAAAAAGAAGAGAGTAGTCTTGAAGGTTTACCAGAAATCAAATCTGATACTGCCAGATCTTCATCCGGCATGGCCTTTTCTATGTCTGATGAAAAAGAAATTCAATCAATAAAAGTTCCTGATTATGAAGAAAAAATTGATTGGGGTAGCCAAATAAAGTCTATAATTTCTCAATTTGGTTTTCGCGAATCAGATCCTTTTATTGTTAAACGTTTAGAAAATATTATTATAGCTAGACTTAAAGATATTCGTGATGATTTAGAAACTTTTGATATTTTAACTCGATCACGTAAAATTGGAGGTATGGAATTTAGTGATACTCAAGCTGAGCAATTACTTTCTTTAATAAGAAATCAAGATTCTTTTAAGGTGGCAAAAATAGAAAATGATTTAACTTTAGCAAGTAAGCCTAAATCATCGGTAATCTCACCTAAAATAGAAATAGAAGATGGTTTACCTGTAGTTCGCTTACCGGATGATTTAATAGTTAAACCGGAATTATTAAATGAAAAAGAATTAGAAGAAGAATTAATTTTTCAAAAATCAAAAGAAACAGCTTCTAATATTGAAATCAATAATAATAAGGAGAAAGAATCTAACTTAGAAATTAAAAAAGAAGAAATTAATAAATCTAGTGATAATAAAATTGTCACTAATTCTTTTACAACAATTACTCCTAAACCTGAGCCTTTTTTAGCATCTAAAAAAATACCATCAATTACTAATATTAAAAATTCTTCAAAACCACATCTTGATGGTATTAAAATAACTAAAACAATAATGGGGCCAATTGATGAATTAGAAGCAATGACCTTAATAGAATTTCGTCGTCTTTCTTCTGACCCTTTTGAAGCAATTAAAAAAATTCAAGAAGATATTGAGCTTATTAGTAAAGAAGGATTTGATCGGCGTAATGAAGCCATTGCCGCTTGGCATCGTAGTGAAGTTAGTAAGTTTTATCGTCTTTTAGGGCAACTTGCTATGTCAGAAGGAAAAAGTGTATCTTCAGTAATAGAAGAAAGATTAATTTCTGGCAAACCAACTTTATCAATGAATGAATTTGAAGCGATCACAGAACTTAATAAATTAATTAGATTTTAAATTATGCAACAAGTAGTTGTACCACAATTTTTAGATGTAGAAGATAAAATTATTGGGCCAATTACAGTACGTCAATTTATTGAATTAGTAATTGGAGCTATTTTTATCGCTATACTTTATAAATTGCTTTATTTACCTTATTTTTTAGTTGCTGGTTTTATCGTTTTTGGTATTACCATGATTATAGCTTTTGCTAAAATAAATGGGCAGGTTTTTCATATTTTTATGCTTAATTTTTTTCAGACAATGATAAATCCTAAATTAAAAATTTGGCGAAAAAGAGTAACTCTTAAAGAAATAAAAGCCGATTTATCTAAACCTAAAGAAGAAAATTTACAATTAGTAAAAATGTCTCATCGACCAATAAGTTCTTCGCGACTTTCAGAAATCGCCTTAATTATAGATACGGGAGGAGTTTATCAAGGAGAAGAAAATAATAATTTAATAAAATAGTTTATGGCAGGAAGAAAAGCTAACAATTCAACACCATCAACCCAAAGTTTTCTTCAAATTTCTGAAATAAAAGATGATACAATAGTAATGAAGGATGGTAGTTTGCGGGCAGTCTTATTAGTTTCAAGTATTAATTTTGCGCTTAAATCGGAAGATGAACAAAATGCAATTATTGCTGGTTATGTCAGTTTTCTTAATTCTTTAGAATCACCTTTACAAATAGTTATTCAATCACGCAAATTAGATTTAGATCAATATTTAGAGTTTCTTAAAGAAATTGAAGAAAAACAACAAAACGATTTATTAAAAATACAAATGACTGAATATCGTCAATATATTCAAGAATTGATTGAATTAGGCAATATTATGACCAAAAGATTTTATGTTATAGTTCCTTATTCAGTTTTTGGAGAAAAAAAAAGAAGTTTTTGGCAAAGATTAAGTGATATTCTTGCTCCTGCTTCGGTGATAAATTTGGATCAAGAACGTTTTTTACAAAGACAAAAAGATTTATTTGTTATAGTTGATAGAGTTATGACTGGTTTGGCTAGTATGGGTTTACGTTCACAAATTTTGGATACTCAATCACTAATTGAATTATTTTATAATACTTATAATCCGACAGTTTCTAGATATGAGAAATTACAAGATATTAATAAATTAATGATGGAACAAAAAATGTAATTTTATGTTTAATCCTCAAGAAATAGAAAAAAATAATCAGTCACAACAAACTTTTGGTTATACTCCTCCACCACCTCTTAAAGGTGCTCAGAGATTAGCTGTAGAAACTAAAGAACTTGCTTTATCCAAAGAAGCTTTGGAAGAAGAAAAAATTTATCGCCGAGGAGTAGTTTCGGTTAGAGATTTAATAGCTCCCTCAGCCTTAGAAGTTAATCCTAATTATATTAAGTTGGGGGAACTTTTTGTTCGTACTATTTTTGTTTATGAATATCCTAGATATATTGCCGTAGGTTGGTTTGCTCCCATAATTAATATGGATATTACCGCAGATATTGCTATGTTTTTTTATCCAGTTAAGGCCGCGGTGATACTTAAACAGCTTAAGAAAAAGGTAGGTGTTTTAGAAGCAGGAATTATTTCTGCCGCTGAAAAAGGTGCGCCACGTGATCCTTTAGCAGAAACAGCGCTTAGAGACATGGAAAAATTACGTGATGACTTAACTCAAGGAATAGAACATTTTTTTCAGATTTCTCTTTATGTAACTATTTATGCTAAGACTCTTGAAGAATTAGATAGAACTTCTGAAAGAATAGAAAATTTTTTTGGTTCAACGCTTATTTATTCAAGACGTGTTTTTTATCAAGCGGAACAAGGATTTAATTCTACTTTACCGATTGCATTAGATGAAATGCAAGTTTTTATTAATATGAATTCTTCTCCAGCGGCGTCAGCTTTTCCTTTTGTTTCATCAGATCTTACTTCTGATCATGGAATTCTTTATGGGATTAATCGTCATAATAATAGTTTAATATTATTTGATAGATTTTCTTTACAAAATGCTAACGCAGTGGTTTTTGCTACTTCTGGAGCTGGTAAATCTTATGCAATAAAACTTGAAGTGTTACGTAGTTTAATGATGGGAACAGAAGTGATAATTATTGATCCAGAACGTGAATATAATCATCTTTGTCAAGCTGTAGGAGGTACTTATATTGATATTTCACTTAATTCAGAAGGTAAGATTAATCCTTTTGATTTACCGCGTGCTGTTGGTGAAGATGCTAAAGCCGGAGATATTATTAGAAACGCAGTCATTACGGTTAAAGGTTTAGTTAGATTAATGATTGGAAACGTTACTCCTGAAGAAGATTCAATTATTGATCGAGCGCTTTTAGAAACTTATGCTAAAAAAGATATAACTCCTGATGCTGATTTACGTTACGTTGAACCGCCGATTATGCAAGATTTTCAAGATATACTAGAAGGCATGGAGGGCGGAGAAAATATTGTTTTACGTTTAAAAAAATATACCGAAGGGACTTTTGCTGGCTTACTTAATAATCCAACTAATGTTAAACTTGATAATCAATTAGTAGTATTTTCTGTTCGAGATTTAGAAGATGAACTTAAACCGTTAGCTATTTATACTATCGTTAATTATATTTGGAATATAGTTAGAAGCGAACTTAAGAAAAGAATTTTAGTAGTTGATGAAGCTTGGTGGTTAATGCAACGAGAAGATTCAGCTAAATTTATTTTTGCTTTAGTTAAACGTTGCCGTAAATATTATTTAGGAGTTACCACAATTACCCAAGATGTTAATGATTTTCTTACTTCTTCTTATGGACAGGCGATAGTTAATAATTCTTCAATACAATTATTGTTAAAGCAGTCACCGGCTGCAATTGATTTAGTTAAAAAAACTTTTTTACTTACTGAAGGAGAAAAGTATTTATTATTAGAATGCGGTGTTGGTGAAGGAATTTTTTTTGCTGGAGCTAAACATGTAGCGATTAAAATTGTTGCTTCTTATTCTGAAGATCAACTTATTACTTCTGATCCGCGCCAATTATTAGAAATAGAGCGAGCTAAAAAAGAATTTGCTGAAGCTATGATGCAAGAAGAAAATATGCCTAAAAAAGAATAAAATAAAATATTATATGTTTATGTTAGACAATAGACAAAAAATAATTATAAGTTTATTAATCAGCGTTGCTATATTAATAGTAGCTTTTTTTCTGTGGTTATTATTTAAGCCTAAAGAAGCTCCAATAAATTTAGTACAAACTCCAACTTCAACCATTCAAATCGGACAATCAGTAGTTGAACCCGTTGTTTTAGAACCCGCTAATCCATCTAGAATAGAAAATGAAAAACAATATCCTTTAGGGTCTAAACAGGTTGCTATGATTTTCGCTGAAAGATATTCTAGTTATTCAACTGATGAACCAATCAAAAATATTCAAGATCTTCAATCTTTAACTACGTCAGAGTTTTATTCGGCGATTATTTCTGAAGCAAAAAATAGACAATTTCCTGATATTTTTTATGGTTATTCAGCTAAAGCTCTAGCAGCTAATCTTATAGAAGTTAGCCAAACAAAAGCCAAAATAGCAGTTAATTTACAAATAGAACAAACTATAGGTGATGGACAAAATAGTAATATTTTATATCGCACTTTAAATGTTAATTTAATTAAATTGAGAGAAGAATGGAAAGTAAATGGAGCCTCTTGGCAACAATAAGTAATTATTTAATTGATTTAATTTTTCCTAAAATTTGTGTTTCCTGTGGCCAGCCAAATGAAAATTTGTGTAATTATTGTAAACAATCAGTTAACCCTGTTTTTGGGACTAAATCGGTTCCTAATATTGACCAATTAATTTTTATTTGGCGTTACGATAACCAAGTAGTAAAATCATTAATTAAATCTTTGAAATACGATTTTATTACTAGTCTTGAAAATGATTTACGATTTCTTTTTAATCAGCAAAATTATATTGAAAAAATTAGAGATTTTTGTTCTTCTGGATATTTAATACCAATTCCTTTACATAAAAAACGTGAACTTTGGCGAGGTTTTAATCAGTCAGTAATAATAGCTCAAATTATTTCAGAAATAACTTGTTTACCAGTAAAAGATAATTTAATTAAAAGAATAATATTTACTAAACAGCAAGCTCATTTAGAACTGAATGATAGATTATTAAATTTAAAAAATGTTTTTTTAGCAACTAAATGCTCAACTATTGATAAGACAGCGATATTAATTGATGATGTTGTAACTACGGGAGCAACTTTATCAGCTGCCGCTCAAGAACTTAAAAGAAAAGGATTTTTATATGTTAAAGCTTTAGTTCTCGCTGCTTAATTTTAGAGACCTTTACAAAAACACTTTATTTATGCTAAAATATGGGGGCTATGGGTAGTTTTAAAAATTTTTAATCTTTGGAGAGGTGGCTGAGTGGCTGAAAGCGGCGGTTTGCTAAACCGTTGAACGTCTATTTGGGCGTTCCGGGGGTTCGAATCCCCCCTTCTCCGAATATTTTGATATATTAAGGAGAGGTGGCAGAGTGGTTGAATGCGTCAGTCTTGAAAACTGAAGTCCCCTTAAAAGGACCGCGAGTTCGAATCTCGCCCTCTCCGCAAGAATTTTTTCAAAAATATAATAATTATATGTCAGAAAAAACAAACAACCCGGCTTTAACTGAAGCTTTATTTTATTGGCAACATCCGGATTATGTGGTTTATCACAAAAGTTTTAAATGGTATGCAATTTCTTTGATATTATTAGTTTTTGCTGTTATATGGACGATTATAGATGCCAATTATATGTTTGGTGTTTTCTTGGTTTTATTTTATTTAATACTTTTATTATTTGAAAATCGTCCTCCGGAAATGGTAGAATTTGCCATTACTCCAGAAGGAATTAAAAGTGGTAAAAAATTTCATTATTATCGTGATATTGATTGTTTTTATATTATTTATCGTGCCGAAGGAATAAAAAATCTTTATTTTGAGTTTCGTAACCCTTTAAAAGGAAGATTAGTTATTCCTCTTGATGGTCAAAATGCTGTTGCTATTAGAGATTATTTGATTAGTGTTTTGCGTGAAGATTTAGAAAGAGAAGCAGAACCATTAACTGAGCAATTACGCCGTTGGTTAAAAATATAATATTTTTATATTAAGTGCCCGTAGCTCAGGGGATAGAGCGCCAGCTTGCGGAGCTGTAGGTCGCAGGTTCAATTCCTGCCGGGCACGTATTAATTTTTTTCATGGCTGCTTTATCGGATAAAATCGGAGAATTAAATCCGTTTGCCAAGAAATTATCAAAAAAATTACAACGTTTAGGAATTGAGACCATAGAAGATCTCATTTTTTATTATCCTTATCGTTATGAAAATTTTTCAGTGTTATCTGAAATTTCAAAATTAACAATAGGACAAGAAGCTGTTGTTTGGGGAAGATTAGAACTTATTGCTTCACGACGTAGTTTACGTCAACGTAAATATCTTACAGAAGCAGTAATTTCTGACACTTCTGGGTCAATAAAAATAATTTGGTTTAATCAACCTTGGCTAACTAAAACACTCAAACCCGGAGATCGTTTATTGGTTTATGGAAAGATAGCGGGAGATGTTTTTAATATTTATTTTAATTCTCCTAATTGGCAAAAAGTTGATTTTAATAAAAAACCAGAACCCCTAGGAATTTTACCAGTTTATCCATTAACCGCCGGCATAACTTCTAAACAGATTTTTTCTTTAGTAGAAACAGCTTTAATAAAGTATAAAGAGTTTATTAAAGATTTTTTACCACAAAAGATAATTGAAGACTATAAACTTAAAGAATTGTTTTGGTCTATTAAACAAATACATAAACCTACTAATTTAGATAATTTATCTTTAGCGCAATATCGACTTTCTTTTGATGAACTTTTATTTTTACAATTAAAATCACAATTATCACGACGAAAATTAAAAGCATTAAAAGCACCACAAATTAATTTTAATGAAGCAAAAACTAAAGAATTAGTTAATTCTTTGCCTTTTAATTTAACTGCTGATCAAAAAAAGTCAGCTTGGGAAATAATTAAAGATATTGGTAAAACTGAACCGATGAACCGATTACTTGAAGGAGATGTTGGTTCTGGTAAAACTTTAGTTGCTATAATATCTATGCATGCTACTTTTGTTGCTGGTTGGCAAACTGCTTTAATGACTCCCACAGAAATATTAGCAACCCAACATTATCAAACAATTAGAAAGGTTTTAAAATTTTCTGGCGCCAAAATTGGTTTATTAACTGCTAACAGAAAAATTATTAATGATGTTAAGGTAAATAAAAAAGATTTTTTGCAAGCTTGTTTATTAGGTGAAATAGATATAATAATAGGAACTCATTCTTTAATACAATCAGAAATTAATTTCAAAAAATTAGCTTTAGTTATTGTTGATGAACAACATCGTTTTGGCGTTAGACAAAGACAAGAATTAAAAAATAAAGGAGAATTAACCCCTCATTTTCTATCTTTAACTGCTACGCCTATACCTCGAACTATGGCATTAATTGCTTATGGAGATTTAGATATTTCTTTAATTAAACAACCACCTCAAGGTAGATTACCAATTATTACTAAAGTTGTTTCGCCGCAACAAAGAAATATGGCTTACGATTTTATTAATAAACAGGTAGCTCGGGGTAGACAAGTTTTTGTTATTTGTCCTTTGATTGATCCCTCTGATAAATTAGGAGTTAAATCAGTAAAAGAAGAATATATGAAGTTAGATAAAGAAGTATTTCCTCATTTTTCAGTGGGCTTGTTACATGGCCGTTTGAAGCCTTCAGAAAAGGAACAAATAATGAATGATTTTACTGCTGGAAAAATTAAAATTTTAGTAGCAACTTCCGTAATTGAGGTTGGTGTAGACGTTCCTAATGCTACTGTTATGATGATTGAAGGAGCAGAGCGATTTGGTTTAGCTCAACTACATCAATTTCGTGGACGTGTAGGAAGAGGAAAATTTCAATCTTATTGTTTTTTATTTACCAATTCTTCAGATGAAAAAACAATTAAACGTCTTAATTTTATTGCTCATAATAATGATGGTTTTTCTTTAGCAGAATATGATTTAAAATTAAGAGGCTCAGGAAATTTATATGGCGTAGAACAATCAGGATTTATTTCCGGACTAAAATTAGCTGATATTAATAATGTAGCATTAATAAAACAAGTTTCAAACGTTGCTAAAGAGTTGATTGATAAAATAAACAATTTTCCTGAATTATTAGATAAAATAGAAAAATTAGGATTAATTGATCATTGGGAGTAAAAATATACAATTATTTTAAGATATTAATTGCTTTTTTAATATTATTTAAATTTTCAATTTTTATTTTAGATTTTGAAAAAAAGTTTTTTAATTGAGGTATTAAAGCGGAAACAAAACCCATTTTTTCTGCCTCAATTATTCTTTTTTCTAGTTGTGATACTGATCTAATTTCTCCTGATAAACCTACTTCTCCTAAGATTATAGTTTTAGCAGGTAGAGTTTTTTCTAAAAAAGCAGAAACGATAGCTAAACAAACAGCTAAATCAGCAGCAGTTTCTTTAATTTTGAAACCGCCAGCAACATTGATATAAACATCGTAATTATTAAGATTTATTTTAGAATTTTTTGATAAAACAGCTAAAAGCATTTGTAAACGATTAAGATCAAATCCATTAGCTCGGCGTTGCGGATAGCCAAAAAAAGTTTTAGCTGTTAACGCTTGAATTTCTATAAGAAATGGTCTGCTTCCTTCTATAACTATAGTAGTGGCTATTCCGCATCTATTAATATCTAATTCTTTATCTATAAAAGCTTGGCTAGGATTATTAATTTCTAATAGTCCTGTTGTAGACATTTCAAAAACGCCAATTTCGCCAGTTGATCCAAAACGATTTTTTACTGATCTAAGTATACGATAAAAATTATTATTATCATTTTCTAAATAGAGTACAACGTCAACTAAATGTTCTAAAGTTTTAGGTCCAGCCACATACCCATCTTTAGTAACATGTCCAATAACTAAAATTGGTATGTTTTGAGTTTTAGCTAAGCTTATTAATTTAGTTGTACAAGCAGTTATTTGTGATACACTCCCAACTGAACCAGAAACTTCTTGGGAGTAGATTGTTTGTATTGAATCTATAATTAAAAATTGAGGTTTAATTTTATTAGTTGTAGCTATTATTTTATCAATATCAGTTTGTGCTAAAAAATTTATTTTTTTAGTATCAATTCCTAATCTAATTACTCGAGAAGCAACTTGTGAAGCAGACTCTTCTCCTGAAACATAAAGAGCATTGTTTAAGTTTTGAATTATTTGTAGAGCTAAAGTAGATTTACCAATTCCCGGATCTCCGCCAAGTAAAATAAAAGATCCTAAAACTATACCCCCACCAAGAACTCGGTCAACTTCTTTTATTTTAGTGGTTAAGCGAAAATTTTCTGTTTCAGTTAAAGAAGCTAAATTAATTGGAGTTTCTGGTGAGATTAAATTTTTAGTTTTAGGTTTTGTAGAAATAATTTCTTCATTAAGAGTTCCCCAAGAACCACATTCTAAACAGCGTCCTTGCCATTTAAGATATTGAGCGCCACATTTAGAGCAGAAAAAAATAGTTTGATTATTTTTCATGAAATTATTATCCTTGATCTATGTGCCAACAATTATTTTCCGGTTTATATTCATTAATAATTCTTATTGTTGGATAAATAGTTCCTCCTATATTAACATTATTTAAAATATATCCCGGTTGCCCTTTATATTGAAAGTCTGGAGTTTCATTGGCGATAAGATTTCCAAAATATTGATTTGTTTGCTCATTTCTAGGAAAGTCAGCCGCTGTTCCATGAGCATGTCTTGAGCCAGTATCATAAGGTCTAAAAACTGAAGTTGGATTAGCTCCAGTAGCCGAGCTTATAGTTTTAATTATTGCTTGAGTTTCTGGCGTAGCTCCAGTTAAATTTAATGGGACATTGCTATTAATATTTCCTTCATGTTCGTATTTACCAATACTTTCTTCATGTTTTTGACTCATCACATCATAATTACTCGTGACTTGAATATCTTTTATCTCTGGCATATTAATATTAGTCAAAGAAGGATTAATTAAACTAATAATTAAATAAGAACCAAAAGCTAATACTAACCCAGTAACAGCAGAAAAAATAGTATCTTGAGCATCACTAATTTGTTTAGGGTCACTTCTAGAAGCCAACCATTTAAAGCCGCCCCACATTATTATAATAGTAGCAATAATGCCAACTGTTCCCAGTAAAAGATTGTACCAAGCTTTAAAATAATCTCCTAATAATGAACCCTTAACTTGTCCACCAGTAACATTGCCAACAGGAACATTGAGTTGAATTGAAATATCGTTATAATTGTTGTCAGTTTGGCTCTTTGATGAAGCTTTTGCTGGTGGATCTAATGCTAAAACTGTTGTAGCAGGAATTAATAAATAAAAAATAAATATTGTTAAAATTATTTTTTTCATATTTTATTGACAATTAACCCCAGCTTGTTCTATTAATTTATCATTTCCCTCAGCTTCACTAGCCGCCATAATATCAGCATTCATTTGGGGTCTACCTGTTTTTTGTAACTGAATATAATATTGGCTGTTTAATATTTCTTTTCCAGCTTGTTCAAAATTATTTTCTCTAATAGCTGTCCACATATTATTGAAATTATTAAGTGAGGCTCCTCCCATATTATAAGCCATATCAGTTAGAACAACTTGTCTTCCAGCTGAAAGATTATCAAAATTGACTCCATGTTCGCTAGCTATTTCTCTAGCTTGATTTTGATATTTTTCGTAATCACTTGCTAGAATTTTTCTTGCTTCCTCTTCTGTGCCATTAAAAGTTTCTCCTGGCTGTATTTGATGTCCAAAATAAATATCTTGAGTGTCTGTTTGGATTGGGTCAGTATAAGGAGTAGTGCTATAACCTTCATGAGAAGCAATATAGGCCATGCCATAATTTCTCTCTCCTTTATCATTTTGTGGACAAGGTACTTTAGGTCCATTATTTTTATTTTCTGGCGTGGATTGTCCTAATTGACCATTAGTTGGAGTTGTTTGGGATAAAGAATTGTAATTATTACCTTTACTATAACCTTGACTCATCACATCATAATTACTCGTGACTTGAATATCTTTTATCTCTGGCATATTAATATTAGTCAAAGAAGGATTAATTAAACTAATAATTAAATAAGAACCAAAAGCTAATACTAACCCAGTAACAGCAGAAAAAATAGTATCTTGAGCATCACTAATTTGTTTAGGGTCACCTCTAGAAGCCAACCATTTAAAGCCGCCCCACATTATTATAATAGTAGCAATAATGCCAACTGTTCCCAGTAAAAGATTGTACCAAGCTTTAAAATAATCTCCTAATAATGAACCCTTAACTTGTCCACCAGTAACATTGCCAACAGGAACATTGAGTTGAATTGAAATATCGTTATAATTGTTGTCAGCAGCTAACACTCTTAATAGTGGTGGAATTAATAATAACAAAGTAATTAATACAAAAAATATTTTTTTCATAGATAGTTTATTATAAAGGTAGATTTATTTGATAAATTCTATTATCGTTTTTTTCTGAAAAAAAGATTTTTCCCGGATTAGAATTTGAATACATAATATTTTCTATTGTTTTAGTGCCTTGTGGCTTAGCTATCATTTTCATATCTCCAGTTGCCAGATCTATTAGCCAAATATCATCTTGTACTTTATCAACCTCAGATCTATTAAGTCCAGCTCCAATTGGCATTTCTTCTGGTACGCCGCAAAAAACAAAACGATCTTCTGCAAAAGTACATTTATCAACAAAAGTTTTGAGTGGTATAGGACTTCTGAAAGCTCCAATATTTTCTCCTGAAGCCGCTGAAATCCACAGAGATGGGCGATAATAATCATTTACATCATAAGTGCTATAAAGCATATAATTTCCTGAGGGTGACCATTTTCCTGCAAACCCTCTACCTTGAACAATCATTGATTTAAAATTTTCTTTGTTTTGTCCAATAAAATAAACTTCTGAACGAGAGCTATCTTTGCCTTCAATATATTGAGCTACTACTTGATTATTAGGAGACCAGTTTATTTGTACTTTATCGGCATTTACTCCTATAGATTCTATTATCTTAGGTTGAGAGCCATCAAATTTAGAAATTGCTAAAAATCTATTTTCTACATCATAAGCCATATTTTTGAAGGCAATTGAGTCTCCGTTAGCAGTTATTTTTAAATCTTCCCAATGAGCGGGCAAAATTATTTGTTTTTGAGTAGTAAAATCATAAACTATATTTGAACCATCTTTAAATTCTATCGTTGCCCTATCTCCGGCATTATCCCAAGAGACATTATTAGCTCCAAAAAAAGTTTTATCGCTTAAAGCTATGGCTTGACCATCAGCTCCGATACGATAAAATTTTCCATCTTTAGTGTTAAGATAATTTATTTGTCCATTATTAGTCATTGTTGAAAAAAGAGTTGGATCTTTAACAAAGGCCTCTGTTTTAGTTAATCCTCCATTAGCTACTTCTGAAATTTTAGTAGTTTCAATTGTTGAAGTTGAAGGAGAAGTTATTAGTTGCCCTAAAGTTGAAGTTGAAATTGGTCTGACTCCTGCTTCTCCTGCTCCTGTTAGTTTTCCTGGAGTGGTAGTGGTAGTAGGAGTTGTGATTGAGGGGGGTATAAAAAAAGCTCTCCAAAAAAACCAATAAAGAAAAAAAGCAAACATAATAGCCGCTAAAATTATTAAAGCTATTATTGCTAATCTTTTCCAATAAGATTCCATAAATTTATATTATTTAATCTGAATTTTGATTAGATGTCGCAGCAGCACTATCTGGGGGAATATTATTAATTGCGTTATTTAGTATTTTTTCAAATTGATTAGTCATAATATAATAACTACTAGATATTTTGTGTTCAGAAATATAATTATAAACTAAAACAATACAAAAAATTATTATTAAAATAGGTAATAATATTGTAAGAATAATTGACATTATTGACCCCATTATTGAAATAATAATAATTACAATTTTTCTTTTTATCTCTTGCTTAATTATTTTTTCTGCTGTTTGTGAAGTTGTAGAAACTATTGAGGCACGAGTTAAATTTTTTGCTTGATTTAATTCTTGTTCTTGAAAATTTTGATTATTTTCATCATCAATTAATTCTTCGTTTTCTAAATTATTTTCTTGTTGCATTCTTCTTATTTCTAATTGTTGCAGAATTCTGGCTTTAATGGGATCATCAACTTGTTCTACTGTAAATAAAGATTTTTCGGCGTCATTTTCTTTTAATTCTTTATTGGTTTTTTCAGAACGCGACATTCTCAAAGCGATTTCTTGTTGAGATTCTGAAAGTAAAGTAGTATCACCAGCTACTTTTTTATTAATTAAATCAGCTGGAGAGCTTGAGGGTAATTTATTAGTTTTTTCTATTGATTTTGTTGATTTAGAAATAGTATTTCTAGTTGCAACCTCTGAAGCTGATAGTATAGGAATTTGCGAAGAATTTTGCTCAGTTTTTGAAACCTCTTTTTTATTAGAAGATTTATTGTCCAAAGTTGATACAGGCATTTTAGATATATTTAATAAAAGCAAGTTATTATTAACTTGCTTTTATTATACCATTTTCTACCCTTAAATGTATAGTTTTGTTGTTTATGTCTTTTATAGAAAGTATTTTTTCAGAAATTATTGATTCTAATTCTTCTTGTGTTATTTTTTTTATAGCTCTAACTCCTTGATTTACTTCAGAGTGTTGTTCCATTGCTGTTACTTTTTTTAGTATTACATTTATAATTGATTTATCTACTTTTATCTTTATTCCCTTTTTATCAGAAACTGATTTTTTTAGTTGGTTAATCTCTTTATTGATTATTTTTTTTAGTGATTTATTATTAAGTGGTTTAAAAAATATTATCTTATCAATTCGAGAAAGAAATTCTGGACGAAACCATTCTTTTACTTCTTTCAACATTTTATTTTCTAATTCATTGCTTTTATCTGGTTTTAGAAATCCGATATCCTTTTTACCTTGAGTAAAACGAGAACCGAGATTAGAAGTCATAATTATAATAGTATTTTTGAAATTTATTTTTCGACCAGTCGCATCTGTTAATTCTCCACTATCTAAAACTTGCAAAAGTAAATCAAAAATTTCTTTATTAGCTTTTTCTACTTCATCAAATAAAACAAGAGAATGAGGACGATGCTTTACTTTTTCAGTTAATTGCCCACTTTCTTTGTAGCCAACATAGCCTGCTGGAGCGCCTATTAATTTAGAAGCATTGAATTTTTCGCTGTATTCAGACATATCTATTCTGATTAAAGCTTTGCGATCACCGAATAACTTTTCTGCTAAAAGTTGAGCGGTGTAAGTTTTGCCAACTCCAGAAGGACCAATAAACAAAAATGAAGCTAAGGGTTTGTCTAAATTTGAGAGACCAGCTTTAGAAATTTTTATTTTTTTAATTAAAGTTGAAATAGCTTCTTCTTGTCCTAAAACTTCATTTTTTATTTCTTTTTCTAATTTTAATAATTTTTTTTCTTCTGAAGCCAGTAAAGTAGTTATTTCAACTCCTGTTTGTTTAGCTACAACCTGAGCAATTTCTTTTGAGCCTACTTTTCCTGATAATTTATTCTTTTGTTTAGTAATTTTTTTATTAAGTGAGTCTATATTTTCTTTTATTAAATCAATTTGTTCTTTAAGTTTATCAGCCAATTCCATTTGGTCGTTGTTTATAGCTTGTTTAAGACTTCGATTCAGTTCAAATAAGGAATTTTGTATTTTTTTTGTTTCAATTTCTATTTTTGATGGTTTGCGTTTTATTTTTACTCCAGCGGCCGCTTCATCAATTACATCTATTGCTTTATCTGGTAAAAATTTTTCTGGTTGATATCTCTGGGTTAATTCTATAGCTGAATCAATAGCTTCGTCGCTAATAGAAACTTTATGAAAATTTTCAAAATAAGGACGAAGTCCAGTTAAGATTTTTTTTGTACTAATGTTGTCAGGTTCTTCTATTTTAATTATTTGAAAACGTCTTTCTAAAGCAGGGTCATTTTCAATAGATTTTCTATAATCTGAGAAAGTTGTAGCGCCAATACAACGTATTTCTCCACGAGCTAAAGCTGGTTTTAAAATGTTAGCCGCATCCATTGAACCTGAAGCAGAACCAGCGCCAATAATTGTATGTATTTCATCAATAAATAAAATTATATCCGATCTAGAAGACACCTCATCAATTAATTGTTTTATTCTAGCTTCAAATTCACCACGATAAGAAGTGCCAGCAACTAAAGATGACATATTAATTGAATATATTTTTTTGTTTATAAGTACTTCAGGAACCTCTGATTGTAATATTTTTTTAGCCAAACCTTCAACAATAGCAGTTTTTCCTACTCCGGGATCGCCTAAAAGTAGGGGATTGTTTTTGGTGCGACGGCATAAAATCTCTATAATACGGTCAATTTCTTTTTCTCTATCTATTACTGGGTCTATCTTTTTTTGTACTGATTGAGAACATAAGTTTTTGCCAAAAAAATCAAGTAAACTACGAGATTCTGGTTCACTATCATCTTCAATTTCTTTTAAGTCAGAGGAAGTTTTAAAATTGTCAGTTATTTCTGATAATTTACTAGAAGATTTAAGCATGTTTGCTACTTTTCTTTCAAAATCGACAATATTTATATTTGCTTCTCTAATAATTTTTGTTAATTCTTCAGTTTTTGTTTGTAACATAGCAGTAAGTAAATGTTCACTTCCTACGTATTTGTGCTTATATTGATAAGCAATTTTTACAGCTAAGTTTATTGTTTTTTTAGATTTTTCAGAAAAATCAACAACCTCTAAGAAATCTCCTAATTTTATTGGATATAAGTATTGTATTTGAGGTTTTAATTTATCTAAAGTTAGTCCTAAAGAAATTATTACCTCTCCAGCTAAACTTCCTCGTTGAGAAATTAAACCAAATAATAAATGTTCTAATTCTATAGATTTATGGCCTAATTGGTATGCTAAAGAACTCGCATTTTCAAGAGCGATTTTTAAATGATTAGAGAATTTATTAAAACTTTGGTGTTGAGATTTGTTTTCTTTTTCTAACCTTGTCATGATTTAATATTTTGTTATTTGGTAAAAAATATTGTATAATAAAATTATAATAAATGGTTGTGGATAAGTCAATTTTATATCTAAAAGGTTAATTAATTTTATTTTTTTAAAATTTGAAGGTGACAATTTATTATGTTTAAGAAAAAATATAATAATATAATAATAAAGCCAGTAATTTTGCCTATTTTAGCTGTTTTTATACTGGCTTTTTTTGCTGTTTATTTTTTAGGAGGGTATGATTCAGTCGAAGCACAGTGGATTGGACCAAGTTCGGCTCCTCCTAGCAATAATGTTGCTCCTCCGTTAAGAACAGATACAGATTTTAGTGGACAAATTATTGGAAAATATAATTCTCTTACTTTAAATGGCGGTAGAGAAGGTCTTAATTGTACTACAAGCGATTCAATAATTTGGAATGGAAATTCTTTTGTTTGTGGAGTTGCTGTTTCCACAAATACTTTACCTTTTGGTACTTCTTCTGGCCAAACTTTAAGATATGATGGTACTAAGTGGGTAGTAGCTAGTAATTTATATAATGATGGAAAAAACATTGGTATTGGAACAACTTCTCCCAATGTTAAATTAGTTGTTGGAAATGGATCAGGAAATGGCAACATAATAGCTATTAATGGAGCAGATAATCAATATTCAGGACTAAGATTAGATAATAGTGGAAGCGAAAAGTGGTTTATTGGTACTGATCCTACTCTTAATACTAGTGATCTTATTTTTAGAGCTAATTCATCAAATAATTATCTAACAATTTCTTCTACAGGAGAAGTAAATATAGCAAATAAATTATGTTTAGGAGGAGTTTGTAGAAATACTTGGCCAACTAGTACAACCAACACTTTGCCTTTTGGTACTTCTTCTGGCCAAACTTTAAGATATGATGGTACTAATAAGAAGTGGATAGCGGCTAGTAATTTGTATAACAATGGAACATTTATTGGTATTGGAACTAATGCCCCTACTAATTTTTTACATATATTAGGGATTGAATCTGCTGATAATGCAGGAATTAATATTCAGGTTAATAAGGATAGAAGTTATTGGACAATTTATCATGATAAGCTCAGTCAGGATTTAAGATTTAAAAATTTAGGTTCTTCTAATTCTAATAAAGATCTTTTAAAAATAAATCTTGGAGGCGATATATATTCTTCCGGCAATACTTATGTTTCAGGAGAAATAAAAGGCAGTTGGTTACATGCTACTTCAACTTCAGGTACCAGCACCATTAAGCATGATTTAGTAGTTGACAAAAGAATATATACTATTCAAGGATTATGTTTAGGAGGAGTTTGTAGAAATACTTGGCCAACTAGTACAACCAACACTTTACCTTTTGGTACTTCTTCTGGCCAAACTTTAAGATATGATGGTACTAAGTGGGTAGTAGCTAGTAATTTATATAATGATGGAAAAAACATTGGTATTGGAACAACTTCTCCACCAAGAGCTAAGCTTGATGTTGCGGGAGCTATATCTATCTTTAATAATAAAGCTCAATTATATAGTTGGGGTACTGAAGATAATTTAGTGGGAGGATTAAGAATTAATGAATATTGTTTTAAGAATGATCCAAATAATGAAAATGAAGAATGTCAAGAAAAATTTGTTTTTAATGGTCCATCAGCATTAATTTCTTTAGATAAAAATGGATTAGCTTTGTTTGCAGCTAAAAAATCAGCTTCAGAGACTCTTTTTTTTAATGCAGATCATGGACTTTTATTTATAGGTAATAATCAAAAAATTGGAGTAAATATGTCTAATCCCCAAGAAGCTTTAGATGTTAATGGAGCTATATCTGTTAGAAACAATCGAGCTCAAGTATTTAGCTGGAATAACGCAAAAAATTTGGTGGGTGGATTAAGAGTTAATCAAAATTGGGATGGTAATAGAGATGTACATGTCAGCGATGGTCCAGCTGGAAAAATAATTTTAACACAATCTGGTTGGTCAATTACTTCTGCTCCTTATGCAAATGCAAATAGTATTTTTAATCCATCAGGAATATTAAATATTAGTTCTTACACGAGAGATCCGGCTATAATTTGGTCTGGAAACGAAAATGCGACAACAACACAACTTCATGTATTTACATCATCAAATGCGACAAGTGGACTTTATTTTATTGCCAGTGCTAACCTTTTTGATGGAGGTAAAGCAGCTGTTATTCAAACAGGAGGAGACAATAAAGAAGGTAAGGATGGTGTTTTAATTATTGCTCACAAGAAAACTGCAGATAAAAATATAGAAAAATTTTTAGTTTATGCTGTTACTAGTACTTTTTCAAATGATGTAAAAATAAATGGAAATTTATCTGTTGCAGGTACAATGTTAAATGTGTTTTCTTGTAGTTTTGGTTGTAATAATTTTGTTTGTTCTTTGAATGGAGGAACCGATAATAATAAATGTACACAAGTTAGTATAAGTACTGTATTAACTCCATATAAATTTCTTTCAATGAGTTGTCCAGATGGTTATGTTGCAGTAGCTGGTGGTGGAGTTTGTGATAATGGTAATGGAGCTCTATCTATAAATTTACCAGCAGGTGGAGATTCAAAAAAATGGTTTGTTAATTGTGTAGATGATAAACTTTCATATGCTAATATTAGATGTATGAAACAATAGTAAAATGAAATTTTTTAAATTTATAATTCCGATATTTTTAATCTTTCTGTTGTCGGTTGCGACAATATTATTAATGCACTTTAAAATAGTTAAAGCTGACACACCTATTTATGAAATGGCGGGCTGGTTGTGGACTGATAATTATGGTTGGATATCGCTAAATAGCGAAAATTCAGAATTAAATGACTATCCTTTGTCCGCTCCCTATAAAGTAGTTGTTAAAGACAATCAAATTAGCGGTTGGGGTTGGTCTTCCAATTTAGGTTGGGTTTGTTTTGGAGAAACTTGTGATCCTAATAATATATGTAATTTAGATATTACTGGTGAGTGTGAAGTAGCCGCTTTGGCTGGTAAATTTGGTAATATTTCTCCTCAAGGAGGATGGAAGGCTTCTATTGATTTAACTTCTGGAAAAATTAGTGGGTGGGCTAAAGTTTTATCTCTTAAAGATGCTGGTATAATACGTTTTAATTCAGAAGATAGTGCTAATCCCGAACAATTAGGCGAGCAATGTTTTGATTGTAAAAAAAAATGTATTGAGTATGAACAAATTCCTAATCCTAATAATTCAGAAGAAATGATTAATGGTGATTGTATTAAATACAGTGAAACTGAATTTGAAAATTGTAAATTTTGTTTTACTAAAACTTATTTTGGTGTAAAAGGTAGTGATGGCAAAGCTTATCCTGAAGGAATTCCTGAAAGCGAAGCAGTTTTAGGTGGCAGTGGTAATATTTGTTTTAATTGTTCTTTATGTAATTTAGATGTTTCTGAAGTAAATAATTCTCTTTCTAGAACAGTTTGTTCTTCTTGTTCTGAGTGTAAATTATTTGGTTCAGCTTATGATTTTGCTTCAGGAGCTTTAGTAGGTTGGGCGTGGAGTTCAGATAGTGACAATGGTTATACTGCTAATGTTGGCTGGATTCAGTTAAATACTGGTTGGGCAGGCATAGTTTATCCTTGGTTAGAAACGCAGTTTGGTTCAGTTTATTCTTCAGCAAACATTAGACAAAGAAATGTTGTTTCTGGAAAAAACGCAACTTATTGTATTTTTGCTAAAGATGTTTATAATTTTACTTCTAGTCAATGTCAAAAAAATTTTTATAATAATGTAGATATAAGTTATTTGACTAAATCAGAAAATCAAATAGTTTATAAAAACGCTTTAGGGAAAATAGATATCCAAGGATTAACTACTAAAATTTCTAGTGATTATAATATATATGGTAATAAGGTTATCGTTAATCAATCATCAACAACTTGGGGTAATTCAGTTTCTTTATTAAATCAAGTTTATGTTATAAACGGAAATTTAACTATAAATAATGGTTTTTCTATTAAAAATAAAGGTAGTGGTTTAGTAATAGTAGATGGTGATTTAAAAATTAATGGAGATTTTAGTTATGAATCTGATTTAAGTACTATAAATAATATAAAAGATTTAGGTTCAATTGCTTGGATAGTTAAGGGTGATGTTATTGTTGATCCTACAGTAACTAAGATGGTTGGAGCTTTTATAATCTTAGGAAAGGATGGATCGCCATTAGTTAAATTACCGGATCAAGAACAGGATTATCCTAAATTTGATAAAACACAGTATGGTATTTTTTTTAGTGGACAATCGGATAAACCTTTAACTATAATTGGTTTGATTATTGCTAAAGCTTTTGGTTGGGAAAGATTTTATTCAAATATTAAGCAAGGTTCAGAAAGAATCATTTATGATGGGCGTTTAATTGCTAATCCTCCACCTGGATTACAAGGTTTTGCTGAAGGGTTGCCTATAATTAGAGATTTTGAATTTTAAATTTTAAATAAAAATAAAATTAAATTATGGCTTTTAATAAATATAGTTATCTTGGCATAGATATTGGCTCATCTTCTATAAAAATAGTGGAATTAGTTAATTTTAAGGGTCGTCCTAGACTCGCAACTTATGGATTTACTGAAAAAAATCCAACTGATATTAATGATTCTGGATTAACTTCTGATATCAATGAAATAGCTTCTATTATTTCTAATATTTGTAAAAAAGCCAAAGTTTCTTCTAATAAAGCTATTGCCGCTTTACCTAATTTTTCTGTTTTTTCTTCCATAATAACTCTACCTTTAATGAAAGACAAAGAACTTGCTTCAGCCGTTCAATGGGAGGCTAAAAAAATTATGCCATTACCATTAGAGGAAATTATTCTTAATTGGAATAAAATAGAAGAAATAGAGACAACTTCTAATTTTCCTAAAGAAAATTTAGAAGCTAGCCCCGAAAAACAAATAGATATATCTCAAGAAGTTAATCCTTTTAAGAGAATTTTTTCCAAACCACAAAAAAATGTTAAGTTATTATTAACTGGAGCTAATAAGGTTTTGATTAAAAGATATATTGAGATTTTCAAAAAAGCTAATATAAATTTATTAAGTTTAGAAACAGAAAGTTTTGCTTTAATAAGATCTTTAGTTGGTGGAGATATGTCAACTATTATGGTAATTGATATGGGTGCCTCAACTTCTAGCATAACTGTTGTCAATAAAGGTATTCCAGTTATTACTAGAAGCTTAGAATTAGGTGGATTATCAATTACTAAGGCAATTTCTAATTCTCTTAACATCAATTTAGAAAGGGCTGAACAATTTAAACAAGATCTTTCTTTAGATATTGAAACTTCAGAAAATTCTTTACCTCAAACTGTAGAAAAATCTTTTGCTCCTATATTAAATGAGATTAGATATACAATAAATCTTTATAATGAATCACATCAAGATAAAATAGAAAAAATAATTTTAACTGGAGGCACAGCTATGTTAGGACATCTTTCAAGTTATTTATCATCAATTTTTAATATTAATTGCTATATTGGAGATCCTTGGGCAAAAACTATTTATCCTTTGGATCTTAAGCCAGTATTAAGTAGGATAGGTTCAAGATTTTCTGTAGCTATTGGTTTAGCAATGAAAGAAATACGTTAATTTATGGCCGAAATAAATTTACTTCCAGAAGAATTAAGAAAAAAAGAAATCAAAGAAAAAGAAAGGATCGCTAAACATCCTAAATCTTTTGATATTTTATTAAATCAACCAGATGCTACAAAAACTAAAGAAATAAAGCCAGTAAATAAAGAAAGTTGGTGGAGAAAAATTTTAGGTTATCCAGTTGCTAGTAAAACACAACTTCTTAATAATCCTCCCAAAGAAGATAAAATTATAAATGGGCCTAATTTTAAATCAATTGAAAGTAGAGAAGTAATTAAAGAAGTTTTGCCACCGAAAGATAAAGTTAAACAAAAAAAAGGCTGGTTTTCTTTTTTGGGTTCACCTAAACCCTTGATAGTTTCAATGCCTAAAATAAAAGAAATTAAAAAATTAGAAACTCAAAAATCTGAGCCAATCATTTATCAGAAAGCAATATCAATTTCTAAAATTAAAGAAAAAGATGATTTAAGAACTGTTAAAGATAAGGAAAATAAAACACATCAATTAGTACCATCCCCAGTTTCTATTAAACAGTATAATGATAGTTGGTGGGAAGTATTAAAATCTTTATTTGTTCCAGTTAAACATCAAAATGAAAAAGTTCATTTAGTTTCAGATGAGATTATTAAAAAACCACAAATTATAGCTAAACCTCAATTATTCTCTTCAAAGATTAATCAAGAAAAAAAGTCGTCATTCAATTATTCTGAAAAAAAGGTAACAGAGGACACAAAGAAAAAAGATTCTTTAAAAAAAGAATATAAAAAGAAAAAAAACCAATCAACCACTTATAATTTAGTTGAATTTAATAAACCTAAAAATATTCTTGATGTTAATTTTATACCAATTGATTTATTGAGTAATAGAGCTACTAGTAAGAGTAGAGAATTACTTCATATTTTTATTGCAATATTAATTCCAACGATAATTTTACTTTTATCTTATAGTATTATTTTTTGGGGGCAAACACAATTAAATGTCTCTATGAAACAAAGAAACGCTTTACTTGATTTTAAGATTAAGCAAATAGGAGATTATGAGGCCCGTTTGAAAAAAAATAATGATTTAGCCAATCGTATAATTAATATTGCGAATCTTAGAAAAAACAAACTTGCTTGGTCTAATTTTTTTGAACTTTTAGAGAAATATACTTTAGACGGAGTTTATTATAATAATTTAACTATAGATACTTCAGGAAGTTTTTTATTGCCCGGTATTGCTGATAGTTATGAAGTTTTAGCTAAACAATTAGCCTTGCTTAATAGTGCCAATGATTTTGTTAAAGGTGTTAAAATTAGTAATATTCAAAGTTTTAGTGACAGTAAAACAGGGGTTTCAGGAGTTTCTTTTCAGCTACGATTAATTTTAGCGGACCATGTTTTTTCTTTGAAAGAAAATTAAATATATATGAATAGTCAATTGGTATTTAAACAATTAGTAATAATTTATAAAAGATATAAGAAGATATTATTACCATCTTTTTCTTTACTTTTATTGATATGTGGTTATTTTTTATTTTTGAATAAGCATTTAGATATTTATATGCAAAATATTGAATTAAGCAAAGCTTTAAATCTTAGATTAATTCAAGCAGAAAAAATATTAGATGCTTCAAAAATTTATGAAAAACAAATAATAGAATTAAATCAAGCAGAAAAAAATTTAATATCATTAGCTTTACCAGAGAAACCAGATTACTCATCATTGATAATTCATCTCACTTCTTTAGCTAAAAAATCAGGATTTTTTGTTAATAGTATAGATATAGAAGACTTGGGTATTCAATCAACTAAAGAAAATAGTAATAAATCTATAGGAAAACTTTTAATAAAAATTAAATTAGTAGGAGGGGGCTATAATGAATTAAAAAATATGATCAACTTACTTCAAGAGAGTATTATGATGAATGATATATATTCAATTAATTTTTCTAATAAAAATCCTATTTATGAACTTAGTTTAATTGTTTATTATGATAATTTAAATCTAATTAAAAAATAATGAAAAATTCTAAGAGACATAATTTAAAAATACTTATTTATTTATTTATTTTAATAATAGTTATTTTTTTTGTTGCTTTCTTCTTTTATTTTCCTGATTTGTTTTTAATTTATAATGATAATGGCATTTATTATAGTTCTTCTACTAGAATTATACAAATAGATAAAGAAGTTTTGAAAAATTTAGAAAATTTAAAAAAATGTGGTGATTGGCCTCTTAGTCAAATTAGTCCTAATTTTGATCGTGGCAATCCTTTTAGTTCTAAAAAAACTTTTAATGAAGTTATGTCAGCTGTTTCAGAGGTTCAATGCTTAAATGTTATTAAAAATTAATAATTAATTATGGTAGATAAATCTTTTGAAAAAATAAAAGATTACATTTTGGCCTCTCATTTAATTGATGAAGCTAAATTTTCAGATATTTTAGTTAAAGCTCAACAATCAGGAACAGACCCTCAAGAATTATTAATAAATTCTGGTTTAATTACTTCGTCACAATTACTTTCAATTAAAAGTAAAATTTTTAATTTACCTATAGCAGATCTTTCTGAAATAGAAATTAGTCAATCAGTATTAAATATTTTATCGCCCAAAGCTGCTGAAAATTATAAAATGGTTGTTTTTGGTCAAGAAGGAAAGACTATAAAAGTTGGGTTAGTTGATCCGGGAAATTTTTTAGCTATTGAGGCTATGGATTTTTTAGCTAAACAGAGTGGCTGGAATCCTCGTTATTATATAATTTCTGTTTTAGACTTCAAGAAAGTGATGAAACAATATAGTGAATCAAAACAAGAAATTGCTACTGCTTTAGAATCAGCTGAAGAAAAATTTTTTTCTAAAGAAAAAAATTTTATTCAAAAAGATAATGAAATTTCAACGGAAGAAAAAATAAAAAATGCTCCTGTAGCTAAAATAGTTTCGGTAATAATTAGAAACGCTGTAGATGGAGGAGCTTCTGATATACATATAGAACCAGGAAAAAACGAGAGCAGAGTACGTTATAGAGTTGATGGTATTTTACATACTTCTCTTAATTTGCCTAATTATTTACATAATGCAATCGTTTCTAGAATTAAAGTTTTAGCTAATCTTAAATTAGATGAAACAAGAATTCCTCAGGATGGTAGAATAAGATTAGTAATTGATGGAAAAGATATTGATTTGCGTGTTTCTGTTCTCCCTATGCTTAATTATGAAAAAGTTGTTATTAGAGTTTTAAATACTTCAGCTGGTGTTCCTACTTTAAAACAATTAGGATTTTCTGATTATCATATAGAAATAATAGACCGTAATATTAAACTTCCTTTTGGATTATTTTTACTTACCGGACCAACAGGTAGTGGTAAAACTACTACACTTTATTCAATATTAAATATTTTAAAAAGTGATGATAGTAACATCACAACCCTCGAAGATCCAATAGAATATTATGTTCCCGGAGTAAATCAATCACAAATTAATCCAGAGGTTGGTTTTTCTTTTGCTTCTGGACTTAGAGCCATTTTAAGGCAAGATCCTAATATTATAATGGTTGGTGAAATTCGTGATAACGAAACAGCTGAATTAGTAATTCATGCCGGACTTACAGGACATTTGGTTTTTTCTACTTTACATACTAATAACGCATTGGGAGCTATTCCACGTTTAATAGATATGCATGTTGAACCATTTCTTTTAGCATCAACTCTTAATTTAGTTATGGCTCAACGTTTAGTTAGAAAAATTTGTTTAGATTGTAAAGAAGAAATAGAATTGCCACCCGCATTATTTTCTAAGATTGAAAAAGAATTTACAAAAATTCCTGATAATCTTAAAGGTAATATTAAAAAAATGAAATTTTTTCATGGTAAAGGATGTTCTTCTTGTGCTAATACTGGTTATTCGGGTAGAACAATTATTGGAGAATTTTTAGAAATAACTTCAGGATTAAGAGATTTAATTGCTAAAGGAGATTTTTCTAGTGAAATATTAGAGCAACAATTTAGAAAACAGAATTATATTAATTTAATGCAAGATGGATTAATTAAAGTAGCGCAAGGTATAACTACTATTGATGAAGTAATGCGCGTAACTCAAAATTAAAATATTAATATATTTTATTATGACAAAAGACAAAAAAATAAATATCTTAATAGTGGAGGACGATGTTTTTTTATCAGATCTTTATAAAACAAAATTTTCTTTGGAAGGATTTAAAGTATATACTTCTTATGATGGCGAGAAAGGATTAGATTGTCTTAAAAAAAATCCTATAGATATTGTTTTGCTTGATTTAATTTTACCTAAAATGAGTGGTTTTGATATTCTTAAATTTATGAAGTCTGACAATAAATTAAAACAAATTCCTGTTGTTTTGCTTACTAATCTAAGTCAAAAAAATGATATTGATAAAGGATTAGAAATGGGAGCTGATGATTATTTAATTAAGGCTCATTTTATGCCGTCTGAAGTAGTGGAAAAAATTAAAAAATTAGTTAAATAAATGAATACCTCAAAATTTTTAATAATTAAAGAAATTCTAATTGAAAGCATTAAACTAGGAGCTTTTGATGTTCATTTTAGTGTTGGCAATTATCCAATAATTAGAATTAATGATAGTTTAACACTTTTAGAAGATAAAAATATAATAAATCAAGATTTTATGGAGGAAATGGTTTCTTCCATGCTTAATACTAAACAAAAAGAACTTTTACAAAAAGAAAAAGAAATAATTTTTAGTTATAATTTTGATAAAAATCTTCGTTTCAAAGTAAATATTTTTTATCAAAGAGGTTTTTTGTCAGCAACCTTAAGACACATTCAATCACAAATTCCAACTCTTGAAGAATTAGGCTTTTCAGATTTAAAAAATTTATCTAAATTAAAAAGAGGATTAGTAATAATTTCTGGTCCATTTGGCTCTGGTAGATCAACTACAGTTGCTTCTTTAATTAATGAAATAAATAAAATACGTAAGGAATATATTATAACTATAGAAGAGCCAATAGAATTTATTTTTTCTAATATTAAAAGTGTTATTGAACAAAGAGAAGTTGGTAAAGATACTAATTCTTTTTATGATGCACTAACTTATTTTCAAGAAGAAGACGGTGATGTTTTATTTATTGATAAAATGAATGATATAAAAACAATTCCTTTAATTTTAGAAATTGCAGCTAGTTCATTAGTTTTTACTATTGTTACCGCTAATTCAGCTCAAGAAACAATTTCATCGATTATTGATAATTTTCAGAGTTTTGACCAAGGAAGAGTTAGAGATATGTTGGCGGTTTCTTTAAAAACTATTGTTTGTCAAAAGATGATTCCTAAAATAGGCGGAGGAGTTAAAATGGTTTATGAATATTTATTAGTAAATGATGCTGTTAGAGCAACTATACATTCGGGAGATGTAAAACAAATAGATAATATTATTAATACTTCAAGAAAAATTGGTATGATTTCTTTAGAACAATCTCTTGCATTAGCTGTTAAAAATGGAGAAATAGAAATGAGTCAAGCGATAGAAAATGCTAAAAATCAAAAATTATTAGAAAATTTATTAGCTTAAAAAATGCCAAAATATTTTTATAAAGTAAAAAATAAAACAGGTAAGATTATTAGAGGTTCAATTGATACTGTTTCAATTGAAAAAGCAGCTGAATTTTTAATGCAAAATAATTTAACAATTATTCAGCTTAATGAGAATTTTAATGATTATAGTTATTTTTTAAAAAATATTTCTTTTCTAAATCGGATTAAATCTAAAGAATTAGTAGTTTTTTTTAGACAGATGGCAATTATGATAGATGCTAATATTCCGATTGTTGGAGCACTTAGAATACTTGTACAACAAATAGAAAATGAATATTTTAAAGAAATAATAACAGAAATAGCTAATGAAGTTGAAAGTGGTCAGTCGCTTTCGGCAGCAATGAAGATGTTTCCAGAAATTTTTTCTGATTTTTATGTCAACATTATAACATCTGGTGAAACTTCAGGACGTTTAAGTGAAGTTATGAATTACGTTGCTAATCAGAAAGAAAAAGATTATGATTTAGAATCAAAAATTAAAGGAGCTATGATTTATCCTAGTTTTATAGTTAGTACTTTATTATTAGTAGGATTTATAATTATTACTTTTGTAATTCCTAATTTGTCAAAAGTTTTATTAGAGTCAGGGACTCAATTACCCTGGATAACTAAATTATTATTATCTTTTTCTGGATTCATTTCTATGTTTTGGTGGTTAATGTTATTATTAGTTTTAGGATTGATTGTAACTTGGATTATTTTTATCAAAACTCCTCAAGGAAAATATATAAAAGATAATTTTAAAATAAATATTCCAATTTTTGGTAAGATTTGGAGATATATTTATATAGTTAGAATTTGTCGTAGCTTTGCTACTTTAATTCGTGGTGGTGTACCGATTTCTAAAAGTTTGGAAGTGGTTGAAGGAGTAGTTGATAATGTTGTTTTTGAAGAAATTATTAAAGATGCTATCAAAAAAATTAATGAAGGCAATCAAATTTCTGAAAGTTTAGCTTCTCATAAAAATATTCCCGTTATTTTGGTTCAAATGATAGCTGTTGGTGAAGATTCTGGAAAATTAGAAGAGGTGCTTGAGAAATCAGCAGATTTTTATTCTCAAGAAATTGATAATATTGTTAGAAATTTATCTAATTTAATAGAACCGGTAATTATGGTTATTCTTGGTTTAGCTGTTGGTTTTTTTGTAACTGCTGTTATTTTGCCAATGTGGCAATTATCTGCTTCTTTTTAGTTTTAATTTTATTTAAAATTTGTTATAATTATTGTAAAATATATCTGTGAATAAATTTAAAAAGGTCGATTAAATTAATTCATAGATTATATTTTCCACTCGCGAGTGGGTTTAATATCAATTTTTAAATTTTTAGTTAATTAAATAAAATTCTATGAATAGAAAAGGTTTTACTTTAATTGAACTTTTAGTCGTTATTGCTATTATTGGTATTTTATCTTCCATTGCTGTTGTTTATTTAGGTGATGCTAGAAATAAAGCCAACGATTCTAAAGTTAAAGCAAACATTAATGCAGCTTCTACTCAATTAGAATTAGATCGAGCTAATGGTAATGAAATTAATAGCGATATAGTTTCTACGACAATCGCTAAATTAGGTGAACATCCCTGTGGTGGTTCTTGGAGTGTCTCTAACGATGAAACTTTTGATAATGTTGCTTTTTATAGTATTCTTTGTGTAGATAAAACAAAATATTTTTGTGCCGATTCACAGGGCTTCCGTGGAGAAGTTAGTAGTGGTACTCCAAGCCTTGGAAAATGTCAATAGTTTTTTGTTTATAAAAATATAAAAATCCTGTAAAAAGCAGGATTTTTATATTTTATTAATTTTTATGTTATAATTAATACAGTATTATTATTTTTATGGAACAGAGAACTCGTTTTAAAATAATGGTTTATTTTATTTTGTTTATTATTGCTTTATTTTTATTGTTTTTTGGAATATGGTACATTTCTGGTTTAGGTCGTGATTTTCAAAGAGTTGGAGACCTTAAACAAATTCAAATTGCTATGTCTCACTATTATTCTCAATATGGAACTTATCTAATTCCCGGTTGTGAATCAGGCACAAGAGTAAACGAATGTTTTGCAAAACAAAATAATATTTTGCGATCATTTAAAATTTTAGATCCGTTAGCTTCTGGTTATTATAATTACGTTATTGGTAGTTTAGGTGACAATTTTTATGAGATTAATTTTGCTTTGGAGTTAGGAGTAGGCGGTTTACCAGCTGGAAGATATGTATTAACTAAAGAAGGCGTAAGACGTTAAATTATATGATTTTAATTTGGTTTTTTATTTTAGGTTTAGTAGTTGGTAGTTTTGTTAATGTATTAGTTTTTCGTTTACATTTAAAAGAATCAATAATTAAAGGTAGATCAAAATGTCCTTCTTGTGGCCATCAATTAGCAGTTAAAGATTTAATTCCTGTTATTTCTTTTATATTATTGAAAGGCAGATGCCGTTATTGTAATAATTTAATATCATGGCAATATCCATTAGTAGAGTTGGGGGTTGCTATTTTATTTACTATAACAGGTTTTTATCATTTCAAATCTATTTTTTTTTCGGAAATTAATTTTTTTCTTTTAGTCAGAGATCTTTTAGCTGTATCAATGCTTGTAGCTATATTTATTTATGATTTACGTTTTATGGAAATACCTGATGAAATTAGTCTACCAACTATAATAATTTGTTTTTTATTAGGAATTTTTGGAGGATTGGATTGGCAGATAATGTTGACTTCTTCGTTTATAGGTTTAAGTTTTTTTTTAATGCAATATTTAATTTCTAATGGCAAATGGATTGGTGGAGGCGATTTACGATTAGGTTTTTTAATGGGAGTTTTGCTGAATTGGACGTCTCTTATTTTTGCTATATTTTTATCTTATATTATAGGTTCAATATTTGCTTTATGGCTTTTAATTATTAAAAAAGTTGGATTAAAAACTCCAGTGCCCTTTGGTGTGTTTTTAGTTCCAGCAACGATTTTTTCTATGTTTTTTGGGCAACAAATAGTTGATTGGTATTTTAATTTATTAAAATGAAAAAATATCTTAATAATCAAGGATTTACTTTAATGGAATTATTAATCGCAATATCTATTTTTAGTTTGTTGATAACTTTTGTGGTAGTTAATTATGTTTCTAATGAAGAATCAAGATTATTAAAATTAGAAGCATCTAAAATTTTAGATGGTTTACAAAAAACAGAAAATATGTCAATCACAGGACAAATTTTTGATTCTTTTGTTCCTTCTGTTTATGAATTTCATTTATCAAATTGTTCAGATAACTGTTATTATGTTTTAAGTGTTAAAGATGCTTTAGGTAATTCTAAAGAATTAGAAAATCAGAAGTTAAATAGAATCGGAATAAATATTTTAGGTGGTAATGATGTTTTATTTCGTTTTTTACCGCCTCGGGGGCGTTTAGAAATTATAGTTAATGAAATTATTAAACCTTCAATTAAAATAGATTTAGGTAATAATGAAAATTTTTATTGTTTAGAAGCAAGTTCTATATCTGGTCGAATTAGTTTAAAAGATGGTTCTTGTCAATAATTTTATGTTAAAAAATATAATTAAAAACAAATTAGGACAAAGTTTAATTGAATTGATTGTGGCTGTTTTTATAATTGAAATTGGACTTCTAAGTGTTTGGTCTTTATTCCTTAGTAATTTTAATGCTGAATATGAAGCAGAATTGAGAATTGTAGGAGCTAATCTTTCAAGAGAAGGTATTGAATTAGTAAAAAATATTAGAGATTCTAATTGGTTGCGCGCTGATTATGGATATATTAATGAAAAAGGTGAAATTTGGCCTTGGGATGAAGGACTTGCGCCCGGCGTTTATTCAATTAGTTATGATAATCTAAAGTTAGATGACTTAACTGACTATGATAATAGTCAGCTTTATATTGATTCACAAGGATTTTATACTAATTCCTCAATTGGTACTAAAATTTCTCCTTATAAAAGAATTGTAGAATTAAAATCTGTTTGCTGTTCTGATACTAATGGAGATTTAATTTGTGATGATACTAATTATCAAATTAAAGAATCTGGTGAAATATGTTCGTTACGTATTGGTATCGATGTCATAGTTACAACTACATGGTTTAATAATGGATTAAAACGTAGTTCAGTTGTAGAAGATATAATTTATAATTGGCGTTAGTTATTTTATTTATGAAAAAAAATAATTTACAAGGCTTTACCTTAGTTGAAATGTTAATTACAGTTGGAGTATTTGCTATAGTTTCTGTCGTTACTTCTTCAATTTTTATTAATGTTAATAATTTACAACAGCAAACTGGAAATTTACAAAGATTGCAAAATGAAGGTAGATATCTTTTAGAAAAAATAGCTAAAGAAATTCGTAGCCGAGAATTAGATTATGGTTTAATTGGCTTTCCTAATGGTGGATTAACTGATAAACTTGATTTTAAAGTTGATGAATTAGGCGATTTAATGTCTATTAGATTTGATAATCAAAATAAAATAATTTTAATTTCAATAAATGGAAGTGAAGAAAAATTAAATTCTGACCAAGTAGAAATAAAAGATTTAAAATTTAAAGTTTATCCTTCAACTAATCCTTTTAATTATGCTACAACATCTTCAGAGGTGATGCAGCCAAGAGTTACTATATATTTAAAATTAAGTAATAAAGGGGTATCGGAAAAATATCTAAAAAATCTTAATTTGCAAACAACAATTTCTAGTAAAATTTATAAATAAATGAAATTCATTAAAAATAAAAAAGGAGTTATACTTGTTTTTACTATGATATTAATGGCAGTTTTACTTTCGGTGGCTGTAGGTTTTTCTTTTTTTATAATTTCTGATATTAATCAAGCTAAAGCAATTGATGATTCAATCATTGCTTATTATTCAGCCGATTCAGGAATGGAGCGCTCTCTTTATTCTATTATTAAAAAAAGAGCTTTTGAATCAATAGAAGAATTAAAAAATGATAATAATCTTTATAGTACAGGAAGGCCTTTATTAGCATCAAAAGCCGATTGGAGTATTGCTAGCTCTACTGATTATGAAAAGATATTTTTTAGACAAAGACTCTATAATGGACAGAGTGCTAAATTTTATGTGCTTGGCAGAAATAATGCCGAAGGTAAACCTAAAAGTCTTCTTGTTAATTGGAAAAAGGGACCAGAATCAATAGTAAATTTACAAATTTCAATGACTCAATTGTCGCCCCAAAATAAAGATATAGGCACAGAAGAAAATGTTTTGATTTATTATACAGATACTAATGAAGTAGAGATCAGCGACTCTTTAAATAATGGTAAGGGTTCAACTTGTTATAATTTTAAAGATGCGCTTTTGCCAAATAATAATAATCCATTTTTTGATTATATAGTTGAATTAAAAGCTTTGGGTGGCAATTATTATGATTATATTGATCAAATTTCAGTAACTGTTTATGATCAGGATTGTAATTCATATTTTAACGATAAACAAAACTATTTAGATTCATTAAATCCTAAAGGAATTTCTAATTTAACCATTAAAGCAGAAGGTTTTTTTGGAAAATCTAAACAACTAATTATTGCTAATTTACCTCCACGCAATCTTGCTTCAGGTTTATTTAGTTTTGTAATTTTCTCTGAACAAGATATTACTAAAGAATAATTAATATGCTAGTAATAAATAAAGAAGAAGCAAAAAAAAGAATTATTCAATTAAAGAAACAACTTAAAGAAATAGATTATGCTTATTATGTTTTAGATAAGCCAATTGTTAGTGATGCTGTACGTGATAGTTTGAAAGATGAATTAGAAAAATTAGAAAATAAATTTCCTGAATTTATTACTCCAGATTCTCCTACACAAAGAATTGGTGGTAAGGCTGTGGGAAAATTTGAGAAATATAGACATAAAATTCAAAAATGGTCTTTTGATGACCTTTTTTCTTTTGATGAAGTGAAAGAATTTGATTTTAGAATTAAACGTTTTTTAAATTTTTTAGAAACTTCTAATTTAGAATATTTATGTGAACTTAAAATTGATGGATTAAATGTTTCTTTTATTTATGAAGCTGGTTTATTATCAAAAGCTGTAACTCGAGGTGATGGTTTAGTTGGAGAAGTGGTTACTCATAACGCACGTACTATTGGTTCAGTTCCTTTAAAACTAGAACAAGAAATAGATATTGAAGTGGGCGGTGAAGTTTATATGCCTAAAAAATCATTGGAAAAATTAAATCAAGAACAAAAGAAAAAGAGTGAGGCATTATTTGCTAATCCGCGTAATGCGGCGGCTGGGACTATGCGTCAACTTGATCCTCAAATTGCTGCTGCTAGAGATTTAGATGTTTTTATGTGGTCAATTTATGAACCTCTTAAATATGGATTAAAAACTCAATGGGAAATTATGAAACAGATGGAAAAATTGGGTTTTAAAGTTAATCCTCATTATAAAAAAGTTGCGAAAATTGAAGAAGTTGCAGAATACTTTGATTATTGGTATAAAAATCGCAATAAATTGCCTTATGAGATTGATGGTATTGTTATTAAAGTTAATGATTTATATTTACAAGAAAAATTAGGACGTACTGCTAAACATGTTCGTTGGGCTGCTGCTTATAAATTTCCAGCAGAGCAAGCAACTACTATTGTAGAAGATATTGAAGTTCAAGTAGGAAGAACAGGAGTATTAACACCAGTAGCTCATTTGCGGCCAGTAGCTTTAGCCGGGTCTATTGTTAAACGTGCTACTTTACATAATCAAGATGAAATTGAACGCTTGGATGTAAGAATTGGTGATACTGTTATTTTACAAAAAGCTGGTGATATTATTCCTGATATTGTTCAAGTTCTTCCTAAATTGCGTACTGGAAAAGAAAAAAAATTTTTTATGCCTAAGCAATGTCCTGTTTGTGGTTCTTTGGTTAAACAAAAACTAGGAGAAGTAGCATATTATTGTAATAATAAAAATTGTTATGCTCAACAATTAGAAAAATTAAATCATTTTGTTAGTAAAGCGGCTTTTGATATTGATGGACTTGGGCCTAAAATTATTGAACAATTACAAAAAGCTGATTTAATTAAAACTCCAGCAGATTTATTTCTTTTAACAGAAGATGATTTAAAACCTTTGGAAAGATTTGCTGAAAAATCTGCACAAAAATTAATTCAATCTATTAATCAAAGAAAAAAAATAACTTTATCTAGATTTATTTATGCTTTAGGAATTCGACATGTTGGTGAGGAAACAGCGATTACTTTAGCAAAAAAATTTGGTAGTTTAAAAAAGCTTCAAGCAGCAAGTTTAGAAGAATTACAAGAAATTAAAGATATTGGTTTAAAAGTAGCAGAAAGTATCAAAAGTTGGTTTGCTGATAAAAATAATCAAGAATTAATAGCAAAATTATTAGCTAATGGAGTTAAAATAATTAATCCTCTAAAGAGAAATTTTGAAAAGTTAAATGGACTCACTTTTGTTTTAACTGGAGAATTAGAAAATTTTTCTCGCGATGAGGCAAAAGCTAAAATTAGAGAATTGGGTGGAGATGTTTCTTCTTCAGTTAGTAAAAAAACTGATTATGTCGTAGTTGGAGAAAATCCTGGTTCAAAATATGATAAAGCTAAGAATCTTGGAATAAAAATTATTAGCGAAAAAGAATTTATTGAATTGATTAATTAAAATTAAAAAAATTATTTATTAAGTCTCTCTATGAGAGATTTTTTATTATTTTTTAATTTGATTTTTAATAGTTTTTATGTTATGATATAAAAAATTATATGAAAAAAATTGATTCTCATCGTTTAGCTGAACTTTTTCCAGCATTAATGGTTTGGATTACTTTTTTAATAGCTTTATCGCTTTCTTTTTTTAGACCTATTTGGGCTGTATATTTTATTATAGTTTTTTCTGTTTATTGGATTGTTCGTTTATTTTACATGATGATTTGGCTTTTTATTTCTTGGTTTAGATTTCGTAAAGAAATAAAAATTAATTGGTTTGAAAAACTTAAAGATTTACCTAAAAATTATTTAGATTATTATCATGTTATTACTTTACCAACTTATAAAGAACCTTATGAAGTAGTAGAAAGAACATTTGAAGAGTTAATTAAATGTGAATATCCAGCTAATAAAATGATTGTTGTTTTAGGTGGAGAAGAAGGTGATAAAGATAATTTTTTACAAATCGCTGAAAAAATTCGAGAGAAATATGCCTTTAATTTTTTTCATTTCATGGCTACTGTTCATCCACGTCGATCTGATGAATTGCCCGGTAAGGGTAGTAATGTTCATTATATGGAAGAACGACTTAAAGAATTTATTGATGAAAAGCAATTACCTTATGAGAATATTATAGTTTCTTGTTTTGATATTGAAACTTTACCACATCCTCAATATTTTGCTTATTTAACTTATAAATATTTAACTCATCCTAATCCTACTCATGCTAGTTACCAGCCATTAGTTTTGTATAATAATAATGTTTGGGAATCTAATCCAATTATTCGTGTAGTTGCTTCTGCTACTACTTTTTGGTTATTGACTGATATGTCACGTCCAGAAAGATTATTAACTTTTTCTTCTCATTCTATGCCTTGGAAAATGATTGTGGATGTTGGTGGCCATGATAAAACTATAGTTTCTGAAGATTCTCGTATTTGTTTACAAGCTATAGTTAAATATGATGGTGATTATGAAGTGGTTCCGATGTTTACTACTGTATCAATGGATACTGTTTATATTGGTAAATTATGGCAATCACTTAAAAATCAATATAAACAAATGCGTCGTTGGGCTTGGGGCGTAGAACATACTCCTTGGATGTGGGATAATTTTTTTGGTAAAAATGCCAATAAACGTATACCTTTAACTAAAAGATTACGTTATTTTTGGATACAATTCGAAGGGATGTATTCTTGGGCAACTGCTCCAATTTTAATTTTGGTGATTGGCCGTTTGCCATTATTTTTGTCTTCTCCAACTGATAAAGCAACAGCTTTTATTCAAAATGCTCCAATTACTTTAGAAAATTTGATGGGCGTTGGTATGATTGGCTTAATTTTAAATGCTATTTTGTATACTTTTATTTTACCAGAACGTCCTAAAAATAAATCTTTAGCTCATTGGCCAATTATGATAATTCAATGGTTTTTGTTTCCTGCAACTATGGTTGTTTTTGGTTCAATTCCTGCAGTAGAAGCTCAAACTAGATTATTTTTATCAGGAAAATTTCGTTTAGGTTTTTGGGTAACAGAAAAAAAATTGACTAAATAAAAATGTAGAATGAAAAATTTATATTCAAAAGTAACAATACAAATAGTTACTTATAATGGTAAACATTTAATAGCTTCTTGTCTTGATTCAATTTTAAATCAAACTTATCGTGATTTTAAAATTTTAATAATAGATAATGCTTCACAAGATGGTACAGTAGAATTTGTTCGCAGTAATTATCCTCAAGTTGCAATTTTTGAAAATAATAAAAATCAAGCTTTTGCTAAAGCTAATAATCAAGGGTTTCATTTGCTTAAATCGGATTATGTATTAATATGCAATCAAGATGTAGTCTTAGAACCTGATTGGCTTGAAAAAATAATAATTAAAGCTGAAGACAAAAAGTATGATAACTTTGGCAGTTTTGGTGGTAAATTATTAAAATTGAAATTAATTAATGCTGAAATTGGAGAATTAGAGAAAACTAATAAAATAGATTCTTGTGGACTTAAATTATTAAAAAATCATCGAGTAGTTGAATTAGGAGCTGGAGAGGATAAATTATTTTATAGTGAAATAAATGAAGTTTTTGGACATTCTGGAGCTTTAGTTTTATATCGTCGTCAAGCTTTAGAAGATGTGATAATTAAAGATAATTTTCATCCTAATGGAGATTATTTAGATAGTAATTTTGTATTTTATAAAGAAGACGTAGATTTAGCTTGGCGATTACAATTAGCGGGTTGGCGTTCTTTATTTATTCCTGATGCCGTAGCTTATCATATTAGAACTTTTTCTGGCTCAGAAAAAAATGGTTTATGGGAAATAATTAGCAATCGTTTTAAGCAGTCACGTTTAGCTCGTTACTATTCTTATCGTAATCATTTATTATTAATTTTAGAGAATCAATTTTTTTCTAATTTAATTTATTATTTTCCTCAAATTTTTTGGTATGAATTAAGAAAATTAATTTTTATTATTTTTTTAGAACCTAATAATCTTAAAGTTTTATTGGAGATTATTAAAATGTGGCCACAAATTAAGAAAAAAAGGCGTCAAAGTATATCTAACGCTAAAGTAACTGCTCAATATATTAGAGATTGGATTAATTAAAAATATAAGAATAATATGGAGTTATCAATAATTATTAATAATTATAAAACGCGAGGACTACTTAAACAATGTTTGAAAGGTATTTATTCTTTTCCCCCTTCAGTAAATTTTGAAATAATTGTTATTGATAATAATTCTAAAGATGGTTCAGTAGAATTGGTTAGAGAAATGTTTGCTTGTGATAATTTTAATAAAGTTGAATTTTCAGAAAATGATGCCAGTGGAACTATTGAAGAATTATCACGAGGATTAAAATTGATAGCCGCTAAACAAAATCTTGGTCATCATAAAGGAAATAATTTAGGCATTAAACATTCTTCTGGTAAATATATTTTAATTATGAATACTGATGTGGCTGTTTTTGATAATTCTTTAGATGAATTATATAATTTTATGGAAAAACATCCAGAAGTCGCTCTTGCTGGACCTCGCTTGCATAATGCTGATGGATCAATACAAAAATCTTGTATGCGATTTCCTAAAATTATGACACCTTTTTACCGCCGTATGTTTCTCTCTTTATTACCGGCAGCTAAGAAGGATTTATCGCGTTATTTAATGGATGATTTTGATCATAATTCTTCTATTCCGGTTGATTGGATTTTAGGCGCTTGTCAAATAGTGCGGCGTAGTGCTATAGAGAAAGTAGGTTTGTTAGATGAATCTTTATTTTTGTATTTTGGAGATGTTGCTTGGTGTCGTAAATTTTGGGCTAATAATATGCCGGTTTATTATTTTGCTGGAGCAGATATGGTTCATTACCATCGTCGCGAATCAAATGATTTTTTTTCAAGAACTTTTTGGATTCATATTAAAGATTGGATAAAATATCTTATTAAATATAATTCCCATGCTATTTCAAAAACGTAAAAATTTGAATATACATTTAGCTCAATATATTGTACCTCAACCTAAAAAGAATCGTTGGTTTAAGTTTTTAATTTTCTGTCTTATTTTATTAATTATAGCTGGATTTTTTTTGATTCCTTTAGTTTATAGAGGTTGGAAAATTTATGATAGATTATTAGCAGTTAATAATCGGGTAGATAAAATTATTACGGTAGCCGGTAAAGGAGATTTTCTTGCTTTATCTCAATATATTGAAGAAACTAAAGAAGACCTCACAGTTATAAGGTTTGAAGCAGCTAAAATAGGACCAGTTTTATGGTTACCACAAGTAGCCAAATCTTATCGTACCGGTGATCAAATGCTTAAAGCTACAATTAATTTACTTGATGGTTATAAAGAAATTATTTCAGTTTTTATTGACTTACAACAATCGCTTCATGAAGGTGAATTGGCAGTTAATTTTACTAATTCAGAAGGTAAAAAAAGAGTATTAGAATCAATTGTTCGTAATCGTTCTAATTTAGAATTAGCTAAAATTAAAATTAGTAAAGCTAAGAAAGAATTTAATTCAGTTAATACTAACGATCTTACCGGCATTTGGAAAGATAAAGTAATTAAAGCTAACGATATGCTGGGAGAGATTATAGAACAAAGTGAAACTGCCTTACCTATTTTTAAATATCTTCCAGAACTAGCTGGATATAAGCGTGATCGTATTTATTTAATATTATTTCAAAATAACATGGAATTGAGAGCAACTGGAGGATTTATTGGTAGTTATGGATTAGTAACAATTAGAGATGGATCAATTAAAAGTATTATTACCGATGATATTTATAATTTAGATAAATTATCAAAAGATAAAATGCGAATTCCTGTTCCTTGGCCAATGGAGAAGTATATGACACAAAAGTATTTATTTATGCGTGACGCTAATTGGTCTCCTGATTGGCCGACTTCCGCTAAACAATTAGAATGGTTTTGGGATATAGAGAGAGAATATGCTGGATTACCACCTCAAAAATTAGACGGAATTATTGCTATTACGCCAGATTTTATTGCTAATTTTTTATCAATAACTGGTCCTATAACAGTTGATGGAATTACTTTTACTAGTGAAAATTTTGCTTTAGAATTAGAACGTCAAGTAGAGTTTGAATATGAAAATAAAGGATTAGAAGTTCATGAACGCAAAGAAATTATTGGAGATCTTACTCAAGAAATAATTCATCGTTTAGAAAAATCGTCAGCTATTGAATTACTTAAAGTTTGGGGCATTATGAAAAAAAATAAAGATCAGAAGCACATTTTAGCTTGGTTTAAAGATGAGGAATTACAAAAATATTTTTCGGAACAAAATTGGTCAGGAGAAGTCAAGGGTACAGAAGGCGATTATTTAATGATTGTTGATAGTAATTTAGCAGCTTTAAAAACCGATCAGGTAATAGAAAGAGAATTAAATTATTTTGTTAAACCAGACTCAAATAATAAATTGATAGCTAGAGCTGAAATAATTTATCGACATGCTGGTAAACCAGTAAAATATTTAATTACTAAATATAGAACTTATACTAGAATTTATTTACCTGAAGATACTAAAATTACTAAAGCTTATTTACAATATGGAGATAAAAAACAAGATTTAGTTATTGGAACAGATGTTAATATTAGTAAAGAATTAGGTAAAACTGTAGCTGGAATATTTTTTGAAATTGATCCTTTAAATTCAAAGGTTTTAGTTTTAGAATACCAATTACCAGAAAAAGTTAATTCTTTATATCATCAAGGTAAGTATTCTTTGCTTTTACAAAAGCAAGCTGGAATATCTGGACATAAATTACAAATTGATTTAAGATTCGGTAAGAATATTACTGCTTATTATGCCGATTTTTTGCCTGTTAAATTTTTAGGTCGCAATCTTCTTTTTCAAGGCGATTTATCACAAGATCGAGAATTTAAGGTTAAATTTTAAATTATGAAAAAAATAGGAATTGATTTAGGAACAACAAATATTTTAGTGTATATACCTAAAAAGGGAGTGGTTATTAATGAGCCATCAGTAGTAGCTGTTTCTTCTATAGATAAAAAAGTTATCGCTGTAGGAGCTGAAGCTAAAGAAATGTTGGGTCGTACTCCTGATACTATTATAGCCCAACGTCCGTTACGTGCTGGAGTCATTGCTGATTATAAAGTTACTGAAGCAATGCTTAGATATTTTATTAATAAGGCTATTGGTGGTATTAGATTTTTTCGTCCTGAAGTTATGGTAGCTGTTCCCGCTGGCATCACTTCAACTGAACGTCGTGCTGTGATTGATGCCACTATTGCCGCTGGTGCTAAAGCAGCTTATATTATTAAAGAACCAATTGTTGCTGCTATTGGAGCTAATATTCCTATTGGTTCAGCTTCTGGACATATGATTATTGATATTGGTGGTGGAACTTCGGAAATAGCTGTTATTTCTTTAGGTGGTATTGTTACTTCCACTTCAGTTCGTATTGGTGGAAATAGATTAGATACTGCTATTATTGAATTTATTCGTCGCAAATATAATTTAGCTATAGGCGAACGTACTGCTGAGGAAATTAAAATTAACATTGGTTCAGCTCTTTATTTAAAAGAAAAAATGTATATGAATATAAGAGGTCGCGATATAATTGGTGGCTTACCTAAAATTGTTCAAATTTCTTCTGATGATGTAACTGAAGCTATCCAGCCAGAATTAGAGGGAATTGTTATGGCTGTTAAATCAGTTTTACATGAAACCCCACCAGAACTTTCTGCTGACGTTATTGATAAAGGAATTACTATGTCAGGAGGAACTTCATTACTTAGAAATATTGATAAATTAATTACTCAAGCTACCGGTATCCAAGCTTATATAGCTGAAGATGCTCTTTATTGTGTGGCTAAAGGTACAGGTATTGCTTTAGAAAATTTAGAAAGTTATAAAAGAAGTATTTTAGCTACGAAATAAATTTTAGGATTTGTAAGTTAAATCTTTATGATAATAGGAATTGATGCTAGTCGTGCCAATAAGGCCAATAAAACTGGTACTGAATGGTATAGTTGGCATATAATTGAACAATTAAAACAGATTGCCGATAAGGACGATAAGTTTTTGTTATACACCAATTCTGATTTAATTGGAGGATTAGAAAAATTACCGGAAAATTTTGTTGAGAAAAAGTTGAAATGGCCACCACAATATCTTTGGACACAAATTAGATTGTGGTGGGAATTATTAGTATCGCCGCCAGATATTTTATTAGTTCCAGCACATACCATTCCCTTTCTGCCCTTATCTAAAAAAATCAAAGTTTGTGTCAATGTACATGATGTTGGTTTTAAACGTAACCCGGAATTGTATAAATTGATTCAGGTTTGGTATCATGATTTGACTATGCGAAGAATCAAGCAACGTGCTGATTTAATAATTACCATTTCAGAATTTTCCAAACAAGAAATTATTGAATTATACAAAGTTGATGAAAGAAAAATTAAAGTTGTTTATTTAGGTTTTGATGCGAACAATTTTTTTGTTCAATTTTCTAATAAAGAAATAAATCAGAAAATTTTAGATAAATATAATATTAATCGTCCTTATCTTCTTTATGTTGGTCGTTTGGAAAAAAAGAAAAATATCGGCAATCTGATTTCGGCTTTTGCGTTAGCTAAAGAATCTCAACCTGATTTGAAATTAGTTTTGGCCGGTAGCGCTGGTCATCAGTTTGATAATATTAAGAAAATTATTAAAAATAATAAATTAGAACAAGAAATTATTATTACTGGTTATATAGCTCAACAAGATTTACCAATAATTTATAATAATGCAGAGATATTTTTATTTCCTACTTTATATGAAGGTTTTGGTTTGCCAATTTTAGAAGCAATGGCTTCTGGTGTGGTGGTTATAACATCAAATTTTTCTCCCCACACTGAAGTTGGAGGAGATGCCGCTTACTATGTTGATCCTTATTCGCCTCTAGCGATTGCTGATGGTATAATTAAAATATTAACTGATACTGAATTAAGACAATCATTAAAAAATAAAGGATTGATTAGAACCAAAGAATTTTCTTGGCGACATACGACAGAAAAAATTTATCAAATTATTAAACAATAATTAATTATCTTAAATATGAAACCAATTTTACTTTCCGGAGTTAAGCCCACAGCATCAATACATATTGGTAATTATTTTGGTGCTATAAAACAATTTGTTGATTTACAAGATGAATATCAGAATTATAATTTTATTGCTGATTATCATGCTCTTAATCAGATGTTAGATAATCCGATGGCAATTAAAAAATACACTCTTGAACTTACTGCTGCTTATTTAGCGGTTGGTTTAGATCCTCAAAAGACTATCTTATTTCGTCAGTCTGATGTGCCAGAAGTGACAGAGCTTAATTGGATTTTTAATTCTTTAATTACACCATCTTATTTACAAAGCGCTCATGCTTATAAAGATGCAGTCGCTAAAAAGAAAGATGTAAATATGGGATTGTTTTGTTATCCAGTATTGATGGCCGCAGATATTTTGATGTATGATTCTGATATAGTACCAGTTGGTAAGGATCAACAACAGCATGTAGAAATTGCTTGTGATTTGGCCCGTAAATTTAATAATACTTATGGCGAAGGAATTTTTAAATTACCCAAGGCCTTGATTAGGCAAGAAGAAAATTTGAGAGGTACTGACGGGGAGAAAATGAGTAAAAGTAAAGGTAATGTAATTGAATTGTTTGAACCAGAGGAGTCAATTAGAAAAAAAGTAATGAGTATCAAAACTGATAGTAAAAGCGTAATGGATAAAAAAGATCCAGAGACCGATAATGTGTTTGCTTATCATAAATTATTTTCTGTTCATATGCTTGATGAATTACGTTCTCGTTATGAGAATGGCGGCATTGGTTATAAAGAATCAAAAGAAATTTTATTTGCTAATATGATAAAATACTTAAAGCCAATGCGTGATAAATATTTCAAATTGATTAAAGATGAAAAATATTTAAATAAAGTTTTAGTTGAAGGCTCTAATCGTGCTAGGAAAGTGGCACAGGTTAAGATGGAACAGGTAAGAAAAGTAGTAGGAATAAGATAAAATAAAAATTAAAAATACCGGTTAAGATAGACCGGTATTTTAAAATATATTTAAGATATATTATTAATTATATCATATATTTAATTTTTTGTCAATACTTTTATTATAATTTATTTAAATTTAAATAAAAAAATAATTAAATAATTTTTAAAAAATAAACCTAAAAGTTGCCATTAAATATTTTATTATGTTAATATATAACATATGGAAAAAAATAAAACGACTATTCATCAAGCTAAGTTTTTATGGGATATTTGCGGTCATGAAACTATTGTTAATTTTCTTAAATCAGCATTGGTGAATAATAATCTTTCTCAGGCTTATATTTTTGCTGGACAAGATGGTTTAGGAAAATATACAATAGCAGAAAAATTCGCTTCATCTATTTTTTGTTTATCAACTGAATACAAACCATGTGGTGAATGTTCAACTTGTCATCAAGTACTTAATAAAATACATCCAGATTTTTTTCTAATTAATCGTTTAATTGATGAAAAAACAGCGAAGCTTAAAAGAGAAATTATTATTGACCAAATTAGAGATTTAAAATATCGTTTGTCACAAGCTTCTTTTTTAAGTGCTTATAAAATAGCAATTATTCGTGGTGCTGATGATCTTAATATTAATTCCGCTAATTCTCTTTTGAAATTATTAGAAGAACCGCCTAAACATACTGTTATTATTTTAATAATAAGAGACATAAATAATCTTCCTAAAACAATTGTTTCTCGTTGTCAGGTATTGCAATTTTTGCCAGTAGCAACAAAAAAAATTTCTCTTTACTTACAAGAAAAAGGAGCTTCTTTAGATAGAGCTGAACGTTTAGCGCGTTTGTCTTTAGGACGACCAGCTTTAGCGATTGATTGGTTAATTAATTATGAAAGAGTAGATAATTTGCGTAATCAATTAGAAAATTTTTATAATTTAATAGTAAGCGATCTTTCATTTCGTTTAAAAAATTTTGATAAGCTAATTGATTTTTCTAATGATGAATCAAGTAATATAATTAAAGTTAAAGAATTATTAGATGTTTGGTTAATTGCCTTAAGAGATTTATTACTTTTTAATTCTAATAATGAAAGACTGTTAACTAATCAAAGTGAATTAATGTATAAGGCGGCTGCAGTATTTAATTGGAATAAAATTATGCAAATGTATTATTATATTAATAATTGTCGTAAATTATTAGAAAGTGGAGTTTCTTCTAAAAATGCTTTAGAAAATTTAGTTATACAAATATGAAAAAACAAATGTTTATTAAAGCCTTTTTGGCTTCATTAATTGTTTTATTATCAGGTTGCAGTTTATCTTCTGGTAAAGCTATTGATGGTGGAATTTGGAAATCAACTGATGCTGGTAAATCTTGGCAACAAGTTAATGATATTCTTGCTACCAAAGGTAAAATTTTAAGTTTAGGATTGGTAGAAATAAATAAAATAATTTTTGATCCTCAAGATAGTAAAACAATTTATTTAGCTACAGAAAATAATGGAGTTTTTTATAGTCTTGATGCCGGAGTTTCTTGGCAAAATTTTTCTCAATTGCCTAAAACTACTTTTAATGATGTAGCAGTTAATCCTAAAAATAAATGTATTATTTATGCTGTAAGCGGTAATAAACTATTTAAAACTGAAAATTGTGGCCGTGATTTTTCTAATATTTATTATCACCAAAAAGATCAAGTAATTCTTAATGCTATTGCTGTAGATTTTTATGATCCACAAATAGTTTATTTAGGAACTAGCGAAGGTGAATTATTAAAGAGCACTGATGGTGGGCGCGCTTGGCAAACATCTTATCGTGCTGGAAGCGCTATTATTGATTTATTAATTGATCCAGCTGATTCACGAATTATTTATGCTGGAACTCAAAGAAACGGGTTGTTTAAAACTGTTAATTCTGGCGCTGTGTGGACAGAGATTAATACAGGTATTAAATCATATTCAGGAGCTAATGAATATCGCCGTTTATTAGTTGATCCAGCTACTGTTGGAGGATTAATTTTTGTTTCTAAAGCAGGTATTTTTAGAAGTTATAATCGTGGCGTTAGTTGGAAATCAATAGAATTACTACCTTCACAAAAAGCAATAAATATTACTGCTGCTGGAGTAAATCCTCAAAATAGTAATGAGTTTTATTATACTACTGCTTCTACTTTGGTAAAAACAACTGATGCAGGAAATACTTGGTCTTCAATTAAATTACCGCATACACAAACTACTTCTTTTTTTGTTATAGCTAGAGATGGTTCTGTTTATTTATCAACTAAAAAATCAAAAAATAAATAAAATTATATGAATATTATTGATAATTATAAGGAAGAATTTAATAAAGTGTTAGAACATTTTAAATCAGAATTAGCTACCATTAAAACTGGTCGCGCTCATCCTGCTATATTAGATAGTGTGCGCGTTGAAGCTTATGGTACATCAACACCGCTTAATCAAGTAGCTTCAATTAATGTTTCTGATTCTCGTTCTTTAGTAATTCAGCCTTGGGATAAAGGAATACTTAAAGAAATTGAGAAAGGAATTTTAGAATCTGATTTAAATATTAATCCTGTAAATGATGGAGAAAAAATTAGAATTAATTTACCGCCGCTTACTGAAGAAACCAGAAAAGAAACAGCAAAACTTCTTAATCATAAAGCTGAAGAAGCTAAAATTGCTATTCGTTTAATTCGCGATAAAATTAAAGATGCGATTGTTGCAGCAGAAAAAGCAAAAGAATTTGGCGAAGATGAAAAATTTCGTTTATTAGAAGAACTTGATAAAAAAGTAGCAAACTTAAATTCTTCCATTAAAGATTTAACTGACAAAAAGGAAGAAGAAATAATGACAGTTTAATTTTATAATTTAAATAGTTAGCGAGTTAAGCTCGCAAATTTTAATTTTTATGCAAACATTTATTATTTTTATTTTAGTAATTTCTTTATTAGTATTTGTTCATGAATTGGGCCATTTTTTAATAGCTCGTCGTTTTGGTATTCGAGTAGATGAATTTGGTTTTGGATTGCCACCGCGAATTTTAGGAATACAACATTTATCCACTGGTTGGAAAATTGTTTGGGGTAATCGTCAAGTTAATAATAATGAACCAATGATTTATTCAATTAATTGGTTTCCTATTGGTGGTTTTGTAAAAATTAAAGGTGAAAATGGTGAATTACAAAATGATTTAGATAGTTTTGGTTCTAAGTCAGCTTGGCAAAAGATATTAGTTTTAGCTAGTGGCCCATTAATGAATTTTTTCTTATGTATATTATTATTGACAGTTGGTTTTTCTTTTGGTTTGCCAGCAACCGAATTAAAAACTGGTGGTAATTATGTTTCTGAACCGCAAGTACAAATATCAGAAGTATTTAAAGATTTTCCAGCCGCTTCTGCTGGATTAGAAGTAGGTGACATTATTCTTTCAATAGATGGAAATGAAATAAAAAATTCTTCTCAGATTAAAAATTATTTAAAAGAAAAATCGGGACAAGAAATTGTCTTAAATATTTATAGAAATGGTAACCAAGAAGAAAAGAAAGTTGTGGTTGCTGATGTGAACGGTTCTGGAGCTATTGGTATTGGTATTATTGACGTTGGTTTAGTACGTTATCCATTTTATCTTGCTTTTTGGCAAGCTCTTAAAACTTCTTGGAATTGGATAGAAATGATTTTTTCTGCCGCAGTTGCTTTAGTGGTTCAATTATTTAGTGGAAATAAATTGGGAGTTAGTTTTGCTGGGCCGGTAGGTATAGCTGTGATGACTGGACAAGCAGCTAAATTAGGCTTGTCTTATGTTTTACAATTTGTAGCATTACTTTCTCTTAATTTAGGAATTATTAATTTATTACCATTTCCCGCTCTTGATGGTGGTAGAATCGTTTTTATTATTGCGGCTTCAATTCGTGGTAAACGAGATGGGGGAAAGTGGGAAATAATCTCTCATAATATTGGTTTTATTTTATTATTAGCTTTAATGATATTTATTACTTATCGCGATATTATTAGGTATGGTGGAATGATGTTTGAAGTAATTAAAAAAATTTTTTGATTTTATGAAAATTGAAGTAGTGTCGCAACTTAATCCAGTAGAGGTATTGCGTCGTGCTGGCTATGGTAAAATTGTAAATAGTCGTACCGGTGAAATAAGTTGGTCACGTCGATTAGGTTTAAGTTTTTATCCAAGATTTCATGCTTATGTAAATGGTAATATAATTAATTTACATTTAGATCAAAAACAGGCAAGTTATAAAGGTGTTAAAGCTCATAGTGGTGAATATGATGGTTCAATAGTAGAGACAGAAGCTTTTAGAATAGTTGAAACAGCTAATCAACTCATAAAGGAAAAATTTGAAAAAAATCATTCTAATAATTTACAACATTGATAATTTTAAATAATTTTTTAAATAAAAATTTTAGTAATTAATAATTTTGACTTTTAATTTTAAAATAGTTAAGATAAGCCAAAGAATATTATTATATTATATGTTACAATCTCAATTATTTCCTAAAACTTTAAAGACAGTTCCTAAAGATGCTACTAGTATCAGTCATAAATATTTAGTTCAGGGTGGTTATATTGATATGTTGCAAGCAGGGGTTTATACTTATTTACCTTTAGGTTGGAGAGTTATAACTAAAATTTCTAATATTGTTCGCGAAGAAATGAATTCAGAAAATGGACAGGAATTATTAATGCCAGCATTACAACCTAAAAATATTTGGGACGAAACAGGACGTTGGGAAAGTATGAAAGAAGTAATGTATCAATTTAAAGATGAATCCGGAAAAGATTTAGGTTTAGCCGCTACTCATGAAGAAGTTATTTATGATTTAGTAAGGCGTTTTATTAATTCTTATCGTGATTTACCCCTTGCTGTTTATCAGATTCAAAATAAATTTCGTTCCGAATTGCGTCCTAAAGGAGGTTTAATGCGTGGTCGTGAGTTTTGTATGAAAGATCTTTATAGTTTTCATCTTAATCAAGAAGATTTGGATAAATATTATTCGGCAATGATTGAGGCTTATAAAAGAGTTTATCAACGTTGTGGTTTGACTGTAAAAGTAGTAGAAGCTTCTGGCGGCATATTTACTAAAAAATTTTCTCATGAATTCCAAGTAGTATCAGATGCTGGAGAAGATAAAATTCTTTATTGTGATAGTTGTGATTGGGCTCAAAATATTGAAATTTCTAAAATTAAATCTGGTGATAAATGTCCTAAATGTGGTTTGCCAGTAAAAGAGGGTAAAAGTATTGAAGTGGGAAATATTTTTCAATTTGGCGATAAATATGCTAAAGATATGAATGGTTTTGTTAATGATGAAGCTGGTAACAAAAGACCTATTTTAATGGCTTCTTATGGTATTGGTATCTCTCGTTTAGTAGCGACAATAGTAGAAATCTATCATGATAATAAAGGAATTATTTGGCCTGAAAGCGTAGCCCCATTTAGAGTTCATCTAATTTCTATTAAGAAAGATGAGATTGCTTTTGAGATTTACAAACAATTACAAAATTTAGGAGTAGAAGTTCTTTTTGATGACCGAGATATTTCTGTTGGAGTTAAATTTGCTGATGCTGATTTACTGGGAATACCTTATCGATTAGTAGTTAGCGATAAGACGGGAGATAAAATAGAATTTAAACGTCGTAATAATTCAGAATTGGAATTATTAAATATTCAGGAGGTAATTAATAAATTATCTTCTTAAAGTTGTGTGGAAAAAATTTTTAGGAAAATTTAATAAAGGACTTGGTGTTGATTTAGGAAGTTGTAATACTTTAGTGTATCAACAAGATCGAGGTATTGTGATTGCTGAATCTTCAGTTGTAGCAGTTAATAATCGTACTGATCAGATTTTAGCAATTGGCGATGAAGCTCGCCGTATGTTAGGAAAAACACCGCCACATATTACTGCTGTTAAACCATTAGAGTATGGTATTATTTCTGATTTTGAAGTAACCGAAAAAATGCTTAAATATTTTTTAAATAAAGTACGTTCTAATAGATTTGCTTTTTTTGCTATGCCTAGAGTTGTAGTTGGTATTCCACTTGATGTTACTGCAGTTGAGAAAAAAGCTGTTGAAGATGTATTAGTTTCGGCTGGCGCTTCAGAAGTTTTTTTAGTAGAAAATGTTATGGCAACAGCTATTGGGTCACGTATTCCTATACAAGATGCTACTGGTAATATGATGGTTTCTTTAGGTGGTGGATTAACTGAAGTGGCAGTTATTTCTTTAGATGGTATTGTTAATTGGAAAGTATCTCGTACTGCAGGTTTAGCTTTAGATCGAGATATTATTAATTTTGCTAGAGAAGAATATGGTTTAATTTTAGGAGAAATGGTAGCGGAAGATATTAAGAAAAAAATTGGTTCCGCTATTAATCTTAAGGATCGTTTAGAGATGCCAATGCGTGGCCGTGATGTATTAACTGGTTTACCTAAAGAAGTTAAAGTTAATGATTTAGAAATTAGAGAAGCTATTAGTCGTTCTTTGGAACGTATTCTTAATATTATTAAAGCTACATTAGAAACTACACCGCCAGAATTAGTGGCTGATATCTATCAAAAAGGAATTTATTTAACTGGCGGTGGCGCGCAACTTAAAGGAATTGATAGATTTATTTCTGATAATATAAAAATTCCCGTTCATATAACAGACGATCCTTCAACTTGTGCTGTTAGGGGCATGGGTGTACTTTTAGATGATGAATTATTATTAAAAGATATTGTAGTATCAACAGCTTAATTTATTTTTAATTATGTTGGATAAAATTTTAAAATATTCACTTTATGGATTAACGGCAATAATTGTTGCCGCTTTTTTGCATTATGTTGGTTGGCTTCGCCCTTTAGAAAATTTTTTAATTAAAGGACTTTCGCCATTTCAAAGTTCGATTAATAGAATATCAGAATTTAGTTGGAATTTTTATGAAAAATGGCTTAAAAAAAGAGATTTACTTAAAGAAAATGAAGAACTTAAAAATAAACTAATTCAAGCAGTTATTGATGAATCTCGTTTTAAGGCTTTACAAGAAGAAAATGAATTACTTAAAAAAGAGCTTAATTTTGTTGAAGAAAGACATTTGAAATTCGTTTCTGCTAAAATTATTGCAGGAGTTTCTGATCCTTTTACTCGTTCAGTTATTATTAATCGTGGTGCAAGAGATGGTTTAGAAAAAGGTTTAGCTGTAGTGGCTAATGAAGGTATTTTAGTAGGTAAAATTTCTGAAGTTTATGATAACTTTTCTAAAGTAATTTTACTTAATGATAGCAGTAGTAAAGTTGCAGCGACAGTACAAAATTTAGATCATACCATTGGTATAGTTGAAGGTCAATATGGTTTATCTTTCTCTATGACTAATATACCACAAAATCAGAATATTAAAGAAGGAGATAAAGTAGTAACATCAGGCTTGGAGGGTAAAATTCCCAAAAATCTTTTAATTGCTGAAGTTGAAAGCGTTAAATCAGTTGAAAGTGAAATTTTTAAAACCGCAATTTTGAAACCAATAATATCTTTAGATAATCTTAGTTATGTAGAAATAATTATTCCTTAAAATGTCTAAAATATTTTGGATATTTAAAATAACATTAGTAATTATTATTGCTTTAGTTCATATTATTTTAAATGGAAGCAGTAATTTAATCTTATCTGAAATTAATTTACCGATAATTTTTTTAGTTTTTTCTATAAAATTTTTTGATTTTCCTTTTAGATTATTTTTTGCTATTTTTATAGGTTTTATTTTTGATATTTATTCTAATTTACCTTTTGGTTCTTTTATGATGACAATGTTTTTAGTTTGTATTTTTTTAGATATTTTATTTTATAATTTTTTTACTGATAGTTCTTTTTATTCAGTTTTAGTATTATTGCTTATTGGCATAACCATTTATAATTTTTCTTTTATTATAATATTATCAATAACTTATTTATTAGGATTTAGTAATTTTTTTGTTAATCAAAATTATATCTGGAGTTATTTATTGCAATTATTAATTAATAGTTTTGTAATAATAATAAGTTTTTATTTATTAAATAAATTATTAAAATTGAAATTATAAAAATGGATAATAATCCTTTTACAAATTTAGACCCAATAGATTTGGGACGCAAAAATTCTTTAGATTGGGTAGAAAATAGTTATTTATCTGACTCTTCAAATAAATTATCAATACAAGATGGTTTTTTAAGTTTGTCTCTAAGTCGTAAAAAAATAAAATTATTTTTTTTGATTATTATAGTCTTTTTAATTTTAGTTTTGTTAAAAAGTTTTTGGTTGCAAATTATTGCTGGAGATCGTTTTTTTGCTTTAGCTGAAAATAATAGAATTAAAACTCAATATTTTAAAGCTCATCGTGGAATAATTTATGATCGTAATGGTAAGGCTTTAGTTAATAATTTATTTGGTTTTTCCATTTCAATTGTTCCTTCTGAATTGCCTAAAGATGAAGTAGAAAAAAATAAAATTTTAGAACGTATTTCTTCTATAATTCAGATACCACGGCAGGAAATATTAGATAAAATTAAAGTAGCAGAATCTCGTTATTTTCAGCCTATTTTAATACGTACTGGAATACCTTATGATCAAGCTATACTTCTTAAAATTGATAATTTATCAGGAGTTAGATTAGATATAGATTCTTGGAGACTTTATTTAGGAGGAGAAAGTTTTTCTCATCTTTTAGGTTATATTGGTAAAATTAGTCCAGAAGAATATGAATCTCTGAAATCAGAATATTTATTGGATGACAATATTGGTAAAACTGGACTTGAAAAACAGTATGAGAAATATTTACGTGGAATTCATGGGCAAAAAAAAATAGAAGTTGATGCTTTAGGTAGAGAAAAAAAAATAATTTCACAAAAAGAACCAGTTTCTGGAGATAGTTTAATTCTTTCATTAGATGCAGAATTACAAGAAAAGGTTTATTTAATAATGAAAGAAAAAATTCCTCAAGGTAAGGGATCAGTAATAATTTCTGATCCACGTGATGGTTCGATTTTAGCTTTAGTTGATTATCCTAGCTATGATAATAATTTATTTACTGGAGGTATTAATATTTCTGAATATAATAAACTTTTAAACGATCAAAGAAAACCATTATTTACTCGGTCAATATTGGGAGAATATCCTTCAGGATCAACTATTAAACCAGTAATAGCTGCGGCTGCATTGCAGGAAGGTTTAGTTTCAAAAAATACTACTGTTAATAGTTTAGGTGGTATTTATGTAGGTCAATGGTTTTTTCCTGATTGGAAATCAGGTGGGCATGGAATTACTAATATTACTAAAGCTATTGCTTGGTCAGTAAATACTTATTTTTATTATGTTGGTGGAGGATATGGAAATTTTAAGGGTTTAGGGCTTAATGGATTAGTTAAGTATTTTAAAATGTTTGGTTTAAATGAACCAACTGGTATTGATTTACCAGGAGAACGTAGTGGATTTATACCAACTGCCGAATGGAAAAAAGAAAAAACTGGTGAAGATTGGTATATTGGAGATACTTATCATCTTTCAATTGGCCAAGGCGATTTATTAGTAACTCCTATACAAGTAAATAATTATACTTCAGCTATTGCTAATGATGGTAAACTTTATGTGCCGCACTTAGCTAAAGGAATAATTCATCCAAATGGAACAAAAGAAGACTTTTCTCCTAAGTTGATTAGGAATATTGCCATTGATTTAGAAAATTTTAAGATAGTAAAAGAAGGCATGCGTGAAACTGTTTCTTATGGTTCAGCTCACAGTCTTAATTCTTTACCGATAAAAGTAGCTGGAAAAACTGGTACTGCTCAATGGCGCAAAGATAAACCCAATCATGCTTGGTTTACTGGGTTTGCTCCTTATGATAATCCTAATTTTGTAATTACTGTTTTGGTGGAAGAAGGGGGAGAGGGTTCAAGTGTTGCTGTTCCTATAGCTAAAGAAATAATATCTTGGTGGTTTACTAATAGAAATTAATTTAAAAATAAGAGAAATTATTATAGATACTTGACACCTGTCTTTAGTGATGCTATTATATTAACTATAAATTTTAAAAATTAAATTGAAATAATATAGTTATCATGAAAGAAAATTATATTTCCCTAGAGGGATTACAAAAATTAAAAGATGAATTGGAACGCTTAAAAACAGTTGAGAGACCAGAAATAATTGATCGTATTGCTAAAGCTAGAGACCTTGGTGATTTAAGTGAAAATGCCGAATATCATGAAGCTAGAGAAAAGCAAAGTTTTATTGAAGGACGCATTCAAGAATTAGAATCTTTGATTAAAAATGCTATTATAATTGAAAATAAAAAATCAAATACAGTAGAATTAGGATCCGTTGTTCATGTTACTTGTGATAATGGTATGAAAATAAAGTATCAAATTGTGGGACACAGTGAAGCAGATCCTGCTTCTGGAAAAATTAGTCATGAATCTCCTTTGGGTAAAGCTTTTATTGGTAAGGGGATTGGGCATGAATTTGAAATTAATATTCCAGCTGGAAAATTAAAATGTAAAATTGATAGAATTGAATAGATTTAATTAATAAAATAAAAACTCCGTAATTTACGGAGTTTTTATTTTATTAATTTATTAAATTAGATATCAAGATTCTTTACTGTTTTAGCATGAGTTTGAATAAATCTTCGGCGCGGAGCAACCTCTGATCCCATTAAAATATCAAAAGTTTCATCAGCTTTTTGGGCATCAATAATGGTAATTTTTTTCATCATGCGTTTAGTTGGATCCATGGTAGTTTCCCAAAGTTGTTCAGGATTCATTTCACCAAGACCTTTATAACGTTGAATATTTATTTTTACTCCACCAATTTCTTCTGTATTGATTGTTTCAGCTTCTTCTTCATTTATTTCATTAACATTTTCTTCTTCTACTTTTTTAGGTTTTTTATTCTCTACTTTAGATTTTTTTTCATTTAATACAGTAGCTATCATTTCTGTTTTGGCCTTATTTAATTCTTCTTCATTATAAACATAACGAATTTCTTTACCAACTTGAATACGATATAACGGTGGCATAGCTACATAAATATGACCTTCTTGAATAAGATCAGGAAAATGACGATAAAAAAGAGTTAATAATAAGGTACGAATATGAGAACCATCAACGTCAGCATCAGTCATAATAATAATTTTATCATAACGCAAATCATTGATATTGAATTGTTCACCAATATTAGTACCCAAAGCAATAATTAAGGATTTAACTTCATTATTAGCTAACATTTTATCAAGTCTGGCTCGTTCTACATTAAGAATTTTTCCTCTTAAAGGTAGAATAGCTTGAAATTCGCGGTTGCGACCTTGTTTAGCAGAACCACCAGCAGAATCACCTTCAACAATATATAATTCTGAAACTTTAGGGTCACGAGAAGAACAATCCGCTAATTTACCTGGTAAAGCAAAACTATCTAAAGCTCCTTTACGTAAAACTGATTCTCGAGCTGTTCTAGCGGCTAATCTAGCTTTAGCGGCTAAAATACATTTACTCATTATACCTTCAGCATCTTTAGGATTTTCTTCTAAAAATATTTCAAAAGCTTCTGACATTACTTTATCTACAGCGGTACGAGCTTCAATATTACCTAATTTAGCTTTTGTTTGTCCTTCAAATTGAGGTTCTTTTATTTTAATAGAAATTACTGCAGCTAAACCCTCGCGAACATCCTCAGCTGTTAAATTAGCATCTTTTTCTTTGAGAAAATTATTTTTTCTAGCATAAGCATTAATAGTGCGAGTTAACGCAGTACGAAAACCTATTAAATGCATACCACCTTCTGGATTATAAATGTTATTAGCAAAAGGCAGAACTGTTTCTCCGTATTCAGTAGTATATTGAAGAGCAATTTCTACTATAATATTATCAGCTTCTTTTTCTACATAGAAAATGTTGGGATGTTGTGGAGCAATATGAGAATTGATGTGACGAACATAAGATCTGATACCTCCTTCAAAATAAAATTCATAACGTAAATGTTTAAGTTCATCTTTATCGCGTTCATCGATAACTATAACTTTAACCCCTTTAGTTAAATAAGCTTGTTGTCTGAGATGGTCTAGAATTGTGTTAATATTGAATTCAGTAACACTAAAAATGCTAGCATCAGGTTTAAAAGTTATTTTAGTACCAGTACCTTTAGCTGGACCAATTTGTTTGACCGGTTTTTGTGGTTTACCAATTTTATATTCTTGCATCCATAGTTTTCCGTCACGTTTAACTTCAGCCTTCAAATAGGTAGAAAGAGCATTAACTACAGAAACGCCAACACCATGCAATCCACCTGATACTTTATAACCACTATCACCAAATTTTCCTCCAGCATGTAATTTTGTTAAAACAGTTTCTAATGCTGATACTTTAGTTATTTTATGTTTTTCTACTGGAATACCTCGGCCATTATCTTCGACTGAAACTATTCCATCGGGTAATAATTTTATTTTAATAGTATTAGCATAACCACCCATAGCTTCATCAAAACAGTTATCAACAACTTCCCAAATTAAGTGATGTAAACCAGCTTCTGCAGTATTTCCAATATACATTCCCGGACGTTTTCTAACAGGATCAAGTCCTTCTAAGACTTGAATTTGTTCTGCCCCATAATTACTACTATTCTTTGTTTTCTCTGTTTTCGGCATAAAGTTTTTTATTGTTATTTTTTTAATTATTAAAATTATCTAAAATTAAACAAAAATAACTATTAAAATTCGTGTTATCGAATTAAAAAAAAGATAATTAATTTAATTTTTTTCTGGCTTTATTTTATCATTTTTTACTCTTTACAGCAAGCTTTTTTTCTATTTTTTAAAAGTTTATTTATTATTTAAATTAATTGAAATTTAGTTTTAATTAATTAAAAAAAATAACTTGTTTTAGAAAAAAAAATCTGTTATAATATAGGAAAAGTTAGATAAATAAATAATAAATATGGAAAGAACACTGATAATGGAGGTAATCAATAAGATAGATCAGGAGGTTTTAGTTAAAGGCTGGGTACATAATAGACGTGATCATGGAAAATTAATTTTTATTGACATTCGTGATCGTACTGGTTTGTTACAAGTTGTTTTTATTCCTTCTAATAAAAAAGCTTATGAATTAGCTCAAAAATTACGTAGTGAATTTGTAATAGCGATTAAGGGCAAAATTAATGAGCGCCCTTCTAATATGATTAATGATAAGATAATTACTGGTAAAGTAGAAATGTTAGCAACGGAATTAGAAATTATCAATGAATCTAAAACACCGCCATTTCAAATTGATCAAGATACTTTAGAAGTAAATGAAGAGATACGTTTAAAGTATCGTTATTTAGATTTACGTTCTTTACGTATGACTAATAATTTGATAATGCGACATAAAGTTAATAAGTTTTTTAGGGATTATCTTGAACAAAAAGGGTTTTTAGAAATTGAAACTCCGATTTTAACTAAGGGTACGCCTGAAGGAGCTCGAGAATTTTTGGTGCCGTCTCGTATTTGGCCAGGTAAATTTTATGTTTTACCACAATCACCTCAACAATTCAAACAATTATTAATGGTTGCTGGAGTTGATAAATATTTTCAAATAGCCCGTTGTTTTCGTGATGAAGATACTCGCGGCGATCGTCAAGCTGAATTTACTCAACTTGATATTGAAATGAGTTTTATCGAACAGGAAGACATATTGCAATTAATTGAAAGCATGGCTATTAATTTAGTAGAAACTCTTTATCCTAGTAAAAAAATCACTTCTAAATCATTTCCACGCAAGACTTATGCTGAATGTATAGAGAAATACGGTACGGACAAACCTGATTTAAGAGTTAACAAAGAAGATCACGATGAGTTGGCTTTTATGTGGCTGATTGACGCTCCAATGTTCAAATATTCTGAAACAGAAAATAAATTAGTTGCTGCTCATCATCCGTTTACTATGCCTAATTTAGAAGATATGCAGAAATATCCTAATGAACCTCAAAAGTGGCGTTCCTATGGTTATGATTTAGTGTTGAATGGTTTTGAAATTGGTGGAGGTTCAATTAGAATTCACTTACGTGATATTCAACAGAAAATTTTTGAACTTTTAGCTATTAGTCAAGAAGAAATTAAAAATCGTTTTGGTCACATGTTAGAAGCATTTGAATATGGGGCTCCTCCCCATGGAGGTATAGCTTTTGGTATAGATAGAGTATTAGCAATTTTACAAAATGAACCTAATATTCGCGAGGTTATTGTTTTTCCTAAAACAGGTGATAGTCGAGATTTAATGATGGATGCCCCTAATTATACTAGCTTGAAGGCTTTACGTGAGGCTAACATTTGTTTGCCAGAAAAGTTATTAGAAACCGCTAAGGCCAAAGGTATTAATTTATATAATGAACAAACTCAAATTGCAGATTAATTTTAAAATTATGAAAAAAATAACTTTAGCTGAAGTTAAAGCTAATCCCTACGTTAATAATTTTATTTCTCAAACCGAGAAATATCTTATCGCTTTAGGTTATACTGATCATGGTTTTCGTCATGTAGAAATAGTATCTCAACGTTGTATGGATTTAGCTAAAAAATTAAGTATGAGTCAGCACGATCAAGAATTGGCGGGGATTGTTGGATATTGTCATGATATGGCTAATTTTTTAGGCCGTACTCAACATCATTATTGGGCGGCTATGCTTTTTTCTCAAGTGTTTATTCCTGATTATGAACCCGAAGATATTTCTCGTATTTGTCAAGCAATTGTTAGTCATGATAAAGACGATCTTAAAATTGTTGATAAATTATCTGCTATTTTGATTTTAGCTGATAAATCAGATGTACATCGTAGTCGTGTTGTTAATTCTGGAAGCAAAAATTTGGAACAAGACATTCATGATCGAGTTAATTATGCTGCTACTGGAAATTCTTTAACTGTAGATAAAAAGAAAAAAAATATAACTCTTAAAATCCAAATTGACACTAATCAAGCTAAACCAATTGATTATTTTGAAATTTTTATTGAGCGTATGACTTTTTGCCGTTTAGCAGCAAAATTTTTAGGTTATAAATTTATTTTAGTTATTAATAATTTTCGTTTATCATAAAATTAAATATATGGAACAAGATAATACTCTAAAAGAAGTTAATAATTTATTAAAAGGTCAAGCAGCTTTTGATGCTTTTCTTAATTTATTGTCATTAATTACTTTGGGTTGGTTGGCACATGCTTTTGGTACAGTTTGTTTTCAACTTATAAATAAAAATTTAGGTGATTTAAATAGTTATTTAGCTTCTCCTCAATATTATGAGGGTATGCTTAAATATGGCATCGCTTCATTATTTGTAATTACACCAGTTTATTTTTTAGCAATTAATTTACTTCATAATCAATATAAACAAGGTAAATTAAATCATAATAGCGGTATTTATAAATGGTTAACTTATGTAATGCTTTTAATATCTTCTCTTACTATTATTGGTTCATTAATAACAGTAATTACTAATTTTTTAAATGGTAATTATACGTTATCTTTCATTTTAAAGGTTTTAACAGTAATTGTAATTGCTTCAACTATTTTTGGTTATTATTTATATGATTTACGACGTAAAGATTACTCAAAAAAAGATAAAGTTTCTGTTGTCATTGGAACCTGTATAATCGTGTCAGTTGTTATTATTGTTGTAGTTGGATTTTTGAATGTTGCTTCTCCTTTGCAAGCTCGTAATCGTTTAGAAGATTCTAAAACTATTGAAGCCTTAAACCAAGCTTATTATTATATTAATAATGATTATTATTTAAAACAGAAACTTGAAGATACTTATGATTTTTCTTCTATTTTTTCTACATATGGATTTATCAATCAAAAGATTTCTTATCGTAAAATTTCTAATCAGGAATATGAGCTCTGTGCTGAATTTAAAGATAAAGGTCAAATGATAGGTGATAGGTTTACTCCTTGGTTTAATCATGAAGCGGGTTATCAATGTTATACTATTAATGCTCAAAAAGAATACGAAAAAACTTATAAAACAATACAACAACCGGCTCCGGTAATTACTCCAATAATTCCAGAAGCCACGGCTCCTGCCGTTAAATAATAATTTATATGCCAATACCAGTAAAAGTAAAAAAATATTTAGACAGTAAGGGGATTGATTATCAAGAATTAGCTCATAAAACTGTCTATACTGCATATGATGCAGCACAAACTCTTAAAAAACAACTTAAAGAGATTGCTAAGACAATTTTAGTAGAAGCAGATAAAACTCATGTTTTAGTAGTGCTTCCAGCTGATAAAAAAATTAACATAGAGAAGCTTAAAAAAGTTTTAGGAGCTAAGAAAATATCTATTCCCAATGAAAATGTTATGATTAAGGTCTTAAAAATTAAACCCGGAACTTTATCAGCTTTTGGTCGTTTGCATAATTTAGAAGTTATAGTAGATAAGGCAATGTTGGGAGTTAAAAAAGTAGTAGTTTCTACTGGCAGTTTTACTGATTCAGTGCTTATTAAGGTAAAGGATTTTTTGCAATCTGAAGAAGCTCGTTTAGCTAATATTGCTATGTCAGGAGGTTATAAAATTCCTAAAAAAATGAAAAACCAGATGAGGAAAGTTAAGGCTGTTGTTGCTAATAAAAAGAAAGATACTAAAAAATTAGTTAAAAAAGCTGTAAAAAAAGCTATTAAAAAAACAGTCAAAAAAACTTCTAAAAAGAAATAGTTTAATGCTTAATTTTCAATTAGATAAGTTTAGTGGGCCATTAGATCTCTTGTTACAATTAATTGAACAAGAGGAACTTGATATTTCTCAAGTATCTTTAGCTAAGGTAACTGATCAATATTTGGTTTATTTAGATGAACAAAAAAATTTACCTACCGAGGAATTAGCTGATTTTTTAACTATTGCTACTAAACTTTTAGTAATTAAATCAAAAATTTTACTACCTCAGTTAACTGACGAAGAAGAAGATAGTGCTGAGCAATTGGAAGCTCAACTTAAAATGTATAAAGAATATCTTGAAGCATCGAAAAAAGTAGAACAAATAATTGCTCAAAGAAATTTTCTATTTACTCGAGAACGTATTGCTATAGATTTTCATCCAGTTTTTTCTCCTCCACTAGAATTAAAGGTAACTGATTTACATAAAATTTTTCAAGAAATTATTAGAAGAATAGAATATATTACTAATTTACCTCAGAAGATTATGGAACGCACTGTCAGTTTACAGGAAATGGTTGATGGTATTCGTAATGTTTTAAAACAAGTTTCTAAGCTTAGTTTTAAAGAAGTAATTAAAAAAGCGAAGTCTAAACATGAAATAGTAGTTTGTTTTATGGCTTTATTAGAATTAATTAAATTAGGAGAAGCAGCTGTAAATCAAGCAGGAGTTTTTGATGAAATTCATGTTGAAAAAACTTAATTTTTAAGATTATGAATGAAATAAAAAGTAAAATAGAATCTTTGTTATTTATCTCGCATAAACCCCTTTCTATTTCTGAATTAACAAAATTAATTAATTCAGATAAAAATCAAGTAGAAGCTTCTCTCAAAGAATTATATGAAGAATATAATCAAAAATCAGGTGGTATTAAATTAATAAAGTTAGAAGATAAATATCAATTAGCAACAACTGGTTCTAATAGTGAGATTATAGCTCGTTTTTTAAAAACAGAAATTACTGGAGAATTAACTCGTCCTTCTTTAGAAACTTTAACAATTATTGCTTATCGAGGACCGATTTCTAAAGCAGAATTAGAATTAATTCGTGGTGTTAATTGTTCAATTATTTTACGTAATCTCTTAATAAGAGGATTGATTGAAGCTCGTGAAGATAAAGTTAAAGCTACTACTGTTTATCAGATAACTTTAGATTTCCTAAAATATTTAGGAATTTCAGAAGTTTCACAATTACCCGATTATGAAAAGCTTAATCGTAATAATAATTTAGATAAATTATTATTAGGATTAACTGATAATCCTATTGAAAAGACAATTGAAGAAACAGTTATAACAGTTATAGAATAATTTTAATATCAATAAATCATGTTTGAAGCAATTGTTAATTTATTTATTGCTGGAATATTTTTACAAGCTCAAGCTGTAACTCCAGCTACAGCTATTATGCCAGCAGAAACTTTAATTTTAGAAAATCATCAATCTCAAGCATCTGTTCCTTTTAAGGATTTAACTAAAAAAAGTTTAGGAGTAAAAGTTACGGCAAAAAGCTTTGTAGTAGTAGAACCAAAAACAGGGGCGGTGATTTATGAGAAAAATTCTGAAGAAAATAGATCAATTGCTAGTATTACTAAATTGATGACAGCTTTAACTTTTTTAGATTTTAATCCGGGTTGGGATAAAGAATACATTATGACTTCTTCTGATTTTAGAGCAGGAGCTAAACCCGTTTTATTTCCTGGGGAAAAAGTTACAGTTAAAGATTTATTTTATGCTATGATGGTGGCTTCCTCTAATGAAGCAGCGATTGCTTTAGTTAATTCTACTGGTTTAAGTCAAGAGGAATTTGTTAAACAAATGAATTTTCGTGCTAAACTTTTAGGTATGAATAATTCTAAATTTGTTGAGCCAAGCGGTTTAGATAGCGAAAATAAATCAACAGCTAAAGATTTAATTAAATTAATAGATGTAGTTTTTAGCCATTCAGAAATTAGAAAAGCTGGTGGCACTAAACAATATGATTTAAAAATTATAAATAAAAATGAATCAAGAACTATTTATAGTACTGATAAAATTCTTAAAGAAGATTTTGGTTTTAAAAATCAATTTTATAATTTAGAGGCAGGGAAGACTGGTTATTTAGAAGCAGCGGGATATTGTTTTGTTTCACAAGTAAGCGATCAAAATAATAGAAAATTATTAATAACAGTGCTTGGCAGTTCAACTACTTATGATAGATTTTCTGATACTAAAGGTTTAGCTTATTGGGTTTTTAATAATTTTAAATGGTAATATAACAATATGAAAAAGCCAATTATAATTGGTAATTGGAAAATGAAATTAAATTATCATCAAAGTGTAAATTTAGCTAAAGAATTAGTTAATTTAGCTAATCCAGCTGATATGTTAAATAAAGATATAGTAGTTTGTCCATCATTTTCTTCTTTTTTATTAGTTTCTGAAATTTTTAAGAATTCAGACATTAAAATGGGGGTACAAGATATTTTTTGGGAAGATAGCGGAGCATTTACTGGTTGCGAATCGCCAAAATTTCTTTCTGAAGCTGGTTGCCAATATGCTATTATTGGACATTCTGAAAGAAGACAAAATTTCAACGAAACTGATATGATGATACATCAGAAAATTAAAAGTGCACTCGATAATAAAATTGTTCCAATTTTGTGCGTAGGAGAAACTTTAACAGAACGTCAACAGAACTTAACTGATAATATTATTTTTACTCAAGTAACTAAAGCTCTATCAGGAATTGATTTAATTTCTAATGAAGAATTAGTAATAGCTTATGAACCAGTTTGGGTAATAGGTTCAGGTAGAGCAATTGATCCAGAAGAAGCTCAGCAAGTTTTTAGAGTTATTTATCAAGCTATAATTGATCTTTGGCCTTTGACAATTGTTCAGACAAATGTCAGGATAATTTATGGCGGTAGTATTGATGTGTCTGATTTTAGAGAATTTTTAAATTTAGATCATTTTTCTGGATTTTTAATTGGTGGAGCTAGTTTGAAAAGTAAAAATTTTTGGGAAATAATAAAAAATATATAAATAAAATATGTTAGTACATATTAAAACTATAGTGAGCAAAGCTCAAAAAGGAGGTTATGCTATTGGAGCTTTTAATACTTCTAATTTAGAAGTAACTTTAGGTATAATACGTGGTGCTATAGCTAAAAATTCCCCGATTATTATTCAGGTTTCAGAATCAACTATTAAATATGCTGGACTTAAAATGATTGCTAACATGATTCAAACTTTAGCTAATAATGAAGCAAAAAATATTCCCATTGCTTTACATTTAGATCATGGAAAAAGTTTTCGTTCAGTTGCTGAATGCGTTCGAGCTGGTTTTTCTTCAGTTCATATTGATGCTTCAGATCTTCCTTTTGAAGAAAATATTGCTTTAACTAAGCAAGCCGTTGATTATGCTCATCGTTATGGTGTTTGGGCTCAAGGTGAATTAGGATCAATGATTGGTAAAGAGGGTATGACAACTTTAGATGTTCCCAAAGATCCTAATACTTTTATGACTGATCCTAATAAAGTTAAAGAATTTGTTAAAAATACTAATGTTGATACTTTAGCAGTTTCAGTAGGCACAATGCATGGATATTTTAAGGGTAAAGAAAAAATAGATTTTCCTCGTTTAGAGAAAATTAACAAAGAAATACCTAAAATTCCATTAGTGTTGCATGGAGCTTCTGGATTAATTAATAACGATATAACTGGAGCAATTAAATTGGGTGTAAGAATTATTAATATTGATACTGATTTACGTATAGCCTTTACTCAAACTTTGCGTGAAACATTGAAAAAAACTCCTCAAGGTTTTTATGATCCCCGTAAAATACTTTTACCATCTATTGAAGCAGTATCTAAAAAAGTAGAGGAAGAAATAGATTTTTTTGGAAGTTCTAAAAATAATTTATGATTTTAAACATTTTAGTATTAATAATTTTACTATCTAGCATAGTTTTATTAGGAAGAATAATTTGGCGACGTTTGCCGGAATTAAAAGTTTTAGATTTAGAATCAATACCTAAAGAAAAAAAGACTGATGCTAAAATTAAAATTTTGGAAAATAAATTTAAGAGACAGAGTCAAGGAATTAAAGAAAAACTTGATACAGCTATTCATCCTTTAAGAAGTAAATTTGATAATTTAGGGCAAAAACTTAGAAACAGAGTATTAAATTTAGAAAAGAAATATAAAAAAAATAGTGAAATTGAAGAAGTTAGAAATAAAAGTATTAATGAACTTTTTGTTGAGGCTGAAAGTTATATAAATGAAAAAGAATATCAATTAGCAGAAAAAGCATTAATAGAAATTATTGCTAGAGATAAAAAAGATTTACGTGCTTATGAATTATTAGGATTAGTATATCGTTTTCAAAAACATTATAATCAAGCAATTGAGATTGTTAAATATTTAATTAAACTTAAATCTTTAGAATATCGTAAAAATTATTCAAAAATACCGTTGAAAAAACAAAAATTTGAAGACGCCGAAGACATAATTATGAAATCGTTAGATACTGATTCAGATATTTCTAGATTTTATAATGAGTTAGGAGAAATTTATTTACTTGATAGTAAACTAGAAAAATCTCTTGATTGTTATCTTAAAGCTAGCGTTATTGAACCTAATAATCCTAAATATCTTGATAAAATTATTGAATTAGCAATCACAATTAAAGATTTTGGTTTAGCTAAAAAAACTTATAAAAGACTCAAAGAAATTAATCCCGATAATGCTAAATTGTTAGATTTTAAAGAAGCTCTTGAAAAAAATAAATGATAGTGATAGAATATTATTGTTATTTTTGCCGTTGTAGCTCAGTTGGTAGAGCGCATCCATGGTAAGGATGAGGTCTCCAGTTCAATCCTGGACAACGGCTTAGGTTTCTTAATTAAAAAAGGGTCGGTACCAAAGTGGTCAAATGGGGGAGACTGTAAATCTCTTGGCTTTTGCCTTCGGGGGTTCGAATCCCTCCCGGCCCATAATAAAAGACGTCTTATTAAATGACGTCTTTTAAAATTATTTTTATTTAAAAATTATTTATCTTTTTGTTTTTCTTTCGTTTTCTGTAATAATTTTTTCATATACTTTATTATAACTGTTAACCATTTTTTCAATGCTGAAAAATTTTTCTGCCCTTTCTCTGACTGCCTCGCGTTTTATTTTTTTAATATTTTTTATAGCTTTAACCATGTCTTTAATACTATTAACCACATAACCTGTTTTATTATCAGAAACCACTTCTGGCACAGAACCTTTCCTCCAACCAATAACCGGAGTACCACAAGACATAGCTTCAATCATAGAATAACCGAATACTTCTTCGTATTGAGTAGGAAATATTAAGGCTGTAGCATTTTGTAAATATTCTATTTTTTGTTCAAAATTAGCTTCACCAACATAACGTATATTTTTGTCATCTATATGTTTTTCAATTTTTTCGTGCCAATAACCTTCATTAGGGTAACTACGCCCAGCAATAATTAATTGCATATCAGCCGCTTTAGCCGCTTCAATTGCTAAATGAACGCCTTTTTGTTCTGTTACTCTTCCAAGATATAATAAATAAGGTTTAGGATTGGAATTGAAAGAAAATATATTTGTATCAACCCCGTGATAGATATTAGCTACCCAATTAAGTTCTGGCATCACTTTACGTTGAGCTAAAGAAAGAGATATATAATTATTATCTTTAAATTTTCTTAAAAAGGGTTTACTGCATTCTTCAATTGGACTATGAATAGTTTGTACAGTTAAGTTTTTATTAATACAAGAATAAAATGAACTAACTAAAGTAAAATGAGAATGAATAATATCAAATTCATCAGCACGGCGATAACATTCTGAAATTAACAAATCAAGATAAAGTTTTTTTTCATTATCACTCATATTGCTGTTATTAACAGCTATAGGATAAACACTGCTAAGTTTAGCTTTAGTTTGAGAATCGCCAGAAGCGAAAAGAAACACGTCATTTCCTAAATTTACTAAACCATTACAAAGCCAAGCAATATGAGAATAGATTGCTTTATTTGAGTTGGGTGTTATAGTATTATAATGAGGAGCAAGTTGAGCTATTTTCATAATTTATATCTATTTTATTTTAATTAAAAATCAAAAATTTGTCTATAAGCATTAATATTTTTTTGACAAGACCAATTTTTTAAAATTTCTTTTCGCATTGATTGACCCATTTGTTTTAAGAGTTTCTTATTTTCATATAATTTTTTTAAAGCTATTTCTAGAGATTTTTGATTTCTTTCTATTAATAAACCATTTTCGCCATCTTTAATCAATTTTTCAGCAATACCAACTTTAACTGAAACTGCTGGTTTACCACAAGCACCAGCTTCTAATAAAGAATTTGGCCCAGTTTCATTTTTGCTAAGACAAGTAATTACATCAATAGAATTATAGAATTGAGGCATTTTATTAAAAGGTATTTGGTTTTGTTTTAGGGCTGATTTTAAAGTAATCCAATCCTTATTTCTTTTGCAAACTGGCAATAAAATATTCCAATAACCTTTATAATTTCTATGGCAATGATCAGGATTACCAGTCCAGCCTACTATTAATTTATCTTCTTTTTTATAATATTTTTTTATTGGTTTAAACATTTTAGTATTAACCCATTTGGGTACATAATATACTTTATATTTATCACAAATAAATTCTTTTTGTAGTTTTTTATTATTCACTACTATACCTCTACAGCGAGAAAAAATATTTTTTGCTTCTTTTTTTCTTCCTTGCCAACTATTGAAACTAAAAATACCAACAATTAATTTTTCTTTAGCTTCATCAGGTGGCAAGCGATCTAATATATTTTTAGCTGCTGGCCAGAAAAAAACAAAGATTCTATCATATTTAGAATAATTTTCATAACCAATAGCAAAATCAGTATGGTATTTTTTTGTAAAGTCATAATCTTTAGATAAATTTTTTATTATTTCATCCGCTTCAAAATCAAAAGCCCAATTACGAACGTTAGGAATTAGAAGTATTTTAGGTTTAGTTTTGCCTGGTATTTTAAAGTATTGCCAATTTTTGAGTTTTTTAATGATGTAATTGTAGGAATCTTGATTAGTTTGACGATTTTTGGTGCAAGTTGTTTGTTCTGGATGGTGGCGATAGCGATAGGCAATAATTGGTAATCTTTTAATTTTAAAACCTTGCCCAATAATTTGAAACCAAAGATCGTAATCTTGACTAGTTTTAAGTTTTTCGTCAAATTTAATATTTTTAAAAACTTCTTTTCTGATCATTACTGAACAACTGGGAATGCCGCGATAATATTTATTGCCGTAAGCTAAAATTGTAAAAGCACTAGTACCAGCAACAATTTCTTTTTCGCTAACTTCAATAAGAATTTGTTTAGGATCTTTTGTAAAATCGATAGCCTGTCGCAATTCTTTTTTTCCACAAGCATCAAAAACTTCCATATCACTATAAACTAATGAAATTTTTGGGTTTTTGAGTAAGAAATCAATTTGTTTATTTGTTTTTTGGGGAAAATAAACATCATCAGCATCTAAAAAAGAGATAAATTTTCCACGCGCTAATTTAATTCCGGTATTTAAGGCTCCAGATCGATATTTTTGTTGACGATGAGAAATAATTTTAATACGTTTATCTTTTTTGGCATAGTAAGAAGCAATTTTAGCAGTGGCATCAGTTGAAAAGTCATTAACAATAATTAATTCCCAATTATTATAATTTTGATTAAGTACAGACTCAATAGCTTCTTTTAGATATTTTTCTCCGTTTCTAACAGGAATAATAATAGAAACTAGAGGTTCTTTTTTTATTTGAGACATAATTCAATTATTATAGTTAATTAGTATATTTATTAGATTGATATTTGTTTAATTAGCAATATTATCATAATTATATCATAATTATTTGTTTATTTTATTTTTTTAAAATAAATTAAATCTTGATTTTTAAATTAAAAATATAGATAATAAATATAATATATTATTTAATTTTTATGTCTCAATATTATACTGCGCAACGTAGCAAAGGATTATATAAACCCGACTCACCTGAGCCCTTTAAGTTAAGTCGATCAAAATTAGAACTATTTATTGATTGTCCACGTTGTTTTTATCTTGATCGTCGTTTAGGTGTTAGTCGTGTTTCTGGGTTTCCTTTTTCACTTAATTCAGCGGTAGATACTTTACTTAAAAAAGAATTTGATATTCATCGTGCTAAAAATAAAAAGCATCCTCTTATTGATAAATATGGTATTGATGCTGTTCCAGTAAATCATGAAGATTTAGAAACATGGCGTAACAATTTTATTGGTATTCAATATTTACACAAACCAACTAATTTATTAATTTTTGGCGCCATTGATGATTTATGGATTAATTCTAAAGGAGAATATATTGTGGTTGATTATAAATCAACTAGTAAAGAAGAAGAAATAACTGAACTTAATAAAGATTGGCAAGACAGCTATAAGCGTCAAATGGAAATTTATCAATGGCTTTTACGTCGTAATGGTTATGAAGTTTCGGATATTGGTTACTTTGTTTATTGTAATGGTAAAACCGATAATGAAGCCTTTGATGGTAAATTAGAATTTGATATTAGTTTAATTGCTCATATTGGTAATGATGTTTGGGTAGAGAAGGAAATTGTTAATGCCTATAAATGTCTTAATTCTGATAAAATTCCTGAAGCTAATAAAAATTGTGATTGGTGCGCTTATTTTCAAGCAAGAAAAGAAAAAGAAAATTAATTTTTATTAATTGTGTTATAATATTTATATAATTAATTTATAATTAATTAAATATATGTTAGAATCAAAATTTTGGTCTTCAATAATTATTAGTTTAGCATTAATTATTGCCGCTAGTATTTTTGGGAGTTTTTACTATTATGCTCAGTTGGCTGATAGTAAAGACGTTCTCTCAGTTACTGGATCAACTAAAACTCAAGTTGTATCTGATCAAGCTAAATTAGTAATTGTTTTATCAAGAATAGTTAATGTTAATGATTTATCTGCTGGTTATGTTGCTATGGCTAAAGATTTACAGCAACTTAGAGATTTACTTAAAAAATTTGATGTTAAAGATGTAATTGAAAGCCCCATATCAATGGATCAATTTTGGGGACAAAACAATGATGGCATTACTAGATATCAATTAAGACAAACAATTACGATTCAATCTAGTGATGTTAATAAAATAACAGAAATTAGTAAACAAATTCCCACTTTAGCATCTCAAGGTGCTATGGCTTCTGTAGAATCTTTAGAGTATTTTTATTCTCAATTACCTAATTTACGTATTTCTCTTTTAACTCAGGCAGTAGAAGATGCTAAAGCTAGAGCAGAAAAAATAGCTCAAGGAACTGGTCGTAAGGTTGGAAGTGTTAAAGAGGCTTCTATAGGAGTAGTACAAGTGATGTCTCCTAATTCTGTTGATATTTCAGATTATGGCAATTATGATACTTCAAGTATTAATAAAGATGTTATGGTAACTGTTAGAGTATCATTTCGTTTGAAGTAATAATATTTAATTAATTTATTTAAATTTAAAGTAATTAAAAATTAAAATTAAAAATATTAGATTTGACTTTTAGCGTTTTTTTTGCTATTATTTTTAAATTAGTTCTTTAGAAAAAATAAATTATTCAAATCAACACTATAAGATAAGGAGCTTACTAATGAAGAAAAAATATCAATGTCAGAAAAAGAGGGTTCTATTTTGTTTGTTGGATGGAACAAATGTTTTAGTTTTTGTAAGGTCTATAAAGCCAGATCCGCAAAAAGGAAGGTACTTAGATATAATTGATATTAGTACCTTTTTGAGAGAAAAATTTAGTGAACTTCTTGATCGTCAAAAGTGTGAAGCTTTTATTGAAGCAATGCCTTCAATGAAGGAAGAAATCGGAATTTTTTATAAAAATGATGATACTAATCATCCTATGATTGATAAACGTGACTTAGAAAAGTGGTTTCGACGTACAAAATTAGTTATTAGTGTATAATTTGTTCTTTTTATGCTCTCTTAGAAATTTATCTAAGAGAGCTTTTTGTTCTTGTTTTTAAAAATTAATTATTATAAGCTTTATTTATGAGCTTGGATAATAAAAAATTAGTTGTTATATTAGGGCCAACTGCTACCGGTAAAACTAAATTAGCCGTAGCTTTAGCGCGTCATTTTAATGGAGAAATTATTTCAGCTGATAGCCGTCAAGTATTTAGAGGTATGGATATTGGGACAGGGAAGGATCTAGCTGATTATTATTTTGAAACAATAGAACAAAAAAAAGTAAATGAAAACATTTTTTCTAAAAAAAATGTTAAAAATTTTAAAACAATTCAACATGTACCATACCATTTAATTGATATTATTAGTCCTAAAACAAAATTTAATGTTTTTAAATATCAAAAATTAGCTTACAAAGCTATAGAAAAAGTAATAGCCAATGGTCATTTACCAATTTTAGTTGGCGGAACAGGTTTGTATATTGATGCGGTAATTAAAGGTTATAATTTTTGCGGAGAAAAAGTATCTACTAATAAAATTTTTAATATTAGAAAAAAATTAAATAAATTAAGTTTGCCACAATTACTTAATCAGCTTAAACAAATTGATTTTAAAACTTATCAAAAAATAGATCATGCCAATCGACGTCGAGTGCAAAGAGCTTTAGAATTATATTATGTTTCTGGCAAAAAGAAATCAGAAGCTGGTGTTATTGGTAGTGATTATGACACTTTGGTTTTAGGTATAACTTTTCCTTTACCAGAATTATATCGCCGCATCGATGAACGTCTTGGTTCTCGGTTGAAAGAGGGTATGGTACAGGAAATTAATAAATTACGTAGTCAAGGGATCACCTGGAAAAGATTAGATGAATTTGGTTTAGAATATCGTTATATATCTTATTTTTTGCGGGGAAAATTAAGTTATCAAGAAGCAATTGAGAAATTAAAACAAGAAATCCATCATTTTGCTAAACGACAAATGACCTGGTTTAAGCGTAATCCTGATATTATTTGGATTAAGAATCTATCACAAGCAGAAAAAGAAATTCAAAAATTTTTAAAAAATAAAAAACTTTGATTAGAATAATCAAAGTTTTTGAGTTTTAAATTTTTTTATTATCCTAAATGTTTTAATTTTTCTCTAGCTTTTACTTTGCTCATTAAAATAATTTTACTCGCCATTTCAGCTAAAGCTTCTCTTTCTTCTTTTGGTATGCCAGTTATTGTAAATAATTCTTCTTGGTTTTTTTTATTAATAATTATTTCAGCAGCTAAGGTTAAATTAGATCGATTAAGATAATCTTGATTATTAGCTATTTCTCCTAAAATAAAAGGATCAGTAATACCATTTTTTTTTGCTGTTATAAAAAAATCATATAATAAATTAATTTTATCAATCTTTTTTTTCAATTCTTCTTGTTCTTGTTTTTTATAATCATTAAAATTAATAACTCCTTTAATCTTTTTTGCTGTCTCGCTTTCTTTAAAAGTTTCTGCTCTAAAAGTAGCGGCAGAACTAGTTATTTTTCTTTCTTTTTCTTTTTGATATTGTGTTGGCACAACCTCAGTAGAAACTGAAGTTTGATTTAGTTCTCCACTAGCTTTAGCCTCTTCGTTAGGATTTTTTGTTAATTTAAAAATTTTTTCAAAGATTTTCATATTTTTTTAATTAAAAATTAGGTTTAAAATTTATTCCTCCACCTTTATTATTTAATGAACTAGAAGTATTACTTTTTGTTGATAAGGATGATGTAACTTTTGATTGAGAATTACTTGATAATGAGCGTATTGGATTACGACGTTGATTTTCAGTATTTTTAATAGCGTTAGGACTTTGGCTTTGAGGATTTAAAGAAGTAGTACTATAAGAAGTTAAATCTTCTTGGGAGGCCTCAATAATATGTTCTCGTCTAATTCTAGCTATACTTTGTGCTTTAACTCTTTCTTTTGTTAAGAATTGTTGAACTAAATAACTAGGTGTTTTTTGAAATCCAAAAACTCCTGCTTTATTCATTAATGTGGCTACTTCTTTCATTTTACTAACTGGGATTTTAGCATCACTAGTAATTATTTGTGATATTTTTTTTTCATCATAACCAGCTTTAGCTAAAACATCTTTAGCTTTGCTTAAAACTGAATATCCCGGTTTGCCACCGCCAGTACCGATTTTATAAAGTTGAGAAAATTTAATTTCTTTGGGGGTAAATTTTTGGGCTTGGCTAGAGGAAAAAAGTGGCATAAATTTTAATTCAATTTTTTATTAAGTAATTCATTAATAGAAGCTGGATTAGCTTTACCTTTAGTTTCTTTCATAACTTGACCAACTAAAAATTTAAAAGAAGCTTCTTTACCATTTTTAAAATCTTCAACAGCTTTAGGATTAGCAACAATTACTGCGTCAACTATTTTTTCTATTGTTTCATTATCATTAATTTGTGCTAAATTTTTTTCTTCCATAATTTCAATTGGCGCTTTACCAGTAACAAACATTGTTTCTAAAATTTGTTGAGCGGCTAAATTGTTTACTTTATTGGTATAAATCAAAGATAAAAATTCAGCAAAGTTTTCTGGAGTAATTTTGCAGTTTTTAATTTTTTGTCCCGATTCATTAAGATGTTTAAAAAGATGAGTAATTAACCAATTACCGACTAATTTAGAAAGTTTTTTAATGTTATTAGAAATAATTTCTTCTTCACTTCCTTCAACTTCTGGTAAAGAAACTAACCAACCAACTAATTCTGAAATAACAGCTTCAGTATAATCAGCTAAATATTTATCTTCAACAATAAGTGAGACGATTTCTGGATCAAATTGATATTGCGAAACAAAACGTTTAAATTTAGCTTGAGGTAATTCTGGAAGTGTAGCGCGTAAATTATTAATAATTTTTTCCTCAATAATTAGTGGAGGTAAATCTGGTTCAGGGAAATAGCGATAATCAGCGGCAGTTTCTTTGACGCGTTGACTAAAAGTAGATTGGCTGGCTTCATCCCAACCCCTAGTTTCTTGTATTAATTTTTCTCCGCTTTCTAAGGCTTTAGTTTGGCGCTTAATTTCGTACTCAATGGCACGTTCTAAAGCACGAAAAGAATTGATATTTTTTAATTCCGTTTTTGGATTTAATTGATAATCAAACAGAGGTTTGACTTCATTATTTTCAATAATAAATTTACCCTCTTCTTGTAAAGAAACATTAGCCTCACAACGCATTTGACCTTTTTCCATATCGGCATCAGAAATTTCTAAATAGCGCAATATACGTTGATATTCTTGACAAAATTCACGAGCTTCTTTAGCACTATCAATACATGGTCCAGTAACTAATTCAATTAATGGCGTACCAGCGCGAGATAAATCAACTAAAGCATTATCAGATGTATGTTTTAGATTGCCAGTATCTTCTTCTAAATGAATACGGATAATATTGATATCTTTATTGCCAATAGTTAATTTGCCGTTAAAGGTTAATGGTTGGTCGTATTGAGAAATTTGATAACCCTTAGGTAAATCGGGATAAAAATAATTTTTACGATCAAATTTAGTAATTTTAGCGATTTCACAATTTAGAGCTAAACCAATTAAAATTGTCCATTCAATTGCTTGAGAATTGGCTACTGGTAACATACCAGGGTGCCCCATACAAATCGGACAGATATTTTTATTGGGTTGATCTTTAAGCTCATAACCGTTCTCACAAGAACAAAACATTTTACTTTTGGTCTTTAATTCGACATGAATTTCCATACCAATAACAGGAATATATTTAGGCATAATTATTTTTGAATATTTTTGAGATATATATATTTATTTTAAGCTTTTTTAGTTAAAAATCAAGTAGGTAATTAAAAAATACCCCTAGATTTATCTAGGGGTATAATTAGGAGTATAAAAATGTACAAAAAATTTTTAAATAAGGCGTTTAGAGAAAAACATTTCTGGACTAGAACACAAACTAAGATCGCGGCCACAATAATTAACACCTTCAATACAATGGCCAGTTTTAAAACAATAGGGTTCAAATAAATTTAGAAATTGAGGGTAGGATTCTTTCAATAAATTACGTAGGCATAACCCTAAGTGAAAAATTTCTTCTTGGGAGCGCCAGCACAATCTTTCTGCCTGTTCATGGGATATTGCATTAAGTGACCCTATTTTGTTGTATCTAACCATAGCACCATAAGGAGCCACTATCATCCATAGAGTCTTTAAATTGTTAGAAAAATAGGAATATTTTTCTAACCACCCATGAAAAAGATTTTTGATTGATTCAGGCTTTAATTCTCCCATCTTTATTAATTTAGATACTAAAGGCGGCAAATAAAATTTACCAGTAAAATATGGCTCGCTTCTTATTATGGTTCTATGTCTTTGGTCCTGTCCCATAGCACAAAGAGACATTGTTACTCCACGTTCTACAATTATCGTACTATGATTATCCATCATTTCTGGTATAAAATTTAGCATATTAACGGGATACATTAAGCTATAATTTGGAATTGAGAAACCATTAACACAACTTACTTCAACAGATTTAATATCCGGCGACTTTTCACTCCAATCATTTTGGTAGGAATTAGGGTTATTAATAAAATAATCACAAAACCAATCAACTGTACGTCTCTTTTCAGAACAAAACATAAATTTTAATTCTGGAAAGATATTTTGGATTTGTTGGCGCATTTCTTCTGTAACATAGCGCAGCACAGGAGTAAAAGCAGCATGCCACATAGCTACCAATGCTGAAAGATTTATGGTGTATTGTAATCCAGTAGGTAAAATAACTGGAAGAAATACACGCAACTGTTCTTGGGCTATTTTGGTAACCTTAGCTTCCACGAATCTTCTATTATATGGACGATCTCTGAGAAGCGCTTTTTCTGCTAAATCCATTGCCTTTGCTATGTTTTCTTTATACAATTTTTTTCCTAATTTAAACCGGTTTAATACAATGTGGAGTTGTTCATCAGTAATTTCTGGCCAAAAATAAGTAGCATATTCAGAAATTACTTTTTCCATTTCACCATCATTGTATTTGTACGAACAAAACCTACCGCTTCTTTGACTGGAGTTATAATGAGGATTAACTAGGTGTAATCCTAAAGTGACATCACCCACAGCAATACCATCAATAGCAAAAGTAAAATAGCTATGTTGAAGGGTTGTGTGATGGCCAGTATTAAACAGTTTATTTTTAACAAATTTCGCAGTTTTTTCGTTATTTTCAATCTCCTCTTCTGGTAATGTTGGTTGGTAACAGGTTTCTGCTGCTTGACGGGCAGCTACTAATGGTGGAATTTCTGGTTTCGCAATTAGTTTCACAGAAATCATGTTGTTTCCTCCTTTTGGTTGGTTTTTAAATTAATCTTTGAAGATATTTTTTAATATCTTCAAAGATTTCTTCAGGCCGACGTTCACCATTGATAACAATAAAACGTTCCGGTTCTTCTTGAGCGATTAAAAGATACTCTTGTCTAATTCTTGTAAAGAATTTATCATGTTCCTTTTCAAAAGTTGCGACCTTACCAGACGAACATAAATTTATTCTTTGCCGTGAAGTTTCTATGCTAACATCAATAAAAAAAGTGGCTTTTGGCTTGATGTTTAGCATGGCTATTTGATTAGCTAAATTTATAAATTTTCGCATAGCAGGATCGCCCTTAAAGCGTCCTCCGCCTTGGTAAGCTCTAGTAGAATCATGTAAGCGGTCAACAAAAACATATTTACCAGAATCTAAAGCCGGTTTAACAATTTCTTTAAAAAACTGAGCTCGAGAGGCCAGAAATAAAAACATTTCACACTCAGAAGAAATATTTTTATTTCTTTTGTTAGCCATTAATTCTGATTCTTTAATTAACTCTTCGTTTGATTTTATAATTTTTTCTATCTCTGGAATTACTAGCCAAGGATATTTGACAATACTTCTAATTGCTTCACCTAAAATTGTTCCTCCGGGTTCGCGAGTTACTAATACTGGCAGGTTAATTGTTTTTAAATAACTTTCTATGAGACGAATTTGAGTGCTTTTACCCGAACCATCAATGCCTTCTACACTAAATAGATTAGCCATATTGTTATCTCCTTTTTGGTTGTTAAAGTTCAAAACTACTTTTCATCAGTAGCTTAAAAATTTTAACAAAAAATTTTAGATTAGTCAAAATAAAAATATTAAATTAATTTTTATTTTTAATTTTTTTCATCATAGCATCAATTTGCTGATATAACGATTTTAAGCTCCCATTATTATCTAGTTTGTATTCGCATTGAGAGAAAAGTTTTCTAATTTGTCTTTCAGTATAAAGTTTGGCGTCTTTTTGAAATTGTGTCCAAGTTTTAGTGGTATCATCAATGTATTGACCTTTTCTTTTACGTAAACGTTCAAAACGAATTTTACTATCAGCATCAATATGTACTAAATAGAATCTTGGCATTTTTTTAAGCCAAATAATATCTTCTTTTAGTCTAACATTAGGTAAAGTAACAATTGGCGCTTTACTAGCATTGACTTTGATAGCCATGGCGCGTGAGAGGACGTCTTGGCCAAATTGTTTTCTTAAAATTTTGCCTAAATTAGAAAGATTAATACGGTTTTGTTCTAGTCCAATTAAATTCAGTATATCGCGTAGAGGTTGTGAAAAACTAACTGTTTCTGATTTATACTTCTTTTTTAAATATAAAGCGACTGTATCTTTACCAGCGGCAATTTCTCCTACTAGACCAAGAATGATTTTTTTAGATTTAGGCATGTGTTTATTAATTTATTTATTGTTTAGGATATTGCTCCACTTCTGGATTAAGAATAATTAATTCAACACCAGCTTTAGCAAAAATTTCTTTACTGAGATCGGCTGCATGGTAATCTTTTTCGCAGACGACTTTTTTAATTCCAACATTAATTATCATTTTAGCACAAGCATAGCAAGGAGTCATTTTGCAATATAAAGTGGCACCATTAAGGGAAATACCGAGTTTAGCGGCTTGGCAAATCGCATTTTGTTCGGCATGAGTAGTGCGGATACAATGTTGACTTTGGTGGCCGTCTTCGTGAATTACAGAATGAAATTGATGGCCAACTTCGTCGCAATGAGGTAAACCGACAGGGGAGCCAACATAACCCGTAGTTAGTATTTGTTTGTCCCGAACAATGATACAACCACTACGGCCTCGATCGCAAGTAGCTCGACTAGCTACTACTTGGCATATTTTCATAAAATATTCATCCCAAGAAGGACGAACATGATTTTCTTCGTTCATAATTTAATTTTATTATTTAAACAAATTTTAACAAATTAAAAATAAAAAAGCGATTTGTTTTTATTTTTTAAATTTCTTTGATTGTGGATAAAATCTAAAAATAAAAAAACACGCTATTATACAAGCGTGTTTTTTTATTTAATATTTTTATTTTATAAAGCAATTTTAATGCCAGGCCCCATAGAAGAGGCAATAGTTATATTTTTAATAAAAGTTCCTTTAGCAGTAGCTGGCTTTGCTTTGTTGATGCTATCTATTAAAGCTTGAAAATTTTCTATTAATTTGTCTTTTTCAAAAGAAATTTTGCCAATCATTACATGTAGATTGCCGCTATCATCATTTTTGTAAGATATCTTTCCTTGTTTTAAATTGGTAACAGCTTCAGATACATTAGAAGTAATAGTTCCGTCTTTAGGATTAGGCATTAAACCTTTGGGTCCTAAAATTTTAGCTACCGGAGCTAAAAGCTTCATAGTTTCTGGAGTAGTTATTAAAACATCAAAATTTATTTTGCCCGCTTTAATTTCTTCAATTAAATCTTGATCTCCTACAATTTCAGCGCCAGCGGCTTTAGCTGCTTTAAGTTGATCGCTATTAGTTGAAATAACAGCTACTCTAATTGATTTGCCAGTACCATTAGGTAAAGAGACAGCAGATCTAACTTGCTGATCAGTTTTTTTAGGATTAATTCCAAGTTTAACATGAACTTCTAATCCTGCGTCAAATTTAACAGTTGAAGTTTTTTTAGCTAATTCTATTGCTTCGTCAATAGAATAGGATTTATTCTTATCGACTAAAGATTTAGCTTCTAAGAATCTTTTTGATGGTTTATGTTTTACTTTTTTCATATTTTTATTTAGTGGTTCAAGTGTGGCAATTATTTTTTACCACTCCCACTTTAAAATTATTATTAATTAATCAACTATTTCTACTCCCATTTGTCTACAGGTGCCAGCAATAGTTCTCATTGCGGCTTCAATATCAGTAGTATTCAAATCACTTAATTTTTTTTCAGCAATTTCTTTAAGTTGAGCTTTGGTTATTTTGCCAACTTTATCTTTGAGTGGTTTACCAGAACCTGATTTAATGCCAGCGGCTTTTTTGATTAATTCAGCGGCAGGAGCAGTTTTTAAAATAAAATCATAACTGCGATCTTCATAAATAGTAATTTCAACTGGAGTAATTTCGCCAGCACGATCTTGAGTCGCGGCATTAAATTTTTGGCAGAATTCAGCAATAGCCAAACCATGTTGACCTAATGCTGGACCTACAGGAGGTGCTGGATTAGCGGCACCACCCGGAATTTGTAATTTAACTATAGTTTTTATTTTTTTTGCCATATTTTTCTTTTTATCCATTTCATGTCCGGATTATCCGGACAAGAGAAGCAAAATGGCTTTTTTATTTATTATTAAATTTTTTTAATTTGTAAAAAATCCAATTCTAATGGAGTTTCACGACCAAACATAGAAATAAGCACTTTAATTTTACCACGACTCTCATCAATTTCTTGAACTTTTCCTTCCATATTTTTGAATGGTCCGTCAATAATTTTTACAGAATCATCTTTAGTTAAATCAATTTGATATTCTGGTTCATCTACACCCATTCGTTTTTGTAAAGCTTTTATTTCTTCTTCAGAAACTGGAGTAGGGGTATTACCAGAACCAACAAACCCGGTTACATGTGGAGTATTACGTACAACATACCAAGAATCATCAGTTACAATCATTTCTACTAAAACATATCCAGGATAAATTTTTTCTTCTACGATTTTTCGTTTTCCGTTTTTAATGCGGATTTTTTTTTCTTTAGGAATCATGACAGAGAAGATTTTATCTTCCATGTCCATAGATTCAATACGCTGTTTGAGATTATGCTCAACAGCTTCCTCGAGTCCGGGAGAAGTATGAATTACATACCATCTACGGCCGAGTTGCAAAGTTTGTTTTGCCATAACTTTGTATTATTTCGTCTAAAATTTGGCGTTAAACCAATAATAGACGAATTATTAATGTTCTAAATTTATTTAACAAAAGTTAATAATCTCTCAAAGCCAAGATTAAGAATATAATCGCAAAAACCTAAAAAAGCAGCTACACCCAAGGACATTGTAATAACTAAAATAGTATGCTGTTTAATTTCTTTGCGAGTTGGCCAAGTAACGTGCTTCATTTCAGAATAAGAATCTTTGATATACTTAATTAATTTTTGAGCAATAGTCATATTATTTTTGCTATTTTAAAATCCCCTCGCGGGGACTTTAGTATTTGTATTATATATTAAATTTATTATTAATGTCAAGGCTTTTTTATATTTTTTAATTTTTAGGATTTTTTTGTATTATTTTATTTAATTTTAATATTTTTATTGATTATTTTCGTCCCCCAACAATTCTTTTTTATTAGAAGAATTATTTTTTTTCTTTATCATAGGGATAATTTCTGGGTTAGGTGAGTATAACTTATTTTTAATTTTCCACTTTTCTACATATTGACCAATGCCTTCTTTTTCCATTTTATTACGAATTTTAGTGCGGCTTTGTGACCATTTTATTAGACTTTCAAAATTAATTTTATAAACCCCACGTACAACAATATATAAAATTTCACCATCAGCAATAGCGCGACGGACTGTTTTTTCACTAATGCCTAATAAATTAGCTGCTTGTGAAATAGTAACTCTTAATGGTGGTTTGGCTTCTTTTTCAGCCATAAATTTTGTTTAATTTTAGATAAAATATTAAATTATTTATATTTATTAATACTTATCAAATATTTGTTATTTATTAAAAGAGATTAGAATTTTTTATCTTAATTTAGCTAAAATTAAGATTTATTATCTTTTTAGAATCTTTTTTGATAGATTTTTTTATGGTAGCACTAATTTAGAAAAAAATCAAGTTATGTCTAGACATGTCTAGACATAACTTAACACTTTTATTCATTTTAGTCAAAGTTAAATATATTAAATTATAAAACTTAAGAATTTAATCTGTGGATAATTTCTTGCTAATTTAATGATTCAATGTTATAATCAACCCAATCTTGATTTAGCGGTCAAGATCGCCTCCGGAGGCGGAGTTTTCCGGAATGAAAAATTAATTAGCTTGGGCTTATTTTTTTTCTCTCAAGTCCTAGCTTAGCCTTACAAGATTATAAACGCTAAGGTTATAGTGATCATTATAAAGTTGGAGATTAGATCATTTTTAAAAGTTTAAAAGAATAAAAATTTTAGTTAAAAAATTGATTATCTAAAAATTATCTTTTATGCTTTTAAATTTTAGCGTAAATAAATTTAGGTTTTTAACCTAATATTTTTGCTTATTTTAGATAAATTAATAAATTATTTCAAAATTTGCAGGATTAACTGTAATAAAATTATTATTTTTACGTCTTATAAGATGAAGAATCCTTTTGCGAAAAAAATTCTATTTTTGCGCGTTAAAAATAAAGACCACCAAGCATACGGTGAATTCTACGATTTATATATTGATAAGATTTATAGATTTATTTATTTCAAGGTTAATTCAGTAGCTGACGCCCAGGATTTATCATCAGAAGTTTTTTTAAGAGTTTGGCAGCATATTCATGATGGTAAAAAGATAGATAATCTTAATGCTTTTGTTTATATGGTGGCTCGTAATGCAGTGATAGATTTTTATCGTGAAAAATCACGACGTGAAGAAAATGAAGAAACAATTTCAGAAAATCATATTACTTTGATAGATAAAGAATCTGATTTACTAATTAAACAGATTAAAGATGGAGAGCTGACAGAAGTTTTGACTGAACTTAAGAATCTTAAAGATGAATATCGTGAAGCTATAATTCTTTATTATCTTGATGAAATGTCAATTAAAGAAATAGCTCAAATTTTAGGTAAGACTCCCGGTGCTTGTCGAGTATTAGTTCATCGAGCGCTTAATGCTTTGAAAGAAGCTATAAATAAAAAGAAACAAAATTAAGACAATGTCCAATAGACAAATTGTCACACAACTTAAAAAAATAAAATCTCTGGAATTAATTGGTAAACCCAAAGCAGATTGGGTTAAGTCTAATCGTGAGATTTTAATGCACCAAATTAACCCCCAAGGCAAGATAACTAAAATAGAGTTATCTAATTATTATTGGGAGTTTTTTTATTCTAATTTACAACAAAAATTTTTGCGTCCAGCGTTAATGGCTATTTTAGTCTTTGGCGCTTATTTTGGTTATTCAGCAACTATTATGGCCGCTAAGGCAAGTTTACCTGGCGAGCCTCTTTATCCGATTAAAGTTTTGGGAGAAAATTTAGTTTTAGCTACTGCTATTTCTGATGAAGCCAAAGTTAAATTAAAGATGGATTTTGTTTCTCGTCGCGGTGATGAATTACGACAATTAGCGCGTCAACCAGAAAATACCCAAAAAGTTGAAAATATTTCTCAAACTGTTAAAAAAATTACTCAAGATGTTGGAGAAATTAAGAATAAATTAGAAAAAATAAGCTCTCAAACTTCTGATACTAATTCAATTATCAATACTGCTAAAACAATTGATGAAAAAACTTTAAAAGTAGAGAAAGATATTGTTGACGCTCACGCTGTTTTAACTAATGAGGTTAAAAAAGAAGTAGCCAAAGAAGTAAAAGAGGCTATAGTTAAAACTGAAGAAGTTGGCGCTAAGGCTTTAACGGTTATTGTTGATAAAGCTGATAATCCTGAGGCCAAAAATTCTGTTACTGATAAAGAAATAACTGATAGAGTTGGCGAAAGAATCAAAAATGCCGAAGCTAGCGTCCAAGTGATCGCTGAAGAAGTTAAAAAAATTTCCTCTAGTACTTCAGATATAGTTTTGAACAATAATAAAGTAATAACTTCATCTACTACAGGCAGTACTACCTCTACTACAATTAATAAAGAAGTTGTTAAAGAAGTTACTGAAATTAAACCAAGTTTAGCTCAAGAGACAATTGAGCAAGCTAAAAGTTTATTAGAAAGTAAGGATTTTAGTGGAGCTTTACAAAAAATTCAAGAAACTAAAGCAATTGTAGCTGAAGTAATTGAAAAAACCCCAATTATTGATCAACAGATAAAAACACAAACAGTAAATATTTCTAGTTCTTCTAGTACTATTAACGATACTTCAACTTCATCTGACGTGATGACGACTCAGGCAAAATAAGTTTTGCCGGTCTGCTAAAGTTCGCGAGTTTAATACTCGTGAGCTTTACGGGACTTAAAAACCCGTATTTTAAAATTAAAGCCTTAAAATCAAAGGAGCAACGGCTCTTTGAGTTCTGACTAATTTTGAAGGTAAAGGTCGTCGCTTAGCGCGACCTCGAAATTAGCAGTTCAGTCCTGCACAATTTGCTCAATATTAGTTCGAGATATTAAGCAAATAGTGCTGGATAACTCTAGATGTCCGTCCTGCGATAAAAGGTCTTTAATAATAAATAATAATTAACTATGAAAAGATTTTTAACAATTTTTGTAGTAGCTGCAACCATTGCTTGGTCTTTGGGTTTAGCTGGCTTAGCCCCTCAGGCTTCTGCCGCTTATAGCCCTGCTGATGGCGACATCATCAAGACTGCTAGCAATCCAGCTGTTTACTACATTTCAGGCGGCAAAAGGTATCTCTTCTCCAACAGAGTTACCTACGGATCTTGGTATGCTGACTTTTCAACTTTGAAAGTCATTTCTCAAGCCGATTTTGACGCTATCCCTTCTGGCGGAAATGTTACCGTTAGACCGGGTGTTAACTTAATTAAATTTGACAATGGCTCAACAGTTTATGCTGTAGCTCCTGGCAACAAAATTTGCAAAATCACTTCAGCTGATGCCGCTAAGGCATTATATGGAAATGATTGGAGCAAATTAGTTGTTACTATTCAGGTAGCTTTTGAAAGTAACTATACTGTTGATCCTACTTGCGAATTGACCGCTACTTCTAAATACCCAGCCGGTACTTTAATCAAAGCTTCCGGATCATCCGATGTTTATTATTGGGATGGAACCAACAGAAGATTAGTTTCTTCTGAAGCTTTTATCGCTAATGGCTTTAAGAGCAGTTTAGTTAGAACAGTTGCTGATGTTACCGCTTATGGTAATTTAGGCGCTGCTTTAACTGCTAAAGAAGCTTCTATTGCTAATCCAGCATCAGGTACTACTTCAACTACTCCAGTTACCGGTGGCTCATTATCTGTAGCTTTAGCTGCTGATACTCCAGCTGCTGGAACTTTAGTTGCTGGACAAGCAACAGCCGATTTAGCTAAATTTGTTATTTCTAATAACGGCTCTTCAGATGTTAAAGTAAATAAAATTGTTTTAGCAAGAATCGGTGTTTCTGCTGATGATACTTTAAGTAATGTTTATTTATTTAAAGGAGCTCAGAGATTAACTGATGCCGCTTCAGTTTCATCGGGTAACATTATTTTTACTGAGTATTCTTCAGGTATAGTGACTGTACCTGCTAATAGTTCAGTTACTATTACTGTTAAGTCCGACATTGCTAGTGGATCTAGCGGACAAACTGTCGGAGTTAAGATGGTTTCTATAAATGATACTTCTTTTTCTGGCTCTGGCAACTTAATGTCTATTGCTACCGCTAATTTGGCTGCTGCTACTACTACTGCTTCCAGTCCCGTTTCCCCTACTACCGATCCAATGAATGAATTTTTGGTTTGGGGTAACGATATTCTAATAGGTACAAGAGAAGTAAACTTTAATCGTTTAGCTTTAAGAATGGTTGGTTCTATTAATTATTCTGATATTAGTAATTTCAAACTATATATTGATGGTAATTTAGTAGCCACCGCTTCCAGTCTTGATAATAATGGGTATGTTACTTTTGTCCCAACCTCAGATTATGTTCTTAGAACTGGTCCACGTAATTTTAAAGTATATGCTGATATTACTGGCGGTGCCGGCAGGACCTTCCAGTTCTCCTTAAGAGGAGCATATGATATTGGATTGTTTGATTCTAGCTACAAAGTTGGTATCAACTTGGGTTATAGTAGTGCTGGACAATGGACTTGCCAACAGGTTACTGTCAATTCAGTTCAGAACAGCGAAGTTACTGTTGAAAAGGCTTCTGATTCTCCATCCTCTGATGTAGTAAAAGGAGGTTCTGATGTTTTGTTGGCTAAGTATTATTTAACTACTTATGGTGAAGCAGTTAAGATTGATACTTTGGCTTTCAAAGCTACTTCTAGCAATATTTCAGTCGGTTCTTTGCGCAACGCTCGTCTTGTCTTGAATGGCAATCAAATTGGCTCAACTGCCACTTTGGCTAATACAACAGCAGGAACCTCTTTCACTGTTAATACTACTTTATCAGCCAATACCAAATACACCTTGGAAGTTAGAGCTGATATTTATGACAATAATGGAACCGATGACATCACTGATGGCGATACTTTACTAGTCACTATGATTCAAGGTTCTAACAATGCTCAAGGTAAGACTTCTGGTGAACTGGCAAATGTTCCATCATCAAATAAACCAGCTAGTCCAGTAACCGTAAGACAAGGCAATGTTTCAATTGCTAAATTAAGCTCTTATGGAACTCAAACTATTACCGTTCCTCAGACTGCTTATAAGATTGGCGCCTTTGTTGTTTCTGGTAATAGCTCTGAAGCTGTTAATTTAAATAATATTTCTATTGATTTTGATGGCTTATCTGTCACTAATCTTAATGACGTTTATTTGAAATATAATGGTAAAGAGTCTACTCGTAAATCAAGTGTTAGCTCTTCTAGTAACTCTTGGAGTATTAATGAGACCATTCCTGTTAATGGAAGCATGACTTTGGAAGTTTATGCCTCTATTAGCTCTTTGGCTTCTGGCACTTTGTATTCAACAACTACTATTAGTGGTACTACTGCTGTTTCTGGGCAAACTGCTACTAGTAGTGCAGTGGGCCAAATTATTACCGTTGGATCTGGTAGCTTTAGCGTTTCTTCTGCTTCAGGAGTTGATAATAAGCTAGTTGTAGCTGGCGCTACTGAGGATGTTGCTTCTTTTGAATTTAAAGCTATTAATGATACTTATACTTTGCAATCTATTACTGTAACTACTACCGATGCTACTTCCGCTCTTGGTATTGCTGAAGTTATTGTTAAGGATGGTTCAACCGAAATTGCTAGAACTCTTTGGGCTGGTACTTCTAGAGAAGTAAACTTTAATAATCCAATTACTATTTTACCAGGAGCTTCTAATGCTAAGGTTTTAACCGTAGCTTTGAAGATGGCTAGTGTTAATAGTGATAATGCTGGTCAAAATGTTAAGATAGCATTGACTGGTTATAGAGTAAATTCTGGTTCCACCGGAACTTATACCACTACTACCAGTGTTGTTGGTAAAGATGTTTATATCTTTAGAAGCAAACCAACCGTTTCTATTAACGCTGGTGATACAGTGTTAACTGCTGGTACTAAACAGTTAGCTAGAGTTACTATTGCTGCTGATGCCGCTGGTCAGATTGCTTTCAAACAGTTAGTTTTCAATATCGCTACTTCTGGCAGCTATACTCTTAGCAACTTAGCATTGAAAGATAACAGCAATACTACTATTGGCACAACTAGTTATAGTGCCGGTAAAGCTACCACTACTTTAACTACTGAAGAGAAGATTTCTACCACAAAGACTTATACATTGTGGGGTGATATCTCAGGAACTATTAATAGTGGTGACTCTATCGCAGTTTCTATTGCTGCTCCTTCAACAGCTGTTACTACATCGTCTGCTAGTTCGTTTGTATGGAGTGATATCAGCAATGATAATCATACCTTAACAACTTCAGATTGGTGGAGTGATTACTTGGTTAAGAATTTACCAACCGCTTCAGTTGCTTTAACTAAGTAGGTTTTATCTTAATTAAGTTTTGTAATTAGAGTTTAAAACTCCCGCCCTAGTGGCGGGAGTTTTATTATGGACGGATTATTAATTATGTGGTTTATCCACAGAATATTTTTATTTAACTTAAAGTTTTTTTGCTATAATTAAATCATAAGAAATTATTATTAGTTACAATTAAAGTTTTTTTCTAATAAGTTTTCTTATTTCAAAATAAATTATTTTAAGGAGGGTATGAGATTTTTATTTTTCTTTTTCCTGTTCATACTTTTTATCGGAGCAGGATTTTTTATTTGCCTAAATTATGTTAGAGCAGAGGTAATTTCCACTAATACTATTTGGAGCGCTGATGAGATTCATATTTTGCCTGATGGAGAGATTTTAGAAGTGGAGCCCGATGTTAAGTTGACTTTGGAAGCTGGAACTATTTTGAAATTAGGTTGGAACAGTGCCATACGTTTGCATGGCAGTAGTAGTTTGATTACTTTAGGAACAGTAGACAATCCGGTAGTAATAACTTCTTTGCGTGATGACTCTGTTGGTGGAGATAGTAATGGTGATGGACCAATGACTACACCTCAACCGGGAGATTGGCGAGTAATAAGTTCATATTCAGCAAAAAGCTGGGGGCCAGTGACGATTGATTTTGATCATACTATTTTAAGTTATGGTGGGGGTACCTATGCCGCTGGCTCTCCGTTAATGCTGAATCAAGACTCTTCCCTGCGTATAACTAATAGTCAATTAATCAATAACAAGGGAGCAATTATTTTGTTAAGCTTAGTTAAAAACGCTGCCATTAATAATTCTGATATTTGGAATCCTGATTTTTGTGTACCTCAGGAGGATAATCCAAATTATTGCGGTATGTGGGACGGTATCAAGAATTATACCTCCAAATCATTTGATTTTAGTGGTAATTATTGGGGTGATGTTAATGGTCCGTCAATTGCTTTTCCAGAAGTTAATTATAGAAATGGTACGCCATTGGCCGAGGTCCGTGGCGGTAAAAGTGTTTACGAACCTTATAAAACTAAGCCGATTTGGCGTCAACAGAAATTAGACCCAGTAATTTTAATTCCCGGAATTTTGGGTAGTTGGTATCGGCCGACTACTGGCAAGTGGGAAATTGATCCAATACTTAATACTTATCATGATTTGTGGCAAGCACTTGAAGCCGCTGGCTATGAGGAGGGTAAGACACTATTTGCTTTTCCTTATCAGTGGCGTCAATCTAATGTTTTGACTGCTTTAGAATTAAAAGAGAAAATTGCCGAAATAAAGACATTAACTGGTAGTCAGAAAGTGGATTTAGTGACACATTCAATGGGTGGTTTAGTAGCGCGGCAATATATTGAGACGCCGGGTTATGCTCATGATGTTGACCAGTTGATTTTTATTGCCACTCCGCATCATGGAGCGCCTAAAGCTTATTTAATGTGGGAAGGAGCAGAGTTTGGGGCAGAAAGAAAAGATAAATTAATGAAATATATTTTTTCTTTAGAGGCAGTTGAGCATGGTTATGATGACCGTGATGGATTAGTAAAATATTTTCGCGATTTCAATATTAATTCAGTCAAAGAATTATTACCAGATTATGATTATTTACGACTTAAAGATTCTCAAGAATTATTAAATTATCCTAATGGTTATCCTACCAATCAATTTTTGGAAATCATCAATAATCCAGCGTTTCTAAATAATTTATCTGAAGTTAAAATACTTAATATTGTTGCTGATAGTGGTAATAACGAAACTTTAAGTGTCATTCGCATTGGTAGTAGCACTCAAACAGTAATGTATCCTGATTTGTGGGAGCATGGTGAGCCTGATGGCTTTTATGATTGGTTCTCTGATCATGGATTAGAGAATGGCGCTGGAGATGACACTGTACCTTTGGTTAGTAATAATGCTTTTAATGGTAGTCATCAGGAATCTTTTTTTGGTGCTACTCATCAGTCAATTGTTAGTAAAGCTCAAAAAGTCATAATTAAAGAGCTTACCAATAGTGAGCCGGAAGTAGAATTTTTTAGTTCACCAATTGAAAAGTTACTAATGTTTAGAATTTTTTCTCCTGCTGATTTTCAAGTAATTGCTCCTAATGGTCAGCGTTTAGGACGCAATTTTTCAGGCGACGGTATAATTGAGGAAATTCCAGCTGGTTATTATTCTGGTTTTGCTTCTTCTGCTATAGAATATGCGATTATTCCTAATCCTTTACCCGGAGAATATAAAATAGAATTATTGGGAATAGGTGAGGGGAATTATCGTTTAGTTGCTAATTATATTGATGATTCTACTAGCACAGAAGCTGTTTATTCCGGAACAATTACTACAAACGATAAACAAGAACTTAAATTATCTTATCAAAATGAAACAGTTGAATTATCTAAAGTAGAGACGACTAATAATATTAATAGTAGTGGTGGGGGAGGAACAATTATTGAAAACCGTTTTGGCAGTGGTGGCGCGCCTATTTCTTCTAGTACAGTTAATTTGCTAACCAAAACTGATTATGATTTTAATTTAATTAAACAAGAAATAATTGATTTACAAATAAGAATTAAGTGGTTAGAAGATTATACTTTAAGTGTTGAATTATATAATGGCATCAAAACTGATGATAAGATTTTTTTACTTGACCCATTAGTTGCGGAATTGAATCGTTTACGAGATTTATTACAAGAGAAAAAAATAATTATTCAAATGGAATAAAATAATTTATTTATGAATAAATACTTCAAAGGTTTTCTTTTAATTATTCTAACCTTGATTTTAATAATTGTCTCGGCCCCTGCTTTTGGTTGGTTTCATAATCGGTTTATTGAAAAGGTATCTGGATCTTGGATAGGAACTAGTGATTCCTGGATGTTTATAATTGGTTTATTTTATGGTTATGCTTTTTTTGTTCCTTTAATATTAACGATTGTTGTAAAAAGAAAATTTAAATATTGGCTAATTTGTTTTTTTATGGGAATTGATTTTTTTATTTTTAGAGAGTCTTGGACTGTTATTTTTGATTTAATAGTCGCTTTAACTGCAGTCGCTTTGGGTGAATTAATTTTATTTTTTTATAATAAACTTAAAAAATAGAGTGGTTAACCAATAGTTTTATAATCAATCTAGGAAAACTTTTTAAAAAAACTCATTTTTATTTCTAATTTTAGAAAAAAAAGCTCAAATTGTTTGACTTTTTTATTTTTTTATGATATAATTATATGTTTAGTGTATTGTTGAAAACTGAAGTAAATTGAAGCAAACAACCCGGTAGGAGGAAGAAGCAATGAACAAGTTCTTTACAACAGTTATTATGACAGTTATTGTTGTCGTCGCGATTTTGTTAGCCGTTCCGGCTCACGCCGGAGCGCTGACGCATCCGGCCGCTATTGGTACGGATGATGTTTTGTTCGGCGGAGACCCGGATGGTATCTGGGTTTTCGGCAATCTTGGCGCGCGATTGCAGTTGCGTGACCAAACAGTTATCGACGTTGGTTCTGAAGTGATGGTACCGAAATTCAGTTACACGAATAGGTTTGGGTGCAAGTTCGAATCCAAAAGTGTGGCGCATCCGTTGCCTTCTATTTTCTTCGCCACTCATCTAAATGAAGATGTTGTGGGGGGTATAGATATCCATACGCTGTATGGCCTCGGCGCTACCTTTCCAGCCATTAACTGGGGAATGGACACCAAAACCTTGGTGGCCGGCAGTTATATTAATTCGTTTATAACACGGCGACTTACGGATAAGTTGTTTATTGGTAGTAGTTTTGACCTGGTATTCGGGCAACTATCGTGGGATGCGCCATTTGACATCGATCGCGTGCCATTGCCAATTATGACGAAAACAGACATGTATGGAATTGGTGTCGGTTCATCATTAGGGTTATGGTGGCAACCTTTTGATTCGTTTGGTTGCGGTTTAAATTACCGCTCTAAGGTCGAGGTCGATCTCAAGGGCAGGACACAGATTCTGACACCCTTCGGCCGTATTCGTGACAAGACGAAAGGCCAGTTTCAGTTTCCGGACAAGTTGGACTTTGCGTTTGGCTGGAGCCCGGCCGAGGACTGGTTGATCACGGGTGACTTCAGTTTCGTTGGTTATTCCAAACTCAACGATAACTTCCGGCTAGAATTTGATAAGCTGGGATTTACCAAACCAGTTCGTTTGGCCTGGCAGGATCATATCATAGCACATCTTGGAGTCAGTCGCCGCATCAACGATCATTGGCTGATCGGTGGTGGTGTCGGCTACATGGGGAAGTCTATACCAGATAGAACGGTGGACATGTTGACGCCGGACGTCGAGGGCTTATGCGCCGGTGCTCGCATCGTCTATCAGGCCGACAACTTTAATCTAACGGCCAGTATCACTCGTTCCTGGGGTGAAAATGACATACCTCAGGGTAAAATTGAAGCTGACATCTGGGTTTTCGGCCTTTCCGGTACGTTGAAGTTTTAGCGACACTGGTCAACCCTTTACCCCTCCGCTCGTTTTTTTAGCGCGCTCGTGGTATAATAACCAAAAACCATGGGCGCCTTTTTAATTTATATTATTTTGTAATTCATTAAGGTTAGTGATTTTTTAATTTGTTTTAAAAATAAAGCAAAGAAAATTATGAAAAAAAATGCTTTAGTTGGCCTGAGTTTTGGTATGACTTCTGCTACTATTACTACTCTTGGATTGATTGTTGGTTTAGAAGCGGCTACTTCATCGCTTAAAGTTGTTTTAAGCGGTATTTTTACCATTGCTATTGCCGATGCTTTTTCCGATGCTTTAGGGATTCATATTTCGCAAGAATCAGAAAATGAAAATACCGATAAAGATGTTTGGGTTTCTACGATTTTTACTTTTCTTGCTAAATTTTTATTTGCTTTGACATTTGCTGTGCCTTTTTTAGTTTTGCCAATAAATCAAGCTATTTATATTGGTATTATTTGGGGACTTTTTATTATTATAGCTCTTAGTTTTTTTATAGCTAAAAGAGAAAAAAAGAATCCCATTTGGTCTATAATTGAGCATTTTGTTATTGCTATTATAGTAATTTTTTTAACTCACCAAGTAGGCCATTTAATTTCTCAAATTTTTAATTAATTTAGATTTATAAAAATATTAAATTAGCTTGTTTATGGCTTGATTTTTTATTTTAATCTTGATAAGATTTTATTGTTAAAATATTTTTTATGAAATTAACTAAACAAGAAGTTGAACACATAGCTAATTTAGCTCGTTTACGTTTAACTGAAACAGAAATAGATAAGTATGCCGAACAATTATCGGGTATTTTAGATTATATGGATAAGTTGGGTACAGTAGATACTTCTAATGTCGAGCCAACTTCTCAAGTTACTGGAATTACTAACATTACTCGTGAAGATGTAGTTTATGATTCAGATATTGCAGATGAATTAGTGGCTTGTGCTCCTGAAAGTCAAGATAGATTTATAGCTATTCCGAAAATTTTTGAAAATAAATAATATGGCGGAACTTAATAAATTAACATTGCTTGAAGCTTTTACTGGTTTACGCGAGGGAAGATTTACTAGTCGTGAATTAACTCAGGCTTGTTTTAATCAGATTAAAAAATTTGACGATAAAATTAAAGCTTTTATTACCCTCAATGAAGAGGAAGCTTTTGCTCAAGCAGATGATTTTGATGTTAAATTTAAAACAGGTGAGAGTTTGCCGCCACTCGCCGGTATTCCCGTGATTATTAAAGATATTTTTTGTACTAAAGGACTCAAAACTACGGCCGCTTCGAAAATTTTAGCTGATTATGTTCCGCCTTTTGATGCCGATACTATTAAACGTTTACGTGATCAGGGCGCAGTATTTCTGGGTAAAGTTAATATGGATGAATTCGCTATGGGAGGATCAACTGAGAATTCAGGATTTTTCCCAACTCGTAATCCTTGGGATTTAGAGCGTGTTCCCGGAGGTTCTTCAGGTGGTTCAGCTGCTGCTTTAGCTGCCGATATGGGTATCTATGCTTTAGGCACTGATACGGGCGGATCAATTCGCGAACCAGCATCTTTTTGTGGCGTTTCTGGGCTCAAAGTTTCTTATGGACGCGTTTCTCGTTATGGAGTAATGGCTATGACTTCATCTTTAGATACCATTGGCCCTTTTGCAAAAAACGTTGAAGATATTGCAGTGATATTAAAATATATTGCGGGTCGTGATGTTAAAGATTCTACTACTCCAGATGTAGCAGTTGATGATTATAGCGAGGAGATTAAAAAAGATATTAAGGGATTAAAAATTGGTTTACCTAAGGAATATTTTGTCGAGGGTATGGACGCTGGTGTACGTGACCGCGTTTTGGAAGCCGCTAAAAAATTCGAAGAAATGGGGGCGGAGATTATTGATATTTCTTTGCCGCATACTGATTTAGCAGTAGCCGCTTATTATATTATCTGTCCTTCTGAAGTTAGTTCTAATATGGCGCGTTACGATGGTATACGCTATGGCTTATCTAAACGTGATGGAGATTTGCTTAGTATCTATCTTGATTCTCGAGCCGAAGGATTAGGCGCTGAAGTTAAACGACGCATTATGATTGGTACCTACGCTTTGTCCGCTGGTTATTATGATGCTTATTACAAAAAAGCAATGCAAATTAGAACTTTAGTACGTCAGGATTTTGACGAAGCCTTTAAAGAAGTTGATGTAATTTTAACTCCGGTTGCTCCAGCTCCAGCTTATAAATTAGGAGAAAAAATTGGTGATCCTCTTAAAATGTATTTAGAAGATGTTTTTACAATTCCCGCATCTTTAGCTGGTCTTTGTGGTTTATCCATCCCTGCTGGATTATCTGATAATTTACCAGTGGGTATTCAGATTTTAGGTAAGCGCTTTGATGAAAAAACTATTTTAAGAGTTGGACATCAGTATCAATTAGTTACTGATTGGCACAAACTTAAACCAACTCTTTTATAATATCTCTTGCTTTATTTTATTAAATATTTTAAAGTAGAGTATATAATAAATAAAAATAAAGAATAATAATTTTCAAAAAAATGGAAGAACAAAATAAGGGAATAAATCAGCAATTTTTGCTAGGACTTTTTGCAGGAGTTGCTGTTGTTGCCGTTATTGGCATGATAATTATGGGTGTTGTATTAATTAGTAATCAGAGCAAATCAGGTAGCGTTGCTGGAGTTTTAGATACTTCTGGTACTAATGAAGATAAGACTCAGCAACAGGAAACAGCTCAAGGACCAGAAATTGAAACGGTTACTGCTCCCGGAATTGAAACTTTTTATCAGAAAAAGAATGCTACTATTTGTAAAGAAGGTGGCAAGCCAATAGTATATTTATTTTCTACAACTTGGTGTCCACATTGTCAGTGGGTAAAAGATACCTTTGATAAAGTTGTTAAAGAATATGTAAAAGCAGGAAAGATAGTTGCCTATCATTGGGAATTAGATACTAATGATAATACTTTAACTTCAGCTAAGGAATCCTCTGTTCCTGTTAAAGATAAAGCAGTTTATCAAGAATTTAATCCCAGCGGTTCAATCCCAACTTTTGTTATCGGTTGTAAGTATTTTCGCATTGGCAATGGGCATGAGGCCGCTAATGATTTAGCCGCTGAAGAAAAAGAATTAAGAGCGGCAATTGATGCGGTTTTGAAATAAAAAATAAAACGTATTTAAAACACCTGAATTATTTCAGGTGTTTTTTATTTTATAAAGCTTCAGCAATTGGTAAATCGTCATCATTAATTTCTCCAATCCGTGGACAAAAATATTTAAAGATGATAAAAACCATAAACATTGTGGCGCTAGCAATTAAAAATGGTAGATATCTAATATTAGCATAAATAATACCAGATATTAACGGACCGATAATAGCTGCTGTTGATTGAATTGAACTCATAATTCCTAAAACTTCACCTCTTCTTTTTATTCCAGCAATGCCTGAGGCGCGAGAGGACATAATTACGCGTAAAAGAGATTGACCTAAAATCATGGGTAATAATGCTAGAAGAAAAACAAAAATATTAGGAATAGCCATTAATAAATAACTAATTGAGAAGATTAAAGTAAAAACAATCTCAAGCTTTGATTCTTTGAAATACTTGAGCCAGAATTTTTGCATGAGAAAACCCTGATTGATTATCATGATTAACCCCATAAAAGTCATAATATAACCAACAAAAGCAGCGGTAAGTCCAAATTGATCAAAAAGATAAATAGCAAAAATAGTTTGCTGAACAGTATTAGCTAAATTAAATAAGAACCAAATTAAATATCTTGATTTAAGATTATTGTCTCTAAAAGCAGAAAAAACAGGAGTAAAGGGATTAAGAGAAATTTTTTCTGTGTTTGTATGGTCTTTATGTTTAGTTTCTGGCAGAAAAAATATAGCGCCAATTAAATTAATGGTTGAAAGAATTGCAACGGCTAAAAATGGTAAAGAATGCGAGTAAGACGAAAGTATCGCGCCAATAAAAGGTCCAATTAAAAAACCTAAACCAAAAGCCGCTCCAAACAATCCCATATTTTGAGTTCTTTCTTGTTTGTCTTTTGCTAAATCACTTAAATAACTTTGAGCCGTAGATAAATTTCCTGCGGCTAAACCATCTATTATTCTACCAATAAAAAGCCAAATTAAAGAATGGGCAAAAGCAAAAAAATACCAACCAATAGCACTACTAGCAATACTAATAATCATTATTGGTCGGCGTCCGATTTTATCTGATAAGGAGCCAAGCAGGGGAGCGGAAAAAAATGAACATAAGGAAAAAATAGAAAATAATAAAGTCATTGTGAAAGTTGAGGCTCCAAAACTAGAAATATAGAAAGGAAGAACTGGAATAATAATACTGAATCCTATTACGTCAATAAGTATAGTAATAATAATTGTAATTTTTTCTTTTGCAATTTTCATTTTTTGTAAAATATATTTTTTAGATTTATTAATAAAAGTCTTTTTTTAAAAAAAAGACTTTTAAAATTTTGTTGAAATTATGAATTCTGAAAATTGGCGGAGAGAGGGGGATTCGAACCCCCGAGGGCTTTGACACCCTACTCGCTTTCCAAGCGAGCGCACTCGACCACTATGCGATCTCTCCAATTTATATTTTTTAAAAAATCTTTAAAAATTAAGTAAATTACAAAATAATATTACATTAAATTATACAGATTGTCCAGCTATCTTACTTTTTAAAAATAAGTATGGTATAATATAATTAAAGAATTAAATTTAAAAATATGATTTGTTTCAATTGTAAAAAACAGATTCCTGATGGTGTGCCTAATTGTCCTAATTGTGGAGCTCCAATTGTGCCACCAGTTCAAATTAATAAAGAAATCAAGGTTAGACGTTGGCAAAGGTGGTTTTTTTATGCAGTAATCGCTATATTATTTATTGGAGAAACTGCTTATGCCGCTAAAATTTATTTAGATAATGCTAAGCTTTTAGAAGCTTCAGTTAAAATACAAACCTCATTATCACAAACTCAAGAAGAATTAAATACTACTAAAGCTGGTATTAGCCAAAAAGATGCTGAATTAGCAAAAGCTAAAGCTCAAGCAGTAGAATTACAACAAACATTAGATAATCGAGCCAGAGAATTACAACAACTTTCTTCTCAAAAAGAAGAAAGTTTGAGAAACTATGAACAACTCAAAGCCAATCTTTCTTCTGTTAATGCCGGAACTTTTAATACTTTATTACAAATGGGTGTGGCTGTCTCTAATCAAGAATTGTTAAAGATTCAAGTTGCTGATGTTGCTTTTAGTGGACAAGATACTGATGGTGATGGTTTACCAGATAATTTAGAAATTGCTTTGGGAACAGATAAAAATAAATCAGATACGGATGGGGATGGTTATGGTGATAAAGAGGAAATAATTAATGGTTATAATCCTTTAGGTTCTGATAAATTACCTTTAGACCAAAAATTTGCTAATACTAATAAAGGTAGAATTTTATTACAAATGGAAAGCAAAGGAGAGGCTTGGTATGTAAATCCTAAAGATGGTAAAAGATATTTCTTAGGAATTCCTTCCGAGGCGGTTAAAGCTTTGGAAGGATTGCAAACAGCACACAATCCCGTTTCTAATGTTTCTGTAAAATCAGCTACTAGCGGGCAAACAACTCCAACTACAACAACATCATTTCAACAAGGAACAGGTTCTCAAAGCGTAGTAATTCCTCTGGACTAATATTTTTATTTAATATTATTGTAGAAATTTTTTTCGCTCGACTTTAGGTCGAGCGATTTATTATTATTAGTAATATTATGTTATAATATAAATATAATTTAATTTAATTTAATTAATGACAATCAATTGGCATAGTTTAAGTCAAAAAGAGTTATTCAAAAAATTAAAATCAAATTTTAATGGTCTGTCTTCTCAGGAAGCTAAAGAAAGACAGAAAGTTTTTGGTTTTAATGAGTTACCTAGTTATCGCCCCCCATCAAGTTTGAGGGTTTTTTTGAGTCAATTTAATTCTCCTTTAGTTTATATTTTATTAGGAGCAGCAATTTTAGCTTTTTTTATGCGAGATTGGCTTGATGTTGGCATAATTGTATTAGTTGTTTTAGTAAATTCTTTTTTTGGTTGGATTCAGGAGAATAAATCCAATCAAGCTATGGCTAAATTAAAGTTGTTAGAAGTTCCTCGTGCTAAAGTTTTTCGAGATGGAAGAAAAATAGAAATTGAAGCCAAAGAATTAGTTTTAGGGGATATTATTTTTATTAAATCAGGAGATAAAATACCAGCTGACGCTAGAATATTAAAATCAAATAATTTACAATGTTCAGAGGCATCATTAACTGGCGAATCAATTCCTGAAAGTAAATTTGCGGGAAACTTACCAATCGGTACTTCTTTAGGTGATCGTACCAACATGGTTTACTCTGGAACAGTGGCTGTATCTGGTTGGTGCGAGGCAGTTGTTTGTGCTACAGGCGTTAATACAGAAATAGGAAAAATAGGTAAGTTAGTTTCAGAAATAAAAGAAGAAAAGACACCATTACAAAAACAATTATCTCAGTTTAGTAGATTTTTAAGTTTAACTATTGTTTTAGTTTGTTTACTGGTGTTTATTTTTGGTTTGTATCAAGGTCGTGATCTTTGGCAGATGGTAATTATTGCTGTGGCATTAGCAGTAGCAGCTGTTCCTGAAGGATTATTAGTTGCGGTAACAATTATTTTAACTGTTGGCATGCAAGCAATTTTTAAGAAAAAAGCTTTGGTTAGAAAGTTATCTGCCGCAGAAGCTCTAGGTAGTATTTCTATAATTTGTACGGATAAAACAGGAACATTAACTGAGGGAAGAATGCAAATTCATAAATTTGTTACAGCCGGTAGAGAATATTTATTACCACGACATTTAGAAGGCGATATTGTAGATAAAGAAAAGGATTTGATTTCTAAAATTTCAGTGCTTTGTTCTAATGCTTCTATTGAGAACCCCGAGGCCACTCTGGAGGAATTGCGTATCTTGGGAGATCCAACAGAGAAGGCTTTAATTTTGGGAGCAATTGAGGCTGGACACGATCCAGAGAGTTTGTATCAAGAATATCCACGATTAGATGAAATACCATTTGACTCCGAATTAAAATTTATGGCTACTGCTAATAAGCATCAAGGCAAGGGTCATATTCATATTTTTGCTAAAGGAGCTCCAGAAAAAATTATATCTTTTTGTAATCAAATAATGATTTCTGGTATTAAAAAAAAGTTTACCGCAGTGTACCATAAAGAATTAAAAAAGAAAATTGAAGAAATGACCTCGCAAGGTTTAAGAGTTATAGCTTGCGCTTATAAAACTATTAATAAATTTAACAAGATAGAAGACGAACTGCATGAATTAGTTTTTATAGGATTTATTGCACTCAAAGATCCTTTGCGTACTGATGCTAAAGAAACTTTAGAACAATGCCGATCTGCTGGAATCAGAGTGGTAATGGTAACAGGAGATCATAAGTTTACTGCCAAAGCCATTTTTTCTGAATTAGGAATTAAGGTTGATAGTAATGTAATTGAAGGTCAAGAATTAGATAAATTAAGTGATGAACAATTAGATAAAATTCTTACTAAAATTGATATTTTCTCTCGTGTAGAACCGCATCATAAATTGCGTATTATTAAGGCTTGGCAAAGACGCGGTGAAGTTGTTGCTATGACTGGTGACGGAGTTAATGATTCTCCAGCACTTAAAGCTGCTGATGTGGGCATTGCTTTGGGCAGTGGAAGCGATGTTGCTAAAGAAACGGCTGATCTTATTCTTCTTGATGATAATTTTAGAGTTATTGTTGATGCAGTGCGACAAGGTAGGATAATCTTTGATAATATTAGAAAAGTGGTTTTGTATCTTTTGGTGGGCGCTTTTTCGGAAATTATATTAATTACTGGAGCAATGTTTCTAGGATTACCCTTACCAATTTTAGCTATTCAGATTCTTTGGATAAATTTAATTAATTCTGGATTCCCCAATATTGCTTTAGCTTTTGAAGGAGAAGAAGGAGATGTTATGTCTATGCCTCCACGTAGCCGTTTTGAAAATATTCTTAATCAAAGAATGAAGTTTATTATTTTTGGAGTAGGTTTAGTTACTGATATAATTGTTTTATTTTTGATTTATAATTTTTTAAGATTTTATGAAATTAATCATTTGCGTACAATAGTATTTGCCATATTAGGATTAGATTCTTTGCTTTATTCTTTTAGCATTAAATCTTTAAGACAATCAGTGTTAACTACTAATATTTTCACTAATAATTATTTATTAGCGGCGGTAGCTATTTCTTTTTCTTTATTATTGATGGCTATAAGTTTACCGGGGTTTAATATTTTATTTAAAACGGTTTTACTTAAACCAGAAGACTGGAGTATAGTTTTAATGTTTAGTTTAATTAAACTCTTATTTATTGAAATTGCCAAAAAAATTCCTCTTCCAGAGATTAATTTAAAAAAAATTAATGTCTAAAATAAAACAAAATTTAAATTATAAAGATAAGCAGGAGATAGTTTATTTTTTAGCCCGCAGTAATTTTATTATTTATTGGAAATATTGGTTAATTTCTGGATTATTAATTTTAACTTCAGCTTTTTTTCTTTATCCTTTATTTTTACAAGGTTGGTGGGGGATAATTTTAGATATTTTTTTAGCTATTTTAGGAATAGTTATTTTTTTAAAAGGTTATATTATTTGGTATTTTAGTTATTGGAAGATTACTAATAATAAAATTATAGATGTTTTTCAGAGTGGTTTTTTTAATCAAGAGAAGACAGAAATTAATTATTCTGATATAGAAAATGTTTATGGACAAAGAAAAGGACTATTTCAGGGACTTTTGCAATTAGGTGATGTTTTTATAAAAATTAAAAATAGTAAAACTAAATTAAAATTGCCAGCAAAACAAAATTATTCACAATTAATTTCTTTAATTAATGAACGAAAAGAAGAATATTTAAACTCACTTGCCGCTACAAGAGAAACAAAGGCTCGATTATTATTAGTTAAAATAAAAGCAAAATTAGGAGAGGATAAATTTAACGAATTGATTTTTGATTAATAAATTTTTGTGTTATAATAAATTATGGCAACTTTAAATCAGGAAAAAAGAATTAAAATTATTTATCGTTTTTATTTGGCAATAGTTTTTTTGTTAATTATTTTTTTTAGCTGGGGTTTAATAAAGGAAATGATGAATCGTCGACAAATTAATAAACAGATAACTGATTATGAGAATAAAATAGCCAAATTAAAACAAGAAAATGCTATTATAGAGCAAAAAATAGCCTCTTGGAAGAATAGTTCTGATTTAGAAATGGCGGCTCGTACTAAACTTGGTTTACAAAAACCGGGAGAAAAAGCAATATTTATAGATCGTGGCAATTTTGCTAATGAGCCAATTATTGCAATAAAAACCAATCAAGAAGTAATTCATTTAATTGATGAAAAAAATAATTTCAATAAAAATGTAGCCAATCCTATTAAATGGTTTAGAAGATTTTTTTAATTTTTATTTATGATAAAAAAAGTTAATTTAACTCCGCAACATAAAGCTGAATTAAAAAGAAAAGTTTTAGAAGCTCTTGATAATAATAAAAATATTAAAATAAATTCTAAAAATAATATAATTAAGGAGGATAACTCTATGGTTAAAGCTAAAAAAATTTCTAAAAATTTGAAAAAAGATGTTCAGTTGAAAAAAAATTCTTCAGTAATTAAGAAAAAATTAAATAAATCAGAAATAATTAAAGATACAATTACTAATATTAAACCACCTTCTAGTGTTTTAAAGAATGAACTATCTAAAATTTCTTCTAAAAAAAATTATTTGACAACAAAAAATAATAAAGAATTTATTATTAATGAAAACAAGAATCAAAAATCACAAATTGATTGGGAAGCAGTTTTTTCTTCAGAGCCGCCGGACAATAAAAAGACTTTATTTAAATTGCCATCATTTTTAATAGAAAAAAAAGATCATAAAGAAACAGATTTAGATGATATTTTTACTCAAACAAAAGAACTAAAAAATAAAAAGACTTTAATAACAAATCGTTGGTTGCGTTTAGCTATAACATTATTATTAGCTTTAATTTTAGTTATTTCCTTTGATATTTTAGGAATATACAAATTTAAATTTAAAGATCCTTTTAGTTATCAAATAATGAAAGCTTTTAATTTACCAGCAGGAACTATTAATGGATCAAAATTATTATTATCTGATTATTATGCTGATTTAAAATTTCTTTCTTCTGCTATAGCTAAAAAAAGAGAGGGATTACCAGATTTATCTGCTTTCTCAGATATTTCAGATAAAGTTTTTTATCGTCAGGTTGCTAACATTTTAGTGCGTCAAAAATTAGCAGAATATGGCAAAAGAGTCTCTAATGATTTTCTTAATCAACAAATAAATATTTTAATTAATCAATCGGGAGGCGTTAAACAAGCTGAATCAACCATTAATATCATTTATGGTTTAAAATTATCTCAATTTAAGGAAATGATTTTGCGTCCTTTAATTGAAAGAGAAATTTTACAAGAAGTAATTGCAAATGATGAGTCTTTAGAAATAAATAAAAAAGCTAAAGAGAAAGCAGAAATGGTTTTAAAAATCGCTTTAACTGAAGGTGTTGATTTTAATACTTTAGCTTCTCAATATACTGATGATGAAATCGGAGTTAATACTGGAGGTGATTTAGGCTGGGCAATGAAAGGACAACTTGATTCATCTTGGGAAGGAGAGATTTTTGCTTTATCTGAAGGTTCAGTTTTGCCTAAAGTCGTAAAAAATAAATTTGGCTATCATATAGTTAAAGTAGAGAAAAAATTATCAGACCCCGATACTGGAAAAGAGAGCGTTAAGTTGCGACATATTTTAATAAAAGTAGATGTTGATAAATATATTAAAGAATTGCTTGATCAAGCGACCATTAAAAAATACATAAAATAATTTTTGTTAATTTAAAAAGTTGAGAAATAATGCCAATATTAAATATTAAATTTAAGCCGAAGAGGAGATTTGAACTCCTGACCCACGGTTTACGATACCGTTGCTCTACCAACTGAGCTACTTCGGCTTATTTAAGCGGGATACCGGAATCGAACCGGCGCTACATGCTTGGGAAGCACGCGTACTACCACTATACTAATCCCGCACTTTCAATATTATATAATTTAATTAAGTAATAAATCAATAAAATAATAGATGATAACTAAGAAAATATCTGTAATTGTAAAAATTTTAATTTTTTTAATTATTTTATATCCCATATTAGCTTTACCTGTTTTTGCTGAAGATTTTGTAGAGATAGGCGAAGCTAATACTGGGTTAGATTATACTTTAATTTCGCCACAAAAGAGAATTAAATTACAAATATCAGGACAATCACATCAAGAAAAAGTTTATGTTAAGGCTTTAACTTTAGTAGTTAAAGATAAAATAGCTAATTATTTCGATTTAGGAGATATGATTCCAGTTGACGATCTTTATTCAATTAAAATATCACCTTACAAAGAAAATTCCTTTTCTTTTAGACCAATAATTACTGTTTCTTATGATAATGATGGAAGACTTAAAGAACCTTATTGGTTTGATTGGCATTTAATGGAGTGGAAAAAATTAGAATTTTTAAGAGATGTCAAAAACAATACAATTTCTTTTGAAATGCCAGAAGCTGAAGAAATTATTTTTACTTTATTTAATCAACCACAATTAGAAGGAATGGCTTCGTGGTATGTTCATCCTAAATATCCTTATGAATTAATGGCCGCTTCAACTGACTTTCCTTTGGGAACAAAATTGAAAGTTACGGCCATAAATAGCGGTAAAGAGGTTATTGTAACAGTAAAAGATTATGGTCCAGATAAAACCATTCATCCCGATAGAATTTTAGATCTTAGTAAAGAAGCTTTTAAAGTTTTAGCTCCAATTGGAGCTGGAGTAATTTCTATTAGAGTAGAGCCATATCAAGTAGATATCGCTTCAACAACAGATACATTAGTTTCATCATAAATTATGATACATTTAGATCATGTTAGTAAAAAATTTCAACAAGAAACAGAAGCCTTAAAAGATGTCTCAATTAATATTGATCCAGGTGAATTTGTTTCTATTGTAGGTCAATCAGGATCAGGAAAAACTACAATAGTTAGACTTTTAATTTCGGAAATTAAACCAGATTCTGGTAAAATTGTTATTGGTGGCTGGGATATTACTAATATTAAAAAACGTCATATCCCACTATTGCGACGTCAAATAGGTGTAGTTTTTCAAGATTTTAAACTTCTTCCTAAAAAAACTGTTTTTGAAAATGTAGCTTTTGCTTTACAGGTTTCTGGAGCTACTAGAGGAAGAATAGAAAACATTGTTCCTCAAGTTCTTAATATTGTTGATTTATTAGATAAACGTGATCGTTATCCACAAGAACTTTCAGGCGGCGAACGTCAGCGAGTTGCTATTGCTAGGTCATTAATTCATCGCCCCAAAGTTCTTTTAGCTGATGAGCCAACAGGAAACCTTGATGCTTTAAATACTAAAGATATTATTGATTTACTTTTAAAAATAAATGAATTTGGTACAACTGTAATTATGGTTACTCATAATAAAGAAATAGTTAATTCGCTTAGGCGTCGTGTTATTACTTTGGAAAACGGTCGTGTTACTCAAGATCATAAAGTTGGAAAATATATAATTTAATTATGTTTTTAATTGCTTTAAATCGTACAATAATTTTTGCTTTTCAATCTTTTTGGCGTAATATTTGGCTTTCTTTAGCTACAATTTTTGTTGTTATTTTAGCTTTTTTATCAGTTAATTTTTTATTGGTTGTTAATTATATTTCTAATTCTGCTGTTGATTTGGTTAAAGAAAGAATAGATGTTTCTGTTTATTTTAAACCTGAAGTGCGTGAGAGTAAAATAGCTGAAATTAAAACTAGATTAGAAGCTATGCCGCAAGTTAAAGAAATTATATATCGATCAGCACAAGAAAATTTAGAATCTTTTAAGCAAAAACATGAAAATGATGCTAATATTCAAGAGGTTTTAAAAGAATTAGATGTTAATCCTATGGGGGGAACATTGATAATTCGTGCTAGAAATTTAATAGAATATCCTGATATATTGAAGTCCCTTGATGATCCAATTTATTCTGATTTAATCGAGGAAAAAAATTTTGATGATAATCGTTTAGTAATAGATCGGATAAATTTTATCTCTGATAATATTAAAAAAGTTGTTTTAGTGGTTAGTTTAGTTTTTATAATTATTGCTGTATTAATAGTTTTTAATACCGTTAGAATAGCTATTTTTACCCATCAAAATGAAATCGCTATTATGAAATTAGTTGGAGCAGGTAATTGGTTTATTAGATCACCTTTTATTTTTGAAAGCGTTATTTGTGGAATTTTAGGTTGTTGTGCTACTTTTATTTTTCTTTATCCTTTACTTTCTTTAATTCAACCGCATATTAATAATTTTTTTAATGGTGCTCATTTTAATATTGTTGGCTATTTTACTGATAATTTTTTAATTATTTTTAGTACAGAATTAATTGCTATTATAATTATTAATATTATTTCTTCTAGTATTGCTATTGGTAAATATCTTAATGTTTAGTTTTATAAAATTAATATTTTTTAAATTGATTTATTTTACATTGTTTTTTTTATATTTTTAGTAAAATAGAGTAATGAATAATAATTGGTTAATTTATATAATAGCAATTAGTTTACCTTTTGTAATATCTTTTATTTCTATACCTCTAATAAAGTGGTTAGCTTTTATTTTTAAAGTAATTGATGATCCTAAAATTGCTTCACGTAAAATTCATGATAGGCCAATTCCACTTTTAGGCGGTTGGTCTCTTTTTATTGCTGTTTTTTTAAGTTTATTTATTTTTAGATATTATGGTTGGGGTAATTTTTCTTTAATTTCAGATTTTTTTATTTTAGGAATATTTTTGTCTTCTTTAATAATAATGATTGGTGGCACATTAGATGATAAATATAATCTTAAACCAATACAACAAATAATTTTTCCAGTTCTAGCAGTTTTAATAGCTTTAATTTTTGGTTTAAGAATAAATTATATTACTAATCCTTTAGAGATTGGTGGAGTTATTCATTTTAATATTGTTTATGGAACTATTATTGCTGGTTTATGGCTTTTAGGTATGATTTATACTACTAAATTTCTTGATGGATTAGATGGTTTAGTTGCTGGTATATCGGTTATTGCTTCTTTTTTTATTTTTCTAATATCTTTACGTTGGGATATTAATTTTTCTGCCACTGGTTTATGGGCTTTGATATTACTAGGGGCTTCATTAGGTTTTTTGGTTTTCAATTATCAGCCAGCCCAAATTTTTTTAGGTGAAGGCGGCAGTGTATTTATTGGCTTTATCTTGGGAGTGTTATCAATAATTTCTGGATCTAAAATTATTACTACTTTGTTAGTAATGGGTTTGCCAATTTTAGATGTTGTTTGGGTAATTATTTCTCGTTTAATTTCTGGCCAATCTCCTTTTTTAGGAGATAGAAGGCATTTGCATTATCGTTTATTAGATTTTGGCTTTTCACGTAGTCAAGTAGTTTGGCTAATGTGGTTGCTTGCTATTATTTTTGGAGCTTTTGGTATTTTTAGTTCTAGTTATGGAAAATTAATATTGGTTATAGCTTTAATATTTTTAATGCTTTTAATAAGTTATATTTTTAATAAAAATAATAGCAAAAAAAATGCCTGAAATTTATACTAAACGAAAGTTAATAATTTTAATTTCTTTAGTTGTAGTTAGTTTAGTTTTTATTGTTATTTTGGGTGGTAGTTTATTTTTTTCAAAATCTAAAAATCAAAAAGTAAAGGCGATGGTTGGATCAAAAATTATTCAAGTTGAAATAGCATCAACTACTAAAGATCAGATTAAGGGTCTTTCTGGTAGAAAATTTTTAGAAGAAGACTCTGGTATGTTATTTGATTTTAATGATTATCAAGTAAGAACTTTTTGGATGAAAGATATGAATTTTCCAATAGATATAATTTGGATTAGTGAAGGTAAAATTGTTGGCGTAGATAAAAATTTACCCCCTGAAGGCAATAATCCTCAAAAAAAATATTATTCGCCCGGACCTGTAAATCGAGTATTAGAAATGAATGCTGGCTGGTTTGATCGTAATGAAATAATGGTAGGTCAGGCCTTTTCTTTAATTGATGTTGACAAAAATTTTTAATTTCATATAATTAAAATATGAATAAAACATTTACTCAAAAATTAGTTTTGTTGCTTAATTTATTGCTACTCTCTTTGAGGAGTGAATGTTTTGTTATGTTAAAATAAAGCATATTAAATTAAACAACAAACCAATCACTCCTCAAAAATAACGAGGAGTGATTTTAATTTATATAGTTCTTTAAAAATAAATAGAAATTCTAAAAATAAGAAAGGAGAAAAGAATGGATAATTCAAATGAAATTAAAGAGCCTAATGTTAGTAAAGAAGAAATTGAAACTCAAAAAAGGCAATTAGTTATATGTCCACGTTGTGGAACTTATCATTGGCTATTGCCGGGTCAAACTGTTTATTGTAAAGGTAAAACAAATAATCCTTATGCTCATCATGGCATTTGTTGTTTATGGATTGGTTTAGTAGAACAGCCAGAAAAAATTAATGGTGAACATTAGTTATTAATTTAAAACCTTTAATTTCTCTAATTTTAATGAGGCGTCTTATTTATGGCGCCTCTTTTTTCTTGCCAAAAACAATAAAAAAAGTTAAAATTTATTATAAATAATTAAAATTTATGTTAAAAATTTATAATACTTTAACTAGAAAATTAGAAAAATTTCAGCCATTAGAAGACAATAAAGTTAATTTTTATCAATGTGGACCAACTGTTTATTGGACACAACATCTTGGTAATATGCGAGCTATGGTTTTAGCAGATTTAATTCGTCGTTCTCTTGGTTATTTAGGTTATGAAGTTAAATTTGCTCGTAATTATACTGATGTTGGACATATGACTACTGATGGAGACGAAGGGGAAGATAAAATAACTAAAGCCGCCAAACGTGAAAATTTAAGTCCAGAGGAGGTAGCTGACAAATATATTAAACAGTTTGAAGCCGATGTAACAGCGCTTAATTGTTTATCACCAGATTATAAGCCGCGTGCAACTAATTATATCAAGCAAATGCAAGAAATGGTACAATATTATCTTACTAATGATTTTGCTTATGTTACTGACTTAGCCATTTATTTTGATGTTACCAAGGTAAAAAATTATACCGCTTTGTCTGGACAAAATTTAGAAATGAATCAAGTTGCAGCTGGTAGCGGAGAAATAAGTGATAAACAAAAAAAACATCCAGCCGATTTTGCTGTTTGGTTTTTTAAGGCGGGAGCTCATGCTAATGCTTTACAAACTTGGCATCATGATTTTAAATTGCCCAACGGTTATCATCTTATTGGTGAAGGATTTCCTGGTTGGCATTTAGAATGCTCAGCAATGAATTATGCTTTATTTGGTCCAACAATAGATCTACATTTAGGGGGTATTGAACATATACCAGTACATCATACTAATGAAATTGCTCAAAGTGAGGCGTTTACTGGCAAAAAATTTGTTAGATATTGGTTACATAATGAGCATTTAATGGTTAATGGCGGCAAAATGAGTAAATCAGATGGTACCATTTATTCATTAAGTGATATTATTGCCAGAGGTTATAATCCTTTAGTTTTGCGTTATTTTTTCTTAGGAGCTCATTATCGTAGTAAACAAAATTTTACTTGGGAAGCATTAGATTCAGCTAAAACAGCGTTAGATAATTTATATAATCAAGTATTATCATTAAAAACAGATAAAGGATTAATTGATGAAGTTTTTAAAAATAAATTTGTTGAAACATTAAATAATGATTTTAATTTACCTCAAGCTTTAGCAGTAGTTTTTGAATTATTGAAATCTGATGTGTCTCAAGCTAATAAATATGCCACTTTAATTGATTTTGATAAAGTTTTTGGTTTGCGATTTTTAGAATTGAAGGAAGAAGAAATTCCAGAAGAAATAAAAAAACTAGCTGAAAAACGTTGGCAAGCTAAGCAAAATAAAAATTGGTTAGAATCAGATAGATTGAGGCAAGAAATATTAAATTTAGGTTGGCAAATGGAAGATAATAAAAATGACTATCAATTAAAAAAGCTTTAAAATAACCCCAACCAATTGTTGGTTGGGGTTTTAATTTAGTTTGGATTTATTTTTTTCTCATCCTTGTTTTGATTATAATTTATTTGATTTTTTTCAACTAAATTTTGACAAGGAGGTAGGTCATCAAAACATTCTCTTGGGTCATTAAACCCATAGGGACAAGGCGTTTCTTCTGGCGTTCTAAGTGGACAATTTGTATTCATAATAAACTCCTTTTAGTTAGTGGTTTAGTTTATATAATGTGCAGACTCTTTTTAATTTTTGATTTTATCATTTTATTAATTTATTGTCAATATATTATTTAATATTTTTTGACTTATTAATTATTTTTCATAATTTATAGTTAATATGGAAGATAAAATAATTATTCGTGGAGCACGAGTACACAATTTAAAAAATATTTCTTTAGAAATACCTCATAATAAATTAATAGTTATAACTGGAGTTTCCGGTAGTGGCAAATCTTCTTTGGCTTTTGATACTATTTTTGCTGAAGGTCAAAGGCGTTATATTGAATCTCTTTCGCCTTATGCTCGTCAATTTTTAGGCCAAATGAAACCAGCAGACGTTGATGAAATTATTGGTTTAGCTCCAGCTATTTCTATTGATCAGAAGGCTTTATCACATAATCCACGTTCTACAGTAGGAACTTTAACTGAAATTTATGATTATTTGCGAGTTTTATATGCTAGATTAGGCGAAGTGTATTGTCCATTATGTGGTACTAAAATTTCTAAAATGGCACTTGATGAAATGTTGGAAATTATTATTGACCGCGTTAAAAAAATAAAAGCAGATCATATTAAAATATTGGCGCCATTAGTAATTGATCGTAAAGGTGAATATTATCAAATGCTTTATGATCAATTAGCTTTAGGCTATAGTGAAGCTAGAATTGATGGTAAATATTATTCATTACATGAGCAAATTAGATTAACAAAAAATAATAAACACTCAATTGATATTGTTATTGATAAATTACAACTAACTGATGAATCAAGATTATCGGAATCAGTAGAGTATTCTTTAGATGCCGCTAAAGGATTAGTGCGTATTATTTTTTGTTTGGATAAAAAAGAAATTGATGAAATGTTATTATCTTCTAATTGGACTTGTCCTAATGATGGTTTTGCTTTTCCTGAACTTGAACCTAGATTGTTTTCTTTTAATTCACCGCATGGTGCTTGTAAAGAATGTCATGGCTTAGGTTATAAAGAAAAATGGGTACTTAAACCCAAAAATGAAGACGATATAGAAGGAGAAAATAAATATGAACGAGTGATAGAAAATTGTTTAATCTGTAACGGTAAGCGTTTAAATGAAAATGCTTTGTCAGTGCATATTAAAGGCAAAAACTTATCAGAATTAACGTCATTGAGCTTAGATCAACTATATAAATTTTTTACTGAATATTATGAAACAATGACCGAACGCCAAAAAATTATTGGCGAAACAATTGTTTATGAAATTATTGCGCGTTTAGATTTTTTGCTTAAAGTAGGAATTAGTTATCTCACGCTTGATCGTAATGCCGAAACTCTTTCTGGTGGTGAGGCGCAACGTATTCGTTTAGCTTCTCAAATTGGTTCTCATTTATCTCATACTTTATATGTTCTTGATGAACCAACTATTGGTTTGCATGAACGTGATACTAATAGATTAATTGAAACTTTAAAGTCTTTACGTAATCAAAATAATACTGTTATCATAGTTGAGCATGATGAAAGTATGATAAAAAATTCTGATTATTTAGTTGATCTTGGTCCTTATGCCGGTAAACAAGGAGGAGAAATTACTGCTATTGGAGAAACTAAAAAATTACTTAATAGTAAGGATTTTAATGAATCTTTAACTTTGAAATATCTACGTGGCGAAAAAGAAATTAATTTAGATTGTACACGTCGAATTAAAAATACAGAATCTATTAAAATAATTGGGGCTAAAATTAATAATCTTAAAAATATTAATGTTGAATTTCCTTTGCGTAAATTAGTAGTATTAACCGGAGTTTCTGGTAGTGGCAAATCAACTTTAATGTATGAAGCTCTTTATAAAAATTTAATTAAGATTAAACACGGATTTAATAAAGAGATAATGGGTATTGCTAAATTAATTGGTAGTGAATATATAAATAAAGTTGTGATTGTTGATCAATCTCCGATTGGGCGTACTCCACGTAGTAACCCTGCTACTTATACGGGAATTTTTACACCAATTCGTGAATTTTTTGCTACTCTTTCAGCTTCGCGTGAGCGTGCTTATACAGCCTCAAGGTTTTCTTTTAATCGTCCCGGTGGTCGTTGTGAAGCTTGTGATGGCGCTGGTTTTAATTTAATTGAAATGCATTTTTTACCAGCGGTTTTAGTAGAATGTGAAGTTTGTCATGGTAAAAGATTTAATCGTGAAACTTTGCAAGTTAAATATAAAAATAAAAACATTTCTGATGTTTTACAATTAACAATTGATGAAGCGATAGAATATTTTGATGGTCAATATTTAATTACTGATAAATTGAAAGTACTTTCTGAAGTTGGCTTAGGTTATTTACAATTAGGACAATCAGCTACAACACTTTCTGGCGGTGAAGCGCAACGAATTAAATTAGCGCGCGAGCTGACACACACTCTTGGTGCCAAAACGTTATATCTTTTAGATGAGCCATCAGTTGGTTTACATTATCATGACATTGAATTATTACTTAAATCCCTTAATAAATTAATTGATAAAGGTAATAGTGTTATTTTAATTGAGCATAATATGCATATTATTAAAGAGGCCGATTGGATTATTGACCTTGGTCCAGAAGGTGGTGATGGGGGAGGCAGGATAATTGCTCAAGGAACCCCTGAACAACTTACAAGATTTAAAAATAGTATAACCGGTGATTATTTAAGGCATTATTTAAAATAATTTGTTATAATAATATATAATAAATTTAAATTATGAAAAAAATTATTATTTTATTACTACTTACCATCAGTTTAACTGGTTGCTCTTTAGATATTACTGAAAACAAATTAAATAATGATCAAAAAGAAAACAATGATTTATTAAATAATTCTAAAGAAGAAAATTTTAAAAAAGAAGATTTAGATGATAATCAATTAATAGTTGCAAATTCTTCAACTAATAAAAAAGAATTAAAAAGATTTTATCCTGATGCCGGTTTAGCACCTTCTAATTTTGAAGCAATTGAGACAGTAATAAAAGATTCTGAGAAATCTTTTAATATAACTCCGGAATTAATCGCTAAAATGTATTTAATAGATAAATATAATCCTGGTGTATGTTTTGGTATGCCTAATCCAGTGCCTCAATCAGCAATTGATTCTTTGATTAATAGTAATAAAAATTTATCAGATTTTATTAAAAATAGATATAAATTATCTAGCGATCTTGAATTATATAATAAGTTAAAACAATTACAAAATATTCAATTAACCTTTATAGCTAGTAGTAAATATAATTTTCAATTTATGGACGGCCAATGTTGTATCATGACTTTTTATCAAGGAATTATAGAAGTTAATGGTGACAAAGCTTATGAAATAATTGAAAAAGAAGAAACAAAAAATAATCCCTGTTAATGAGATTTTTACTAATATTTTTTCTTATAGTTACGTTTTTTTTATTAATTGGTTGTGAACAAAAAAATTATACAACCTCTGTTTTTGTTCAACCAGAAGATATTGTTAAAGAAAAAAATATAATTTCTAATAAAGAGAATGAAACAACAACTATAACAAAAGAGAAAAAAGATTTTTTAGAAAATAAAGAATCTTTTAATATTAATAATAAAATAGAAAACAAAAAATTTGAAATACCAGATAAAATTGAATGGCCAGTTTTTTTTGCTCAACAAGCTCCATTTGCTAATTGGGATGAAGTTCATGAAGAAACTTGTGAAGAAGCATCAATGATTATGGTGGCTAAATATTTTAAAAGCCAACCGCTGACAGAAGCAATTATGGAAGAGGAATTACAAAAAATATTAAAATGGGAGAAAGAGCAGGGATATAAAGTTGATGTTACAGCCGAAGAAGTGGTTGAAATATTAAAAGATTATTTTCAATTAGAAGCTCAATTATCAGAAGAAGTTACGGTTGATAAAATTAAATATGAATTATCAAAAGGAAATTTAATTATCATTCCAGCGGCTGGACGAAAGCTTAAAAATCCTAATTTCAAACAACCCGGTCCAATTTATCATATGTTAGTTATTAAGGGTTATAATAATAAAGAATTTATTACTAATGATCCTGGTACTCGTAAAGGTAATAGTTATAAATATTCTTATAATATATTACTCAATTCAATTCATAATTGGAATCATGAATTAGCTAAAGATGGTATGACTGAAGAAGAAATTATTCAAGGTAAAAAATTAATAATAATCGTTAAAAAATCTTAATTATAAATACCTACTTGACAAGTAGGTATTTGTTTTATATATTAATAATAACCCACAAAAAAAGTAGGATATTATAAATGTATGATGTTTACCACTAAAACCGAATATGGTTTAAAAGCCATGGTTCGATTAGCAAAAATTAAAGATGGAAAACCTATTTCTTTAGCACAAATTGCTAAAGCAGATCATATATCTCAATCATATTTAGAACAAATATTTTCTAAACTTAAAGCTAATGATTTAGTTTCTTCTGTTAAAGGTTCTGATGGTGGATATATTTTGTCTCGTCCCGCTTCTCAAATAAATGTATTTGAAATTGTTGAAGCTTTAGAAGGTCCTTTGGCTGTTTTTTATTGTATGGCGGGAGAAAGCGAAAAAATTGGTTGTAGTGTTAAAGGGTGTTTAACTAGAAAAGTTTGGGATGAATTACAAAAAAATATTATTAAAACTTTAAGAAAATTTAAATTAAGTAATTTAATTTAAAATATATTTATGTATACTGAAAAAGTAATGGATCATTTTCATAATCCTCGTAATCAGGGCTCAATTCCTGATGCTGATGCTATTGGACAAGTCGGTAATCCTGTTTGTGGAGATGTTATGAAGTTATATTTAAAAATTGATAATAATAAAATAACTGATATTAAATTTGAAACTTTAGGTTGTGGCGCCGCTATAGCTACTTCTTCAATGTTAACTGAGATGGTTAAAGGAAAAACAATTGATGAAGCTTTAAAAATTGAAAAACTTGATATAGCTAAAGAATTGGGTGGATTGCCAGCTCCTAAATTGCATTGTTCAGTGTTAGCGCATGATGCTTTAGCTAAAGCAATAGAAAATTATAAGAATAAAAATAAATAAAATATGTCAGAAAACATTGAGAAAAAAATAAAACAAGCGCTTAATGAAGTTAGGCCTCATTTACAAATGGATGGAGGTGATGTTGAATTTGTTTCTTTTGACCATAAATCAGGTGAATTAAAAGTTAGATTACAAGGAGCTTGCCATGGTTGCCCAATGTCGATAATGACATTACAGAATGGTATTGGTATGGTGGTTAAAGAAAGAGTTCCTGAAGTTAAAGAATTAATTGCTGTATAAAAAATTATGACAAAACAAAAATTTTTTTATTTAGATAATGCTGCTACTACTCCAGTTGATTCTAGAGTTTTAAAAGCAATGTCTCCATATTTTATAGAAAAATTTGGTAATGCTTCCTCTTTGCATAATAAAGGAACTGAAGCAAGAGTTGCTGTGGAGACTGCCAGAAATCAAATTGCTTCTTTTTTGAATTGCAAGTCAGAGAATATTTATTTTACTAGTGGAGCTACTGAAAGCGATAATTGGGCTATTTGGGGAGTTATAAAAACTATAAGTAATTTAGATTTTAAATTAAAACCTCATATTATTATTTCAGCAATAGAACACGAAGCAATAATTGAACCGGTACGTAAATTAGTAAAAAATGGTTTAGCTGAAGCTACTTATTTAAAAGTTGATAAAAATGGATTAGTTTCTTGTAAGGATTTGAAAAATGCCATTAAAACAAATACTGTTTTAGTTTCAATTATGTTAGCTAATAATGAAATTGGTTCAATTCAACCAATTGCTAAACTATCAGAGGTTATAAATAAAGTTAATTCTAAAAGAAACGAAAGAAAAATTTTATTTCATACTGATGCTACTCAGGCCCCAGCTTATATTAATTGTGATGTTAAAAAATTAGGTGTTGATATGATGTCTCTCTCAGCTCATAAAATTTATGGACCAAAAGGAGTAGGAGTTCTTTATGTTGGTCCCGGAATAAAATTAGAACCATTAATTTATGGCGGAGGACAACAACAAGGAGCAAGAAGCGGAACATATAATGTCGCTGGCATTGTAGGTTTTGGTAAGGCAATAGAGCTTATCTCTGATAAATTAGAGAGAAAAAAGGAAATTGAAAGTATTAAAAAATTGCGTGATTTTTTGGTTAAACAAGTTTTAACAAAAATACCGAATTGCTTCCTTAATGGATCCTTGGAAAATCGATTACCCAATAATGCTAATTTTATTTTTCCTGGAGTAGAAGGGGAGAGTGTGGTCTTAATGTTATCACAACAAGGAATCTGTGCTTCTACTGGCTCAGCTTGTTCCTCTGGCTCTCTTGAACCTAGTCATGTACTTTTAGCAATTGGTGTTCCGATTGAATATGCCCATGGTAGTTTACGTTTGACTTTGGGTAGATTTACAAAAAAATCAGATATTGAGGCTTTGCTAAAATATTTACCATCAATAATAGAGAAATTAAGGCAGATGTCTCCTCTTAAAAATTAAATCGTAAAATATAAATTAAAAATTGACCTGTCTTTATTAAGGTCAATTTTTAATTTATGGTTTTTGATTATTGATTTTCAACAAAAACTGTAGGGTCACGTAATTCTGAAATTTTTAATTCAGTACAAGAAGATTTCTTTTTTAATTTTTCAATAATTTCATTAAATTTATTAAGATTAATATTTTCATTAACTACTTCAGTTTTTAAATTATTAACTAATTCAGCTTGAGCTAATGTTTCATAAACATTATGATATAAATAACATAACACTTAAAAGGGTTATTGTTCCTAAAACGACTGAAATTAGATAAATATATTTTAATAAATAATTATTGTTAAGTAAGGGCTTTATTTTTGTTTTTATTTTAGACATATTTTTCTATTTCTTAATAAAGAAATTTCCTGAAATATTTAAACTAATAATACTAAAGTTTTTATTATCAATTCTCGAAAGATTAGCATTATCAATATTATAATAATATTCTTGGCATTCAAGGTCTTTTAGAAATTTCATGATTGATAAATAATTACCATAAATAGTCATAGATAAAGGAAATATACCAATATTATTATTAAAATTTTGAATTTTAAAATCAGGTTTAATTAATATTTCAATTCCATTAGTTGAAGCTAAAGATTCTAATTGTGTTATTATTTTTAATTCACTTTCTTTTTCTAAAAAAATTTTATCTATATCATTAATATAAATTTCTATTTCATTAAGTTTTTCTTTTATTTTTTTAGCATTAAGGCCCCTTGCTAATTGATTTTCTAATTCTTTTTCTTGTTGTTTTATCTCTTTATTAAGAGAATTGATAGCTTTGAAAGTTGGAATAATTATTAAAATTATTACAATTAAAAGAGAAACTAAACTTAAAATAACTGAGATTATTTGTTTTTTGAATTTATAAATTAAACTCATAACTTTTTCAGATCAAGAAATATTTTTATGGTAAATTTATTATTTTCTTTTTCAATTAAAGAGCTTAGCGGCAAATCAAATGATTTTATCCATTCAGTTTGTTCTAGTTTTTCTTTAAATGTTAATAAATCATCTCGAGTTTTGCTTAAACCTGATATTTCTAAAGTTGCTTGTTGTCGAAAGAATTTAATTTGATTAATTTTTACATTAGGTGGTGTTATGGAAGAAATTTTAGAGATTATTGAAAATAGTGATTGGAAATTTTTTTGAATTGTCTCAACTGAAGCTATTTTGAAATTAATTTGAGAAACGTGAACATTAATTGTTTCATTGCTTTTAATATTAGTAATGTTTCTTTCATAAAGATCGGCTAATTGATATTCTAAGAAATAGCGTGATAATAAAAGCATAATAGCGGCAGTAGCAGTAAAAATAAAAAGTAGTAAAATACTTTCTTTAATTAATTTTAAAATTCTAGCATTTTTAAGAATTTCTTTTTGTTCTTTAGGTATTAAATTAATTGTGATCATAAAAAGATTTTGGATTTAAGCCTCTAATAGCTAAACCAATAGCAGTTATAAATGATTGAATTCTTTTTTCATTAAAAAAATTAGGATTAGGATTATTTAATAATTTAAAAGGTTCACTTTTAAAAACTTTTATTTTTAGTTTTTTAGATAGAATTTCTTGAATGCCAATAAAATTAGCACCTCCACCGCAAAGAATTATTTTTTCTATTGGTTGAGTATCATTAAAATTATCGTGATAAAAATCCATAGCTAAATCTATTTGTTGAATTAATTCTTCGATAGTGGGATTAAGTATTTCTAGTAAAGCGCCATTAATTTTATTAGGATCTAAACCAAAAGCAATCTTAGCTTCTTCAGCTTTTGATATTTCTAAATCTAATGATTCAGCAATAGTTTGATCTAATTGTTTACCAGATATTGGTAGAGAAATGGTAAATTTTATTAAACCACGATCATATAGAAAAAGTCCGGTGCGATTAGCTCCAATATCTATTATAATTTGAGTTTGACAATCTTGATTAAATTCTATTAATAAATGAGATATTGCGGCTGATTCTATTTCTAGAACAACTGGAGTAAATCCTGCAGAACTAATAGCTTCTATATAAGAATCAACAATTTTTTTAGGTGAAGCTCCTAAAATTATAGTATAAATTTCATCTTTTTTTTCAACTATTTGCCAATCAAAATAAATTTCTTCAATATCTAATGGTAGATGAAGTGGTAATTCCTCTTTTATTTTATCTGGTAAAACCATTTCATCATTGGCTCTAATATAAAGAGTTTTTAAAAATGTTTCTGCTTCTGGTAATACTGCTACTACTTCATTAGAAATAGTTCCAGAGCCAATACTGGTTTTGGTTAATTTTTTAAGAGATTCAATAAATGGTTGCACTTTTTTTATCTTGCCATCTACTATACATTCAATGGGTAGTGCAATTTCATTGAAATTTTGTATTTTTATTTTTTTACCTCTTTGAGTTAATTGAATTAATCTCAAAGTTTTGTCTGAAATATCTAATCCAAAGGCTTTTTCTTTAGTAGAAAAAAATGACATTATTTTGAGATTAAATTATTTATTAATATAATTATTATACCATATTAGTATTCTTCTTCCCAATGTTCAACTGTTACAATAGGAGAAAATTGAGGGTTGCCCAATGTATAATTAACAATAGAATTATCATAAGTAATATTAACTCCTTGCCAAAGACTAGTTAAAGTTAACTTTCTGGCTATTAAACCACCAACTATATCAATTTTTAAGGGCAAACTTAAAATATTTATTTTATCATTAGCATAAATTAACCCTTGACCGTTAAATTCATTTAAACATAGTTTAAAATTAATATTACCTTTACTTAATAATCCAGCTGGAGTAGTACTGCTAATTCTATTTATTTTAATATTTGACCTACCACAACTTAGGCCCCAACAACACAATAAAGTATTTTCTCCTAGGGTAATATTGCCGTCAGCAACAAGTGCTCCATTAATGACTAAATTAATATTACCTTTAATGCTTACATCGCCAGTAACATAGGTGATGCCATTAAGAGTCAATGTTTTATTTCTATTTTCCCAAAGTAAATTTTCAAATTGATTTTTAGTATAAATATTATTAGCCAACGCTTTATAAGAATTTGGATCACCAGCATTATCAAAAGATACAGAAGGCATAGGTATAGGATTAGGAGCTGGAGGATAATTATGGGCCTGAGTTGATGAGGCTACAATATGCGAACTGTTATTTAATAATATATTGCCTACTGCGCCGACTTGTCCATTAGCGTTAATAACACTCCAATAATTAATTATAATATTATTATTAGAGAAGAAGCCGCCATTATAAACATTAAGAATCGTCCCAGATATATCAATATTTCCATCTGCATATTCCCCGTTTTGTCCTATAGCTGATATTCCTAAAGCTTTATAAACATTAGTTTTTACTATTCTTTGCGCTGTTCCTCCGCTAGTTAAATTTAAATAAGCAGTAACTATTATTTCTCCTTTTGCTAACCCATAATTATTTATTTGAATGCGATAAGATCCATTAGGATATAATGCTGATTGTCTCGTATAATCAACCGACCAATTTTCTGAGCCCTCAAAACCATTTTTCCAGTTAGTATCATTTTTTATTTTCCAGATTGCTTCTGCTATTCCTGACTCTGCTAAATAATAAGTTTGAATCGAAGAAGCTTGAGATTGCGAGATATGTAATTCTGTTAAAGTAAAAGATGCTACATATAATCCTAAAGATAATAGTAGCAACATAATAAAAAGAGAAGTTATTAAAATAAATCCCTGTTGTTTTTCATTATTACATATTTCTACCATAAACAGCCGTATTAATAATAGAAGATTCCCCATTTTTATAGAGATAAAGATTAATATTAATTAAATTATTTCCCCAAAACTCTAAATCATCAACATATTCTCCGATAATTTTTTCTTCTACTATTTGTTCTATTGGTGGATCGTGAGGTGGATCTTTATCTGTATCGTAAGAATAAACATAATAATTAGGAGCGCTGGGAAAATAATAAACAATTTCTTGTCTTTTAATATCTGTTCCATCTAAAAAATAACGGATATAACGAATTTGATTAGTATCATGCCCATCTTGAAATTTTATTTCTGAAGGTAAAAATGAAGGGTTAGAATTATCTATGGGTATTTGTGTGATAATATCTGGAGTTTGCCTAATCTCTCTAACCATTCTATCTAAAATTACTCGTCCATTCTGGATTATTTCAGCCCTAGTATCGGTTTTTAAATAAGCTTTTTGACCGATAACATAAATAGAAGTAATAAGCCCAAAAATAATAACTGAAATAGTTATAACAATAATTATTTCTACTAAAGTAAATCCCTTTTTATTTAAATAAATTAACATTTATTTTTGACTAATTAAAACATATACTGGTAAGCTTTTTTCCGCGCCAGTAATTGGACTTTGCCAATAAACTGTTACACTGATTTTTTTTATTCCAGTATCAGATTGAGTAATTGCTAAATTACCATCAACATATTCAATAATGGTTTGTCTTTGATAGTAATAAAAAGGATTTTCTGGATTAGTTGATAAGCGATGTTTTGGTTCAATTGTTCCAATTCCAATATTTTCATAACCTAAAGAAAACATTTCTTCAATTTTAGCTTGAGCTAAATTAGCAGCAATAGTGCTTTGTTCAGCAGTACGTGAAATTTTTATTGCAAAAGGAAAAAGTTGAATAATAGCTAATAAACCTAAAGATAACACAGCAATAGCAATAGTTGCTTCAATTAAAGTTAATCCTTGAGTTTTAATTATAGATTTTAACATAACCAGAAGGTTTTATTTCTATAATTGCCTGTTTAAGATTAGGGTTAGTTAAAATAATATTTCCAGTTGAAATAGCTGCTCCAGTAGCGTTAAATTCAATAGTATTATTAATTAATCCACTAATAGCTAAAATTGTGATATCATTTTTTAATTTTTTTTCTTTAATTTTTTTTAAAGTTTTAGAATTAACAATTGAATAACTGTTTTCTGTTTGATTGATTATTACTTGATAATTTGTTTGTTCAGTTACAGAAAGTTGTTGAGCTTGACGTAAATCAGAAGCTAAATCTCTAATTTCTCCAGAGAGATTTAAATTCATATTAATATTGCGATAAAAAGGTAAACTAATAGTAGTCATTAAAGAAATAATAGTAATTACTACTATTATTTCTATTAAAGTAAATCCATTGTTATTATTTCTTTTTAAAATTTTCATTTATTAAAAATTTTGAGTCATAGAATAAATAGGTAGAATGACTGCTATTGCTAATCCTGCTACACCTAGCCCCATCAAGATCATAAGTAATGGTTCAATAATTACGGGCAGATTTTCCATAGTTTGTTCAACTTCTTCTTGGTAGAAGTCAGCTAAATTTTTTAATACTTCATCAAGCGTACCAGTTTCTTCTCCAACAGTAATCATTTGAATAAAAATAGGTGGAAAAATTTCTGGATAATTACTTAATATTTCTGCTATTTTTTTTCCATTTTTAACATTTTCTGCGGCTTCTTCTAATGCTTTTTTGTAAATATTATTATTAACAATTTTAGAAGTTATCTGAAAACTTTCTGGTACAGAAATGTCAGTTTGTATTAAGGAACTTAAATTTTGAGCAGTTGAAGTAATATTTATTTTTTTGATAATTTCTCCAGCTATTGGTAGATGTAATAGAAAACGATGCCATAAAAATTTTCCTGATTTGGTTTTAATCCAACGAAAAAATATAACTAAAAATAATAAAATCGCTAATCCAATTATTATTCCATTAGAAGAAATAAAATTACTAATCATTATTAAAATACGAGTTGGCAAAGGTAATTCACTGCCTATATCATTAAAGATTGAAATAATATTAGGCAAAACATAAATCATAACAAAGGTTCCAATACCAAACATAGCACAGACAATTATAACTGGGTAGGTCATGGCATTGCGAATTTTGTTTTTTAAAGTATTTGCTTTTTTAGTTTGAATATAAAGATGGTTTAAAACTTTTTCTAAATTACCTGATATTTCACCAGCTTTTATCATATTAATAAACATTTCATCAAAATCTTTTTTATAAGGATTTAATGATTCAGAAAAAGTTTTACCAGTACGTATTTGTTTTTGAGCATCATCAAGAATTAACTTAAGTTTTACATTTTTATTTTGTTTAGCCAAAGTTTCTAAAGCATCAGCCAATGGTAAACCAGTACGAATCATTACTGCTAAGTTTTGTAAAGTAAAAATTTTTGCTGCCGCTGGTATTCTTTGTAGATTATAAAACCATTTAGTAAATTTATTCATAATTATTCTTTAGTTACTCGAAGTACTTCTTCTATAGTAGTAATGCCTTGTTTAGCTTTTATAAAGCCGTCTTGAAGAATTGTTAACATACCATTTTTAATAGCAATAGCATTGATTTCTTCTTTATTTGCTTTTCTAGTAATCATTTCTGAAATTTCTTCAGTAATTTCTAATGTTTCATAAATACCAATACGCCCTTTATAACCACTATTATCGCATTGTTGACATCCTTTACCATGATAAAATAAAACATCTGTAAATTTTTGATTTTTAGTTAAATATCCAAGTTTAATTAGACTTTTTTCTAATTCAGGGATATTGAATTGTTTTTCTAATTCATTAATCATTTTTTTATCTAATTTGTAACTTTGTATACAATTTTTACAAATTTTACGAACTAAACGTTGAGCTATTACAAGATTTAAAGTTGAAGCAATTAAAAATGTAGGAATTTGCATATCAATTAGACGGGGAATAGTAGTAGCGGCATCATTAGTATGTAAAGTAGAAAGCACTAGGTGTCCTGTCATAGCCGCATTGATAGCAATATCTGCTGTTTCATTATCACGAATTTCTCCAACTAAAATAATATTAGGATCTTGACGCAAAAAAGCACGCAAAGCTGAAGCAAAAGTAAAGCCAATTTTAGGTTGTATTTGACATTGATTGATGCCAGGTATTTTATATTCTATTGGATCTTCAATAGTAGAAATATTAACTTCTGGTTTATTAAGAATTTGTAAGATAGTATAAAGTGTAGTTGTTTTACCACTACCAGTAGGACCAGTAACTAAAATCATACCATGAGGTTTGGAGATATTTCTTTTTACAATCTCATAAGATTGAGGTTGAAAACCTAATTGTTCTAAAGTAAGTTGTTGAGCTGTATCAGGTAATAAACGCATTACTGCTTTTTCTCCATCAAAAGTTGGAATTATAGAGACACGAAAAGAAACTTGATAATCTTGGTTTTTTATTTTAAAACGACCATCTTGAGGTAAACGATGTTCATCTAATTTTAAGTTAGAAAGAATTTTTATTCTAGCTATAATACCAGCATGAGCTGACTTTGGTAGAGTCATTACTTTTTTCAAAATGCCATCAATACGATAACGGACATTAAGTTCCTGTTCAGATGGTTCAATATGAATATCTGAAGCTTTTTCTAAAATAGCATACTCTAAAAGAGTATCAACAATCCGAACTATAGGTAAATCTTGCGCTAAATTTTTAAGATTTTCTGGTTTTTCTTCATTTTCTTCTTCTAAAGCGTTAATATCAGCAGAAAGGCCTTTATGATATTGTTTAAGAGCTTCTTTTATGCCTTCTGGAGAAGTTAAATGTAATTTAATTTCTAATTGAGTTTTTTTATTTAAGAAATCAAATAATTCAAGATTAGAAATATCTAATGTAGCTATTTTTAATTCTTTATCATTTTTATCAAAAGCAATTGTTTGATGAGCTCGAGCAGTTACTTCAGGAATGATAAATAAAACATCCTTACGTATAGCTTGATTTTTTAAGTCAACAAAAGGCAAATTATAAAATTTAGCCGCCGCTTCATAAAGTAGGATAGAGGAAATTATTTTTTGGTCCAAAAGATATTCTTCTAATTTTTTATTATTTATTTTAGCTTTTTGTTTGTATTCTTTGAGTTGTTTTTCATCAAGAATTTTATTTAATTTTAAAATTTTCTCAAAGTCTTTATAATTTAACATAAATTATACCTCCCATTGATTATAATTAAATTTATTATAACATAAAAAAGGTATTGAAACAAAATTATTTAAACAAAAAAAACCTCGCTTAACACGAGGTTTTTTTATATTTAAATTTTTATTAAATTTTATAAAAGGCTTCAACTTTATGTGCTAGAGTACAATACAATTTAGCGGTATTTTTAGCGATATTATCCCAATTATAATCTTTATTAGCACGAGCTTTAGCTTTTATAGCCAATTGTTTCATTTCAGATTTATGAGTTAAAGCATATTTTAATTTACTAGCTAAATCATTAGAATCCTTATTAATAAATTCAATAGCATATCCGCCAGCTGGTTCTAAATTTTCTTCAATATTAGAAATAATAGCAGGAACACCATAAGCCATAGCTTCTAATAAAGCGATAGATAAACCTTCAGTTTCAGAGGGTTGAATAAACAGTTCGGCATTGCGAAAAATAGCTTCTAATTCTTCACCAGATTTTAAGCCAGTAAAGATAATATTTTTATTGTTTTTAGCTAGATTTTTAATTTGCTTAACATAATCATCAGTATTAGATCCAGAACCAACAATTACTAATTTTTTGTTAATTTTTCCTAATTTGTTGTAGGCATCAATTAAGGTATGGATGCCCTTATGTTTGATTAAACGAGAAACAGTAATTATATAATTGCCTGATTTTAAATTATTTTTCTTTAACCATTTTGCGTCCTTATTTTTGTTAGTATTATTAACAAATACTCCATTAGGAATGTAATTAACTTCTTTATCAAATCTATAATAGCAATATTTTTTTAAGATTTGAGAAATAGCAATAGTTTCATGAGGAAAATAGCAAGCGGCCCATTCGCCCATAGCTAGCATTATTTTAGCAAATAAGCCCCATTTTTGATGTTGGCGATCAATACAATGAAAAGTGGAGATAACTTTGGTTTTTGGTTTAAAGATTCTAGGAATAAAAGATAAAAGTGATGGTCCCACACCATGATAATGGATGATGTCATAATCTTGAAATAAAGCATGAATAGTAGCAATAAAAGTATGAGAAATAGCATCAAGATTTTTTGTTTTTATTGAGGGTAGGTTAATGATTTTAACACCTTTATATTCGTATGATTTACGAGTATCACCAGTATAGTGGGGACGAGAATAGACGGTTACATCAAAACCTAAATCAGCCAGTCTTATAGACAGTTCTTCAACATGTTTTTCGATTCCTCCTTGTTGAGTAGGAATACCTTTTTGGCCGATAAAAGCAATTTTCATATATTTAATAAAAATTGTATTAAATAATTTAACTTATAATTATAGCATAGTAATTTAATTTTGTCAATAGTTATAGTTTATTATTTATTTTATTTGTTTAAAATTAAATAAAAAAAATACCCCGAAATTACTCGCAGTATAATTTTATTATATTTATGATAATGTAGTAATTTCGGGGTTTATAAATAGAATTTAGTATATATAAGGTACTTAAAAAGTGGGGGGTGATTATTTTTTATATTATTTTTTTAATATAATTTTTTTCATTTATTATAATTATATATATAATATATATTATAATTTAATTATATATATTAACACCCCCCTTTAGATATTTTTGAGTTGGTGACAATGGCTTAGATATATTTAGCTGTTGTCACCTTCTCTCTATATTTTAAGTGCGATTGTTTTAAAATCGCACCGCATATAATATAAGCTTTTTAGGGTGGTGGTGACGGCTTTGATATAATCTCAGCCGTCACCTATGTGAAACGATTGGGGGAGCACAATCGCACAGTGATGGCAAGGAACTACAGAGAAAGGTCGTAGTTGTCGCCATCACTTCGAGTCAGGCGTGTGCCTGCCGCGTTGTATCCGGCGACAATGCCAGTATTGGCGTACAGTCTAGTCGAACTTCCTTTCATTTTGATGTAAGGAACGGCTCTCGCTGTAAAGCCGGGGACGAACGCTGAATTTGACAAGGGGGCGACGGTAGTCCCATTGACCTTCGCCTCAACGAAGAGAAGCGGATTCTGGCCGACCATGAACATAGTACCCATCACATCCACGTCCATCCATGTCTTGTTACTTGGGAAGTTTATCCAACATTGTTGCAGGGTACATCCGTCTTGAGTGAATTCCTGCTGTAGGCTCCCGTTCGCTGTTAGGGTATAGGTCATTTTTGGCGTGGTCTCTGGATTCGGGGCCATGGAAACAACGACCGTCCGAGTGACGGACGCCTGGTTACCACTGCGATCTGCGGCAGAGTATGTCAGCGTGTAAGTACCCGCGACGCCGGTATTCACCGTGCCGCTGACACTCACATTACAAACACCGTCCACTGCGTCAACCGCAGTAGCGCCAGGATCCGTGAAGGTCTGGCCGACTGTGAGCTGTATTGGGTTGGATCCGTTGAGCGTAATCACGGGGGCGGTTGTGTCAACCGGGGCCGATATCTCCACGAAGACCGCGATAACCTCGACGTCGGATTCCATGGTGACCATGGCTTCCGGCTTGCGCCAGTCGCCATGCCAGGTCTCCCCAGAATCTCCAGTGACTAACCACTTCTCGAAGCGCCAACCGGAGGTCGCCGGTTTAGCCGTGAAGTAGACGTCTGAGTTGGCGTCAGCGTTAAAGACCTTGGATGTCGAAACCTCAGCCACGGAGTACGGAACTCCGTTTTCGTCAAGCGCCTCAACTTCGACGACGCCTTCTCCCTGGACCTTTACGGTCAGGCGGAAGGCATTTTCGGCTGGCGGCGTGATGTCATAGGCTTCCCCGAAGAGCACGACGACGAATTGCTCGCCGGTCTTCGTGGTCACCTGCAAGGTGGCGGTTTCAACGACGGGTCCCATGGGGACCACGACGTCAAACCACTGTTCGCGGGCGCTTTCCACCGCGTCAACAATCGCCGGCACAGTGTACCCAGCGATTGCTACCAGACCCACAACGACATTCGCCGTACAGGTCGAGCATTTCTCGACGCCGTACTCGGATTTTTTGTTCTTGTTGTTGGGGTTGATCAGGTTGAGGCGCACGGGATCGTCGCGCCCAACCATCTGGTAATCAACCCAGGATTTGCCGGCGTCGATCTTGCCTCCTTCGAAATGAAGGTAGGCACCGTAAGGGGCGTCGATTCCGTTGAAGTTTTCGACGGGGTAGGCGGTTTGCACGCCCGTTTCTGAGTCAGTGTTCCACAGCCAACACTGAATCTGACCAGACTGGGGGCAACCGCACAGCGTCGCGATCATAACGATCATAATAATGGAGATAAGGCTGATTTTTTTCATGATACTCTCCTTTCTTTTCTCGCCGCTCAAAAGCGACCTTTGTTTTTTTTCCGTCACATGTTGACGGCTTGTGCCGCCAACTCTTCATTCGAGTTTAGCGGCACTCACAAGGTCGCTAAACTCATAACCTATTCTATATATACCTTACCTTTAATTTATATATTTATCAGACTCTATAAAATAATTAAAAAGAGTCTGTTTTAAGGAACTAAATTGAGTTGTTTAACTCAATATGTCATTATATCACATTGATATTTTTTTGTCAATACTTTATTAACTATTTTTTATATATTTAAATAATTTATTTAAAATTAGATAAAATTATTAATTTTTATTAACTATGATTACTTTTATCTTCAATAGTCAAAGATGTTATATTGGGCAGACTCAAATTAAAATATTTACCGGTAAAAACATCTTTTCCTGATGCTTTAATATCAGAAATAATGGTTGTTGTCTGTCCAATTTGATTTTGATTAGGTGTTAAAGCTACTTCTATAGCTGCTCCAATTTCCGGATAAAATTTAGTTGGAGCTAATAAGCGAGATACTTTCCAACTTATTTGACGATTAACTGGATCAAATTCTATCCCTGTTTCGCTAGTGGCGCTCATGTTGCCAGTAAGTTCTACATTATCAGCTAATTTTCCAGTTATAACAATATCACTAACATCATTGTAGTTAGTTTCTAAATTAAAGAAAACCCACAATCGAGTAGTTTGTCCCACTATTGGAGGCATTGGTCCACGACCTAATTGTTCACCTTCAGCAGAATAATAGCGAGAAAAAGCATTAACTTTAAATTCAGTGGAAATTTTGATTATTTCTTTATTAGATATAGAGGTTATTTTTTCTGTCGTTGAAGAATTATTAATATATTGACTTTCAGCTTGAGCTATTAGAGCAAATTTAGTTTGAGAATCTGATTGTTGTTCAAATTTTTTTGCTAAAATCCCGTTGAATTTTATTTGGCCACTTTCTCCCGGTTTAATTTCTTTAAGTTGAGCTAATTCATTACTGCTCCAAATAATTTTATTTTTACCTTGCCAAAATTCTCCATTAAGATCAAGAGTAATAACTGCTTCTCTAGCTATTGATTTTCCTTCATTTTTATAATTAATAATTAAAGTAAATTTTTCTCCTGGATCTAAAACTTCTTTAGATGATTGTAAATTTAATTTTAAATTAGGAGCTTCAAAATTTATTGCTGGTTGTTTATTTTGCCAATTTATTTCAGGAGCAATCCAATCTTGAGGACGATGAGTTGCTAACCAAAAATTAAAAATAATTAAAGATAAAATGATTATTATTAGAATAAAATCAGTAATTAAATGTAAATACCAAAATGAATTAGTTTGTGGTTTATAAAAACGGTGATAACGACGTCGTGCTGGATTAATAATTATGTTAAGGGTGCCGATAAAAATATTAGGCAATTTATTTTCAGTTATTGGTTTAATTTCATGCCCTTCGACTTTAATTATTTTTTGAGTTTGGGACTCATTATTAATTGATTTATGTTTCATATGTTTATTTTCCGTTAGCCATAAAAATATTAGTATTAAGAGCAATAATTTCATCTAAGCCGTCACCATCAATATCAGATGCAGTTATTTTAACACCAAAACGTTTAGTAGAATCATAAGCAAACCATTGATTAATAATTTGATTTGCTGAATTAAAAATTTTAATATGTGGCCCGTCAGTAATTCCGGCCCCGGTAATAATTTCATCGCGACCATCACCATCGACATCTCCAGCGGCTACATTAACACCACCACGAAAATTAAATCCATAAGCAAAGAATTCTTTTTTTAAGTTACCTTCTTGGTCAAATATTTTAACGTGTGGGCCACCACCAAATCCAGCCCCGGTAATAATTTCATCGCGACCATCACCATCGACATCTCCAGCGGCTACTTGAGCACCTAAATTAGTAGCTGAGGCGCGATAAGCAGAAAATTGTTTGCCGGTATCAAATAATTGATTATTGTAGATTTTAATCAAATTTGAACCACCTCTTTCTGGAGAAACTAATATAGAATATTGGCCAGAACTTTCTAAATTAGCAACAGCAATACTAATGCCTCCTTGAAATTTATCACCAAAAGGTTTGATTGTGTTTATAACTAACCCATTTGTGTCATAAAGAGTTACACTATTATTGCCAGCAACTAAAATTTCAATTTTTCCATCACGATTGATATCTTGTTTGATTATTTTTGAGTTACCTGAATAACTTTTATCATAAGTAAAAAACCCATTTCGTTTAATTTTTCCATTAATATCAAAAATACGGGCAAAAGATCCATTAATAAAGGAAGCGTTTTCTATTTGTGAAATTGGACGCAATAAAATAATACCATCTTTTGAAGGAATTGTTATTCGGTTAATAATAGAACCATCGTTGACTGAAATATCTTGTGTGCCATGTATTTTTTCATATTCCGCTTCTAAATTAATTGTTTGAGGTTTATTAGTAGAATTAACTAATACAATACCTCGTTCAAAATCTCTTTGCCAAACACCTTCTTTAAAATTATAATCATTATGATTAAAAATATTAAAAGCGCGTCCAGTAGGTTGTCCTAAATCCACAGAATATTCATCATACCACCATAAAGTAATACGACTTTCTGTTCCTGATTCAAAATTATAGTAGCCGTCACCTAGTAAGGCGCTAGTTAAACCAAATCTCATTGATTGGAAATCATATTTATTTCCAGTATTTTCTGTATCTGAATTGATAATATTTACTCTAGGCCAATAGCCAGTTTCTCCTAAAGAATAGTATTTTTTCATTTGATTACTCCAACCACCCTCCCAATATTCAGGAAAACCTTCAAACATTCTGCCATTAGCGTAATCAAAGATTTCTAAATCGCCATTAGTAACAATTAAATAACTATTACCAATTTTTTCTCTTAATTTATTAAAGAAATAACGATGTCCCTCTTGCCATAATTGATTGATAATTACCTCATTATCTTTGTTTCCATCATTATTAATATCTATATCAGGAGAAAGCCAAGCTATATTTTGCGATGTAGTATCAAAAAATAATCCATCCCAATAACCAGTTTTTAAAACCTTTTCGTATAAAAAATCTATAAGATAATCACCATAACGTTTACCATCCCAGGATTTTACATAAGGATTCATTAAATTATTATCTTTCCAAAGATGTACTTTTTCTCCGGTATATTTTTTTATAATCCATTCTTCACGGATTCCCGAATTAAGTTGATGCCAAATGCCATTGCCGGATGGTTCATTATCGTATAATAAGGAATTAAGAGTTTCCACATTACTCGTATAAGCAAGTAAAATAATTTTAGGATTAAATTCTTTAATTTTTTTTAGATGTTCTGGATTATTTTGTGCTGCCATATTTAATATAGCTAAGTCATATCTAGCTATTTCTTTAGCAATTGATTCGTTAATTGGAGTAGCGAGATAAAAAGCAGCTATTTTAGGATAATTAGTGTAAGGTAAAATTATTGCCTCTCCTTGCTGATTATTAGAATACACCCAAAAGAAAATTACAGCCAAAATTGCAGTAGCAATTAGGATTGATTGTAATATTAAAATTGTTGTTTTATTGTTTAACATTTTTAATTGATAAATAAGCATTAATTATTGACTGTAAATGTCTTTGAGGGGAATATCTTTCTTCGTTTGCTGATTTAAAAGCTCCTTGAGATAATTTATTAATTAAATAAGGATTATTATTAAGTTTAGTTATAGTTTCTGCTAATTGATTAATATCTCCCGCATCAAATAATAATCCATTTTCTTCTTCATTAATTAGTTCTAATAAAGCCCCAGAACGAGAAGCAATAACTGGTTTACCATAAGCTAAACTTTCTAAAACAGCTAAACCAAATGTTTCATGTACTCTAGTAGGAAAACAAACAAATTTAGCTTTGGTAATTAAATTATTTAATTCAATTTTATTTTTATTGCCTAATAATTCAATTTTTTCAGTTAAATTAAGTTCTTGAATTAATTTTTTTAATTTAACTTCTTCTGGACCTGAACCAGCTATTTTTACTTTGGGAGCCCCTTTTCCTAAATAAGCTATGGCTCTAATTAAATCTTCAAAACCTTTGGTTTCATCTAGTCTCCCAAATGATAAAATGTAATCTCCTGAAACAGACTGAACACTAGAATTGTTCATTTCTATAAAGTGTGGAATGACAATAATTTTATTTTCAGCATAGCCATGTTCAATTAGTTTATTTTTTACAAATTGTGAAGGAGCGATAAAAAGATCCACTTGATTATAGATTTTAATAGCTTTATGAAAAGCAAATTCTAAACGTAAAATTAAATCAGCTATTAATGATTCTTTATGTCGTCCACGATAATTATCAGCGCGTAAAGTGTAGTTATAAGAAATAAGTTTGAAATCATGCACGGTCATAACTATTGGTAATTTAGCAGTTTTAGCGGCAGCAATTAAAGAAGGAGATAATTGATGATAAATATTATGTAAATGTACTAAATCTGGTTTTTCATCATTAATTAATTTTTTGAGATTTTTAGCCGCTTTAAATGACCAAAAAATTCTACCAATTCTAAAAAGAGAAGCAAAAGAAAATTTATCTAATTCTAAATTATTTATAAAATATTTTTCTTGTTTACAAGGAATATTTTTAGGATTTTTTTGCGAAAAGTAAATAATCTCGTGACCCGCATTAGTCAAAAGTTTAGAAAGAGAAAATAAGTAAGTTTCTGCACCTCCTTTGGGATAAAGGAATTTATTAATTTGTAATATTTTCATTTTCTTTTATTATAAATGAAGTTCTAAGTAAACCTAAAAAAATCCAAAAAAATATAGCCATTAAATTAGTTTCTAAATAAGGTTGAAATAAACTAGCGAACAAAAAAGCTGCACAACCAGTAGCCAATCCTAAATAATAAGGCAATAATTCTTTGTGATTATAAATTTGTTTCCAAGCAGAAATTCCGGAGGCTAAAATAAAGGCAAAAAATATCAAAAATCCTAAAATACCTAATTGTACTAAGAGTGCCAGTATTGAATTATGCATATTACGTATTTCTTCAAAATTTTGCCAATCTCCAGTATCTATTAATATACTTTTACCTAAACCGACGCCAAAAATAGGGTTTTTTTGCCAAGATTTTTTAGCATCATACCAAAGTTGTAATCTCCAACTAGCTGAAGTGTCTTCTCCAATATTAATTAAAGAAGTAGCTCGAGTTATTAAATTATTAGTTTGTTCACGAAAATTTTGACTGAAATTTGTTAAATAAAACAATCCGGATATAGTTATTAATAGAGCAATTGTTGAAAGCATTATTAATCCTGATTTTTTAATATATTTATAAAGTTCTTTTTTGTTTTCTTGAGGCAATAAGAAAAAAAGTAAGATAAAAGAAAAAACAACATCAAGCCAAAGATGACGCATTAAAGATAGTATTATTCCAATTAACCAAAAGCCACCTATTAGAGAAGCAAAACCAACACTACTTAGACGTTTGAAAGCTAAAAGAGAAATACCCAAAATTAAGCATAACAACATATAAAAAGCATGAGTTCCGGCTAAATATCTAGTACCTGATGTAGATAAGGGGGTATATTCAGTCCAAAGTCCATTACCACGTATTAAACCAATAAATAAAAAAACAATAATAATGCTTCCAACAATTAAAATTAAATGAACTATTTTTTTAAAATCGATTTCATTTTTAATGGTTAATATAATAAAGAAATAAATTAAAGGATACCATACATAATTTTTAAAAGAACTAAAAGCTACTGCTAAGTCTGCATTAATATCAAACATTGCTCTTATTAAATAGGTGGTGACTAGAATCATAAAAGCAATAAGTAATAATTCGGGCCAACTAAATTTAATTTTTAACTTAAATTCTTTTATTTTTATACTTATAGCTAAAGCTATAAAAGAAAATAACATTATTATATCTATTGGATAAAGTTTATATATATAACGATCAATAATTAAACCTTGTAAAGTAAAAAAACGTTCAAAAATCATCGTTAAAACAATAATTAAAGGTAAACCAATATAATAATGATTGGGTAGAATTAAAATTAATGATAAAGCAAAAATTGCTAGCCAAATCAAATAAAAATTAGAATAAAAAGCAAAAATACCTATTAATAAAATAAAATATAGATATCCTAATAATAATATTTTACCTTCTCTTTTTTTTAATAAAGGATTATTTTTGTTTAATAACATATTTCTTCTTAAAATAATCAAGCCGTCCAAATATTAAGACGGCTTACTGATTATTGTATATTATCTTGATTGTCTGCTTTATAATCAGAGCCGCTCAACCAAGGGTTATTTCTTTGTGGCTTATATTCAGGATTGGATGAAGAATTGTTTATTGATTCATAATTATGATAAGCATTATAAATTTGAGAATCAGAGGAGTAAAAATTATTTGCATGAAGTTCTGGTATGGTTTCATAATATTTTTTTCTAAAATCAAATAAACGATGGTTAGGAAAAATTATTACAAAAGTTAAACCAATTAATAACCCAGCAATTAAACCTAAAAGAGTATCACGTATTATTTTAAATAAAGCCCAACTGTCATAAACAGAAGGATTATCAAGCATTTTTAAACTAACACGGTCAGCACTACCATCATAATTTCCATGTTCTTTAATTAAAGTATCACCAATAACCTCAGCTAATTTAATAGCATCAGTTTTTTTCTCTGAATAAGTTTCAATAATTATAATTCCTTTATTTTCTAAAATCGTGGTTTTAACAGATTTTTTCCAAGCTTTTAATCTGTTTTCATTTCCATAACCTAAATTATCTTCTATATTTTCTGATTTCATGACACTATTTATAAAAGCGTTTGAATAAATTACTTCTCCTAAAACACTAGTAATATAATTAGCAGTTTTAGAAGCGGTGTAAGCATCAATGTTAGTTTGATTAAAAACGGTTAAAAGTTTAATAGAAGATTTATATTTTGGTGTTTGCCAAAGACTAATACTTAAAGCTAGTAACATTATTAAGGCCCCAAAGAAACCAACAGTAAGAAAATTTTTAATATTTTTATTTGTATTTTTTTCCATATTTTTTATGTAATTTTATTGATTTTTTATTTTTTTATTTATGACTATTAATGATAGCATAATTTTGTAATTTTGTCAATATAATGTTTTTATTTAATTATATTTTATATTTTTTTATTAAGAGATAGACTTTTATTAATTAAACCTCTATAATAATAATATCTAAAATTAGAAATTTATTAAATGAACAGAATATTAATAAAAATTACCGATCTAATTGATAATAGTCCTGCTAGACATGATAAATTAATTTATTTTTCTTTATTTTTAGCTTTTTTATTAAATTTTTTCTTATGGGTTTTGATAATAATTTCTTTTTGGAATTCTAAAGAGTATATTATTTTGCAATATAATATTTATTTTGGAATTAGTTCTTTTGGTTCTTGGTATCAACTTTTACTTTTACCTTTGTTAGGATTATTAGTAATTGTGATAAATTTATTAATTTCATTTCAAATATATTTAGAATATCAATTATTAGCTAGAATTATGCCGGTTATGGCATTAATTATAAACATTATTTTAATTATTGTTACTTTTTTACTTATTTATATTAATTTATCTTAAAGTTAATAGATTTATATTTTAATAAATAATATTTTAAATTACATTAATTATGACTATTACTTTAGTGGTTATTAAGATTTTTTTTCTTACTTTTCTTTCTTTTTTTATTGCTATGATCTGGACCCCTCTTTTAACTCATTTTTTATACAAATATAAATTAGGTAAACAGATTAGAGATAGTGTTAAATCACCAATATTTACTGCCATGCATCAGAAAAAATCGGGAACACCTACCATGGGAGGTTTATTAATTTGGGTTACAGTATTAATGCTTTCTGTTGTTATTTATTATTTGTCAATTTGGTTTGATGGTTATTTTACTTTTTTTAATTTTTTAACTAGACCACAAACGCTCCTACCATTAGGGTGTTTAGTAGCCGCAGCTCTAGTTGGTTTAGTTGATGATTATCTTAATGTACGTAAGATTGGACCTTATGGAGGTGGGCTTTCAGTTAAACATCGTCTTTTAGTTTATACTGTTATTGCTTTAGTGGCCGCTTTTTGGTTTTATTTTCGTCTTGATTGGGATTTAATCCGTGTACCTTTGGTGGGTAATTTTAATATCGGCTGGTGGTTTATTCCTTTTGTTATTTTTGTCATTGTAGCCACAGCTTTTTCTGTTAATGAAATTGATGGTTTAGATGGATTAGCTGGAGGAACACTTTTAATTGCTTATACATCATTTGGAGCTATTGCTTTTGCTCAGGGAAAATTTGATTTAGCTACTTTTTGCGGAGTTATTGTAGGAGCTTTATTAGCATTTCTTTGGTTTAATATTACTCCAGCTCGTTTTTTTATGGGTGATACAGGAGCTATGTCTTTAGGTATTACTTTAGCTGTAATTGCAATCCTTACTAATTCAGTTTTACTTTTGCCAATTATTGGTTTTTTATTTGTTGTTGAATCTTTATCAGTAATTATACAAGTTACTTCTAAAAAATTACGCGGCGGTAAAAAAGTTTTTCTTTCAGCACCAATTCATCATCATTTTGAAGCTATTGGTTGGCCAGAAGCTAAAGTTGTTATGCGTTTTTGGGTAATTGCTGGAGTAACAGCAATTGTTGGATTGGTGATATTTTTGATTGATACTGGAGCCTGGAATAGATAATTTAAATTATGGATTTAAATTTAAAAAATAAAAAGGTAACAGTTATGGGATTAGGTCTTTATGAAGAGGGAAGTGGAATTTCTGCTACCAGATTTTTAGTTGAAGCTGGTGCTAAAGTAACTGTTACTGATTTAAAAAATGAAGCAGAATTATCTCAACAACTTAAAAGATTAGGAAATATAAGAAATAAAATTAAGTTGGTTTTAGGTAAGCATCGAGTTAGTGATTTTAAAGGAGTTGATTTAGTAGTTAGAAATCCTGGCGTGCCAGCAAGTTCTAAATTTTTAAAATTGGCTCGAGAAAATAAAATTCCTATTGTTAATGATATTTCACTTTTTTTTCAATTAATTGATCGTAAGCGTATTTTAGCAGTAACTGGAACTCGCGGTAAAAGTACTACTACCACCTTACTTTATGAGCTTATAAAATGTATAGATAAAAATGTAATTTTGGGAGGAAATATTACTAAATCTCCCTTAGCGCAAATGAAAGCTGTAAATCGTGGAGGTAATATAGTTTTAGAATTATCATCTTGGCTTTTAGAAGGTTTAGCTGATATTAAAAAATCTCCTCATTTAGCAATTTTTACTAATATTTATCCAGACCATCTTAATACTTATAAAAATATTAGAGAATATGCTGAAGCTAAAAAAAATATTTTTAAATTTCAAACACCTCAAGATTACGTAATTCTTAATCGTGATAATTCTTATACTTTTAGAATGGGTAAAGAAGTTATTGCTCAAAGATTTTGGTATTCACTTAATTATTTTAAAGAAGAGAATGGTTGTTTTGTTCGTTTAGGAAATATCTATTTTCGTTATAATGGAGTTGAGCAAAAAATTTGTTCAACTAAAATTTTGCTTTTACCGGGTGAACATAATTTATCTAATGCTTTGGCGGCAATTTGTGGCGCTATGATTTATGGAGTTAATGCTAAACAAATAGTTTCTGTTTTGAAAAAATTTACAGGAGTCCCTAACAGGTTAGAATTTTTACGAGATATTAATGGAGTTAAATATTATAACGATACTACATCTACTACACCGGAAGCAACTATTGCCGCTTTACAGGCACTTGGAAAAAAAAGAAATATTATTTTAATTGCTGGCGGATCAGATAAGGGCTTAGATTTTAGAACTTTAAATAAAGAAATTAGTAAATATTGCCGTTTAGTAATATTATTATCAGGTAGTGGAACTGAAAGATTAAAGCCATTACTTTTAAAACAAAAAAATTTAGATTTAGTAGAAGTTAATTCTCTAAAGAATGCAGTGAATTTAGCTAAGAGTCAGGCAAAAAAAGGAGATATTGTATTATTATCTCCTGCTTGTGCTAGTTTTGGAATGTTTGTAAATGAATTTGATCGCGGTAATCAATTTATTAAAATAATAAAATCCTTAAAATAATGATGTCATATAATAAAAATTGGTTAGATAAAATTAAATCTGTTTTATTGTTTAAAGATAAACAAAACTCTCCAGATTGGTATTTAATAGGAGCAATTTGGTTTTTAGTTTTTTTCGGACTTTTAATGATGGCTTCAGCAGGTGTTGCTTTAGGATGGCAAAGATATCAAGATGCTTATTGGCATCTTAAACATCAATTAATTATGGGTGTTTTACCAGGAGTGATTGCTTTTTGGTTCTGTTCAAAAATTAATTATAAATTATGGGAAAAACTTGCTTCTCCGATGCTTTTTGTTTCTATTATTTTATTAGCATTAGTATTTATTCCAGGTATTAGCGCTCCTTGGGGTACTTCTCATAGTTGGATTAGTGTTTTTGGTTTTTCTCTTCAACCATCAGAAATAGTTAAATTAACTTTTTTAATTTATTTAGCGGCTTGGTTGGCTTCTAAAGAAGATCATCATATTCGCGATTTAAGTTATGGATTTATTCCTTTTTTAATTGTTTTATTTATTATTACTACTTTATTAATTTTAGAACCAGATACTGGAACAATGATAGTTATTGTTTTAATGTCTTTAGCAATTTATTTTACTGCGGGAGGAAGTTTATTGCATTTATCATGGTTAGGGATGCTTGGATTTTTAGGTTTAGGTATTATAATTAGATACTCTCCTTATCGTGCAGCGCGTTTAACTACTTTTTTACATCCAGAACTTGATCCTAAAGGTATTGGTTACCATATAAATCAAGCTTTGTTAGCAGTTGGTTCTGGAGGAATATTTGGCCGTGGTTATGGTCGTAGCCGTCAAAAATTCGCTTATCTTCCTGAAGTTGTTGGAGATTCAATTTTTGCTGTGATTGCTGAAGAATTAGGTTTTATTTTATCAGTTATAATTGTTATAATTTTTGCTTTTATAACCTATCGAGGTTTTAAATTAGCTGCCTCTTGTAGAGATTCTTTTGGTCGTTTTTTAGTAGTAGGAATTATCACTTGGTTTTCGGTTCAAGCTCTGATTAATATTGGAGCAATTTTAGGTATTATGCCTTTAACTGGAATTCCTCTTCCTTTTATTTCTTATGGCGGTACTTCAATGTTTATATCTTTAGCGGCAACAGGAATTTTATTTAATATTTCAAAGCAAACAGGTAAATAATTTTATGTCTAACAAGATTATATTTTCTGGAGGTGGAACCATGGGCTCAGTTAGTCCTTTAATTGCTGTTTGGCAAGAAATTAAAAGTATTAATCCTGAAACAAATTTTCTTTTTATTGGTACTAAAGATGGGCCAGAAAGACAAGTAATTGAAAGTTATAAAATTCCTTTTATTGCTATTAATGCTGGGAAATTTCGTCGTTATTTTGATTGGAAAAATTTTATTGACCCCTTCAAAATCATTAGTGGTTTTTTTCAATCACTTAAAATTATTATTAATTTTAAACCTGATGCAGTTATGATTGCTGGATCATTTGTAGGCGTGCCAGTTGCTTGGGCAGCTTGGTTGTTGCGTGTTCCAGTTTTAGTACATCAACAAGATATAAAAGTTGGTTTAGCTAATAAATTAATGTCATGGGCAGCTAAAAAAATCACAGTTTCTTTTGATTTATCACTTAAAGATTTTAATCCTTCAAAAACTATTTTGACTGGTAATGCAATAAGAAAAGAATTTTTACATTGCGATAAAAAACATAGTCGAGAATTTTTGGGTCTTGATATTAATTTACCAACAGTCCTTATTACTGGAGGTGGCACTGGTTCAGCAAAATTAAATCAAATAACCAAAGAAGCTTTACCGGAAATACTTAAAAATTGTCAGGTAATTCATGTAACTGGAGCAGGTAAAAAAATTAATTTTGAAGCTGATAATTATTATCAATATGAATTTTTTACTCATGAGATGCCCGAAGCAATTTGTGCCGCTGATTTAGTAATAACACGAGCTGGCTTATCTACTCTTTCAGAACTTACTGCTAGTGGTAAACCAATTATTATTGTTCCAATGTATAAGACACATCAAGAATTTAATGCCGATTATTATAAAAAACATGAAGCGGCTATTGTTTTATCAGAGGATACTTTAAATAGTGAAATATTTGCTAGCATTATTGATGATCTTCTTTCTCATCCAGATAAATTGAAAGAATTATCTCAGAATATTCGTAAAATGATGCCGGCTTCAGGAGCCGAGAAAATAGCAGACATATTATTAAAAATAAAAAAATAATTTTTCAATGAAAATTGATTTAAATAAAATTAATAAAATATATTTTATAGGTATTGGTGGAATTGGTATTTCTGCCGTTGCTGGTATTGCTGATAATAAAAAATTTTTAGTCAAGGGATCAGATGCAACTGAAAGTGAAATAGTTAATAATTTGCGTCAACAAGGAATTGAAGTATTTGTACCTCATGATGCTAAAAATATCAAAAAAGATATTAATTTAATAGTACGTTCAGTTGCTGTACCAGATAATAATCCAGAAATTATTCGAGCTTTAGAATTAAATATTCCTATTATTACTTATCCTCAGTTTTTAGGTTTATTACTTGAAAATAAATTTGCTATTGGAGTTTCTGGTACCGATGGTAAGACAACAACAACTGCTATGATCTCTAAATTAATGATTGATGGCAAAAAAGATCCAACAGTAGTATTAGGAGCTAAAGCCGATTTTCTATTTAATAATTGGCGGGTTGGCAAAAGTGATTATATCATTTTTGAAAGTGATGAATATCGTCGCGCTTTTATTAATTATCATCCCCAAATTGCTGTTATTACCAATATTAATTTAGATCATTTAGATTATTATAAAGACGAACAAGATTATATAAGTGCTTTCATTGATTATATTAAAGGTATGCCTAAAGATGGATTGTTGATTATTAATGCTGATGATGAAAATTGTCAATCTGTTGCAGAAAATTTTAGTGGCAGAATTATTTATTTTTCTTTAGATAGCGGAGCAGATTATATGGCAACTAATATTCGTATTGAGGGAAATAAACAACTGTTTGAATTGTGGCATCATGGAGAATTACTTGAAGAATTTGAATTGTCTTTACCAGGCAGACATAATGTTGCTGATGCTGTAGCGGCAATTATAGTAGCATTAGAAATTGGTATAGATCTTGATATTTGTTGGAAATCGTTGGCTGAATTTAAAGGTGTTTGGAGACGTTTTGAACATTTAGGTAAATTGGGTCGAACAGAAATAATTGCTGATTATGCTCATACACCTGATGCGATAAGAAAAAATATTACTGCTATACGTGATTTTTACCCAGAGGAAAAAATTTTGATTGTCTTTCAGCCTCATCAATATAATAGAACTAAAAATTTTTTTAATGAATTTGTTATTAGTTTTAATAGAGCTGATAAAGTAATTGTTTCTGATATTTATTTTGTTGAAGGTAGAGAAAATCCTAATGATTTTAATATTAATAGTAAAAAATTAACTGAAGCCATTATTGCTAATGGAGTTAATGCAATTTATGGTGGTAACTTAAATCAAACAGAGGAAATAATTAAATACGAGGCAATTAATTTTGATTTAATTTTAATCCTAGGCGCAGGTGACATTTATAATTTAGCTAAAAATTTAGTAAAATAAATAATTAAATATAACAACATAGCATTAAATATATAATAAAATTATTAATTATGTTAGATTCAGTTAAAAATAGAGAAGCATTTAATAAAAAAAATCAACAAGAAATTAAAAATATAGAAGAAATAGAAAAAGAAAATAATCAGAAAGATAAAGTAAAAGAAAACGAATTATATCAGAAGCTTTGTAATTATTTTGAGGTTAATAATATTGAAGCTATAAAAAAAGAAATAAGTTTATTATCAGAAGAAGCCATTTATCGTCATCAGATTGATAAGTTAGTAAAACAATTTTTCTTAAGTGCTTTATCTAAAGGAGATATTTTTACTGCTAATTATTTCAAAGAATTACCTTTTTATTCTAGTGAAGGTATTGATAATGATAAATTAAAATGGGCCATTAAATATTGTGCTCGATTTATTATTGAGAGAGGATTAAAGTCAAAAGAAGTTTCTTTACTTAAAAAACTTGGCATCTCTGAAACAGATTGGAAAGATGCCGCAATTTTAGCTTTACCTCAAATTATGAGTAAAGGAGATTTTGAATTTATTGATAAAATTATAAAAAAATATAATTTATCTTCTCAAGAAGTTGCTAATGAGGCTAAAGTAGCTATCTTAAATATGATTTATGATAACTCTGATTTTCTAGAAAAAGAAAGCGATAATGACAATAAGGAAACAAAAGAGATTTATGCTTTTGATATAGGCTTAGCTTATGATTTAGCAGATAAGTATAACTCTCAAATGAAGATAGAAATAAAGAAAACATTAATTAATAATTTAAATAATGAATATTTTAGTTTTCTAAACGATCTTTTAGATATTAAACAAATAGATTCTTTTAATCAATTTATTAAAGATCAAGAAATTCAAACTGCTGCTAAAAAAGCCATTTGTCAACTATTAGAAAATTATAGTTTTGATAGCGAAAAAAACATTAATGTTAGAGAGAGTATTTTAATAATTAAAAATAATATATTATCATCAGAGAATAGTAATAGTCCAGATGTTTTAGACGCAGTTATTAAATGTGTGATTAATTTATTTTCTAATCATAAAATTGATGATGTTTTAAAAATTCAAAAAATTTTTTCTTTAAAAGAAGAAATAATTATTAATATTCTTCAAAAAAGTATATCAAAACTACTTTCAAAAGGAAATGAAAATGATTTTAATTATGCAATTCAAATAAAAGAAATTTTTGATTTATCAGAAAAACTTAATAATAATGAAATAAATCAAGCAGTTAGTCAAGCAATAATGAAAACTCTTTCAAAAGGAAATATTGATAAAGCTTTAGAAATTAAAAACAAATTTAATTTACCAGATGAATTCCTTAATTCTTATAAAGTACAACAAGCAGCCCAAGAAGGCATGATTAATAGATTATCATATGGAGATATTGATAGAGTTTTGGAAATTAAAAACAAATTTAATCTACCAGATGAATTCCTTAATTCTTATAAAGTACAACAAGCAGCACAAGAAGGCATGATTAATAGATTATCATATGGAGATGTTAATAAAGTTTTTAAAATAAAAAATAAATTTAATTTATCTGAAGTAATCTTACCAGAAATAGCTAAAAAATCATTAATTATAGTATTATCAGATGGAGACATTGATAAAGCCTTAGAAATTAAAGATGAATTTAATTTACCAGATGAATTCTTTAATTCTTCAGAAGTACAACAAGCAGCCCAAGAAGGTATGATTAATAGATTGTCATATGGAGATATTAATAAAGCTCTTCAGATTAAAAATAATTTTAATTTATCAGAATCATTAATAATTCAAGCAGCACAAGAAGGCATGATTAAGATGTTGAAGGCTTTAAATATTCATAAAGCTTTTAAAATTAAATACAGCTTCAATTTACCAGATGAATTTCTTAATTCTTTAGAAGTACAAAAGTTAGCTCAAGAATTAATGATTGATAGATTGTCATTCGGAGATATTTATAATGTTTTTAAAATTAAAGACAAATTTAATCTACCAGATGAATTCCTTAATTCTTATAAAGTACAACAAGCAGCACAAGAAGGCATGATTAATAGATTATCATATGGAGATATTGATAAAGCTATTATTATCAAAGAAGAATTTAATTTATCAGAAGAAGTATTAATTAAATTAGCTCAAGAGGTGATGATAGATGAATTATTAATTGGAGATATTAGTACTGCCATTCGTATTAAAGATAATTTTAATTTTTCTAATGATTTTATTAATTCTTATAAAATAAAAAAAGAAACAAAAAAAAGAATAGTTAAAAAACTTCTAGATTTAGAAGATATTAATAGTATTTTTTTTATCAAAGAAGAATTTAATTTATCAGAATCATTAATAATTCAAGTAGCTAAAGAAGTAATACTTAATAAATTATCTGATGGAAATATTAATAAAGTTCTTAAAATCAAAGAATCTTTTAATTTACCAGATGAATTCCTTAATTCTTTTGAAGTACAACAAGCAGCTAAGCAGGGAATGATAAACAAATTATTAGATGGATGTATTAATAGTGCTTTTGAGATTAAAGACAAATTTAATCTACCAGATGAATTCCTTAATTCTTTAGAGGTACAACAAGCAACTCAAGAAATAACGATTAAGATGCTATTAAATGGATATATTGATATTGTTATTCAAATAAAAGACGACTTTAATTTATCTGATAATTTTTTTAATTCTTATAAAGTACAACAAGCAGCACAGGAAGGGATAATTCATGAATTATTAGATGATAATATTAATAATGCTGTTTTAATTAAAGAAGAATTTAATTTACCAGAAACAACAGTAATTGAAGCAGCTAAGCAAGTAATGATAAACAAATTATTAGATGGATGTATTAATAGTGCTTTTGAGATTAAAAACAAATTTAATCTACCAGATGAATTCCTTAATTCTTCAGAGGTACAACAAGCAGTTAAACAAGGAATGATTAAGACATTAGTTAATGGAGATGTTAATAACGCTCTTAAAATTAAAGAAAAACTTAATTTACCAGAAACAATATTAATTGAAGCAGCTAAACAAGGAATGATTAAAGCACTAATGAAGGGAAATATTAATAGTGTTTTTAAAATTAAAGAATCTTTTAATCTACCAGATGAATTCCTTAATTCTTCAGAATTACAACGAGCAATTAAACAAGGAATGATAAGATTATTATCAAATGGGGATATTAATAATGCTTTAGCAATTAAAAAAGAATTTAATTTACCCGACGAATTTATTAACTCTTTGGAAGTACAAAGGGTAGCAATAAATTTTTTAGATGCTAATTTATTAGAGTTAGATATTGATAGTATTTTATTAATCATAAATAGTTTTAAATTACCCAAACATTATATTAACACTATTATTTCAAATAATACTTTAGAATTTATTGAAGCAAATAAATATGAAGTAATTATTGAAATTAGAAAAAAACTTAAATTAAGTCCAGATAAAGCTCTTAATACTTCTCTTGATATTTTTGGTAATTTTATTACCCCAGAAATTTATCAAGATATTAAAATATTATTAGAAGCAAAGGATATTGAAGATATACCTAAAAATTTAAAATCATTAGGTATTAAAAAAGTGGGTGATGCAGGAATATCTAAATTAAAAGAAATTATTTCTGATTTTAAAAATAAATTAAAAAACCCCAATTATCATGGTGATAATTTAGAAAATCCTATTTTTGAATCTTTTCTTAAAGAATATGTTCGTTATAAAGTTAGTCAATGGGGCGATCATGATGATATTAATTTTAAAAATGTAATCGCAACTCATCGAGATTTTTATCTTAATGGCAAAATAAAAGAATTAGATGAGAGATACCAACCAAGTAAAATATTAAATATTGCTAAGAAAAAGATGGATAATAATGAAGGGAAACAATTTGAATATAGTGAACAATTTAAAATAAGATATGATATTTTAAGAAAATCAATTATTGAGGCTTATAAATTGTTTGAAGCATCAAAAAAATTTAAATTAGAAGCAGAACAAAAAGGGCCATTAAATTCATTATTTGCAGAATTTAATGAGATTAAAGCTAAATTAATTGTTGAATCAGAAGAAAAACTAATTAAAATGAAGCACAATCCTAATATAAAGTTAGAAGCTATTGATAATTTATCTAAAAAAATAGATTTTTTGAAAGAGACTAATTTTCGTAGTATTAAAAATTTTGAAGATAATTTTACTAAATTATCAGAATATAAAGAATTTGATGAATTATTAAGAAAACTTGTTTTCTATTTAGCTTTTCATAGTCATCAAATAAGAATTGATGAAGAGTTATTAAGTAATGCAAAATTAAATAAAGAGCCATCAATTAATGAATTGAGTCGGACTTTAGAATTTATCAATCATATAACTAATCAAGAAACTAGAGATAAATATTTTAATAATAATTCAGCAAAAAAAGCTTTTATTAAATTGACTAATGCTAGAGCCTTGGAAGAAGAATATACAAGATTTGAAGATTTTTTTCAAGAAATTAGTGGAAAAGTTGAAATGCAATTTATTCCCACCAGGGGTTTATTAATGGAATTTTCTGGTCATATTGCTGATGCTTGCTGGGCTTCAAAAGAAAGTTGTTTAGCTAGAAATCATCCTAATAAATTAGCTTTAATTATGGTTCAAAATCCTAATTCAATTAAAGAAAAACTAGTTGGATCTTGTATATTAATTGAAACTAAAAGCAATAAAGGTGAACCACTTTTAATTATACGAGGACTTAATCCTATTGAAAATGTAATTAATGAATTATCAGTTAAAGATTTTTATCAAAAAATAACTGATTATTTGAAAGAAATAGCTAATAGCTTAGGTAGAAAATTAGCAATAGTTGTTGATGATCATCAAGGTGGCTCTGGATCTAATCGTTTAGCAGTTTATAATTTTCTATCAGAGAATTGTAAGAAAAATAAAGTAATTTTGGCTTCATTTAAAGACACTGATTTTAATGGTTATAATATAGTTAATAATTGTTATTTAGTAGAATAAACGATTATTAATAAAGATTAATTATTTTATAAAATAAAAATTAGAATAATAATTAAATATTTATTATGTCAAGCCATAATTATAATTTAGATTTATGGCATCTTGATTCTAAATTACAAAAGAGAACTATAAAAAAGAAAAAAAATACTCCAAGTTTTTCTGCACAAAAAAAGTTTTAGAACAAACAAATTGGTTAACAAAGACTAAGAAAAAATAGCATGTTAGAAATTAAAGAAAATGAATTATTATCAAATCACACAACTTTTCACATTGGCGGTCCAGCAAAATATTTTTGTTCAGTTTCAAATTTAGATGAATTACAAGAGGCAATTGTTTGGGCTAATAATAAAAATATTAATTATAAAGTAATTGGTGGAGGAAGTAATTTATTAGTTTCAGATAATGGTTATAATGGTTTAATTATAAAATATTTTGGAAATAAATTAGATATTAAACAAAATAAATTAATTGCTATTGCTGGTACTTCTTTGTCTTTTGCCATGAATGAATCATTAAAGGTGAATTTAGCTGGATTAGAATGGGCGGCGGGAATTCCTGGGACAATTGGTGGTGCGGTTTATAATAATACAGGGGCTTATGGTGGAGAAATTTCACAAGTTTTTTTTGAAGCTGATTTATTACAAGAAAACAAAATTAAAATCTTAACAGCTAAAGATTTAAATTTTGGTTATCGTACAAGTAGATTAAAAGAAGGAAAAATTAAAGGAGTAGTTTTATCAGTCAAATTAATTTTACAAAAAGTTTCTGATGAAGATATTATTGAAATTAATAATAAAATTAAAAAAATTTTATTAGATCGTTATAATAAATCAAGTGAGGGTTTGTCTGCTGGTAGTACTTTTAAAAATATTGTTTTAAGTAAAGAAAAAATTAATAAATTTAGAGAAAAATTTCCTCAATTACCGGTTGAATTTGTAAATAATTGTACAATTCCCGCTGCTTGGTTAATAGATCAATGTGGTTTGAAAGGAAAAAAGATAGGTGGTGCTATGGTTTCAGAAATTCATGCAGGGAAGATTACTAATATTGGTGGAGCAACAGCTGAAGATGTTATTATACTTATTTCTATTATTAAACAAAAAGTTAGAAATAAATTTAGTTTGCAGTTAACAGAAGAAATAGAATTTTTAGGATTTTAAATATCGTTAATATTATATTATAATATTTTTATTATAATTAATAATTAATATAAAAATATGAATATTAAAATTAAAGCTACTAAAATTGAACTTACTAAAGCTATTGAAGCAGCTATTAATGAAAAATTAAATAAATTAAATAAATATTCTGATAATATTATCAGTGCTGAAGTTGAGGTTGGTAAAACTACAGCCCATCATCATAAAGGAAATGTTTTTCGTGCTGAAGTTAATTTAGAAGTACCTCAAAAAATAATTCGTGCTGAAGCTGAAACTAATGATTTGTATAAATCATTAACTAAAGTTAGAGATAAATTAAAAATTGAATTAATCAAGTATAAAGAAACAAGAAAATAAATTTTTATAAATTATAAATAATATTTACAAATAATAATTTTTATATTAATATATTATTTATATATACTTTAGTTCTTTAACAATTTATTTTATGAGGCAGCACATTGGGTATAAGCTTAGTTTATACTTATTGCGCTGCCTCATGGGGAGACAGCCGTTAGCCAGAACGATTCTGGTAAAATAGATATAGGAGGTTAATAACAATGAAGGACCATATTACAGAAGAGAGAAAAAAGCAAATCGAAGAAATTATAGAAAATATTGTTAATCAAGAAATTAAAAGTGGTTTTTTAAATCAGGCAAGAATTGAAAAACTTCTTAAAAAGAAGGAAGAATTTGAAGATTATATTATTAATGGAATTATAAAATTTTCAAACCATGATGAGTTTGAGAATGAAGAAGTAGAATCAAATTTTTCTTATCCTGAGGAATATCGAATTAAAGAAGTAGACGAGCAAGTTGAAATTTTGAAACGTTTACTTCCTCAATTATCTGATGCAACTTATGATCGTGATATTATTAAACAGCCGCTTCCAGAGGGAAGCGAAGGATGGTTTGCTATACCTAGATCAAAGCTGTTGTCATCAACATATAGTAATGCTGTTGATTTAGTTCTTTCAATAATTTCCTTAGAGAGAGGTTTAATTAATTATTGTTTAGGTAAGTTCAAAATAGATTTTCTACGCCGAAACGAAAGAACAATGAAAATGCTTAAGAAAATTAGTGACAAGCAGAAACAACATCGAATCCTTATAATACCATGTCAATTTGGTATTAATCATCGTGGTCGCTCGGTTCGTAGAGTACGAGAAATTTTAAAACCTAATGAATTTGGACTTGGAGTATTTGAAGTTGCTTGCCTTCTTTTAACACATCCCGAACGTGAAATCAAACAAGAACAATTACATCTTTATTGTCCGGGTGATGATTTTGCTATTATGGAAGATATTTTTTGTCATGCTTTGTCTTTTAATTTCTTAAATAATTATGGTTTCCTTAACCTTAATTACTGTTGGTATTGTTATTTTTATGAAGACTATGGTTCTGCCACTGGATTTTTTTGTCCATACTGATATTTAATGGTGGGTTACTTATTAATTGCAATAAGTAACCCTTTTAATTTATATTATTTTTTATTAATTATAGTTATTTTAATAAAATATTTTAATTTTATTTAAAAAAATAAATTTTTAGAAAGATTTTTAGTATTTTTTATTTTTTTGTCAAGCTTGATTTTAAGTTTTTTTTCTGGCATAATTAAAAAATAGAACAATTTAAAATAATATGTCATTTTTAACTAAATTATTTGGAGATCCTAATATCAAGATAATTAAAGAATTAAAAGTAATTGTAGAAAAAATCAATGTTTTGGAAAAACAAATATCAGTTATGTCTGATGATGATTTAAGATCTCAAACTATAAAATTTAAAGAAAGATTAACTAAAGGCGAAACATTAGATGATTTATTGCCAGAAGCTTTCGCTACGGTGAGAGAGGCAGCTAAACGTGTTTTAGGTCAGCGGCATTTTGATGTTCAATTAATTGGAGGAATTGCTTTACATCGTGGACATATTGCTGAAATGCGTACAGGAGAAGGTAAAACTTTAACTGCCACCGCTCCATTATATCTTAACGCTCTAGTTGGCAGAGGGGTTCATTTAGTTACTGTTAATGATTATTTATCTCGCATTCATGCTGATTGGATGGGTCGTATTTATAATTTTTTAGGCATGACAGTTGGTTGTATTCAGCAACAAAATATTTCTTATAAATTTGATGCTAATTATACTAGAAATGAAGGAGATCCAATTTTAGATGTACAAAATTTGGTACCATGTACTCGAAAAGAAGCTTATGCTTGCGATATTTTATATGGCACTAATAATGAATTTGGTTTTGATTATTTACGTGATAATATGGTGCAAAGATTAGAGGATATGGTACAACGTGAACTATATTATGCTATTGTTGATGAAGTTGATTCTATTTTAATTGATGAAGCTCGTACTCCTTTAATTATTTCTGCTCCTGACACTGAATCAACTAATAAATATATTCAATTTGCTCAAATTGTAAAACAGTTAAAATTAGAAGAAGATTATAAAGTTGATGAAAAATTACGTGCTGCTACTTTAACTGAAAAGGGAATTGCTAAAGTAGAAAAAATGTTGGGTGTGGAAAATATTTATACTGATCGTGGTATTACTGAGGTGCATCATATTGAACAAGCATTAAAAGCTTATGCTCTTTTTAAGCGTGATAAAGATTATGTAGTTAAAGATGGTGAAATTATTATCATTGATGAATTTACTGGACGTATGATGTTTGGTCGTCGTTATAGTGAAGGATTACATCAGGCTATAGAAGCTAAAGAAGGTGTTAAAATACAGAAAGAAAGTATAACTTTAGCTACTATATCATTTCAAAATTATTTTAGATTGTATGAAAAATTAGCTGGTATGACTGGTACAGCTGCTACTGAAGCAGAAGAATTTTCTAAAATTTATAATTTAGAAGTTACTACTATTCCTACTAATCGACCCATGATTAGAAAAGATTTAAATGATCGTATTTATAAAACTGAACAAGGAAAGTTTCAAGCTTTAGTTCGTGAAGTTAAACAACGACATGAGAAAGGTCAACCAATTTTAATTGGTACAATTTCTATTGAAAAGAATGAAATTTTAGCAGAATTATTGGAACGAGAAGGAATTCCTTGTCAGGTACTTAATGCTAAACATCATGATAAAGAAGCGCATATAATTGCTCAAGCAGGACGTTTAGGCGCAGTTACAGTTGCTACTAATATGGCGGGGCGTGGTGTTGATATTATTTTAGGAGGTTATCCTTTTAATCAACAAGAATATGATAAGGTAGTAGCTGCTGGCGGTTTATGTGTACTTGGTACAGAACGTCATGAATCACGGCGCATTGATAATCAATTACGTGGTCGCGCTGGACGTCAAGGAGATCCTGGTGTATCACAATTTTATATTTCTATGGACGATGATTTAATGCGTATTTTTGGTGCTGAACGTATTAAAAAAATGATGACAACTTTAGGCTTACCTGATGATATGCCAATTGAAAATCGTATGGTGTCTAAATCTGTAGAACAAGCACAGAAAAAGGTTGAAACTTATAATTTTGATATTAGAAAACATTTAGTTGAGTATGATGATGTCATGAATAAACAAAGAGAAACGATTTATCGTAAACGTAGACAATTATTAAAAGGAGAAGGAATAAAAGAAGCAGTAATAGAAGCAATTAATAATGAAATTGATATAATTGTTGATACTTATTTAGCTAGCAATAATGAGAATGATTGGGATTTAGAACAAATATATAAAGATATTAGTGTAATTTTTCCTATTAAAGAAGAAGCAAAGAAGACTTTAACAGATTTAAAGAAGGAAGCTGGTGATCGTCAGGAAGATTTTATGGCTCGAGAAGCTATTGCTGGTTATATTAAAAAAATAGCTATTGAAACTTATAATGATTTAGAAACTCAAATTAATTTGCTTGATGATGGTCATCAAGAATTGCCACCAATGCGTCAAGTGGAAAGAGGTATTTGTTTAAATGTAATTGATTCTTTATGGATTGAACATTTAGAAACAATGCAATATTTACGTACTAGCATTGGTTTGCGTGGTTATGGACAACGTGATCCTTTAGTTGAATATAAAAAAGAATCATTAAGAATGTTTCGTGAGTTATTAAAAATGATTGATCGTCAAATCGCTTATAGCATATATAAAATTGGTTTTGTTTCTCCTCAAGAAATAAGTTCTAAAAAACAAATAAATAATTTACAATTTTCAGGAGCTAACGAAAAATCAGCTTTTGAGGCTGATGAAGGATTAAAACAAAGAAATTCAGATAAGATTTTACAAGATAAAAATCATTTTAATGGAGCAAGAGTGGGGCGTAATGATCCATGTCCTTGCGGCGCTACTTGGCCAGATGGTAGTCCTAAAAAATATAAAAAATGTTGTGGAAGATAATATGTATCAACGACCATATAATCTTAAAGAGATAAAAAAGAATTATCCTAATAAACTTAAAAAGTTATTAACAGATGAAGTTCATCTGTGGCGAGCTAAAACAGGAATTGAGTTAATACATAAAGAACCAACTTTAAAAGAACAAAAAAGAATCTGGAGAAATTGGAAGCAAATGACAGATGAAATGAAGAAAAAAAGTGATAAAAAGAGTATTGAAATTTTTGGAAAAGATAATATAACAAATCATAAAGAAATTATGCAAAATTGGAATAAAAGTAAAAATTTTTATAAAAAGATAAATGATAAAGTATAAATTATAATTTGACAAAATAGTTGTTTTTTAATAAAATATCTACATTAGTTCTTTAACAATTTATTTTATGAGGCAGCGCATTGGGTATAAGCTTAGTTTATACCTTTATACCTATTGCGCTGCCTCATGGGGAGACAGCCGTTAGCCAGAACGATTCTGGAAGAAAAGTAGGTATAGGAGAGCTAATTATGAGCATGAACTCTTCCGCTGCAGTTTCGAAAAGTAATTTTAATCTTCCTGTTATTAGAAGAGGAGTAGGAGTGACATATCCTAAAGGATATGTCATTAAAAGTATTGAAGAACAAGTAGCTATCTTAATGGGCTTTTTCCCTAAGGAATTAGAGGGAGCAAAATATGATAAAGATATTATTAATAATTATCAACTTCCTAATAATTCTGAGGGATGGTTTGCTATTCCTGATTGGAATAGTATAGCCTCAACCTATTTTGAAGCTACTAACAAAGTATTAACAGCAATTAGTTTTACAAGAAAATTTTGTAATCATCTTAAGGTTTTATGTGGTGAAAATCAAGTTTCAAATTTTTGTTTAAAACAAAATGATAAAACTTTACAGATGATTCAAAAAATTAAAGAGCATCAGAAAAACAATAAAATCATTGTTTTTCCTTGTCAATTTGGACGACGCTATCAAGGTCGTTCGGTGTATTTGGTAAGAAAAACTATAGAAAACAAGAAAAAAGAATTTGGTTTAGGTTTATTTGAAGTTGCCTGTCTTCTTTTAACACATCCTGAGAGAGAGAAGAGGTGGCAACAATTACATGTTGATTGTCCTGGTAGCGATGTTATTGATATCAATAATCAATTTAAAAATGCACCTTATTTTTGTTTTTATTCTCGCCTAAACTTAGAGGCAACCTGGATTAAAAATTCTGATATCAAATTCGGTTCTGCTACCGGATTTCTATATGATTGAATTTTATGTTAAGTTGTTAATCTATTAACAAAGTTATAAGGATTATTTACAATTACAAATTAAATTGTAAATAATCCTTTTTTATTTTTTAAGAATTTGATAGTATTGAATACAATTTATATAATTATATTATGACAAAAAGAAAAGAATAAAATTATGCCAGAATTACCAGAAGTACAAACCATAGTTAATGAGCTTAATTGTAAAATTAAAGGTAAAACGATTAAATTAATTGAGGTACGCAATCCAAGTTCAGGATTGCCAACGCCTAATATTTTAATTAACAAAACTAAAGGTAAAAAAATAAAAGAAGTCAGACGTCGTGGTAAATTAATTGATATAGATTTAGATGGTAATAATAATATTTTAATTCATCTTAAAATGACAGGACAATTGGTTTATGTAGCTAATACTGGTAAAAAAATTTCAGGTGGTCATCCAATTATTAATATTGGTAATTTACCTAATAAATTTTCTCATGTCATTATAAATTTTACTGATGGTTCAATTTTATATTTTAATGATATTAGAAAATTTGGTTGGGTTAAGTATGTTACTAATATTGAACGAGATATTATTAAGCAAAAATATGGTTTAGAACCATTTGATAAAGAATATACTTTAGAAAATTTTACTGCAATACTTAAGCGTTATCCTAAAAGAAAAATTAAACAACTTTTAATGGATCAAGAAAAATTTTCTGGATTGGGTAATATTTATGCCGATGAATCTTTATTTGCTGCTAAAATTTTACCGATGCGTTTAGTTGGCAGTTTAAAAAAAGAAGAAATAAAATTATTATATAAAGTAATTCCTAAAATTTTAAAATTTGCTATTAGTAAGGGTGGAACTACTGCTGACAATTATGTACGGACTGATGGTAGTAAGGGTAAAATGGTTAATTTTCTTAAAGTTTATGGACGAGAAGGAAAAAAATGTAAACGTTGTGGTAAAATTATTAGTAAGATAAAGTTAGGAGGCAGGGGGACACATTTTTGCAAATTTTGTCAAAAATAAAAATAATTAATAATTACTTTATAAAGTAAATTATCTTAAGTTTTAATAAAAATAAATTATTTAGAAATTAAGTAAAAGCCAGTAAAATATCAAAGATAAAATTATTCCTAAAATTAATCCAACAATAACTTCTTTTAAAGAGTGCCCAATTCTTTCTTGTATTTGTATCTCTGGATTATTAGGAAAAATTTCTTGTGCTAGCATGTTAGTTAAAACAGCATTATAACCAATTTCTCGACGAAAACCAATAGCATCTCGAATAACAATTAGTGCCAAAATTAAAGCGATGGCAAAAGCAGCGCTATTTAATCCTTCACGTAAAAAAACAACAGTAGCTAATGATGCTACAAAGGCGGTATGAGCTGAAGGCATACCGCCGTAATCTTTATAAAGATGTTGCCAATTAAGATTATTTGGTATACCATCAATAGTAAGCTTAATAATTTGAGTTATAAATCCTACTAAAATTGGTATAATGATTAATGAATACATAAATTTTTATTTATGGATTATATTTTAGCCATAATTGCCGGATTAATTCAGGGCACTACAGAATTTTTACCAATCTCTTCTTCAGGTCATTTGGTTTTGTTTCATGAAATAATGAGATTTAATTTTTCTAATAGTCTGTTATTTGACATAGTGCTTCATTTAGGTACCTTAGTTGCTTTACTTATTTGTTTTTGGCGTGATTTATTAAAGATAATTAAAGGTTTTTTTCAGAGTATTATTAGATGGAATGTTTCTCAAGATATTAATCAGAAATTAGCTTGGATTGTTGTTTTAGGAACTATTCCCGCGGCCTTGATTGGTTATTTTTTTGAAGATATTATCACCTCAATTTTTCATGAAGGTGACTTAGCAACAATTGTAGTAACTTTTATGTTAGCTTTAATTGCTTTGCTTTTTTTGTATATAGAAAAAATTGCTACTAAAAATCGTGAAATTACTAATCTTAATTGGTTTGATTCTCTTATAATTGGTTTAGCTCAATCTATGGCTTTAATTCCAGGCACTTCGCGTTCCGGTATTACTATTATAACAGGAATGTGGTTCGGATTAAAGCGTGAGGCAGCGGCTAAATTTTCTTTTTTATTATCAATACCTATTATTCTTGGTGCCGGCCTTAAATCTATATTAGATATTGAATCTATTAATAATGAAGAAATTAGTTTATTATTAGTTGGTTTTTTATCTGCAGCTATATCTGGAATAGTTGTTGTTAAATTTTTATTGAAATATCTTGAACGTCATTCTTTATCAATTTTTGCTTGGTACCGTTTGATTTTAGCGGCAGTAATTTTTTTGTGGTTAATTTTCAATATTGGTAATTAAAATGATTATTTTTTAAAAATAATCATTTTAATTAATATTATTTTAATTAATATTAATAGATAAGCAATAATAATTATTATTATATCTATATATTTTTCTAAGAAAAATAATGATTGATAAATTACATCTTTTATATTAATATACTCATTATCATAAGTCATTTTTTTAGTAATGGGATATGTATTATCATTATTATAAATTTCTGATTTTCCAGGGATTCTAGTTCCAAATAATTGAACTACAATATTGGTTTTTCTATTTTCAAAAATACCTCCCAAACTAGCAATACCAATCTCTTGAAATTCTCTTCTTTCAATATTTTCTCTGTGTTTATCACTTTTTATCCAAGCATCAAATAATTCTTGACTATTAGAAAAATCTATAGCAAGATTTTCACCAGCATAAAAATATGGATAACCAGATTCTTTTATCCAATAAGAAAAACGTCGACCGTCTGGAGAGGTGTGACTAAAATAATTTTTTTCTAAAATGTCTTTAGCTTTATTAATAGCTGCTTGAGTTAATCGGGGATTGGGTATAAGTTCATTTAAGCCATGATTTAATCTATATTGATTAGTTAAATTTATTAATTCTTCTGCTTGGGCTCCACCATAAGGTTGTGATATTTCTATTATTGGATTATTAAATCTTTCTAAAAATAAAAATCCAGCCAATATTATTTTAGCTATTATTAAAAATACACCGCAAAGTATTATTATTTTTTCTATTTTCTCAATCATTAATATTATTTTAGCATAAATTTAAATGATATGTTAGAATAAAAGATATGAAAAAGTTTATTATAATTATAATAATTTTAATATTTTTAATATTAAGTTCTTCTTTCTTGTTTTTAGCTTATGGTCCAGGAGGATTTAATCAACAAATTGAATTTACTGTACAAGAGAATTTTGGCGCTTCTAGTATTGCTAATGAACTTAAAGCTAAAGGTTTAATTCGTAGTAAAATAGTTTTTAAACTTTTAGCTAGATTTTCTGGCTTGGAAAATAAATTAATAGCAGGAACTCATGTTTTTCCAGCACGAGCCAGTATAGCTGATATTCTTAAATTACTTAGCTTAAAACAATTATCATCTAGAGAAGTGAAAATAACTATTATTGAAGGTTGGAAAATTAAAGATATTGCTGAATATCTTAAAAATCAAGGTTTTTTTACTGAAGAGGATTTTTTAGAAGCAGCAAAAATTAATAATTGGAAAAGTTTTTATTATTTTTTAGATGACCCACAAATAAAGACACTTGAAGGATATCTTTTTCCTGATACTTATATTGTTTATCGGGATGCTAAACCCGAAGATATTATTAAAAAAATGCTTGATAATTTTAAAAATAAAATTAATTCTGAGATATTAATTGATTTAAAAAATAGTGGACGTAGTTTGCATGAAGCAATCATTTTAGCTTCTATTATTGAAAAAGAAGCGCTTTATGATGAGGATCGCTATATGATTAGTGATATTTTTCTTAAGAGATTAAAAGAAGGAATAGGATTGCAATCTGATGCTACAGTTAATTATGTAACTGGCAAAAAAACCTTACGTCCTAGTGCTAAAGACCTTAAAATTGATTCGCCTTATAATACTTATAAATATAGAGGTTTGCCTCCGGGACCAATTTGTAATCCGGGATTAAGTTCAATTATAGCTTCAGTTTATCCTAAATCTAATCCTTATTTTTATTTTTTAACCGATAATGAAGGACGAGCTCATTTTGCTAAAACTTATAATGAACATTTAATTAATATTGCTAAATACCTTGATAAAAATAATAATTCTTTATAATTTTTTAAATTTTGACTAGATAGTTTTTCTTGTTATAATATTTATAATTAAATTTATATAAAATGTCAGAATTAAAAGAAAATAAAAAAATAAAATTTTTAAATAAACCAGTTTCTCTTTGGGTTGGTTTATTATTTGTTTTTTTAGCTTTTACTAGTGGGGTTTTAGCGGGAGGAAGTGGTCAGTTTTTAAATAATCAAATTATAATTAAAGGAGCTGATCCAGTTTACGCTACTTCAAGTTCAAGTGATAGTGGCAATGTAACTAACACTAAAGCAGAATTACCAAGTTATCTTCAAAAAGATGTTGATTTTAATCTTTATTGGAAAACTTGGAATATAATAAAAAGTAAATTTTATGATAAAAATGTTTTAGATACCAAACTTTTTTACGGGTCTTTAGCAGGATTAGTTTCTGCTTTAGGTGATCCATATTCTGTTTTTATGACTCCCAGCGATGCTGATGAATTTCAAAAAGATTTAGAAGGCAGTTTTGAGGGTGTGGGTATGGAAATAGCCATTAAAAATAACCAATTGATAGTTGTTTCGCCTTTAGAAGATTCGCCAGCTATGAAGGCTGGTTTACGTCCCAAAGATTGGATTATTAGAATAGATGGTGTTAGTACAGAGAAAATGAGTGCTGCTCAAGCTGTAAAATTAATCAGAGGACCCAAAGGAACAAAAGTCAAATTATCTATTTATAGAGAAGGAGCTAAGGATATTCAAGAAATAGAAGTTACTCGTGACGTAATTAATGTTAAAAGTTTAACTTGGGAATACAAAGCAAATGGATCAATTATTTGGATTAAAGTTAGACAATTTAATGATGATACAATTCCTTTATTTGATAAGGCAATCAAGGAAATAATTGCCAAAAAGAATGTTAAAGGTGTGATTCTTGATTTACGCAATAATCCTGGTGGTTATCTTGATACGGCTATTGCTATGGCTGGAGAATGGGATGGAGAGCAAGTTGTTGTTTCAGAAAGAAATAGAGAAGGTCAAGAGATTAAACATATTGCTAATTCTGTAGCTCGACTTAAAAATTACAAAACCGTAGTTTTAATAGATGCTGGTAGCGCTTCAGCTTCAGAAATTGTTGCAGGAGCTTTACAAGATTGGAAAAAAGCAACTATAGTTGGCATGAAATCATTTGGTAAAGGCTCAGTTCAGGATTTAACTAATTTACCTGATGGTTCACAGATTAAATTAACTATTGCTAAATGGTTTACTCCCAATGGTCGTAGCATTGATGAACATGGCATTGAACCAGATATTAAAGTTGATTTAACTGATGAAGATTATAATAAAGATCTTGACCCACAATTAGATAAAGCTTTAGAATTATTGAAATAGTTATTAATTATTATGAAAGTTATATATTTAAAAAATGAAGGAGAATATAAAAAAGGAGATATTAAAGAAGTTGCTGAAGGTTATTTTCGTAATTTTTTATTACCTAAAGGCATAGCTGTTTTAGCAGATAAGATTAATGTTTTCAAAGTCAAACAAGAATTAGATAAAAAGAATAAAGAAAAAAAAGGAAATTTATATGAATTACAGCAATTAGCTAAAATTATAAATGGACGTAAAGTAGAAATTATTTCTAAAGCTAATTCTAATGGTAAACTTTATGCTTCTGTTAGTTCCGAAGATGTTTTATTAGCATTAGTTAAACAAGGAATTAAAATTAAAAACGCCAAAATAATTTTTGAATCACATATAAAAGAGGCTGGTAATTATAAAGTTAAAATTGACTTAGGTCATGGAATTATATCTGAAATAAATTTAGTAGTTAAAGTATGTTAATAATAATTGGTAATTTTTTTGTTTATTAAAAAATAAATAAGGGGTAATTGCCCCTTTTTTGGTTTAATTAATATTTAATAATAATAAATCAGTATAGTATGTCTAAATATATTTTTGTAGTAGGAGGAGTCATGTCAGGAGTTGGTAAAGGTATTGCCGCTGCCTCAATTGGTAAAATTCTTCAATCAAAAGGTTTTAAAGTAACCGCTGTTAAAATTGATCCTTATCTTAATGTTGATGCCGGAACTATGAACCCAATAGAACATGGAGAAGTTTTTGTGACTGCTGACGGAGATGAAACCGATCAAGATATTGGTAATTATGAAAGATTTTTAGATACAGAAATTTTACGCGATAATTATATGACTAGCGGTCGAGTTTATCAATCAGTAATTAATCGCGAGAGAAATTTAGAATATGGCGGTAAATGTGTTGAAGCTGTACCTCATATTCCTTATGAAGTTATTGATCGCATTAAGAAAGCAGAAGAAAAAGCTGGAGCTGAGATTACAATTATTGAAATTGGCGGCACTGTCGGTGAATTTCAAAACGCTCTTTTTTTAGAAGCGGCGCGTATGATGAATTTAAAAAATCCAGATGATGTAATTGTAGTAGTAGTAAGTTATTTACCGATACCTTCAAAAATTGGAGAAATGAAAACTAAACCAACACAAATGGCAGTGCGAGCTCTTAATGAAGTAGGATTAATGGCTGATTTTTTATTATGTCGTTCTACTCATCCTATTGATACGCCGCGTCGTGAAAAGTTAGCTTTGTTTTGTAATGTGAAGCCAGAAAATGTAATTTCTGCTCCGGATGTTGATAGTGTATATGATATTCCTATTAATTTTGAAAAAGAAAATTTAGGAGATAAAATTTTATTAGAATTAAAATTAGAACCACGACAAAAAGATTTAGAAGAATGGCGTGTTTTTGTTGATAAAGTAAATAATGTAATAGAACCAATTAAAATTGGAATTGTTGGTAAATATTTTGAATCAGGAGATTTTATTTTACCTGACGCTTATATTTCTGTTATTGAAAGTTTGAAATATGCTGCTTGGCATAATAATCGAAAACCAATAATTGAATGGATTAATTCTGATTTATATGAAAAAGAACCAGAAAAATTAGTTGAACTCAACAATTATAATTGTTTAGTAGTGCCGGGTGGATTTGGTAGTAGGGGAGTTGAAGGTAAAATATCGGCTATTAAATTTGCTAGAGAAAATAAAATACCTTATCTTGGTCTATGTTATGGTATGCAATTAGCTACAATTGAATTTGCTAGAAATGTGTGTGGTTTAAATGATGCTAATACAACTGAAATTAATCCACATACTATGAATCCTGTAATTCATATTATTCCAGAACAAGCTGAAAAATTGGCTAATAAACAATATGGCAATACTATGCGTTTAGGCGTTTATCCTTGTGTTCTTAAAGAGGGAAGTTTAGTAAGAAAATTATATCAACAAACAGAAATTTATGAGCGTCATAGACATCGTTATGAATTTAATTTAGCATATAAAAATAAAATGGAAGAAGCCGGATTAGTTTTTTCTGGTATGAGTCCAGATGGGGAATTAGTAGAAATTATTGAATTATCTCAAGATCAGCATCCTTTTTTTATTGGTGTACAATTTCATCCTGAATTTTTATCACGACCATTAAAGCCCCATCCTTTATTTTTTGGTTTAATTCAAGCTGGAATTAATAAATAAAATAAAACCCCAATTTAGGGGATTTTATTTTATTTAATTTTTTTATAGAATTATTATTCTACACTAACAATTTGAGCAAATTCTAATTTTCCAGTGAATTTTTTGACTTTTTTCTTATTAAATTTTACTTTGCCGGGAGCAGTAGCAAAAATACTATCATCATTAGCACGTTTAGTGTTTTTACCGGGACGATAACGAGTGCCGCGCTGTTTAACGATAATAGAGCCAATTTTAGCAAGTTCTCCACCATAAAGTTTAATACCTAAACGTTGCGCATTAGAATCTCGCCCTAAACGGGTGCTACCTCCCGCTTTTTTATGAGCCATATATTAAGATTTATTTGTTATTTATATTTATTTATTTGTTTTGGCTTTTCCACAGCTAATCCCTGCAAAGATTAGTTAAAACCAAAATAATAATTCTATCGTATTTTAATAGTTTTGATTTAATTTGTCAAATTTATTTTACTTTTAAAAATTTTAAAATATTTTAAAATTAGTATAATTTAAATATATGACACTTAAAGATCAAGCAAAAAATTTACCTTTAGCTCCAGGAGTATATCAATATTTAGATAATCAGAAAAATATTTTATATATTGGCCGAGCTACTAATTTACGTCGCCGAGTTTTACAATATTTTAAACCTAATATAGAGCCACGTATTGAAGAAATGATTTCTTTGGCCTCAAAAATAAAATATACAAAAACAGATTCAGTTTTGGAGGCAATTATTCTTGAAGCTAATTTAATAAAAAAATATTGGCCTAAATATAATATTAAAGATAAAGATAATCGTTCTTTTGTTTGGTTAGTTTTTACTTCTGGTGATTATCCTAAACCAATTATAATTCGCGAACGTGAATTATCTAAATTTCCTACAGATAAATTTAAAGTATTCGGTCCTTTTACAAGTTATTCATTACTTAAAGAAGCGTTAAAAATTTTACGTCGTATTTTTCCTTATAGTACTTGTAAACCAAATTCTGGATCCCCATGCTTTGATTATCAAATTGGTCAATGTCCAGGTGTTTGTATCGGTAAAATTTCACCTAATCAATATCAAAAAAATATTAAAGCTTTAATAATGATTTTTTCTGGTCAAAAAAAAATATTATTAAAAAAATTGTTTAAATCCGATCCTAAAATAACTGCAGCACTTAAACAAATTAATGATGTTGCTCTAATTTCTCGTGATGAATTATTAAATTTACCTCAGATTAATCGTATTGAGGCTTACGATATTTCACATTTTTCAGGCAAGGAAACTATTGGGGCTATGTCAGTTTTTATCAATGGAGTTGCCGATAAAAGTAGTTATCGTTTGTTTAATATTAAAAATACAGGGAATAATGATTTTGCAGCTTTACAAGAGATGATTGAAAGGCGTCTTAATCATAAAGAATGGCCATTACCAGAAATTTTTTTAATTGATGGTGGTAGGCCGCAAATTAATTTTTTAATTAAATTATTTTCTAAGCGACAAATTGTTAAACCAATTATAGGTATTTCAAAATTGACAGGAGATAAATTAATTTTTCCTATAAAAACTTCCAAAGCAATTAAAGAATTAGCTGAACAACTTAAACCTATATTATTATATGCCCGCGATGAAGCACACCGTTTTAGTAATAAAGCTCGCCAACGTAAAATGAAAATTAATAGATTTGCTATTAATAAAGATTAGATGTTATAATAAAAATAATAATTAAATTTTTAAAAATATGAAAGAAAATGAAAAAGAATCTTTTTTTTCTAAATTAGATGAAATTTCAGACTTTTCTAATTCTAATAATTCTTCTAAATTTGAATTTTCAAATTTTAGAATAAAAAATAAACTAATTTTGCCTAACCCTTTTAATCAATTAATAACTGCTTGGAAAATTTTTATTAGAAATTGGCAACATTTAGTTTTATTAACAGTTATTCCAATGATTTTAGTAGTTATTTTAGGTTTTTTAGCTTTTTTTATGAATTGGATAACTTTTATTCCATTTGATCAAATCGAATCGCACACCAATGATTATACAGTTGAAATTTTAGGTTTAGTTTTTTTGGTTTCTAATTCTTTTTTTTCTAATATTCCTTTAGTTATATTTTTAACTGTAGTTTTTTTATTTTTTAGTTTAATAGTTTATCTTATAATTTCAGTGGCTCAATTAATTGTATTAAAAAATGATGGAAGAAAAATTGATTTAGTATTAATAATTAAACAATCTTTTGCTTATATATTGAAATATTTTATTTTTATGATTCTTTATTCCACATGTTTATTAATTGGTTTATTGTTTTTAGTTATACCTGGCATAATTTTTATGGTTTGGTTTGGATTAGGTTATTTAGCAGTTGTTTTTGATGATTGCAAGCCGATTGAAGCTTTTAAACGTAGTAAAGAATTAGTGAAAGGTTATTGGTGGGATATATTTATTCGTTTTGTTTTTTTTGCTATTTTCTCATTTTTAGTTGCCTTGTTAATATTATTATTAAGAATTATTTTAAAGACAGATTATGTAGCAATTATATCTAATCTAATTTCTTTAGTAATGACTCCTTTATCAGTTGCTTATTTTACTGTTATTTATCAAGATTTAAAATTAATCAAAGAAAATAAATAATAATACAAAAATATGAAAAATTTTAAAAAATCATTTTTTATTATTAGTTTAATTTTTTTAAGTTTAATAATAACCCCAACTGTTTCTGCTGTAGTTAATAATCAAAATAATCAATCTATTTCCGGTTCCAGAATTCAAACAGCAACTCAGAATACTGGAGCGTCAACTACCTTAAGAAATACAATACGAACAGTTGCTAATGGAGCTATTGATAAGTGTTCTACAATAGAATCTAGAATACAACTTAAAGTTGGTAATTTTGATAACAAAAAAATTAGCCATTTAGAAGCATACAATAATATGAAAGAAAGATTAGCTAAAATTGATGTTAGATTAACTGAGAAAGGATTAAATACTTCTAAATTAAAGTCTTATTTAGTTGTTTTAGATGAAAAAATTAAAAAATTTACTATTGATTATGCTAATTATATTAATAAATTAAAGGAATCACAAATTTCAGTTTGTGGAAAGTCAAAAGGTGAATTTTTAGCAAAAATAAAAGAAGCAAAAGCGGCTTTAAAAATTGTACATCAGGATATTTTAGATATCAAATCTTATTATGTAAATACCATTAAACCAGAACTACAAAATTTAAAGAAACAACTTAATGATTTAATTGCTACTTCATCGAAATCTACAAATTTAAATCTTGAAAATCAAGCAAATTTAACTGAATAAAATTAATTAAATTATTAAATAAATTATATGAAAAAAACAATTTTTAATATTTTTATTTTAGTTTCTTTATCTTTAGTATTATCTGGTTGTGGATTAAAAAATCAATATCAAAATAAAGAATCAGCACCGCAACAAACTTCAATTATTACAAATCAATCATTACAGCAAGAAGAAAATAATATTAATCTTGATGAAGAAATGACGAATCTTGATATAACAATTGATAGTGCTAAAGAAACTGATTTTTCTCAAGATGAATTATCTGATTCTAATTTAGGAATATAATTAATTAAAATAAAAACGAGATTTTCAAAATCTCGTTTTTTTGTTATGCTGATTTCATGAATAAAATATTTGCTGTATACAAACCTAAAGGAGTTTCGTCTTTTGCTGTAATAAAACAATTACGTAAATCTTGGGGAATTAAAAAAATAGGTCATGCGGGAACCTTAGATCCTTTAGCTCAAGGTGTTTTAGTTGTTGGGGTTGGTAGAGAAGCTACCAAAAAACTTTCTTCTGAGGTTACTAAAGAAAAAGAATATATAGCAACAATTAAATTAGGAGAATATAGTACAACTGATGATGCTGAAGGAGAAAAAAACAAAATAAACGATTATCAACCAAAGAAAAAAGAAATAAAAGAAACATTATCTCAATTCATTGGTGAAATTATGCAAGTTCCTCCTAATTTTTCTGCTATAAAAATTAAAGGTAATCGAGCTTATAAAATGGCTAGAGAGGGAAAAAAAATAGAATTAAAAGCTCGTTTAGTTTTAATAAAAGAAATAGAATTATTAGATTATAATTATCCTTTTTTAAAAATTCGTGTAATAACTGGTCCCGGAGTTTATATTAGATCATTAGCTCGAGATATTGGGCAAAAATTAGGAATAGGAGCTTATTTGTCAGAATTAGAAAGAATTCGAGTAGGTGAATTTAAAATTAGTGATTGTTGTAATTTAATAAAAGATTAAAATTAATTTATGCTTAAAAAAGAAGTAATAAAAAAACTCAAAGCTGGTAAAGTTGGAGTAATTCCCACTGATACAATTTATGGTTTAGTGGGTCAAGCATTAAATCGCGAAACCGTAGAATTAATTTATGAGATTAAACAACGCAAACCGGAAAAACCTTTTATTATTTTAATTTCATTAATTGAAGAATTGAAATCTTTTGGCGTTAATATTTCTTTGAAAGAAAAAAAATTTTTAGATAAATATTGGCCAGGAGCTGTAAGTGTAATTTTATCTTGTAAATACGAAAAATTTAAATATCTACATCGTGGTACTAAAACTTTAGCATTTCGTTTACCTCAAAATAAATTTTTATTAGAAATAATTAAAGAAGTCGGCCCTTTAGTTGCTCCTTCAGCTAATCCAGAAGGATTGCCTCCAGCAGAGAACATTAAACAAGCTAAAAAGTATTTTGGTAATAAAATTTTTTATTATGGTCGCGGTAAATTATCAACTACCCCATCTACTTTGGTTAGATTAATTAATGGAGAAGTTGAAATTTTAAGAGATGGTATTGTTAAAATTTATTAATTTAGACTTATTAATAAAAAAATGTTATTATATTCATATAAAAATATATGTTAAAAAAGAAAAAATTTGATTTAGTTACTATTGGTGGTTCGACTGTGGATATTTCTTTTTATTCCAAAGAGGGGGAATTAATTTCTACTAGCAATGTTTCTAAACAAAAATTATTAGCTTTTGAATATGGGGCAAAAATTATTGCTGATAGAGTATTTACTACGTGTGGTGGCGGAGCTTCTAATGTGGCAGTTTCTGCTTCGCGTTTAGGTTTAAAAACCGCTATTTTTTCTCGTATTGGTAGAGATGAAAATGCTCGAATTATTTTAAGCAACTTAAAAGCTAATCAAGTTGATTCTTCATTTATTAAAATTGATCCTCAAGCATCAACTGCTTTTTCTATGATTCTTACTATAGATAATCCTTCTAAAGAACATATTGCTTTTGTTCATCGAGGAGCTAATGCTAATTTTTCTTCTAAAGATTTAATGCTTAACAAAATTTCAACTGAATGGTTTTATGTCACTTCTTTACCACAAGATTTTTGGGAAGAAATTTTAGTTAAACTTATAGCAACCAAGAAAAAAATAGTATGGAATCCTGGCCACGAACAATTAAAAGATATTTCAAAGATTAAAAAGTATTTATCTAATATTGAGATTTTAATAATAAATCGTGATGAAGCTTTAGAGTTTAGAAAATTAAAGAATATTAAAGGTTTAATAGCATATATTCATTCTCTTGGTCCTAAATTAGTTGTGATTACTGATGGCGATAAAGGAGCCTATGTTTTTGATGGAAAAACTTATTATTTTATGAAAGCTAAATCTAGTAAAGTTGTAAATACTTTAGGAGTAGGAGATGCCTTTGGTTCAAGTTTGACTTCTGCGCTTATTTATGGTAAGAATATTAAACAAGCTTTGATTTGGGGAATTACTAATTCTGCTTCAGTAGTATCTCATATTGGAGCTCAAAAAGGTTTATTAACCAAAAAACAAATAGATAAGAAATAATGGTCCGAAAGGAAGGTGACGGGCCTTAAATGGTTCGTTATTTTATTTTTAATTAAATAATAAATTAATAATAAAAAATAACAAAGTATAAAACTATGTCTGAGACAAAGAAGTATGTTTATTCTTTTGAAGAGGGGAATAAAGATATGAAAGACCTTCTTGGTGGTAAAGGGGCCAATTTAGCTGAAATGACTAGCTTAGGCATTAATGTCCCCCCGGGTTTTACTATCACTACTGAAGTATGTGATCTTTATTACAAAAATGGTAAAGTACTAAGTCAAGAAGTAAAAGAACAAATCGCTATTAAACTTGATGAACTAGAAAAGAAAATGGGTAAAAGATTAGGAGACGCTAACGATCCTTTACTTGTATCGGTAAGATCTGGAGCTGCCGCTTCTTTACCAGGCATGATGGATACGATTTTAAACTTAGGTCTAAACGATCAATCTGTATTAGGTTTAGCGGCTAAAACTAATAATCCTAGATTTGCTTGGGATTCCTATCGACGTTTAATTCAAATGTATGGAGATGTTGTAATGGGAGTTGAACACGCTGAATTTGAACATATTTTAGAAAATGTTAAAGATACTAAAGGTGCTAGATTTGATACTGATTTAACTACTGAAGATTTACAAGAAATAGTTGTTAAATATAAAGCAAAAATTAAAGAAGTAACAGGTATTGATTTTCCACAAAATCCATTAGAACAATTAGCTGGAGCTATTAATGCCGTCTTTAATTCTTGGAATAATTATCGTGCGATTAGATATCGCCAAATTAATGATATTAAAGGATTAATTGGTACCGCTGTTAATATTCAAAGTATGGTGTTTGGTAATTTAGGAGAAGATTCTGGAACTGGTGTCTGTTTTACTCGAAATCCTTCAACTGGAGAAGCTAAATTCTATGGAGAATATTTAATGAATGCTCAAGGTGAAGATGTAGTAGCTGGTATTAGAACTCCTTTGCCAGTTTCTAGTTTAGAAACTCAAAATCCAAGTGTTTATAAAGAATTAGTAGACACTTGCAATAAAGTTGAACAGCACTATCGTGATATGCAAGACATGGAATTTACCATTCAACAGGGAAAACTTTTTATTTTACAAACTAGAAATGGTAAACGTACTGCTACTGCCGCTGTTCGTATAGCAGTTGAATTAGTTAATGAAGGATTAATTTCTAAAGAAGAAGCAATTTTACGAGTTGACCCTAATGCTTTAAATCAACTATTACATAAACAACTTGACCCAATTGCTAAAGAGCAAGCCGAATGTATTGCCCAAGGTCTACCTGCTTCTCCTGGAGCAGCGGTTGGTGAAATTGTTTTTACAGCCGCTGAAGCTTATGAAAAAGCTCAATCTGGTTTAGATGTTATTTTAGTTCGTACTGAAACTTCTCCTGAAGATATTGATGGTATGCATAGCGCCAAAGGAATTTTAACTGCTCGCGGTGGTATGACTTCTCATGCCGCTGTGGTTGCTCGTGGTATGGGTACTTGTTGTGTTGCCGGTTGCGCTGATTTAATTATAGATGAAAAAGCAAAAACTTTAATTATTAAAGATAAAGGAATTACTTTAAGAGAGGGTGATTTTATTACTTTAGATGGATCTACTGGAAAAGTCTATTTAGGTAAAGTTGCTACTAAAGATCCTGAATTATCAGGAAATTTTGGCACTTTGATGGGTTGGGCTGATGAAATTAGAAAAATTGGTGTTAGAACTAATGCTGATACACCTCATGATGCTGCTGTTGCTAGAAAGTTTGGTGCTGAAGGTATTGGACTTTGTCGTACCGAGCATATGTTTTTTGATGGTGACCGCATTAAAGCGGTTCGTGAAATGATTTTAGCTACTAATATTGAGGGACGGAAGAAGGCTTTAGCTAAATTATTACCTTATCAGAAAGAAGATTTTATTGGATTATTTAAGGCTATGGATGGTTATGCTGTTACAATTCGTTTACTTGATCCGCCTTTACATGAGTTTTTACCACAAGAAGAAAAAGATATTTACGAATTGGCTCGGGAAATGGAAGTTGATGTTGGAACTCTAAAAGCTAAAATTGCTGATTTACACGAATTTAATCCAATGTTAGGTCATCGTGGTTGTCGTTTAGCTATAACTTATCCAGAAATTTATGATATGCAAGTTACAGCTATTATTGAAGCGGCTATTGAAGTTGCGGCTCCTTGTTCTAATTGTGGTCGAGTTACAATAGTTAAACCAGAAATTATGATTCCTTTGGTAGCTACTACTAAAGAATTTTCTATATTGAAAGAGAGAATTATTAAAATTATTGAGAACAAAATGGCTGAAGCTGGAGTTAATATTGAATATAAAATTGGTACGATGATTGAAGTTCCTCGCGCCGCTTTAGTAGCTGATAAGATTGTTGCCAATGGAGCTGAATTTTTCTCTTTCGGCACCAATGATTTAACTCAAATGGGCGCTGGTTTATCAAGAGATGATGCTGGAAAGTTTTTGAAAGAATATGTAGCGCAAGGTATTTATGAATATGATCCTTTTGAGGTGCTTGATCAAGAAGGAATTGGTGAATTAATTCGTATTGCTATAAATAAAGGTAGAAGTATTAAATCTGATTTGAAAGTAGGCATTTGTGGTGAACATGGGGGTGAACCAAAAACTGTTGAATTTTGTCATAGAGAGGGCTTTAATTATGTTTCATGTTCTCCATTTAGGGTGCCTATTGCTAGGTTGGCGGCAGCTCAAGCTGTAGTTAAAGAAAAAAATAAGAAATAATTAAAAGTTTTTAACAAAAAATCCCAGATTTTTTCTGGGATTTTTTGTTTTTAAAGTTTTTTTATGTTAATATTTTAATATATTAAAATATATGCATCAATTACAAAAATTATTTTCTCCATCAATAATTGCAGTGATAGGAGCCTCAGCTAATAAAGGTAAGGTTGGTAATGATGTTTTATTAAATGTTAAAAATACTGGACAAGCTGTAATTTATCCAATTAATCCTAAAGATGATTTTATTGAAGGATTAAAAGCTTATAAATCTATTTTAGATACTCCTAAAATTCCGGATTTAGCTATTATAGTTGTTCCAGCAATTATTGTTCCTAAAGTTGTTGAAGAGTGTGGCCAAAAAGGTTGTAAAAATATTGTAATAATTTCTGCTGGTTTTAAAGAAAGCGGCAAAGAAGGAGAAAAATTAGAAGAAGAAATAAAAGAATTAGCCAAAAAATATAAATTAGTAATATTAGGACCTAATTGTTTAGGTTATATTGCCACTAATCAATCAGTTAATGCTTCGTTTGCCGCTACTTATCCTAAAAAAGGAAATGTGGCTTTTTTATCACAATCAGGAGCTTTAGGAACTGCAATTTTAGATATGGCTGAAGCTCAAAATTTTGGCTTATCTTATTTTGTTAGTTTAGGCAATAAGGCTGGCATTTCTGAATTAGAATTATTAGATTATTTTGCCGAAGATAAAAAAACTAAAGTAATTTTAATGTATTTAGAATCAATTACTGATGGCTTAAAGTTCATTGAAACAGCAAAAAAAATAACTAAAAAGAAACCGATTATTGTATTAAAATCAGGTAAAACTTCAGAAGGCAGTAGGGCGGTATCTTCTCATACTGGATCTTTAGCTGGTATGTCTGCTTCTTATAGCGCCGCTTTTAAACAAGCGGGAATAATTGAAGCTGAAGATTTAATAGATTTTTTTGAATTAGCTAAAGCTTTTTCTTATCAAAATTTACCCCAAGGTGATAAAGTAGCAATAATAACTAATGCTGGTGGCCCGGGGATTATGATTACTGATTGGTTAATAAAATATGGATTAAAGTTAGCGCAACTTTCCAATAAAACAAAAAATAGTTTATTTAAATTATTACCACCCGCTTCTAATATTCATAACCCCGTTGATTTATTGGGTGATGCTTTAGCGGATCGTTATCAGTCAGCGTTGGATTTGATTATTCAAGATAAAAATGTTGATTCAATTATTGTAGCTTTAACGCCTCAAAAAATGACACAAATAAAAGAAACAGCAGAAATTATTGGTAAGATTTCTCGTCAATATAATAAGCCAATAATTTTATGTTTTATGGGCGAAAAAAAGATTATAGATAATTATGAAATTTTTTCTAAATATTCTTTACCACAATTTAATTATCCTTTGGCGGCAGTAAGAGCTTTATCTATTATGCGACGCCAATATTTATGGCAACAAGAAAAGATAATTAAATTAAATTCAGTTAAAATAGTAAAGTCAAATAAAATAAAACAAATACTTTCTAAAAATAATTTAAACGAAGAATTTTGTCGTACAATTTTAATAGAAAATAAATTTCCTTTACATTTAGCTTTGGCTGTTAAAAATTCTAAAGAAGCAATTAAGGTTGCTTCAAAAATCGGTTATCCCTTGGCAGTTAAAGTTATTTCCCAACAAATAATACACAAATCAGATGTTGGAGGTGTTAAGGTTGGCGTTAATAATGAAAAACAATTATTAGAAGCTATTTCTCAAATTGAAAAAAATGTTAAAAATAAAAATCCAAAAGCGATAATCGATGGTTATTTAATTGGGGAAATGGTTTCTGGTTTACAAATTATTGCGGGCATGAAACGAGATCCACAATTTGGACCTTTAATTATGGTTGGTTTAGGTGGCATTTATACAGAAATTTTTAAAGATGTTGTTTTTAGAGTTGCTCCTTTTAATTTAATTGAAGCCAATAAAATGATTGAAGAATTAAAAATATATCCTATAATTTATGGAAGTCGAGGACAAAAACCATTAGATCAAAAAGCTTTAGCTGAATTATTAGTTAAGCTAGCCAATTTTTCTTTAGCTTACCCAGAAATATCGGAAATTGATTTAAATCCAGTGATAGTTTTAGAAAAAGGGAGAGGAGTAAAAATTGTTGATGTTAGAATGATGAAATAATTTTATTAAATGTTTAATTCTTTTATAAAGAAAATTACTAAACAATCACAATCAATAACTTCGGCCGCTATTGTTATTGGGGGACTTTCAATTGTTAGCCGTTTATTAGGAATTTTTCGTGATCACATCTTGGCTGGTAAATTTGGTGCTGGAGATGAGTTAGATATTTATTATGCCGCTTTTCGTTTGCCAGACATGGTTTATAATCTTTTAATTTTAGGTGCGGTTTCAGCTGGTTTAATTCCAGTTTTTACTGCTTTATTAACTAAAGATAAGGAAGATGAAGCCTGGAAATTAATTAATAGCATTCTTAATTTATTATCGGTTGCTTTGGCAATTACTTGTATGATTTTATTTTTTTCTGCTCCTTGGCTTATACCTTTAATAACCCCGGGGTTTTCTAATGAAAAAATGACTCAGGTTATTGCTATGTCACAAATTATGTTTTTGAGTCCATTTTTTCTCGGTCTTTCAGCTATTTTTTCTTCTATTTTGCAATCTTTTCGTAAATTTTTATTATATTCTTTAGCTCCATTATTTTATAATTTTGGTATTATTATTGGAGCTTTATATTTTGTAAAAATTTTAGGCATTTATGGTTTAGCTTGGGGTGTAGTTTTGGGAGCTTTAATGCATATGATAATTCAGTTATTACCAATTTTTTCTGTTGGTTTTAGATATCGTTTTGATTTTAATTGGCGTGATAAAAATGTAATTAAAGTAGTAGCCATGATGATTCCTCGTACTTTGTCTTTAGCTGTTAGTCAAATTAATTTTGTTATTATTACTGTTATCGCTTCAACTTTAGCAGCCGGATCAATCGCTATTTTTAATTTGTCTAATAATCTTCAAAATTTTCCTTTAGGAATTTTTGGAGTTTCTTTTGGTGTAGCCGCTTTGCCTATACTTTCTAGTTTATTTGCTGATAAAAAAATTAATGAATTTATAACAACAATTTCTACTACTTTTAATCAAATTATGTTTTTTATTTTGCCGGCCTCAGCTTTATTTTATGTTTTACGCGCTCAAATTGTTCGTGTTATATTGGGTTCGGGAAATTTTGATTGGTATGATACTCGTTTAACTGCCGCTTGTTTGGCTATTTTTTGTTTAGGTTTATTTGCTCAAAGTAGCTATCCTTTAATTATTAGAAGTTTTTATGCTATGCATAACACTAAAACCCCGTTTTTTATTGGATTAGCAACTATGATAATTAGTTTTTTTTCATTATTAGTTTTCCGCTGGTTTTTTAGTTTTAATAATTGGTTTTCTTTTTTTATTATCGCTATCCTTCGTTTAGATGATTTATGGGGATTAGTTGATTTTAGAGTTTTAGCTTTACCTTCAGCCATTGTTGTTTCTTCAATTTTTGAATTATTTATGCTTTTTATAATTTTACGTTTGCAGGTAGGAAAAATTAACGGAGTAAAAATTATTAAATCTGTGTCTCGAATTATTTTTGCCTCATTAGGAGCTGGATTATTTACTTATGCCGCTCTTCAATTTTTTGATATTTTAGTTCCTACAGAAAAAGTCTGGGGTATTTTTACTCAAGGAACAATTGCTGGAATTTTAGGTTGTTTAGGCTATTTTTTATTAGGTTATTTATTAAATATAGAAGAAATGGAAGTGTTTATTTCTTCAATGAAACGTAAATTATTGAAATCTGCGGTAATTATGGCTGAAGATAATATTGGAGAAGGAGATAAAGGTTAATGTAATACTTTAATAATACTTTACATCAAATTAATACCAAAATAATTTATAGAAAATTCTCAAAATGGGAATTTTTTATATTTGAAAAAAAAGTCTTTTTTTGTTAAGATTGGCTTAATAATTATAATTATAAAATGTTTTCTAAAATACGTAATTTTTGTATTATTGCTCATATTGACCACGGTAAGTCAACTTTAGCTGACCGTATGCTTGAAATTACTGGGACTATAAGTAAAAGAGAAATGAAAGATCAACTTTTAGATCAAATGGATATTGAACGCGAGAGGGGTATTACTATTAAATTGACCCCAGTACGCATGAATTATCAGGACTATGAATTAAATTTAATTGATACACCGGGACATGTTGATTTTACTTATGAGGTTTCTCGTAGTTTATATGCAGTTGAGGGAGCAATTCTTCTAGTTGACGCTTCACAAGGCATACAAGCTCAAACTTTGGCTAATTTATATTTAGCCTTAGATGCTAATTTGGTAATTATTCCAGTTTTAAATAAAGTTGATTTACCAGCCGCTCAACCAGAAAAAGTAGCAGAAGAAATTTGTAATTTATTAGGTTGTGATAAAAGTGAAATACTTAAAGTTTCTGGTAAAACTGGATTAGGAGTTAATGAACTTTTAGCCGAAGTAATTAAAAGAATTCCACCACCTAAAATTACTTTAGAAAAACCCTTAAGAGCTTTAATTTTTGATTCAGTTTACGATGAATATCGTGGTGTAATTGCTTATGTGCGTGTTTTTGATGGTAGTGTTAAAGCTGGCGATAAAATAAAATTAGTGTCTAATAATTTACCAGTTGAAGCTTTAGAAGTTGGTCATTTTTCTCCTAAATTTATTAAAGATTCTTTAATTAATTCAGGAGAAATAGGGTATATTATAACTGGCTTACATGATGTTTCTCAATGTCCAGTTGGTGATACTATTAGTTTACAAGGAGAAGATGTTGAACCACTGCCGGGTTATAAACAAGTTAAACCAATGGTTTATGCTGGAATTTTTTGTAAAGATGGTTCAGATTTTAATAAATTACGTGAAGCAATAGAAAAGTTAAAAATGAATGATGCGGCTTTAAGTTATGAGCCAGAAAATTCTTCTGCTTTAGGATTTGGTTTTCGTTGTGGTTTTTTGGGTTTACTTCATTTAGAAATTTTTCAAGAACGTTTAAAAAGAGAATTTAATTTAGAATTAGTTGTTACTATTCCTAGTGTTGTTTATAAAGTTTATCTAAGTGATGGAACAATTAAAGATATTTATAATCCTCAAGAATTTCCTGATCCAAGTCGTATTAAATATGTAGAAGAACCAATAATGAAAGTTGATATTTTTAGTCCTAAAAATTATTTAGGAGCTATTATGCAATTAGCTACGGAAAAAAGAGGAGTTTATATCAATACTGAATATTTAGATCAGGATTTAGTGATCCTACATTATTATGTACCTTTAACTCAATTAATTGTTGATTTTTATGATCGCTTGAAGTCAGTTTCTTCTGGTTACGCTTCTCTTAATTATGATTTTTATGGTTACGAAAAAGCTGAGGTAGTAAAAATGGATATTTTGGTAGCCGAAGAAAAAATAGAGGCTTTATCTTTGATAACTTATAAAGATACTATGCAACAAGTTGGTAAAAAAATAGTTAATACCCTTAAAGAAACATTGCCTCGTCAACAATTTGTAATTAAACTCCAAGCGGCAGTTGGAGGAAAGATTATTGCCGCAGAACGTATTTCTGCTTTGCGTAAAGATGTAACCGCCCATTTATATGGTGGCGATTGGACTAGGCGCGCTAAACTTTTAGAAAAACAAAAAAAAGGCAAAAAGAAAATGATGTCTTTAGGTAAAGTTGATATACCAACTGATACTTTTTTAGCGGTTTTAAAAAAATAAAACCCTTAAAAGGGTTTAAATAAAAAAGTTTTAGAATTTAATTTATTTTTAATTATTTAAAAATTTAAAAAAGGAATAATTGTAAAAGCAATCATAGAAAAAATCATAATAATTACGATTATTGTCCAAGAAATTTTAATGAGTTTTCTCTTTTTTATTTTCATATCATAAATTATAATTCTTTTTGAAATATTGTCAATTTAAAGTTTTTATGAATTGGAAAATTAAACAAAAAATAACAGAAGATTTAATTAAAAAATATCCGGAAATAAATCCGGTTATTTTACAATTATTATATAATAGAGGTTTAGATAGCCAAGAAAAAATAAACTCCTTTCTTAATCCTAATTATGACTTAGGATTACATAATCCTTTTTTGTTTAAAGATATGGAATTAGCGGTTAAACGTATTTTTTCTGCTTTAAGTAAAAAAGAAAAAATTTTAATTTATGGAGATTATGATGCTGATGGAGTTTGTTCTACTGCTATAATTTATTCTGCTCTTCAAGGGTTGGGTGGTGATTTAGATATTTATATACCATTTAGAGAAAGTGAGGGTTATGGTATAAATTCTAAGGCGGTACAATGGATTATTAGTCAAAAATTTAATTTAGTTATTACAGTTGATTGTGGAATTTCTAATAAAGAAGAAATTCAAACTTTAAAAAATGCTGGTATTGATACAATTATTACCGATCATCATGAAGAACCATTAGCTTTACCTGATTCAGCTATAGCTATTATTAATCCATCAATTAGTAATTCTGGTTATCCTAAGATTAATTTATGTGGCGCAGGAGTAGCTTTTAAATTAGTACAAGCTTTAATTGAGTGGCAAAATAAAATTGATTTTCCAATTAAATTACCAATAGGTTTTGAAAAATGGCTTTTAGATTTAGTAGCTATTGCTACCATCGGTGATATCATGCCTTTAATTGGAGAGAATCGAATTTTAACTAAATATGGATTATTAGTTTTGAAAAAAACTAGAAATATTGGTTTACAAAAATTAATAGAATTAATTAATTCTAATTTAGAAGAAATAGATTCTGAATATGTTGGTTGGCGTATTGTACCAAGACTTAATGCTGCTGGAAGAATTAATCACGCTTCATTATCTTTTTATTTACTTAAAGAAAAAAATCCTTATGAAGCAAAACGTTTAGTGTCCATACTTGAAGAGAACAACAAATCAAGACAACAAACAACTGAAAATATATTAAAACAAGCTCTTTCTCAAATAGATGAAAGTAAAGAGTTGCCTTATTCTTTAATAATTTTAGGTGAAAATTGGCCTACAGGAATTATTGGGTTAGTGGCTGGAAGATTAGCAGATAAATTTCATCGGCCAGTATTAATTTTTTCTCAAGAAGAAGATAAATATATTGCTTCAGGAAGAAGTATTCCAGAATTTGATATTACAGAAGCTCTTCAAGAATGTGATGATTTATTAACTAAGTATGGTGGTCATCCCCAAGCTTGCGGTTTAACAATTACAGGTCAAGATAATTTTGAAAAATTTAAATTAAAATTTTTAGAATTAGCTAAACAAAAACTTGCATCAATTAAATTAGAGCCGATGTTAGAAATTGAAGCCGAATTAAAATTATCTGAAATTAATTGGGAAATAATTGACGAATTAGAAAAATTTGAACCATTTGGAGAAGCCAACCCTAAACCCTTATTTGCTGCTTTTGGTTTGCAAGTAGAGCATATACAAACCGTAGGTATTGATGGTAGACACTTAAAAATTCAAGTAACTCAAGATGGGGCACCAAAAATTCATAAATTAATTGGTTTTTCTTTTGGAGAGTGGTGTGCTAAAATTAATGTAGGCGATAAGATTGATATTGTTTTTGAATTAGGAATAAATGAATGGAATGGTAATCGAGAATTACAATTAAAAATTGAAGATATTAAATTAAGTAGTGAATAATTTATGCAAGCTATAATTAACACTGATGGTGGCGCACGAGGCAATCCCGGTCCAGCTGGAATTGGAGCAGTAATAAAAATTGGTGATAAAGTTTATGAATATAAAAGATATATTGGTGAAGCTACTAATAATCAGGCGGAATATCAAGCTTTAATAATGGCTTTAACTCAAGCCAAAGAATTAGGGGTTACTGAAGTTGAATGTCGACTTGACTCTGAATTAGTAGTTAAACAATTAAATCGTGAATATAAAGTTAAAGATAAAGATCTTGCTAAACAATTTATAAAAGTTTGGAATTTAATGTCAGAATTTAAAAAAATTACTTTTAAGCATGTTTATCGCGAACAAAATAAAGAAGCCGATAGATTAGTTAATGAGGCCATAGATAATAAAGTCTAATAATTTAATATTATTTCAAAATAAATTATGAACAAAAATAAATGGTCTCTATTGATTTTAGCGATTATTTTACCTTTTATTGTGGCAATTATTGGGTCTTATTTTACTACGCCAGCAATACCGACTTGGTATGCTAATTTAAATAAACCATTTTTTTCTCCACCTAATTGGTTGTTTGGTCCGGTTTGGACGATACTTTATTTAATGATGGGTATTTCAATTTATTTAATTTGGCTTAAAGAGGGAATTAATTTTAAAAAATCACAAGTCGTTTTTTATCTGCAATTAATTCTTAATGCATTATGGTCAATTATTTTTTTTGGTTTGAACTCTCCCGGATTAGCTTTTTTTATTATTATTTTTTTATGGTTGTTGTTACTTTATTGTATTTTAGAATTTAAGAAGATAAATTTATTAGCATCTTGGTTGTTGGTGCCTTATATTCTCTGGGTTAGTTTTGCTAGTCTATTAAATTTTTCTATTTGGTATCTTAATAGATAATTTCTAAATAAAAAAATCTCGCTTTTAAGCGAGATTTTTTGTTGTCCAAATATGCTTGTAAGCCGAATTCTGTACCCGTAAAACGGGTGATAGCCATCTGTCTGTCGTCGTCGTTACCGACGCGATCAAGCCCCTATAACAGGGTTGCACTAGGTAGAGTTTACCACGGCTCTCCATCACTGGAGGCCGAGTGTTTTAGCAATAATTTAAAGAGATATCTCAGCTTCAAATTATTACACAAACACACTTTTCACCTTTCATCCGTAAAGACGGATTAGTATTGTCTCTGTGGAACTGGTCCTCTTGAATCGTCACCGATTCAAGGATGGGTGTTACCCATTACCATGACATTCGCCGAAGCGAAAGAGTGTTCGGACTTTCCTCCCTCTGTTAAAACAGAGAGTAGCTATCCCACATATTTGGACTATTTAATTTTATAATATTTTTAATTAATTGTCAATATTTTTAAGTTTATTTTCTTATATCTTTTTATTTTTTTCTTGAAAAACAGTTTTTTTTATTGTATAGTTATTTTACAAAATTTATTTAAAAATGCGGGATCGTCTAATGGTAGGACGCAGCTCTCTGGAAGCTGTTATATTGGTTCGAATCCAATTCCCGCAGCCAGTTTGTAAATTTTCGTTTCCTGTCTCGTTTGGTGCTATGTTTTAAAATATTATTAAATCCTCTAAATATTTTTTAAATTAGAATGAAATTTGAAAATAAAAAAAAAGTAGTAGTAGCCATGTCTGGTGGAGTAGATTCTTCTGTTGCAGCCGCTTTACTTAAACAACAAGGTTATGATGTTATTGGTGTTTTTATGCAATTTTGGTATCCTTCTGGTAATAATTATTCGGAAAATCGTTGTTGTAGTTTAGAATCTTATCAAGAAGCTCATACCGTGGCTACAACTTTAGGTATTCCTTTATATAAAGTTAATTTTGGTCGTCAGTTTAAAAAAATTATTGTTGATGAATTTCTTAAAGAACATAAAATTGGTTACACACCCAATCCTTGTGTTGCTTGTAATAAATTTATTAAATTTAATTTGTTGCTTAATTACGCTCGAACAGTTTTTGGCGCTGATTATTTAGCAACCGGTCATTATGTTAAATTAATACACAATAAATCAGGTTATCAATTACTACGTCCTAAGGATAAAGCAAAGGATCAAACTTATTTTCTTTATAATCTTAAACAAGAACAATTAAAACATCTACTTTTTCCTTTGGCTGATTATAAAAAAGAACAAGTTAGAGAATTAGCTAAAAAGTTAAAGTTAAATATTTATAATAAACCAGACAGTCAAGAAATTTGTTTCGTAGGAAATAGTAGAGAATATTTTTTAAAACGTTATCTTAAATTAAAAATAGGCAAAATAGTTGATGTAAATGGTAAGATTTTAGGCGAGCATCAAGGTTTACCGCTTTATACTATTGGTCAACGTAGTAGATTAGGTCTTTCTGGCGGCCCATGGTATGTAGTAAAGATGGATTTGAAAAATAATCGTTTAATTGTAACAAAAAACCCTCAAGATAAATTATTAAAAAAACATGAAATATTTTTTGATAAAGTAAATTGGCTTAATAATTATTTAATAAAATTACCTTTGAAATGTACGGCTCAAATTAGATATCGAGGAATAGCTAAACCATGCCAAGTAGAAAAAATAGGAAGAAAATATAAAGCAGTTTTTAAACAACCACAACAAGCGATAGCGGCGGGGCAATCAATTGTTTTTTATGATAAAGATAAATTATTAGGCGGAGGAATTATAGTTTAATTTGCCAAGAAAAATTTTTTATCATAGAATTAGAAATATTAATAAAATATGACAATTTAGAAAGTATGACAGCTAAAGAATTAAAACAAAAATATTTAGAATTTTTTGAGAAAAATGGCCATACTATTATTCCTGGAGCTCCTTTAGTACCAGAAAATGACCCTACAGCTTTATTTACTACCGCAGGCATGCATCCTTTAGTGCCTTATTTATTAGGAGAGAAACATCCTGCTGGTACTCGTTTAACTAATGTTCAAAAGTGCATTCGTACTGGTGATATTGATGAAGTTGGAGATAATTGGCATTTAACTTTTTTTGAAATGTTGGGAAATTGGTCATTAGGCGATTATGGTAAAAAAGAAGCAATTGAATTAAGTTTTAATTTTTTAACAAAAGAATTAGGGATTTCTTTGGATAAATTAGCGATTACTGTTTTTGCCGGTGAAGATAATATTCCTCGCGACGAAGAATCAGCTGAAATCTGGAAATCTTTAGGAGTTAAACCTGAGCGCATTGCTTATTTAGGGCGTGAAGATAATTGGTGGGGCCCAGCTGGACAAACTGGACCGTGTGGACCAGATACAGAAATGTTTTATTGGTCATCTGAGGAAGCTGTTCCAGAAGTTTTTGATCCACAAGATAAAAGGTGGGTGGAAATTTGGAATGATGTTTTCATGATTTATAATAAAAAAGCAGATGGAACTTATGAACCATTAGTGCAGAAAAATGTTGATACTGGCATGGGAGTTGAACGTACTGTTGCTACCTTGGCTGGTAAATCATCTGCTTACGATGTTGATCCATTATTTAGTATAACAGTTCAAGTTTGCGCTCTTTTTGGCACTACTCCCGAAGAAATTAAATTTGAGATTATTAAACCAGTTCGTATTATTGCCGATCATTTACGCGCCGCTACTTTTATTTTAGCTGATGGTGTTATTCCTTCTAATGTTGAACAAGGTTATGTTTTGCGTCGTTTAATTAGGCGCGCTATTCGTTATGGCAGGGAATTGGGTATTGTTGGCTCTTTTACTCATCAAGTAGCTGAAGCAGTAATAGAATTACAGGGTGGATTTTATAAAGAGTTAAGAGAAAAAAGAGATTTTATTATTAATGAGTTACAAAAAGAAGAGGAAAAATTTAATTCTACTCTTGAGAATGGTTTGAAAAGATTTGAGAAATTGAAAGTTGAAGGCAATAAGGTTTCTGGTAAAGATGCTTTTATTCTTTTTTCTACTTATGGTTTTCCTTTAGAAATTACTCGCGATTTAGCAAAAGAAAAGGGTTGGGTTGTTGATGAAGAAGAATTTAATAAAGAGTTTATTCAACATCAAGATTTGTCTCGTAAAGGCGCAGAACAAAAATTTAAAGGTGGTTTAGCTGATAATTCAGAAATTACTACTAGAATGCATACCGCCACTCATCTAATGATAGCCGCTTTACGTAAAGTTTTAGGGGAGCATGTTTGTCAAAAAGGGGCTAATATTACAGCCGAAAGAATTCGTTTTGATTTTTCACATCCAGACAAAATGACACCAGAACAAATAAAACAAGTTGAAGATTTAGTAAATGAACAAATTAAAAAAGCTCAACCAGTATATTGTGAGGAATTAACTTTGGAAGAAGCAAAAAAAAGAGGAGCTATGGGTGTTTTTGAAAGTAAATATGGAGAAAAAGTAAAAGTTTATACAATTGGAGGAGACTCCCAAACAGAAGATGTTTTTTCTAAAGAAATTTGTGGTGGTCCTCATGTTAAAAATACTTCAGAATTAGGACATTTTAAGATATTAAAAGAAGAATCAAGTTCTTCAGGTGTAAGGCGTATAAAAGCAATTCTAGAATAGTATCATTTATTTTAATAATAATTTCTTGACATTAAATTATTTTTTAGATAATATTATTATAAACCTATAAAAATATTGACAAAACAATATTTTTTGCTATAATAAAAAAGGTTTGAAAAAAAGAAATTTTGTGCAAATTTATTTAATTTTATGGTAAATAATCATTGTAAAAATGATTACCAATAATTTTATTTTTTTGCGCAATTTATAAATAAATTAAGTAAATAGTGAAAAATCAAGAACCCATCGCCGATTCCAAAGATTTTTTGGAAATAGACGGTGAAGTGACAGAATCTTTACCTTCAGCAACTTTTAAGGTTAAATTAGAAAATGGACATGAGATTCTGGCACATCTTTCCGGTAAAATGAGAATGTTTAACATTCGCTTATTACCAGGGGACAAGGTCAAAGTTCAAATGACTCCTTATGATTTAACTAAGGGTCGCATCATTTATCGTTATTAAATCAAGTAAACAAGAAAGAGTTATGAAAGTAAGAGCGTCCGTAAAAAAAATTTGTAAGGATTGCCAAGTTGTTAGGCGAAAAAAACGCTTAGTAGTTATTTGTAAAAATCCTAAACACAAACAAAGACAAGGTTAATGTTTTTAATATAAAAGTATAATATAAATATGGCCGTAAGAATAGCTGGTGTAAATATACCTAATAATAAAAGAGTAGAAATTGCTCTAACTTATATTTATGGTATTGGAAGATCTAGATCTAATAAAATCTTAAAAGATTTAAAAATTAGTCCTGATACCAGAGTTTATGATTTAAAAGATGATCAAGTAAATGCTTTAAGAACAGCAATAGAAAAAGGTTATGTAGTTGAAGGAGATCTCAGACGTGAAATTATAAGTAATATTAAGAGATTAAAAGAAATTAAATGTTATCGAGGACTTCGTCATAGTAAAAGTTTACCTGTAAGAGGACAGAGAACTAAAACTAATAGTCGTACTGTAAGAGGTAATGTTAGAAGAACTATGGGATCGGGTAGAAAAGATACTGGTCAAAAAACTTAATTTAGATATTAAATATTAATGCAATGTCAGAGGAAATGAAAAATATTGCTCAAGAATCAGCAGTAGTTAATACTGAAACAGTGGCTACTTCTAAAAAAGAAGCTAAAACTTCTAAAAAAAGAAGTAAAAAAGGATCTGCTGTTAGACAAGTAGCTACTGGAAGAGCTTATATAAAGTCGACCTATAATAATACTATAGTTACTTTTACCGATCAAAATGGTAATGTTTTAAGTTGGAGTTCTGCAGGTCAATGTGGTTTTAAGGGTCCTAAAAAATCTACTCCTTATGCTGCTACTATTATAGTTAAAAATGCAGTAGAAAAAGTAAAAAAATATGGACTTAAAGAAGTTTCTGTTTTGGTTAAAGGCATAGGGGGTGGTCGTGAAGCTGCTATTAGAGCCTTGAATGCTAATGGATTAGTTGTTTCTGCTATTAAAGACATTACCCCTATACCACATAATGGTTGTCGTCCTCCTAGACCTAGAAGAGTATAAAAAAATTAATTATGTCAAATAAATTTACAGAAAATTCACAATGTAAAAAATGTCGCCGTGCTGGTGAAAAACTTTTTCTTAAAGGAGAAAAATGTTATAGCGCTAAATGTCCTATGGTTAAGCGTAATTTTCCTCCTGGAATGCACGGACCAAATCAAAAAGCTGTTAAAAAAACTAATTATGGTAAACAGCTTATGGAAAAACAAAAAGCCAAAAGAATGTATGGTTTATTAGAAAGTCAATTTAGAAATTATTTTGATAAAGCCCTAAAAAAAGTTGGTAATACAGGAGAATTACTATTTAGATTTTTAGAGAGTCGTTTAGATAATATTGTTTATCGTTTAGGTTATGCACCATCACGCCGTATGGCTAGACAAATGGTAGGGCATGGACATATTAGAGTTAATGGTAAAAAAGTTAATATACCTTCTTATCAAGTTAAAATTGGAGATATTATTTCCTTAAGTGAAAAAGCTATAGGTAAAAAAGGTTTTGCAGAAATTAAAAATAAATTAACTAAAGTAGAAAATATTCCAGCTTATCTGAATTTTGATGCTTCTAAATTATCTGGCAAAATGGTTAGTCAACCAAAATTAGGAGATGTTTCTGTAAATGTTGACTGGAGAACTATAGTTGAATTTTATTCAAAATAAAATAAATTTTAAATCAAATTTTAATATCCAAATCTGCTAAAAAAGCAGAAGGAGGAAAAAACTATGAAAAACATTCCTTTACCCAAAAAGTTTATTGTAGAAGAGTCTGTTGCCGGTAAAAAAGCTAAAATAATTATTGAACCTTGCTTTCCCGGTTACGGCTTAACTTTAGGCAATGCTTTAAGAAGAGTCATGTTATCTTCTTTGCCTGGTGGAGCCATTACTTCTGTTAAAATAAAAGGAGTAAAACATGAATTTTCTACTATTGATTATGTACCTGACGATGTTTTAGAAATAATTTTAAATCTTAAAACTTTACGTTTTAAAGTTTATTCTGACGAACCTGTAACTTTACATTTAAAAGCCTCAGGTAAACGTGATGTAACGGGAGCGGATATTGAATCTAATATTGATGCAGAAGTTGTTAATAAAGACGCAATTATAACTACTTTGACTGATGACAAAGCTAGTCTTGAAATGGAATTAAATGTTAGTAAGGGAATTGGTTATGTTACTGCTGAAGAACAGCTTTTAGGAAAAGGTGAGATAGGACATATTTTACTTGATTCTATTTTTACGCCAGTAATTAATGTTGGTTTATCAGTAGAAGCTACTCGTGTAGGACAAAAAACTGATTATGACCGTTTGATCTTAGATGTTGAAACAGATGGTACTATCTCTCCAGAAGAAGCTGTTAAAAAAGCTGCTGAAATATTAAATAATCAATTTACTTGGATTATGGAAGGTGGTTCTAGAGAAATTGAAGAAGTTGACATTGAAAAAGCAGTACCTGTTTTAGAAAAAAATCAAGAAAATAATAATGAAATTTCTAATACTTCAATTGAAAACAATAATTCAGAATTAGTTAATGAAGAAATAGAAGAAAAGCAAAAAAAAAGAGGTAGACCTAAAAAAATAGAAGAATAATATTAAGTTGATAATTTAGATTAATTTGGATAGAAAAAAAAGATATGAGACATAATAGAAAAGGAAAAGTTTTAGGAAGAACAAAAGAGCCAAGAAAAGCTCTTATGAGAAATTTGGCAACTAGTTTTGTATTGTATGCAAAAATAAAAACCACCAAAGCTAAAGCTAAAGCTTTAAGACCAATCGTAGAAAAATTAATAACTTTAGGTAAAACAGATACTTTACATAATCGTCGTAAAGTTATGGAGTATTTATATACTGATGGTGCAGTAAAAAAAGTTTTTGAAGTATTAGGACCAAGATTTAAAGAACGCAAAGGTGGTTATACTAGAATTATTAAACTCTCTCCTAGAGTTAATGATGCCGCTGAAATGGCTATTTTAGAAGTAGTAGAAAAGTAATATGGAAAAAATCATCGAAAGAAAAATACATCAAATTGATGCCACAAATAAACCTTTAGGGCGTTTAGCTAGTGAAATCGCTATAATTTTACGTGGCAAAAATAAACCATCATTTAATCCCGCTATTGACGCTGGTGATTATGTTGAGGTAATTAATTGTGATAAAGTAAAGTTTACTGGAAAAAAATTTGAACAAAAAGAATATATTTGGCATACTAATTATCCCGGTGGATTAAAGCGTAAAAAAATTAAAGACGTTTTTAGAGTAGATCCCGGAAAAGTTTTAAAAGAAGCTGTTTGGGGTATGCTACCTAAAAATAAATTACGTGATAAAATGATAAAAAGATTGAAAACTAAATAAAAAACCATGGAAGACAAAGATCAGAAAAAGACAATCTCCAAAGAAAAATATTTTTATGGAAGAGGTGGACGTAAAAATGCTACCGCTCAAGCTAGAATATATTTAAAAGGTAAAGGAGAAATAACGATTAATAACAAAAAAATTGTTGAATATTTTCCTAATAAGGAACTACAAGAAACTGTTTTACAGCCACTTGTATTAACTAATCATGAGAAAACAGTTGATGTTACTTTACGTGTGGTAGGTGGTGGTAAAGTTGGTCAAAGTCAAGCTTGTAGGCACGCTATAGCGCGAGCTTTAGAATTAGTTAATCCTGAATTAAGACCTTTACTCAAAGCCGAAGGATTATTAACTCGAGACCCAAGAGTAAAAGAAAGAAAGAAGCCCGGTCTTAAACGTGCTAGACGAGCCCCTCAATGGTCTAAACGTTAATTTTTATAGATTTTTTATAAAAACAAGGAAGTATTTTATATCCTTGTTTTTTTGTTTTTAGATTTTTTGTGATATTATATAAAAGATATGAGTAGTAGAAATTTAGCTAAAAATACAGTTTTTTATAGTCTAGCTTTAGCGGGACAAAAAGTATTATCCTTTATTTATTTTATTTTTTTAGCTCGTATTATTGGAGTTGAAAATCAAGGAAAATTTTCTTTTGCTTTAAGTTTTACTTCTATTTTTGCTATGTTTCTTGATTTAGGATTAACTCAAATATTAATTAGAGATTCAGCAAAAGATAAAAATTGCGCTGAATTAAAATTAGCAAATGTAATAAGTTTTAAATTATTATATTCTTTTATTATTTATGGTTTTATTGTTTTATTAATAAATTTAATGAGATATCCAGAAATTACTAAACAATTAGTATATATATCTGGTTTAGTAATGTTGTTAGATTCATTTTCTCTTTCAGTTTATGGAGTAATAAGGGGACATCATAATCTTTTATTTGAAAGTATCGGTACGATTTTGAATCAATTAGTGGTTCTAATAGTTGGTTTAATTGGATTATATTGGGGTTGGGGGCTTAAAATGTTAATGTTTGTATATTTATTGGCTAGCTTTATTAATTTAATTTGGGCCATTTACCATTTAAATAAATCTTTTAAAATAAAAATAATTTTACAATTTAATTGGCAAATTATTAATCAATTATTAATTTTATCAATTCCTTTTGCGATTGCTGGAATATTTACTCGTATTTTTTCATCAATTGATACTGTGTTATTATCGAAATTAGCAGGGGATTGGGCAGTAGGCATATATAGTGTTGCTTTCAAGGCGGTTTTTGCTTTACAGTTTTTAGCTTTAGCATTTTCTGCTTCTCTTTACCCAGCTTTTTCTAATTATTTTGTTCATTCAAAAGAAAATTTAGCTAAACTTTTTACTAAATCAATGTATTGGTTAATTTTTGCTTCCCTCCCTTTAACTAGTGGAACTATCGCTATAGCTGATAAAGTTATTAAAGGAATTTTTGGCAATAAATATTTACCATCAATAGAGCCGTTACAAATTTTAATAACCTCTATTGTTTTTGTTTTTTTATGTTTTCCGATTGGCGCTTTACTTAATGCCTGTAATCAGCAAACGCGTAATACTATCAATTTAGGAATAGTGGCTATTTTTAGTTTTATTACTAATTTAATTTTGATTCCAATTTATAATTATAATGGTTCAGCTATAACTAACTTATTAAGTTACGGTTTACTTTTTATTTTAGGTATTTTAGCTGTAAATCAAATTATAGATTATGATAAAAAATTTCTTTTCTTTTCTTTTTTAAAATCTTTATTAGCTAGTTGTATTATGTTTTTAGTTGTATTTTCTTTAAAAGAGTTAATTCATTTTGTTATTTTAATACCAATTGGAATCTTAATTTATTTAAGCATATCTTATTTAATGGGTCTTTTTTCAATTAATTCAATCAAAGAATTTTCTAAAGAATTTATAAAATAATTTTATGGCTAAAAAATTACTAATAACTTATTCTTTTCCACCTCGGATTGGCGGAATTGAAAATTATTATTTTAATTTTTGTTCTTATCTTGATCCTTCAGAAATAGTTGTTTTAGCTCATATTCATTATAAATCAGAAGAATTTGATTCTCAACAAAAATATAAAATTTTTCGTACTGATTTTTTTGACGGTAAAATCCCACCTCGTTGGAGACAAATGAAAAAAATTATAAAAAATATTATTAGTAATGAAGGAATTGAAGAAATAATTTTTGGACATTTTCATCCTTTCTGTTTATTAGGAGCAGAATTAAATTTACCATATTTTGTATTTATTCATGGAACTGATATTACACAAGTAACAAGTTGGTGGCAAAAATATGCTTTACGTAAAACTTATTATAATGATTGGTGTCGTAAATTTGTTGCCAGTAGTAATTTTTTAGCTAATCAACTAAATAATTTAATTGGTAATCGTTCTAAAATAGAAATAATTAATCCCGGAATAAATTTTTCATCTCTTTCTCAAGAAGTAGAAGATTTTAAAGCTAGAAAAGAATTACTTGGCCTCTCTGATAAAGATTTAATTTTAACTTCAATTTGTAGAATAGAACCAGAAAAAAATATTGAAACTATTATCAAATTAATGCCAGAATTATTAACTCAAATTCCTAATCTTAAATATATTATAGTGGGTGACGGTTCTGATTTAAAAAGATTACAAGATTTAGTAGTTAATTATGGATTAAAATATCAAGTAATTTTTACAGGAGAAATTGATACTAATTCATTAACAAAATCTTTTTATTATCAATTAGGTCATATTTTTGTAATTCCTTCACTTAAACCAGAAGGTTTTGGTATTTCCTATCTTGAAGCTTCAGCGGCTAAATCTGCTGTCATTGCTTCTAAATTTGGAGGTAGTGCTGAAGCGGTAAAAGATGGAGAAACTGGAATTTTAGTTGATCCTCATAATCCCGAAGAAATTAAATCAGCTATTATTAAATTAGCTTCCGATAATCAATTATGGGAAAAAATTTCTACAGCTGGAGTTTTATGGTCTAAAAATTTTGATTGGTCAATTCAAATAAAAAAAATAAAAGAAATAATAAGATGATTTCAGTAATTATTCCAGTTTATAATGCCGCTAAAACTATAGAAAATTGTCTAAAAAGTGTTTTTAACCAAAGTTATAAAGACATTGAAGTTATTATAGTAAATGATGGGTCTACTGATAATCTGCATCAGGTATTATTAAATGTTACTGGTAAATTTGTTATTTATGATCAAGATAATCAAGGAGCGCCAGCGGCTAGAAATTTTGGTTTTAAACAAAGTCATGGTGAATTTATAATTTTTCTTGATGCTGATATTATTATGAAGCCTAAAATGTTAGAGAAATTATATTTAGCTCTTAAAACTAATCCCGAAGCGGCTTTTGCTTATTCTTCTTTTTATTGGGGATGGAAAAAATTTAAATTATGGCCTTTTAATTACGAAAAATTAAAAAAAATGCCTTATATTCATACTAGCGCTTTAATTCGTAGAGAAGTGTTTCCAGGGTTTGATCCAATGTTAAAAAAATTTCAAGATTGGGATTTATTTTTGACAATAGCAAAAAATGGTGGAACAGGAGTTTTTATTGCTGAATCATTATTTAAAATTACTGCAAAAGGAACGATGAGTTCTTGGTTGCCTACTATTTTCTATCAATTACCTTTTTTGAAACTTAAAGTTAAAGATGAATATTTAAAAGCAAAAGAAATTATTAAACAAAAACATCAAATATAGTAAAAATGTTATTAATATGAGATTAAACCGTTATATTGCTCAATCTGGAATTTGTTCTCGTCGTAAAGCTGATGATTTAATTATTAGTGGTCATATTAAAGTTAATGGAAAAATAATAACTTCTTTAGGAAAAAAGATTGATGAAAATAAAGATTTAGTTGAATGTAATAATCAGCTTATAAAATTACAAAATAAAAAAATTTATTTAGCACTTAATAAACCAATTGATTATATTTCTAGTAATTCATCAGCACAAGGTAAATCAATTTTAGATTTAATTAATATAAAAGAAAGAATTTACCCTGTGGGCAGGTTAGATAAAAATTCTCGAGGTTTAATTCTGCTTACTAATGATGGGGAATTTGCTTATAAACTTACTCAAGCCAAATTTAAACATGAGAAAGAATATCAAGTAATTCTTGATAAACCACTTAAATCTAAAGATAAAAATAAATTAGAAACAGATATGGTTTTAGATTCAGAAGTAATTAGGGGTATAAAAGTTAAACAAGTAGCTGGATCTAAGGTTAATTTAATTTTACAGGAGGGGGTTAATCGTCAAATTCGCAGAATGATGAAAAAAATCGGTTATAAAGTTAAAGATTTACAAAGGATAAGAATTGGAAAATTATATTTAAATAATTTACCAGAAGGGCAATATAAAGAAATAAAACCAAATGATGTTATCTAAAATTATTTTTATATTTTTTGTCTGCCACGTAAAGCGTTTTCTAAAGTTACCTCATCTGCATATTCAACATCAGCTCCCATTGGCAATCCTCGAGCTAATTTAGTAATTTTAATTTCTTGATTTTTTTTAAGGAGATTAATAAGAAATAATGAAGTTGTTTCTCCTTCTATATCTGGATTTAATGCTAGAATAATTTCTTTTATATTATGATTTTTAATTCTTATCAATAATTGATTAATTCGTAAATCTTCAGGAAAAGAATTTTCTAAAGGGTTAATATTTCCGCCTAAAACATGATAAACTCCAGAAAAAAAACCAGTTTTTTCTATTGCTACAATATCTTGTGGTTTAGAAACAACACAAATTAAAGAATGGTCTCGATGGGAATCAGAACAAATTGGGCAAGGTATAGATTCGCTAAAATTAAAACAATTAGGACAAATTTTTATTGTTTGTTTAGCTTTTAAAATTGCTGAAGCTAATTGTTCTAATTCTTCAGGTGGACGTTTTAATAAATAAAAAACTAATCTTTCAGCTGTTTTAGGGCCAATAGAAGGTAAATGAGATAGTTTATCTATTAAATTTTGTATAGCTGGTTGATACATATTTATTTTATTTTTTTACAGCTTAACATAATTAAAAAATAATTTGAAGAGTTTTTTAATTAAATAAAGATCGCTAATAGCGATCTTTATTATTTAATAACTCGGGGACAGGGATTCGAACCCCGATAGCCAGGACCAAAACCTGGAGTCCTACCATTAGACGATCCCCGAACATTGATAAGTCAATTATAAAATTAGACTTATCTAATCTAAATAATAATCAATTATAATTGATTATTATTTATCTTTTTTATAAGAACGTTTAGTAATTCTTTCTTCTTCTAATTTTTTCTTAATACTCTTTTTCTTTTCAATTCTTACTAATCTAGGAACTTTGATTCTTGGATCTTTCTTTCTTTTTGGCATATTATATCTTTTTTTAAAAAAATCTAGTACAAATTATAACAAATAAAAAACATTTTGACAAGAGTATTTGGTTTATTTTTTTGTCTCTTTAATAACTTAATTAATTATGATAAGATATTTTCAATATGTCAGATTTACTTAAAAATTTAAATAAAATACAACAATTAGCCGTTACACATAAAGACGGTCCATTATTAATTTTAGCTGGAGCTGGTACAGGTAAAACAACAGTTATTACCAATAAAATAGCTTGGTTAATATTGGAACAGGGGATAAAGCCTGACGAAGTTTTAGCTTTAACTTTTACTGAAAAAGCAGCAGCTGAAATGGAAGAAAGAGTAGATAAATTATTGCCGCTTGGCTATGTTGATTTATGGATTTCTACTTTTCATTCTTTTGCAGAAAGAATTTTAAGAGATAATGCCTTAGAAATAGGTTTACCTAATGATTTTAAATTATTATCACAAACTGAACAGTGGCTTTTAGTAAGACAAAATCTTGATCGTTTCCAATTAGATTATTATCGCCCTCTTGGTAATCCGACTAAATTTATTCATTCTTTAATCAAACTTTTTTCTCGTGCTAAAGATGAAAATATTTCAACTGAAGATTATTTAGAATATGCGCAAAATTTAAAACTTGACTCTGATTCAGCTGAATTTATAAAAAAAGAAACTTCGACTTTAGCTGATGATGAAATTGCTAAACAATTAGAAATTTCTAATGCTTATCATACTTATCAACAATTATTATTAGAAAAAGGGGTAATGGATTTTGGTGATTTAATTAATTATTGTTTAAAACTTTTTAAAGAACGTCCTACTATTTTAAATCACTATCGTAATAATTTTAAATATATTTTAATTGATGAATTTCAGGATACTAATTGGGCACAGTATGAATTAATTAAACTTTTAGCTGCGCCTAAAAATAATTTAACTGTAGTTGGTGATGATGATCAGGCAATTTATAAATTTCGCGGCGCTTCTGTTAGTAATATTTTACAATTCAAAGACGATTTTCCTCAAGCAAAAGAAATTTTATTAATAGATAATTATCGCAGTTGTCAAAATATACTTGATCTCGCTTATAAATTTATTCAACGTAATAATCCTGATCGTTTAGAAGTTAAAATGCAAAAAAAAGGGAAAAAATTATCTAAACAATTAATAAGTCATATTCCATGCGAGGGAATAATTGAACATTTACATGGTCAAACAGCTTCTGATGAAATAGAAATGGTAATTAATAAAATTATTGAAATTTATAATTCAGATAAATCGTTAACTTGGTCTGATTTCGCTATTTTAGTTCGCGCTAATAGTATGGCAGATGATTTTTGTTATGCTTTAGAGTTAGCAAAAATTCCTTATGTCTTTTTGGCTTCAAAAGGTTTATATAAAAAACAAATTATTCTTGATATTTTAGCTTGGTTTCGTTTACTTGATAATTATCATGAAAATTCGGCTATGTACCGAATTATTAATTTGCCAATTTGGCAAATTCCGCCCAATGATTGTATTAATCTTAATTATTGGGCTAATCGCAAAGGTTGGTCGTTATATGAAATTTGTAAACAAAATCGTCTTTTTACCAATATTGATGATGCATCTCGTATTAAATTAGATAAAATAATTTCTTTATTAGAACAAGCTGCTATTACTGCTCAAAGTAATAAAAAACCAACAGAAATTCTTCAAGAATTTCTTGAAAAATCAGGATATTTAAAATTTTTAACCAACAAAAATAATTCGGATTTAAATCGTGATCTTAATTATCTTAATCAATTTTATAAAAAACTAGTTAAATTTGAAAAAGAAAATTTAACGCCTAATCTTGAATCTCTAATGGATTTAATAAATATGGAATTGGAATCAGGTGAAGAAGGAAGTTTAGAGCAAAATTTAGAAAATGATAGTCCTGATACTGTAAAAGTTATAACTATACATGGTGCAAAAGGATTAGAATTTAAATATGTTTTTATTGTTAATTTAGTAGACAAAAAATTTCCTAGTGTTTCTCGAAGCGAATCAATAGAATTACCAACTAAATTAATTAAAGAAATTTTACCAGAAGGCGATTCACATTTAGAAGAAGAAAGGAGATTATTTTATGTTGCCATTACTCGAGCTAAACAAGGATTATTTTTAACCTCGGCTCAAGATTATGGCGGGGCTAGAACAAAAAAAATATCTCGTTTTTTAGCAGAATTAGCAGAAGACGGTTTCAAATTGTCTAAACAAGTTAAAAGTGAAACAATTAAATTAGACAGAAAATCAAAAAGTGAATTAATTAAACCAGAATTAGAATTGATTAATTTTATACCTAAACATTTTTCTTTTACTCAAATTAAAGCTTTTGAAACTTGTCCTTATCAATATCGTTTTGCTCACATTTTAAAAATACCTAGCAAAGGTAAACCACAATTTTCTTTTGGTAAAACTATGCATTCAGTAATGCAAAAATTTTTTATTTTAGCTAAAATACGAGCTGGATTATCTCAAGCTGACATTTTTGGTAGTATAAAAAAAGAACCTCAAATTACGTGGGAGGAAGTAAAAAAAATTTACGAAGAATCTTTTATTGATGATTGGTATCCTAATAAAAAGATAAAAGATGCTTATTATCAAAAAGGTTTAACTTCTCTTAAAACTTTTTTTGAACAATGGCAATCAGAAAAAATAATAGCGGATTCTTTAGAAGTTGGATTTACTTTTAAATTATCAAAAGATTGTGTAATTCGTGGCGCTATTGATAGAATTGATAAAGTTGATGATGGATATAAATTAATTGATTATAAAACTGGCAAACCTAAAGATAAATTAGATATTGAAGATAAAGAACAATTATTAATATATCAAATAGCAGCCGAAGAAGTTTTAAAAAAACCAGTTAAAGAACTATCTTTTTATTACTTTGAAGGTAATAAAGAATTATCTTTTATTGGTAAAGATAAAGAATTAGAAAAATTAAAAGAAAAAATAATTTCTATTGTTGCTGAAATAAAAAAAGGAAAATTTCCTCCTAAACCTGAAATAAAAAAATGTGAAACTTGTGATTTTAAATATATTTGTGATTATGCTTAAAATAATAATAATATAATATGTTAACATTGAAAATTGCTATTAAATCTTTAATGAAAAATAAACTTAGAACCTTGCTTACTGTTTTAGGAATTGTAATTGGAATTGCTGCAGTTATAATTGTCACGTCTGCTGGAGAAGGATTAAAAGGCCAAATTACATCACAATTAGATGCTTTTGGTAATAATATTATTCAAATTGAACCAAAAGTACCATCAACTTCTCACGTCTCTTCAGAAAATGCCATGGCACAAGCTCAAGGAGTACAAATAACTACTTTAACAAAAGAAGACGGGGAGGCTATTGGTAAACTTAAAAATATTTCTAATCATTATGCTGCTTTAATTGATCAAGAAATTATTACTTATCTTAATACTAATAAAGTAATAAATATTATAGGCACAGAACCGTCTTTTATTGATATGGATAAATCAGAAATTGCTCAAGGTAGATTTTTTAATAAAGATGAAGAAAATGATCTTTCTCGAGTGGCAGTTTTAGGAAATAAATTAGCTAAAACTTTATTTGGCAATCAAGATCCCGTTGGTCAGCAAGTAAAAATAGGCCGTACCCAATTTAAAATAATAGGTGTACTTCAAGAAAGGGGCAATACTTTTGGTTTTGATTTTGATAATATTGTTTATTTACCACTTGCTACTTTACAAAAAATAATTATGGGAGTAGATCATGTTCAATGGATAACTGCTCAAATGGAAAATCCTGCTTTAGAAGCAGAAACAGCCGAAGACATTATTCAACTATTACGCAACCGACACGAAATCAGTGATTCGAAATACGATGATTTTTCAGTTATGACAATGACTGAGATGCGAGAAATGGTTGATACTATTTTTAATGCCATCACTTTTCTTTTAATAGCTTTAGCTGGTATTTCTTTATTAGTTAGTGGAGTGGGCATTATGAATATTATGTATGTATCAGTATCTGAAAGAACTTTTGAAATTGGTTTACGTAAAGCGGTTGGTGCTAGAAAGAGACAAATTCTTTGGCAATTTTTATTTGAAGCAATTATTGTTACTTTAATAGGGGGAATAATTGGTATTACTATAGGGCTTTTTATATCTTGGTTAGTAAGTTTTATTGCGGGACAATTAGATTTTAATTGGTCATTCATTTTGCCGCCAGAATCAATTATTATTGCTTTTGGTTTTTGTGCAACAGTTGGGCTTATTTTTGGTTATTATCCAGCAAAACAAGCGGCTGAAATGGATGTAATTAATACTTTAAGAAAAAACGAATGATTTTTAATAAAAACAAAATTTTAATAACAACTGATTGGTGGTTAATAACTATTATCATTTTTTTAGTAACTTTTGGATTAGCTGCTATTTATAGTGTAGCATTAGGAAGAGGCGGAAGTGAATTTGATAATCTTCAAAAACAAATTATTTGGATGTTTTTTGGGATAATTTTAATGTTTATTGTATCTTTAATTGATTATCATTTCTGGTGTAAAATTAGTTGGATTGGTTATATTGTTTCTTTAATACTTTTAATACTTGTTTTAACACCTCTTGGTTCAACAATAAAAGGGGCTCGGGGATGGTTTGATTTAGGATCAGCATCTTTTCAACCGGTAGAATTAACTAAAATTTTTTTAATTTTAATATTGGCTGATTTTTGTAGTCGCTATAGTAGACAAATTTATAAATTAAAACAATTATTTTTTATGGGATTATTAGCTATAATACCTTTGAGTTTAGTAATAATTCAACCAGATTTTGGTTCTGCTATGGTTTTATTTTTTATCTGGTTAGTATCATTTTTACTTGTTATGCAAAAAAAATGGCATGGTTTATTAGTTTTTGGTAGTATAATTTTATTATTTCTAGGTGCTTGGTTTTTTTTATTACAAGATTACCAAAAAGATCGTATTAAAATTTTTTTGAATCCAGAATTAGATCCTTTAGGTAGGGGGTACAATGTTCAACAATCAATAATAGCTGTAGGCGCTGGCAAATTTTTAGGAAGAGGTTTAGGGTTTGGTAGTCAAAGTCAATTAAAATTCATTCCTGAAAGTCAAACTGATTTTATTTTTTCCGTAATTGCTGAAGAAATTGGTTTTGTTGGTGTATTTTTAATTTTATTTTTATTTGGGTTATTTTTTTATAGATTTTATCGAATAGCTAGCCGTGCTCCTGATGATTTTGGAATGTTTGTATCAATTTTAACAGCAGCTACTGTTTTTATTCATGTTTTTATTAATTCCGGAATGTGCGTTGGCTTGCTTCCAGTTACTGGAATTTCATTACCTTTTGTTTCTTATGGAGGAAGTTTTTTATTAACAATGATGATTCTAGTAGGAATTAATCTCAGTATTTATCGTTATGAAGTATTATTAAGAGAACTTGATTAAATTTGTTATTTATGTTATTTTAAATATGTTATTATTAAATTATGAGAGACTTTTTAAATAATAATTTTAATTACCGACCAGAAGATGGACTACGTATAGTTTCACGTTGTCCAGTTTGTCAATTAGAACACAACCCAATAGAAACTGTAATTTTAGATGAAGCTGATGGTGCACATTTAATATATATTAAATGTAAAAATTGTAATTCTGGAGTTGTTGCTGCAGTATCTTTGGGTACAATGGGAATTTCATCTTTAGGCGCGGTTACTGATCTTAGTAGTAAAGAAATTATGGAAATTAAGGATCGAGATCCAATTGATGAAAATGATGTAATTGAAATTTATAGAGAACTTTATCATAAAAAATCTAAATAGTTTAACTTGACTTTTTATCTATTTTAATTTATTATTAAATAATTCTTAAGTTATAACTAACAATAAAAATTAAAATTTTATGACCCTGAAATTAGAAGCAAAAACAAGAAAATATTTAAGAAAAAAAGTGGCTTTACTTAGACAGTCTGGTAAAATTCCTGCTGTTATTTACGGCCATAAAAAAGAAAACCAAAATCTTGAAATTAATTATATTGAATTTGAAAAAATCTTAAACAAGGCCGGAGAAAATACTTTAATTGATTTAATTATTGATGATAATTCCCCAGTTAAAGTTATTATTGCTGACATACAACGTGAACCAATTAAAAATCATATTATTCATGTTGATTTGTATCAAATTAATATGAAAGAAAAAATTAAAGCAAAAGTACCAATAGAATTTACTGGAGAATCAAAAGCAGTAAAAGAAGAAGGTGGGGTTTTAATTCACAATATTTCAGAAGTTGAAATATATTGTTTACCAGAAAATTTAATTCATCAAATTTTAGTAGATATAACTCCTCTTGAAACTTTTGATGATGTTATTACTATTAAAGATCTTAAAATTCCGGCTAATATAGAAGTTTTGCATCATAAACCAGATGATATAGTAGTATTAGTGGCTCGACCTAAAGAGGAAAAAGAAGAAATTACAGTTACTACAACAAGCACTGAAAACGAAACTACTTCTAATAATACTGATAATGTCGAAACTACAGAAACTGAAAAAAAATAAAAATTAAATAAAAAATCCCTTCTCAGAAGGGATTTTTTATTATCACCAAAATTATTAATTATAATAAATGTTATTAATCAAAATTAATTTTATTAAACACAAAATAATTATAGTTTATAAGATTATTTTTATAAATCTTTTTTTACCACATAAATCTTTAATTACATCAATTTTTGCAATTGAAAAATATTGTTTAGCTAATTTAAAAAAATCATACCAATAATTACTATTTATTTCTATAAAAATTGCTTGAGGCAATTCTAAACGTTTGTTTAATTGTTTAAATAAATTTTTATAAACCATTAAACCATGATAACCAGCAAATAGGGCTTTAGTTGGTTCATAACTTAAGCCACGTTTAATCTCGATTGAAAAATTTTTAATTTCTTTTTTATCTAAATAGGGAAGATTGGCTACAACAATAAAATTATTTAAATCTTCTTTAAAACTAGTTAAAAGATTACTTTTTTTAAAAATAACACTCAAATTTAAATTTTTAGAGTTTTGACGAGCTAAATTTAATGCTTCTGTAGATGATTCTAATCCATAAATTTTAGCTTGAGGTAATAATTTTTTAAAAGCTAAAGAAATACATCCTGAACCAGTTCCAATATCTATAATTTTTATTTCTGAGTTTTTTAAATTTTTATCTTTAATATAATCTATTACTAAATCTATTAATTGTTCGGTTTCTGGTCGAGGAATTAAAGTCTTAGATGATACTTTTATAGGTAAACCATAAAAAAATTTATAACCAATTAAATAAGCTATTGGTTCATATTTAGCGCGACGTTCAATTAATAATTGAAATTTTTTTATTTGTTGTGTTGATATTTTTTTCTCTAAATGAGTTAAAACTTTTTCTCGAGAGGTTTTTAAGATGAAAGCAAGTAATACTTCAGCATCAAGACGCGCGGAATTTATTTTTTTTTGAGATAAAATTTTAAAAGATTTTTCTAAGGCTTGAGCAATAGTCATCAATAAACATAATTAATAATTAATTAAAATAATTCAATCATTCTTGATTAGTTAAAATTAAAGTTTCAAAATGTTTTTTAACTGAATCAATTATTTTATCAATATCTCCATCCATAATAGCTGTAATATTTGAAAAATTTTCATTAGATCGATGATCCGTTACTCTATCTTGAGGAAAATTATAAGTTCTAATTTTTTCACTACGATCACCTGTACCTATTTGAGATCTACGTGTTTCCGATAATTTTTTATTTTCCTCTGCTTCTTTGAGAGCTAAAAGTCTTGAACGTAAAACCATCATAGCTTTTTCACGATTCTGTAATTGAGAACGTTCATCTTGACAACTGACTACTAAACCTGAAGGAAGGTGAGTAATACGAACAGCTGAGTAAGTAGTATTAACTGATTGTCCACCATGTCCACCGGCACAAAAAGTATCGATACGCAAATCTTTAGGATCAATCTTAAAATCAATTTCTTCAGCTTCCGGCAAAACAGCAACGGTTACTGTTGAAGTATGAACACGTCCTTTTTTTTCGGTTTCTGGAACTCGTTGAACTCGATGTACACCACTTTCATATTTAAGACGACTATAAACATTTTGTCCAATAATCTCAAAAATTACTTCTTTATAACCTCCAATGCCAATTTTATTTTCTGAAATTAATTTAGTTTTCCAGCCACACTTTTCTGCATAACGCATATATAATCTAAACATTTCTCCAGCAAAAAGAGCAGCTTCATCACCTCCAGCTCCTGCACGAATTTCTATAATAACATTTTTTTTATCATTAGGATCTTTAGGGATAAGCAATGATTGAATTTCTTTTTCTGTTTCTTCTAATTGGCGTAATAAATCATTTTTTTCCTCAAGTGATATCTTAATCATTTCTGAGTCATCTGTATTTTCTGCAATAATTGTTTCTACTGCAACTAAATCAGATTTTATTTTTTCTAAACGTTTTTTAGCAATAATAATTTCTTTTAAGTCATCATATTCCTGAGATATTTTTTTTATTTGTAAAGGGTCATTAATTACTGACTCTTTTTGTAATAGACGTTCTAATTCTTCAAATCTAGCTTGTATTTTTTCTAATTTATCATTCATATTTATATAATAAATTGACAATATAATTATATCCTAAATAAAAAGAACCTGCCAGTTAAACTGAAACAGGTTCTTTAATTTTTATAGTTATTTTTTAATAATTTTAATACCTTCTTTTTCTGCTTTTTTAGCGGCTTTTAAAGCTTTTTGTTTTTCTTTTTTAAGAGTTTTATTAATAACTTTATTAGATTTAGCTTCAACCTTCTTATTAAATTTATCAACTCTTTTAGCAGTATCTACTAATTTTTGTTTACCTGTATAAAAAGGATGACAAGCAGAACAAATTTCTACATAAATTTCTTCTCTAGTTGATCCCACAACAAAACTATTGCCACAAGCGCAAGTGACTTTAGCTTCCGGATAATACTGAGGATGGATGTCCTTTTTCATATTGATTGTCTAAAATTTAGTTTTATTTTAATGATACAATTATATCTTATTTAGACAAAAATGTCAATAAAAATTTGATAATTTAAAAAAGTTTAATTAAATTAATTAATTTTTCTTGACTTTAATTAATTTTTATGCTAAATTTTATTTGCTTTTAATAAAGCATTTTTACTTTAATTTAACTAATTAATAAAATAAATCTCTCATATCTCGATAATTTCCTTGTTCGCTAAAATATAGCGAAATAAACGAGATAGAAGATTAAAGGAAAAAAAATTATGCAAATGCCAACTGTAATGGAACTTTTACAATCAGGGGTACATTTTGGCCATCAAAAAGGCCGCTGGCACCCCAAAATGAAACCTTATATTTTTACTGAAAGAAGCGGAGTTCATATTATTGATTTAGAAAAAACTCTAGAAAAATTAGAAAAAGCTTCTGAGTATGTTTCTAAAGTTGCTGCTAATGGTGGTTACATATTATTTGTCGGTACCAAAAATCAAGGGCAAGCGATTATTAAAAAATACGCTGAAATGTGTGGAATGCCTTATATTAATCAACGTTGGGTTGGTGGATTATTTACTAATTATTCTAATGTCAGTAAATTAATTAAAAAATATCGCTCACTTAAAGAACAAAGAGATTCGGGAGCTCTTAATAAATATACTAAAAAAGAACAAGTTGAATTTAATAAAGAAATTGAAAGATTAGAAAAAATGGTTGGCGGTTTAGAAAATATGACTAAATTGCCAGAAGCCATATTTGTTTTAGATGTTAAAAGAGAAAAAACTGCTGTTACAGAAGCTAAAAAAAGAAAAATTACTGTCATAGGTTTTTGTGATTCTAATATTAATCCAGAGATCCTTGATTATCCTATTCCAGCTAATGATGACGCTGTTAATTCTATTGATTTAATTACTCGTGTTATTGCCGCTTCTATTAATGAAGGGAAAAATAAAAAAATAGTAGAAACTAAAATTTAATTTAAATTTTTTAATAAATTATAATTAGAACTTTAAATAAAAATTAAAATTATGTCTATTGACGTTAAGCTTATTTCACAATTACGTGACAAAACAGGCGCTGGATTAAGTGATTGCAAAGCCGCTCTAGAAGAAGTTGGCGGCGATTTAGATAAAGCCTTAGAAATAATGCGTAAAAAAGGTGAAGTTAAAGCCGCTAAAAAGGCAGAACGAGCCACTAAAGAAGGTAGTATTGCTATTATTAAATCTGGCAATAAAACTGCAGTAGTTGCTTTAGCTTGTGAAACAGATTTTGTTTCTCGTGGTGAAGCCTTTCAGACAGTAGTTAATACTTTAGCTGAAAAATTACTTTCTTCTTCAGAAGAAGAATTTAAATCTTTGGCTAATGAACAAATTAAGGAATTAATACTTAAAATAGGAGAAAATATTCAATTATCAGCTTATGGAATTTTTGATGGTCCAGTAGTAGGTCAATATATTCATACTAATAAAAAAGTAGCTGCAGTTGTTGTTTTAGATGGCGGCGAACAAAATATTGCTGATGATATTGCTATGCAAATAGCGGCTATGTCTCCTAAATGGCTTAAACCTGAAGATGTTGATGAAGCTGTGCTTAATAAAGAAAAAGAAATTTATCGTGAACAATTATTAAACGAAGGCAAACCAGAAACGATTATAGAAAAAATTATTGAAGGCAAATTAAATAAATTTTACGAAGAAAATTGTTTACTTAATCAAGTTTTTATTAAAGACGATAATAAAAAAATTAAGGATCTTTTAGTCGGAGTTAAAATTATTAACTGGGCTAAATTTCAAGTTTAATCTTTTTTTGAACTTGATATATAGCAATGATAATTATAAAATTATTATTGCTTACTATAAAATTAAACAATGGTTATTGCTACAGTTGAAATAAATTCTTGGGAAAAATTCTCTGCCATCAATCCTGATGGACTTAATTTGCTAATTGGAGACTTTGTAATAATAAATACTGAATTTGGTAAAGAATTAGGAAAAATCATTGAATTAAAAGAAGCTCAGAATAATTTAGAATCTAATTATTCAATAGAAAAAATAGCTTCTGAAAGCGATAAACAATTATTAAAAGATCTTAATGCAAAAAAAGATGAAGCTATAGAATATTGCCGTGAAGCAATCAAAAAATATAATTTAAACATGAAACTTGTTGATTGCCATTATTCTTTTGACGAACAAAGATTGTCTTTCGCTTTTATTGCTGATGGTCGTGTTGATTTTCGTGAATTAGTTAAAGAACTAGTTAGACATTTTCAAAAGTCAATTAGATTACATCAAATAGGAGTAAGAGATGAAGCTAAAATTAAAGGTGATATTGGTTGTTGTGGTTTAGAGCAATGTTGTCGCAGTCATTTAAAAAAATTAGGAAATGTTACTTCTGAATTTGCTGACGACCAACAAATAGTTCATCGTGGATCAGAAAGGCTTTCGGGTATTTGTGGACGCTTAAAATGTTGTTTAGCTTACGAAGAAGAATATTATCAGGAATTAATAAAGAAATTACCACCAATTGGCACTAAGATTAAAACTAAATACGGCAAAGGCGAGGTTGTCGGTTGGCATGTTTTAAAATCTTCAGTTGATATTAAAATTGATCCTGAAAAAGAAGATGATAAACCTATTATTATAGAAATACCTATTAATAAATAAATTGTTTATTAACCCCCCTAAATAAAAAGGGGTTTTTTATTTATATAAAAGATGATATAATTTAAATAAATTAAAATAATTAAAATTTTAAAATTATGAAACTTGCTATTAATGGTTTCGGTCGCATTGGCCGTGCCGCTTTCAAAATTGCTTTAGAAAAAAAAGAAATTCAAATTGTAGCTATTAATGATTTAACTGATACTCGTACCTTAGCTTATATGCTTAAATATGATTCAGTTTATGGTCGTTATAATAAAAAAGTTACTTATGATGATAATAATTTAATTATTAATGGTAAAAAAATTCCTGTTTTTGCCGAAAAAGATCCGACAAAATTACCTTGGAAAAAATTAAAAGTTGAAGTAGTTCTTGAATGTACTGGCGTTTTTGAAAAAAAAGAAGATTTAATTAAACATATACAAGCTGGAGCTAAAAAAGTTGTTCTCTCTGCTCCCGCTAAAGATGATGTACTAACTTTAGTATTTGGCACTGAATTAACAAATAAAAATATTGGCAAAGAAAAAATCATTTCTAATGCCTCTTGTACTACTAATTGTATTGCACCAATAATGCAAATTTTGCATTCTAATTTTGGTGTTGAAAAAGCAATTATGACCACAGTTCATGCTTATACTGCTAGTCAAAAATTAGTTGATGGTCTAGATTCTAAAGATTTACGTCGAGGACGCGCTGGAGCAGTTAATATGGCACCATCAAGTACTGGAGCAGCTAAAGCCACAACTTTAGTAATTCCTGAATTAAAAGATAAATTTGATGGCTTATCAATTCGTGTGCCAATTATTTGTGGTTCACTTTCTGATATTACTGCAGTTCTTAAACGTAATGTCACAACAGAAGAAATTAATCAAATTTTTATTAAAATGTCTAAACATCCAATGTATAAAAAAATACTAGGAGTTACTGGATCAGATGACGAACTAACTTCAACTGATATTATTGGCACTAATTATTCTACGATTATAGATTTAAAATATACTCGAGTAGTCGGAGGTAATTTAATAAAGATTTTAGCTTGGTATGATAATGAATGGGGGTATTCTTGTCGATTAGTAGAAATGGCTTTAGCTAATTAATCTAAATCATTTTTTATAGTTATTTAAATCGCCCCTTGAGGGGCGATTTAAATTTTAAAGTAAAAAACTATAAAACAATTAAAACTTGTAAAATTTAGTATAATTTGTTAAAATAGTTTTGTTATTTTATATAATTATACACAAGTATAAAATTATATTTATGAATCAAAAATACTTACAAAACTTTTTTAATCCCGGAGCAAGAGGTCGTTTACGCTGGGTTATATTAATTATAACTTTAATCTTCATTACAACAGCTTTTATTTCTTTTATTGGTTCAAATAATAAAGTAGCTGTAATTTTGGATAAAACTTTATCAACAATTCCTTTTGTAAATTCAATTAAAATTTGGCCTACTATACAAACCAATCCATTAGATGGCAGTAAAAGGGTAGTTTGGAAGAATATCAAAGAAATTGACTTATCATCTTATGGGCCAACTTTTAGATTAGGATTAGATCTTCAAGGTGGAACTCAATTAATCTATGATGCTGATTTAAGTAAAATTCCTCTCAATGAACAAAAAGATGCTTTAGAAGGAGCAAAAGATGTTATTGAAAGAAGAGTTAATGCTCTTGGTGTATCAGAACCAATAGTACAAACTTCAATGTCAGGACAAATTCCTAGAATTTCAGTAGAGCTTGCTGGAGTTTATGATATTAATACTGCCATTAAAATGATTGGTGAAACTCCACTTTTAGAATTTAAAGAAGAAAACCCTAATACAGTTAAATTAACTGATGAACAACAAAAACAATTAGATAAAATGAATTTAGAAGTTCGTAAAAAAGCAGTAGAAGTTTTACAAAAAGCTAAAGCTGGTGAAGATTTTGCTAAATTAGCTAAACAATACAGCGAAGATCCCGGAACTAAAGACAATGGCGGTTTTTATACAATAAAAAATGACAACAGTACGGTTGCTGAATTTGAAGATGCTGCATCTAAATTAAAACCTAATGAAATTTATCCTGATTTAGTTAAAACTATATATGGTTATCATATTATTAAAAAGGAAGCAGAACGTGGAAGTGGAGATTCTAAAGAAATGGATGTTAGACATATTTTATTTTTAACTAAAACAGCCAAAGATTTAGGAATTAGCCAACCAGAAGAATGGATAAATACTAAATTATCAGGTAAAAATTTAAAAAAAGCTAGTGTTCAATATGATTCTACCACTATGATACCTCAAGTTTCTTTAGAATTTGATAATGAAGGAGCTCAATTGTTTGCCGAAATAACCGAAAGAAATGTTGGTAAACCGGTGGCTATATTTTTAGATGGATATATCATTAGCGCTCCTAATGTAAATGAAGCAATTTATGGCGGTAAAGCAGTTATTTCTGGTAATTTTTCTTTAGAAGAAGCCAAGAAATTAGCTCAAAGACTTAATGCTGGCGCTTTACCAGTTCCTATAAACTTAGTTTCTCAAACTACTATTGACGCTACCTTAGGTAATGTAGCCGTACAAAAAAGTTTACTTGCTGGGTTATGGGGATTATTGGCTGTTGCGCTTTTTATGATTATTTATTATAAATTGCCAGGATTATTATCAGTAATTGCTTTAACTATTTATACTACTATTTCTTTAACTATATTTAAATTATTTCCTGGTTATACTCTTACTTTAGCAGGGATTACTGGTTTTATTTTGTCTATAGGTATGGCTGTTGATGCTAACATCCTAATTTTTGAACGTATAAAAGAAGAAATTAAAACTGGTAAAGATTTATTTAAAGCCATAGAAGAAGGATTTAATAGAGCTTGGACTTCAATTAGGGATTCCAATGTTTCATCATTAATAACTTGTTTAATTTTATGGTGGTTTGGCTCAAGTATTATTAAAGGATTTGCTCTAACTTTAGCAATTGGTATTATAGTTTCAATGTTTTCGGCTATAACTATTTCTAGACAATTATTACTTTTAGTAGCTAAATGGAAAATAAGTAAATTCAAATGGCTTTATAATGCAAAATAAAACTTTAAAATATGAAATTACAAATAATAAATAATCGTAAATATCCTTATCTAATTTCAGGAATTCTGATTTTAATAAGTGTTTTAAGTTTAATAGCATGGGGACTAAAACTAGGATTAGATTTTACTGGAGGATCATTATTAGAAATCAATTTTTCTCAAGAACGTCCTAATGTTACTGAAATTAATTCTGCTTTAACATCTCTTAATCTTGGTGATTTAATAATACAACCATCAGGAGAAAAAAATATTATTATAAAATCAAGAACTATTAATGAGGAAGAACATCAAACAGTAATTAATACTTTAAAACAGATTTTGAAAAAAGATAATGAGATATCAGAAATTAGATTTGATTCTATTGGTCCAGTAATTGGTAAGGAATTACTTCAAAAATCTATTTGGATGCTTATCATTGCTTCATTAGCAATAATAGCTTATATTGCTTATGCTTTTAGAAAAGTTTCTCGACCTTTAGCTTCTTGGAAATATGGCGTAGTTGCTATTTTAGCTTTACTGCATGATGTTTTAATAATTACTGGAATTTTTTCTATTTTAGGACATTTTTGGAATATAGAAGTTGATAGTTTATTTATTACTGCTTTACTAACTATAATTGGTTTTTCTGTTCACGATACTATTGTTGTATTTGATAGAACTAGAGAAAATCTTTCTAAATTTTATTCTGGAAAATTTGACGAAATTGTTAATGATAGCGTTAATCAAACTTTAGCTAGATCCATTAATACATCATTAACAACTTTATTTGTACTTTTGGCTTTATTATTTTTTGGAGGTGATTCTATTAAAAATTTCACTTTGGCTTTAGCTTTAGGTATTATAATAGGAACTTATTCTTCTATTTTTATAGCTTCACCACTTATAGTTGATTGGAATAACTTTTCTAAAAAAACTGCCAAATAATAATTTTAAAACTGCTTGACAAAAAGATAAATTTAAGTTAATATTATCCTATTAAATTTTAATTAATAAATATGTCAAAATTAGCAATAATCCGAACTGGTGGCAAACAATATCTAGTAAAAGAAAATGATAAATTAAAAATTGAAAAAATAATTGCTGAACCAGAATCAAAAATTGAATTAGAAACTTTGTTAATTGCTGATGGAGAACAAGTTGAAATTGGTGAACCAATATTAGAAAAAAGGGTTAAAGCAATCGTTAATAAACAAGGTCATTTACGAACTGTTATTGGAGTAAAATACAAAAGAAAAACTAGACAAAAAACTAAATTTGGTCATAGACAAAAATTTACTGAAATATCAATAGAAAAAATCTAAATATTTTTTAAGAAACCGTCCTGAATAAGGGCGATTTCTTGTTTTTAGTTATTATTTATGCGATAATTAAGTTATTATGAAAAAACTTTCAATAGTTATTGTTTCTTGGAACGTCCAAGATTTATTAAATAAATGTTTAAAATCAATAGAACAGAGTAGAGGAGATATTGATCTTGAAGTTTTTGTTGTTGATAATGCTAGTCAAGATAATACTGTAAAAATGATAAATAATGAATTTCCTTGGGTTAAATTAATTGTTAATAAAAAAAATCTTGGCTTCGCTAAAGCTAATAATATTGCAATTAAACAAGCAAGTGGTCAATATATTCTTCTATTAAATCCTGATACAGAAATTTTTCCTGATACCTTAGAAAAATCTCTTCTATTTATGGATCATAATCCTGATTGTGGAGCAATGGGTTGTAAAATGATTTATCCAGACGGACGTCATCAAGCTTCTGTTAGACGTTTTCCTACTTGGTGGCCTATATTTTTAATGTTAATAAAAATACCTAAAATATTTCCTCAATTAAAATCAATAAAATATTATTTAGCTGAAGATTTTGATTATAATAAACAACAAACCGTTGATCAAATAATGGGAGCTTTTATGCTTATACCCAAAATTGTTTTTGAACAAATAGGAATTTTTGATGAAAGATTTTTTAATTGGTTTGAAGAAGTTGATTTATGCCGCCGTATTTGGCAAGCTGGATACAAAATTTATTATTTTCCTGAAATAAAAATTATTCATCATGGTGGCAAAAGTTTTGCTCAAGAAAAATTAATTAAAAACCAAAAAATTTTTTTCTCTAGCGCTTTAAAATATTTCTTAAAATATCTAAAATAATGATTCTAGCAATTTTTTTTATTTTTTTAGGTTTTATTTGTGGTTTTTATTATCTTTTAGGTCAACAAAAACTTCGTTTTGATTTATTACTTGCTTCAATTTGGTTAATTGCGATCGGTATATCTCAATTGCATTTAAGTCCATTAGAAAAATCTTGGAGTTTTAATTTTTGGATTTTATTGTTATCATTTGGTTTAATTTTTGAAATAACTTATAATCTAGGCAATAAAATCTGGAACAATTTTTTAAAAGATAAAAAAACAAATTTTTCTTTTGGACCTTCTTTTTTGTTTATTATTATATACTTAACTTTAACAGCTTTAATAGCTAATAGTTATATTTTCTGGCGTTTTGGCACTCTTCCTTTACTTTCAACTATTCCCGATAAAATGCGATTTATTATTAATAAAGAAATTTTTGGACCAATTGAATATGCTGCTTTATTACCTAGAATTTATATACCCTTAAGTTTCTTATATTTAATAGTAAATAAACCTGTAAAAAAAATATATTTTAATTTAATTATTATTAATATAATTTTAGGTTTAATCATTTTATTATTTTATGCTTCACGTCTAACTATTGTCATTACTTTGTTACTTTGTTATTTTGGATATTTAGCAATTAAAATTAAAAAACTTTCAACAAAAAAGATTTTATTAGCATCTTTTATTACTGTATTAATTATTTTTTTAATATCTATTACTATACCAACTTTGCGTCAATTTATTACTTATAAAGATTATCAATACGAGGGAGAATATAACCCTTTCACTTATATTTCAACAATTTCTCAAGTTAATTTACCACCAACTTTGCAATTTTTAATTCCACTTTATTTAATTCCAACTTTTAATCTTCAAGCTTTAATGCGAGCAACTGAATTTTATAAAGGAGCTACTTTTTATGGTGCTTATTCTTTAAGTGTTTTTAATTCTTTATTAAAATTAATTCATTTACCTCAATTTTTAGCTACTATTGAATGGGATAAAATTTTTGTACCTTGGTGGAATACTGCAACTTTTATTTTTAATTATTTTGTTGATTTTGGTTGGATTGGAATCTGGTTAGCAGCGGCATTATGGGGTTTGGGTTTATCTTTTATTTATATTTGGAATAATAAAAGACAATCATTGCTCACAGCTTTTATTTTATCTTATTTTAGTTTTGTCTCAATTATGACAATTTATACTAATTATTTCTCTAGAGAAGAATTATATTTAGATTTAACTTTAATTTTATTTATTTTCTCTTTACTAAAGTTTTAAAATTTAACCAATAATAATTTAATAATTTATAAAAACTATTTTAATTTTTTTTCAGAAAGATTCTTAAAACCATTAGTCATTTCTGTACAATTCATAATATTTTTTCCTTCTAATTGAACTTTACTTAACTCAATTGCTCCTTGACCGCATTGTACTTTAATTTTTCCTTTATCAACTACTATAGAGCCACTTAATTTATTAACATCATCTACTACTTTAATTGGAGGAAAAATTTTTAATCTTTTATCATCAAGAGTAGTCCAAGCAATGGGCCAAGGATAAAAACCTCTAATTTGAGCTGATATTTTTTTTGCAGAATCAGTCCAATTTATTCTAGCGCTATCTTTAGTTATAGGGCGGCAAAATGTAGCTTCAGCATCATTTTGAATAACACCTGATATTTTCTTATCAATAAAATCTTTAATGGTTTTAATTAGAAGAGGCACACCTTTAATTGCCATTAAATTATGTAAAGATTCATTAGTTTCTGTTCCATCTAAATATATCATTTCCTGTGCTAATATTGGTCCATGATCCATTTTTTCATCCATTAACATTATTGAAATACCTGTTTTTTCTTCTCCATTAAGAATAGCGCTTTGTATTGGTGATGCACCTCGATATTTAGGTAGTAAGGAAGGATGAACATTAATTGCTCCTAAAGGAAAAAGATCAAGAATAGTTTGAGGTAAAATTTGCCCATAAGCTACGACAACTAATAAATCAGCTTCAACACTTTTTAATTGTTCTAAAATATTAAAATCTTTACGTAAATTTTCTGGTTGCCAAATATTAATTCCGTATTCTTGAGCTTTTAATTTAATTGGGGAAGCAGTTAATTTTTGTTGACGACCACTTGGCCTATCTGGTTGAGTTATTACTCCTGCAACAAAAAAATCTGAATCATTAAAAAGTCCCTCAAGATAGGGGACGGCAAATTTTGGAGTACCAGCAAAAATAATTTTAATTGGTTTATTCATTTTCAATTCTTCGTAAATTTTTAGCTTTATCAATAAAAAGTACACCATCAAGATGATCTACTTCATGCTGAATTACTCGGGCAAGTAATCCTTCAGTTGCTAATATTTGTTCTTTGCCAAATTCATCAATATATTTCACAGTTATTTTCTTACAACGTTTAACATCACCAAAAACATTAGGAACCGATAGACAACCTTCTTCATCCCATTCTTTAATTAAAGATTTTTTAATTATTTTAGGATTTATCATTACTAAATCTTTATCTTTATGATGAATTATTATTATTCTAATACTTTTTCCAATTTGTGGTGCAGCTAGACCAATTCCATCTTTAGCTAACATAGTTTTAATCATTTCTGGAATAAGGCTTTGAATATCAGAAGAAAGCGGATTATTTACTTTTTCCGCCTTTTTTCTAAGTATTGGATTAGGATTAATTACTATATTTAACATAATACAATAATTAAATTATAATAATTTATTAATATTATGTCAAATTTATTTTTGACTGAAATAATTATTTAGATTTAAAATAATTAATATGAGATTAATATGAAAAATAATACTGGTCCACAAAAACTATCAATAATAATTAATAATTCTTTAGTAGAAAATAAACTACCGAAACCTCCTGCATATGAATGGCAAGACTTAGCTTTACGTGTAATTAAAGAACTTAATATTCCAAAATTTAAAAGAAATTCTATTTTTAAAGTTTGTAAAAATAATTCTAGAGATTTTATAGAAAAATGTCTTAATGATACTAAAGAACTTTGTAAACAAGGAGAAAAATGGAGGTATTTTTTTAAAGTAATTAATAAAAACCAAAATAACAAAAATTAAATAAACCGCATAAGCGGTTTATTTAATTTATATTTATAGAGACCACAGCATAACCCACTCCAAATGGCGCTTCATAACTAAATATTTGGGGTTTACAATTAACATCATAAAGAATACCAGATAAAATTTGAATTGATCGCAAACCACATTCATGTGCTTTTTCAGCTAATTCTTGATCAAAATTAACTATTCCTAAAGAATCGCAAGTTTCAATAAGTTTAAGTATTTTTTCATCAAATATTTTACCAGCTGGGTCACATTTAACCGGGGAAACATCACTTAAACAATGAGAAAGGTCTGCTGAAGCTATAACTGCAATTCTTTTATCTGAATCCATAATAATTTCTTTAAGTTCTTTACCAAATTCAAAATGAGCTTGCGAATCTAACATTGAAAAATAAATAGGAATAATAGAAATTTGTTCTAGATGTTTAGTTAAATAATATAATGGTATAGAAATGCCATGATCAAGTTTTTTTTCTGATATAATATTTACTTTAAACTTAGATGATATTTTTTCTTTACCAAAAGTCATTAAAATAGTATCTCCTTTAAATTTTAATTTAGTTTCAAAATCACCAAAATGTTCAAAATCAGCTTCATATTCATTAACTAAATTAATAGTAAAAGCATGGGGATTTATTTCTCCATGTGGAGAAATTACCATTATAATATCTGGACGAGAAGAATAAAGCTCTTGCTCTATTTTTTCTAGCGCTTGTTTTGTTTTTTCTATTTTAGAAATGTGATCTTTACCAATATTTGGTATTAATATTGGTGGATGCGGAACTATCGCCGCAAAAACTAAAGACATATTTTTATTTTTTTTACCAATCTCCTGTAATGGTTTGTCCTAATTGATGAGCATTTAAAGTAGCTTCACTAACAACTTTAATATTTTTACTATTATATTTCATATTAACAAAAACTGAGCCGGAAAATATCGGTAATCTCTTGCCATTAGAAATTACATAAACAGTATTGACATTTTTAGTCTTAACTAACCAACCTTCAGGAAGTGAAACATTATCTCCGGTCATATATTTATCTAATTCTTCTGGAGTCATTTTTTTAATAGTCATGCCAGAAAAATTAGCATTTAAAATTTCAGGAGTAAGTACCGGACGTTTTTGTCCACTGATAATATAATAAATATCTGAAGTTGGAGATTTAGCTTTAGTTGATTGAACTAAAATACCGGTAGGGTAGAGAGTATATTCTGTGATATTCGGCCCATCTTTATAAGAAATCAAATCTTCATTAGAAACTTGTATTAAATTATCATCATTAAGACCTAATTTTTTTAAAACATCTTTGCTTTCTATTTTTCTTTTTATATCATTAAAAATCATATAAATATCGCCATTAGGAGCTTGTAAAAGAGAAAAATTAGCATATTTAATCGGTGCTCCACTTTCATAATAATCAAGATCTTCTTGAGAAACGGTTATTATTTTATTAGGATCAAAACGAGATATAAAAACCGCCTTTGAAGCAATTTCTCTTTTTAACCCATTTTCTATGTAATAAACAACAGAATCACCTTCAACTTGCAAAAGTGAACCATCAGGCCATTTTCTACCAAAATACTTATTCCATAAATTCCAAAAAATTTTATTGCCATTAATATGAGGAGTATAATTATATAATCCAGCTGTAGCAGTATTTTTAATAGTTACACTTTGACCATCTATATTATACGTTTTTCCGGGTTGAAAATTAAACTCTTTAATATTATCCATATAATATCTAGTTTGAGCAGCAGCAGAATTTACCTGACGATAAAATCCTTTAAACCTTTGAATATTAGGGTCATCCATAGAACAAGAATCACAGACGCCATAACCAGTAGCCCAATCATACTGCTTTTGAGTTGGTGAAAAGTCTTCCAATAAACTCTGTTCTTTTTGTACTAAAACTAATAAATACTTAGGATTAATCATCCATCTTTGAGCTATCTCATAAAAAGCTTGAGAAGCGGTTTTAGGATTATTTTCTTTATCAAAAGTTAAATAATTTTTTAATGTGCCAGATCTTTTTTCCAAAAATCTTAAAATATCAGCTTGATTCATTGAATTATAATTATTCATTTCTGAATCAGAAATAAGATAAGACGGGTCAAACTCTGCAGCTTTTAAAGAAAAAATGGGTAAAAAACTTATTATTAACAATAATAAAAATAATGATTTTCTCATCTTAGTATTCAATTTATTATTACTTTTATTTAATTATAACAAAAAAATTAATAACAAGCAAAAATTGAAAAACTATTATTTAATTTTGCCAAAATAGGCTTTTTTTAGTATTATTAAAAAGAAAAATAACAAATTATAAAGAAATGATAATAAGTTCTAATAAATCTAAAAATAAAAAAATTGAGGAAGAAATAGAAATTGAAACTCAAAATAACGATAAAAAAGAAAATCAAGACAAAACTAGTACTGATAGATATATCATAGTTAAGAAAAAAAATGAAAACGAAAAAAAAGTAACAAAAAATAATGGATGTATCATAAAAATGATTATTTACTTTTTTTTAATAATATTTATTTTTATTTTTTTAGGAATGCTTTCTGTTATAGTTTTAATTGGTCCAGTTATTAACAAAGAAAAAATATTACCCTTAAATTTTCCTCAAGACCTACCTCTTTATTTACCACAAAAAGCTTTAATAAAAACTCAAAATCAAACACAAAGACAAAAATTATATCAAGTCTTAGAATCTTTACCTAATTGGTTTATTACTCCATTTATTTCTAGATTGTCTGTCGATTTAAAAGGTCAAATATTATTAGGCAATAATCAAACGAGAATTTTTGATGCAATTGCTCTTAAAAAATCTTTAGATTCTATAGATCAAAAAAATATAATTGCCTTAAAATGGAAAAAAATTGCCAAAAATAGAAAAACTTTGGAAGAATACTATATCAAAAAATTACAAGAATCAAATTTTTCAATAAATATAGAACACAGAGAACAGGAAACTTTAATTATTTTTTCTAAAAATAAAATTAAAGGTATTTTTATAATAGCTGATAATTTTTCTTCTAAAGAATCATCAAATATTTCTTTAGTTGTGGCTTATTAATAATATGATAATAAAAATTTTAGGAGTTAAAATAAATGTAATTGATATCGAACAAACTCTTTCTTTCATTAAAGAAACAATAAATTCAGAAAAACAAGCTCAAATAGCTACCGTTAATCCAGAATTTTTAGTTGAAGCAACATATGATCCTGAATTTAAAAAAATATTAAATTCTTGTGATTTAAATACTTGCGACGGTTTTGGCATTAAATTAATTGCTAAAATATTTTATGGAATAGATATTAAAAGAACTACTGGAGTAGAAATAACAGAAAAATTACTAAAAAGTGAATATAAATTATTTCTATTAGGTGGAGCTAACGGTATTGTTGAAAAAGTAGCTAAAAATTTTCCTCAAGCTAAAATATTAGGACTAGATAGTGGTGGTAAAATGATTAAAGTAAATAATTCTTGGTGTTTAGAGCGTAATGAAACAATAATAGAAAAAATAAAATCAAGTGGAGCAGAAATACTTTTATTAGCCCTTCAATACAATAAACAAGAAAAATGGATAGCGGAAAACTTAAAAAAATTACCTAATATAAAAGTAGCAATTGGAGTTGGCGGAACCTTTGATTATCTATCAGGCAACATAAAAAGAGCACCAACTTGGTTAAGAAAAATTGGCTTAGAATGGTTGTTTAGATTAATATTTCAACCAAAACGCTGGCGAAGAATTATAAAAGCTACTATAATTTTTCCAATACTTGTTATAAAAGAAAATATATCAAAAAAAAATATGTTTAATTTATTTAAACCAAAAGTAAGAACTCGCTATGCACCTAGTCCAACTGGATATTTGCATATTGGGGGACTGCGCACTGCGCTTTATTCTTATCTTTTTGCTAAACAAAATAAAGGGACTTTCTTCTTACGTATTGAAGATACAGACCAAACTAGGGAAGTTAAAGGAGCTGTAGAAAACTTAATAAAATCATTAAATTTAACCGGCATAAAACCTGATGAGGGGGTAATTATCAAAAAAGAAGGGAAAATAGGCGAAATTGGCCGTTTTGGGCCTTATATACAATCTCAAAGATTAGATATTTATCGTAAATATGCCCAAAAACTTATTGATTTAGATAAAGCTTATTATTGTTTTTGTAGTTCCGAAAGACTAAATACTTTAAGACAAGCTCAAGAAGCAGCTAAAAAACCAACTCGCTATGATGGACTTTGTAGAAGTTTATCGCCTCAAGAAATTAAAAATAAATTAAATAGGGGAGATAAATATGTTATTAGAATGAAAGTTAATCCAGAAGAAGATGGGATTATTGAATTTGAAGATTTAGTACGTGGAAAAATTTCTATACACAGTAAAGAAATCGATGATCAGATATTAATAAAAACCGATGGATTTCCCACTTATCATTTAGCACATGTAGTTGATGATCACTTGATGCAAACCACTCATATAGTCCGTGGAGAAGAATGGCTCCCCTCAACCCCTAAACATATTTTACTTTTTAAGTTTTTTGGTTGGCAACCTCCAATTTATGGACATTTATCATTAATTCTGAATCCTGACCGCAGTAAACTTTCTAAAAGACAAGGAGATGTTGCAGTTGAGGATTACTTAGCTAAAGGATATTTGCCAGAAGCATTAGTTAATTATGTTGCTCTGCTTGGTTGGAATCCGGGTACAGAACAAGAAATTTTCTCTATGAAGGAGTTAATTAAAGAGTTTTCTTTTGATAAAATTCATAAAGCTGGAGCTATTTTTGATATTAAAAAATTAGATTGGATGAATAGTGAATATATTAAAAAATTATCCGCATCAAAATTTAAAGAACTTGCTCTACCTTATCTACAAAAAAAATTTGTTGATAAATTATCTGATATTGATATTGACAAAATAATGAATTTAGAACAACAAAGAATTAATCGTTTAGATAAAATAGGGGAGGGTTTAGAATTTATTTTCATTGATGAAATTAATTATGATAAAAAACTACTTGCTTGGAAAAAATCAACCTTAGAACAAGCTAAAGAATGTTTAAAAATTGTTTTATCAGTATTAGAAAAATGTAATAATTGGAGTAAAGAAAATTTAGAAAAAATAATATTAGAATTAATAAAAACTAAAAAATTAAGTAATGGTGATGTCCTCTGGCCGCTTAGAGTTGCTTTAACCGGCCAAGAAAAATCTCCTACACCATTTGAAATAGCTGAAATATTGGGTAAAGAAAAATCTCTAAAACGTATTAAAAAAGCAATATCTATAATATAAAATTAAGACTAAAATTAATTTTTAATCTAATTTTTTTATGTTATAATATATTTATTAAATAGTTAACCATAGCAACAATTAAGCATCTATGAAGAAAATTGAACTTAAACAAAAAAAAATAAAATTATTTAAATATTTATCATTAATTTTTAGTTTAATAATTATTATTTTAATTTCTTTTTCTTTTTCTGTAGTAAAAGCAGAAGAAAATAACGAAACCACAATAAATGATTTAAATAAACAAATAAACGAACAACGTGAACGCATTGATAAATTAACTAAACAAATAGAAGAATACAAAAAAAGTATTTCTACAACACAAAAAGAGGCAATAAATTTAAACAATCAAATTAAAATAATAGACAATCAAATAGCTAAAACTAATATTGATATAAATTTAAGAGAAGAAGAAATAAAAAAGACAGAATTAGAAATAGAAAAAATAAATTTAGAAATAAATGAAAATCAATTATTAGTAAAACAACAAAAAGAACAATTAGCTGCTATGATAAGGTTACTTGCTAGATATGAAGATAAAGATTATGTTTCAATTTTATTATCTAATTCTTCTCTTTCTGAATTTTTTGACCAAATAAAGTATTCAGAAGATCTACAAGAAAATATACAAAAAAAATTAAATCGCATTAAAGAAAAAATTAGTGACTTAGAAAAAAAACAAAAAGAAAGAGAGTCTAAAAAAAATGAATTAAGTGAAATATTAAATAGATTAGAGGACGAAAAGCAACAACTTGCTTACCAAAAAAACACTAAAAATTATTTAATAACTCAAACTAAACAATCAGAAAAAAAGTTTCAAGCTTTAGTAATGGATCTTAAAAAAGAACAAGCCGCGGCTAATGCCACTATCTCTGCTTTAGAAAAAAAATTAAGAGCTGAATTGGCCAAAAAAGAAGGTTCTAAATTTAATTCATTAGGCACAGCCAGGCTTGATTGGCCAGTAAATAGCAGAAGAATTACTTCAACTTTTCATGACCCAACTTACCCCTATCGTAATTTATTTGAACATTCAGGAATTGATTTAGGCGTTGGAGAGGGAACTTCAGTAAAAGCAGCCGAAGCAGGCTATGTAGCTCAGGTTGGTATTGGTACTAAATGGTATGGTAATTATGTTATGATAATACACAACAATAATCTCTCTACTTTATATGCTCATCTAAGCAGTGTGAATGTTAAAGCTGACCAATATGTAACTCAAGGACAATTAATAGGTTTATCTGGAAATACTGGATTTTCATCAGGACCTCATTTACATTTTGAAGTAAGATCAAACGGTGTACCAGTAGATCCTATTAATTACTTACCATAAGTTATTTTATAAAGTAAATCTTTAAAAATTTAATGCTTGACAAAGATATTGACTATTTTCTAAGAAAAAAAGATAATATTAATAGGCTATTCTAGCCTTAAAATTTAAAAAATAAAAAACAAAAATATGGAAATATGTGCCAAATGTGGCATGCCCATGGAAGCAGATAGTCATTGTACCTGCGATCCATCTCTTTGTTATAATTGTTGTGCTTGTCCTCCGGATTGTACTTGTGGTTGCAGTAATATGGTAAATGATTTAGAAGACGAAGAAGAAGATTATAATGAAGAAGATTATGATGAAATAAACGATGAAGAAGAAGAAAATGAGGATTATTAATAAATAAATTCACCAAAATAAACAAATAAAACGCTGTTAAAACAGCGTTTTATTATAAAAATTATTTGCTTCCACTATGAAATTTTTTATAAACATCTCTTAATCTAGTATTGGTTACATGAGTATAAATCTGAGTAGTTGCTATATTACTATGTCCTAATAACTCTTGTACAGACCTTAAATCAGCTCCTTGTTCTAAAAGATCTGTAGCATAACTATGACGTAAAGTATGAGGGGTAGCATCAACTGGCAAACCAGCCATTATGGTATATTTTTTTACTATAGCTTCTATAGCTCTAACAGATAAACGATGTTCATCATCTTTTTTATTACTAGGTCTATAATTAATAAATAGGGGAGGAAACATATCTGATTGTCTAGTTTTTAAATAAAGACCAAGATAATGCAAACATCTAGAAGAAAAATATATTGTTCTAATTTTACCGCCCTTACCAACAATAGAAAGTTCTAAATCTTTTAATTTATTGTTTATAATTCCAGAAATATCAAATTGTTTTAAGTTAAGCGAAGTTAATTCTGAAACTCGAGCACCCGTAGAAAAAAGTACTTCTAATATAGCTCTATCTCTAATACCTGAAACTTCAGTTAAGTCTGGCATAGACAATAAATGTTCTACTTGTTTATATGATAAAAATTTTATTTGTTTATCTTTATCAGTTAATTTAGGTAGTTTAATTTTTTCTGAAGGCATGGCTTCAATATCTTTATCAGCAAAATAATTAAGTAATTGCCTTAAAGCCCTTAAATAATAACTTTGGGTTGTTTTTTTTAAATAAGCGCCATTATGGTCCTTCTTATGAGATAAATAAAGCCTAAAATCCCAAATATGTTTATCTGTTAATTGATGAGGCTTTATATCATTTAATTTATTATTTTTAAGCCAATTAATAAAAACTTTAAGAAAATTATGGTAATTACGAGAAGAAATAGGGCTTAAACCTTTTTCAACTTCACAATATTCAAGAAAATCAGGAATATGCTTAATTAACGGTAAATTAGATTTTTCCATATTTATTTAATTTTTTTATTAAATAACAACGATTATCCTGTGTTATACGAAGTTAAATATATTATAACATAACTGTGAAAATTATAAATTTCACAGTTATCCCCAACTAACTTTATTTATAATAAACTTTATCTCCATTTCTTAAATCTATATAATCAAATTTTTTACCTTTTAATTTCTTAGAAAGAATAAGTAATAAATTTTCTGTTGATTGGCTTATAGGTATATTAATACTAAAATAAGCACGCCAACCATCTGGTGATACTAAATTAACTTGATCTACTCCCCCGCTCTCATAATTTTTAATTTTAATGTCAGCTTCTTTTAAGATTTTATCTAACTCCAAAATAAAATTAACAAACCTAGACGATACTGGATTGTCACCTATGTTAACATCTTGCATTACATAAACTTTAGGAAATTTTTGACTATATTTATTAATATCATCTATAGTCATTTGTTTAATAATAGCACCATTAGAATCTAAAAAATACTGCGCTTTTAAATTATCAAAAATTAGATAAGCGGCTTTCTCTTCTATTTTAATAGTAATTTTACGCCAACTTTTTTCTATTTCTAATTTATCAAGTAAATATTTATTGTTTATTTCTTTCTCTAAATTATTTTTTTTAAAAAAAAGTAAATTATTTCTAGGAAATATCAACCAAATTCTTCCTTTCATTTTTTCTTTAACCAAAGATTCAATTTCCTCAGAATTAATCATATCCGCTCCTTTTACCTCTATAGTCTTTATTTTAAATAAATCGCTGTAAAGAATTAAATAAATTAAAAAAATAATCAGCAAAATGCGGATATATAATTTGGTATTAAATTTTGACTTGGAATCATTTTGACGCTCAAAATAGGGATTATTATAAGATTTATTAAAGTAATCTCTTTTTACATGGCGTCTAACTTGATTACCAGAATAAGAATAATCCTCAATCATTATTTAATTTTAATATAAAAATACATCTAAAAATTAAATTCTTATCTTGATATTTTTTCAAAACCGCAATATTTATGTAAAACTTTAGGAATTATAATTGAGCCATCGGCTTGCTGATTATTCTCCATTAAAGCAATTAAAGTACGACCTACAGCTATCGCTGTTCCATTTAACATATGTAAATAATCAATTTTACCTGTTTTTGATTTATATTTAATATTAAGTCCTCTAGCTTGATAATCAGTACAATTGGAAGTAGAAGTAATTTCTGCCCAATCGCCTGTTTCTGAACCATCTTTAGCTGGTTTTCCGGGCATCCATGCTTCTAAATCATAAGTTCTAATTGAAGGACCACCTAAATCAGCTGTACAATGATCAACTACTCGATAAGGAATTTCTAAACCATTAAAAATTTCTTTTTCAATTGATAAAATTTCTTGATGAGCTGCTTCAGATTGTTCTGGAGTTGTATATTGAAACATTTCAACTTTAGTAAATTGATGAACTCGGAACATGCCTTTAGCAAATTTAGAATAAGATCCAGCCTCAGTACGAAAACAATGACTGACAGCTACATATTTTTTAGGTAAATCTTCCTCATTTAAAATTTCATTTTTGTGATAACCACCCATAGTGATCTCAGCTGTACCTATTAAACATAAATCAGTATTTGCTATATTATAAACTTGAGTAGATTCCCCACGTGGATTAAAACCTAAACCTTCTAGTACTTCTACTTTAGCTAAATCCGGAGTTGAGAAAGGAATAAAACCATGCTGACGTGTAATCTCTAAAGCATACTGAATTAAAGCAAATTCTAAAACAGCTAATTCATTTTTAAGATAATAAAATTTAGCTCCAGAAACTTTAGTAGCGCGATCAAAATCAATTAAATCTAATTTTTCTCCTAATTGAACATGATCTAAAGGAGTAAAATCAAATTTAACCGGCTCCTTAACTACTTCTAAAACAGGATTATCTTCTTCATTAGAGCTTATTACGACATCAGGATGAGTTAAATTAGGCACCTTAAACCATAATTCTTTTAATTCCTTTTCTAATGGCTCAATTTGGGCTTCTAATTGCTTAATCTCCTCCCCTACTGCCTTCATTTTTTCAATAACTTCTGGCGTTGGTTTAGTTTTACTAGCAGCATTACGTTCAGCACGTAATTCATCAATCTTTGCTATTATTTCTCTTCTTCTCTCGTCTAATTCTAATAATTTATCTATATCCACTTCAACTAAACGATTTTTACAATTTTCTTTAATTTTATCCGGATTTTCTCGGATAATTTTAATATCTAACATATCATTTTAATTATCTTTTTATCTTAAAATAATAATTTAATTATTCTTTATCTTTAGATCTAAGTAAAGGAAATAAAACAACATCACGTAAATTATTCTGTCCGGTCAAAATAGCTACGGTACGGTCAATACCCATACCCCAACCAGAAATTGGTGGAGCACCATGTTCTAAAGCGGTAATAAATTCATCATCGCCCTCCATAACTTCATCTTCACCTTTATTTTTAGCAATCTTTTGAAGATCAAAACGTTCTTTTTGGTCGATTGGATCAACTAATTCAGAATAAGCTTTAACAATTTCCCAACCATTAACTACCATCTGAAATTGGTCAACAATATTTTTATCATTATCATTAACACGTGCCAATGGTTGTAAATATTTAGGATAATGATAAAGAATTACTGGACCAACTAATTTAGGACGACTAATTTTTTTGTATAAATTATCAACTAAACCAGCTAAAGACATTTCTTCCATATCTTCAAATTCAATTTTTTTCTTTTTAATATCTTTAAGCAACTCTTTAGCTTCAGTATATTTCATAATATCCAATCCTGTATCCTGTTTAAGTAATTCAATAAAATTAACTCTAGGCCAAGGAGTTGTAAAATCAACTAACTGTTTTTTTCCTTCTCTATTTTCAATTTCAATTTTTCTTTTTAAAGATAATTTATCAAAAATATAATCAAACATCTTTTCAGTAAATTTAATATTATCTTCAAAATTCCAATAAGCACAATAATGTTCTAAATGAGTATGTTCTGGTAAATGAGAAGGGTCAACACCTTCATTGCGATAAGCTTTTCCAATTTCAAAAATTTTCTCCATTCCCCCAACAATCAATTCTTTTAATGGTAATTCATGAGAGATACGTAAAAATAAATCAATATCTAATGCGTTATTATGTGTCTTATATGGTGTAGCTGTAGCACCAGTTGCTTGATGTAAAAAAGTTGGAGTTTCAACTTCAATAAAATTTTCTTGCCAATAAAATTCTCTGATAGCACGAATAAAATCAGAACGAAATTGAAAACGTTTTTTAGATTCTTCATTCATAATTAAATCTAAATAACGTTGACGATAAATAATATCAGTATCTTTAAGCCCATGAAATTTATCAGGCAAGGGTAAAAGTGCTTTACCTAAAAATTCATATTCTTTAACTAAAATTGAAATCTCCCCTGCTTGAGTAACAAAAACCTCTCCTAACACTCCAATAAAATCTCCGATATCAAAATTATCAATAAACCATTTAAATTTTTCTTTACCAATTTCATTAACATTAAAAACAATTTGGCATTTGCCGCTCCAATCCTGTAAATGACAAAAAGCAATTTTGCCCATAATGCGACGCGTCATAATACGACCAGCTGATTTAATTCTACTGCCCTCTTTAGAAGCTTTAACTTCAAGTAAGCTATGAGTTTTATCAAATTTTTCTGGATAAGGATTAACTCCAGATAATTTAATTGCTTCTAACCGCTTTAAGCGCATTAAACGTTCATTAAAATTATTTTTTTCTTCTTGAATTGATTGTTTGGGAGGCATAATTTTAAAGTTAGAATGTTTATATTTTACAAAAAACAGCTAAAAAAAGCAAATAAACCCCGATAAACGGGGTTTATTTATCTATAAAATTATAATCCTAAAATTATACCTAATCCTAATAATCCATGCCCTAAACCCAATAAAACTACTACCCAAGCTAAAAATTTATGCCATTTCATCGGATTAGATAATTTACATTTCCCTCTATTAATACGGGATCCCATTATCAGCTGAACAATCAATAGTAACAAAGTCATAATTCCACCATACATAATGGCAGGATAGCCTAAAATTGGCATTAAGGCGATTTGTGTTAACATATTTTAATTTTTAAAAATTTTAAATTATTTATTATTTCTTTTTCTTAGATTTTGCGGCGTCACTTTTTTTCTTTTCATTTATTGCTTCTATAATTTTACTTCCAGCCTCCATTAATGGAGGAATATAACTGGCGGTGTTTTCAATGCGATTCTTAATTGTGTTAAGAATTTGATCAATAAAATCCATTTTCTTTTTAATATTAGCAGAAACAAGCCATAAATTACGCAACATCATAGCAATATAAAAGATAGCCCAACCGGTACAAAGGCCAATCCATAAAATGACGAAGGATAAAACAATCCAAAAAACGTCTTTTGATGTGACAAGCATGGTATTTAAAATAATTTATCTTACAACTATATTATACTCCTTTTTTAAAGCCGCAACAATCTTATCGTGCATAGTTTGTGCTTCAGTAAGTTCCAGAGTCTTATTTAAATCACGATAAACTATGCGTATCGCTAAAGCTTTTTTACCCTCAGGTACTTTTTCTCCTTGATAAACAGAGAGAAAACTTACTTTTTCAACTAAAGGGGCTCCAGCATCAGAAACGATATTAGCTACCTGAGCAAAAGAAATAACATTATCAATTTCCATAGATAAATCAAGTTCAATTGCTGGAAATTTAGGAATAGGATAATATGGCGCAACAGGTCGATATTCTTTAGCTAAAACTGCAAAATCTAAATCAATTACCACTACAAATTTTTTGATGCCAAAAGCATTTAAAATATTATTATCAATAATTTTAATTTCACCTAACTTTTGATTATTAACAAAAATTTCAGCTCCACTTTTAAAATTTTTAAAAAATATTTCTGAAAGATTTAATCTTTCAGCTAAGCCATCAAATAAGCCTCTTGCTTCATCAGCAACAAGTTCAACTTCGGCTCCATAATAAGCAATTAATAATTTAAATGGTTCATTTGCTAAATCATTAGCACCAATTGGTAAATAAACTTTAGATAAATCAAATAATTTTCCAGATGGATAAAAACCTTGATTTTCACTAATAATTTGTAAAACTCCAGGCAACAATGATGTTCTCATGTATTCAAAATCAATACTAAGCGGATTAGCAACTTTAATATGGTTAATTGGATCTAAACCACAAGCAATAATTTGTTTTTTAGAAATAAAAGAATAAGTATAAACTTCAGTTAAACCAAAACCAACTAAAATATCTTTAATTTTATCTTCTAAAGCAAAATCAGTTGATTTAGCAACTTTAGGCAAGGCTCCAGTCATTAATTCTGCTGGTAAATTATGATAACCATGCATTCTAGCAATTTCCTCAATTAAATCGTGTTGACCTTCAATATCATTTTCTCTCCACCATGGTACACTAATTTTTAATTCATCTTTTTTAGATTTAGTAGAAGAAACACCAAAACCAAGCGCCGATAAATTATCTTTAATTTCACCCGATCTAAGAGGTACACCTAAAACTTGATTAACTCTTGTTAAATCTAAAATAATTTCCTTTTCTTTATATTTATATAATTTTTCATCAATTAATTTACAAGCGATTTTAGCCCCAGCAATTTCTTGAGCTAATTCAATTGCGCGCAACATCGCCGCAGTAACATTTTCTGGACTGATTCCTTTTTCATATAAAGCTGAACTCTCAGAACGCAAATTAAGGGCTCTAGAAGTTTTTCTGATAGACACGGGATCAAAATTAGCACATTCAAAAACAATAGTTTTGGTTTCAGTAGTAGTAGCGGATAATTCTCCACCCATTACTCCAGCAATAGCAACTGGATTTTCTTTATCAGCAATTACTAATTGATCAGTTGATAATTGATATTCTTTGCCATCAAGCGCTAAAATTTTTTCTCCTTTTTTAGCATAACGAACATTAATTTCTGCTCCAGATAATTTATCATAATCAAAGACATGCATTGGTTGACCAAATTCAAGCAAAATATAATTAGTAATATCAACTAAATTATTAATAGGCCGTAACCCAGAAGCTAATAATCTTTGTTGCATCCATAGCGGTGAAGCTTCAACTTTAACATCACTCATAACAATAGCAGAATATCTGGGACATAATTTAGATTCAAGAACTTTAACTTTAACACAATAATTATTATTTTTTATTTTAATATTTAAATTTGGTTTTGGTTCATGATACAGAAATTTCTCACCTAAAATAGCAGAAGCTTCACGCGCAATACCAATGACACTCATTGCGTCAGGCCTATTAGAGGTAATCTCAATATCTAAAATAGCATCTTCAATTGGCATAACTTTCTCCAAAGGTAATCCAATTTCTACATAATCCGGCAAAATATAAATTCCAGTATGATCTTCACCTAGACCTAATTCTTTTTGAGAACACATCATACCGAAACTCTCCACGCCTCTTATTTTTACTTTTTTAATTTCAAACTCGCCTACTCTTCCATCAACTAAAACTACTGGGACTTTTTGTCCTTCTTTAATATTTGACGCACCACAAACAATTTGTAATTCTTCCTTACCAACATTAACTTTACAAACATGAAGTTTATCAGCGTCAGGATGATTATTTATTTTATTAATTTGTCCTACAACTACTTTAGTAAAATTAGGCTTCATCTGATTGATACGTTCAACCGATGGTCCAGAAAGCGAAATTTTTTTGGAGAATTCCTGTGGCGTCAAATTAGTTTTGACATACGACTTTAGCCAGTTGTAAGAAATATTTAGATTCATATTTTATAAATTTTTGAAAGTATTAAAACTGCTCATTAAATCTCAAATCATTCTTATACATCAATCTCAAATCATCAATGTTAAGTCCTGATTTCATTGAAAAACATCGCTCTACACCCCAACCGAAAGCGAAACCGCTGTAAACATTAGGATCAATACCACCAGCTTTCAAAACATTAGGATGTACCATGCCAGCACCAGCGAGTTCTAACCAACCCTCTTTGCACATTCTACACGAACTGCCATCTTCTAATTTACCAGTCCCCTGACATAAACCACAAGAGATATCTACTTCAAAACTTGGTTCAGTAAATTGAAAATGATGCGGTCGTAAACGAATTGTACGATTTTCACCAAAAAATTTTTTGACAAAATAATCAATCGTACCCTTCAAGTGAGTAATGTTAATATCTTTATCAATAACTAATCCTTCAAGTTGATGAAACATTGGTACATGAGAAATATCAATTTGGCGACGATAACATTTGGAAATATTCATCATACGGATTGGCAAAATACCTTTTTCCATTTCTCTAACTTGAATACTAGAAGTATGGGGAGTAAGCAATCTTCTTCCCTCTTTGACGAGCTTCAAAGAATTCTCAGGTAAATTCATTTTAATTGGCGCCTCATCAATAAAAAAAGTTTCCCAATCATCGCGTGCTGGATGATCGCCGGGCATATTCAAAGTTTCAAAAGCATAATAATCCCATTCTACATCAGGGTGGCGCACTCGAATAAACCCTAATGGTTCTAAAATACTTTCAATTTCTCTAATAGCAATAGTTGCTAAATGCAAATGACCAACCGGTGGTTTTTTACCCGGTACAGTAAAATCAAAATCGATCAAATCTCTATTTAAACTAGCTCGCAATTCTTCTAACTTATTTATGATATAATTTTTAGTTTCATTAGCTAATGTGCCTATTTCTGCTATCTCTTCTTTAGCAACCTCTTTAATCCCCTTCATAAGATTAGTTAGTAATCCTGACTTGCGAGATAAATATTTATTTTCCAAAGTTTCTAATTTTTTCAAATCTTTAACATCCGCAATTTCTGCAGTAAACTCTTCTTTGAGTTGAATTAATTTTTGCTTCATAAGTAATAATTAATATCTAAATTATAACTTTTTTTTAAAGTGAAAGTCAAATTTAAAAATAAAAAACTGAGTCTACTAACTCAGCTAATTTATAATTTAATATGATAAATTAAAATTTTTTACTATTAATATTAATAAAAAAATATTCTAAAATTCCTAAACCTAAAATCAATATAATAAAATTCCACCAAGTTAAAAAATGTAAATCTTGTAATATTAAAATTCCTAATAAAGCTACAGCAAAAAATAATGATTGACGAAAAGATTTACCAACTATTTTATATTCTAATTCATTTTTATCAAAATGTTTACGTACTCCAAAAGTAATTAAAAAAAAGCTACCCAATAAAGAAGTAAATAAAGTTAAATAAAAAGTAACAATTCCAGACCAACCAGCTGTATCAGGATCAACTTGAAATAAAACTAAAACCCAACTAATCCAAAAAATAGCAGTAGCAATACTTACAATAATAATTAATTGTTTGAGTCTCATAGTAATTATATTATACAACAAAATTTAATCTTATAAAACAATGCCAAAAAATAATAAAAATCCCGCGGATTCCGCGGGATTTAGAGAAGGGCGAATTGAAAATTTTTAAATCGCACTTAAGTGTAACATCCTAAAAAACATTTTAGGAAAGTACAATTAAAAATTTTCAACCAAAGTCACCTTCCCTCAATAAATATTATAGAAAAATTTTTTATAAAAACAATAATTTGTCAAGAGTTAATTGTGTATAACTTATTTTTTAAAAAAATAAAACACGCTTCAAACAACAATTGACCGTAAAAAATTAACCTTAACTTTCTTCAAGTATTGTTTAATTTCTTGCGTATCTTGTTGTCTGAAGCGTGTAGGCGATTGCAACCTCCAAATGGCGATAACAATCGCCTTTTTTTCGTGGTACCTGCTTTCACCACGTTGATACAATCAAGGTAAGAGTTCCTTAAAGCTGACCGGTTCTAAAAAATATTTGTAACCGCGCCGGAAACTCTATTAGCTTATCAAAGTGGACAAGCTTACACCTTGATAGCATCAATGTGGTGAAATTTCAGATTCCCTTGTTAAGGGGCAATAACACAGATAACTGAGTTACCGCCCTAACAAAGGATTCCGAAGAATCCTCTTAAAACAGGTTTTACCTGCGATAAATTAAATAATTTTAAATTGCTTGATTAAATTACAATTTTATATTGTAATATACAATTATATCATACTTTTTATATTTTGTCAATAGTTAAAATTAAAAAAATAATAAATTTATCTAAAATTAAATAAAAATCGCTAAATTATAGCGATTTTTAAAATTTAAATTAATTATTATCTTAGATAAAAATATTATTCATATCTAAGGGCCTCAATAGAATTAAGTTTAGCAGCTTTTTGTGCTGGGTAGACACCAAAAATAACACCAACTAATGTAGCTACTACAAAACCCAAAAAGATTGATAATGGTGAAACAACTAAATCCCAATTATAACCTAAATAATTAGCAATAATTGCTATTAATATTGATATTAAAGATCCAATAATTATTCCTATAATTCCACCAAATAAAGTTAAAGTGATTGATTCTGCTAAAAATTGAACCATAATATCACGACGCTTAGCTCCCACGGCTTTACGTAAACCAATTTCTCTAATTCTTTGATTAACTGAAGCTAACATAATATTCATAACTCCTACACCACCAACTAAAAGTGAAATACTAGCAATTGCTGCTAAAAAAAACTTTAAAGCATTGGTAATGGAATTAAGTGTTTTAATTGCATCTTTAGTATTACGTACAGAAAAATCATCAATAGCTGTCTCTCTTAAACCATGTCTATCCCTTAGTAATAACCTAATATCTTCAACAGCGGCATCAATATTTTCTGGAGCATTAACTTTAGCTCTAATATAATTAACATGATGAATACCAAGCATAATCTTTTGCGCTGTATTAGCAGGAATAAAAATAAATTTATCAGGATTTTGAAATCCAACTGCTCCTCTTTTTTCTATTACTCCAATAACTTCAAAAAATTCTTTACCAATTTTTATGCGTTGACCCAAGGGCGTTTGTCCCTTAAATAAATCTTCAGCTACCTGCCAACCAAGTACTGCTACTCTAGCACTAGAATTATCTTCTTCTTCAGAAAAAAATCTTCCTAATTTCAATTTTACATCCTCGACCTGTGGATAAGAAGCCATAACCCCACTAAAAGTAATATCAACTGTATTACCCTGCCAAGCAGCAGTAGCAATACCAGTGTTATAAGAACTAACAGCTAAAATATTAGGAACTTCTCGAGCAATAGCTTTAGCGTCTTCATATTTCAAAGTAGTAACTACTATACCCATAGCTGACGCTGGAGCGCTTTTTTCATCAGAAGCTCCAGGTAAAATACCAATTAAATTTGTTCCTACTGCATTGAGTTGATTAGTAATAAGTGATTGAGCTCCAGCTACAGCAGAGATAATTACAATTACTGCGGCAATACCAATAATTATCCCCAGTCCAGTTAATAAAGTGCGAACTTTATTAGTTCGCAAAACAGAAAAAGATAATTTTATAATCTCTGATAATTTCATTTAATAATTACTTCATTAATTCTTCACTATTTTTAGCACTACGTCTATCTGTAACTTCATAATCTTCAGCTATTAAACCATCTTTCATTCTAATAATTCGTTTAGCATGTTTAGCAGTATCGGTTTCATGAGTAACCAAAACAATAGTATGGCCGGCTTCATTTAAATCTTCTAAAATTTCCATGATAGCGTTACCAGATTTAGAATCTAAATTACCTGTTGGTTCATCGGCAAAAATTATTGAAGGATTATTAACTAAAGCACGAGCAATTGCTACTCGTTGTTTTTCACCTCCAGATAATTGATTGGAAAGATTATTAATACGATGTTCTAAACCAACAGCACGAATCGCTTCACGAACTAGTTGATCAGTATTACCACGATTACTATAAAGTAATGGTAATTTAACATTATCATAAACTGTTGTTTTAGGAAGTAAATGAAAAGCTTGAAAAACAAAACCTACTTCTTCATTACGAATCTGAGCTAATTCATCATCATCTAAATTACTAACATCTCTACCCTTAAACAAATACTGACCAGAAGTTAAAGAGTCTAAAAAACCTAAAATATGCATTAAAGTTGATTTTCCACTACCTGATGGTCCCATGATTGCTAAAAATTCTCCGGGATAAACTTTAAAATTAATACCAAAAAGAACTTTAGTAATAACTTCGTCATTAATATAATCTTTTTTTAAATTTTTAACTTCTATTAAAGGTTGCTTTTCTTGGCTAGTCATAATCAATCTATTTACTTTCTTTTTTAAGAGTGACTACCTGATCTCCTTCAGAAAGTCCAGAAATTATTTCTACTAATCCATTATCACCACGTAATCCAACTTCAACTAATCTTTCCTGCGGTTGTCCATTAACCATTACTTCAACAAATTTTTTAGGAATTTCTCCTAAAGCTGTCTCTTTGACGCGTACCGCTCTTTGTGGTATATAGATAACTCCCTGTTTAGTTTGTGATTTTATAGTAATATTAGCAGTCATTCCCGGCTTAATTTGATCATTCCAAGAACCATCATCAAAACTAATCGTAGTTTTATAATAAATAACATCTTTAATAATAGTTTGGGCCGGATCAATAAAAGTTACAATACCAGAAAATAATTTATCAGAACCAAAAGCATCTAATTCTATAATGACTTTATCGCCTATTTTAATTTTAGTAATATCTGATTCAGGAATATCAGCCTTAACCTCAAATTTTTCTGTTCCTAACATATTAATAACAGCAGCTCCCATAGGAGGAATTTCACCAATTCTAAAATTTACTTTAGTAATCTTGCCATCAATTGGCGCCTTAATATAATAATCAGTTAAATCGGCATACATCTTATCAACTTGCGCTTGAGCCTGAGCTACTTGAGCTTGAGCAGCAGAAATATCGAAACCTCTAGGACCAGCTAACTTAATATCTAATTGAGCCTGATAAATAGCGACACTATTAGAAGCCGCCTGAATCTGAGAAGTATAACTATTGATTCCATTAACTAAATTAGCTCTCGCCGTTTGAACTGAAGTTAAAGAAGTATTATTTAAACTTTGTTGTGAGCTAATAGTTGATTTAATTGTATCTTTTTCGGTTTGAGTATAGTTAGTATTAACAATAATTTTATCAGATAAAGCATAGGAATCATCCAAAAAAGCTCCGAGCTTATCCAAATAAATCCTAACAGCATCAGCCGCCGCTAAGATTTTAGTTTGATCGCCTTCCGAATTTTTTGCTGTATCAACAATTGTTCGTAAAGAATAAAATTCACTATTTAATAATTCATAATTATTTTTAATTTTATTTTCTAAATTACTATCAGAAGTAATTAAGTATTGAGTGGTTTCTCTATTAATTAGAGAATTATAAACAGTTTTAAGAGCGGTCTGACTGGTAAAAATTGCATTACTTAAAGTATCAATGGTTTTATCTTTAAGAATTTTTATTTGATCGGAAGACTCTTTTATTAAGTTGTCATAATCATTTTTAGCTTTGTTTAATTGCTCTTGTGTCAATTTAATGTCTTCTGGTGATGAGCCAGCCTTAACTTTCTCTAAATTAGCTTTAGCAGCATCCAACGTTGCCTGATATTGTTTAAGTATAGCTGAAGCTGAAGTTAAATCTAGTCGAGCTAATTCTTGCCCTGCTTTAACTATATCTCCTTCTTTAACAGAAATACTGACAATTTTTCCGCTATTTTTAAAGGCCAAAGAAATTTCATGAGCTGATTCAACTGCTCCAGTGGCTGAAACAGTTTGTTGCAAATCCCCCCTAACTGCTGCTTCTGTAACATAAGTAAATTTAGGTTTTGATGAAATAAAACGATAAATAATAAAAATAATAATTATTAAAATAATCGTTGCTATTAACCAAAAACGTTTCTTCTTTAAAAAATTGGGAAAAATAATTTTCATAACTAATTGATTAATTTATTATTTATAATAAACTTTTACCAGTCATATCTTTAGGTTGTTCTAATTGTAAAAATTTCAAAATTGTTGGAGCAATATCAGATAATAATCCAACCGGCTGAACTAATGATAAATCACCTTCAATAACTTCTGGTAGTCCAGCATTTTTTCCTTCTAAATCCTTAGAAACAACTATAAATGGAACTGGATAAGTACTATGCTCTTTGTCTATTTCTCCTGATTGTAAATTAATAATTTCTTCAGCATTACCATGGTCAGCTGTAATAAAAGCAATGCCGCCTTTGCCCAATACTACATCAATTATTTTTTTAATACAAGAATCTATTGTTTCTACTGCCTTGATTGTTGCTTTTAAATCACCAGTATGACCAACCATATCGCCATTAGCAAAATTAACTACAATAAAATCAAATTTATCAGCTATAACTGCTTCTATAATTTTTTTTGTAATTTCTTTAGCTGACATTTCTGGTTTTTCAGCATAAGAAGCAACGCGAGGAGAAGGAACTAAAATTCTCTCTTCACCCTCAAAAGGATTTTCTCTTCCTCCATTAAAGAAAAAAGTAACATGAGCATACTTTTCCGTCTCAGCTATATGTAATTGTTTCAGGCCAGCTTCAGAAATAACTTTAGCTAAAGGATATTCAATAGTTTCAGGAGGGAAGGCTACTTCTATAGGAAGATCTTTTTCATATTCGGTCATAGCCACAAAGAAAAGATTTTTTAAATACTGACACTCAAACTTTTCAAAACCAGGTAAAACAAAAGCTTTAGTTATCTCTCTAGCACGATCAGCTCTAAAATTAAAAAAGATTATTGCATCACCTTCTTTTACTATAGTAATTGGTTTTTCATTTTCAGTTATTACTACTGGAATAAATTCTTCATCATAAATTTTTTTCTCATAAGATTTCTCAACTGCCTCCAGTGGATTGTTAAAATAATCTTTTGCTTTTCCTTCAGCTATTGCTCTAAATGCTAATTCTATTCTTTCCCAATGATTATCTCGATCCATAGCATAAAAACGCCCAGATAAAGAAGCAATCTTACCAATTTTAAGTTCTTGAGATTTATCTTGAATTTTTTTTACAAAATCTATACCAGAATTATAAGGCATATCACGCCCATCCAAAAAACCATGAATAAAAACATTTTTAAATTTTTCTTTAGCGCATAATTCCATTAAAGCAAATAAATGATTAATATGGCTATGAACGCCGCCAGAAGAAATTAGTCCCATTAAATGAATAGCTCCTTTATTTTTTTTGGCATATTCAATTGCCTGTAAAAATTTTTCATTTTCAAAAAATGATCCATTAGCTATAGCTTTATTAATTCGAGGCATATTCTGGTAAATTAATTTACCAGAACCAATATTTAAATGTCCTACTTCTGAATTGCCAATTTCTCCCCAAGACAAACCAACAGCTTCTCCAGAAGCCTGAAGTGTCATGGAAGGATAAGTTTTGATTAAATTAGTAATACAAGGGGTTTTGGCTTGTGAAATAGCATTACTACGAGAAGGTGGAGCAATACCCCAACCATCAAGAATTATTAAAATTGCTGGCCTTGGCCTTTTACTTTCTATCATAAATTATATCAATCCTTTTCTAATCATTTCTTTTGGTTTCTTTATACCAAAAATTTTAAGAATAGTAGGAGCAACATCTCCTAATACACCATTTTTTTTAAGTCTTATTCCTTTTTTAAATTTTTTACCAATCAAAATAAATGGTACTGGATTAGTAGTATGTTCAGTTATTTTTTCTCCAGTTTCTGGATTAAACATATATTCTAAATTACCATGATCAGCTGTAATAATAAATATAGCTCTATTTTTAATTGCCGCATCATAAATTTTTTTAACATATTTATCAACTTCTTGTACTGTCTTTTTAGCAACTTCAATATTTCCAGTATGCCCAATCATATCGGGACAAGCAAAATTAACACAAATAAAATCAAATTTAGACAATGAAGCAATAACTTTTTTAGTAATTAATGCTGTAGACATGGCTGGGGTTAAATCATATCTATCTACTTGAGGTGAAGGAATATTAATTCTTGTTTCTCCAGCAACGGGATTAGCATAACCACCATTAAAGAAAAAAGTAACATGAGCATATTTTTCTGTTTCAGCAATATAAATTTGTTTTTTTTCTTTCAAAACCATAGGTAGACTCATTTTGATATCTTCTGAAGGATAAGCGCTTAAAATACTATCTAAATCTGGACCAAAATCAGTCATAGATACAAATAATAAATTTTTAAGCACTTTACTACGTTTAATAGCGCCTGGATTTTTTTCTTCAAATTGATCCTGAACAAATGGTTTTGCAAGTTGACGAGCACGATCGCTGCGTAAATTAAAAAATATTACTGCATCATTATTCGTAATACGTGGTATCATTTTATTTTTTTGATAAATAACGATTGGTTCAATAAATTCATCGGTTATTCCTGAATTATAAGCACGACTAATTCCTTCTTGAGGACTTTTAGCTTTATGAGCATTACGCCCATCAACCATAGCATTATAAGCACTAATAGTTCTATTCCAAACTTTTTTACGATCCATAGCATAAAAACGACCCATTACAGTAGCTATAATCTCATTCTTATTCAAAAACCTCTCTAAAGCCATTATTGACTTAAGCGAAGATAGTGGTGGAGAATCTCGACCATCAGTAAATAAATGTAAATAAATATTTTTAATAGAAAATTTACGCGCCATCATAATTAGAGCCAATAAATGATCAGGATCACTATGAGGGCTTTGTCCATTACTTATCATGCCCATAATATGCAAGGAAGATTTATTGGTTCGGACATGTTTAATAGCCGTTAAAAAAGCGGGGTTCTTAAAAAACTCTCCAGTATTTATTTGTTTAGAAATCTTAACTGAATCTTGATCAACTATTCTTCCTGCTCCTAAATTAATATGACCTGCCTCTGAATTACCAACTTGATTTAAAGGAACACCAACAGAATTTCCTGAAGCACCTAAAGTTGTCCAAGGATATTTTTTATAAAGAAAATTAATAAATTTTGGTTTAGATAAAAAAATGGGATTACTTTCATCTTCACGTCCTAAACCCCAACCATCTAAAATTAATAATATTATTTTAATTTGATTTTTTTTATCTTTTCTTAGTTTTAACATTATTATATTTATAAAATAAAATAATAAATAATAAACAAAATTTTATTTATTATAACATATTTAGATAAAAATAAAAAGAGGCATTTAATGCCTCTTTTTATTAAAAAATATTTAAATATTTAAGCTTATTATTTATTTTTTATTTTATTTCTTTATTTCATCATAAATCTCCATTAATCTATTATATTTAGTAATACGATCAATTCTTGACAATGATCCGGTCTTAATATATTCAGCGCCAGAAGCAACTGCTAAATCAGCTATAAAATCATCAGCAGTCTCTCCACTTCTATGACTAATAGCAATTTTATAATTATTAGATTGAGCTAATTTAATTGTTTCTATTGTTTCACTAACGGTTCCAATCTGATTTAGTTTAATCAAAATAGCATTAGCAATTTTTTTCTCAATTCCTTCTTTTAAGATTTTAGGATTAGTAACAAAAATATCATCACCAACTAAAGATATTTTCTTACCCAAAGTCTTAGTTAAATTAGCCCAACCATTCCAATCACTTTCAGCTAATCCATCTTCTAAAGATTCTATGGGATAATTTTTAATCCATTCTTCATACATTTTAATCATTTCTTCTGAGGTTCTAGATTTTTGATCGGCTTTCATCTCATAAATATTTTTTTCTTCATTAAAAAATTCTGAAGAAGCAGAATCAATAGCAATCTTTACATCTTTACCTAATTTATAGCCGGCCTCAGTAACAGCTTGAATAATAAACCCTATTGCCTGTTCATTACCAGATAATTTAGGAGCATACCCACCCTCATCACCTACAGTTACTGGATAACCAGCCTTAGCTAATAACTTCTTAAGAGCATGAAAGATTTCTGCGCCACAACGAATTGCTTCTTTGATATTTTTTTGTTGCGGAGTAATCATAAATTCTTGAATATCAATTGACCAACCAGCATGGGCTCCCCCATTCATAATATTCATCATTGGCACAGGAAAAGACATTTTTTCTTTGTTCCAATATTTTTTATGCAAATAATAATAAAGTGGCTTATTTTGACAAAGAGCTGCACAACGAGCTACGGCCATTGACACACCTAAAATAGCATTAGCACCTAATTTAGATTTATTTTCTGTTCCATCTAATTTAATCATTAAAGAATCTATCTCCTTTTGCTTTGTTGGGTTCATACCCTTTAATTTCGGCGCAATAATTTCATTAACATTTTTAACAGCTTTTAGAACTCCTTTGCCGCTATAACGCTTCTTATCACCATCTCTTAATTCTAGCGCTTCTCTACTTCCAGTAGAAGCTCCTGATGGTACACTAGCCCAAGCTTTCTTCCCGTTATCACAAATTACCTCAACTTCTACTGTTGGATTACCTCGAGAATCAAGTATTTCTCGTGCTTTAATTGATTTTATTTTAGCCATAATTTATTAATAATTAATAATTATTATTTTATTTCATAACTAATACTTACTGTTAATTGGATATCCTGACTTCCAGCTTCGATTGTCGGAGTTGGTGATTTAATCGTTTTCAAAGCCTCATCACTGCCACCTAAACCATAAACTGCATTAGCTACATAATTACCACCATCTTCATAAAAATTAACAATTTTGCCTAACTTTATACCAATTTGATCGGCCAATAACTTAGCTTTTTCTTTGGCTTGGGTAATAGCTTTTTCTCTAGCTTCAGCTTTAGCTTTTTCTGGATCATCAATTATAAAATTGGGCCCATAAACATTATTAGCGCCTAATTCAACTGTTTTTGCTAAAATATTTCCAGTTTTATCAAAATCTCTAATTTTTACTTGTACGCTTTGATTAGCTGTGTAACCAATAATTTTTTGTTTACCATCACTCCAGTCATATTTTGGTTGAATGCTATAATTTTCAGTTTTAATATCTTTAGAATCAATTTTAAAATCATTCTTTAGAGAATTAATAATATTATTCATTTTATCAGTTACACCTTTTTGTGCTAAAGCCACAGTTGCGCCATCATTAACAATTCCTAAATTTATAATCGCTACATCAGGAATAGCAGTAACTTTAGCAGTACCAGAAACAGTTATTTGATTAACTAAATCTGGTGTTTTGCCAATATAATCGTAAGTCTTCCAAGCATTTCTTGATAATAAAACTAGATATACGCTGGCAAAAATTAATGTTAATCCTGCTAAAAGCATTAATAGGTTTTTAATTAGATTGTTTTGTTCCATATTTTTATTTATTTAATATTTTTTTAAGTCCAGGTAATTTTTTACCTTCTAAAAATTCTAACATAGCTCCTCCTCCTGTAGAAATAAAACTAAATTTATTTTCTAGTTTCAATTTTCTAATAATTTGTACTGTTTCACCTCCTCCAACAATTGTTTCGGCCTTACTATTAGCTAAAAACTTAATTAATGAAATAGTGCCCTTAGCAAAAGCGGGATTTTCTATTAACCCCATAGGTCCATTCCACATTACCATTTTAGCGGATTTTAATATATTCTCATATAGTTTAACAGTATCTGGACCAATATCTAACACTAATTCATTTTTTCTAACATCACCTATAGCATCAATTCTACCTCTTTTAACTTCCTTGTCAGTAGCCATAACGCCATCTACTGGTACTACAATTTGATTATCAGTAAGTTTAAATTTTTTAACTTCATTAAACATTTCCGGTTCAATCGGAGACTTTCCTACACTTATTTTCATAACGGCAAGAACAGTATTAGCTAATGCTCCTCCTAATAAAATTCTTTTAGCGACTTTAGTGAAATTTTTAATCACTTTAATTTTAGTCGAAATCTTAGCCCCCCCAATAATTACTACTAATGGTTTTTTAGGTTTACGCAAGGCTTTATCAAGATATTTAATCTCATCTTCTAATAATAGCCCCGCATAAGCCGGTAAAAACTCCATGATAGCACAAACTGAAGATTGGGCCCGATGACTAACTGCAAAAGCGTCATTAACATAAATATCTCCCAATGCCGCCAATTGCTTAGCAAAACGTTTACAATTCATTTCTTCACGAGGATGAAAACGCACATTTTCTAACATAAGAAGTTCACCATTTTTTAAAGATCTAACTAATTCATTTGTTTTTTTACCGACTACTTCTGGTGATAATAAAACTTTTTTACCTAATAATTGAGACAATCTTTTAGCAACCGGTTTTAAGCTGTATTTAGGATTTGGTTTTCCTTCTGGCCTACCTAAATGCGCCATTAAAATTATTTTAGCTCCTTTATTAATTAGATAATTAATTGTGGGAATAGTTCTAACAATTCTAAAATCCTCACTTTGGCCAACTTTACCAGATTTAGTAAGAGGAACATTAAAATCAACACGAACTAAAACTCTCTTACCTTTTAAATTTCTAAATTGTTTAATGGATTTTACTTTCATAATTTTAATTATCTCCTTCAATGTCTTTTAAAATCCATTGATTACCTTCTATTTTTTCTATTTCTACTTCTAAACCCTCAGCAATTCCTCCTTGTGCTAACATTTTAATATTAAACTTAAGATTTTCTGGCAATACCTCTTCACCATGCTCAATAATTGAACCCAAAGCAATTGTAACTCTAGAAACCTTACTTAAATTATTTTTTTCGGCTTCCTCTATTATTGCCTTATAAATTAAATCGGCTAAATGAAAATCATGCATAAATTTATAATTTATTTTATTTTATAAATATATAATCCGTAATTTTTTAAATTATTAAATATTATTTTATCATCTGGCTCATGATTAAGCAATGACGATCCCTTAATTATTATTATAGTCCCAGGAGAAACTTCTTTAATTATTTTATTGTAAATTTTATTTATCACTCTAGGAACTAAATAAAGGTAAATAATATTAGCTTTACTTAAATCAGCTTTCATAAAATCACCCCAATAAATATTTACTCGGCCTTCACCTTGAAAAATAGATCTTATAAATCCCAATAAAAAAGGAAAAAAAGACAATTCATAACCAATGCATTTTTTTGCCCCATAACGAGCAGCTTCAAAAAGAAATTCTCCGTTACCACAACCTAAATCATAAACCGTTGCCCCAGAGACAGAAACAGCTCTATTAAAAATTTCATTATAACATTCTTTTCCACTAGTTACATAAGGTACGCCAGTTTTTAATAAAAAGACAAGATTAACCAATATTACTAAAATAAAAAAAGCAAAAAAAACTATCAATAAAGATATTATAACTGCAATTAGATATAGAATAAACATACATTATTAATGAGTGGCGCAAGAAATACAAGGGTCATAAGCACGAATTAAGGCTCTAATTTTAAGAGAACGCTTTTTTTCCGGCATATTTTTGATGTCTGGTAAATAAGCGGCGATATCTGCTTCTAAATTCTTTAAGAAAGAAACTGTTGGTGTTATAACTTTAGCTTCTCTTAAATATCCGTCGGCACTTATTTTATAATGATGATAAAGCGTACCTCGTGGCGCTTCAGCAGCATCAGCTCCCCAACTTTCTTGACCTAAAGGATTAGCTGAAGCTATGACATTAAATTTAGCAGCTTTACTTACTTCAACTTTTAAATTTATAGATAAATCCTCTAAAAGAGTTTTTAATTCCTCTATGCAATGTATAATTTCTATGGCCTGACAAGTTATATTATGAAAAATATTATATTGAGGCATTTTCCATTTTAGACTCTTAAAGATACCGGCTGCCAAAGGGTTAAGATAATGATAATTAATATTAATTCTAGCTAAAGCTCCTACCATAAATGGTTCACCATCTAATTCAGCTGATTTAGCGGCTCGATAAGGTTCCTCTATTTCTTTTATATGTTTAGTAAACTTTGACTCATTAATTTCTCTAGTTTTGCCATCGGGATATAAAATTTCTATATTACCACTATAAAAAGAATAGGTTTTATTATCTTTTAACGCAATAAAAGTAGTTTTTCTATTAATTTTAGGAAGTTTAATTTTAGTAACCATATTCACTAGACATAGAGCGTCTTTTAAAATAGTTTCATAATCATTCATTAATTCTTTCAATTCTTGTCGTGAAGGTAAAGTTTTAAATCCACCAACTTCACAAGCAATAGGATGAACAGCCCTACCTCCAATAACCTCAATTATTTTAAGAGCCCATTGCCTTACTTTAATAGCGCATTCTGTTTCTTTTTTATATTTACCAATAAATTTTAAATCATTGGTTATGTCAAAAAAATCTGGTAGAGAAAGAAAAAATAAATGCAAAGCATGACTATGAATAGTTTGTGCCATCAACATGGCTTTACGCAGTTTAATTGTTTGTTGGCTAGGAGTTATAGACATTGCTTTTTCTAGTGCCTTAACAGAACATACTTTATGGATTACTGGACAAATACCACAAATACGTGAGGTTATAATTGGCGCTTCAGAAAAATGTCTGCCAACTAAAATTCCTTCGATTAAACGCGCTCCTTCGGTAGTCATTAATTTAGCTGATTTAACATCTCCTTTAATAATTTCTGCCACAAAATCAGTATGACCCTCCATTTTTCCTATATGATTAACTTGAATTTTCATTTTTTTATATTAACTTTTTTATTTTTTTTATTTATTCTAATATCAAAATTTAATTTCTTAAGAATACTATCTCGAGCACCAAAAATTTCCATAACTCGATAAATCTGTTCTCGAGAAAATTTACTAAGTAAAAATTTCATAAAATTCTCTATTTGAGCGCCTTCAAAAAAACCACGACAGCCCCAACAAGCTTGTTTACTTTTTAGACACACTGCTTTACAACCTCCTAAAGTTATAGGACCTAAACAAATTTTTCCTTTTTGTAATAAGCACTCATAACCTAATTTTTGACATTCATCACAAACTGGTTTTTGCGGAAGTTGTGGTAAACGACCCTTAAGTAATTGCCAAACTAATTCTATAAATTCATCACCATCAATAGGACATCCCGGAATAGTTAAATCAACTTTAACAAAATTATCAATTTCTTTAATATCAGGATTTTCAACTTTAATTTTTCTATAAACTCGTCTAATAGTTTTATGTTTATCTTGATAGTTTTTTAATTCCCAAACACCACCTAAAGCAGCACAATTTCCTAAAGCTACTAAAAATTTAGAACGTTTTCGCATCTCTTTTAGAAGATTAATATTAGCTTTAGTAACAGGATTACCTTCAATAAAACAAATATCATAATTATTGGCTGGCTCTGGATCGTCCTCTATTAAACGAAATTCATCTAATTGAATTTCTCTGAGTAAATCCAAAAATTTTTTTCCTTGATCAAGGATAACAAATTGACAACCTTCACAAGAAGTCAAACCAACTATAGCAATACGTGGTTTATTTTTTTTATTTTTCATATTTTAAAACCTAATTCATTCTCCAACATTTCATAACTTAACTCACCTTTAAATAAACCCCAACGCTCATAACTTTTGTCTGTATCAAAAAATTTATTATCATAAATTTTATAATCTTTTTGATATTTATCAGGAGTAAGATTAAGCATTACAGCATTAGCACCGGCAGAAAAACACTGCTTTCGCGCTAATTCCCCTCCCACTAAAGTTTCCATGGCTGTAGTAACAGGAATGCGCGCCTTAGGCATAATTAATCTTGTTGTTGCAATTATTTTTAAAATCATTTTAGAATCAATAGGTTTAACTTTTGCTAAAGGAGTACCAGAAGCAGCAATTAAAGGACCAAATGAAGGCATAAAAGTATTTAATTGTTTCATTAATAAAATATCTTGAGCTAAATCATTAATGGTTTGTCCAGGTAAACCTATTATCATTCCTGTAGAAATAACATAGCCTAATTTTTGCATCATTAATAAATTATCAAGTCTTTTTTTAAGTTGATGTCCTGGTCTCATTTTAGCATAGATTTCCGGGTTAGACGATTCAAAACGATATAAAACACCATTAGCTCCTGCTTCTTTAAAGGCTAAATATTCATCAAAACTACGATCACCGATTGACAAATAAATAAAAACACGTGTTTTTTGTTTAATTAATTTAATAATTTTAACAATTTCTTGTTTAGAATAATAATCATCTTCTCCAGCTTGTAAAACTAAAATTTTATATCCTTTATTATTAACTGCATCTATAGCTGTAGTTACTATTTCTTTTTGGCTTAAACGATAACGATTTATTCGATTATCACACCGCAAACCACAATATAAACAATTATTTTTACAATAATTAGAAAATTCAATTATACCATGGATACAAATGTGATCTTTAATTGATTCTTTACGAGTTAAATTAGCTTGAGCATAAAGTGAATTTAAATCATCTATATTATCTAATGATAATAAAAATTTTAAATCATTTATATCCAATTCTTTTATTCGACTTTTTAATAAAATTTCTTTTAACTGCTGATTATTACTTGTTGGTAAATTTTTACCATATCCACCTAATAGTTCAAAAATTTCATCTGCCTCTTGCTGATTAATTTTTTTAATTAAGAAATCAGAAGTAAAAAGAACCCAATCACCTATTGCTAAATCATCAGTTGAGCCAACTTTAACCAACTGACTTTTACCATTATATTCAATTTCTGCTAATAATCCTTTAATTTTTTTAATTCTTCCAGGAAGAGTAATACACATTTATTTTTTTCTCAATACCATTAAAGAACCAAAAGCAATCAGTGCTATTGGCCAAATTATATCCCAGTTTATTGCACCCAAAACTCCTAAATTTTTTAGTAAAAAAATCACGCCAATAACGATTAAAGTAGTTCCTAAAATCATATTGTTAAATTATGTATAAATATAAAGGTAAAGTTTTATTATCCGGTTTATCAACTTTTTTTAATTTATCTTCCCAACCCTTAATTGGCCAACAACTTGAAACAATTCGACTACCAGGTTTTAATTCTTGTTTTAATTTTTTAGCAAGTTTTTGATAGCTTTTATTCATTAAAAAAATAAAAACAACATCAGCATTAGAAATATCAAAATTAAACATATCACCGAACAAAATTTCTGTTCTAGGATTAAAATAACTTTTTAATCTAGCATAAAGATAAGGTAAAAAAAATATTTCAATTCCAATTGCCTGAGCTCCAATTTTAGCAGCAGCAAAAATTAAACGCCCATCACCACAACCTAAATCATAAACTTTATCAGAAGCTTTTACTTCAGCTAAAGAAATCATTCTTTCAACATCTTTTTTTCTAGTCGGAATATAAGGAGCGGCACTAATAGCACCCCAAAAAGCAGTAAATATTATTAGAAAAAACAATAAAAATAAAAGGTAACTAATCATATAGCATTAGGAATACTTTTTAATTGATCCCAAGAAAAAACTGGCCCATCTTTACAAACATAATACGGCCCAATAGCACAATGTTGGCACACTCCTACTCCACAATACATTTTACGTTCTAATGATAACCAAATATTTTGTGGTTTAATTTGTCTAGCTAATAATTCTTTAATTACGAAACGATACATAATTGGTGGACCAACTAAAACCGCTATTGAATCAGAATCAATTTTTCTTTTTTTTAATAAATCAGTAATCAAACCCCTTTCTCCAGCCCAATTTTTATTAGGTTTTTCTAAAATAATTCCTAGTTCTCCTCCCCGATTCCAATCAGGATATTGTTTTTTAAATAATAAAGTATCTTCATTTAAACAGCCATAAAAGATTTGAAGTTTTTCTGTATTAATACGGCCAGAAATTATATCATCAATTAAAGGACGCAAAGGCACAAAACCACAACCACCACCAATTAATACTAATTTTTTATTAATAAATTTATCAACATTAAAACCATTACCAAAAGGACCACGGACATAAGCTATATCACCAAGTTTCATTTGATTTAATTTATGGGTTAATTGCCCAACATCACGAATAGCTAATTCAAAATATTTACTGGCTACTGAAGGTGAAGAACAAATACTAATTGGACATTCACCCCAATGAGGAAAACCTATTTGCATAAATTGTCCCGGCAGATAAGCAAAATTCTTTTGTATTGATTTATCAATAAATTTTAAACGCAATAAAGTAGTATCAATCGATTCATGACTGACAGCAATAACTTTTACTGGTTTTGGTAAATAGATATTATTCATTATTTAAATTTCATTATTGTAGCGATGTTTTTAGCAATATCAATACCTACTGGGCAAACTTTAGTACAACGGCCACAAGATACACAACCAGGTATTTTATAACTAAATGGTACGCGAACAAATTTATGCACATACCAAAAAAATATTTTTTTACCAACTGTATCTAATTCTTTATGACCCCCGGCAACTTTAGAAAAATCATTATAAAAACAATTACTCCAACGTCTTTCACGACTTTGACAATTAGGATCCGATTTATCTATCAAATCAAAACAATAGCAAGTAGGACAAGCGATAGAACATTTGCCGCAAGCAATACACTTTTTACCTAATTCTTTCCAAAAATTTTTACCTGCACTTTTTTCAACTTTTTCCATTAAAAGCATCATTCTTTTATCAGGACCTTCTTCAGGAATAGGACCAGCAAATTCCACATGATCAAAATTTTTAATAATTGAAGATTCTAAAATTACTTGTCCTTTTTTTGATCCAGAATAAAATTTATAAATACCACCTCGAATTTGAGCAATAAAAACGTCAAAAGGAACATGCTCTAATATATCTTCTTCATAATTATAACTAAAAGGTTTTAATTTTTTATATTCATTAGGCCAATTAGCACCATAACCAATTATTAATAATTGACGACGATTATTTTGATAATAAATATCATTACTAAAAACTAAATCAAATAAAGATAGAGCTTTTAAATCTATAACATTCATAGCAATTAAAGCTCTTTTTTCTATTTTATTAGTTAAAAATTCTTTTATTTTTTCTTCTGAATGTTCAATAATTTTTTCAGTTGCTGGTAAAATATAAGATTTCCAAGATTTTTCTGGTAAAACTCCACTCCAATCTATTTCTTCAAAATCATTAACATTAATTTGACTAATAGTTAAAATTCCGTCCCGAGAAACAGGAGCAATTAATTTAAAATTAATAGCTAAATTTTTTATAAATAATTTTAATTTAGCTTTATCACCTACCAAATTCATGAATTAATTATAACATAAATTAAAATAAATTAAAAAACCAAATTATTAATTTGGTTTTTTAATTTGATTAATATTTCTAATCTTCCAATTTAGGTTTATCTAATTGTAATGGTTCAATTACACTTTCCTTTCCGGTAATTTTAACAATATCTTTATCAATCTTTTTTAATTCTTTATCAGCTAAATTATAAGCGTTAACTGTTGTTGCTAAATTGTTACCTAATTTCTTAAAATAAGTATCGTAAATTACAATGTGTTTACCTAATTCTTCAACTCGTTTAATAATATCTTTAGTTTTTTCTTCAATTTTAAGAGCCCTTAATCCTTGTAAAACCGTTTGTAAATATGCGGCAAAGGTTGTGGGAGATACAATAATTACTCTCTTTTCTTTAAAAGCATAATCAATTAAACTACGAGTATTAATTTTAACCGCTCCCACTTCATTAACTAATAAATCATAATAAATTGCTTCTGCCGGAATAAACATAAAAGCAAAATCCATAGTTCCTTTACTTGGTTTAATATATTTACTTGTTTCATCAATACGTTTTTTTAAATCATTTTTAAAATCTTTTTCATATTGTTCCCGCCGCTCCGGATCATCTTCATTAATAACACGATTATAATTTTCTAATGAAAATTTAGCATCAACAGGAATAATTCCGTCTTTAGTAAAAATAGCTGCATCTACAATATCGCCATCATCAAAACTATATTGCAACTTAAAAGCAGATGGCGGCAAAATATTTTCCAAAACTAATTGTAAACCAGCTTCACCTAAATTGCCGCGTTGTTTTTGATTAGTTAATACTTTTTCTAAATTTTTTAATTGTTCAGAGAAGCTCATGACTTGTTTATTAGTCTCCTGTAATTCAACTATTTTTTCAGTTATACCTCTAACAATGTTTATACTCTGAGAAAATTGCTGCTGCATTTGTTGAGTAGATTGAGATAATTTATTATCCACTGTTTGATTAAGTCCTCTAATACTTGCATCCATAGTCTGATTTAATTCTTTAATGCGTTCAAAAAGCAATAATGAGGTTGAATCATCTTTTTTATTTACTGAAAGTTCATAAAACTTTTTATTAAAAAAGAAAAATAAACCTACCAACAAACCAATTAAAATGATTATTAAAATTATTAAAATTATTTCCATATTTTTACCACCAAACTTTTTTTAAATTTAAAAAATAAGCAATTATATTAGTAAGTGGATGAAGTATTAAAGTAATTAAAATAGCTACTAATATAATTTGCCAATTTGGATTAGCAATCCAATAAGTTGCTACAAAAAAACCAATTATGAAATCTAATTGATCAAAAATTGGCCAAGAATTTCCAGATTTTATACGTAAACGTCTTTTAAAAAAACTTTTAATTAAATCTCCTAAAATTGCTCCCCAACCGGCACAAAAACCAAAAATTAGCCAATATCTTGGATAATTAATTAAAGAAATATTATTAAAAAAATAAAAATTTCTATAAAGTAATGCTTGAATCCCTGCAGTAATTATGCCGCTTATTGTTGCTACCAATAATCCACGCCAAGTTTTATTAGAGCCAAACAAATAATCATTACCTAATTTTAATCCATTATCAACCGGTTTATTAAAAAATTTTAACCAATCAATTTTAGCAAAAATAGGCGGTGCCATATTAGCTAAATAAGCTGGTAATAGAAAATAAAATGTTGTTATTATAATATTTATCATAAATTTAATTTAACATAAACTAATCTTTGAGACAATGCTTAAAAATTTGGGTCAAAATTTAAAATTTTTCGCTTCTTTTTAAATTCTTGATTTTCATCAATATAAATAATTTCTTCATTATCAATAATTTTATCTTCCATATTATAATATTCATAGAGATGACTAGGTAATTCTTTTATAAATGGCGATACTTTTAAAATGTTATCTTTACCAAACATAGGATAAGTTAAATATAATTGGTCTTTAGCTCTGGTAACAGCAACATAAAATAATCTTCTTTCTTCTTCTAACATTTCAGGATGGTCATAAATTTTAATATGAGGAAATTGACCATCAGTTAAACCAACTACAAAAACAATTTTCCATTCTAATCCTTTAGCTTGATGAATAGTAGATAATATTACTGCCTCCCTTTCTTTTTCTGTTATTATTTCTGAATCACCTTTGAAATTTTCTGCTAAAGCAATATCTGATAAAAATTTATCTAAATTTTCATAAGAGGCAATAAAAGAAATTAATTGATTAAGATCATCAATGCGATCTTGATAATTATCATAATTAGATTTTAAATATTCACCATAATCACTATTTATTATTGTTCTAACTATATTTGATAAATTATTATTATCTATCTCTTTTATTTTTTTAAAAATTTTTACTAAATTATTCCAACCAATTATTGCTTTTGTTGATAAATTAAAATTAGAATTTAAAACTTCATCTAAAGAATTAGTTTGATAAATTTGCTGCCAAATTTTTTCTGCGATTGTTTCACCAATTCCTTCTTGCATAGTTAACAACCTCAACCACGCCACTTCATCTTTGTAGTTTACTAATATTCTTAAAAAGGCAGAAATATCTTTAAGGTGTGCTTGCTCAAAAAATTTTAATCCACCACGCATCTGATAAGGAATGTTAAATTTATTAAATTGCATTTCAATTTCTAAAGACAAAAAATGGGAACGAAACAAAACAGCAATTTCATTTAATTTAATATTTTCTTTTTTTTGTAATTCTAAAATCTTCTGACAAATGAATTCTGCTTGTTGATAATTATCAATTAAAGCCGCTATGACAGGTAATTTACCTGATTTTTTAGTTGATACTAATTTTTTTTCAAATTTATTATTATTTTTATTAATTGAATAATTAGCTAAAGCTAAAATTTCTTGAGAACTTCTATAATTAATATCTAATTTAAAAATTTTAGAATCTTTAAAATTTTTAGGAAATTGCAGAATATTTTTAACATCAGCGCCACGAAAACTATAAATACTTTGTGCGTCATCTCCAACTACTAAAATATTGCCTTGGGGATAAGCTAATTGAAAAATAATACTATTTTGTAAATAGTTAGTATCTTGATATTCATCAACTAAAATATATTTAAATTTCTGAATTAATTTATGTTTAACCTCTTCCGATTCTAAAAGTAAACGGTTCCATTGCCATAACAAATCATCAAAATCTAAAGCATTAATTTTATTTTTTCGTTGATGATAAATTTTTGTTGCAATTTCTATATAAGGTAAATATTCTGATTTAAGATAAAAATAGCGCTCATAAAAAACTTCTTTAAGTGATTGACACAAATTAACTGAAAGCGACACTATTGATTTAATAACTTGAACTTTAGGAAAAAATTTATCTTGAGAAACATTTATTTCAGATAAACATGATTTCATTAAAGCTAAAGAATCTGTTTCATCAAGAATAGTAAAATTATTATTAATCCCTATTGAGGATCCATAGATTCTCAATAAACGATTTCCAATATGATGAAAAGTTCCACCCCATAAACCTTTAGCTTTATCACCTAATATTAATTCAATGCGCTCAAGCATTTCTCTAGCTGCTTTATTGGTAAAAGTAACTAATAAAATATTTTCTGGTTTTACTCCTTGTTCTAATAAATAAATAACGCGATACACTAAAGTTCGCGTTTTACCACTACCAGCTCCAGCTAATACTAAACTAGGACCATTACTCTGAGTTACTACTTTATATTGCCCTGGATTAAGTTCTTCATTATAATTAACTTTTAAATTACACTGATTAATATCAGACTTTAATAAATAATTTTTATCAATCATAAATTATTCTGCTTTCCTTTTCTTTAATACAGCCCAAGGAGTTTTAAAAAGTATCATTAAATCTAATTTCATTGACCAATTTTCCATATACCAAACATCTAAACGCACTTCTTCATCAAAACTTAAATCACTGCGCCCAGAAACTTGAGCCATACCCGTCATACCTGGCTTAATAGAAAGTACTCGTTTGTGATAATTTTCATACTTAGCTACTTCTTCTATTTCATGAGGTCTTGGACCAACTAATGACATTTTACCAATAAAAACATTAAATAATTCTGGTAATTCATCTATTGAAAAACGCCTAATAAATTTTCCTACTCTAGTAATACGCGGATCTTCAGCAAATTTCATTACTGGTGATCCTTCGCGTAAATTTTGATGTTTTTTTAAAAATTCTGGATCAAATCTTAATTTATGAGCATCTTTATACATTGATCTAAACTTAAAATAAGTGAAAGGTTTGCCATTAGCACCAATACGTTTATAAGAAAAAAATATTGGTCCAGGAGAGTCAAGTTTAATAGCAATAGCTACAATTAATAATATTGGCATAACCGCTAAAATAATCAAAGCAGAAACAATAATATCAAAGGTTCTTTTAGCAATTCTTCCCCAACCTTCTAATCTAGTTTTTTTCAATTCTATTATTGGCAAACCTGCAATGTTTACTATTTCAAAATTAGTAATAGGAAAATCAAAAATATCAGCAACATATTTTAAATCAATATGATTAACATAAGAAAAATCATTAAGTTTATCTAAAGTAGAAGTAGATAAATTAGAAGTAGCTACTAAAATTTCATCAAATTTATCTTGAAGTTTCATTTCTTGTAAACGTTTTTCATTATTTTCATTAAAATTAGAAAATTGCCCTACAACCTTAAATCCAGCACGAATATCATAAGCTAATTCTCCTATCACTCTTTCAGCTACCATTCCTTCACCAATAATTACTACGCGATGAATTCCTACACCAAAACGATATAAACGACGTTGGATAAAACGAATAATACCACGACCTAATATCACAAAAATAATTGAAAAAAACCAACCAATTAAAATAATAAAACGAGATTCAAATAAATTACGACTAAAAAAGAAAATAAACATTAAAACCATAACAGCTGTAGAACAAGCCAATATAATTTTAGAAACTTCATCAATAGCACGAGAATTACCTTTCATTGAATATAAGCCAGCAACCATAAAACTAATTAACCAAATTAAAGCAATTAATAACAACCAACTCAAAAAATTTTTAAAAGTTAAATTAAAAATTACCGGTCTAATATCCGCGATCGGCTCCCAAAAACGAATATAATAAGAAGTTATTCCAGCAAGTACAACCATTAAATAATCAATCGGTACTAAACTAGCAGAAATTGCTATTTCTGAACGTTTCATATTATTATTTTATTTTAAAACATACTTAATACTTCTTCAGTAACATCTAATTTTATTGAGGAATTTTTGGCACTATTTTTTTGTTCTAAAATTTCTAAAGATTCATTATTTTTTTCTTTGTCAAATTCTATATCAACAGTTATTGGATTAATTACCTGACTAACAACTCCTTTTATTAAAACTTTACAATTCATAATTTGTTCTAAAACATTTTCAATAAGTTGTTTATGATTACTAGCTTCTAAACGATCTTTATAAAATTTGCTACTTACTGCTATTTCTAAAACAGAATTTTCACATTTAATCGGTTGGCTGATTCGTAAAAGCAACGCTATAGAAAAATTTTTTTCTTTTATTTTCTTAATTATTTCTTCCCATTTACTAATAATTTCATCAAGATTTAAAGAAAATGATTTATTGTCATCTTTATTATAATCAAGCTGTTTATTATCTTCTTTTTCAATTTCTTCTTTTATTGATTTTGATGAATAAAAAAGTTTTTCATCATCAGTAGATTTCGTATTTAATAATGATAAATCTTGATTATTCTTGTCATTAATTTGACTTGTAATTTTATTAATTTGATTAAAAACAATACTATCCGGTTTAGAACAAGCAACCTTTTCAATAATTCTTACAACAGCAATTTCTAAAGGAAAATGAGGTATAGGAGATTGTTTAATTTCTTTAGGTTTATCAAAAAAAACATCAATCATATCAATTAATTCCCCATAATTGAATTTATTAGATAATTCAATTGTTTGTTTCGTTAAATCTTCAGATAAACCGACACCAAAAACCTCCAATCTCCCATCAACTTTAATTAATAATAATTGACGCAAAAATTCTAACAAATTTTCAGTAAAAACGACTGGATCAACTCCTTCTTCTATTAACTTATTAATTAATTCTATCGCAGCTACATGATTTTTTTCTGCTAAATAAGAAACTAATTTATAAACACTATCAAAATCACTGCGAGGTAAAATTATTTCTGCTTGATCCAAAGTAATATTATCACCTAAAGATAATATCTTACTAAGCAAACTTTGAGCATCGCGTACACACCCTTCTGAATGAGCAACTATCCTTTCAATTACTTCATAATCAATTTTTTTTCCTTCATTCCTAATAATTTTCTCTAATAATGATGCTAACTCTTTAGCAGAAACCTTTTTAAAATCAAATCTTTGACAACGAGAAACTACTGTTAAAGGTAATTTATGAATTTCTGTTGTACATAAAATAAAAATAACATGCGCTGGAGGTTCTTCCATGATTTTAAGTAAAGCATTAAAAGCTGAGGTTGAAAGCATGTGTGCTTCATCGATAATAAAAACTTTATATTTATCACCGACTGGAGAAAAACGAGAATTTTCAATAATATTTTCTCTAACATTGTCAACTCCTGTATTACTAGCCGCGTCAATTTCTATTACATTAACCGAACGTCCAGCAATAATATCTAAACAAGAATTGCATTTATTACACGGCTCGCTTTCTCCTGTTTTACGTTGTTTACAATTAACTGCTTTAGCAAATAATCTGGCACTGGTAGTTTTTCCTAATCCTCGTGGCCCACAAAACAAATAAGCATGGCCAATTTCATTACTTTCTAATTCATGCTGTAAAGTGATTTTAATATGATTTTGACCAATCATTTGGTCAAAAGTTTGAGGACGATATTTACGATAAATTGTTGACATTTTAAAAAAAGAATTAGTTGTTAAAATCATTACAATTTTACTAAAAAATAGACAAGCTAGTCAATCAAAATAGATTTTAACAAAAAATCCTTAAAATTCTTCTTCAGATTCTTGAATTATTTGATTTTTTTTGCCTAACTGTCCTATTTTTGATCTTTCAATAATATCAGATACCACTATATTTCTATGAGTTCCATATTTAATTCGTGATAATTCTTTCAAGATTTCTGCTAGTTCTTTATCAGGTTTTATTATTTCAAAAGGATGATAACACTTCATATTAAAAGCTGGCATAGCAGTATTATCAATCATCATACGAAAATAAGAATTAAACTTTTCAATATTTAAAACATCATATTCACTAACTACTGGAGCAAATTGTTTAGCAATTAATTCACTATCATCGACTCCAATGCGATAAGCCATTAAATTACCAACATTACCAAAAACAGCATCTCGCACTCTAGTGTCATTATTTTGTACTAATTGAGAAATAAATTGGTGGGCTAAACAAAGGTTTAATTTGTATTTTCTAGCTTCAGAAAGAATAATAGAAATGGAATCAGTAATAAAGTTTTGAAATTCGTCTATATACAGGAAAAAATCACGACGCTCATTTTCAGGAATATCAGCTCTTGATAAAGCTGCCATTTGTAATTTAGAAACAGCAATTAAACCAAGTAAATTACTATTAGTATCTCCAATTTTTCCTTTAGATAAATTAAGTAACAAAATCTTACCTTCATCCATTACTTGACGAAAATTGATGCCACTTCGTCCTTGACCAATTATATTACGCATCAATTCATTTTCAATAAAACGTCCTGTTTTTGAAACTACATAAGACAGCATATCAGAAGCAGTTGATCCTTTTTGTGAAATAGCATATTCTCTTTCCCAAAAATCTTTTACCAATATATCTGTAACATGAGTTAATTTTTCTTTACGAAAATCTTCATCTGTAAAAATGCGAGCTAATTCCACTAACGTTCCAGGATTTTCTTTATCAGCCATTAAAGCTAATAATGCATTTCTCATGTAATGTTCAAACATTGGACCCGCCATTGAAGGATCCGGTAATAACTTATAAAAAATATTAATCATTTCTTGGGCCGCCTTATCCATTTCAAAACTATTAGAGGCTTCTAACATATTTAAACCAATGGGCCTTTCAATGTCAGACGGGTCAAAAATAATTACATCCTCAACGCGTTCTTTAGGAATACATTGTAAAACCTCTTCTACTAATTCTCCGTGAGGATCAACTACACAAACACCTTTACCATCACGAATATCTTGTACAGCCATAGTAGCCATAGTAGTAGACTTACCAGTACCAGTCATACCAATTATATACATATGACGACGCCTATCATTATCTTTCATTCTAACTAATGTTTTTACTCCTCGATAAACATTTTCCCCAATTAATACGCCTTCCTGCGGCATGTTAAGAGGTGGTGGTAAGCGTCTAGCAGTTAACCATCTAATTCGAGGAACTGGTGTATTAGGTAATGGCAAATGCCACAAAGAAGCTAATTCTTCTGTGTTAAGCACCATGCCTAACTCTTCTCTAAAATTACGGTAAATAAAATCATGAATTAATTTTTTACCATCACCTTTAATTACTGCCTTAAAACCATTAGCATATTGATAGCTAGAATATTGAGCAAAAGAATCAACAATACGACGTAAATTTTCTTTAGCTTGGTGTTCTAAAGGAGCGAAAGATACAACTCTAATATTAACATCTAAACCGGCTTTAGAAGCTTTTTCTTCAATGCCTTTTACCATTTGCTCTTCCATTGGCGAAAGACGATATTGATTTTGAGATTCTGATTGTTTTTTATTGCCAGAAAAAAACCAATCTGATGGATCTCCTATAATTGAATAAATAAATCCTTTTTGAGTTGAAGCTAAAGCTTTTTTTAAATCTTTACCTTGATGCATCTCTGAAGCAACTTTAACTCCGCGTTTACGCCACTCTGCTCGCGCTGAACGCATAACAAATTGTATAGCAGCAGTTTGGCCTTCAGAAAACTTAGAAAGTACACTAATAACAGGAACTAAAGGATCAACGTTGTTCATCTGTTTATAAGTTAAAATAGGAAACATGTTAGCTTTAAGTAATTTTAAATAGCCAATTGCTACAAAACCTTGACTGTTAAAAATATTATAATCTTCAGTTTCTTCTATTTGACAATTAGGATATTTAGAAAAAAGTTGCTGTTTTACATAATCTACTAAATACAGAGGTACAGCCATATAAAAAGTAATTAAACCATCCTGTCCTAAAACAATTTCAAAAGACCAATCATCATATCGACCAAACATCCAAGTTTTAAAACCTCGATGGGCTCTTAATCCTCCTAAATTAGCATAAAAACCTTCTATTTCCGAAATAAAATCTTGAGTTTGTTTTTTTTCTTCTTCAGTTGATTCTTTACCTCTTTGAGGAACAGTGAGAATAAAAATTTTTTTCTGAAATATCTCTGGATAAATTTTTTTAGATCTAAAAAATAATCTCAAAATAAATAACAATAGCAAAAAAAATATTATAAACGAGACAAATAAAATTCCTAAAAAAATAATTTCTTGCGGTAAAAAAGAAAAAAAATTTAAAGAATCTAATCCGTTTGGTGAATAAAAAAATTGTTCTTGCAATTCTGAATTCATAATTTTGAAATTAAAATTCAATTTTTTTTCCTTCTTTAATAGCAATTTCTGCTATTTTATCGGCTTTAATTTTAGCTTCTTGTTCTAAAAAATATCTATTTATTCCTGGGATTATTTCCAGCCACTTTCTAATTAAATTAATAATTTTTTTAATCTGAATTTTTGTTTTTCTATAAATCATATCAAAAATTGCTTGAGCTGTTTTTTCGCCTTTTTCTTTAAATTTTTGCTGATCTTTAGGTAGTAAATTATTATAAATCCCTGAAAGATCCTCTTCTAATATCTTTTCTATATGTAAATATTTTTCTTTTGCAAGAGGATTTAAAGTATCAACAAAATTCCTCGAAACATTCGGTGTATTAATTTTTATTTTTCCTAATTTTTCAGTCAAAGTTAAATTTTCTAATTGATTATTTTGATTACTATCTAAATTATTACCTACAATTTCAAATGGTTTTGCTATTTCTAAATTAGAAAAATTAGAAAAATTTCTTTTGTTATTTTCTGTTTCTTTAATCGTTTCGGGTGTATTTTTTTCTGCTTGATAAGAATTTAATATGTTTATTTCTTGTTGTTTATCTTTATCTATCATAAATAATTTAATTAATCCACAATTATATTATAGCATAAAATATTAAAATATAGTATAATTAATTTATTATAATATAACCCCATGCCAGATAATATTTACCAAATGAAATCAAGTAAAGGAAACTTTACTTGGATAAATATAATAAATGCTCAAAAACCAGAAATTTCTTATTTAAGAAAAAAATTTAAATTTAATGAATTAGATTTACGAGACACTTATTCTAAAAACATTGCTCAAAGACCTAAGTTATATGTAAGAAATAATTACACTTTTTTAATATTACAATTCCCCGTTTATGATAAAAAATTAAGAAAAATTAATGCTGAAGAAATTGATTTTTTTATTAATTCTCATTCATTTATAACTGCCCATAAAAATAATTTACCGCCATTAGTTGAATTATTTAATTGTTGTATAGCTGATAAATTCTATCTAGAACAATATCTTTCAGACGGTAATGCAATGTTACTATATGAAATTATATTAAGACTACAAGAATATTGTTATCCTATTTTAGATCATATTAGTCTTGATATAAAAAATATAGAAAAAAATATTTTTGAAGGCAGAGAAAGAGAAATGGTTAAGGAAATACTTATAATTAAAAGAAATATCCTTAATTTCCGCCAAATAATGGAAGCACACAAAGATGTTATACAAAAACTTTCTAAATCACAATCAAATTATCTTCAAGGAAAAGAAATGAAAAATTTTTATTTAGATTTAATAGAGCATACTAAAAATATTTGGGATATATTAAATAGTCAAAAAGAAATGATTGAAGCCTTAGAAGACACTAATGGATCATTAATTTCTTTTAAACTAAACGATATTATGAGAACACTTACTGTTTTTTCTGTAATTGTTTTTCCTCTTACTTTATTAGCCGCTATTTTTGGAATGAATACAATTGTTAGTATGCCATTAGTTGACCATCCTTATGGTTTTTGGATTATAATAACATTAATGTTTATAGGAGCTTTTGGTATGTATTTATACTTTAAAAAGAAAAAATGGATTTGAAAGCTGACTTAAAGTCAGTTTTTTAAATTTGTTTTAAAATCTTTTTTAATTCATCAACGCTTTTAACTGTAACTAATTGAGATCTTAATTCTTTAGCATTAGGCCAACCTTTAACATACCAAAGTAAATGTTTTCTTAATTCAATAATTCCATAATCATTTTTATTTTTTTTAGCAAGTTTAGCATGTAATAAAGCAATTTTTTTGATATCTTTATGAGTAAATTCTTTAAATTTACCTTTATTAAAAAAATTATGACATTGTTTAAAAAGCCAAGGTTTACCATAAAGACCTCGCGCTAAACCAACTCCATGACAACCAGTCATATCAATCATTTTTTTAGCTTCAAATGGTGTATTTATACCGCCATTACCCAAAAAAATTCTTTGATTATTTTGTTTTAAAAATTCTTCACCAGCAAGTTTCATTGTTTCATAATCAATATCAGCATTAAATGGATTTTCATAAGGACGGCCATGAATCATAATAGTTGAAATAGGAAGATCGTTAACTGATTTTATAAAATCTATTGCAGTTATAATTCCTTGATTGCTTTTAATTGAAGTTCTAAATTTTACTGAAACCGGAAGATTTGTCCCCTTAATAGTTTCTTCTATAATTTTTCTGCATTTATTTAAATCTCGCATCAAAGTAACTCCTCCACCGTGTTTTACAACTTTTTTAGCTGGACAACCAAAATTTATATCAATACCATCAAAACCGAATTGCTCAGCAATTTGTGCCGCTTTAGTAAAACGTTCTGGATATTTACCAAATAATTGAATAACTATTGGATGTTCTAATTTATCAAATTTAAGCATTTCTAAAGTTTTTTTAGAATTATAAAATAAACCATCAGCTGAAATCATCTCAGTATAAACAACATCAGCACCACAAATGCGACATAATTGACGAAATGCTGCATCGGTAACGCCAGCCATTGGCGCTAAAGCTAAAATTGGTTTTTTAAGTTTTAGCCAAAAATTATGCTTCATATTATTCTGGTATATCTAAAAATTCTTCTATTTCTTTATGAATTGTTTTTGGTTTAATTTTATTTTTTTGATTATAAGCTATTTGTTTTAAACGACGACGCTCAACTTCTTTAATTGCTCTTTTAATTGAACCTGTTAAATTATCAGCATATAAAATAACTTTTCCAGAAACATTTCTAGCAGCACGACCCATAATCTGAATTAATGATGTTTCACTACGTAAAAAACCTTCTCGATCCGCATCAAGAATGGCAACAAAAGTTACTTCTGGTAAATCAAGTCCTTCACGCAATAAATTAACACCAATTAAAACGTCAAATTTACCTCGTCTAAAATCCAATAAAATTTCATTTCGAGCAATAGTTTTAATACCACTATGTAAATAATTAGATTTAATACCATGCTGAACAAAAAAATTGTTCAAATCTTCAGCTTGCTTTTTAGTCAAAGTATTAATAATACTTCTTTCTTTTTTATTAGTAGCTTTTTTAGTTTCTTCAATAACATCATCAATTTGACTACGATTAGTTTTGCGATTAAAAACTGGGCGAACCTCAATTGGCGGATCAATTAAACCTGTAGGACGAATTATTTGCTCAACTAATTGTTTGGAATGTTTGATTTCAAAATCCCCCGGAGTAGCAGAAGTAAAAATTGTCTGACCGATACGTTCTAAAAACTCATCAAATTTAAGTGGTCTATTATCTAAAGCTGACGGCAAACGCCAACCATATTTTACTAAAGTCTCTTTACGTGCTCGATCACCTTCATACATTCCCCTAACTTGAGGTAAACTAATATGAGATTCATCCATAATTAAAAGATAATCTGGTTTTCCATCTTTATCTTTAGGAAAATAAGATAATAAATTTTCCGGAGCTTCACCTGGTAATTTACCAGTTAAATGTCGTGAATAATTTTCAATACCATGACAATAACCAATAGTTTTAAGCATTTCTAAATCATAACGTACGCGACGCTCTAAACGTTCTGCTTCTAAATATAAATTTTTTTTACGAAAATATTTTAATCGATCCTTAAGTTCAATTTTAATACTTTCAATAGCTTGATCAATTTCTGGTTTTTCAGAAATAAAATGTTTAGGCGGAAAAATTACAATTTCTGTTATTTCTTCTTTTATTTTTCTGGTTAATTGATCAGTTAAAAATATTGAAGAAATAATTTGATTATTAAATTCTATTCGATAAATTGCCGTTTCTGAAGCTGGCATAATTTCAAAAATTCCGCCACGAACTCGAAAAGTGCCTCGCTTTAATTCTCCAGTGGTACGTATAAATTGTATTTTAATTAATTGTTTAATTAAATCAGTTCTAACAATTACTTGACCCAAAGCGAGATGAATTGCCGCTTCTAAATAATTAGTAGGTAAACCCAAGCCATAAATACAAGAAACTGAAGCAACAATAATTACATCTTTACGCGATAATAAGGAAGTAGTAGCTTGATGACGTAAACGATCAATTTCATCATTTATCATAGTTTCTTTTTCAATATAAGTATCTGAGTTAGGAAGATATGCTTCTGGTTGATAATAATCATAATAGGAAACAAAATAATTAACACTATTATTAGGAAAAAAATTCTTATATTCTCGATATAATTGAGCCGCTAATGATTTATTAGGAGCCATAACTAAAACGGGCTTATTATATTGTTCAATAACATTAGCTATAGTAAAAGTTTTTCCTGAACCAGTAACACCTAAAAGAGTTTGAAAATCATAACCTAATTTAAGGCCAGAAATTAATTTTTTAATCGCTTCAGGTTGATCTCCAGAAGGTTTATATTTAGATTTTAATTGAAATAATTTATTACTCATATAAAATTTATAACATTATTATTTATAATAATGTTATTTTTTAGATAAATTTATTTTTTTACTTTTGCTATAAATTATCTGTAAGTGATTTAGTTTACTCTTATTACGAATTACAGTCAAATCTTTATTATAACGAAAAACTGAAGGAGTACGGTAAGCTGGGTTACCTAATTTATTACCAATTTTAGAACGTGATTTCATATAAACTAATTTTTACCAGTAGAACCAAACCCACCTTCGCCTCTAATAGAGGCTGATAAATCATTAACTTCCTCAAAATTAACTTTGGGATATGGTAAAATAATAATCTGTGCTATCCTATCACCGATTTGATAAACATCAAATCCATTTTTACGAAATCTAATTTTTAATTCTCCACGATAACCAGAATCTAAAACACCAACAGAATTAGCTAATATCAAATCAGTATTAGAAACACTGCTACGAGGAAAAATTAACATTACATACCCTTCAGGAATTTCAAAAGATATTCCAGTTCCGTACTCTATATATTTATCAGTTTCTTTTTTACTGATAGCATAAACATCCATTCCAGCATCGCCAGGATTAGCATATTTAGGAATAGTTGCTTCTGGAATTAATTTCTTAATTTTTACTTTTAGCATAAATTATTAAATTATTTTTGACTTTTAAGTGATTTTATTATACAATAATAATGTTCGTAGGTTAACTTTACCGGATTTAATTGCCGGTGGTGAGTTTAGAAAGGTCTGACCAACGGATTTTATTAACAATTTTAATGATTATTGTCATGAACAATAAACTTTATGTCGGTGGCATTCCTTATAATGCTTCCGATAATGATCTTCAGAATTTCTTTTCCAGTGCAGGTACCGTTGTGTCAGCTAAAATCATTATTGACAAGCAAACTAACAGATCCAAAGGTTTTGGTTTCGTAGAAATGTCTTCTGTAGAAGAAGTCCAAAATGCTATAGATACCTTAAACAATAAAGAAATGATGGGAAGAATGATTAAGGTTTCAGAAGCTAGACCAATGGAAAATCGTTCTAAAAGATTCTAAAGATTATTTACTAAAATCCGGCTTTAAGCCGGATTTTTTATTTTTTAATTAAATTTCGTAAGTTTTATTTTTAACTGCTATTTCAACATCATTTATTTTAAGTTTTTGTTTAATTCCATCAGCTAACATTAATGATGATTTTTCTTCTCCATGAACTACAAAAATTTTTTTGGGTTTAGGTTTAATCATTAATTTAAGCCAATGTAGTAATCTAGGTTGGTCAGCATGTGAAGAATAAGAACCAATAGCTGTAACTTTAGCTTTAACTGTTACTTTTTCTTTATCTATAATAACACTTTTTGCTCCTTCAAGTAGAGTTCTACCTAAAGTACCTTCTGCCTGATAACTAATAATTAACAAATGATTTTTAGGATTAGGTAAATACAATTTTAAATGATAAATAATTCTGCCACCATTACTCATACCACTGCCCGCTAAAATTACTTTCGGAGGATTAACTTTATTAATTTTCTTAGATTGATCAACTCTACGAGTCATTTCTAATCCATCAAAATTAAAAATATCATCACCGTCTTTAATTCTTTTTTTAGCTTCGTCATCAAAAATATCAATATATCTTCTGTAAATATCAATAGCTTCAATTGCTAATGGGCTATCTAAAAAAATAGGAATACGTGGAATTTGTCTGGTTTCATGTAAATAATTAAGTTCATATAATACTTCCTGAGTTCTTTCTAAAGCAAAAATAGGAATCATTAATACCCCGCCTCGACCAATGGAATCAAGTATAGCTCTTCTTAATATTGAAGTTCGCAATTCAACTGATTCATGAATACGCCCTCCATAAGTCGATTCTATAACTACAAAATCCGCACCATCAATAGTTTCAGTATTTCTTACTATCGGTGCCGGATAATTGCCTAAATCCCCAGAAAAAACAATTTTTTTAGTTTTTATTCCTTCCTTAATCCAAATTTCTATGATTGCTGAACCAAGAATATGCCCAGCATCTCTAAAACGAATTGTAACATCAGAAGATAATTTTTGTTTTTTGCCATAATCAATGCCCCAAAAATATTCCATAACTTTAATAACGTCTTTTTCTTTATATAATATCTCCTGACCGTGTTTTATTGCTTCTTCTTTAATAACTTTTGCTGCATCTAATAGAATTATTTCTGATAAATCTTTAGTTGCTGGCGTACAATAAATCTTACCTTGAAAACCATTTATTGGTAATAATGGTAAACGACCACAATGATCTACGTGAGCATGAGTCAAAAGAACAAAATTTAATTCTTTAAGATTAAAATTAAAAGGTTCAAAATTTTTCTCATGAGCAAAATAAGACCCTTGAAACATGCCACAGTCAACTAAAAATTTAGTTTTTTTTGTTTCTATTAAAGCGCAGGAACCAGTTACTTCTCCAGCCGCGCCATAAAATGTTAATTTCATGATTTTTATTATATGTTAATTATAACATTTTTATAAATTAAAAAAAATCCGCTAGAGGCGGAATCATTATTAATTATAAATTAGAATTAAGAAATTACTTGTAAAGCACTTGGCAAAACATCAATAACAATTTCTTTATCTAACTTAATATAATCACCGTCTATCTGACAAGTTTTAAGATGCCGACGATGTTTTAAGGTTATTTTAAATTCTTTATTATCTAAAGTAAAAATATGTTTAGGTGGATTGTCATAAAATAATACCCCCAAAGCCGCTTCAATCATGGAAAAAAAGGTTTTATTAGTCACTACATAAAGATTAAGTAAACCATCATTAATGCTGATATTTTTTTTAGCTTGAAATCCATAAAAATTAAAAGCATTAAATACTATTAAACTATTACCACGAAGCCAAAAAATTCTATTTTGTGTTTCAATTTTAAATTTTATCCTAGTAATTCTTACTTTATTCCAAAATAATCTAATAGCATAACCCCAGAAACCAAACTTATTTTTTAATTCTTTTTCTGTATTAATAATAATACTAGAAACATAACCCACAGAAAAACCAACTAAAAAATATTTTTCTTTATTAATTCTTCCAATATCTATATTGGAAATTCTTCCTTTAGCTATTAATTTAATAGCTTCATTAATATTAAAAGGTATTTTTAAAGTTGAAGCTAAAACATTAGCCGAACCAAAAGGAATTATTGCTAAAGGAATATTTAATTTAAATTGCATAATAGTTCTAGCGGCCACCTTAACTGTACCATCGCCACCCCAAGCTATAATTAATTCTACACCCGACCAATTATAATTATCTGCTATTGTTTCAAAATTAGAATCTAAAATAAGAAAATCTGGATTAATATCAATTTCCTTTAGTTTTTGTTCTACTTCTGATTTTAAATCTTTTTTACTCAAAAATCCTGCTGTCGGATTAAAGATAACAACTGCTTTTTTCATATTTTAATTATAACATGATACAAAAAATTAAAAAATTTCTTTTAAATAATTAATCATTGAATAACGTTCTGCTTCTTTTAGACAATTATTAGATAATTCTTTAATTTTTTGCGGATTAGTTATAATAAATTCTAAACGATGACGCAAATCATACCAATCGCCAGATTTAAATATCCAGCCAGTTTTTCCATCTTTCACTATTTCTGATAAAGCACCACTATCAGAAGCTAAAACTGGTATACCTCTGGCATAGGCTTCAATAACTACCATACCAAAACTTTCAGCTGTTAAACTAGGATTTATCAAAATATCTGCTTGTGACCAAATTTTTTGTTCAAGCTCATTCTGATTCAAGTGACCATAAAAAACAACCTGAGGAAGATCTAAAGTGATTTTTTTAGCTTCAGCTATTGCTTTGCCATCACCAGCAATCAAAAGTTTCCAGTTACCACTTAAACCTGGTAAAATTTTTAATAATCCAATTATTCCTTTATACTCCTCAACCTGTCCCACAAAGGCAAATATAACTTTCTTATTTAAATTATTATTTTTTTTAATTTTTTTAATATTAAAATTAAGCGGCAATGGATTACCTAGTACTATTTTAGTAGAGGATTTAAAAAAACCAAAATGATCATAAATATTTTTAATATGCAATGAAGGAAAAACTACTTTAAAAGGACTACCAAAAAGTAATTTACAAAAAATTAAATATATTTTTTCTAAAAAATTAAAGTGCTGTTTATCATTATATAGCCCAGAAGGATGAATTAATTGCATGTCATGAACAATATGAATATGTTTAATATTCATTAATTTAATCAATAGTAGGATATTATAACCCAAACCTTTTAAATTATTAGTTACTATTAAATCTGGTTTTTCTTTTAATAATATTTTAAAAATTTTCCAAATTTGAATATCATTAGATAAATCAATTATGTGCCATAAAAATCTTTTCCAAGCTGGTTGTTTATTGATATCTAAAAAATTAAAAATATTAAAAGGTTTTATCCTAAAAACATCAATTCCATCTATAATTTCATGACGATTAGAACGTCCAACTGTTATAACAAAAACATCCTTTCCAGATTTTTTTATAGCTAAAGCCATATTTTCTACAGCTACTTCAGCTCCGCCACGATAATCAGGTTTATAAATAGAATGAAATAATGCTATTTTCATAATGATACTTCTTCGTAAATAGAAATTATTTTTTTTATTAATTTTGACCAGTCATAAAGCAAAATTACTCGCTCTCTTCCAGCTTGACCAAAATTATAACGTAACTTTTCATCTGCTAATAATTTAATTAGTTTATTTGATAAATCTTCTATATCTTTAGGTTTAACTAAAAATCCAGTTTGTCCATCAATTAAAGTAGTTCTTACTCCCGGCCAATCAGAAACCACTACCGGCAAACCACAGGCTTGGGCTTCAGCTACTACAATACCAAAACTTTCAGTACTTTCAGTAGAAGGCAACACAAAAATATCTGCTAAACGATAATATTCAGGTAAAATATTATTATTTATCCAGCCAACAAAACTAACCTTTTTTTTCAAATTTAAAGAATTTGCTAATTCCTTAAATTTCAATTTAAGATTACCATCGCCCACAATCAATAATTTAGTTTCTGGATGCTGTTTAGAAACAATCGCAAAAGATTCTAATAGAACAGGAACACCCTTAAAAAAATGTTGATTATCTAATCCACCGACAAAAATTATTATTTTATCATGAACACTAAAATTGTTCATTTTCAATAAATCTTCTAATTTATCTCCGGGACTAAAAAAATCCGCTTCAATTCCATTAGGAATCTCTAAAAATTTATCCGGCTGTTTTTTAAAAAAATCAGCTAAATAAGAATTTTTACAATGATCCCACGATAAAACGCCTACTCTATCAGAAACATTTATTATTAAACCAAGAAACAATTTAATATAGATTCTAAAAAATATTTTCATTATCCCCTGTCCAATAGGATCCATTTCATAATGTAACACCAACTTCTTTTTAGGATTGATTTTCTTAAATAACCAAATAATAAAATCAGTGCCAAAAAAAGGATAATAAAAATGAATGATATCAAACCTTTTTAATTCTTTCAAAAGACCAAACATAAATCCAGCCTTGCCTAAAGTTAAGTAAGTTTTAAGATAATTAACTGGCAAATTTGATTTTTCTTTTTCTTGTCCATAGTCGGGAGTAAAAGCTTCTGCCACTACACCAGATTTAATTAACCATTTAAGATGATAATAAGCGTTATTACCTATTCCTCCACCCATAGGTGGCCAAGCGCAAACAACTATAGCAATTTTCTTTTCCATAATTTACTTTTTAAGAAAAAAATGGTTATAATACTTAAGTAATTCTACAATTTTAAAAATTTTTAGTCAAAATGCCAAACTTAACAATTAAAATATCAAAAAAAGCCATAATCCATAATCTAAAAATCTTAAAAAAAGAGATTTCTAAAGATTGCTTAATAGCTCCTGCTATTAAAGCTAATGCTTATGGGCATGGTTTAATTGAGATTGCTCGTCTAGTAGAAGAAGGCGGTGCCAACTGGCTATGCGTAACATCAACAACTGAAGCTGCTAAATTAAGATCGGCGGGTATTAATCTCCCTATCTTAATAATTGGTCCCACAATGCCAGAAAATGCGACTGAAATAATTGAATCAAATAGTCGTGTTTTTTTATATTCAATAGAAACTGCTAAAGCTTTAAATAAAATAGCAAAAATAAAAAATAAAAAAATTTTAGTTCACTTAAAATTAGATACTGGCATGAATCGCCAAGGCATACCTTGTAATGAAGTTTTAAATTTTATCAAAAAAATATCTAATTTAAATAATTTAATAATTGAAGGAGTAGCTACTCATTTTGCTACAGCTGATGAAGATAAAAATAATCAATATTTTTTAATCCAATTAGAAAAATTTATAAAAACAACGGAGTTAATCGAAAAAAAATTAGGATATAAACTAATTAAACATTGCGCTAATAGCGCCGCGACGATGCTTTATCCTCAATGTCATATGAATATGTGCCGTATTGGCATCGCTATATATGGTTGTTATCCTAGTAATTTAGTAAAAAAACTCTGGGAAAAATCTCATCAACCATTAAAGCCGGTTATGTCAGTGTTTACAAAAATAACCCAAATTAAGGAGCTTCCTGCTGATAGTTGTGTCAGTTATGGCTGTACTTATCGCACAAAAAACAAAATTAAAATTGCTACTATTCCTGTTGGTTATTTTGAGGGACTTCCTCGCTTACTTTCTAATCAAGGTTATGTCTGGATTAAAAATAAAAAAGTGCCTATAATTGGGCGTGTCTGTATGGATATAACGGTTATAGACATTAGTAATATTAAAAATATAAAAATTGGTGATGAAGTAGAAATTATTGGCAAACACATTAGCGCTGAAACCTTAGCTCAAACAGCACAAACTATTAATTATGAAATTTTAACTAATTGGAAAGAATCAATACCAAGATTTATAGTAAATTAATCAAGTCTTATTAATTTAAATTAATTCTAAAAAATTAATCTAAAAAAATAAATAAACATATTTAATACTGACTGGGGTTGAGAATAATTTTCAAATTTACCTTGTTTAATCGCTTCCAAAACAGAAATTATATCTAACTGAGGACAATCAATTAAGGCATAATTACTATTTAAATATTTCAATTGATGTAAATCCGCTGTTGCAATCAGTGGTTTTTTAATCTTTTTTGCTAATTTAGCTGTAGCAATATTGGGATTAATTATTTTAGAATAAAACCAACTATGTTCAATAGCATCAAATATTTCTGAATATTTTTCAATTAATTTTAAGCCTAATGATTTAATTTTATAATTAGGGTGTGGCGCAATTATTAAACAAGTTGGATGTTTTTGTTTATAAATAATTAAATCATTTAAAGTTTTAATTTGTTCAGCTGACTTATCACAATTAAGAATCAAACAATGGCGTCCTTTAATTTCTGCTTCAATACCAGGAATTAATAGTATCCCCTTTTTTTGAGCATAATCATTATATTCTGGCTTAAATAAAAAATATTTATGTCCTGTTAGAGCTAAAATTTTAAAATTAAAACGTTCTGCTTCATTAATTAAATCATAAATTGAGTATTTGATAATTTTATCATCTTTAGAATCTTCTTTGGTATGCAGATGTAATGATGCTTTGTATTTCATAATTATTTTTTTAAATAATTAGTTCGAATTTTAACTGGCAATTTTTCAATCGCATATCTTAACATGGTCCGCGGCATTTTATCTTGATATTTATTTAAAAAATCAATTAAAATTTCTGTGCCACAATTTTTGCCAACTTCACGCAACATCCAGCCAGTAGCCTTATGAATTAAATCATGTTTATCGTTTAATAAAAGCTTTGCTAATTTTATAGTATCAAAATAATCTTGACGGCGTATAAAATAAAAAGTAGAAACAATTGCAATTCGTCTTTGCCATAAATTATCTGACTTAGCAAAATCAAATAAAATTCTTCTATCCTTATCAAAAAGCCAAGCACCGACAATATTAGGAGCAGCAAGATCAACTAAATCCCAATTATTAATCTGTTTACTATGCTTAATATAAAAATTATAAATTCTAAATTGATCCTTAAGTAATGCTTCTAAGTACTGATAAGTTAAAATTAATAAAGCAGTTAAACGCTCCTCATGATATTTACTATAGAGCAATTTTTCTATTTCTAAAAATTTCAAATTCTTATATCGCTTAGCAATAATTCTTTGTTGTGGAACTACTACGCCAAGAAATTTATCTCCTTCTCCATACTCTCTTTTACCAGTTTTAAAAAATCGACTTAATATTTCTGCTTTTTGAGGATTAGCAAGAACTCGCAATTCTTTTTTAATTTTAGTTGCTGACATAATTAAATCTTTCTACTATCATAAGCCCAATGCAATAAAGCTTGACGTTGTTTACGGGAACAAGACAAATCTTTTGGCGCACAACGTTTTTTAAGTTGCGCAATATGCCGTTTCATCATTTTCCAACGTCTAATTTGTCTTTTATCTTCTTCTGGTATTCTTCTTCCATAATAATACCGGCAATACCATTGAAACCACCCACGAGGATCTTCGGGCTTAATCCAACCCTTTTTACGCCAAACTGATAATGGCTGACTAGCATTAACTCCAAAAAAATTTAATTTAGGATCATGACGCTCTGAACAGAGTTTAGCTTTTTTATACCAACTTTTAGGGAATTCATTACGGCAGTCAGTCATATATTTACCACCAAAAACACCTAATTCTAACATTTGTTTGGGGGTTAATTCTGGTCTAAATTCAGGATTAAAATTTTTACCTATTGGCTCAGTTAAATAATAACAATAACCTTGTTGCATCTTATCGTTTACAACTATTAATTTTTTCTTAGCTAAGGGCATAAAAATTTATTACAACTAAATTATACCAAAAAATTAACTAAAAAACGATGAATCTAATGATTAATAAATAGTATAAGCAGACTATAAAAAATATTACTCTCCTATACTATACTCAACCAAAAGACTTTAGTAATAAACTTTATTTAAATTTTAATAACTCTAAATTAAAGTCATAATTAAACATAAAGAAAACTAATTCAAAAATTAATAAAATACAAAAACTGGCTTCAATTTAGAGCCAGTTTTATTATATTTTGAATTATTGAGCCATCCAACCACCATCTACATATAAAACCGAACCAGTAACGAATTTTGATTCATCTGAAGCCAAATAAACTGCGGCATAAGCAATATCATCTGGCTCGCCCATATGGCCTAAGGGCGTAGCTCCAACTACCGCAGCATTAGCCTGTTTATCATTTTTAATTCCTTTAGTCATACCAGTCTCAATAAATCCGGGCGCAATAGAATTAACCCTAATACCCAAAGGCGCAAGTTCTAATGATCCAGTACGAGTCAATTGATTAACTCCACCTTTAGAAGCGCAGTAAGCTCCAGCAGTTCGAAAACCGACCTGCCCCAAAATTGAAGCCATATTAATAATTGATCCCCTAACCTTTTTCTTCTTCATATAAGCGGCTGCGGCACGCATTCCGTAAAAAACTCCGTTAAGATTAATAGCAATAACCTTATTCCAAATTTTATCAGGCATATCAGCAATCTCAGCAGTCAATCCAACACCGGCATTATTGACCATAATATCTAAACCGCCGAATTTTTTAACTGCTAAATCTACTAATTTCTTAACATCCTTATCCTTAGAAGTATCAGCTTTCTGAAAAATAGCATTAGATGGTAATTTTCCTGGATAAGGATTGATATCCGAAAAAACTACTTTGGCGCCTTCTTTAACAAACATTTCGGCAATTGCCTTGCCGATACCGGAGGAAGCTCCAGTTACAATAGCGATTTTATTTTGAAGTCTCATATGTTTATTAATTATTAATTTATTAATTATTAATTAGTAAAATAATTATAACAAAAATTTTATAATTTAAATAGATTTAAGTTTTATGTTATTTAATCTAATTATATCAAAAAATCGCCAATCAGGCGATTTTTTACAAGCTCCGGAATTAAAACCCTCTCAAACTTTTGAAATTATTTTACCAAACTTAATCCACAAATCCAAAAAGCGAAACCTACACTGACCCGCCGCCAGCCGCCGCACTTACCCGCCGAAACCTCGACGAAGGCGGGAAGCGGCGGCCTACCTACCCCGTAGTGAGTTTTACTCGGCTCTGCGCTACGTGCGGGCGGCGGGGCGGCTTCATTCGTCGGGGGTTTGCCGGAAATGCGTTCGGATTTCGTTCAGGGTATGGAGCCAGATTGGATGATACGAGTTCACCGCCTCGGGGCTTCGTCCCTCGGCGGGCAAATCGGCGAGCCCCACAGGGGCGAGGCGGCTTCCTTTAAACATACAATATGGCTCCCGAATTAAAACCTTCGCAAACTTTTGAAATTATTTTGCCAAATCTGATACATAAATCTAAAAAACGAAATCTGACATAACCGCCTCGCTTCGCTCGGCGGAACGCTCGGGCGTG